>OLJF01000012.1_pt1 | contig 381699 bp, 324 predicted proteins | sample 1609751 | NCBI WGS metagenome assembly OLJF01 (sample SAMEA4350171, study PRJEB24818) | metagenome | biome: human; feature: gut; material: faeces | place: Denmark | collected 2013-09
TGGAGTCGCAGTCCAAATCTACCGCCAAGCCTCAAAGCTTACGACAAGCCCCGGTTCACTGCGACTCCATATCGAAATTACCTGTGATTACATCACGCTGCAAATCTACATGCGACCAGCAAAACGCCGGGGATGGAAATATGCAAGGCTCGCCCCTCGGGCGATTCGCATGGCCTTGCATATTTCCATCTCTGACGATAAATTCCCTGCCGGCGGGAAAACTTACATCGAAAATTACCCTGCTATTGACGAAGTAAGATCGGGAATCGAATTAGCTGTAAGATAGGAGGCCATTACCGTGCGACCTTGAAGACGCTGCTGAGTTTCTCGCTTAATGCCGCCATATCCTGTCCGATCTTGTCATTGGTGATTTTGGCATAGATTTGGGTCGTGGTGATCCGTTTATGTCCCAGCATCTTGCAGACCGTTTCCAGAGGTACACCCTGCGTAAGCGTGACCGTTGTGGCAAAGGTATGCCGCGCCATGTGGATCGTCGGGTTGAACGACAGACCGGCATGTCTGGCAACATGACGTAACGACATGTTCAGTGTTTTATAAGTGCCTTTAAGCGGAAAAACCTTCTCGCTTGTGCGATATGTATCCTTATAACGCTTGTAGAGCATTTCAGCGGCGGGAAGGAGCTTAACACGGAACTGCGTACCTGTCTTTTGCCGTTTGTCGATAATCCACCGCTCTCCGTTATCGTCCGTATGGATGTCCGCGTGGGTGAGTTTCACTACGTCCGCATGGCTCAAACCCGTAAAGGCGCAGAAGACGAAGGCGTCACGGTTGATGCCCGTTCGGTAGTTGGGGAGCCTGACATCCATCACGGCCTGCAATTCCGAAGCGGATAGATAACGTCGTTCAGCGTATTCCGCTTTGACATAGAACCCGGCGAAAGGATCGACGGCAATCCAGCCGTTCTTATACGCCGTGTAGGTCATCAGCTTCAATTTCTTGAGCGTAGAATGGATCGTCCCGGAGCGCATCCCTTGTACCGAGGAGAGGTAGACCACAAACTTTTCGATGAAATCCCGCTTCAGCTCTTTGAACGCAATGTCCTTGACGCGGTACTCGTATTCGAGGAAGGAGGCCAGACGCCGGCAGCGTTTGCAGTAGTCCTCATAACTGGAATAAGCGCGGTCTTTGCCCACGCGCTTGCGGAAATCTGCAAGATATTCGTCGAAGGTCTGCAACAGCAGGCGGCAGTCGTCACCCATACCGAGGAAAGCGTTGCGGACCTTTTCGGCCGTAACGTATGAATCACGGTCGCAGAGACATTGGTACTGCTTGCCGATATTGGTCTTGATGTTCTCCAACTTTTCATTGAGACGCTGGGCTTCAAGACTTCTGCCGGAGGCTTTGTTGGCTTTGGCATCCCAAAGGCTGGAACGAACGGAGAGTTTGCTGCTGAACTGCGACATCGTGCCATTGATGGTGATACGGCCCATAACGGGAACCTGACCGTGTTTTTCCGACTGCCTTTTTACATAGAAAAGGACTTTGAAAGTGCTGCGTTGCATAATAACTTGAACTTTGTGGATGGGTTAAACGTTAAGTCAAGTTATTTGTTATGCGGAAATCCGATGCAACAAACTGAAAACAAACGCCTTAATGCAAACAAAAGCATTTCGGGCAGGTAACGGATAAGTAACAAAACTCACCGTCAAACCTGCCCGATTCTGCTTTTTTATTGCTTGGAGCATATGCAGAATAGAGAATTAAATACTTGCAAACAAGATATTTACTCTTTTCTGCATTCTCGTTTACCTACAAATACCGAACCTTGCGGGTCCGCCCCGGAAGTGCAGCCACCTTCGCGGCAGAAAAAACTCCGGTCAATCAGTCGATTGACCGGAGTTTTACGTACTCGGAGCGGGAATCGAACCCGCACGACCATTGCTGGTCACAGGATTTTAAGTCCGGCGTGTCTACCTATTCCACCATCCGAGCCACTGTCTTTCGGCGAAAGACGTCGGCAAAAGTACGATTTTTTTACGATTTACCAAAATCTATGTAACTTATAATCGCGTCGGTTTCGTCGGGCCGGAACCAGCGGATCTCACCGTCGCGGCGAAACCACGTCAGCTGACGCTTGGCATAGCGGCGCGAATTGCGCTTGATGAGTTCGACGGCTTCGTCGTACGAAATACGCCCGTCGAAATAGTCGAAAAACTCGCGGTAACCGACGGTTTGCAGGGCATTGAGACTGCGGTAGGGGTACACGGCGCGCGCTTCGGCTTCGAGTCCGTCGGCAAGCATCCGGTCAACACGGCGGTTGATCCGGTCGTACAGCTCCCCGCGGGGCATATCGACGCCGACCTTCACGATGTCGAACCAGCGCTCGCGGCGCAGGCCGGTCCGCAGCTGCGAATAGGGCAGTCCGGTCAGCAGGCAAACCTCCAAAGCCCGGACGACACGCGCGGGATTGCTGCGGTCCACTTCGACGTAATAGGCCGGATCGAGCGTCCGAAGCTCTTCGGCGAGCCTCTCCACGCCTTCGGACGCCAGCCGCGCGGCGAGATTCCGCCGCAGGGTTTCGTCGGCCTGCGGAAGGTCGTCCATGCCTTCGCACAAGGCGCGGACATAGAGTCCGGAGCCGCCGACGGCCACGACGTAATCGTGTGCGGCGAACAGTTCGCCGAGACGCGCCAACGCCTGCGTCTCATATTCGCCGCAGTTCAAGTTGTCGTTTATGTCATGGGATGCAATAAAATGATGCTCAACTGTCTGCAACTGTTCGGGCGCAGGCTGGGCCGTGCCGATAGGCAGCCCACGGTAGACCTGCCGCGAATCGGTCGAGAGAATCGGGGCGTCGTAGTTGAGCGCAAGACGGATGCTCAGGTCCGTCTTGCCCGATCCCGTCGGTCCCACGACGACGATAAGCCGTTTGTCACTCATCGTCGTAATTGTCGTCCCCTTCGAAATCGCTGAATTCGCTCATCACGTCGTCGAAGATCGAGCCTTCACCCGAAACGACATTCTTGGACGGATCGTACTGGTCGGGGGCTTCGGCCTGCGCATAGATCTCGCGCGGATAGGAGATGCCGGGCTTCGATTCGAAGCTGCCCGTCAGTTCGAGGAAATAGGCCCGGTCGCCGAAGATGTCGAACAGGTAGATGAGCCGGTCGCGGTTGTTGTGGATGATCTGCCCCAGCGTCACCTTTTCCATCGCCAGCGGGGCGTCTTCCGCACCGTCGTCCATATCCATCCGCGTGAATTCGCGCAGTTTCTCCCAGCGGTCGTCGGCCGTGAAGAAGGACGCCATGCACTCCTCGTATTCGAGCGAACGCAGAATGAAATCATGAAATTCGAGCAACGTCGTGTCGTACAACACTTCGTAATCGCGCACGAAGTTGTCGTTTTCATCGCTCAACATCCGGAATCGGAAAACCATCGACATAGCTGTAGGTGTTTAGAATATATCTCTATACAAATATAATACTTTTTGTCAATTCAGCGCCGCGAGAAATGCAATTACATCCCGGTCGTCGGGATAATCGGTCAGCGCCGGGGATTGGGCGCAGCCGAATCCCGTGCGGCGGCCGTGGGAAACGCACTCCGAAACGACGCATTGCAGTTCGGCGTCGTGCTGCGCGAGCCACGCTTCGACTTCGCCGAGCGTTTTGTAGCGCGAGCAGGCGATGCGGCTCAGCGCGGCGGGAAAAGCCCGCTCTTCGACAGCGACGGCGCTCCCCAAATCCCGGAAAGGACGGCCCGTCATCGTCAGCAGGGCTTTTTGCTGGCGGTAATTGTTCCGGTATTTTTCGTTCACCGCAGGCATCCGCAGCCGCAGGTCGTACCCCTCCGGAACGAAAAGCAGCGACACGCTGCGGCACCCAAGCCCCGAATAGGCCCAGATATCGTCGGCAAGGCCCTCCAACTGCGCTTCGGTCTCGCGGCCCGACAGCACGGCGACCGACTGGCGGCTGCCGCGCAGCAGGGCGGGGATTCCGGCGTACTGCGTCCGGAAATAACGGTTGGCGTTGTCGCTGCCCGTGGCGATCACCGCATCGACCGGCGACGAGCCGTCGTAAAACCCGACCGGAACTTCGGGATCAAGCTCCCGCAGCATCCCGACGACGTATTCCGTCAGCACCCGGTCCTTGGCCGAAGGCTTGACCAGACAGCGATGGCCGGCGGCCAAGACGCACAACAAGTCGAAGAAACCGACCAGCGGAATATTCCCGGCCATGACGACCAGCACGCGGCGCGGCACGGCGACCGGAACGGGGTAGGGGGCGAGCCATGTTTCGAGCCGGTCGCGGCGAAGCATGTCGTCGGCGATCGCGGCCACGGCGCGGCGGACATCCGCAGGCGTGAACCAGCCATTGGCCCGGCAGGCACGCTCCGCAACCTCCTGCGTAGGGACGTCGCCGCAGAAGTCGGCCAGCCTGCGGCCCAAGGCCGAAAAGAGTTCGATTGCACTTTTCATGGGGACAAAGATAGTGAAAGCCGAACGGCAAAAAGAAAAACTCGTTTGCATTTTTTTGCCTGAGGCGCATCCTATTTTCCGTAAAGATCGTGAAAACCGCATAAAATATCCAAAGTTGTGCTATATTTGTATTATACGGAAAGTAAAACTCACGACTATGGAAAGAACATTCAAAGAGGCACTCCGCCACCGCCGCAGTTATTACGCGCTGGCCCCCGAATCGCCCGTCGAAGACGCACAAATAGAGGAAATCGTACGCTTCGCAATCAAGCACGTACCGTCGGCCTTCAATTCGCAGTCCACGCGCGCCGTGCTGCTGCTGCACGAACACCACGAGGAGTTGTGGAAAATCGTGAAGCGCACGCTGCGGGCGATCGTTCCCGAAGATGCGTTCGCACGCACCGAGGAGAAGATCGAGCGCAGTTTCGCGGCGGGATACGGCACGGTGCTCTTCTTCGAGGATACGAACGTCGTCCGCGACCTGCAGCAGAAATTTCCGGGTTACGCCGGCAATTTCCCCGTCTGGTCCGAACAGACCTCGGCCATGCACCAGCTGGCGATATGGACGATGCTCGAAGACGCCGGGTTCGGCGCGTCGCTACAACATTACAACCCGCTGATCGACAACGAGGTGCGCAAACGCTGGAGTCTGCCCGAAGAGTGGAGGCTGATAGCGCAGATGCCGTTCGGCACTCCGGCGGGCGAGCCGGGCGAAAAGACGTTCAAACCGCTGGACGAACGCATCCGGGTGTTCAGATAAGGGCATTCAGGCCGGTTTCGCAATAAAAAATCCGCAGAACCCGCAGAAAAAATTTGGAGTTTCGGATTTTTTGTTTACCTTTGCACTCGCAATTGCGAAACACGCCATGCGGAAATAGCTCAGTTGGTAGAGCGCAACCTTGCCAAGGTTGAGGTCGCGGGTCCGAGTCCCGTTTTCCGCTCTCGTAAATGGTTGATAATCAGTCGATTATCAACCATTTTCTTTTTTTCGAAAAATACGGAAGACGGGCAGAATGTTTGCCATAACAAGCAAAACGGCGGATAAAACAAGCCGGGCATCAGAGTTATAAACTGCTCCGATGCCCGGTTATTATTTTTGCAATCACATTATTTCTTTTGTCCTTTTGGATAGGTCATTCCCGCAAAAAAATCTTCCAAAGAAATATCGTAAAATTCGCAGAATTTAGAAATCGATCCTAATGAGGGGAATTTTTGTTCACTTTCATAATCCCATATCTTTAAGTGAGTATTATTGGATAAATACTCTTGTGTATGGTCATGCTGTTCCCGAATTTCACGCATTCGTTGAGCGACCAAATTTACTAATATGGGATTTGTCGGTTTCAGTTCGCTGAATTTTTTACAAAAAAATCACCATTTCAATCTTTTTCATTACCCCATAAAGGGGAAATTCGTTTTTTTGTTTATATTTGTAGACCAAACTTTAATGTATGCAGAAATTATGCTAACTTTGCAATTGTATAATTCGGCATAGCCGACGGACATAACATATAGAGAGCAGCAACTCTTTATGCCTTACTGAAAAATTAGGAACTTTTCGAGAATGAGGTATAAATGTTGCCAGCCCTTGTTTTGTTCCGTCCGTAAGGACGGGACTTGCAAGGGCGCGGTACATTTCTCATTCGGGGTCTCCTAATACCTTCAGTAAGGAATGTTATCGCGTCCCTTGCTTTTTTTATGCCTTTGCGGGGCGCGGATTCACACCAACGAAAACCGAAGAAAATGTCCCGCCGCATCCGATTCCGGAATTACCCGAAGGCCCAAAATCCCCATTATATTTTACTGCTCTGGCACAATACGGGCCGGACGTTCCTGCCGCAAGGTTCTGCGCGGCAGGACGTCCGTTTTTGGGCCGGGGAGCGGGGGAACGCCCTCACGCCGCACGATCCGGCGCGGCGGGCGTCATAAGGTTCTCTGAGCGACACATACAATCCCGCATTCCGGATGCAGCCGGCAGGCATTGCGCCGGAAGCGGTCCCTGAAATCTGGCAGCCGGGGCGGTCTCCGCATTGAATTCTTCCTAAAGTGAAGTTGCGTCACTTGTTCGGTCGGAACCGCCCCTTTTTCAAACCCAAAACCACGCGATGAACGAAGAGGACCCCGAATTCGAGAAGACCCTGCGGGCCATCAACCATTATTACATAACGCAGGTGGGCATCTGCACCGCGGCGCTGAGCAAACTGCGGTCGGCGGAGCTAAGCGACAAGAACATCATCATCCGGGCGATCATGTGCGACATGCCCGACTGCGGCGTCGAGACCGAAGCGTCGGCCGACGATTGCGGCGTCGATCTATGGGCCGACCGGGCGGAGTATGTGAACGAGACGTCGTTCAATCTCTACGTCACGCAGGCCGAGGAAAACGTGCTCTGGAACGCCGGGGAGAAAGGCCGGAAACCGGGGCGTCTGGCGGTTCCGCAGCAGCGGATCACGGTGCGGAGCGACGGGATGGGCACGGCGCCGGTCATTCCGCTCATCTACCTGACACTGCTGAGCGCCAAACTGCTGGCGATGGCGTTTCCCGACGGGTGCACGGACGCGGAATTGTCCGGCTACAACGACGAGCGGACGATGGCGGCCCTGACGGACCGTGTGATGACGGTACTGGAGCAGCTGGCCCTGCGGGACGGGGAGGAGGAGACCCGAAGCCCGGCAAGCTGAGCGGGGACGGGCAGGGTAGAGTGCGGAGCAGGCGACGGGGAAACGGGCCGGGCCGGAACGCAGGGCAGGGACGCAGAGCAGGGACGCGAAGCGGGCGGCCGGGAAACAGGCGCCGGGGCCGCGGATGCAAACGGGAGGGGCGCAAGAGGGCGGGCGGAGACGGACGACGGAAGCGGGCAGCAAAGCGGGCGGCGAAAGCGGGCGGCGAAGCCGGCGAAATACGGCAGAAGAGATGAAAAGTGGGGTTCATGACCGATTTGAACCGCACTTTTCGTATATTTGCATCCTGTAAAAGCCAATTCACCCCAAACAACAGCAAAAACAACCACCCATGTCGGAAACAAAAGTCTCTGCGGCGGCATTTGCAGATACGAAACCCCACTACAACATACTCGACGGATTGCGCGGCGTAGCGGCGCTGATGGTCGTCTGGTTTCACGTGTTCGAAGCCTTTGCGACAAGTCACGTCGATCAGAGAATCAACCACGGCTATCTGGCCGTCGATTTCTTCTTCATTCTGTCGGGGTTCGTGATCGGCTACGCCTACGACGACCGGTGGAAACGAATGACGGTAAGGGAGTTTGTCACGCGACGGTTCATCCGTCTGCATCCGATGGTGGTAATCGGCGCGGTGATCGGAGCCGTCATGTTCTACTTTCAGGGCTGCTCCGTATGGGACGTCTCGAAAGTCTCGGTGACGATGCTGCTGGCAGCGACCCTGATGAACGCCTGCATGATTCCGGCCACGCCCGGCATGGAGATCCGGGGCGTGACCGAAATGTTCCCGCTGAACGGTCCGAGCTGGTCGCTGTTTTACGAGTATATCGGCAACATCCTCTATGCGCTGTTCATCCGCAGGCTGCCGACCAAGGTGCTCGCGGCGCTGGTGCTGCTCGCCGGATGCGGACTGGCGGCGTTTGCCGTATGGGGTCCCTACGGCGACATATGCGCGGGGTTCTCGCTGACGGGCGACAACATAGCCGGAGGGTCTCTGAGGCTGTTGTTCTCGTTCTCGGCGGGACTGCTGATGTCGCGCGTATTCAGGCCCGTGAAGGTAAAGGGGGCGTTCTGGATATGCAGTCTGGGCGTCGTCGTCCTGCTGGCCGTGCCGCGAATCGGCGGAGAGGAAAACTACTGGATGAACGGGCTGTACGACACATTGTGCTTTGCGCTGGCCTTTCCGCTGCTCGTCTACCTCGGAGCGTCGGGCAAGACGACGGACAGGACGACCGCAAGGATATGCAAATTCATGGGAGACATATCGTATCCGCTCTACATGGTGCACTATCCGTTCATCTATCTGTACTATGCGTGGGTGAAAAACGGGAACCTGACCTTCGCGCAATCGCTGCCCGGCGCAGCGGCGCTGGTCATCGGGTCCGTGCTGCTGGCATACCTGTGCCTGAAACTGTACGACGAACCGGTGCGCAGGTTCCTGACGAAGCATCTCCTGCGCACGCAAAAGCCGGTACGGCAGACACCCTGAGCCACATAACACGAAACAGACCATGCACCGCATCCGCCTCGCCATCCTCCTGTTCCTGTGCGTCTCAGCCGCAGGCTGCCAGCCCGTTCCCGGCGTTCTGCTCGACGCCGAAGCGATCGTCATGGAGCACCCTGACAGCGCCGCACGGCTGCTGGAGGGCGTTCCGGCTCCGGAGAAAAGACTCTCCCGACGCAACTATGCGCATTATGCGCTGGTGCTGACCCAAGCCCGGTGGCTCGCGGGGGAGAACATGATCGACGACACGCTTTCGGACGTAGCCCTCGACTATTACCGCACCCACACCGACGATTTCGCCGCAGCGCACAAGGCCTATTATTATGCGGCCAAGATCGCCCATCAGCGCCGGCAGCCGGAGGTGGCGATGACGCTGCTGCTCAAAAGCCGCGACATGCTGCCCCCGAAAGGGGAGTGGAGGCGGCATTACGTCGTGGAGACATGGCTCGGCGTATTCTGCGGCCAGCAGCATCTCTTCGAGGAGAAGATACGTCACGCGCAGCAGGCGTACGCCTACGCCGACAGCATGGAGCGTTACGACTGGATGTGCATATCGCTCGGCGACATGGCGCACGCCTATATGGGGCTGGACAATTATGACAGCATGGAATACTATGCGATCAAGGCGCTCAGGCTCGCCGAAGAGAAGGGCATAACCGAAAACACCTCCCCGAAGTGGGCCATGCTGATCGAAAGCGCCCTGAAACGGAAAGAGTACCGCAAGGCCGAAGAGTATTGGGAAAAGGGGTTCGGGCACGCCCCGGCATGGACCCGGTATTCATGGCTGAGCACCAAGGCCGACATCTGCAACCGCACGGGCCGCTACGACACGGCGCTGGAGCTGACAGACAGTTCCCGCCGCATGTGCGCCGACACGACGCACCTCACCTCGCGGGCGTTATGGGCGCTCAACACCTCGAACGCATGGGAGGGGAAAGGCGACGCGGCAAGAAGTCTCGAAGCCCTGAAGCAGTACATCCGGCTCAAGGACTCGATCGACGAGAAGGTGCACAGCGCCGAAGTGCTCAATATCCGCAAACTCTGGCGTTACGAACAGCTCAAAACCCAGAACGCCGCCCTTCAAAGCCAGAAACAGCACCGCGAACGCATCGTCTACGAGACGATTCTGATTTGCGCGGCGCTCATGCTGCTCGGCGCATGGTTGGGACAGCGCATGTGGCACCGCGCCAAATTGCGGGAATTCGCCCAGCAAAAGCGCATCCTGCGGCAGGAAAACGAACTCGACGCCATGCGGCGCAAGGAGGAACACCTGCGCACGACCTTTTTCCGCCAGCTCAACAGCCGTTTCATCGCGCAGGTCCGGCAGGGCGGGGAGAGCAGGAAATGCCGCATGTCGGACGAAGACTGGAAGACGATCTTCACCCATGCCGACGCCGTATTCGACAATTTCACGGTCCGTCTCCGCGGGCAATTCCCGGCGCTGAACGAGGAGGACATCCGCTATTGCTGTATGGTGCGCATGCACCTGTCGCAGGCCGAAATCGCGAGCGTCGTCTGTCTGGAAAAGGATTCGGTGAAAAAACGGCTGAAGCGCATCCGCACCGAGAAGCTGGCTTCCGCGAAGGGTTCGACGCTGGAGGAGATCCTCTCGCGGCTGTAAAATATACCCCCGGCTGCCGCCCCCGACGAATGGAAACAGCAGGCGGTCAGTCTGTTGAAAAACGCCCCGTACATTGCGATATCCCCCTGCAAACCTCCGGAAATAGCCGCGGGGCGTTTAACTTTGCACACGAAACAAGCCCTGCAATCCGGCTCCCGCAGCAGACCCGGAGAGACATACGGCAAGATTTACTAATCCCAAATTCATAGAAAAAAATGCAGAAATTCAACTACACCCCCAGCAACCCGTTCAGCGGCTCGGTCTCCTCGCTGGCCATCGGAGCAGGCATGGTCGTCGTACCTTTGGTCTATCCCTTCGGCATCCGCATCGGCCGCATGCGCATCCTCGGCCCGACGGCCGTCACGATCATCTTCGTGATCGGCGGTCTCGCGCTGCTGGCATTCACGGTCCGCGAAATCATGCAGGCCCGCAAACTCATCGCCCAAGGCGGCGAGATCACCGTGGAGGGCGGCAAGGTGACGATTCCCGTCGTCCGGAAAAAAGAGGTCGTCAACGAGTCGTTCCTGCTTTCGGAGGTGGAATACACCAAATTCGACGAGGAGGAAAACGAATTCAAAATTTCGCTGCCCGCCGACCATCACGTCATCCGCGGCGCGTTTTTCGAAAACGCGGAGGCGTTCGACGCGTTCAAGTCCATTTTCGACAAATAGCATTGCCGGCCGGAAATTCCGGCCGGTCTGCAAACACGACGTACGGAAACCTGCGCCGCTGAAACTTACCGTATAAAACAAAACTCAAACGAATATGACAATGCGCCCAATTATCAGACTCCTCGCCGCAGCCGTCGCCGCTGCCGCAACGATCCAGTCCTGCTCCACCCTGACCGGTTATCCGACCGACGCCGAAGCCAGCTACGCCAAGGCCATCGAACTGACGAAAAAGAGCGTGGACACCGACAAATTCAAAATCTACTCGCTTTCGATCATGGAGGGAGAAACGCTCTCCGACAACCTGTTCCTCGTGACGGTGAAACTGGTGAACAAGGACGATCAGGCATTCAGCCAGAGCTACTACATGAACGGTCTGGAGCCTACCGACCTGCGCGACGTACAGAGCACGTTCGAAGCTCCCGAATACGAAACGACCGTCGGCATCGACCTGTCGGAACTCGATCCCGCCCGGATCGCCGCCCAGATCGCCCAAGCCAAAACGATGCTTCCCGAAGGACACTCCTACAAATCGGTAGGCCGCTACGAAATCGAGGAGGAGGTTCCGGCCGGCAATTCCGCATTCAACCGCAACCGCAAACCGGGCCAACAGCACACCTCGTTCATCGTCCGCTTCACCGAGGACGGCAAGGAAACGGAGAGCAGCGCGGGCAAAACCTCGTACATATATTACGAAGCCAAAGTGACCGTGGGGCCGGACGGCACGCTCACGATCGAAGAAAATTGAGATTTCGATCCGAAAAAACGGGAAGTTTCCCGTTTTTTTTCTAATTTTATATCCCGATGCCCCGCTGGGACATTCCGATAATACCAAAACTATGAAAACTACACACTCATTCGTCGCTCCGGTACTGAACTCCACGCAGAGCAAAGTCAATACGGAGGCCTATGAGCAGGCTATCGACAACTATAACGAGGGCAAACACCTCGAAGCGTTCCGATTGCTGCTCGATCACCTGAACCCGGAATTCCGCACGAAATACGGCAACGCCGAAGGTACGGAATTCCATATTCCCCACGGTTCGATTCTGGTAAACATCCGCATCGGGGAGGGGAAGCTGCACATAAGCGCGGACTTTCTGGAGCTGCCCGAAAAGGGCCGCGTCGCCATGCTGCGTCAGGTCGCCGACCTGAACATCAACCGGCTGATGCTGCCGCGCTTCCGCAAGGAGGGCGACAAGCTGAAGATGGAATACGTGTGCCCGCTCTCGCAGAGCCATCCGCACAAGCTCTATTTCATCCTGCGCAACATCTGCCATATCGGCGACCGCTACGACGATGAATTCTGCGCCAAATTCGGTGCCAAGCGCAGTTACGAACCGCAGGTGACGCCTTATTCCGAGGAAGAGGTGACGCGAATCCACGAGGCGGTGCGGCAGACCTGCCGCGAGACGCTCGAAGCCGTGAAGGAGTATGAGGCGGAACGCAAATACGGCTACTCATGGAACGTGATCGACATCGCGCTCTACAAGATTTCCTATTTCGCCCAGCCGCAGGGCCAGCTGATGAACGACCTCGACAAGGCCGTCGACGACATGGACAAGGAGCTGCCCGTAGCCGAGCTGGTGACCAAAGGCAAGGCGTTCCTCGAACGCCTGCTGGCGATGCCCCGCGAAGAGCTGGCGCGCGACCTCTATTTCGTCGATACGCTGGTTTCGGCCAAACGCCGCTCGTCGCTGAACAACGTGCAGGAGAATTTCAAGGAGGTTTACAAGGAGGCCGCGGATGCCATCGAAGCGGAGAACTATGAACGGAGCGCGGTGCGCATACTCTACAAGTTCTATGAGATGTACTTCTACAACGACGTGCAGGACGACCTGAACGCCGTGATCGCCAATGCGTTGCGCAAATCGGCCGGAAAGTCGATGGAGGAGGCGTCGGAGATTCTGTTCGAAGCGCTCGAAAAGGTGATGGACGACGATCTGACGACGGACGACGACGACGACGAGGAGACCGGAGAGCTGGGAGCCGCCGCGGCCGCAGCCGTGGAACAGGTACAGCAGATGGCCGCCGCCATGCAGGGCGAGATCGTTCAGATGCAGGCTGCGATGCAGCAGGCGCTGATGAAGGGCGACATGGCCGAATACATGCGTCTGGCGCAGGAATTCCAGCAGAAAATGATGGAACAGGCACTCGGACAACAAAAATAACAGCTCAAAATCCGTATATCCATGGAACATAACAATATCTACAGGTCGGTATTCAAAGTAACCCACTCAGGCGGCTCCGGCAGTTGTTTCTACCTGAAAAACTACGATCTTTTCGTAACGAATTACCATGTGGTCGAAGGGTACCGCACCGTCGCCGTACACGACAACGACCGCAATCCCTATCTGGCGAAGGTCGTGCTGGTCAATCCGGCGCTGGACATCGCCCTGCTGGCCGCCGAAGGCGACTTCTCGGCGCTGCCCGAAATGACGCTCGCAGCGGACGACTCGCTTACCATCGGTCGCAAGGTATACGTCGCGGGATACCCCTACGGCATGCCCTTCACGATCACCGAAGGTTCGGTATCGTCGCCCAAACAGCTGATGGACGGCAAATACTACATCCAGACCGATGCCGCGGTGAACCCCGGCAACTCAGGCGGTCCGATCCTGAACGACGCGGAAGAGGTGGTAGGCGTGACGGTCAGCAAATTCACGCAGGCCGACAACATGGGCTTCGGCATCCGCGTCGAAACGCTCCACGGCCTGCTCGAATCGCTCGGCGAGCTGGACCGCACGGCATTCCAAGTGCAGTGCGGCAGCTGCGAGGAGCTGATCTGCGAGGAAGAGGAGTTCTGCCCCTCGTGCGGCGACAAGCTGCCCGAAGGCGTTTTCGACGAGCGCGAGCTTTCGCCGCTGGGCGGATTCGTCGAAGGCGCGATTCGGGAGATGGGCGTCAATCCGGTGCTTGCACGCGACGGATACGACTCATGGCTCTTCCATAAAGGCAGTTCCGAAATCCGCATCTTCGTATACGACGGCAACTACCTCTTCTCGACCTCGCCGATCAACCTGCTGCCGAAGAAGGAGGTGGAGAACGTACTGGACTATATGCTCAGCGAGGACTTCGGCCCCTACAAGCTGGGAATCGAAGGCCGGCAAATTTACATCGCCTACCGCATCCATCTGGCCGACATCACGGACGAATCGGAAGACGAAATCCGCAAAAACATCGTCGGACTCGCACTGCGGGCCGACGAGATGGACAACATGCTCGTAGAGCGTTTCGGCTGCGAATTCTCGGAATATTCGAAAACCGACGCCGAATCCTGACCCTCGACGGCGAACGGAAAAGCCGGACCTTTTTGAAAAGGTCCGGCTTTTTCGTATCCGCGTCCCGGCCGGGTGCGCAGGGTCTACCGCGGCGCAAGTCCGCTCAGCGGAAAATCTCCTTCATTTCGAGCCAGAAATTCATCGGCCGGCGGCCCTTGTAAACGCAGTGCTCCGACAACGCTTCGGAGATCTCCCTATAATTTTTGAGGTAAAACGAAGAGACGCGGACGACGCGCCTGCCTGCCTTCATCAGATAGCGGTATTCGTACGCGCCGCCCCGGCTGACGAGTATCGTCGAAGTGACGGCATCGAAACTTTTCAGATCGTATCTGCGCGTAAAACCCAGCCCCGCAAAGGGTGTAACGACAAGGACGCCGCCGTCGATACGCAATCTCACGGCCGAGCGTCTCAGCTCCCCGAACACCAGCCAGCAGACACAAAACAGCATCAGGAGCGTCACGCCGTAAACCGGCAGCCGGGATGCTCCCTCCGCCCGGACGGCACCGCAGATGAACAGGCCGCAAAACCCGATAAAGAGCAGGGCGGCCGCCACGACGAAATACACCTGCCACGAGAAGCGGGAAACGACGGCGTTACGGCCTGCGGCGGGTGCATGATCGCGCACGAAAATCGCCGTCCACAAAAAAAGGAGCACGCCCGCAAAAGCATATACGATCCGCCTCCGGCCGGGCGTCGCAGGCTCAGTACCTTCGGGACCGGCTTCGCCTTTCAGCCAGACGACGTAAGAGGGGGCTTCGAACGGTTTTCCGCCGAACGACAGCCGCGGCGTAAGGATATGTTTTCCGGGGGTGTCCACGTCGATCCGGTATCGGTAAATACACTCTTCCCGCCCGTTCCTGCTGGAATAAGCGGTCGAAAACGGGGTGCAGGTCTCCGTATCGTCCAGCACCAGCACCGGATCGGCCTTGTCGGGTTTGCGATCGCAGACCAGCCGGACGATACAGCCGCCCATGGCCGCCATAGCCGCCGAGTCCGGTTCCAGCCGGCACTGCGGCTCGCAATGCGCCGAATCGGGAAGCACCGTAATCCTTTTCCGCTCAAAACGGCATTCGCGACCGCCGACGACGGCCGTCGTTCCCGGCACGAAGACCTCGCCGCTCACGCGCGAACGGACCCGGTAGCGGTAAGAGAAGAGTTCGGAGTCGGTCCGGACGCCGTTCACGATCGACAGTTGCGAGCCGTGCGACCGTCCCAATTCGCAGACCAGCGTCAGAGCGCCCCAGCGCGGCGGCGCGATCGATTCGATTTCACGGTCCGCCGTGTATGCCACTTCGAACTCCTGAAATACCATCGGACACGCAGGCGTGACCTCGACGCCGAGCCGCTGCGCCCTCAGGGCGACACTCCAAGACAACGCCGACAGGAGCATGAACAGAAAATAGAACTTCCTCATTGCGGGATTTCGTAATTGCACCCCAAAGATACGAATAACCGGCTGAAATTGCGCAATTTCACGCCGCTTTCCTGCAACATTATCCACCCGGAACGCTAAGGCGCCAGCAGTTCGGCGACGGGCTTGATATGGGCGACCATCACCGCAACGAACAGCGCCAGCATGCCGTAACGCAGCCACGGCAAGGCACGGGAATAGGTAAAACGGTTTTTGCGCCGTTTGCCGCCCGCCCACGAAGCGACGTCCTGAAAGACGCCCAGCGGGCAGATCACCGAACAGTAGACCCGTCCGAACAACAGCGTCAACACCAAGAGCGCCGCAACGACGGCGACATTGACCGCCAAAACAGCGGGCAGCAACTGCACTCTGGCCATCCAGCCGAACCACGCATGCAGCGTCCCCGTGAAATCGAGGAAGAGCAGCGTAATCATCGTAAAGAAAACGGCCGCGGCCGCGATTCTGATTTTTCGCAACATCTGGTATAGTTTATTTTGTCAGATTCAATCCCTGAACCCACTTCCGCACGACGTCCCGCGAGTCTTTCACGGCCCCGCCGCGTAGGGGAAGCCCGCCGAGCAGGGTAGCGCCCGCACAAAGTTTCCGATTATCCTCTTCGCTGCGGCCCATGCGGCTGCCTTCGTGGGTCATAAACGGCACGACGGTCTTGCCCGCCCAGTCGCAGTCCGCGAGGAACGTCGCCACCGGCGGCGCGACCGTGGACCACCAACAGGGCGAGCCGACGAAAATCACGTCGTACGCCCCGACATCGGGCAGCCGGCCTTTCAGCGCAGGGCGGACGCCGCCGCCGATCTCTTTCTTGGCCTGATCCACGACGGCTCCGTATTCGGCGGGGTAGGCCGCGGCCGGAACGATCTCGAAAAGATCGCCGCCCGTCGCTTCGGCGATCTGCCGCGCCATGGCGCGCGTATTGCCGCTGTGGGAGAAATAGGCCACCAGCACCTTCGTGCCGGATGCGGTCTGCGCCTGTGTATTCATATCGGGTAAGAACATCGTCATAATCGCTATCAAAACAATCCGTTTCATTTTGTTCTCTATTTTAGGTTTACACCCGGCGGCCCAGCTCATAGACTTCGTCCATCGCAGGCATTCCTTCGATTTCACCCGCCTGCCAAGCTCCGACGCCGTAAACGACACCCCGCTCTTCGGGGTCGTCGAGACAGTCGAGAAATCCGCGGAAACACTCCACGGTGCGCTCCATCATCTCAACGCTCTCTTCGGCGGCCGTCAGGATGAAGTAAAACTCCTTGCCGCCCATCTCCGTATAGCGGGCGCAGGTGCGGTCGATCAGGGTCTTCATCTGCGCGCAGAGCGTATAGAAGTAAACCGGCGTAGCCATCACGATCACCTCCGCGCCGATCATCTTGCCGACCACCTCGGCCGCATCGTCCCGCTGCGGACAGGGCTTCGCCCCGCCGTAACATACGCCGCAGCCCGTGCAGTAATTTATCTTCTTATCCCGGAGGAAAATCTTCTCCACGTCGTGTCCGGCCTGCTGCGCCCCGGCCATGAACCGGTCGCACAACAAATCCGAGTTACCCCCGCGCCGCGGGCTGGAGGAGAGGATCAATACTTTCTTCGCCATATCGTTTTCTTCTTTTTTATTCGTTTTCAGGTATCGCTTCGTTCAGGCAGGCGATCGCATTCAGCGTACGCGGATAGCCTGTATAGGGCAGCAGCTGGGTCACCACAGCCAACAACGTCCGCTTGTCGTTGCCGACATTCAGGTTGCCCTGAATATGTCCCCTGAGCTGGGGTTCGCAACCGCCCAGCGTGAGCAGCATCGAGAAAGTCAGCAGTTCGCGCACCTTCGCATCCAGCCCGCCGCGGGAGACGTAATCGCCGAAACAGTTGGCTGACAAGTAGTCCTGCATATGCTTCTGGTTCTCCGGCGCGGCGGCGCGCATCGCGTCGATCCGCTCCCCGAAAATAGCCTTCTGCACCGCCAGTCCCTTTTCGAAGCGGGTTTCGGGCGAAGTCGCCGACTGGCCTTCGAGCGGAAGCGCAACGCCCCGCGCCGTCAGCACCCCGTTGACGATATGCACGAAATCGACCGTCCGCGCCATGCCGACGTAGGGAACCGCCTGATAGACCACCTCTTTCGCTTCGACGGGCGTCACACCCACGTTCAGCGCGCCTTCGAGCATCGTCCGAAACTCGGTCTGCGCGGCTCCGGCAATGCACGACGCGAGGATGCACATCATCCGCGTCTTAACGTCGAGATCGCCGTAGCCGAGTACTTCAGCGAACGTAAAGTTATCAAAAATTTCGATTAATTCGGGATCGGTCGCCGCAAGTTCCGATTCGCACCCGGAAAACAGCTGCGCACGGGTCTCTACGGCCGCGGCGCGCAGGCGCGGAGCCGCGCTCTTGGCCGAGGACAGGGGCGCTGTTGCGGACATGGACATTGCCGCAGGAATGGGCGCTGCGGAGGACATGGACATTGCCGCAGGAATGGGCGCTGCGGAAGACATGGACATTGCTGCGGAAACGGCCGCGACCGAAGATTCGGCAGTCACAGCAATCCCGGCGGCGGGAGCGGTCGCAGAGGCGGGTGTGGAGGCGATTGCGGCAGCCCCGGCGGTCACAGCGGAATAGTGCGCGTCGTCCACCGGTCCGAGCCACGTATTGCGGTTGATCTGCGGATTGGTTTCGATCGCCAGATGCGAGAACCAACTGTCAGGAGCCGCGCCGTGCCAGTGCACCGCGTCGGGAGCGATCTCGACCACGTCGCCCGGCAGCAGCTCGCGGGCCGGCTCGCCCTCGGCCTGATAATATCCCCGGCCGCCCACGGCGACGAGAATCTGGCCGCCCGTATGGCTATGCCAGTTGTTGCGGCATCCGGGTTCGAACGTGACGTTCGAAATCGGGCAGTTGAGCGCCCCGTTCCGCGTCAGCCGGGCCAGATAAGCCTGACCGACAAAATATTTCGAGAATGTTTCGGGCAGTTTATCCCCGACGGGGAACACGCTGATTTTCTTCGGTTTTTCCATATTCCGAGCATTTATCCGGTTACACGTTCCGGCCGCAAGCAGTGCGGCCGCAATTATAAAAAGAAGTTGCTTCATCGTTTCGCGTTTTCATCATATCCTCAGTTGCCGATCAGTCCATCTCGTATTTCATCGTCCCCAGCCACTTCACGGTCTCAGGATCGCGGTGTGACAGAAAACAGCTCCGCCGGGTGTCGAGCGTTGCGATCAGATCCATGTCTTCCGGCGCGAGGTGAAAATCGAAGACGGCGATATTTTCGGCCATGCGCTCCGGACGCACCGACTTCGGGATCACGACCACGCCGCGCTGGATCAGCCAGCGCAGGACGACCTGAGCGACCGATTTCCGGTATTTCGCGGCCAGCGACACCAGCGTCCCGTTGCCGAACAGATTGTTGCGCCCCTCGGCGAACGGCGCCCACGATTCGATCTGCACGCCCTCAGAGGCCATCACCGCGGCCGCTTCGGTCTGCTGGCAGAAGGGATGCGTCTCGACCTGATTGACGGCGGGGACCACCTCGTTATGAAGGATCAGGTCCACCAGCCGGTCCGGCTGGAAATTGCTCACCCCGATGGCCCGGACGGCCCCTTCGCGGTAAAGCTCCTCCATCGCCCGCCACGAACCGTAGACGTCGCCGAACGGCTGATGGATCAGGTAGAGGTCGAGATAATCGAGCTGCAGGCGTTCGAGCGACTTGGCGAAAGCCCGCTTCGTGCTCTCGTACCCGGCATCCTGCACCCAGAGTTTCGTCGTGATGAAAAGTTCCTCGCGGGGTACGCCGCTCCGCCGGATCGCCCGGCCCACGGCCCGCTCATTGAGATAGGCCGAAGCGGTGTCGATCGAACGGTAACCCGCCGCAATCGCATCGCATACACACTGTTCGCAGACCGTCTCTTCGACCTGATAGACACCGAAACCCAGAACCGGCATTTCGACGCCGTTGTTCAAAATTCTATGCTCCATTTTTTCTCCTTTTATTGATTTCAAACCCGTTTTCCGACCGACGAAACCACCTTTCGTTTTCCCGGTTTATCGGGTTCGGGTCCGTTTTACACTGCAAAAGTAGGGCGATTCCGGCGGCGTGTCATTACCCGAATTACGGTTCGTCATACCATTATTACCGATTCGGCCGCGAAGGTGCGGCGGGCATGGAAAAAAGCATTAACTTTGTGACAGACAACAATAATCGAAGCATATGGACGAGATCGTAAAAATGGAGCACGTCTACCAGTACAACGAAATGATGGGGCAGGAGACGCTCCATCCGCTGGTCAGCGTCATCGACTTTTCGAAATGCCCGAAGGCCCGGCACGCCCGGCGCATGTACGGATTCTACTGCGTCTTCCTGAAAGACGTCAAATGCGGCGACATGCGCTACGGACGCCACTATTACGACTATCAGGAGGGAACGCTCGTATTCATCGCACCGGGGCAGGTGGTCGGCATCGAGGACAACGGCGAGGTGTTTCAGCCCAAAGGCTGGGCGCTGCTGTTCCACCCCGACCTGATCCGGGGCACGTCGCTCGGACGCAGCATGGACGAATACACCTTCTTTTCGTACGAAGCCAACGAGGCCCTGCATCTCTCGGAGCAGGAGCGGCTCGTGGTGCTCGAATGCCTACAGAACATAACGGGCGAATTGAACCACGCAATCGACAAGCACAGCAGACGGCTGATCGTCTCGAACATCGAACTGCTGCTCAACTACAGCATACGCTTCTACGAACGGCAGTTCATCACGCGCAGCGAGGTCAACAAAGACGCGCTGTCCCGATTCGAACGGCTGCTGAACGACTATTTCAAAGGCGACACGCCCCAGCGCGACGGGGTGCCTTCGGTACGCTGGTGCGCGGAACAGCTGCACCTGTCGGCCAACTATTTCGGCGACCTGATAAAGAAGGAGACCGGCAAATCGGCGCAGGAGTACATTCAGCTGAAGGTGATCGACATCGCCAAGGAACGGATATTCGACGCAACGAAGTCGATCAGCGAAATCGCCTACGAGCTCGGTTTCCGCTATCCCCAGCACTTCACCCGGTTGTTCAAGAAGTGCGTCGGCATGTCGCCCAACGAATACCGGACGACAAACTGACGCCGCAACGAAGCATCATCGCATTCAGGCGGCGGCAACCGGAGCCACCCCAGAGAATCGCATCACCCGCGCCGAAAAAAAGCCCCCGCTCGCAATGAGCGGGGGCTAAAACATGAAGGCCGGGAATTCTACCTTCCCGCGCCGGAATTCGCGCCGTGCTATTTCCGACCCTGATCGGCGACGGCGGCCATCAGCGCGGCGATCTCTTCGGGGTCGCCGAGGAAATAGTCCCTGACGTAATTCAGCCCGTCGTCGAATTCGAAGACATAAGGCACGGCGGTCGGGAGATTGAACTCCGAAATGGCTTCGTCGGAGATGCCTTTCAGGTGCTTGATAATGCCGCGCAGGCTGTTGCCGTGGGCCACGACCAGCAGGGAGTCGTGGCGGGCGAGCGCCGGCAGGATTTCGCATTTCCAGTAGGGCATGATGCGGCCGACGGTGTCGAGCAGCGACTCGGTGCGGGGCAGTTCCGCTTCGGGTACGTCGCGGTAGCGGGGATCGAAGCGCGGGTTGCGCGGGTCCTCTTCGCCGAGCGGCGCCGGAGCCACATCATAACTGCGGCGCCAGATATGCACCTGCTCGTCGCCGTATTTCTCTGCCGTCTCCTTTTTGTTAAGCCCCTGCAAAGAGCCGTAATGCTTCTCGTTGAGCCGCCAGCTCTTCGAAACCGGCACCCAATCCTGATCCAGCTTGTCGAGTACGACGCCGAGCGTCTTCACGGCCCGTTTCAGGTAGGAGGTATAGGCATGCCCGAACAGAAAGCCCTCCTCGCGCAACAGCAGGCCGGCCTTTTCGGCCTCGGCGACGCCTTTTTCGCTCAGATCGACGTCCGTCCATCCCGTGAACCGGTTTTCCCGGTTCCATGTGCTCTCGCCGTGGCGGAGCAAAACAACTTTTTTCATCGTTCAGTTCATCGTTTTTTCCGATTCGGCGCGCACCTCGTTCCGCAACTCCCGGTGCACAGCGAAATCGTTGATATTCTGCAAAGTGGTGTGCGCTATATTATCCAGCGCTTCACGTGTAAAGAACCCCTGATGGGAGGTCATGACGACATTGTTGAACGAGAGCAGGCGCGCCAGCACGTCGTCGTCCATGATCCGGTCCGACGTGTCCTCGTAGAAATAGGCGGCCTCCTCTTCGTACACGTCCAGTCCGGCCGCACCGATCTTCTTCTCTTTCAGCCCCTCGATCAGCGCTTCGGTGTGGATCAGCTGACCGCGACCCGTATTGATGAGCATGACGCCGGGTTTCATCCTGCCGATGGCGGCGCCGTCGATCATGTAGCGGGTTGCGTCGGTCAGCGGGCAGTGCAGCGAGATGATGTCGGAGCGGCGGTAAAGTTCGTCCAGCGACACGTATTCTATCTGCGCCCGCACGGCATATTCCGGGTCGGGGTAGATGTCGTACGCGAGGACCTCCATGCCGAATCCCTTGAGGATGCGGATCAGTTCGCGGGCGATCTTTCCGGTGCCGACGATACCCGCCGTCTTGCCGTACATGTCGAATCCCAGCAGGCCGTGCAGCGAGAAGTTGCCGTCGCGCGTGCGCCAATAGGCGCGGTGGACCTTGCGGTTGAGCGTCAGCATCAGCATCACGGCGTATTCCGCCACGGCATGCGGCGAATAAGCGGGAACACGCACGACGGGAATGCCGTATTCCGCCGCGGCTTTCAGGTCCACGTTGTTGAATCCCGCGCAGCGCAGGGCGATCAGCTTCACGTCCATCGCCGCCAAAGAGCGTATCGTGGCGGCATCGGCCGTATCGTTCACGAAGATACAGACCGCATCGGCCCCCTGCGCCAGCGAAGTGTTGTTGCCGTTCAGGTGGCTGCGGTGGTAATTGAATTCGAATCCGTAACGCTCGTTGGCGCGGTCGAACGACTCCCGGTCATAGGGCTGCGTGCCGAAGAAGGTTATTTTCATAATGCACGATTTTATCTTTTTCTTACTTATATAGAACGGTATACGCCGGGCCGTTATTACGCGATCGTCACTTCGAGATCGAGATATACGTCCTGAATGGCGTTGAGCAGGGCTATGCCTTCGTCCATGGGCCGCTGGAAAGCCTTGCGGCCGCTGATGAGACCCATGCCGCCGGCGCGTTTGTTCACCACGGCCGTCATGACGGCCTCCTGCAGATCGGACGCGCCGTGCGACTCGCCGCCCGAATTAATCAGCCCCACGCGGCCCATATAGCCGTTGGCCACCTGATAGCGGCAAAGGTCGATGGGGTGGTCGGTGGTCAGCTTCGTGTAAACCTCGTCGCGGGTCTTGCCGAAACCGATGGCGCGGAAACCGCCGTTGTTCTCCGGAAGCTTCTGCTTCACGATGTCGGCCTTGATGGTCACGCCCAAGTGATTCGCCTGCCCCGTGAGGTCGGCCGAAGCGTGGTAATCGACGCCGTCCTTCCTGAAGCTCCCGTTGCGCAGGTAACACCACAGGATCGTCGCCATGCCCAGCTCGTGGGCATAATCGAACGCCTCGGCGATCTCGACCAACTGGCGGCGGCTCTCCTCCGAGCCGAAATAGATCGTGGCGCCGACGGCGGCGGCGCCCATGTTCCAAGCGTCGCGCACGGTGCCGAACATCACCTGATCGTAGGAATTGGGGTAGGAGAGCAGTTCGTTGTGGTTGAGTTTCACGATGAACGGAATCCTGTGCGCGTATTTGCGCGCCACGGCGCCCAGCACGCCGAAGGTCGAAGCCACGGCGTTGCAGCCGCCCTCGACAGCCAGCTTCACGATATTCTCCGGATCGAAATAGGCCGGATTCGGAGCGAACGACGCGCCGGCCGCATGTTCGATGCCCTGATCCACGGGCAGGATCGACACATAGCCCGTACCGGCCAGACGGCCGTGGGAGAGTATCCACTGCAGGCTGCCGAGAGTGCGGATATTGCGGTCGGACTCCATCCAGACCCGGTCGACGGTGTCGGGCGCGGGAAGATACAGCAGTTTCTTGTCGATGGTCCGGCACACATGGGAAAGGTAGTATTCGGCCTTTTCCCCAAGAATTTCAATCGTCTTGCTCATAATCTTTCGTATTTTACGACATGCCCTGCAATTCAGGGTCCAAACACGACAGACGGCGCGAAACAAAAACTGCCCCGGTATCGGGGCTGCTTATTTTTTCGTGTTGCGGTACTCGGTGGGAGACTCGCCCGTATGCTTCTTGAAATAACGCCCCAGATAGGACTGGTCGGGAAAATGCAGGCGGTAGGCGATCTCCTGCACCGACAGATCCGTCGACTGCAGGAGCATCTTGATCTCCAGCAGCACCGAGCGGTCGATGAACTCCTTGGCCGAGCTATGCGCGATATTGCGCACGATGGTCGAGAGATAACGTGTCGAAATGCAGAGTTTGTCGGCATAGAACGACACCTCGCGCTGCTGCGAACTGTGTTCGTGCACCAGCGCGACGAAACGGTGGAAAAGCTCCGTCTGGCGCGTCGTCGTTTCGGGCGTCTGCTGCTGCATGTTGGCGTAACGCTGCAATTTGTCGTAAATCTCCAGCAGCACGTTCTGCAGGCGGTTGCGGATGATCGTATTGCGGAACACATTGTTGCGGTCGCGGTAGGTGTATGCGGCCATCTGAAACCAAGTACTGGCGCCTTCCACGATGCGGGCGGGCGGATAGGTGATCGGATTTTCGCGCAGGATTCTGAAAAACGACGGTTCGAGACGGAAACCGGCTTCGGCGAAAAGGTCGCGCGAGAAGGCGCAGAAGGTCATCCGGAAATCCTCCGTGCGGTTGGTCAGCATCAGCAGCGAGCCGGGCAGCACCAGAATCAGCGTGTTGCGCCGCACCTGACCGCAATATTGGTTCACGGTGGCGTCGGCGCTGCCCTTGCGGCAGTAGAGGATCGCCCCGCCTTCGCAGCGGCTCGCATAATTGCCGAAAAAGGCGAAATCGGACTCTCCGACGACGAACTGTTCTTCCGGTGTGGTTATTATGGGGTTAGTCGCTGACATAACAATTCTTTTTTCGAACAAATTTAACGCTTTTTTCATTAATTTCCTAAATTTTGTTCCGAAAAACACCAACACTGTTCGCAATATAATGGCACATCGTCGGCCTTTTTACGGTACTTTTGCACCGTAAAAAGTTTTTTTAGTTTAAAAAAGAGGAGAATTATGAAGCAAACATTTGTGAAAGCAGCCGTCATGGCCTGCTTCATGGCAGCCGTTTCGTGCGGACAGGCACCGACGGCAATGGGCCCCGCGGAATACGCCGTGATGACCATAGCCACTACCGACCGCGAAATCCCGATCAACTACTCGGCGACCATCCGCGGACGTCAGGACATCGCCATCTATCCGCAGGTTTCGGGAACCATCTTCGAACTCTGCGTAAACGAGGGTCAGACCGTTTCGAAAGGCCAGCCCCTTTTCATCATAGATCAGGTGCCGTACAAAGCGGCGCTGCAGACCGCAGAAGCCAACGTGGCGGCTGCCAAAGCCGGCGTAGCCACGGCGCAGCTCACCTACGACAGCAAAAAGGAGCTTTACGCCAAGAACGTGGTTTCGCAGTACGACCTGCTGACGGCCGAAAACACGCTGCTGACTGCCAAGGCCCAACTCGCGCAGGCCGAAGCGCAGCGCGTAAACGCCGCCAACAACCTCTCCTATACGGTCGTGAAGGCTCCGGCCAACGGCGTGGTGGGGACCCTGCCGTACCGTGTCGGCGCGCTGGTAAGCGCATCGATTTCGAAGCCGCTGACGACCGTATCGGACAACTCGGACGTATACGTCTACTTCTCGATGACCGAGAACCAGCTGCTCAACCTGACCCGTCAGTACGGTTCGATCGCCAACACGCTCAAGAACATGCCCGACGTACGGCTGGTGCTCAACGACGGTTCGGTCTATGACCGGACGGGCCGCATCGAGTCGATCAGCGGCGTCATCGACACCTCGACGGGCAGCGTACAGCTGCGCGCCGTGTTCCCCAATGCGGACGGCCTGCTCCATAGCGGCGGCGCCGGCAGCGTGATCGTGCCCAACATCCACAAAGACTGCGTAGTCGTACCGCAGGTTGCGACCTTCGAACTGCAGAACAAGGTATACGTATATAAGGTAGAGGACGGCAAAGCCACATCGTCGATGATCGACGTGGAGAAGATCAACAACGGCAGAGAGTATATCGTCAAGTCCGGACTTACGCCGGGCGACGTGATCGTTGCCGAAGGCGTAGGTCTGCTGCGTGAAGGTACGCCCATTGTCGTCAAGGGGCAGGGCGCCGCAGCACAGACAGCTCCTGAGGCCGCAACCCAAACCGAAAAGGAGGAATAACCTATGACACTGAAACATTTTATCGAACGACCCGTACTGGCGTCGGTCATATCCATCGTAATCGTAATCGCCGGTCTTATCGGTCTCGCGACGCTGCCCGTCGAGCAGTATCCCGACATCGCTCCCCCGACGGTGATGGTGCGCGCCTCCTATCCGGGAGCCAGCGCAGAGACCATCCAGAAATCGGTCATCGTACCGCTCGAACAAGCTATCAACGGTGTGGAGGACATGACCTACATGACCTCCAGCGCCGCAGTCGGCAGCGCATCCGTAACGGTTTACTTCCGTCAGGGAATCAATGCCGACATGGCCGCCGTCAACGTGCAGAACCGAATATCGCGCGCTACCGGACAGCTGCCCTCGGAGGTGACGCAGATCGGTGTGACCACCATGAAGCGCCAAACCTCCATGGTGAAAATATTCTCGCTTTACAGCCCCGACGACTCCTACGACGAGACGTTCCTGTCGAACTATCTGAAGATCAACATCGAGCCGCGCGTTCTCCGTATCGCGGGCGTCGGCGAAGCCTTCACGCTGGGAGCCGACTACTCGATGCGTATCTGGCTCAAGCCCGACGTGATGGCCCAATACAAGCTCATCCCGTCGGACGTAACGGCGGCCCTCGCCGAGCAGAACATCGAGTCGGCAACCGGTACGCTGGGTGAAAACTCGCAGAACACGTTCCAGTATACGATGAAGTACCGCGGACGTCTGATGACTCCGGAGGAATTCGGGGAAATCGTACTCCTCGCACAACCCGACGGTACGATCCTGCACCTGAAAGACGTCGCCGACATCGAGTTGGGCAGCGAATCCTATGCCTACAAGGGCTACACCAACGGCCATCCGGGCGTCAGCACGATGGTCTTCCAGACTGCCGGTTCGAACGCCACGCAGGTCGTCAACGAGATCAACGCACTGCTCAAAGAGGTCGAAAGCGAACTGCCCAAAGGCGTCGCCATCGCACACCTGCAGAGCGTGAACGACTTCCTCTACGCCTCGATCAACGAAGTGATCAAGACGCTGATCGAAGCCATCCTGCTCGTTATCCTCGTGGTATACGTCTTCCTGCAGGATATCCGTTCGACGCTGATCCCCACGATCTCGATCCTCGTGGCGCTGGTCGGAACCTTCGCGTTCCTCTCGGTGGCCGGGTTCTCGATCAACCTGCTGACGCTCTTCGCGCTCGTCCTTGCCATCGGTACGGTCGTCGACGACGCCATTATCGTGGTGGAGGCTGTCCAAGCGCGTTTCGACGTGGGATATAAGTCCTCCTATATGGCAACCATCGATGCCATGTCGGGTATCACCTCGGCGATCATCACCTCGACGCTGGTCTTCATGGCCGTGTTCATTCCCGTAGCCATGATGGGCGGAACGTCGGGCGTATTCTACACGCAGTTCGGCATCACGATGGCCGTGGCCGTCGGTATCTCGGCGATCAACGCCCTTACGCTCTCCCCGGCCCTCTGCGCACTGCTCCTCAAACCGTATCTCGACGAGAACGGCGAAATGCGCGACAACTTCGCGGCACGCTTCCGCAAGGCTTTCAACAGCGGATTCAGCGCCATGATCAACAAATACAAGCACGGCGTACTGCTCTTCATCAAGCACAAATGGCTGATGTGGTCCACGCTCGGACTGGCGTTCGCCGCCCTTGTCTTACTGATGAACACCACGAAGACGGGTCTGGTGCCCGACGAGGACCAAGGTACGATCATGGTCAACGTCACAACGGCTCCGGGCACTTCGCTCGCCGAAACGCATCAGGTCATGGAAGAGGTCTCCGCCCGCATCAAGGCCATTCCCCAGATCAGGGACTTCATGCAGGTGGCCGGCTACGGTATGATCGCCGGTCAGGGCTCGTCCTACGGTATGTGTATCATCAAGCTGAAGGATTGGGAGGAACGTCCCGAAAAAACGGATGCCGTAAACGCGGTCATCGGTCAGATCTACGGACGCACGGCCGATATCAAGGACGCGCAGATCTTCGCCGTGGCGCCGCCGATGATTTCGGGTTACGGCACCTCGACCGGCTTCTCCATGCACCTGCAGGATAAGTCGGACGGCAGCCTGACCGACTTCTACAACATCTACCTGCGGTTCATCGGAGCGCTGAACCAGCGTCCGGAGATCGCAATGGCCTACTCGACCTTCAACATCAACTTCCCGCAGTACGTCGTAAGCATCGACGCGGCGAAGGCCAAACGCGCCGGCGTATCGCCCAACGCGATTCTCTCGACGCTTTCGGGTTACTACGGCGGCCAGTACGTTTCGAACGTCAACCGCTTCTCGAAGATGTACTATGTGACGATTCAGTCCGACCCGAAATACCGTCTCAACACCGAGTCGCTCAATAACGTCTTCGTGCGTACGAACAACGGGGAGATGGCTCCGCTGGGACAGTTCGTGGACCTGACGAGGGTTTACAGCTCCGAAGTGCTCAACCGTTTCAACATGTACAGCTCGATCGCCGTGAACGGCACCGCCGCCGACGGATATTCGTCGGGCGACGCCATCCGCGCCATTCAGGAAGTCGCGGCGCAGGTGCTCCCGAAAGGCTACGGTTACGACTTCGACGGCATCACCCGCGAGGAGGCGCAGACAGGCAGCAACACGACGATCATCTTCGGCATCTGTCTCCTGCTGATCTACCTCATCCTGAGCGCTCTGTACGAGAGCTTCCTGATTCCGTTCGCCGTCATTCTCTCCGTGCCGTGCGGTCTGCTGGGTTCGTTCCTCTTCGCCAAGATGATGGGGCTGGAGAACAATATCTACCTGCAGACGGGTATCATCATGCTGATCGGTCTGCTTTCGAAGACCGCCATCCTGATTACGGAGTACGCCGCCGACCGACGCGCCGCGGGCATGAGCCTCACGCAGGCCGCCGTATCCGCCGCCAAGGCCCGTCTCCGTCCTATCCTGATGACCGTCCTCACCTGCGTATTCGGTATGATTCCGCTGGTGTTCTCGCACGGTGTGGGCGCCAACGGCAACTCCACCCTCGGTTCGGGTGTCGTGGGAGGTATGATCGTCGGAACGCTGGCGCTGCTGTTCCTCGTACCGACGCTGTTCATCGTCTTCCAGACCCTGCAGGAGAAGGTCAAGCCGCTGGAGTTCGATCCCGATCCGCAGTGGGCCGTGCGCGCCGAGCTGGAGGAGTGTAAAAACGAGAAAGAGTAACAAGATGAAAAAGCTTATTATCATACTGGCCGCAGCGGCCATGACCGGCTGCGGCATCTACAAGCCTTATACGCGTCCCGAAGTGAAAACCGACGGACTCTACGGCACGGCCGAAACCGCCGATACGATGACGATCGGCAATATCGGCTGGGAAGAGATGTTTTCCGATCCCTACCTGCAGACGCTTATCCGGCAGGGACTGGAGAACAACACCGACCTGCAGTCGGCGCAGTGGCGGGTAAAGGAGGCCGAGGCGACGCTTAAATCGGCGCGTCTGGCTTACCTGCCGTCGTTCAACTTCGCACCGCAGGGCAACCTGAGCAGTTTCGACTGGGCGACGCCGTCGAAAACCTACAACATTCCCGTGACGGCAAGCTGGCAGATCGACATTTTCAACGGTCTGACCAATGCCAAGCGCAAAGCCAAAGCGCTCTACGCCCAGAGCCGGGAGTACGAGCAGGCCGTGAAGACGCAGCTGATCTCAGGCATTGCAAACCTCTATTACACGCTGCTGATGCTCGACGGGCAATATGAGGTAACCGAGCAGACCGCCGTGAAATGGCGCGAGAGCGTGCGCACGATGCGGGCGATGAAGGAGGCCGGCATGGCCAACGAAGCCGCCGTCGCCCAGTACGAAGGCACCTGTCTTTCGATCGAAGCGTCGCTGCACGATCTGGAATACCAGATCCGTATGGCCGAGAACAGTCTCTGCACGCTGCTGGCCGAAGGCCCGCACCAGATCGAGCGCGGCCGGCTCGAAGGACAGCGGCTGCCCGACGACCTGACGGTGGGCGTGCCCGTACAGATGCTTTCGAACCGTCCCGACATCCGCAGCGCCGAGTATTCGCTCATGCAGTCTTACTACGCCACCAGCGAAGCACGTTCGGCCCTTTATCCCACGATCACGCTGAGCGGCACGCTCGGATGGACCAACAACAGCGGCATGGGGATCAAGGATCCCGGCAAGATACTGTGGTCGGCAGCGGCATCGCTTCTGCAGCCGATCTTCAACGCCAATGCCAACCGCGCCCGCGTGAAGATCGCCAAGGCGCAGCAGGAGGAGACCAAGCTGGCGTTCCAGCAGGCGCTGCTCAACGCCGGCGCAGAGGTGAACAACGCCCTTACGCAGTGCCAGTCGGCCCGCGCGAAGGCCGATCTGCGGGTACAGCAGATCGAAGCGCTGGAGCGCGCCGTGGAGAGCACGGAACTGCTGATGAAGCATAGCAGCACGACCTATCTGGAAGTGCTGACCGCCCAGCAGTCGCTGCTTTCGGCCCAGCTGTCTCAGATAGCCGACCGCTTCGACGAAATACAAGGCGTCGTGAACCTCTATCAGGCTCTCGGCGGCGGTCGTGACATGGCTGAGGAGGCGAAATAATGAAGCGGGGAGCGACCAAGGAGGAGATCATCCGCATTACACAGGCGCTCATCGCCCGGAACGGCATCCGTGCCGTCCGGGTGGATGAGATCGCCCAGACGCTGGGTATCTCCAAGCGCACCCTGTATGAAATGTTCGCCGACAAGGACGATCTGATAAACGCCTGTCTCGACGCGATGAGCAGCAAACAGCGCGAACGCATCGCAACGTACCGGAAACGACGCAGCGGCAGCGCCCTGCAGAGGACTTTCAAGCTGGCGTACGAATATATCGCCAACCTCTACATGGTCGAAAGCAGTTTCTTGTCGGACCTGCGCCATAAAATAATTTATGCGGACCATTTCGACGAACACCGCGAGTTCTGGCGCCGCGAGCTGGCGCACCACCTCGAAGCCAGCAAGGAAGAGGGGTTGCTGCTTCCCGAAATCGAGGGCGCAAGTTTTGCAGACCGCATACTGGAGACGATTCTGGAACTGCGGCTCAACAACGCCACGCGAGAGGAGGTTTACCTTTTTTGCCGAACGATTCTGCGCGGCGCGGCGACCCGGCAGGGCATCGAACGCATCGACAGAAAACGATAAACCGTATTTCGTAACATCAGAACGCTCCGCAACGAATCGTTGCGGAGCGTTTTTTTCGACGGTTCAATAGAGGAAGAGGAAGGTCTCCCCACACAAAACAAGGCCGCAGGAAAAACCTGCGGCCTTGCGGTTCGGAATAACCGATACGAACTTTAATAGAGCATATCCTCGTCGGCTTCGTCCTCGTACCAATCCACGTGCTGGGCACCGCCCGATGCGGCCCATGCGTTGAAATAGGTATAGGCGGTGCGGATGTCCTTGCGCTCGGCAGGGTAGCGGAACTCGCCCGAAATCATCAGCGCCCACATCATGTAGTTGTCCTTCATACCCGTTCCCTTCGACACGAAGTATTTGTACGGCTCGGCTTCGGCGAACGTATTGCCCGAAACGACCGCGAATCCGGTCGGCTTGTAGGTCGGCATATGCACCTCGGTATCGCGGCTGAATACGCCCGAACTCTTCGAATTGACGACGATAAAGGCATTGACGGCCGACTCCAGCACCGCAGCCGCATCGACGGGCTGGGTGAAAGTCACGGTCGTCGTATGCTTCACGGTCGGAACGGGCGCCGTACCTTTGGAGGTATTGATGTAGGTGCCTTCGCCGAGAATCTCCTGCGCGGTGTTAAAGAGCGGAATGACAGCATATTCGTTGCCGGATTCGAGACCTGGTCCAGCGAATGCGCCTTTGCCGAAGGCCGTGTTCGTCGTCTCGACACTGGCGACCTGCGAAGCGGCGACCTTGTCCAGCTGCACGGCGAACGCATTGAGGTGCGCAGCGCTGGCGGCTTTCAGCTCCCAGTTGATGCGGATGGAACCCACCTTGCCGCTTTCCTTGTTCACGAGCCGGTCGATGCCGGTCACGACGACCACGTCGTTCATATCGTAATCGCCGATCCACGGCCAGCCGTCCTCGAAACAATAGGTGTAGGGCGCACCGATCACCTCGATGATTTCGGGCTCGGCTCCGGATCGGGAGTCACAGGCTCCTTGCCTCCGTTGCATTTGCTCTCGGCAATCACGACCGTCTGCTTGTCGCGCATCACGGCGCCGCCAATCAGGCTACCGGCGTCGATGACGTATTTCGCATCGGCCGCATTGTCGTAGACGACCTCCATAAGTCCCTCGAACTTGGTGCCGTAATAACGCGAGCTGACGCCCTTTTCCCGGATCACGACCACGGCCATCGGCTGGTCGGCCTGCGCCTGACTGACGATGCGCACGTTGCCGCCCGATCTGCTCGCATTGTACTCGTCCATCGAGAAGATCGAGCCGGCTGCGGCATACAGCTCCGTATTGCTGTTGAAATAGACCGTTCCGGCGTCGAGACCCGAACCCGAAGCGATGTAGAACTTCGCCCCTTCGGCAATGACGTCGTCCGCTGCGGTATGGCAGTTCACGTAGAGCGTACCGCCGCCGCGGGCTTCGAGCCTATCCATCCGGGCCACACCTTTCTGGTAGGTCACCGAATAGTTGGTCACGTAGAAGGTCCCGTCGATGGCAACCGTGCCGTTCTCGCAGTTGTGAAGCTCGGCGTAGGTATTGAGCCGGAAATCAGCACTTTCGACCTTGCCGTCGTTGTAGAGCTTCGCCTTGTTGGTGACTTCGACTTCACCCGCCTGCAATGCGGCCGTCGCTCCGTTGTAGAACTCGCAAGAGGTGTTGACGTTGAACAGTCCGTTGACAACGAACGTGCCTTCGTTGACGACGGTCTTGCAGGAAAAGCTCGTCTTGTCGGTCGTAAAAGTACCGCCCTCGAATACATAGATGGCCGGATTGACCGCATTCTGCTGGAGGTTGGCTTTCGCCTCCTTGATATATACTTTACCGCCCGGAAGCACCGCAAGGGTCGCCTGTCCGATAGTAACCGACGCATTGAGCGTCAGTTTGCCCGCCACGTAGAGAACCGGAGCGGAATGGGGCGAGAACTTGCCGTTCAAATTGATATTGCCCGTAATCTCGGCGCCCGCGGGAATGTAATATTCCGCCGCCGCGGCATAGGGTTTGGCGATCCAGCTGGCTCCGAGGTCGATATTGCCCGCCGGCGTCTGGCGGATAACCGCGCCTTCGGCGAAGTCGCTTTCCGTCTTAACCGGCAATGTCGGATAATCGGGCATCGACGAGCTTTCGCTGCGTGTAGCAGCGGAAGTGCGGATTTTCGGCGCTTCGGCGCTTTTCATCACGGCGCCCGCAACGTTGAGAGCCGCGGAAACCGGCTGCATGCTGACCGACACGGTACCGTCGGGCAGGGTAGTCTGCACATAAAGGTTCCTGACCCCGGCGGGCAGCGTCATGGCCGTCGAGAAAACAGGCTGCGAAGCCTTTACCTTGTGCATTGCGCACATTCTTCGAGACAAAGATAAACATTATTTTCAACTCCAAATCATTTCCGCTCATTTATTTAACAAAACAGGCCACAATCGCATCTTTGGCATGCAAAATTCCGACCGAGGAAAAGGTTTTTCCAAAAAAATATCCCGCGGCGAGCGTAAAACTCAAAAAAACCGCTATATTTGCACCATAGGAAACAGATCCGAACGCTGAAATGACTGCAATGAACACATACGACAGCCCGTACCGCGGAACACTCCGCGGTATGATGACCATGGGTATGATGTGCATGCGCAGCCGATTCCGCCGGGTGTAACCTTTCCGTATGCACGAACGACACAATCCGGCTTCCTTCGAGGTCGGATTTTTTTGTAACGAACAAACAGCGAAATATGACTCCGAAAAACTACCGATTCGAAACGCTGCAGGTACACGCAGGCCAGCAGCCCGATCCCGCGACCGGTTCGCGCGCACTGCCGATCTACCAGACCACGTCCTATGTTTTCGACAGCGCCGAACAGGGCGCGGCACGCTTCGCCCTGCGCGAAGAGGGTAACATCTACACCCGTCTGAGCAATCCCACGACTTCGGTTTTCGAAGAGCGCATGGCTGCGCTCGAAGGGGGCACGGCGGCCGTGGCCGCCGCATCGGGCATGGCCGCCCAGTATCTGGCGTTCAGCAATCTGGTCGAAGCGGGCGACAATATCGTCAGCACGTCGTTCCTCTACGGCGGCACGTTCAGCCAGTTCAAGCATACGTTCGCCCGCATCGGCGTCGAAGTGCGCTTCGCTCAGGGCGACGACATCCGAAGCATCGCATCGCTCATGGACGACCGTACGAAAGCGGTTTATCTGGAAACGATCGGCAATCCCGAATTCAACGTACCCGACTTCGAACCCATCGTCGCGCTGGCGCACAAGCACGGCATTGCGGTAGTGACCGACAATACGTTCGGCGCGGGCGGATTCCTCTGCCGGCCGATCGAATGGGGCGTGAACGTCGTGACGCACTCGGCGACCAAGTGGATCGGCGGGCACGGCACGAGTCTGGGCGGGGTAGTCGTGGACGGCGGCAACTTCGACTGGGGCAACGGCAGATATCCGCTGCTGAGCGAACCCTCGGAGGGGTATCACGGCTTCAATTTCTGGAAAGAGTGCGGCAAAACCGCCTTTGCGACCCGCACCCGCTGCGAAGGGCTGCGCGACATCGGCCCCTGCATCAGCCCGTTCAACGCGTTCCTGCTGACGCAGGGACTCGAAACGCTCTCGCTGCGCGTACAGCGCAGCGTGGACAACGCACTTGCGGTCGCGGAGTGGCTGGAAAAGCATCCCAAGATCGAACACGTCAGCTATCCGGGACTCAAAAGCAGCAAGTACCACACGCTGGCGAAGAAATACCTCCGCAACGGTTTCGGCGGCGTGCTGACGTTCCGTGTGAAAGGCAGTGCGGAGCAGGCGTCGAAGATCGTAGACAACCTCGGTCTGATCAGCCATCTGGCTAACGTCGGCGACGCGAAAACGCTGCTCATACACCCCGCATCGACCACCCACGCCCAGCTCGGCGAACAGGAACTGGCCGCTTCGGGCGTATATCCCAACCTGCTGCGGCTTTCGCTCGGCATCGAGCATATCGACGACATAAAGGAAGACCTGAACGAAGCGCTGAAACATCTGTAATGGAACCCCGCATTTACATAGCCCCCGAACCGTTCCAGCTGGAAACGGGACACACGCTGCCGGAGCTGAAGATCGCCTATCACACCTACGGCGAACTGAACGCCGCGCACGACAACGTGGTGTGGGTATGCCATGCGCTGACGGCCAATTCGGACGTCGCGGACTGGTGGCCGCACACGATCGAAACGGGGAAATTCCTCGATCCGGCGCGTCATTTCGTCGTCTGCGCCAACATCCTCGGCTCGCACTACGGCACGACGGGACCGCTTCACACGAATCCGCAAACCGGCACACCGTACTACCGGGATTTCCCGCCCTTCACGATCCGCGACATCGTGCGGGCGCACATCCTGCTGGCCGACGCCCTCGGCATCGGACGCATCGGCGCGCTGGTCGGAAGTTCGGTGGGCGGATTTCAGGCCGTCGAATGGGCCGTCACGGAGCCGCAGCGCATCGGCAAACTGGTGCTGATCGCCACCTCGGCCAAGGCGTCGCCGTGGAGCATCGCCATCGACGAGACGCAGCGCATGGCCATCGAAGCCGACCGGACGTTCGGCGAGCCGCGCGACGACGCGGGAATGGCCGGTCTTGCGGTGGCCCGCGCCATCGGCCTGCTGACATACAGGGGATCGCTGGGCTACAACCTCACGCAGCAGGACCGCGAAGAGCTTCCGGCCGTGCACCGCGCATCGAGCTACCAGCAGTATCAGGGAGAGAAGCTCTGCAGACGCTACAACGCCTACTCCTATTACGCCATTCTCAACGCATTCGACACCCACGACGCAGGACGCGGCCGCGGCGGGGTAGCGGCCGCCCTGAGTCGGATCGCGGCCCGCACGATCGTCGTCGGCATTACGACCGACATCATCTTCACTCCGGCCGAGATGCGTGAACTGCAGGGCATGATCGCCGGAAGCGTCTACCACGAAATAGACTCGCCGTTCGGACACGACGGATTTCTGGTCGAGCACGAACAGCTGAACGACATCCTCCGTCCGTTCATGAATAACGAATAATCAACAAACATGCAGCATATGGGTAAAATTAAAATCGGCCTGTTCGGATTCGGCGTCGTCGGACAAGGTATTTACGAAGTGGTCCGCAAATCGAAGAACGCCAATGCCGAAATCGTCAAAATCTGCGTCCGCTCGCTCGACAAACCCCGTTCGATCGACCGTTCGCACTTCACGGACTCTCCGGCGGAGATCCTCGACAATCCCGAAATCGACCTGATCGTCGAGGTGATCGACGACGCCAAAGCGTCGTACGACATCGTGAAAAGCGCCCTGCTGAAAGGGATTCCCGTCGTTTCGGGCAACAAGACAATGCTGGCGCACCACCTGCCCGAAATGATCGAAATCCAGAAAAAGCACAACGTGGCGCTGCTTTACGACGCTTCGTCGTGCGGTTCGATTCCGGTCATCCGCAACCTCGAAGAGTATTACGACAACGACCTGCTGCTCGAAGTGAAGGGTATCCTGAACGGTTCGTCGAACTATATCCTCTCGCGCGTTTTCGACCACAAGGATTCGTACGCCAACGCACTCGCGCAGGCGCAGGCGCTGGGATTCGCCGAAAGCGACCCGTCGTTCGACATCGGAGGCTACGATTCGCTGTTCAAACTGGTAATCATCACGGTACACGCGCTGGGCACCTATGTCGCGCCGGAGCGCATCTTCACGTACGGCATCTCGACGATTCACGATGCGGACATCCAGTACGCCCGCGAGAAGAACGTCAAAATCAAGCTGGTGGCGCAGGTCGTGAAGGTAAGCGACGAACACTTCACGATGTTCGTCATGCCGGAGTTCGTGACGCCCGCCAAGTATATCTACAGCGTCGACGACGAGTACAACGGCGTGGTGATCCGCGGCGAGTGCTACGACCGGCAGTTCATGTTCGGCAAGGGGGCCGGAAGCCTTCCGACGGCTTCGTCGATCCTGAGCGACATCATGGCCCGCCTGCACGGCTACCGCTACGAATACAAGAAGCTGAGCTATATCCAGAAGCCCGACTATACGACCGACATCACGCTGAAGATATATGTCCGGTACACGGATACCGACATTCACGGCATCCTGAACTTCACGAAGATTCACGAACAGTACACCAGCGAAAAGAGCAACTACGTCATCGGCGACATCCTGCTGAGCGAACTGATCGCCAAACGCGACCGGCTCTGCGGCGACGACGTGTTCGTGGCCAATATTCCGATCTTCTTCCTGAACCGCGACTGACGCCGGGCGCGACCGGACAAAACACAAAAAACGCAGTGCAACCGCACTACAGAAAAGGTCCCCGAAAACGGGGACCTTTGTTTCGTTGCAGCGGTTCAGCGCACTATTTCGCGTCTTTCACGCAGCGAAGCGAGACTCCGTTAGCGGCAGTTTGCGGCGAAATCGCCGGATTGCCGCCGGACGCATAGAACAACAATACGCTGTAGCTACTTCCTCCGTCGTCAGTCGTGGCACTCATCAGATAACCGCTTTTAGCCGACGAGACATAGTTATTTGAAACGGAATTCCACATGCCGGCGAGCGTAAATCCGAAATCGGGACCCGCGGCCAGCGTTTGCAGTTCGTCGATATAAGGTACATGCCAGCCCGCAGGGCAGATTCCCCGGACCGGAGCGCCGGAAACGGCCTGTGCGCCGCCCAGCGCCGCAGTAAAGCTGTACAGCATGCCGTGTTCGCGGACGTACTCCGCATCCTCGTTGCCGTCGGGATACCAAATGCCCTTCGTCAGCAACGCTTCGTCGGGCACATAGCGCAGGTTCTCGGCCATCCAGACCGTTTCCCCGACAGTCGTCGTCCGGTAGGTCACGCCCCCGTAGGAGAGCGTCTGCGAATCGTCGTCGCCGCCGTCACCGCCGCCGCTGCCGTCGAGCGATCCGCCGTCTTCCCAATCACCGATATCGCCGCTGAGCGAAATTTGGATCTCCTCGTTGGTAACGAGAACCGACATATCGTACCGTCTGCCGCTTTCGAGCTGTGCCGAAGAGAGGGTTTTAGTGTGGCTCCTGCCGTCGTCCGTGGTGACCGTGACGGTCAGGGCGGCCTGCTGGGGCACCAGAATCGCGCGATAGGTAGCGCCGGGCTTCACCTCGCAGGCTTTGACCTCCGCAGCGGCGACACCGCTTTTAGCCGCCGCCTTCGGCGCCGAATAGTCGATCTCGGCCGTCGGAACGAGTCCGCCGACGCTGACTCCGGTCACCGCCGCACTCGAACTGTTGGAGACCACGATCGTCAGCTGCGACATCACATGGTAGAAAATCATGCCGACAGGCGCCGAAACGGGCGTAACGTCGGTTTTCACGGCCGCCAGCAGGTCGGACGGCCCGTTGCCCTGCGTCTGGTCCGAGGAGACGGTGAATTCGTCGGGTCTTCCGCCTTCGGCATAGGGATAATAGGCCGTCAATACGGACTTTTCATTCAGGTCGTTGTACCACGACAGCCCGGACGCCGTAAAAGCCGTGCCGTCGTAGGTCATCGGCACGTTCTCGGCGTACAGGGCACTCCCCTTGGAGATCGTCAGACCGATGCGGTCGCCGGTATCGAAATGCAGACCCGTGACGCGCGTACGGATAGCCGGAGCGATCTTCACGCAAAGCGTACCTTTCTCGGACTCCGCGCAGCCGGCCGCAATGAGGACCGCCAGAGCCATGAACAAAATCTTTCTCATCTCTTGATAATCGTAAAAAGTGACTTTTCAGTACAAAAATAAACCTTTTTACGTTATTACCAAGTGTTTCCGCTAATTTTTGTAATAGGATTCGTCGAGTCCGAGAATGAAATCGTCCCGGCGGCGGAACGTGACGAGCGTGAGCGCCAGCACCAGTGCCGCATTGAAGAAAAACGGGAAACGATCGCTGTGGGTTCCGAACAGATGCCGGAAAAGGTCCACGATAAAGGGACAGACCATCACGGCCAGATAGTTCATCGCCATCACGAACGACAGCGCCAGCGTCGCCGAGCGCGGCGGAGCGATCGTCGCCGCCTTGTCGTAAATGACGGGCTGGATCACGCCGTAGCCGAAGCCCGCGCACAAAACCCCGACGACGAGCATCGTCTTGTCGCGGAAAATACCCACGCAGAGCAGCCCGGCGCAGATCAATGCGAGCGAGACGAGATTGACGCTGCGCGTCAGCCGCCGGATAATCTTGTCGATGAAGAGTCCCGGCACCATGATCGCCAGAAAGAAAAGCGAGATCAGCACGCCGGAGAACGAGCTGTCTATCTTGTAGTCGTCGACAAGAAACGAGGCGTAGAACGTCACGACCAGCACGGCGTAGGTGGCGAAAAAATAGAACAGCATCAGCCCGACGAGCTTGCGGCGGTCAATCATCTTATGACGCATCTGGATGCTCTGCTCCGGTTCGGGAGTGGAGCGTCCGCGCCTGAGGAAAAACGACAGGGCCAGCGAGACGCCCGGCAGGGTATAGACCAGAAAGGGCAGATGCCAGTTCACATCGGCCAGATAGCCGGCGACGACGGTGGCCAGCACGAGGGTCAGGTTGTTGATCGCCGAACTGTAGCCCAGCTGGCGCACGCGGTAATCGCCCGTGAAGTAATCGACCACGAGTCCCGTCGAAAGCGGAATCACCATGCCTGCGCCGATGCCGAGAATACAGCTGATGACGATCAGCCACGCCATGCTCTTGGCAAAGATGCAGGCGACGCCGCTCAGGAAGAAGACCGCAAGTCCGACGGTGAGAATCCGGAGTTTGTCCCTGCCCACGGAGAGGCGTCCCGAAAGCAGCACGAAGGGGATGATAAGCAGCGACGGAAGCGAGGTCAGCATCTGAATTTCGAGGTCGGTGGCTTTGGGAAATATCCGGTTCAGATCCCCCAGAATCGGAGATATGGCAAGTCCCGGCAGCGAGGCGATCGCCGACACGGACCAGATCGCCAGCAATACCGTAAGCGTGATCGTACCTTTTCCTGTTTTGATTTTCATTGCCCGGCAGTTTACCGCCCGACACCGCAACTGTTATACCAAACAACAACAGGCCGGCATGCTGCCGGCCCGTTGTCTTGTCTTGCATATCGGTCGTCTACAGATTCTTCACCTTCACGCAGCGCACCTGCATGCCGTTGGCGCGGACATACGCTTCGGCAGGCGCGATGCCGCCCGTCCCGGTGAGCTTCTCGTACCAGAAATGAAGCGCGTGCGACTGCGTGCCGTTCACGGCGGTAGTCCAGTAAAGTCCCTCCCAAGGCTGCGCGATATCCGCACGGGTATACAACTTCATCTTCGCTTCATCCTTCGGAATATAAATATTCTGAATCTTGCCGTCGTCGTAGCGGCGGCGTCCGCCGCCCATGAAGAACGATTCGGCTTTTCCGTCGGTCAGCGTCCAGCCGAATTTCTCCTCGTCGCCCGCGGCGGGAGTTCCGACGATCTCAAGCCCGGCAAAAGCGGCCGAAGGAGCGACGCACCAGCCGTAGGGGCAGGGGTCGTTCACGCTCTTTGCGCCGGCATCGCCGTCCGACGACCAGCCGGCATCGGACTTGCTCCAGAGCCAGTCGTTATTCGACTCGGCGACGCCCGTAACAAAGGTAAGCGGGTGTTTGACGGCATAATCCATCGTTCCGGTCTCGGCACTCGACGCGACCATCGTCACATAGGTGCGGCTGCCGCTGTCGTTGTACATCGCGGCGCCCTGACCGCTGGAGATCTTATAGGTGCTCGGCCCGATGAACGGATCCTTGCGGCCCCACTGGTAATAAAGACCGTAGGAGGCCAGTATCTCGGACGTCGTCGCATTGCCGTTGGCCAGCGCGCCCAGATTGCGGGTCATCATCGTATAGCCGTTCAGCTCGACCGAACCGTTTTCGCCTTCGGGATCATAATCCGTCGCCCAGACATGCCAGCTCCAGATCAGTTCGTCGTTGGCATCGTAAGCGCCGATCACGGCGTTGCCCTTGAGAATCTTGTTGCTGTCTTCGGTGTCGGCTCCGATGTAGAACGACGCCTTGCCGTTCTCCATCTGCAGATACTGCACCAGTCCCGACGCAGATTTCCAGATAACGCCCAGATGATCCGTCGCCAGCGGCGAACCGTCGCCTTTGTGCATGACGTCGAACAGGTAGTTGGTCTCTTTCACGGATGCCATATAACTGTTGGCCACGCCCGCCGCGCTCAGGTCCACGGTCTTTACGACGCCGACGAAAAGCACGCCCGAAACGCTCGTCCCGCCCGGAGTGACCCCGGCCAGCACGACCGTACCCGATTCGACGGCCGTACCCTTTTCGAGTGCCGTGGCCGAAGGAGCTATGACCGTAAGCATGCCCGTGGTTTGGTCGAGCATCGGCTCGTCCCAGCCCGTGGGCTGGCTCGTAACGGAGAGCGTCTTGATGTTCCGCAGGGTGAAGCCCACTGTAGCCATGCCGCTCGGCGCGTCGATGAAGACCGCAGGTTTGTCGAACGATACGGCGCCCGAATCCTTGTCCTTACTGCACGACACGGCAAACGCCGCCGCAGTCACGACCACGGCTATCAGTTTTACGAATCCTTTCATATTGCCCAAATTTACTTTATGTCAGTTTAAAAAATCTCTGCAAAGATACCAAAAAGCGGGATAAATCCTATAAAGGCATCCCAAATATTTCATCCGTCGGGATTTGGGAATAATTATTGCCGCCTACACCCAAACGAAATATAAACTCAAATAGTATGTCCAACATGTCCAATTTGAAAATTGAAACGGGAAGCTCCCCCGCAGAGGAGCGGTTCAGCATCACCGTAACCGAAACTGGCCCCTATCTGGTATACGGGCGGCCGCCGCTGGCCGAACAGTTCATCATGCCCGACGAGTCCAACGACAGCTGGTATTTTCAGGAGGGCAGGCACTTCTCGACCGAATCGGAACCCACGGCGCTATGCCGCTGCGGAGCCTCCCGCCGCAAGCCCTACTGCGACGGCAGCCATGAAAAAGCCAGCTGGGATCCGCGACTCACGGCGCAGCGGGATGCGCTGCTCGACAATGCCGAAGTGATCGACGGCGGCACGCTTCAGATGACGGACAACGAAAAATACTGCGTCTTCGCACGCTTCTGCCACCCGCATGGCGACGCATGGTCGCTCACCGAGCAGTCGGACGATCCCGAAGCGCGCAGGCTGGCCGTCCGCGAAGCTTCGATGTGTCCCAGCGGCCGTCTCATGGCATGGGACAAAGAGACGATGAAACCCTACGAATTCCGGTTCGAACCGAGTCTCGGCCTGATCGAAGACATTACGATCGGCGCCAGCGGCGGTTTGTGGATACGCGGCGGCATTCCCATGCGGCGCGAAAACGGGCAGACGTACGAAATCCGCAACCGCGTCGTCGCATGCCGCTGCGGACAGTCGGCCAACAAGCCTTACTGCGACGGCACGCATGCCGCAATCAAGTGGCGGGACGAACTCAACGGCGAACCGGTCGGCGAAACGCTCCCCGAAGAGGTGTACTGAACCGGCGGCGACGGGACGGAGGCTTCCGCGCCGTAGCGCCCCCGGCATCCGAAACGGGAAATCCGGCGCCCGGCTCCGGCGTTATCCGGCAGGGCCGCCTGCAATCCCGCCACAACATCTTCCACGATACGGAAAGAGAGGACCGTCTCGGACGGTCCTCTCTTCGTATTTCAATCCGGCACAATCCCGGAAACGCAGATTCCCGCAGGCTTTCCGGCCTTGCGGGAATCCGGAGTTCTGTCATTTGCAGAGAAAGTCGATGTAATCGACAATAGCCTTGCTGCAGACCGGACAGAGCTCGTCCGTTTTGTGCAGGTTGTTCATCAGGCAGTTCCGCCACGGGCGGTAGACGCCCTCGGCGGCATACCCGCCGCCTTCGAAAACGCCCACGACACCGTCGTACTCCTCCGTGTCGGGCGTCGGCACGGGAGTTCCCTCCGCCACCATCCGGCTCCAGAATTTATCCTCGAACCCGACGAGCGTCGTCAGGTTGGGTTCCCACGGTTCGATACTTTTCGCGTACATGTCGTCATAGGAGGTCGTGCCGACATATTCGTCGCCCAGCCCCAGCAGCAGATGGCCGAACTCGTGGACATGGATTTTTCCGGTGCGCGTGGGGTGGTGCGCGGCGCTGATGCCGTAAAAGTTGAAAATCCCGCCGCCACCGTATTTCTGTGTGTTCGAAAGCACATAGATATAATCGTAAGGCACATGCGCCGCCATGTCGCGCAGACGCTGGAAATCGGTCACCATCTGGTAGCGTTCCGAATCGAAGGTATAGAAACTCGCGCCGCAGGCCGTATTGCGCCAGACGTTTTCACCGGGGATGGTCACGCCCGAATCGTCGGAGGGAGCCCACACGGCGCGGACGTTGAAGCGCGCGGCGTTCTCCTTATAGGGCGAATAGCTGAAAAATTCGTCGGCGAACGTGCGGCAGGCCGACTCGAATTTGGCCCGCTCGCCGGCCCCGTAGCCCTCAGGCAGCAGGACGATGTCCACACGCTGCGCCGAATTGCCGGAATACATCACCTCGAACGTCTCGCAGCGGGGCGTGAACCGCTCGATAAAATAGGAATCGGGGTCGATATTCTGGCTGAAACGCTTCTCGAAACGCCCTTTGCCGTTGCGGGTGAAAATCTCGATCCGGCACGGACGTTTGGGATAGGGGAACACCACCGATTCGGGATAGGAGCGGCGCACGCTGTCGGCTTCGGGCGTACTCTGCCACTCGTTGAAAAGCGTGCAGAAGCCGCGGGAATAGATCTCCCGGCCCGACGCCCGGTCCACGATGCGAAAAAACTGGTTGCCGTATCCGGTCGTATCGACCAGCGAGACCTTAGACCCTGCCCAGTAAGGCTCCTCCTTCAGCGCGTCGAAGAAATACTCCTCCGAGCGGCTGTCTCCGGCGTGATAGTAGTCGAAGCGCATCGTTTTGTCGAAAAAACAGTCGGCGAACGGCGTCTGCGCAGCGGCGGCGACGCCGGTTCCGAGAAACAGCATAATAAAAATCTTCTTCATGGTTCGCAGCATTTCAGGGCGACAAAAAAGGGGTACGCACAGACGTACCCCCGAATCGGCCCGTTACGGGTTATTTCTTCTCCGGCCGTGCGATCGTCTCGCGCATCGTCGTGTCGGCCATGATGTTTTTCATTTTGTAGTAATCCATGATCCCCAGATTGCCGTTGCGGAACGCTTCGGCCATGGCCAGCGGCACCTCGGCTTCGGCGAGAATCACCTTGGCGCGGGCGTCCTGCGCCTTGGCCTTGTTCTCCTGTTCCAAGGCGACGGCCATGGCGCGGCGCTCCTCGGCCTTGGCCTGCGCGATGTTCTTGTCGGCCTGCGCCTGATCCATCTGCAGCTGGGCGCCGATGTTCTTGCCCACGTCGATATCGGCGATGTCGATCGAAAGGATTTCGAACGCCGTGCCGGCGTCGAGTCCCTTTTCGAGCACCACGCGGGAAATCGAATCGGGATTCTCCAGCACGATCTTATGCGAAGCCGCCGAACCGATCGACGAGACGATACCCTCGCCCACACGCGCCAACACGGTCTCCTCACCGGCGCCGCCGACCAGCTGTTTGATATTGGCGCGCACCGTAACGCGGGCCTTGGCGATCAGCTGGATGCCGTCCTTGGCGACGGCCGCTACGGGCGGGGTGTTGATGACCTTGGGGTTCACCGACATCTGCACGGCTTCGAACACGTCGCGGCCCGCGAGGTCGATGGCCGTGGCCATCTTGAAGTCGAGCATGATGTTGGCTTTCTGGGCCGATACCAGTGCATGCACGACGCTGGTGACGTTGCCGCCCGCAAGGTAATGGGCCTCCAGTTCGTTGGGATCGAGACTCAGGCCGGCTTTCGTGCTCTCGATCATCGAAGAGACGATCGTCGAGGGCGGCACCTTGCGCCAGCGCATCAGGATAAGCTGCAGCAGGCTGATCCTCACGCCCGACACCAACGCCGAGAACCAGAGTCCTACGGGTATAAAATAGAAGATGAGCCAGATCGCAAAGAGGCTCACGAAAATTATAAGAACGATCAATCCACCCTGAAAATCCATAGTTTTTTGTTTTTATTTGGTTGTTTTTACGATGACGCTGAAATTCTCGAACCCGACGACTTCGATCTCCTTCCGGGGGTCCACATAGGCGCCCAAGGATTTGGCCTCATAAGTCCGTCCGTTCACCTCGATCTTGCCCATCGGCGAAAGGCGCGAGAGGGTCGTGCCGCGGTCGCCGACGCTCAGCTCCTGTTCGGGCAGGGTAGGCATGCTCGACGAATTGATTTTCTGTTTGAGCGAGAAGCGCTGCCACGTCTTGGCGCGCAGCGAAACGACGGTGGCGATCAGCGACAACACCAGAATAACCAGCACGACCACCGAACCGGCCACGGGGCCGAGATCGCGGAATGCGAGGTAGATCGAACTGCCGTAGCAGACCAGCGCCAGAATCGCGCCGATCGACACGCCCGGCAGCAGGACCAGCTCCGCCACCAGAAAGAGCAGGCCGAAAAAGATGAGGAGTACAATATAGAACATCGTCATAGGGAAGTTGTTGAATATTGGACTAAAGATAGGAATTAAAATCAATTATTCCGCAATTTCAGCGACTTTTATTTCCAAAGCCGGGTCGGTCTGCGTCACCGCGGCCGCCACGCGGTCGGCCACGGCCTTGTCGTCGAACGTCCCGACGACGAAGAGCTGCTGTCCCACGCGCGAAAGCTCGCACCCCTCGGCCGTATCCGTAATCGCCGCCTTCACCGCGTCGGAAAGCGCTTCGGAGCTGACGATCTCGACCCGGTAGGCGATATGCTGCGCTTCGGGGTCCTTCGAAAGATTGCGGTACTCGCCGTCGGTCCACACGACGATTTCGGGGCGGACGAAACCGCGGGCCTTCAGCAGCTTTTGGGCCGCTTCGGCCTCCTCCCTCGTGGCGAAACCTCCGGCGTAGTAACACCATTTCCTGTCATCGTTGACCAGATAGGAGAGCGGGTAAGCGCCCCGGAAGGTCGATACGGCGCGCTTGGTATTGAACGTGCCGAGCAGGATGCGGTATATCGTCCCGTGCTCGTAGACCTTGCATTCGGGAATGGGGTGCTGATAGCTGTACTTCGGCGTCGAGGAGAAGGAAACGCTGTCGTAATCGAGGAAATAACGCTCTGCGACGTCGATCCGGGGCAGCCGGAAGTCGATGCCCTCCAGCTGCGCCGTCACGCCACGCAGCGAATCGCGCGCGGAGGTCAGCCCCAGCATATCGGCCACGGAGGTTTCATACCCGACGAGCACCTTCTTGCGCAGGAAATAGTCGGTCACGGCGTCCGAAGCGGTCTCGCCGCGCAGTTCCGAGAGCTGACGGGCGGCCTCCGAGAGCCGCTCCTCCTCGCGGGAAAGAATCTCGTCCCGCCCCAGCTTGTCCATCAGGTAGCCGTAAGCATAGCTCTTGTTGTCGAAGATGTAGTTCCATGCGTCGGAGAGCGAATCGGCCAGCACGCGGTTGAAGCCCTGCAGAGTCTTGTATTTGTCGTAAATCTCCGCCGCATCGGCTTCGGCCTGAGCCGCGGCGTAGGCTTCGGCCAGCTCGGAAATCGTGCCGTAATTGGCAAAATAGCGGTTCACGTAATCCACGGCATCGAATTCCAGCCGCTGCGCTTCGACGAGCGCGGCATAGTCGGCCTCCGGGAGCTGTTCCCGGAAATAGGGATTGCTGACCAGATTGCGCACCTTGAGCGAATCGGGAATCTCCGCCGCCGGATTTTCCGCGGCAGGCCCCGCCGGCTGCGACGCCGCGCCGTTCAGGTTGGCGAGCACCCACTCCTGCTCGATGGTGTTGATACGGTCGATCAGGCGGCCCTTAGCATTGCGGATTTCGAATATCCGGCTTTCGAGCTGCAGAATATCCTGCGAATACTGCTGGCGGGCCGCCGGGTTCTCGCGCAGCTGCCGCCGGGCGCGTTCCACGGCATTGACGATCGAATCTTCGCGCATCTGCAGCTGCGCATCCTCGCGCAGAAGCGACATATACTCCTCGTTGCTTTCGAGCCCCGCGATGCGGGCTTCGACTGAAAGCTGCTGCGCACGCAGGCTTCCGGCGCCCAGAAGCGCCGCGAACAGAAACAATATGCAAGTTTTACGAACCAACATTCCGGTTACCTCCACCATTTAATGAAAAAGAGTTGTATAAGCCCGAAAATCTCCAGACGCCCCAGAAGCATCAGCAGCGAACTGGATATCTTGAAAACGCCCGGCACGGACGAAAAATTATCCATCGCCCCGACTTGGCCGAATCCGGGACCGACATTGCCGATCGAAGCCACCGAGCCGGAGAAGCTGGTCATCAGATCGACGCCGAACATCGTCCCCAGCACCGTGCCGGCGAGAATCAGCATCAGGTATGCGACGATAAATATCATGACCGAATGGAGCGCTTCGTTCTCCTGAATGACCCCGTCCAGCTTGATGCGGATGATCGCGTTGGGGTGCTGCTGCTGGCGCAGGCGCGTGCGCATCATCTTCATCGCCAGCACCAGCCGGTTGGTCTTGATGCCGCCCGCGGTGGAACCCGCGCAGGCACACACGATCGAACCGAAAATCAGCAGGATAACCGCAAACGACGTCCATTGGTTGGAGTCGGCCGTGGCGAATCCCGTCGTCGTAACAAGCGACACGAACTGGAAAAGCGCATGATGGAACGCGGCCGAAAACGTAGGGTATATGTTGGCGGCGAAGAGACTGACGGCGATCAGCAGGCCGCCGCCCAGCAGCATGACGAGGTACCAGCGCGTCACCTCCGAACGGAATATGTTGTTGCGTTTGCCGGTCACCGTCGCATAGATCAGTCCGAAGTGGATACCCGCCGTAGCCATGGCGAAGATCAGGATCGTGTCGATCATCGGACTGTTGAAATAGGCGATGCTGGCGTTCTTGGTCGAGAAACCGCTCGTGGCGCACGCCGACATGGCGTGGCAGAGCGAATCGAACCAGTTCATGCCCGCCATTTTGAGCAGCACCGTCGTCAGCACCGTAAGCCCCACATAGACTACCAGCAGTATCTGCACGATGATCTGGGTCCGGTAGCGGTAATTATCCTTGGCCAAGGTCGAAAGCTCGACGCTCGACAGCGTCATCTTGTTGCGCCCCAGCGAGGGGAGGATCAGCAGGGCGAACATGACTACGCCCATACCCCCGATCCACGTCGAGGACATGCGCCAGAACTGCAGCCCCCGCGGCAGCACCTCGATATCGTTCAGGATCGTCGATCCGGTCGTCGTAAAGCCCGAAACGCTTTCGAACCAAGCGTTCACCAGACTGAACTCCCCGCCCCAGATCAGGTAGGGGAACATGCCGACCAGACAGGCGACCAGCCACGAGCCGACCACGATGCAGAATCCCTCCTTGTTGGTGATCTGCTGCGTACGTTCGACGAAGATCAGCGGAAACGCCCCCAAGAGGGCCGTGAGCAGCGACGCGAGCAGCAGGGGATAGAACGCCGAATCCATGCCGCTGACAAAGGAAATCCCCGCCGACAACAGCATGAACAGCGCGATGAAAAGCATCACGACCCCGACATATCGCAAAACCACGTCTACTCGCATCGCAATCAGGATTTTGGCTGCTTGGAAACGGTTATCAGGGTCTCGATCTTCTCCTTCAGCTCCAAGACCTCGTCCTTGCAGTCGGCCTTGACGGCGAACGGCACGCGGAACGAGAGGTAGTCGCCCAGCCCCTTGTTCATCCGGATGATGGGGTTGACGCAGTAGACCGACATGAAGTAGTAGAGCATCAGCACGATGGCGATCATCACCACGAGCGAGATCAGCACCGGCGTAACGGCCCGGTAGGCGTTTTTCTTCATCTGCTCGGCACGCGGAGCCAGCGAACTCTGCGTCGAAGTCATATAGTTCTTGATGGCAGCGGTCAGACGGCCGTAGAGGACTTCGTATTCGCTGTCATACCAGCTGCGGCCCACCGAATCGGGCGCGGCCGGATTCGCCGCGGCATGCGCTCCGAAAGCGAGGTAGTTGTCGGTCAGCAGGCGCAGCTCGGTCGTCGCGAAAGCCAGCGAGTCGAGAAACGACTTGTCGAGGGCTTCGCTCTGGGCCACGAGCAGCGTGTTCTCCAACCGCTCCATACTCGACCGGCAAAGGCTGTCGTAGGAGTTGTCTCCGAACACCGAAAGGCGGATAAGCGCCACGTTCTGCTCATAGGCGGCGTCGAGCATCTCCTTGGCCAGCTCGATATTACGCTTGTTGGCCTTGAGGATTTCGCCCGTATCGCGGCTCAGGTGGCTCAGTTCCACGAACGAGACCATCCCCGAAAAAAACAGCAGGCAGACGATACTCAAAAAACCGATCGTCACTCTTCTGCGCATACCCGTCATACTTCTTTTGATTTTATCAATGCAAATATAGTGAATTAATCGAGAATATCACCCATCAGATCGTGAGATTCGTCCATCGCCCCGAAGCGCACCCGGCAAATGGCGTTGATGCGCGTCCGGTCGTAGGGGGCCTTCACCCGGCGGTAGCTGCCCGTATAGCCGAACATCATGCCGCCGCGCAGGGTGCTTTCGAACAGCACGGTATCCTCGGAACCGACGGCTTTGGCGCAGAATGCGCCGTGCAGCCGCCCGCAAAGTTCTTCCAGTTCGGCGACGCGGCGCGTCGCCACCGACGGCTGCACCTTGCCGGGCATATCGACGGCAGGCGTTCCGGGACGCTCCGAAAAAGGAAATATGTGAAGGAAAGCGGGCTTGAGTCCCTCCAGAAAATCGTACGTCGTGCGGAAATCCTCCTCGGTTTCGCCGGGAAAGCCGACGATGACGTCGATGCCGATGAAGGCGTCGGGCATCAGCGCCCGCACGGCGGCGATGCGGTCGGCGAAACGCGCCGTGGTATAGCGGCGGCGCATCAGTCCGAGAATTTTGTCCGAGCCGCTCTGGAGCGGAATATGGAAGTGATGCTGGAATTTAGGTGACGCGGCGCAAAACGCTATGATTTCGTCCGTTAGAAGATTAGGTTCGATGGACGAAATCCGGTAGCGTTCGATGCCTTCGACTTCGTTGAGCGCACGCAGCAGGTCGATGAAACGCTCGCCCGTCGTACGGCCGAAATCCCCCGTGTTGATTCCCGTGATGACGATCTCCTTCTGTCCGGCCGCGGCGATCTGGCGGGCTTCGGCGACGAGGTCCGCGATCGGCATATTGCGGCTGCCGCCGCGGGCATAGTGGATCGTACAGTAGGCGCACTTGTAGTCGCAGCCGTCCTGCACCTTGAGGAAAGCGCGCGTGCGGTCGCCGCTCGAAAAGGCCGCAAAGAACGAAGTGAGCGATTCGGTATCGCAGCTGTAGATCTGCGCACGGCCCTTGCCGGAGAGTTCAACCACCCGTTTATATAACATTCCTTTATCATTATTGCTCAGCACGATACCAACACCTTCGATCGCCGCTATTTCCTGCGGTTTGAGCTGCGCGTAACAGCCCGTCACGGCGATGATGGCACCGGGATTGCGGCGGTGGAGTTTGCGGATCAGGTTGCGGCATTTCTTGTCGGCGTGTTCCGTGACCGAACAGCTGTTGATGACGCATATGTCGGCCTCGGCGTCGGGTGCGACGCGCACGAAACCGCCGCGCTCGAACTCCCGCGCGAGGGTCGAGCTTTCCGAAAAGTTGAGTTTGCAGCCGAGGGTGTGGAAATTTACTCTGCGTTGTTGCATAAATTGTCGTTATTTACCGGGCGAAATTACGAAAACTGTGCGAAAAGGGAGGGCTTTTCCGAGAAAAAAGCGTAAATTTGCGCGCAATATAAGGAACGAGGCATGGAATTTTTCAGCGACCTGATTCAATACGGCTACTTGTCGAACGCGCTGGCGGCGTGTGTCCTTTCGGGCATAACGTGCGGCGTGATAGGCACCTATGTCGTATGCCGCCGGATGGTTTTCCTCGCCGGAGGCATCACGCATTCCTCGTTCGGCGGACTGGGCATCGCGTTTTACCTCGGCACCGACCCGATCGCCGGGGCGATGATCTTCGCCGTACTCTCGGCGCTGGGCATCGAATGGGCCGGCAGCAGGGGCCGCATCCGCGAAGATTCGGCCATCGGCATCATCTGGTCGGTGGGCATGGCCGTCGGCGCGCTCTTCATGAGCCTGCGGCCGGGCTACACGTCGGGCGATCTCTCCGCATACCTGTTCGGCAGCATCGTCACCGTGACACACGGCGACGTCGCGGCGCTGACCGCTCTGACGCTGTTCATCATCGCCGGAGCGCTGCTATGGCTGCGGCCGGTGATGTACGTGGCCTTCGACCGCGATTTCGCCCGCAGCCGGGGCATTCCGACCCGCGTGATCTCCTACGTGATGGCGGCGCTGATCGCCGTGACGATCGTCCTCTCGATCCGCATCATGGGAATCGTCCTGCTGATTTCGCTGCTCACGATGCCCGTTGCCATCGTCAATTCGCTCTCGCGCTCGTACCGGACCATCGCGCTCTGCGCGCCGCTGGTCGCCGTGGCGGGCAACGTCGCCGGACTCGTCGCAAGCTACAATTTCGAAGTTCCGCCCGGAGCAGCCATAATATTTACACTCACTCTTACGCTTATTGTAGTAAAACTATTACCTTTGCGTAACAAAAAAGCCGGTGCCGCCGCATGAAAACCATCCATAAACTCGTACTGAAAGCCTACTTGGGGCCGATGGTCCTCACGTTTTTCATCGTGATGTTCGTCCTGATGATGAACATCGTGTGGCGTTACATCGACGAGCTGGTGGGCAAAGGACTCAGCGCAGGCATCATCATCGAGCTGATGACCTACTTCATGGCCAACATGATCCCGCTGGGACTGCCGCTGGCCATGCTGCTGGCGGCCATCATGACCATGGGCAATCTGGGAGAGAACTACGAGTTGCTGGCCATGAAGTCGGCCGGCATGTCGCTCATACGCATCACCAAGCCGCTGATTATTCTGGTAAGCCTGATCTCCGTGGGCAGCTTCTTCATCGGCAACAACCTCGTGCCGTACGCCAACAAAAAGGTGTTCAGCATCCTGTACGACATCCGCCAGCAGAAACAGAGTCTCGAATTTCAGGACGGACTGTTCTTCAACGGCATCGACAACATGTCGATCCGCGTCAGCAGGCAGGAGCCCGAAACGCATCTGCTGCACGACGTGCTGATATACGACAACCGCGCGGCCAACGGCGACATGAACACCATCGTGGCCGATTCGGGATATATCCGTCTTTCGGACGACAAGAAATACCTGCTGGTGACGCTTTTCAACGGCGAGACCTACGAGCAGACCCGCAGCAGCCAGTGGTTCACCCAGAGCAAACTGCGCCACCATATCTTCGAAAAGCAGGATCAGGTGATCCCGATGGAGGGCTTCGCGATGGGCCGCACCGACGCCAACCAGTTTTCGAACAGCCAGACGAAGAATATCAACGAGCTGCAGCACGACATCGACTCGCTCGAAAAAATGGTGAACAGCGCGACGACGCGCTCGTACGAACCGCTGCTCAAGGAGCAGATTTTCTCCCGCGACAACTCGGTACTCCCGCAGCCCGACAGTCTCCGCATCGACAAGAGCCGGTTCCGCGACATGGCGGCGATGGACTCCATCGCTACGCTGCAGATGCGGGAAAAGGAGCGCGTATGGAATCAGGCGCGCACGCTGGCCAAGAACTCCCGCAACATGTTCTCGTTCGACGAGTCGGCGGCAAAAGAGGCGCTCAACCAGCTCTACCGCAGCAAAGTCGAATGGCACAAGAAGATGTCGCTGCCGGTGTCGATCATGATCTTCTTCCTGATCGGCGCACCGCTCGGCGCCATCATCCGCAAGGGCGGACTGGGACTTCCGGTCGTCGTGTCAATCATCTTCTTCGTGATCTACTACATCATCAGCCTGTCAGGCGAGAAACTGGCCAAGGAGGGGAGCTGGGACGCCGTATACGGCATGTGGCTCTCGACGTTCATCCTCACGCCCATAGCGATCTACCTGACCTACAAGGCCACGAACGACTCGGCGCTGCTCGACACGGACTGGTACGCCGGAAAATTCAAGGCGCTCTACGAACGCATGCGACCCGCGATCAACAAATTGAAAAACGCTATAAAACTCAAACGAAATGACAAAAAGCACGATTCTGAATAGTGTGGAAGAGGTTATCGAAGATTTCCGCAACGGCAAAATAGTGATCGTCGTCGATGACGAAGACCGCGAAAACGAAGGCGACTTCATCGTAGCGGCGGAGAAAATAACCCCCGAAATCGTGAATTTCATGCTCAAGGAGGGCCGCGGCGTACTCTGCGCACCGCTTTCGGAGGACCGCTGCGCCGAACTCGGCCTCAACATGATGGAGGAGAACAACACCTCGCTGCTGGGAACTCCCTTTACCGTGACCGTCGATCTGCTGGGCCACGACTGCACCACGGGCGTCTCGATCCACGACCGTGCGGCGACGATCCGCGCGCTGGCCGACCCGGCCACGCGGGCCACGGACTTGGGCCGTCCGGGACATATCAACCCCCTGCGCGCACGCCAGAAAGGCGTACTCCGCCGTCCGGGACATACCGAAGCGGCGATCGACCTTGCGCGGCTGGCAGGCTTGCAGCCCGCAGGCGCGCTGATCGAAATCATGAACGAAGACGGCACGATGGCCCGTCTGCCGCAGCTGATCGAGATCGCCAAGAAATTCGACCTCAAAATCATCTCGATCGCGTCGCTGATCTCATACCGGCTGAAGGAGGAATCCATCGTCGAGAAGGGCGAAACCGTGGACCTGCCGACCGCATGGGGCGATTTCCGCATCACGCCGTTCCGCCAGAAGAGCAACGGGCTGGAGCATGTAGCGCTGACCAAAGGCGAATGGACCGAGGACGAACCGGTGCTGACCCGCGTACACTCGTCATGCGCCACGGGCGACATCTTCGGCTCGTGCCGCTGCGACTGCGGCGATCAGCTGCACGAAGCGATGCGCATGATCGAAAAGGAGGGTAAGGGCGCGATCATCTACCTCCAGCAGGAGGGGCGCGGCATCGGACTCTGCAACAAAATCAAGGCATACAAGCTTCAGGACGAGGGACTGGACACCGTGGACGCCAACGTGCAGCTGGGCTTCGGCGTGGACGAGCGCGACTACGGCATCGGCGCGAGCATCATCCGCGAAATGGGCATCAAGCACATGCGGCTGATGACCAACAACCCGCTCAAAAGGGCCGGGCTGGAGGGCTACGGACTGCAGATCGACGAGATCGTGCCGGTGGTCATCGCCCCCAACGAGCACAACCTGCGCTACCTGAAGACCAAGGAGGAGCGCATGCACCACACGCTCGGACTGGACAAGAAATAACCCGGCTCAGAAGGCCCGCATTACGCACAAGAGACGAAGCATAACATACGAAGAACAATGAATCCGAAAGAGCTGCGCATCGTATTTATGGGTACGCCCGAATTCGCCGTACCGTCGCTCCGGGCGCTGGTCGCCGGGGGCTACAACGTCGTGGCCGTGGTCACAACGCCCGACAAACCCGCCGGACGGGGCCAGAAACTGCATCAGAGCGAGGTTAAGCTGGCCGCGCTCGAACTGGGACTTCCGGTATTGCAGCCCGAAAAGCTGAAAGCACCGGAGTTCGTCGAAGCCATGCAGGCGCTGAAACCCGATCTGGGGATCGTCATCGCGTTCCGCATGCTTCCCGAAGTGATCTGGGCCATGCCGCGGCTGGGAACGTTCAACCTGCACGCCTCGCTGCTTCCGCAGTACCGCGGGGCTGCGCCGATCAACTGGGCCGTCATCAACGGCGAAACCGAGACCGGCGTCACGACGTTCCTGCTCAACCACGAAATAGACAAAGGCGCGATCATCGCGCAGGTGCGCGTGCCGATTCTTCCGAAAGACAACGTGGGCACGATGTACGACAAACTGATGCACACCGGAACGGCGCTCGTGACCGAGACCGTGGACCGCATCGCCGCAGGGGATATTCAGCCCATGGAGCAGACGGGTATCGACGAGAGCCGTCTGCATCCTGCGCCCAAGATCTTCAAGGAGGACTGCCGGATCGACTGGTCGTGGGAGGGACGGCGGATCGTGAACTTCGTGCGCGGGCTTTCGCCCTATCCGGCCGCATGGACCGAAATGCGCAAAGAGGGCGAAACGGCATCCCTCACGGCGAAAATTTATGCGGCGGCGTTCGAAGCGGCGGCGCACAACGAAGCGGCAGGAACCGTCGAAAGCGACGGACGCACCTTTATCCGCGTGGCATGCGCCGACGGGTGGATCACCCTCGGCGAGTTGCAGATAGCCGGTAAAAAACGGCTTCCGGTGCGCGAGCTGCTGCTCGGACTGCGGGACATCGGACAGTACCGGTTTCAGAAATAACCTCATCCGGCGATCGGCAGGAATATATCAATAAAAAAGGGGCTTGCGCAAGCCCCTTTCGATTATCCTTTGATTTCGTATCCTTTGCCGAGTTTCTTTTCGATCTCTTCCTTCGGCAGCGGGCGCGTGCAGAAGAACCAGTCATAGCACTTCACGCCTTCAGGCTGGTCGTTCATGTCCTCGCCCTTCATCGGAACGATCACCTCGTCGCCCGGACGCCAATCGGCCGGCATCGCCACGCCGAACGCGTCGATGGCCTGCAGGCCCACCAGCACGCGCTTGATTTCGTCGAAATTGCGGCCCAGCGCCAGCGGATAATAGATCATCGCCCGCAGCACGCCCTTGGGATCGACGAAGAACACGGCGCGCACGGCAGCGGTCTGGCTTTCGCCGGGCTGGATCATGCCGTAGAGATTAGCAACCTTCATCGACACGTCGTCGATAATCGGAAATTCCACCTTTATATCCTTCATGCCCTTGTATTCGATCTTTTCGCGGATCGTGCGCAGCCACGCGATATGGCTGTTGCGGCTGTCCACCGAAAGACCGATCAGCTCGCAGTTCAGCGCCTTGAACTCCGCAGTGCGGGCGCCGAAAGTAAGCACCTCCGAGGTGCAGATAGGCGTGAAATCGGCAGGGTGGCTGAAAAGAATCACCCATTTGCCTTTGTAATCGGCCGGGAAGCTGACCTTCCCCTGCGTCGTCATCGCTTCGAATGCCGGAACGGGTTCGCCCAGACGCGGCATTTGCTGTTCGTTCTTGTCCATAACTGAATGATTTAATGTATATGTCCGGACATGCAAAATCAATGCCCCGCATCCGCAAATTCTTCGTCGTACGCTAAGATAATAATTTTAAGAATATGTTATTCACCGATTTACGTTCCTGTACGGATCGGTCTACACAAACGGCGGATTCGCTTACGACCGCAAAAGGCAACCAATACGTCCGGTCCGAAAAATGCGAAAAAGCGGCATTCGGAGACTTCACTTTTTGAAATTATTCGTATATTTGTTCGAATAACTCTAAAAAGCGTTGCCTATGGATATATAGTAATGATTAACTTATCGAAACACACGTACCGTCTCCGCACTAAAAGCGCCGGTACATACATATAAAAAGCGTTAGCTTTATTTCTTGCTTATCGAAACTTCGACAATTTCAGAGCAGACAAGAGTAAAGTGTAAACGCTCACGTTCCAACGTGGGCTTTACTCATTTATTTGTCTGCAAGGTAGTCGAAGACCTCGATAAGCAAATAAAAGTTTAGCCTGCGTTTTTTATATGCCTCTCTCTTTTTTTCAAACTTCTAATTTTGTATTATGGCAACTTGGATTATCAAAACATTGTTCGACATTCTTTTACCCGATGGCACCAAAATATCAAAAGGAACCGGGGTCAATATTGTTGGGAATCATATTAATCCCATGTTCACTAATGCCGGAAGAGAAGCCGTCAAAGAAGCTTTTAAGCGCCAATACGGTGTTGACATTCCCTCGCATAAAATTAATAGTGGAAACATGAAATAGCAAAAACGGGAAACATTTTTGTTTCCCGTTTTTCAATCAATACCATAATAGCATCATCGCACCTTGCGGATGATCTCGCCGCCGTGGCGGATGGCCTCCTCGTTGGCCGGGAGCATCTTCCACGCACGTTCGGGAAGCGACTTTTTCAACCCGACCATCACATTCTCCATCTCGACCACGGGGCGCACCTTGAGGTAGCCGCCGAGGATCATCGTGTTGAAGAGTTTGGCTTGTCCCATTTTGGCGCATTCGGCCGTGGCGTCGATCGAGTAAACCTCGATGTCGGTACGCACAGGGTGGCGCGTGATGCCGTTGGTATCGTAGATCAGCACGCCGCCCGGTTTTACCATTGGTTCGAATTTCTCCATCGACTGCTGATTCAGGATGATCGCCGTATCGAATTCATGGGCGATAGGCGACGAAATCTTCCGGTCCGAAAGGATCACCGTCACGTTGGCCGTGCCGCCGCGCATTTCGGGACCGTAAGAGGGCATCCACGTAACTTCGAAATCCTGCATGACGCCCGAATAGGCCAGTATCTTGCCCATCGAGAGGACGCCCTGTCCTCCGAATCCTGCGATAATTAAAGTCTCTTTCATATCGGTCCTCTTATTTTACGTCCTTGATATCGCCCAGCGGATAGAAGGGCAGCATGTTCTGCTCAAGCCACTCGTTCGACGCGACGGGCGAAAGTTTCCAGCCGCTGTTGCAGGTCGAAACGACCTCGACCAGCGAGAAGCCTTTGCCGGCCATCGAATTCTCGAACGCCTTGCGGATCGCCTTCTTGCACTTGCGCACGTTGGCCGGCGTATGCACGCTCTGGCGCGTGATGAAGGTAGCGCCGTCGAGGTGGGCCATCATCTCGGCGATCTTGTAGGGATAGCCGTTCAGACGCGGATCGCGGCCGTAGGGGGTCGTCGCGGTCTTCATGCCCAGCAGGGTAGTCGGAGCCATCTGGCCGCCCGTCATGCCGTAGATGGCGTTGTTGATGTAGACCGCCACGACATTCTCGCCGCGGGCGGCCGCATGGATCGACTCCGCGGTGCCGATGGCCGACAGGTCGCCGTCGCCCTGATAGGTGAAGACCAGATTGCCGGGATGCAGCCGTTTAACGGCCGTAGCGACGGCCAGCGCGCGTCCATGCGCCGCTTCGATCCAGTCGATGTCGATGTAATTGTATGCGAATACGGAGCAGCCCACGGGCGAAACGCCCACGGTCTTCTCTTCGAGACCCATCTCTTCGATGACCTCCGCAATCAGTTTGTGTACCGTACCGTGACTACAGCCGGGGCAGTAGTGCATGACGTTGTCGGTAATGAGCTTCGGTTTGACATAAACCAGATTCTCCTTTTTGATTTCAACCTCTGCCATAGTCTTTACTTTTTAATCAGTTTTTCCTTGAGTGCGGCAAGCACCTCGTCGGGAGCGAACATCATACCGCCCTGACGGCCGAAATGCTCGACGGGAGCCGCGCCGTTCACGGCCAGCCGAACGTCCTCGACCATCTGACCCGCATTCAGCTCGGCGGAGAGGAAGCCCTTCACGCCGCGCGCGGCCAGTTCGGCAAGCGGCTTCTTGGGGAAAGGATAGAGGGTGATCGGACGCAGCAGGCCGACCTTGAGTCCTTCGGCGCGCGCCATCTCGACCGAGGCCGAGCAGATGCGGGCCGACGAGCCGAACGCCACGATGACGTAATCGGCATCGTCACAGTCGATCGCTTCGTAGCGCACCTCGTTCTCTTCGAGGGCCTTGTATTTCTCCTGAAGGCGTTTGTTGATGATCTCCATCTTCTCGGACTGCAGTTCCAGCGACGTCACGATATTGCGCTGACGGTCGGCGGGTTTGCCGTAGGTCGCCCACGACTTGCACTCGGCGGCGATCTCCTCGTCGGTCTTGCGGGGACGCTGCGGCGCGAGCACCACTTTCTCCATCATCTGTCCGATGGCGCCGTCGGCCAAAATCAGCGCCGGATTGCGGTACTTGAACGCCAGATCGAACGCGACGGCCACGTGGTCGTGCATCTCCTGCACGGAATTGGGCGCCAGCACGATCAGGTGGAAGTCGCCGTGACCGCCGCCCTTGCAGGCTTGGAAATAGTCGCCCTGCGAAGGCTGGATGGTGCCCAGCCCCGGACCGCCGCGCTGGCAGTTGATAATCAGGCAGGGCAGCTCGGCGCCCGCCAGATAGCTAAGCCCCTCGGACATCAGGCTGACGCCGGGGCTAGACGAGGAGGTCATCACCCGTTTGCCGGTCGATGCGCCGCCGTAGACCATGTTGATCGACGAGATCTCCGATTCGGCCTGCAGCACGACCATGCCCGTGGTTTCCCACGGTTTGAGTTCCATCAGCGTCTCCATCACCTCCGACTGGGGCGTGATCGGGTAGCCGAAATATCCGTCGCAACCGTAACGGATCGCCGCATGGGCGATCACTTCGTTGCCTTTCATCAGTTTTACCTCTTTCTCTGCCATAGCTTACTCGATTTTTTGACGATAAACCGTGATGACGCTGTCCGGGCAAATCACCGCGCACGAAGCGCAGCCTATGCAGGCGTCGGGATTTGCCATCCGGGCCACGGGGTAGCCCTTGCTGTTCACCTCAGCCGACATGCCCAGCACATTGCACGGACACGAAGCGACGCACACTCCGCATCCTTTGCAGCGTTCCTTATCGACAACGACTGTTCCTTTTATTTTAGCCATAAGCCGTAGTTTTGTTAAGTTCCTTACAAATATATAAAAAAATCCCGAAGATTCTAAACGAATGCAACAAATCTTATCACGAAAAACGGATAAGTGAAAGCAGTGCGGCCGGAATCCAGCATCCCGAACGCTCTGCACACAAAACATTTCGGAGGTTTTATTCCGCCTTGGGATCGGGTCCGTATTTATTTTCGCCCCTATGGCCGCCGATGCAGAACCAGACGAGGAAAAAGAGGCTCCACACGGAAAAGACCAGCATTACTGCAAGATAGCGATTCCGGCGCATCCGCAAAAAAAAGACAGCCCGAAAAGGCTGTCTTTCAATCGAACGCGGACGGCGGCTACTCCTCGAAGGAGTGGATCACCACGCCGGAGCGGAGTTTCGGCTCGAACCACGTCGTCTTCGGAGGCATGATGTTGCCCGTGTCGGCGATGTTGATGAGCTGCTGCATCGAGACGGGATAGAGGGCGAAAGCCGCCTTCATCTCGCCGCTGTCCACGCGGCGTTTCAGCTCGCCCAGACCGCGAATGCCGCCCACGAAGTCGATCCGCTTCGAAGTGCGCAGGTCTTTGATGTCCAGAATCCGGTCCAGCACCAGATTCGACAGCACCGTGACGTCCAGCACCCCGATCGGGTCGTTGTCGTCGTAAGTGCCGGACTTGGCCGTCAGGCTGTACCAACGGCCGTCGAGATACATCGAGAAGTTATGCAGTCCCGAAGGGCGGTACTCTTCGGCGCCCTTGTCCTCGACGGTGAAGTTTTCGGCCAGCTTTTCGAGCAGCTGGGCGGAGGTCAGACCGTTCAGGTCCTTCACCACGCGGTTGTAGTCGATGATGCGGAGCTGGCCCGCGGGGAAGGTCACGGCAAGGAAGTAGCAGTACTCCTCACAACCCGTATGGTCGGGATTCCTGCGCTGGCACTCCTGTCCCACACGCGCCGCGGCGGCCGTGCGGTGATGGCCGTCGGCGACGTACAGCGCCGGAATATCCTTGAAAATCTCCGTAATACGGTTGTTGGTCTTCCTGTCGCGAATCACCCACAACTTATGTCCGAAGCCGTCGGCGGCCGTAAAATCGTACTCAGGAGCGTTGTTTTCCACCACGCCGGCCACGATGGCGTCGATCTCGGCGTTGTCGGGATAGGCGAAAAACACCGGTTCGATATTGGCTTTCTGGTTGCGGACGTGGATCATGCGGTCCTCCTCCTTGTCGGGGCGCGTCAGTTCGTGCTTCTTGATCGCGCCCGAAAGGTAATCCTCGTAGTTGCAGCACATCGTCAGACCATACTGCGTACGGCCGTCCATCGTCTGCGCATAGATATAATAGTACTCTTCGGGATCCTGTTCGAGCCAGCCCTTTTCGCGCCATGCGCGGAAGTTTTCGACGGCCTTGTCGTAAACCTCCTGCGAATGTTCGTCCGCAATGGGGTCGAAGTCGATTTCGGGCTTGATGATGTGCAGCAGCGAACGCTCGGTGGCTTCGGCCTTCGCCTCGGCGGAGTTCAGCACGTCGTAGGGACGCGACGCCACCTCGGAAGCGTACTGTTTCGGGGGGCGTATTCCCCGGAAAGGTTTGATTCTTACCATATGTTATGATTCATATGTTATACACTATTTGTTCACCTGAAACCGGGTATTGCCGTTCTTGAAGAAGTCCACGATCTGATTCGCGGCGGCAAGGCCGGCGTTGATGTTGGCTTCGGCGGTCTCGGCGCCCATCTTCTTCGCCGTGGCGAACACCCGCCTGCCGAATTTTTCGTTCAGCTCGGACTGGATGCCGGCGGCGATGTCGGTAATGTATTTCAGGTCTTCGCGTTCGGTCAGGGCCTTCATCACTCCCTGCTCGTCAATCACCTCCTTGCGGGCGGTATTGACCAGCGTCGCGCCCTTGGGCATCGACATCAGCAGGTCGTAGCCGATCGAGCCTTTGGTCTGCTCCGTCGCGGGGATATGCAGCGAGAGGTAGTCCGAGTTCTTATACAATTCTTCGACCGAATTCACTTTTTTCACGCCGTCGGCCTCGAAAACGGCCGAATCGGTGATAAAAGGATCGTAGGCGATCACGTTCATGCCCATCGCCTTGCCCTTGCGGCCCACCAGCCGGCCCACGTTGCCGTAAGCGTGGATGCCGAGGGTCTTGCCCTGAATCTCGGAACCCGTGCCGGGCGTGAAGCCGTTGCGGGCCATGAAAATCATCATGGCGAGCGCCAGTTCGGCCACGGCGTTGGAGTTCTGGCCCGGAGTGTTCATCACCACGATGCCGCGTGCGGTAGCCGCCGCGAGGTCCACGTTGTCGTAACCGGCGCCGGCACGCACCACGATCTTGAGGTTCCGCGCCGCTTCGATGACTTCGGCCGTCACCTTGTCGCTGCGGATAATCAGCGCGTCCACGTCGGCCACGGCCGAGAGCAGTTCCGATTTGTCGGTATATTTTTCGAGCAGGGCCAGTTCGTATCCGGCGCCTTCGACGATCTGACGGATGCCGTCTACGGCCTTCTTGGCAAAGGGCTTTTCCGTCGCAACCAATATTTTCATACCTGTATTTTCGATTAAATGAATAAAATCTATGTCCGACGCCGCACGTTTCCTCGGTGTAAAGGTAAAGAAATGCGCCATGGGCGGATGTTATTTCGCGTGTTTGGCGGCGAACTCCTGCATGCACTCCACAAGCACCCTGACGCTCTCGACGGGCAGTGCGTTGTAGCACGAAGCGCGGAAACCGCCCACCAGCCGGTGACCCTTGATGCCCACGATGCCGCGGCTCTTGGCGGCCTCCATGAATTCGGGAGCCAGCTCCTCGTAACCGTCGGCCATCACGAAACAGATATTCATCAGCGAGCGGTCCTCCTTGTCCACCGTGCCGCGGAAGAGCGGGTTGCGGTCGATCTCGTCGTAGAGCAGCGCGGCCTTGGCCTGATTGCGGCGGTAGATTTCGGGAACGCCGCCGATCGACTTAAGCCACTTGAGGGTCTCCTTGAGCACGTAGATCGGGAACACGGGCGGCGTATTGAACATCGAGCCGTTCTCGACATGGGTGCGGAACGAAACCATCGTCGGCAGGTCGCGCACGATCTTGTCGAGCATATCCTCGCGGATGATGGCGAACGCAACGCCCGCAGGGGCGAGGTTCTTCTGCGCGCCGCCGTAGATCATGGCGTACTTGGTCACGTCGACCGGACGCGAAAGGATGTCCGACGACATGTCGGCGATCAGGGGGACGGGCGAAACGAGGTCCTCGTGGTACTCGGTGCCGTAGATCGTATTGTTGGAGGTGATATGCACGTAATCCAGATCGGAGGGGATGGCGAAACCCTTGGGAATATAGGTGAAATTGCGGTCTTCGGACGACGCCAGCAGCTCCACTTCGCCGTAACGCTTGGCCTCCTTCATGGCTTTCTTCGCCCAGACGCCGGTATTCACGTAACCTGCTTTCTTACCGAGGAAGTTGGCGGGCACCTCGTAAAAGAAGGTGCTGGCGCCGCCGCCGATATAGAAAATCTTGTAGTTCTCAGGAATGTCGAGCATCTCGCGGAAAAGCGCGTCGGCTTCGGCCATCACGTCGTCGAAATCCTTGGTGCGGTGCGAAATCGAAAGCAGCGAAAGGCCCGACCCGTTGAAATCGATAATCGCTTTGGCCGCATTTTCAAGTACTTCGTCTGCAAGGATCGACGGTCCCGCGTTGAAATTGTGCTTTTTCATAATATTCTGATGTGAATTTAGGGTTTCGGAACTCCATTCTGTTAGTTTGCTAACACAAATATAAATAAAATATTCCTGAGAATACAACACTTGTGCAAAACTTGTTCAAAGAAATTTCACCCGGCGTCCCGAACACCCGGCATTTTTGAATTGTTTTTATTACTTTTGCCGAAACTTAACATCCGCCGCAATGGTAAAATCGATGACGGGCTTCGGCAAAGGCGAAGCCGCTCTGCAAAATAAAAAGATCACGGTAGAAATCCGCTCGCTCAACTCCAAACAGCTCGACCTCGGACTGCGGCTGCCGGCCGTATACCGCCAGTCGGAATACGAAATACGCAACATCATCGCCCGCACGATCCAGCGCGGCAAGGTCGATGTCTTCGTGACCGTCGAGTCGCAGGACGTGGAGACGCCAGCGCGTATAAATAAAGAGGTGTTCCGCGAATACCTGCGCCAGATGACCGACACGCTGGCCTTCGCGGGCATCGACGCCGACTACGACGCCATCGTGCCCGTCATCATGCGTCTGCCCGAAGTGGTATCGACCGAAACGGAGAGCATATCCGACGAGGAGCATGCGGCGCTGATCGCCGCGACGGAAGCCGCCGCCGCCCGGCTCGACGCATTCCGCATGCAGGAAGGCGCCATCCTGATCGCCGACCTGCTCGGCCGCGTGGACAGGATCGAAAGCTACAAGGAAGAGGTCGTGCCTTTCGAAAAGGCCCGCACGGAGACGATCAAGGCCCGGATTCTGGACAACCTCGAAAAGCTGCAGGCCGACGTGGACCGTAACAGGCTGGAGCAGGAGATGATCTTCTACCTCGAAAAGCTCGACATCACCGAAGAGAAGGTCCGCCTTGCGAACCACTGCAGATACTTCCGCGAAGTGGCCGCGGGCGAAGAGGGCGCGGGCCGCAAACTGGGCTTCATCGCGCAGGAAATGGGCCGCGAGATCAACACCATGGGGTCGAAGGCCAACGAATCGAACATCCAGATTCTGGTAGTCAAGATGAAGGATGAGCTGGAAAAGATCAAGGAACAGGTACTGAACATATTATAATGGGCAAGGTCGTAATATTCTCCGCTCCGAGCGGTTCGGGAAAAACCACCATCGTACGCGAATTGCTGAAGCGTTTTCCGCAGTTCGAATTTTCGGTTTCGGCGACCAGCCGCGCACCCCGCGGATGCGAACGGCACGGCTGCGACTACCACTTCATGACGCACGAAGAGTTCATGCAGGCCGTGGCCGAAAACCGGTTCGTGGAGTGGGAAGAGGTTTACAAAGGCACCTGCTACGGCACGCTGCGCTCGGAAGTTGAGCGCATCTGGGCCAAAGGCAACATCATCGTTTTCGACGTGGACGTGATCGGCGGCATCAATCTCAAGCGTATCTTCGGCGGCGACGCATGCTCGATATTCGTCATGCCGCCTTCGGTCGAGGAGCTGCGCCGCAGGCTCGAAGGCCGCGGCACGGACGCTCCGGAGGTGATCGACCGCCGCGTGGCGAAGGCCGAATTCGAGCTGACGAAAGCCCCCGAATTCGATCACATCGTCGTGAACGACTCGCTCGACGAAGCCATCGCCGAGACCACCCGCATCATCGACGAATTCATAACCGGCCGGTCATGAAGCGCGTAATGCTCTATTTCGGGTCGTTCAACCCCGTACACAAAGGCCATATCGCCTTGGCCGAATATGTCGTGGAGCAGGGATTGTGCGACGAAGCGGTGCTCGTCGTCTCGCCCCAAAGCCCCTACAAGCGGGCCGCCGAACTGGCGCCCGAAATGGACCGCTTCGAGATGGCGGAAAGGGCCTGCGCCGCATCGCGCCTGCCGGAGCGGATCAAACCTTCGGTGGTGGAGTTTCTGCTGCCCAAACCCTCGTACACAATCGACACGCTGCGCTATCTGACCGAGAACCACGGCGCGGAGATGGAGTTTTCGATCCTGATGGGCGCCGACCAGCTCGAACGGCTCGACGGCTGGAAGGAGTACGAAAAAATACTCGAATACCCGATATACGTCTATCCCCGCCGCGGCGAGCAGGTCGGGCGTTTCGCCGGACGCATCACCGTGCTGGAGGATGCTCCGCTGCAGGATTTCTCCTCGACGGAGGTGCGCGGACGGATCGAGCGGGGCGAGGACGTCTCGCAGATGCTCGACGCGGGAGTCGCGGAGTACATCCGCCGCAAAGGGCTTTGGAGCCCGGCGGCGCGCAAGGCCGCGCTGACGGCGCAGATCGCCGCGGAACCCGAAAATACGGAACTGTACGCCGAGCGCGGCAAACTCCATTACCGGCTCAACGAGTGGGGCGCGGCGCTCAACGACTTCAACCGCGTGCTGCAGCTGGACGCCAGCCACGCCGAAGCGCGGCAGTATGCGCAGATGGTGCAGGAAATACTGGAATTCAGATACAAAGACATATACAACCCCTGACAATGACACGTTTGAAGATTGCCCTCATGGCGGGCGGCGATTCGCCCGAACGGGAAATCGCGCTTCAGAGCGCCGCGCAGATCGAATCGGCGCTGGACCACGAAAAATACGACATTACGGTCATAGACCTCCACCACCGCGACTGGCACTACACGGCCCCCGACGGCCGCCAATGGCAGGTGGACAAGAACGACTTCTCGCTGACGGTGGAGGGCGAACGCAAGGTTTTCGACTATGCGCTGATCATTATCCACGGCACGCCCGGCGAGGACGGCAGGCTGCAGGGTTATCTGGACATGATGGGCGTTCCCTATTCGTCGTGTTCGATGACCTCTTCGGTCATCACGTTCGACAAAGTCACCACCAAGCGCACCGTGGCGGGCCGCGGCATCAACCTCGCCCGTGAAATTTTCCTCTGCAAGGGCGAGACCGCGGACCCGGACGAAGTAATCGCCGAATTCGGGCTTCCGCTTTTCATCAAGCCAAACGCCAGCGGCAGTTCGTTCGGCGTGACGAAGGTCCACACGCGCGACGAGGTGCTGCCCGCCGTCGAAGCGGCTTTCGCCCAGAGCGACGAAGTGCTGATCGAAGAGTGCATCGAAGGCCGCGAAATGGGCTGCGGCATGATGGTGGCGGGGGGCCGGGAATATCTGTTCCCGATCACGGAGATCGTCTCCAAGAAGGACTTCTTCGACTATCAGGCCAAATACACCGAAGGGTATTCGGACGAGATAACCCCGGCGCAGATCGCACCCGAAATCGCGGAGGAGCTGCACCGCATGACACGCATCGCCTACAAGGCGTGCCGCTGTTCGGGCGTGGTGCGCGTCGATTTCATCGTCACGCCCGAAGGCAAACCCTATATGATAGAGATCAACTCCATTCCCGGCATGAGTGCGGGAAGCATCGTGCCCAAGCAGGCGAAGGCCATGGGCATGACGCTGGGGGAGATGTTCGACCTCGTTATCGCCGACACCTGCCGCAAATGATCGAGATAGACGACAAAATCGTAAGCGCCGACCTGCTGCGCGAGTGCTTCGCATGCGACATCGCGGCCTGCAAGGGCATCTGCTGCGTCGAAGGCAACGCCGGAGCGCCGCTCGAAGCGGAAGAGGTCGATATTCTCGAACGCGAATACGAAGCCTACAAGCCCTACATGACGCCCGAAGGCATCGAAGCCGTCGAGCGGCAGGGCTTCATGGTCGTGGACGAGGACGGGGACCTGACCACGCCGCTGGTCGACGACGCCGAGTGCGCCTATACCTACCGGGAGAACGGCATCACGCTCTGCGCCGTGGAAAAGGCGTGGCTGGAGGGGAAGACGGCGTTCCGCAAGCCGATCTCATGCCATTTATATCCGATCCGGCTCATGCGGTTTTCGAACGGCACGGTAGGGTTGAACTACCACCGCTGGTCGGTGTGCGCCCCGGCGCGCGAGTGCGGACGGAAACTGGGAATCCCGGTCTACAAGGCGCTCAGGGAGCCGATCGTACGACGGTTCGGCGAGGAATTTTACAAGGCGCTGGAAGCCGCCGAGGAACTTATCAGACAACAATAGACTGCGTATGAAAAAATACTGCCTTACATGTATGGCCGCCGTAGCGGCGCTCACGGCCGCGGCCGCCGAACCGCAGGCTGCGGAGAAAACCGATTCGCTGCACGTCGCGGCCCTGTCGCCCGAAGAGGCCGCAGCGGTGGATTCCATCGCCGCGCTGCGCCTGCGGCTGGCGCCCAAGCAGATCGAGTCGATTTTCGATACCAACGACGTCGTAGTCCTCGACACGCTCGACTCAGGCAACGACGCGGTGCAGGTGGTGCTCTACAGCAACAACACATGGAAATACGTCCGCAACCGCGAAGTGGCCAAGGACAGCACCATCTTCGAGAAATACTGGGATACGAAGACGCTCTTCCCCTACAAGGAGGTAGACATGTCGTCGATGCCCAAATCGGTGGTCATCGACCTGATCGACTCGCTGACCGGCTACCACTGCCCGTATCAGGGCTCGGTGCATCCGCGCGGCAAGTACGGTCCGCGCCGTCGCCGCCAGCATCAGGGCGTCGATCTGCCGCTCAAGACGGGCGATCCGGTTTACGCCACATTCTGCGGCCGGGTGCGAATCTCGGAATACAACAAGGGCGGGTACGGAAATCTGGTCATCATCCGCCACGACAACGGGCTGGAGACCTATTACGGCCATCTTTCGGAGCGCATGGTCGAGCCGAACCAGTGGATCGAAGCGGGACAGATCATCGGTCTGGGCGGCTCGACGGGACGCTCGACGGGTCCGCATCTGCATTTCGAGACGCGCTATTACGGCCAGTCGTTCGACCCCGAACGGCTGATCGACTTCAAGAACGGCATCCTGAGCCGAGAAACGTTCCTGCTGAAGAAATCGTTCTTCAGCATCTATTCGAACGCGGGGCAGGACTTCGACGACGAGATCGCCAACGAGGAGCAGGACAAGAAGGAGGCCGCCGAAAAGGCCGCCATGAAGTATCACCGCATCAAGTCGGGCGATACGCTGGGTGCAATAGCCCGCAGATACGGCACGACGGTAAACAACATCTGCCGCATGAACAATATCAAATCGACCACGGTGCTGCGCATCGGCCGCTCGCTGCGGGTGAGGTAGGGCGGCGCACCGCATACGGGGCTCCCAAGCCCCGGACACGAAATAAGCCGGAGTCTCGGACTCCGGCTTATTTCGTCAAAAGACCGCGCCCCCAAGGAGCCGTCTCCCAGACCGCAGGGGTATCTATCTGTACTTCGCAGGCTTCGAAGAGAGCTCCCGCACGAAGAATCGCAGCACGGCATCCTGCTGTCCGGGCGTCAGGGTGAGCACCGTATGCTTTCCGCGCGGCGTCGGCGTGAAATAGGTGTATCCCTGATCGTCCACGCAGATGATTCCCGGTTCGGACACCCCGAACATTTCGGGACGCAGGACATACAGCACCGACATCATGTCCCATGTAGGACGGTCGTAAGGCATCTTGCGGTAGGCTTTGTAGCCCTCGACCATCGGGTGCTTTCCGGCCCACGCAAAATCGGTTTCGATACTGGCTCCGGGATAATTCACCGTCTTGCCCAGTTCGAGCGACACGACCGCCACGGGTACGGGACAGAGCGCGAAAAGCCGCTTGGCGTTGGGGATGTCGTTCACGATATTGTATTCGGCGCGGGGCTTGTCGCCGAAGCTTCCGCCCATCACCGAACAGAACTTCACCTTGCGCTTCACCAGTTCGATGCCGTCCAGCGGCGAATATTTGTCGCCCCAGCTCTCCAGCAGGCGGCCGAGATTGGTCGAGAAACCGACGGAGACGACCACGACCGAGCTGTCGGGACTCTCGGCCAGCAAGCGGCGGTAAAGGGTTACGGGATCGCCGTAGTCCCGGTCCCTGCGGCTGCGGGGGAAAAGTCCCGACTCGCAGACGGCGCGTGCGTAGTCGTCGCGTTTGAGCACCACGCCATCACGGACCCTCCCGACCGGAATTTCGGGATAGCCGTACCACGTATTCATCATATCTATATAGCGGGGCGAGAACTCGGTATCCTTGCTGCTGAGAATGCCGAGCAGGGTGATTTCACCCCGGTCCACCGCCTTGTAAAGCATATCGAGCGCCAGCGGATCGTCCACGTCGTTGCCCATGTCGGTATCGAAAATCACCCGCAGGGGTGCGGCGGGCGTCTGCTGCGCCCGGACCGCCGGCATACAGAGGGCGGCAAGCGCCGCCAGAATCAAAAGTTTCTTCATCGTTTCAGGTTATTCAGTTGCCTCCGGAGAGAATGATACATGCCAGACCGAGAATAAAGAAGAGGAACATGACCGCCAGCAGCCAGCCCACCGAGCGGCCCGCGCCCCGGAACTCCTTCCAGACGAAAACACCCCAGACGGCGGCGACCATCGGCGCGCCCTGTCCCAGCGCATAGGAAATGGCGGCCCCGGCCTTACCCGCCGCAATGTAGCTGAACGCCGTACCCAGACACCAGACCGCGCCGCCCAGCATCCCGACCAAATGGGTGCGGGCCGAGCCTTTGAAATAGGCGTCGTAACCGACCGGCGTACCGACGAAGGGCCGTTTCATGACGAGCGTGTTGAAGACGAAGTTGCTCAGCAGAACGCCCACCGAGAAGATGAAGATCGCCGAATAGGGCGTCAGCATGCCGGGGGTGGGGGATTCGAAGTTGTCGAGGTCCATCGCCGCGGCCACGAAGCGGTAGAAGAACGACATCAGGACGCCGGCCAGCACCGCCAGCAGAATGCCTTTGCGGTTTTGCGCCGAGGAACCCGGCTCCTTCCGGACCCGTCCCGAAGCGATTCCGTTGCAGACGATGGCGATGACGATCAGCACCACGCCGAGGAACAGAATGACGGGGTCGCCCTTCGGCGCTCCCAAGTAATTGATGACCACGCCCAGCACCAACGCCAGACCCACGCCCAGCGGAAAGGCGACGGCCAGTCCGGCCAGCGACACGGAGGCGGAAAGCAGGATGTTCGAGGCGTTGAAGATGACGCCGCCGAGCAGTACGCTGCCGAGGGCCTTGGGCGCAGCCTGCGCGAGATCTTCGAGGAAGGGACGCCCTTCGCTGCCGATGCTGCCCAGCGTAAAGCAGAGGATCAGCGAAAAAAGGAGCATGCCGACGACATAGTCCCAGTAGAAAAGTTCATAACGCCATGTCCTGCCTGCCAGTTTCTGGGTGTTGCCCCACGAGCCCCAGCACAGCATCGTGACAATGCAGAGTATCACGGCTGTCGCATAATTGTTTACTACAAACATATTCGAAGTTTTAAAGGGTTGTCATTCGGTCGGCGGATCAGCCGTTATTCGCAAAACGGGCGTCGTCCACCTCACAGCGCGTCGGGATCGAGCTTTGCGCCCCGATGCGGGTCACCGAGAGGGCGGCGGCGTGCGTTGCAAAGCGCGCAGCGTCCAAGAGCGGCAAGCCTTCCGCCAGCGCCACGGTCAGCGCCCCGTTGAAAACGTCGCCCGCCGCGGTCGTATCGACTGCCGAAACACGGCATGCGGGCACCACCGTGCAAATATCGGCATTTTTCACGAGCGCGCCGCGCGAACCGCAGGTGACGATCACGTTCTTCACCCCCTTGTTCAACAGCGTCTCCGCTGCGGCTGCCGCATCCGTCCCGTTCAGTACGGGACGTCCCGTAAGCAGGGCGCACTCCGACTCGTTGGGCGTAAGGAGGTAGACGTATTTCAGGTACTTTTCGTCGATCTGCGCCGCAGGCGCCGGATTGAGAATCACCCTCACGCCCAATTCGGCGGCGGTCTGTATCGCGTATTCCACGGTTTCGAGCGGTATTTCGAGCTGGATCAGCAGATAGCCTGCCTTCGCCAGTTCGGGCCGGACGTCGTCGATATCCTTTCTGGAAAGCCGCGCGTTCGCTCCGGGAGCCACGACGATGCAGTTTTCGGCCGAATTATCGACCGTGATGAGCGCCACGCCCGTAGGGGCCTGAGAATCGCGGACGACATGCGAAGTATCCATCTTTTCCGCGGTGTAGCGGGCCATCAGTTCATCTCCGAAAAGGTCGGTCCCGATACGCGCCACGAAAAGGGCGTCGCCGCCCAGCCGCGCGACGGCGACGGCCTGATTGGCACCTTTGCCGCCGGAAACGATCCGGAATTCGCCGCCGAGAACGGTCTCGCCGGGCGACGGAATCCGGTCGGCCCGGACGATCAGGTCGGTATTGGCGCTGCCGACAATCACAATTTTTTCCATAGGTTATAATTTCAGATTATCAATATCAGGTATTGCGCAATCGTTTGTGCAATCACATATGCAAGTATAAAGACAATAAAAGAAAATTACAAGCTTTTTTATGGTATTTTTTCATATGCCTATCATTATTTTCTTGCCGCATCCGAAAAAATGGCTACTTTTGTTCGGAACAAAAACCGGGCAACAATCCGCGCCGGTGTACTCGGACAGGCAGACAGAGCCGGAGAACAGGTTGGAAAGCAGGTCGGGAAACAGGCGGGAAGCAGGTCGGAGAGCAGGCCAGAAAACAAGCCGGTAAACAGGCCGGAGAACAGGTTGGTAAACAGGTTGGTAAACAGGTTGGAGAGCTGACCGGAAGAACCGGAAGAACCGGAAACGGGGCCGGCATCCATACGGGTTCCGGCATCCATAAAATAATATAACAGAACGCCGCATGAAAGAGACGCTGGTCACCATATCCAAACGGACCGGATTCGCCATATCGACCGTTTCGCGGGTGCTGAACGGACAGGCGGAGAAATACCGCATCAGCCGGAAAACCGTCGAGCTGATCCTCGCCGAAGCCAGACGGTGCGACTACACGCCGAGCCTTCTGGCAAAAGGACTGCGCATGAAACGCACCAATACGCTGGGCTTACTGATTCCGCAGGTGTCGAACCCCTATTTCGCCGACATCGCCAGCGCCATCATCCGGGAAGCCCGCAGCCACGGATATACGGTAATGGTGGTCGATACCATGGAGAACGAAGAAAACGAGCAGGAGGGCATCCGGACGATGCTTTCGCGCCGGGTGGACGGCATCGTGGCCGTTCCGTGCGGCCGGACGCCCGACCACCTCGAAAAGGTGAACCGCTCGGTTCCCGTCATGCTGGTGGACCGCAGTTTCGAGCGAACCTCGCTGCCGTACGTCTGCACCGACAACTACCGCGGAGGCGTGGAGGCGACCCGGATTCTGCTGCAGAGAGGACACCGCAGAATCGCCTGCATACAGGGCGTTCCCCATTCGATGCCGAACCGCCGGCGCGTGCAGGGTTATCTCGACGCGCTCCGACAAGCGGGACTGCAGGAGGAAGCCATCATAACCGGCGACGCATTCTCGCTGGAGAACGGCTACCGGCAGACCAAGCTCGCCGTGGCAGGTCCCGACCGTCCCACGGCGATATTCGCCCTGAGCAATACGATCCTGCTCGGCGCGGTCAAAGCCATCCGCGAATCGGGTTTGCGGATCCCCGAAGATATTTCCGTGGTGTCGTTCGACGACAATCCCTATCTGGATTTTCTGGTTCCGGCCATAACCCGCATCGGCCAGCCCGTCGAAGAGATCGGGAAAACAGCCGTCAGGCTGCTGCTGGAGAGCATCCGGGAGGAGGTACGCTGCCGGACGCAGCTGCAACTGCCGCCTGAAAGGATCGTCCGCGACTCGGTCGCAAACCCGCGTACCGCAAAGTAACGTCCGCTCCGGACATATCCCCGCCGCAGTCACAAGACAAGCGCCGGCATCCAAGTCCGGTCGAACGCGCACGACACGTCCTCCGCGGCGATCCTGCACACTGACATGACAGACAAAAAAGCCCGGACGTCCGGTCCGGGCTTTTTTACGAAAAATCCGATTACTTTTTATCCTGAATCGCGTCCACGGCGTCGATCACCGCACCGCGGAAACCTTTGCGTTCGAGTTCGGCGACGCCGACGATCGTCGTGCCGCCGGGCGAACAAACCGCATCCTTCATCGCGCCGGGATGCTGTCCCGTCGCCAGCTGCAATTTGCCCGTGCCGACGACCATCTGGCTGACCATGCGGTAGGCATCGGCGCGTGCGATGCCGTGTTTGACGGCGGCGTCGGCGAGCGCTTCGATGAACATCGCCACGAACGCGGGACCGCAGCCGCAGATCGTCCCGGCAAGTCCCAGCAGGGGAGTATCGACCTGCATCACCAGCCCGACGTGCGAAAACAGCCGCTCCGTCTCTTTCCACTCGGCATCGGAGAGCGAGTGGAGGCGTTCGCAGACAACGATTCCCTCGCCGACGGCGACCGGCGTGTTGGGAACCGTACTGAGATGGTGCGTTCCGGGCGCAAGTATGGTTTCGTACTTTCCGAACGTCATGCCGGCAACCACCGAAACGACGATTTTCCCGGCCAGCAGCTCCTTCACGGGAGACAAAACCGCTTCGACCTGATGGGGTTTCACGGCTACGATCACCATGTCGGCGAACTCCGCGACACGGGCGGCATCGTCGAAAGCCAGAAAGCCTTTCGGCTCCGTATTGCGCCGCAGTTTGGCCCGGTCGCGGGCGCAGGCGCCGATCTGGCAGGGCTTCAACGCCCCCGTCGCGGCAAACCCTTCGGCAAGAGCCTGCGCCATATTTCCGAATCCGATAAATCCTACCTTCATAATACGATTCATTTTTCAAATTTAGGCTTCATTCCGGCTGTCCGCCGTTTATAATCCCGCTCCTGCGCACCTCCGGGGATTTACCGCGGCCGGAACGGACGGCTTCTCCGTTTACTTCGCGTAGTCCCTCTCCCCGAAAATCAGCGACCCGACGCGCACCATGTTCGAACCGCACTCGACGGCGAAGGGGTAGTCGTGCGACATGCCCATCGACAACACGTTGAACCGCGCCCCGAAATAGGGCTGCAAAAGGTCGAAACAGCGTTTCAGCTCCGTGAAATCCCGGCGGATAACCTCCCCGTCGTCGGTATTGGTCGCAATGCCCATCACGCCGCGGACGCAGACATCGGGCATCCGGGCGAAGGGCGCCGTGCCGACATACCGCATAAGCTCCCCGATCTCCCAGCCCGACTTGGTCTCTTCGTCGGCGACATGTATCTCCAGCAAAATCTCGATCGTGCGGCCGCATTTGGCGGCCTCGCGCTGGATGGCTTCGGCCAGACGCGCGCTGTCCACCGAATGGATCAGCGAGACGAACGGCGCAATATATTTGATCTTGTTGGTCTGCAGGTGGCCGATCATGTGCCACTCGATATCTTGGGGTAGCGCCTCGTATTTTTCGCGCAGCTCCTGCGGACGGCTCTCGCCGAAGACGCGGTGTCCCGCGTCGTAGGCTTCGCGTATCGCCTCCACGGGGTGGGTCTTCGACACGGCGACCAGCGTGACGTCTTCGGGCAGCGTGCTGCGCACGAACGATAATTGACATGCTATAGACATAGTAAGCTTGATTTCGATGCGTAAAAATACGCAAAATTCGTACAAGACGGAACAAGCCCGGAAAAATTCCGGGCCTGCATGCCGTTATTTTCCCGCAGGATCAGCGCACCAGCACGATTTCCGTACAGTAAACGGTCCCGGAAAAGATGTCGAGCGACTTCGCCGCACGGTCGTAGACCTGCACCCGGCTTCCGCCGTCGCCCAAGTCGCAGAGCATGTAAATACGATCCTGAATATCGCTGTCGGGGAAGGTCACGGCCGTTACCGAGCGTACGGCGGCCGGCACTGCCGCCAGCACCTCTCCGAAGGTCATCGCCACGGGATCGTACAGCCGGAGTTCCGTCGCGCCGTCCTTCACCACGGCATAGCCGCAGCAGACGGAGTGTTTCGGTCCGGCGGCATCGGACGCGGATTCCACGATCCAGAAGGGGATCATCCCGTCGGCATAGACCGGATCGCCGAGCCGCGCTTCGGCGCCTGCCGAACGCATGCCGAACACCATCGGCGTATAGCATCCCTCGGCGTTGTTCACGGAGAGCATCACATAGCCGTCGCTGTTCATCACGAAGGGACTGCCGGTCAGCATTCCGGCGCCGATACCCTCCGGCATCCGCCACGAAGGCGGCACGACGACGCTGGTGCGGGTTTCGGTCATGCCCAGAATGATGCAGTAATTGTCTTCGCACAACAGGTAGGCGGCTTCCGAATTGGGCAGCACGCCGGTCGTCACGACACGGTCGCCGCCGGAATTTCTGAAATAGCGCATCGTCAGGTCGTAGAAGGCGGCCGACCGTTTTCCGCCGTCGAGCGAGAGTCCGAAGATGCAGTTCGAACCGGGGCGGTTCACCGGATGGATGAAGTGGCTGCCGGGGAAGCGTTCGGTGCGAACGATTTCGCCCGTTTGCATGTCGAATTCGCTGATTGCGACCTCGCCCGTATCGTCATTGCGAACCCCGTAGAGCGTATACGACGCAGGCGGCGTGCCGTCGGAAACGGAGATCCTGCCGAGCGGCATGGCTCTGCCGCGGCGGAAAAGCTTCACCTCGGCCGTACCCGCAGGATAGCCGCCGGGAGCGAGGAACGTGATGCTCGACTCGGTGCGGGAGGTCACTACGCCCCAGACGCCGTCGGCGTAGCCTTCGCTGATCGCCGCGTTGGTCAGGGGCCACGCGATGCGCAGCATGATGTCGTCGCCGGCTTCGAATCCTTTGGCCGAAACGGTCACCTCGTCGCCGGGGGCGAACGTCCGCGCCTCGGAGGGCATCACCACGTCGGTTACGAAAGGGATTCCTTCGCCGTCGTCCGAACTGCATGCGCAGAGGAAAGTTCCGAGCAGCAGCAAAAGCAGGTATTTCTTCATCGTCGTCAGTCTGTTGTCATCCTCCGGCACCGGGGGAGGGCCGGAATACGACCGGTTCGCATTCGACGCAAAGATAAGGTTTAACGCCCTTATATCCAAATAAAATCGCGCTTTTCACCCGCGCGGCGTTTTGCCGTTTAGGATTTGTTTCGTACATTTGGAATCAAAACCTTAGAAATCTATGAAAAAACTCCGCTATTGCCTTGCTGCAACGGCCGTATTCGCCTACGGCGCGACAGCGGCCTGCACCAATTTCATCGTCACCAAGGGAGCCTCGACCGACGGTTCGGCCATGGTCTCCTATGCCGCCGACTCGCACGCGCTGTACGGCGCGCTGTACCACACACCCGGCGGAAGCCACAAGGCCGGCACCATGATGCCCGTCTACGAATGGGACACGGGACGCTATCTGACCGACATTCCCCAGCTGCGCGAGACCTACTCGACGGTGGGCAACATGAACGAACATTCGCTCATCATCGGCGAGACGACATACGGCGGCCGGCCGGAACTGGCCGACTCGACCGGACTGATCGACTACGGTTCGCTGATTTACATCACGCTCCAGCGTGCGAAGACGGCCCGCGAGGCCATCGCCACGATCGCCGAGCTGGCCAACACCTACGGCTATGCGTCGAGCGGCGAATCGTTCTCGATCGTCGACCGCGACGAAGCGTGGATCATGGAGCTGATCGGCAAGGGATACAAGGCCGACGGCAAGGGCGGCAACGCCAACAAAGGCATCGTATGGGTCGCACGCCGCATTCCCGACGGATATGTTTCGGCGCACGCCAATCAGGCGCGCATCACGACCTTCCCGAAGAACGACCCCGAAAACTGCCTTTACGCGCCCGACGTCGTTTCGTTCGCCCGCGAAATGGGGTATTACGACGGCCCCGATGCGGATTTCAGCTTCTGCGACGCATATGCGCCGCTCGACTTCGGCGCCCTGCGCGCCTGCGAAGCCCGCGTGTGGGCCTTCTTCCGCACGGTGGCCGACGATATGGACCGATACGCGGATTATGCGATGGGCCACAACGCCGCGAACCGCATGCCCCTGTGGGTCATGCCCCGCGAAAAAGTGTCGCCCAAAACGATCTTCGACTGCATGCGCGACCATTACGAGGGAACCCCGATGGACATGACCGCCGACATCGGCGCGGGCGGCAGTGCATGCCCTTACCGCTGGCGTCCGATGGAGTTCGAGGTGGACGGCGTGAGCTATGTCAACGAACGCGCGACGGCTACGCAGCAGACCGGATTCTGGTTCGTGGCGCAGGCCCGGCCGTGGAATCCCGCCGACATGGGCATCCTCTGGTTCGGCGTGGACGACGCGGCGACTTCGTGCCTGACGCCGATCTACTGCTCGGCGCAGGAGGTTCCCGCATGCCTGAGCGAGCAGAACGGCTCGATGCTCGAATATTCGCCCACGGCAGCGTTCTGGCTTTTCAACCGGGTGACTAACTTCGCCTACATGCGTTACGACATGATTTCGGCCGACATCCGCAAAGTCGTGGACAAGTGGGAGAACGGCATGCTGGAAACCGTACGCGAGGTGGACGCCGAAGCGTTGTCGCTCTCGCCCAAAGCGCGCGGCAAGTTCCTCACGGCGTTCAGCACGGCGACGGCGCAGCAGTTGTTCGACCGTTGGTCTAAGCTGGACAAATACCTGCTGGTGAAATATATGGACGGTAACGTCAAGAGCGAGAAAGCCAACGTGCTGACCTTCCTCGACGGCGACGGCGGACCGGCGCACTTCGTGGACAACGGCAACGGCAGGAACATTCCCGACAAGATCCAGTTCCCCGGTTACAACGAGAAATGGAAGCGCGCCGTGGCGAAGGACAACGGAGAAATCCTCCGGGTCGTAAAATAACGCGGCAAAACCCCTTCCGGCAAATCCCGTCCCGACGGACCGGACCGAGAGGGGAGCGGTAACGGACAACAAACATTCAACCGAATTATGAAATACGATATTATCGTCGTGGGAAGCGGACCGGGCGGCTACGTCGCCGCCATACGCGCTTCGCAGCTGGGCCGCAAAGTGGCGCTCGTGGAGCGGGCCGAAGCCGGGGGCGTGTGCCTCAACTGGGGCTGCATCCCGACCAAGGCGCTGCTGAAAAGCGCGCAGGTTTACACCTACTGCAAATCGGCCGCACATTACGGACTCGACCTCACGGGCGAAGTAAAGCCCGATCTGGAGAAAATCGTGGCCCGCTCGCGCGGCGTGGCCGAGACCATGAGCAAAGGCGTGGCCTTCCTGCTGGGCAAGAACAACATCGACCTCATACCGGGATTCGGACGGCTCACGGCCCCCGGAAAGCTCGACGTGGACGGCACGGAGTACGAAGCCGACCACATCGTTCTGGCCACGGGGGCGCGCCCGCGCGAAATGGCGTTCATGCCCATCGACGGCGAGCGCGTCATCTCGTCGCGTCAGGCCCTGACGCTTGCGAAACTGCCCGAAACGATGATCGTCGTGGGTTCGGGCGCCATCGGCAGCGAGTTCGCTTGGTTCTATGCGGCGCTGGGGGTCAAAGTCACCGTCGTGGAGTACATGCCCCGCATGATGCCGCTGGAGGACGAGGAGGTGTCGAAGACCATGGAGCGCGCATTCCGCAAACTGCGCGCTGCGGTGCTGACATCGACGACCGTAAAGTCGGTCCGCGTCAATGCGGAAGGCCGCTGCGAGGTGGAGATCGAGGGCAAGAAAGGCGCTGAAACCCTGACGGCCGACATCGTGCTTTCGGCCGTGGGCATCAAATCCAACATCGAAAATATCGGTCTCGAAGAGCTGGGCGTCGCCGTCGAGCGGGACAAGGTAGTCGTAGACCAGTTCTACCGCACCAACGTTCCGGGCGTTTACGCCATCGGCGACATCGTGGGCGGCCCCGCGCTGGCGCACGTCGCCTCGGCGGAGGGAATCTGCTGCGTGGAGGCCATATGCGGCCTGAACCCGGCACCGGTGGACTATTCGACCATTCCGTCGTGCGTCTTCACCTCGCCCGAAGTGGCGTCGGTCGGCATGACCGAGCAGCAGGCGCAGGAGCGGGGCATCGCCTACAAGACGGGACGTTTCCCCTTCACGGCGTCGGGCAAAGCCACGGCGGCAGGCGACCGCGACGGCTTCGTGAAACTCCTCTTCGGCGAGGACGATACGCTGCTGGGCGCCCACATGGTCGGCATGAACGTAACGGAGATGATCGCCGAGCCGACGCTGGCACGGATGCTGGGCGCGACGGGCCACCGGATAGCCCGCACGATCCATGCCCACCCGACGATGAACGAGGGCGTCATGGAAGCGGCCGAAGCGGCTATGGGCGCAGCAATCCATCTGTAAGGCCGAATATCGCGCCGAAAAAGAACCGCCCCTTTCCTGCCGAAAGGGGCGGTTTTCGTATCCGCGGCGGCCGGTCTCGCCTTAAAGCGCAACCACGAGACGCATCCCCGGCCCGGAACAAAAAAAGAGTCCCGTTTCCGAGACTCTCCGCTGTTTATTTGAACCACTCTTCCAGATGGTCGCGGCCGTAGAAATAATAAACCGCAAGCCCCAGCCAGCTGGTCAGCAGTACCACGATCGCGGCAATGACTTTGCCGGCGGTAGAAATGTTTTTCTTGAAGATGTCCATGACGCACCAGATTGCGCAGGCGACACCGATCAGCCAAATGATAGTTCCGATCATAATTTTAAAGTATTAGAGTTTAGTAAAACATTTTTCGTTCGAATACGCCGGGCGGATAGACCACGTCGCTCAGAAACAACCCCTGCGCCGGAGCGCCGCCGCTCGACCGCGAAAGGTCGCGGCTCCCGACGATCTCGCGGAAGCCGTCGGGCGTATAGCGCCCGCGTCCCACATCGACCAGCGTCCCGACCAGCGACCGGACCATGTTGCGCAGAAAACGGTCGGCGCGGATCGTGAAGCAGAGCACGCCACGTTCGTCGGCCGTCCATGCCGCGTGCATGATGCGGCAGATATTGGTCTTGTTGTTCGAATTGAGCTTGGCGAACGAGGTGAAGTCGTCGTATTCCAACAACGCCGCCGCCGCCTCGTTCATCCGGTCCATGTCCAGCGGCACGTAATACTGCCACGTCGCATCCCGCGTAAAGGGATTCTTGCGCGGTTCGATATAGTAACGGTATTCGCGTTCGCGGGCCGCGAAACGCGCGTGCGCATCCGCTCCGACGGGCGTCATGCTCCCGACGGCGATGTCGCCCGGAAGCAGGAAATTCAGTTTGTAGACGACCTGCGCCGGATCGGGCACCGGTTCCGCACAATCGAAATGCGCCACGTAATAGGAGGCGTTGACGCCCGTGTCGGTGCGTCCCGCTCCGGTCACCTCGATTTTCCCGCGCAGCAGGGTAGAGAGCGCCCGCTCCAGCGTCTGCTGCACCGACGGCATGTCGGGCTGGCGCTGCCAGCCGCAGTAGGCGGCTCCGTTGTACCGAAGTTCGAGAAAATAACGCATTGCGATCGATGAAGTTTCCGCAAATTTACAAAAATTTTTCTAACGCCGCGGCCTGATATTCAGTTTTACGGGACGGATCATGTTTTCGGGCTTCAGCACCTCGTCCAGCTCCTCGCGGCTCAGGATGCCGTGTTCGAGCACCAGCTCGTAAACGCCGCGCCCGGTTTCCAGCGCCTCCTTGGCGATTTTCGTCGAATTCTTGTACCCGATGATCGGATTGAGCGCCGTCACCACGCCGATACTGTTGTGCACGTACTGCAGGCACTTCTCCTCGTTGGCCGTGATGCCCTCGACACAGCGGATGCGCAGCGTGTCGAAACCGTTGACAAGCAGTTCGGCGGACTCGAAACAGCACTGGGCCATCACCGGCTCCATGGCGTTCAGCTCCATTTGCGCAGCTTCGTCGGCCATCGTCACGCAGAGTTCGTTGCCGATGACCTTGAAGGCGATCTGGTTCATCACTTCGGGAATCACCGGATTGACCTTGCCGGGCATGATCGACGAACCGGGCTGACGGGCCGGCAGGTTGAATTCGCCCAGCCCGCAGCGGGGTCCCGAAGAGAGCAGACGCAGGTCGTTGCAGATTTTGTTCATCTTCGAGGCGATGCGCTTCATGGCCGAAGAGTAGCCGACCATGCAGACCGTGTCCGAAGTGGCACCCACGAGATCCTCGGCCTGTTTCACGTCCCAGCCCGTAATCTCCCGGATGGCGGCCGTACAGCGCTCGGCATAGCCCGGTTCGGCGCAGATGCCCGTACCGATGGCCGTGGCGCCCATGTTGATAGACAGAAACTCCGAAGCCGCATGGTCGAGATTCTCGACTTCGCCCTGCAGGACGCTCGCAAAGCCGTGGAAAGTCTGGCCGAGGGTCATCGGCACGGCATCCTGCAGCTGCGTGCGGCCCATCTTGAGCACGTGGGCGAACTCTTCGCCCTTGCGGGCAAAGGAGGCGATCAGCTCCATGAGGTGTTTGCGCAGTTCGAGGTGCGTGGCATAAAGTCCGAGGTGGATCGCCGAAGGGTAGGCGTCGTTGGTAGACTGCGAGCAGTTGACATGGTCGTTGGGCGAGCAGTACTGGTATTCGCCGCGCGCGTGCCCCATGATCTCCAGCGCACGGTTGGCGATCACCTCGTTGGCGTTCATGTTGGTGGTGGTTCCCGCACCGCCCTGAATCATGTCCACGGGGAAGAATTCGTGGAATTTGCCCTCCATGATTTCACGGCAGGCCTGCGAAATGGCGTTGAAAAGCTCGTCCGAAAGCAGCCCCATGTCGTGATTGGCGACGGCGGCGCCCAGTTTCACGATCGCCAGCCCCCGGATAAAGAGGGGATACTCGCACAACCGGAACTTGCTGATCGGGAAATTCTCCAGCCCGCGCATGGTCTGCACGCCGTACAATACGTTTTCCGGCACCTCAACACACCCAAGCAGGTCGCACTCGGTGCGTGTCTTTTTCTGTTCTTTTTCCATACTCATTACAAACTATAAAGATTAAAGCCTTCTTTCATTTCGAATTAAAATCGAACAACCATTTAAAGTTAATAAATATTTCCCGAACAGAAAAATATTTTCCCGTTCTTCGTCCGTTCAGCGTCCATTGGAAAGATAAACGCGCCTGCGGCGGCAGTTGAAAAATTTGGCAGTGCGGCCGGGTTGTATTATCTTTGTACGAATTTGCACGACAATAAAGACGGAAAGCATGAAAGCAGCTATCATAGGTTACGGCAAAATGGGCCGCGAGATCGAAAAAATACTCATCGAACGCGGTCACGACGTGACGCTCGTGATCGACACCGACAACGCCGCGGACCTCAACGCCGCGAATCTCGCCGGAGTGGACGTGGCGCTGGAATTCACCATGCCCTCGACGGCCTACGCCAATATCCGCACCTGCATCGAAAACGCGACTCCCGTGGTGAGCGGCACCACGGGCTGGACCGACCGCTTGGGCGAGTTGCAGCAATTGTGCCGCGAGAAGGGCGGGGCGCTGTTCTATACTTCGAATTATTGTCTGGGCGTAAACCTGATGTTCCGCCTCAACCGTCAGCTGGCGGCGATGATCGACCGCGTCGGCGGCTATGACGCGAAGATCGAAGAGGTACATCACACCCAGAAGAAGGACGCTCCGAGCGGCACGGCCATCACGCTGGCCGAAGGCGTCATCTCGGAGCTGCACGACAAGACCGCGTGGGTGAACTACGCGCCGGGGATCGAACACGCGACGAACCGGATCGAAACTCCGGCGGACGCCGCCGCGGACCAGCTCGAAATCCGCTCCGTGCGCGAAGGCATGGTTCCGGGCATACACACCGTGACCTACGAATCGGCAGACGATATTCTGGAACTGAAACATACGATTAAGAACCGCCGTACGTTAGCAATGGGGGCTGTCATAGCCGCCGAGTTCTTATGCGGCAGGCAGGGCGTCTACTCGATGGACGACCTGCTGAAATAAATTTACGAATATGGGAAAAATCAAGGCATTCTTCCGCAACAAATGGGTCGGCTTCGCGCTCGCCTCGCTGCTTTACACGCTCTGGTTCGTCGTATGGACCGGCAATCTCTGGATGCTGCTGGGGCTGGCGGTGATCTTCGACCTCTACATCACGAAGTTCTTCTACCGCTACGTCTGGTGCCACAACGCGCGTATGTGCCAGCAGAGCAAGGTCTACAAGACCGTATACGAATGGGTAAACGCCATCATCTTCGCCACGGTCGTGGCTTCGCTGGTGCATATCTTCGTCTTCCAGATGTACGTCATCCCGACCTCGTCGATGGAAAAGTCGCTGCTGATCGGCGACTATCTCTATGTGAGCAAGGTGACCTACGGACCGCAGATGCCCAACACGCCGCTGTCGTTCCCGTTCGTGCATCACACGATGCCCTTCTCGCAGACCAAAAAATCGTTCTCCGAAGCCGTCAAGTGGCCGTACCACCGGCTCAAGGGGTTGCGCAAAATCAAACGCAACGACGTGGTGGTCTTCAACTTCCCGGCGGGCGACACCGTCCTTCTGGAGAATCAGAACGCCACCTATTACGACGTGCTGCGCAGCTACGAGGATTCGTTCGGCAAAGAGGAGGGACGCAAGCGTCTGGCCGAAAAATACACCATCATCAGCCGCCCCGTGGACAAACGGGAGAATTACATCAAACGCTGCGTGGCCGTTCCGGGCGACTCGCTCGAAATACGCAACGGGCAGGTGTGGGTGAACGGCGCGCCGCAGGAGGGGATTCCGGGCATCCAGTACCAGTACGCCGTACAGGTGTCGTCGCCCCTTTCGCAGTACGCCATCGAGAATCTCGGCATTACGGAGTACCGGGGCAACGGCTCGGTATACGACATGTTCCTGACCGAAGAGGCCGCCGGGAAAATCGAAGCCCTGAACAACGTGATCTCCGTCCGCCGCTACATTTTCTCCCCCAATACGGAGGTCTTCCCGCAGTGGAAGGAGCCGCACTGGAGTCAGGACAACTACGGACCGATCTGGGTGCCCAAGAAAGGCGCGACGGTGGAGCTGACGGCCGAGAACCTGCCGCTGTTCCGCCGCATCATCGAGACGTACGAGGGGCACTCGCTCGAAGAGCGCGACGGCAAAATATTCATCGACGGAGCCGAGGCCGACAGCTACACGTTCGGCATGGATTACTATTGGATGATGGGCGACAACCGCCACAATTCGGCCGACTCGCGGTTCTGGGGCTTCGTTCCCGAAGACCATATCGTCGGCAAGGCTTCGTTCGTCTGGCTGTCGCTCGACGCGAACAAGTCGTTCCCGGCGAACATCCGCTGGAACCGTCTGTTTACAAAGGTGCGGTAGGGTGGAACCGGAGGACAGCTATCTGACCATTGCGGCGCCCGCCGAGGCGTCGTCGAGGGAGCGGAGCAGCAAGTTCCTCGCCTATGCCTACCCCGTGCAGCAGGAGGAGCAGATACGCGAAATCCTCGACGGACTGCGCAAGAAATACTACGACGCGACGCACCATTGCTACGCATGGCGGCTGGGGCCGGGAGGCGCCGCATTCCGGGCCAACGACGACGGAGAACCGTCGGGAACGGCCGGGAAGCCGATTCTGGGACAGCTGCTTTCGAACAACCTGACGGACTGCCTGATCGTCGTGGTCCGCTACTTCGGCGGCACGAAACTGGGGGTTCCGGGGCTGATCGCCGCATACAGGGAATCGGCGGCGGAGGCGATCGCGGCGGCCCGAATCGTCGAACGCACCGTAGACCGCACGATCCGCGTCGATTTCCCCTACATCGCCATGAACGACATCATGCGCGTCATCAAGGAGCAGCAGCCTAAAATCGCATCGCAGGAGTTCGACAACCTCTGCACGATGGTGCTCACCATCCGCGAAAGCCGCGCCGGGGAGCTGACCGAAAAACTGAAAAAAGCCGGAGGAAGCATCGCCGGCGAGGACATTTGAGAATCGAAAGTTAAAAATCGAAAACCGGAAATGCGGTCCGCCGCATTCCGCGGTTTCAGCGATACGAAATGACACACGAAAAATCCATCTATATCAAAGGCGCGCGGGTCCACAACCTCAAGAACATCGAGGTCGAGATTCCGCACGACAAACTGGTCGTCGTAACGGGCCTTTCGGGTTCGGGAAAATCGACGCTGGCCTTCGACACCATCTTCGCCGAGGGACAGCGCCGCTACGTCGAGAGCCTTTCGGCCTATGCCCGGCAGTTTCTGGGCAAAATCAACAAACCCGACGTGGACATCATCACGGGCATCGCGCCGGCCATCGCCATCGAACAGAAGGTCAATACGCGCAACCCCCGTTCGACGGTGGGCACGACAACCGAGATATACGACTACCTGAAACTGCTGTTCGCCCGCATCGGACACACCTTTTCGCCCGTATCGGGACAGGAGGTGCGCTGCTACAGCGTGGACGACGTGGCGACATACATTCAGGAACTGGGCGAGGGGAGCCGCGCCGTCATCGCCGCGCCGCTCGTGCTGGCCGAAGGGCAGGGAATCATCGAAAAACTGACGCTGCTGCTCTCCGACGGCCTGATGAGAGTCTACACCGACGGTCAGACGCGCCTGATCGAGGAGATACTCCCCTCGATCGACGAAACGACCGGAGCCGCGGATATTCAGGTCGTGATCGACCGCATGCGCATCGCGCCGGACGACGACACGCAAACCCGCATCCGCGACTCCGTGGCGCGCGCCTTCTCCTACGGCGACGGCATCTGCACCGTCATCTCGGACAAGGGCGCGGCCGAATTCTCGTCGCGCTTCGAGGCGGACGGCATCGAATTCGAACATCCGTCGGAACACCTTTTCAGCTTCAACAACCCGCTGGGGGCATGTCCCCGCTGCGAGGGATACGGCAAGGTGATCGGCATCGACGAGGATCTGGTGATTCCCGACAAGGGCAAGACCATCTACGAGGACGCCATCGCCTGCTGGCGGGGCGAGACCATGCGCAAATGGAAGGAAAAGCTGGTGGAGAACGCCTATAAGTTCGATTTCCCGATTCATACGCCGTTTCACGAGCTGACGCAGGAGCAGAAACGGCTGTTGTGGCGCGGCAACCAATATTTCCACGGTCTGGACGAGTTTTTCGCCTACATCGACTCGGAGCGGCGGAAAATCCAGTTCCGCGTGATGAAGGCGCGCTATACGGGCAAGACGACCTGTCCCGAATGCGGGGGCAGCCGCCTGCGCAAAGAGGCGCTTTATGTCCGCATCGGCGGCCGGAACATCGCCGACCTCGTGGTGATGCCGGTGGACGAGCTGATCGTATTCTTCAACGGACTGCAGCTCGACGAACACGACACGAAAACCGCGGCCCGCATCCTGATCGAAATCCGCAGCCGCCTGCAATACCTCGCCGACGTGGGACTGGGCTATCTGACGCTCGACCGGCTTTCATCGACCCTGTCGGGCGGCGAGAGCCAGCGCATCAACCTCTCGACCTCGCTGGGCAGCAACCTCACCGGCTCGCTCTACATCCTCGACGAACCCTCGATCGGCCTGCATCCGCGCGACACCAACCGGCTTATCAAGGTGCTCAGACAACTGCGCGATCTGGGCAACACGGTGATCGTCGTCGAGCACGAGGAAGAGGTGATCCGCGCCGCCGACTACATCGTGGACATAGGTCCCAAGGCGGGTTACAACGGCGGTGAAGTGGTTTTCAGCGGTACGCTGCCGCAGCTTCTGAAAAACAAAAAAAGCCTGACAGCGGATTACCTGACGGGCCGCCGCGCGATCGCCCCGCCCGCCGCGGAACGCGGATGGAGCAGTTCGATCGTCATAAAAGGCGCCCGCGAGAACAACCTGCGCAATATCGACGTGCGGATTCCGCTGGGCGTGATGACCTGCATCACGGGAGTCAGCGGCAGCGGCAAATCGTCGCTGGCCAAGGGAATACTCTATCCGGCGCTGCGGCGCATGCTCTTCGACACGGGCGTCAAGCCCGGCGACTTCGACGGCATCGTCGGCGACGTGCAGCTGCTCAAATCGGTCGAGATGATCGACCAGAACCCCATCGGCAAGTCGTCGCGTTCGAATCCCGTGACCTACATCAAGGCCTACGACGAAATCCGGCGGCTGTTCGCCGACCAGCCCTATGCCCAGCATACGGGGCTGGGGGCTTCGGCATTCTCGTTCAACATCGCGGGCGGACGCTGCGAAGAGTGTCAGGGCGAAGGGGTCATCAAGGTCTCGATGCAGTTCATGGCCGACGTCGAACTGGTCTGCGAGGCCTGCGGGGGCAAACGCTTCCGCGACGAGATACTCGAAGTCAAATACCGCGGCAAGTCGATCTACGACGTGCTGGAGATGACCGTAGACGACGCGATCGCGTTCTTCGGCGAGGAGAAAAAGGATTCGACCTGCAAACGGATCGTCGAGCGGCTCAAACCGCTGCAGGACGTGGGGTTGGGCTACATCAAGCTGGGCCAGTCCTCTTCGACCCTGTCGGGCGGCGAGAGCCAGCGCGTGAAGCTGGCGTCGTTCCTGACCAAGGACAGCGCGCAGGGCGGCGTGATGTTCATCTTCGACGAACCGACGACGGGACTTCATTTCCACGACATCAACAAGCTGCTGGCGGCATTCAACGCGCTGATCGAACGGGGACACACGATCGTCATCGTGGAACACAACATGGACGTCATCAAATGCGCCGACTGGGTCGTGGATCTCGGTCCCGAAGCGGGTACGGGCGGCGGAAGAGTCGTATTCGAAGGCACTCCGCGCGCATTGGAACAGTGCCCGGAGAGCTATACGGGCAAATTTCTCAGCCTGCGCACGAAATTATAATCATGGAATTCTTCACATACAGATTACCCAACGGCATCCGGGGCATCCACCGTCAGGTGAAAAGCAACGTGGCGCACTGCGCGCTGGTCGTCAATGCCGGAAGCCGCGACGAACACGCCGACCAGTACGGGCTGGCGCATTTTACGGAACACGCCTTCTTCAAGGGCACCCGGCGCCGCCGCGCATGGCAGGTGAACTGCCGGCTGGAAAACCTCGGCGGCGAACTGAACGCCTTCACGACCAAGGAGGACACGACCATCCACGCCACGACCCTGCGGGGCGACTTCCCGAAGGCCGTCGAGCTGATCGCCGACATCGCCTTCCGCTCAACGTTCCCCGACCGGGAGCTGGAGCGCGAAAAGGAGGTGATCGCCGACGAGATCAACACCTATAAGGACTCGCCCGCCGACCTGATATACGACACGTTCGAAGAGATGCTGTTCGCCGGCTCGGAGCTGGGCCACAACATTCTGGGCCGCAAGGCCGCGCTCATGCGCTACGACGGCGACGCGATCCGCGCCTTCACCGGCCGCACGCACACGACCGACCAGATGGTCTTCTCTTCGATCGGTAACTTCTCGGCCAAGACAGCCGAGACCGTCGCGGCGCGCTATTTCGCGCAGCAGGCGGCCACGACGCGCGGATTCGTCCGGGCCGCGACCGCACCCCGGCCGCCGTTCGAGAAGACCGTGGTGAAGCATACCCACCAGACACACTGCATCATCGGCGGCCGCGCGTACGGCATCGGCGAAGAGAAACGCCTGCCGCTGGCCCTCGTGACCAATATTCTGGGCGGGCCGTGCGCCAATTCGCTGCTGAACGTCGTGGTGCGCGAGAAAAACGGACTGTCGTACAACATCGAAGCCAGCTACACGCCCTACAGCGACACGGGGATCGTAGCGATCTACTTCAGTTCGGAAAACGGCAACACGGCGCAGTGCATCGACCTGATCGAAGGGGAGCTGCGCAAACTGCGCACCACGCCGCTGACGGGCCGCCAACTGTCGATGGCCAAGAAACAGTTCATCGCCCAGCTCGCCATTTCGAGCGAGAGCAACGAGGGCTACATGCTCGGCGCCGGAAAAAGTTTCCTGACGCACGACGACGTGGACACGATGGAACAGGTCTACGCCAAGGTGCGTTCGCTGACCGCCGTGCAGCTGACCGAAGTCGCCGAAGAGGTATTCTCCGACATGTCGAGACTGATTTATAAATAAGGTTATGGAAAAAGAGATCGTATTCGTCCTGCTCGACGAATTTGCAGACTGGGAGGCGGCGTTCCTCGCCCCGGCCCTTTGTTCGGGCGTCATGCCGGGCCGTCCGGGTTCGTACGCCGCAAAATACATGTCTCCCGACGGAGAGTCCGTCCGGTCGATCGGCGGATTGCGCGCAACGCCCGATTACGACGCTTCGACGCTACCGGAAAGTTGCGCCGGGCTGATTCTGGTCGGCGGCATGCAGTGGGAGTCGGCCGCCGCCCGGCGGATCGCGCCGCTCGCAGGCGAAGCGCTGAAGCGCGGGATTCTCGTCGGCGCCATCTGCAACGCAGTTTCGTTCATGGCCGCGAACGGCCTGCTGAACAGCGTACGGCATACGGGCAACACGGTCGAAATGCTGAAACAGTGGGGCGGGGCGAACTACACGGGCGACGCGCTCTACGAGGAGCGGCAGGCCGTGCGCGACGGCAACGTCGTGACGGCAAACGGCACGGGGTATCTCGAATTCACCCGCGAATGCCTGCTCGCGCTCAAGGCCGACACGCCCGACCGGATCGAGGCATCGTACAAGTTCAACAAATACGGATTCTGCAGGCAGTAATGGACGCGCTCGAACAATATATCCGCGACCACACCTCGCCCGAAGAGGAGTTGCTGCACGAACTGGACCGCGAGACCAACCTGCGGGTCATACAGCCCCGCATGCTGTCGGGCCATATTCAGGGCCGCCTGCTGGAAATGCTCGTGCGGATGCTACGCCCGCGGCGGGTGCTCGAAATCGGGACTTTCACGGGTTACTCGGCCCTCTGCATGGCCGCAGGGCTGGAAGGGGAGGCCGAACTGCATACCGTCGAGGTTGAAGACGAACTGGAAGAGCTGGCGCAATCGTTCTTCGACCGCAGCGCGCACGGCTCCCGCATCCGGCTCCACATCGGTTCGGCGCTGGATATAGCTCCCGGACTGGGCGGTGTGTTCGACCTCGTATTCATCGACGGCGACAAGCGCGAATACCCGGACTACTACCGGATGCTGATGGGCGACGACGGCGGCTGTCCGCTGGTGCGCAGCGACTCGGTGCTGATCGCCGACAACATCCTCTGGTCGGGAAAAGTCGTGCAGCCGATCGCCCACAACGACCGCCACACGCAGGCGGTGATGGAGTTCAACCGCATGGTCCGGGAAGATCCGCGCGTCGAAAACGTAATCGTACCGCTGCGGGACGGCCTGAACCTGATTCGGATAAAATAAGCCGGAAACAACCGATTAGGATATTGTAAAATGACTTTTTCCTGCTTTCCCCGACACGGAGAAAGCGGGATTTTTTCGTACCTTTCGGAAAAATCAACGGACAAATGGAACTAAGCGAATTACAGCGACGGGTCGATGCGTGGATCAAAGAGTACGGAGTGCGCTATTTCAGCGAACTGACCAACATGGCCGTGCTCACCGAAGAAGTAGGGGAGCTGGCCCGCATCATGGCCCGCAAATACGGCGACCAGTCGTTCAAGGAGGGGGAGAAATGCAATCTCGCGGACGAGATGGCCGACGTATTATGGGTGCTGACGTGTCTGGCCAACCAGACGGGCGTGGACCTCACGGCGGCCATGGAAGCCAACTTCGCCAAAAAAACCTCGCGCGACAAAGAGCGGCACCGCAGCAATCCGAAACTCTGACGGAGCGCATTCTCACACAAGCGGAGCGGCGACTCGGATTAAACTTCCCGACAGGCCCGCTCCGCTATTGCCGTGGAACGTGCCCGGCACGGTACAGCGCGTTTGGTGCGAGCTTTCGCGCGGGGGCCAGCAACTCTTCGTCGTCGGCAATCCTTCGGGCCGAAATCACTCCACGATGTCGATGCAGATCGCACCGTATTTCCCCCGCACGCCATAGGTCTGCACGGCTTCGACGGGAAGCATGTAGAAATAGTGCATCGGCACGTCCGCCGACACCGAGAAGGCATCGGCCCGGCACATCTTCAGCCACGATTCGATCGAGGAAAAAGCACCGTTGAAAACCACGAGCGGCACCCGGTCGGGATAGATGTCCCCGATAACGACGCCCCGGCCGGCGCCGTAGCGCGCCATCGTCGCAGAGTCGGTGTATATTTCGAGCGTGCGCAGGATCAGCCCGTCGATAAACTGGAAGCTACTGCCCGGAACCCGCTCCCCGTCGAGCAGATAAACGGCGTCGGGCGGCAACGTACGCCAAAGTTCCTTGGGAACCTTGAATAGGGAGAGCTCGCCTCCGGCCCTGCGCACCGAATCGTATTCGTCGCGCAGCGTGTAGGCGGCGATATGCTTTGGGGCGCTGCGCCACTTGTGTCCGGGTTCGTCGTATACGTCGTCGGCCCACGTATATCCCGCAACGTTGCCCAGCAGGTGCGGACGCACGCCTTTTTTCCGGTTGCGCTCGGTAAAGAATTTCAGCAAACGCACTTTCTCGCGCCGGGTAGTGTCCGACAAGCGCATCCGGCGGTTTTTAGCCTTCACCTTACGCACGTTCCACAATGTCACCGCATCGTATGCCGCAGCTTCGGTCGTACGCCGCCGGTTGAGTTTATAGGCGAACGGACGCGCGGCGGCCAAGGAATCGGCCGCAAAAGCGGGGGAGGGCAGATCGGCGATCGCTTCCTGCCGCGCCTCGTCGAAGCGCAGCTGCGCTTCAGGCCTGCGGGGTTCCTGCGCCGCCGCACTCCCCATATATATACATGCCGCAACCAAAGCCGCCGTACGGATAAACATATTTTTCATTTCAAAAGCTACTAAAATTTTAGTAAAAGTAATACTAAATTTTTAGAAGTGCAAATTCCAACCGGGGTAATATGACAAAAAGCGCCCCGGCCTGAGGACCGGGGCGCTTTTGTCGGACTGGGCAGCTGCGGCTACTCCAGTTTGAGGTCTTTCTTAATGGCTTCGATCTTGGCGTCGAGTTCGGCCTGCACCCGCTCGAAATCGGCGACCGATTCGAGCGGAGCCTTTACTCCGAAGTAGAACTTGATCTTAGGCTCCGTTCCCGAAGGACGCACCGAGACGATCGAACCGTCCTCGGTGAACCACTGAAGCACATTGCTCTTATCCTGTTCGATAGGGGTCTTCGAACCGCTCTTCACGTCGGTCGTTTCGAGCGACAGGAAGTCGTTGATCTTCACCACGGGCGATCCCACGATGGTCTTGGGCGGGTTTTCCCGGAATTCGACCATCATCTTCTGAATCAGCTCGGCGCCCTCCTTGCCCTTGCGTACGACCGACACGAGGCCCTCGCGGAAGAAGCCGTACTTCACATAAAGCTCCTGCAGCCACTCGTAGAGCGTCAGGCCCATCGTATCCATGGCCCAAGCCGCCGCCTCGGCCGCCAGCGAGCAGGCCGACACGGCGTCCTTGTCGCGTACGTAATCGCCGGCCAGATAGCCGAAGCTCTCCTCGCCGCCGCCGATGTATTTGGCCTTGCCCTCGTTCTCGCGGATAATCTTGGCGATATACTTGAAGCCCGTCAGGCAGTCGTAGCACTTCACTTTGAAGTAGTCGGCCACGGCGTTCGCCATCTGCGAGGTCACGATGGTCTTCACGACATACTGGTTGCCGTCCAGCTTGCCGCGCTCGGCCCAGCGAGTCAGCTGGTAGCTCAGCAGCAGCACGAGGGTCTGATTACCGTTCAGCAGCACGTATTCGCCCTTCTTGTTGCGCAGCGCAACGCCGATGCGGTCCGAATCGGGGTCCGTGGCCAGCACCAGATCGGCGCCCTCCTTGGCCGCAAGGTCGATGGCCATCGACATGGTCTTGCGCTCTTCGGGATTCGGCGACTCGACGGTGGGGAAGTTGCCGTCGATAACGGCCTGCTCCGGCACGAGCTTCACGTTCGTGAAGCCGAACTTCTTGAGCGACTCCGGCACCAGACGCACGCCCGAACCGTGCAGCGGGGTGTAGATGATCTTCATATCGTGGTGCTTTTTGACGCTTTCGGGCGACAGCGACAGCTCATGCACCTTATTTAAATAGATTTCGTCGAACTTCTCGTCGAGGATCGTGATGTTCTGCGGGTTCTTGCCCAGCTGGATCATGTTCACGTCGGTAATCTTGGCGACCTCGGCGATGATGTTCTTGTCGTGCGGCTCGGTCACCTGCGCGCCGTCGGTCCAATAAGCCTTGTAGCCGTTGTACTCCTTGGGGTTGTGCGAAGCGGTAACGACCACGCCCGAATGGCATTTCAGCTCGCGGATGGCGAAGCTCAGTTCGGGCGTCGGACGCAGTGCGTCGAACAGAAAAACGGTGAATCCGTTCGAGGCGAAAATGTCGGCGACGCGCTCGGCGAACATACGCGAATTATTGCGGCTGTCATGGCCCACGGCGACCCGGATCTGCTCGCCCGCGAAGTTCTTGCGCAGGTAGTTGGCAAGCCCTTGTGTGGCAGCGCCTACCGTGTAGACGTTCATGCGGTTGGAACCCACGCCCATGATGCCGCGCAGGCCGCCTGTACCGAATTCGAGGTCTTTGTAAAAGCTCTCGACAAGTTCTTTCATATCGTTGTCCATCAGGTATTTAACCTGCTTCTTGGTAGCTTCGTCATAGTGGCCGTCAAGCCATGCCTGCGCCTTTTTCAGCACCGATTGTTCTAATTCGTTAGCCATAAGATTATTAGTTTTACTTATAATTTAAATGTATATTAATTTAAAAAATTTATATGCAAATATACAAATTATATTTCTATTATTCAATATCAGGGAGTTAAAATTGAGTGTCCGGAAACCGTTGTTTTTCTATATATAAAAAAAGTGAAATTGCAACATAAATTCGGAAATCTTTTTGCAAAATTATTCACAACTTTGTCACATCAAAAACAGTGCAACCCTTATCATGTTAAACAACGCGCAAACATATAGCGATATGTGGCAGAACTGCCTTGACCGAATCAAGGCCCAGACCTCCGAAGAGGAGTTCGTGAAATGGTTCCAGCCGATCGTACCGCTCGAATTCGACGGCACGAACCTTCGCCTGCGCGTTCCCAACGAGAGCTACGTCCACCAGATCGAGAAGAACTACATTCCGTTCCTGAGCCCGATCATCTCGCAGCTCTACGGCCAGCAGACCCGGTTGCACTACGCCGTGCCCCGTTCGGCCGCTCAGGCCGTACCCGTCACCGCCGACGCCGACACCACGGCCATCTCGCGTTTCAACACGCAGACCAATACCGCAAATATAAAGAATCCCTTCGTAATTCCGGGACTCAAGAAGATAATTATCGACCCGCAGCTCAATCCGGGCCTGACGTTCGCGACCTTTATCGAAGGCGAATGCAACCGGCTGGCGCGCTCGGCGGGCATGTCCGTGGCCGTGAATCCGGGCAACAACCCCTTCAACCCCTTATATATATACGGGAACTCAGGATTGGGCAAAACCCACATCGTGCAGGCCATCGGCCACGAGGTGCGGCAGCGCCATCCCGAACTGCAGGTGCTGTACGTCTCGATGAACAAGTTTCAGGCGCAGTTCCAGACGGCCTACAAGAACGGCGAAATCCCCGATTTCATCCACTTCTACCAGATGATCGACGTGCTGATCATCGACGACATTCAGGAGCTGACGGGCAAGACGGGTACGCAGAACGCGTTCTTCAACATCTTCAACCATCTCCAGCTGGCGGGCAAGCAGCTGATCCTCACTTCGGACAAGCCGCCCGTGGAGCTGAAGGACATCGAACAGCGGCTGCTGACGCGTTTCAAATGGGGACTCTCGGCCCAGCTCAATACGCCGGACCACGAAACGAAGCTCAAAATCATCCGCGTAAAGGCCCAGAAACTCGGCGCCCAGATTTCGGACGACGTGGTGGCCTATCTGGCCGACAACATCTCGGCCAACGTGCGCGAAATCGAAGGCGCGCTCTCGTCGCTGGTCGCCAACGCCTCGTTCCTCGGCCGCAAGATCACCACGTCGCTGGCAAAGGAGATACTGAAGGTATACGTGCAGCTCTACCAGAAGGAGATCACCATCGACCACATCATCAAGGTCGTATGCGAGTACCTGAACCTCGATTTCGAACGCTTCAACTCGACGGAGCGCACGCGTGAGATCGCGCAGGCGCGGCAGATCGCCATGTACCTCTCCAAGCAGCACACCAAAGCACCGCTCACGACCATCGGTTCGGCCATCGGAGGGCGCAACCACGCTACGGTGCTCCACTCGTGCAAAGCCGTGTCGAACCTCATCGAAACCGACAAGGCATTCCGCCGCCAAGTCGAAGAGATCGAAAAGAAAGTACTCGCACAATAGTGCAGCACATACCGTAACACCCAAACAGAGGGCCGTGACAGGATATGTCACGGCTTTTTTATATCTTTGCGGCATGAGAAAAGTCTATCACTTCAAAATGCTCCGGACGGCGGCCCTGATACTTATAGGCGCCCCTGCATTCGGAGCGGCCGGCTTGCTGCTCATCCGCCTGCATCCCGGCAACCTGCCCGTAAGGATCGTTGGCTATGCCGGCATACTCTTTTTCGGAGGCTGTTTCGCTGCCGGACTGCTCGTCCTCCGACGGTTGGCACGCAACAGCGAAGCGCTGACACTCACACCCGAAAAACTCACGGTCCGCCAACCGAACGGCAGAGAGTACGCGCTGAAATGGAACGAAATCCGATCCTTCCGTGAAGCAGACATCAACGGACAACCCTTTATCGCAGTCATCACCTCCGAACCGCAAAAGCCGGCCGTGCAGAGCCACAACAGGCTTCGCCTATGGCTGAGAAGGCTCGACGAACGGCTCACGGGTTCGGCGATCAACATTTCACCCTCCTCCATCCATTGCAGGCGGGACGAATTATACGCAACGCTTTGCGAATACCTCGAAAAATACGGACGATAACTCATCATGGACCAATCCAAACTCGAACGCCTGCTGCGGCTGATGAAACTGCTGACGGCAAACACCACATACGACATCGACCAACTGGCCGAGCGGCTGCAGATGTCGCGCCGGACGGTTTACCGCTACATCGACACCTTCCGCGAAGCGGGATTCGTCATCAAGAAGAGCGGCAACTGCATCCGTCTCGACAAGGAGTCGCCCCATTTCCGCGACATCTCGCAGCTAGTCCACTTCACCGAGGAGGAGGCGGTGATACTCAAAAGCGCCATCGAGAACATCGACGACACGAACATGCTCAAACAGAACCTCAAGCGCAAACTCTACTCGGTATACGACAATAAAACGCTGGCGGACACGGTCGTACGGGGCAAGAACTCTCCGAATATCCGCACGCTCATCGAGGCGATCGACGAGCATCGGCAGGTGATCCTGCACGGCTACCAGTCGGCGCACGGCGGCGAAGTCCGCGACCGCAGGGTAGAGCCGTTCGCCTTTACGACCAATTACGTGCAGGTGTGGTGCTACGATCCCGAAGCGCATGCCTGCAAGCTCTTCAAAACCTCGCGCATCGGCTCCGCCGAGCTGACCGCAGCCCCGTGGGAACACGAACCGGAGCACTGCGAAGGTTTCATCGACGCCTTCCGCATGCACGGCGGCGCACGCCGCCGCGTACGGTTGGAGCTGGGACTGCTGGCCTACAACCTGCTCTGCGAGGAGTACCCGCTGGCCGAACGCGACGTCCGGCCGCTGGGCAGGGGACGCTGGCTGCTGGACACCGAAGTGGCGGGATTCGCCGGGGTAGGCCGCTTCGTGGTAGGGCTGCTGGACGACATCCGCATCGTCGATTCGCCCGAACTTACCACATATATACACAATTATATCAGAGCGAATATTTCCTGAGCCGCGTTTTTTCGCTACATTTGCTCTTGCACGAATACTAAAATACCAACACCTATGAAAACAGGCAGTATATTGACGGGAGCATTGTGCATGGCACTTGCCGCAGGCTCCTGCTGCCGGCAGACGCCGGCGGCGGAAACGGCGGGGAAGCAGCTGACAACCGCGGAAACGATCGTATTCAAGGACTACGGAGCCGAGCCGACCGTGCTCGACATCGAAAGCTACACGCTTGCCAACGAGAATTTCCGCACCGTACTCTGGACGGGCGGCAACCTGCAGGTCACCGTCATGGCGATTCCCGTCGGCGGCGACGTCGGGCTGGAGCTGCACAACGGCATCGACCAATTCCTGCGCGTGGAGGAGGGTACGGCGCAGGTGATGATGGGCGACAGCGCGGACAAACTCGACTTCGTGAAAGAGGTCAAGGACGACTATGCGATCTTCGTCCCGGCCGGCAAATGGCACAACATCGTCAACAAGGGCGACAAACCGCTGAAGATCTATTCGATCTACGCTCCCGCGGAGCATCCCCACGGCACGATACACAAAACCCAGCAGGAGTCCATGGAAGCCGAACACGACCATTGACAGCAGAAAAAAACAGTGAAAAACGTGTGTTTTGAATAAAAAACGCACGTTTTTTATTTCGTGTCACAACCTGTCACACAAAGGCCGTTCCTTTGCAACGTGAACCTAAAAGAAAAACGATTATGGGAACAGCTTACAAAATCAGGTGCCGCCACTGCGGAGCGCAGTTCGAGCACTACATGCAGCCGGGTTACGGCGTTCTGCCGATGTGCGTGGGTTGCGGCGAATACGTCGAGACCGAAACGGCCATCCGGTGCCCCGCCTGCCTCAAGAAACTCAACACCACGCAGGAGGAGTTCAACGAGCAGATAGAGGTGACTTACATGTGGGATTAGCGCGCAAAAAGTCGGCGCGGAAATATGGAAAATCCGTGAAAAATTTCTATCTTTGAAAAAATAAACCCTTTTTTCGAAAACACATGACACAGCTTCAGGCGGGGGATATGGCCCCCGATTTCAAGTCCACGACCCAAGACGGTGAGACACTGACGCTTGCCGACCTGAAAGGACAGCGCACGATACTTTATTTCTACCCCAAGGACAATACGTCGGGCTGCATGCTCGAAGCGCAGAGCCTGCGCGACGGCAAGGCAGAACTGACAAGGAGGGGATTCCGGATCGTCGGCGTAAGCCCCGACAGCGAGAAGTCGCACCGGAATTTCTGCGCGAAGCACGACCTGAATTTCACGCTGCTGGCCGACACCGACCACAGCGTATGCGAAGCGTACGGCGTGTGGGCCGAAAAATCGATGTACGGACGCAAGTACATGGGCGTACTGCGCACGACGTTCGTCATCGACGCCGAAGGACGCATCGAACAGGTTTTCACGAAGGTAGACACCAAGAACCACTATCAGCAGATTCTGGACGCATACAAATAGGGCGATGAAGCGGTTGGGGAGCATATTACTCGTCGCAGGCTGTCTTTCCGGCACCTTGCAGCCGTATGCTCAGGAATATCCGGCCGGCCCCCTGTACGACACTCCGGACGAGTTGTCGTTCAAGGCCCGCGCCGCCGCCCGGACACTGTTGTTCAAAGAATTGGAACCGCTCAGTCTCCAATGGCTGCGCGAAGAGGCAAACCCGCTCCTGCGCGCCCGGCGGAAGCTGCGGCAGGCAATTCAGACCCGCGCGGAGAAAGCCGCGACCACCGCCGTGCCGATGGTTCCCAAACGCGACCTGAGCAAGGAAGTCGGCCTGTGGCGGATGAGTGTCGGCAACACCTCGGCCGACAACTGGAGTCCGTATCCCGACCGTGCGCTGGACGCCCGGACCCTGCGGTTCCCGCTGCCGCGCGACTCGCGAGCCGACAAGCGGCCCGACAACCTAAAAGCCCTCGACAGAATGAGGCAGCAGAAAAGATAAAAAAAAGAAAAAATAACAGACAAAGACAATGGCAGAAAAAGTACAGGTAAATGCGGATAAGCTCAAAGTGCTCAACGCAGTGATGGAAAAAATAGAAAAAGACTTCGGCAAAGGGTCGATCATGCGTATGAACTCGCAGGAAGTCAGCGACGTACCGGTGATTCCGACGGGTTCGATCACGCTCGACATAGCCCTCGGAGTGGGCGGATATCCCAAAGGCCGCGTCGTGGAGATCTACGGTCCCGAATCGTCGGGCAAGACGACGCTGGCCATCCACGCCATCGCCGAAGCGCAGAAGGCGGGCGGCATCGCGGCGTTCATCGATGCGGAGCATGCTTTCGACAGTTTCTACGCCCAGAAATTGGGCGTGGACGTGGACAACCTGCTGATCTCGCAGCCCGACAACGGCGAGCAGGCATTGGAGATCGCCGACTCGCTGATCCGTTCGAGCGCCATCGACATCATCGTCATCGACTCGGTGGCGGCGCTGACCCCCAAGGCCGAGATCGAAGGCGAGATGGGCGACTCGAAGATGGGCCTGCAGGCCCGCCTGATGTCGCAGGCGCTGCGCAAGCTGACGTCGAGCATCTCCAAGACCAAGACGGTCTGCATCTTCATCAACCAGCTGCGCGACAAGATCGGCGTGGTCTACGGCAACCCCGAAACCACCACGGGCGGCAACGCCCTGAAATTCTACGCCAGCGTGCGCATCGACATCCGCCGCATGTCGGTCATCAAGGACGGCGAGGAGCAGCTCGGAACCCGCACGAAGGTCAAAGTCGTGAAAAACAAGGTGGCGCCTCCGTTCAAACGCGCGGAATTCGACATCATGTTCGGCGAGGGCATTTCGAAAATCGGCGAGATCGTCGATCTGGGCGTCGATTACGGCGTTGTCAAGAAGGCCGGATCGTGGTTCTCGTACGGCGACCGCAAGATCGGTCAGGGCCGCGACGCCGTCAAGGAACTGCTCAAAAACGACGAGGAGCTCCGCAACGAGATCGAAGGCAAGGTGCGCGAAGCCATGAAGGCGCCCAAAGAAAAATAGGTATTTATGGATTATACTGCCGAGGATGAAGTAATAATCAAGGAAAAGTGGGACGACCTGCTCCTCTCGTGTACGAAGATCTGCAAGAACGACGAGGACTGGAACTTCATCAAAAGAGCATTTTTCCTTGCCAAGGAGGCACATCAGGGGGTAAGGCGCCGCTCCGGCGAGCCATACCTCCTGCATCCTATTGCAGTAGCCAAGATCGTCATCGAGGAGATCGGGCTGGGCGTGAAATCGGTCGTTGCGGCTCTGCTGCACGACGTGGTGGAGGATACGGAGTACTCCGTGGAGGACATGGAACGCATCTTCGGTCCCAAGATAGCCTCGATGGTGGACGGGCTGACCAAAATGTCGGGAGTCTTCAACGCCGACACCTCGGAGCAGGCCGAATATTTCCGCAAGGTACTGCTGACCCTCTCGGACGACGTGCGGGTCATCCTCATCAAGATCGCCGACCGCCTGCACAACATGCGCACGCTGGGGGCGATGCCGATGAACAAGCAGATCAAGATTACGGGCGAAACCATCTACCTCTTCGCTCCGCTGGCCTACCGGCTGGGACTCTACTCGATCAAAAGCGAGCTGGAGGACCTCTGCATGAAGTACCGCTTCCCGCAGCAATACGCCGAAATCACGCAGAAACTCAACGAAACGGAGGCGTCGCGCCGGGAGTTCATCGACAAATTCAACGCCCCGATCATCGCCGCGCTCAACCGCGACAACATCAATTACGAGATTTCGGGCCGCGTGAAGAGCATCTACTCGATCTGGAGCAAAATGCAGCGCAAGCAGATTCCGTTCGAGGAGATTTACGACCTGTTCGCCATCCGCATCGTCTTCAAACCGCTGCCGTTCCCTTCGGAGAAAACGCAGTGCTGGCAGGTTTACTCGACGATCACCGACATTTACACCCCCAAGCCGGACCGCCTGCGGGACTGGATTTCGATGCCCAAGGCCAACGGTTACGAGGCGCTGCATTCGACCGTGATGGGTCCCGACGGGGTATGGGTCGAAGTGCAGATACGCACTCAGCGGATGGAAGATATCGCCGAAAGGGGATTCGCCGCCCACTGGAAATACAAACACGCCACGATTTCGCAGGACGAAGACGAGTTCGACAAATGGCTGAAGCAGATCCGCGCGGCGCTGAACAGCCCGACGGAAAATGCAGTTGACTTCTTAGATAACTTCAAGTTATCGTTGTATACCTCGGAAATAGTGGTGTTTACACCCAAAGGCGAAGCCCGAAAAATGCCGTTCGGCGCTACGGCGCTCGACTTCGCATACGACATCCACTCGAAGATCGGCAACAGCGCTATCAGCGCCAAGATCAACCACAAACTCGAACCGATCACCACGCAGATCAACAGCGGCGACCAGATCGAGATCATCACGGCCGACAATGCCCGCCCCAAGCCCGAATGGCTCGAAATAGCGACCACGGCCAAGGCCAAGCAGTCGATCAAAAGCTTCCTGAAGCGCGAACGCCAGAACAACATCGAGCGGGGTATGCAAATGCTCGACGAGAAGATGAAATCGCTGAATATCAAGCTCAGCGGCCGTGTCCTGCGCAAGATCGTCCCGATATACGAAAGCAACAACAAGGAGGAGCTGTACAGCAAGATCGGAGCCGGCATCATCGACCTGAAGGACCTCGACAAAGTCCTGAAAGTAAACTCCAAAAGCAAGATACTCAAGTTCTGGACCCTTTTCATCAACAAAAAGGAGGACGAGGAGGGCGACGACCCGGCGGCTATCAACGACGCGGGCGAAACGGCGCCGAATGCAGCGCACCCGGCCAAAGAACAGCCGGAAACGCCCCAGTTCGAGATAGCGGAATGCTGCAAACCGATTCCGGGAGACAAGGTCGTGGGTTACCGCGATCCGAAAACCGGCAACATCATCGTCCACAAAGCCACGTGCGACGAATTGAACCGTCTTGCGACCCAGTTCGGCCGGAATATCGTCAAGGAGGAGATCAAATGGTCGCAACACAAGGCGATGTCGTATCTGGTCACCATCGAACTGCGCGGCATCGACCGTTTGGGAATTCTGCTGGATCTGGCGAAAGTCGTGAGCGCCGATTTCAGCATCAACATCCGCGAAGTCGGCATCCACAGCCACGACGGCATCTTCGAAGGCAGCATCAGTCTCTATGTCAAGGACGCCGAGGGCCTGCAGGACGTGATGACGAAACTGCGTAAGATAAAAGGGATCGAGAGTGTCAAACGAACTTTAAGCTGATATGGAAGACTATTCAACCGTAATATGGGTCGTGGCGATTTTTGCAGCCATGTTGTTCAACGCGACCTCGCAGGCTCGCAAAAAGGCGAAAAAACAGGCTCACGAGACCCAAAAGCACACTCAGCACGAAGCTTGGCCCTCGTGGGACACGCAATCTGCGGATGAAATGCGGCACCCGGACAGTCAGGAAAGCGTATCCGGAGCGGAAACCGACCGACTGCGCCCCGCAATGCAGCAGCCCGCACCGACGCCCGGATTCGGTGAAGTCGCCCGCAAAACGGCCGATTTCAAAAGCTCCGGGCGGCACACCGGACGCAAAAACGCTCCGGACGGACGGCATCCCCTCGAAGAAATCCTGCACGAAGAACACGCAGCAGGGGACAAGCATACGACAGCGGAGGCTGTAGCGGAAATTACGGAGGATTTCGACCTGCGCAAGGCAGTTATCTACTCGGAGATACTCAAGCCCAAATTCAACGAAGAATAAGGCTTTGAAGAGCAGCCTGCCGAAAGACGGCGATTTCCGCACAGTGACAGCAGGCAGATAGCGGAGGCTCCGAACAACAACGGGAAGTTCCGGCAGCGCTATTTCGCAGGGACGCCCAAAAAAGCGACAAAAAGCTCTGACAGCACCATTTGCAAGGACATACTGAAAAATAATGGGAAACGCTCTGTCGGCACTTTTTTGCGAAACGTATCGAAAGTCCGACGGCCTATTTTGTGGGGGGGGGCTATAAACAACGAGGAGCGACAAACACGGCGAATTAAGCAGGAGGGTATAGCGCCAATGCTTTTTCGGGGTATATATGAACGCAGGGCCATGTAAACCTTCTGTCGATCGGGTTGGACCACGGTGATCTTGTCGATCCCAAGCGTCACGGCTTACGGCGCATCCTCGTGAAAGATCCTCACGGGACTAAACTAAGAAACTTTAAAAGATAAATATATGGCATCCATTTTTTCACGCATTATCGCAGGCGAAATACCTTCCTATAAGGTCGCCGAAGACGAAAACTATTACGCCTTTCTGGATATCAATCCGCTGACGAAAGGGCACACGCTGGTCGTACCGAAAAAGGAAATAGACTACATTTTCGACCTCGACGATCAGACATTGGCAGGCATGATGCTGTTCGCCAAAAAAGTCGCAGGTAAAATCAAGCAGGAAATAGCGTGTTCCAGAGTCGCAGTGGTGGTTTTAGGGCTTGAAGTGCCGCATGCGCACATCCATCTGATCCCCATTAAGAGCGAAAACGACGTGGATTTTCACCGGGAAAAGCTCAAATTGACTCCGGAAGAGTTCGAAGAAATCGCAACAAAACTTTCGAAATAGGCAGCTGTTTACAATTATATAAACAACTGAAAAATAGGCGGGTATTGGGTTATTAACACTATCCGCCTATTGTTTATTTAACATAATATATCGCCAATCAACGAAAGCTAATAATTCAGGCGATTATCCGTCGGAAATCCGTTAAAAAAATCAAAATTTTCCTAAAATAGGGTGGTGAATTTACACTTGTAAATACACAATGGAGGAAGTATTTCCATTTGTAATTACACTTGTAAATACACAAGCGTCGATACATGTGTTAATATATCCATTTGTAAATAATAGGCAGACTGGCTCTAAATAGCGTTCCACGCATAATCGAGGAGGTGTCAAATGGTTAAACATTGGAGATTAATTCAATTATAACCAATGAATTACAATAATTATATACAACTCTAATTGATATATGCAAATATAGCCTGTCGGGAATAGGGGAGTATTGCATACACATGGACATCATACAGCATAGACTTACTAATATCCAGCTATTTAAAGTAAAATATATCAACTAATACATGATATCAACCACCGGAGGTAGATTTAACAATATTCCCTTCGTTACACTTGTAAACTTTTTCAACACTTATTAACATTTTACAAATGCAAAAATTACTTGTTTTACAAAAAACAAATATTTATATTTGTAAAAAATTCTGTTGATGAGGGAAAAATTGCTCGATTTGATGAAAAATGAAGGATTGAAGCCAAGCCAGCTCGCCGAGCTGCTGGGAATCAATCCCGCCGGAATCTCCCATATTCTCGCCGGACGAAACAAACCGGGCTTCGATCTGCTGCAAAAGATTCTCCGGAGGTTTCCCCGGATCAACCCGGATTGGCTGCTGCTCGACTCGGATAAGATGTACCGCGACGAGCCGCCGGCCCAATCGTCAGCTCCGCAGCCGATGAGCCAGCCCGCGTCGCCCGGCGGCGACCTTTTCGGCCTTGCCTCCGGTCGGCATCCGCTTGAAGAAAAACGGCAGCCGGAAACGGCGGAAAACGCAACCGGCGATCCGGCACCGCAACAACGACTCCCGGCAGCATTGTTTACCGCCAACGTCAAACGGATCGTCGTACTGTATGACGATCAGACCTTCGAAAGTTTTACGCCGACGACAAAGCGTTAAAAAAATTCGTGCGGGCTGCGGAACGGAATACTCGATTCTCAGAGCGCAAAAAAGCCGGGTAATATTCCAAGGAAACGGAACCGGACAAAGGGTTACGGCAAAACCACGGACAATCCCAGCAATCTCGACCACCGGCAACAAATTAGCAAGGCAAGTTTTTTAAACCTGCCTTCTTAGTTTACACATTGGCGCAAATATCCAATTTGGCCGCCTTAACTTGCACATTGGCGCAAACATCAACTTGCCGCCTTATTTATTCAACGGATTTTCTTCGGCCGCTTCGACGCCGCAATCGCAAAAATGGAATTCCGAACGCGCCTTGTCCGGGGGAAACAGGAAATAAACGCATACGGCCTCCGTGCACAACACTTCGTGCCGGTCATAGATGCGGACTTCGATCTCAACGATGTTGCGACGCTGCCGACGCACGGAAGCCCGCAAAACGATATGGTCATCAGTCGTGTGAATCGGCTTGTGATAGCGGACCTCCATCTTCGAAGTAACGCCGCTCGTCTGAAACTTCCGGAATACGACCCAGCTGCTGATCTCGTCGGCCAGCGTTGCCTGAATGCCTCCGTGCAGCGTATTCACCCAACCTTGGTATTCGGGACGAGGATGCCAGACGCTCACGATTTCATCGCCGTTTTCGTAAAATTCCATCCGCAGTCCCTGCGGACTGTTCGGATCGCAGCCGTAGCAATGGTAACCGTCCATGCCGCGCCAAGGATTCGTTATCTTCTTCATAATATGCTATTCGATCGTTGCGGTGCGGACCGAATCTGTTCCGTGATCTGAGAATCGGTTCCGAAATCGGCCCGGTATAACAAAGATAGCCATTTTCCCGCGAATCTCACCGTCTTCGGCAATGCAAATCCGGTTCATTTCATCCGGAATATTATTCAATCCCGACAACAAAGTCACAGGGAGGAATCAACCTCCTTGGCGCAATGTTTGGTGTAATATTCACATTATGTTAAATTATTGCAAATAGAAGGTCTATTTTATTCATAATCGAATCTTTATACACTATTACATCCCGATTATTCGGCAAATTGAGCATATAAGCGCTATCCCGCAATCGGACGATATATAACTTCACCGAATTTTTGCTACTTTTGCAATATCAAATCCGGAACAAATGGCTGAAAATGACAGCTGTATAAAACGCTCGGCAATTATCCTGACGGCTTTCGGGCTGTTCTTCGTGACGTGGTATTTCAACCTCGGCGTTCGGCCATTTGCAAATTTCATATCTACTTGCAAATCAATTCACTACATATTGCATTACCTGATTGCGGGTATAATTCCGGCAGCGGCGCTTCTGTTGCTGCACCGACCCGATACCATATTATATAGGCTCGGACTGACGCACGGATTCGGCCGGGGATTGCTCTTCGGAGTGCTGAGTACGGTCCCCATGTTTGCCGGCTATGCGGTCATCGGCAGTTTCAACCGGGAAACGCCGCCGGATCACATGTTTACGTTCATAGTCGTCGCGGGATTCTTCGAGGAGCTGATTTTCAGAGGTTTCGTATTCGGAGAGCTGTTCCGGACAGCCCGTTGGGGATTTCTGCCGGCAGCGACGCTGACGGCTTTGGCATTCGGATCGCTGCATCTGTATCAGGGTGACGACCTGATTTCCGCATCGGCAGCTTTCGGCGTCACGACTGCCGGAAGCATCTTTTTCAGTTGGATCTATGTGGAATCGGAGAACAATCTGTGGAGCGTAATCTGGCCGCATACGCTGATGAACGCGCCGTGGATGCTGTTCAGCGGGAGCGGGAGCGGCGCAGTCGGCGGATTGTGGGCGAACAGCCTCCGCCTGTGCACGCTGCTGATCGCAATCGCATTAGTCGTCATATACAAGAAACGGAAGGGACTACCCTACCATATTTCAGGAAAAACACTGATAATCAACAGACAATATGTATAAAAAACTCGTTTTCATATTTATTGCAGCGCTGATGGGCGCTTGCACGCCCCGCCAGCAGGCGGACGAAAAGACATTGTATGTCTCGATCCTCCCGCTCCGCAGTCTCGTGGAGGAAATCGTGGGCGACGACTTCAAGATCGAAGTGCTGGTACCTCTCGGCGCAAGTCCCGAAACGTTCGAACCGACGCCCCGGCAGTTCATCGGGCTGAACCGGGCGGAGATGATCTTCAACGTCGGACTCATCGACTTCGAAACCACGCTGTTATCCAAGATCGAGGAGCGCGGCAAGGTCGTGAATCTCAGTCAGGGCATAGAACTGATCGCCGGCAGTTGTTCGCACGCTTGCACGCATGCGGAGCAGGAGACATCCGGCGGACACGGCACCTCCCACGCCGAAACCCACAACCATAGCCACGCTCACGGCGTCGATCCCCACGTATGGACATCGCCCCGCGCATTGCAGAAAATGGCGCAGAACGCTTATGCGGCCATTCGCCGGGCATATCCCGACTCGGTGAAGTACGAAACGAATTACAAACGACTGCAGGCCGATTTACGGGCGCTGGACGCCCGCACCGGCGAGAAGATCGCGCAGAGCGGCATCGAATACTTCATCATCTACCACCCCGCCCTCACCTATTACGCAAGGGATTACGGCATCCGGCAGGTGGCGATCGAAGCAGACGGCAAGGAACCTTCGGCCAAGCAGCTGACGCAGGTCATCCGTCAGGCCCGTGAGGACGGCGTACGGCGCATCCTCTATCAAAGTCAGTTTCCGGCATCCGCCGTGGAGATCATCGCACGCGACATCGACGCTGAATATGTCGAAGTGGACCCGCTGCGCGAAGATGCGATCGCCAATATCGACGCGATAACCGACATAATCACGCGGCGATGAATCTGGTAACGCTACGCGACGTCGGCGTCGCATACGACGGCTACGAAGCCCTGCAGCACGTCGATCTGGAGATTGCGAAAAACGACTTTCTGGGTGTCATCGGCCCGAACGGCGGCGGCAAGACGACCCTTGTGAAGGCGATTCTGGGCACGGTGCCCCATACCGGAGAGGTGCGGCTCGCACCCGAACTGTTCCGGGACAAGGAGCGGCTGATCGGCTACATGCCCCAGCTATCGGATTTCGACCGCACGTTCCCCATCTCGGTGCTCGAAGTGGTATTGTCGGGTTTGCAGGGGCACAAGGGAATTTTCAGCCGCTATACGAAAGCAGACCGCGCGAAAGCGCTCGATCTGCTGGAAACGGCGGGCGTGGCCGATACGGCCCGCAACCCTATCGGCGAAGTTTCGGGCGGCCAGATGCAGCGGGCGCTGCTGTGCAGAGCCGTCATTTCCGATCCCAAGCTGCTGATTCTGGACGAGCCGGCCAACTTCGTGGACAACAAATTCGAAAACGAACTCTACCGCACGCTGCACGAACTGAACCGCCGCATGGCGATCGTCATGGTGTCGCACGACATCGGCACCATCTCAAGCGTCGTGAAGGAGATCGTCTGCGTGAACCGCCGCGTACACCGCCACCGCTCGAACATCATCACCGAAGAGCAGCTGCGCAACTACGACTGCCCCATCCAGCTCGTGTCGCACGGGCACATTCCCCACACGGTGCTGGAGCATCATCCGGGCGACTGCTGTTGCGACCACGAATAAAAAGCGCGTTCCCCGTCGGGGGAACGCGCTTAATTTATAGACCGGCCTCCATCCGCGAGCGTTTATGCGCTCTCGGCCCGATACCGGAAATCGGACAACGGCTTATTTCTTCGCCTCGTTGATCTTGCTCAGCTTCTCGAAGAGCTTGTCATAAGCCTCCACCATCTCGACGCGCAGAGCGGCGAAATGCTTGCGGACGAGCGAACGGTTGTGCGGCTCGGCGGGATTGTTGGCCTTCGTGAAGAGATCGTTGCGGACGGCAACGGCCTCCTGCATCACTTCGAAAACCTCCTTTTCCTTCGAAGGCTGGAAGCAGATCGCCATATCGCAGTCGAAAACCACCTCTTCCAGACGGTAGTCGATCTCCTTTTTCAGGTTCCTTAAATTTGCCATATCATTGTGCGTTTTAAAAATTTGCTCCGACAAAGGTACGAAAAGCTTTCGGATTATCAAACGTTTTATGCCCTACGCCGCTGAAATAATCCCCGCCGGCCCATGCAAAAAAAAAGGATTCCGCATGCGGAATCCTTTTTACCGTATTATTCGGCCTTACATCTTTTCCAACTCCCTGTAACTCTTTTTGGCGGCTTTAGCCTCCTGCCGGGCCGCCTTGCGGGCTGCTCGCTCCTGCTCCCGGACGATTTTCCTCGCTTCGCGAAGCTCCTTTTTATAATCGACATCCGATCCGGGCATTTCGACGATGATGCCCGTTATCGACTCGTCGATCACCTCGCATCCGCAGGGTTCACAGACGGGCTGCGGCGCAGGTTTGGGCCGGGGAATCATCGTGCGCTGCTCGACGACGCTGCCTTCGCCGTAATTGATCGTCAGTTCGACCCGGCGGAGCGGCGGAAGGATATTCTTTTTCATATAGTTCCAAGCCGAAGGCATCTTTTTGAGCGCCAGCTCCTTGGCGTCAGGCGACCGGCTGCCGTCGAGGATATCCAGCACGGACTGTTTGTCGGGCACCTCCGACTTGGCGACCAATGAGCGGCACATCTCCCAATCTTCGGCGACGGCATTGACCGTCACGTCGTACTTATTTGAAAAACCATACTTTCGATCGACGTAATTCTTGAAATCCTGCGCTCGGTTCCGGGCCAGCGTCTCGTTGAATTTCAGCGGACCGTCGGGCGACGAATATCCCGTGATCTCGACCGATTTGACCCTCATCAGCGTGTCTTTCATCAGGTTGCCGACGAAGTCGTCCAGATCGCCGAGCTCCCGCGAATTGCCGTCGAGCGTCGAGGAGAGTTTCGCCAGATTGATCTGATAACGGACCGAGTAGTCGGTGTCGCCGGGACGTTTGATGATGAACCTGCGGACGAGATAATCGCCGTCGGTGGTCTCCGACAGCATCACGGTATCGGCCGCAGGCACCGGCGCCGCGCTCCTGACTTGGGCCGTCGCTCCGGCAGCGGCACACAACGCAAGAGATAGAGCGAATGTTGTAAAGATTGTTTTCACGCAAATAATAGTGTTGGTTAATTCCTGCCGCACAACTCGCAAGATTCATACCACGGTTGAGCACTAAATATTTATGGCCGCAGCGGCAAGCGGAAGGGATAATAAAAAAGAGGAAGATCGTTCTTCCTCTTTTTTATCGTAGCCGAAGAAACAGACGGCCCAGACTTTTGCCTTTCATCCGGGAGACGCCGCGCTCTGGCTCGGCGTCCGAAAGTGGCGGAAACCCGGCCGGATTCTGCCGCGGCAACGCCCCACCCTCTTCGTCCCGGTCTCGGCACAAAAAAAGGCATTCCGCCCGGACGGTGCGGCAAATTACATCCGTGCCGGAGAATTACATCCGTGCCGGAACGTCGATGCCGAGCAGTTTCATGCCGCTGCGGATGACGCGGGCGACCTGCTGAGCCAGCTGGAGACGCATTCTGCGGGTTTCGTCGTTCTCCTCCTTGAGAATCGAATGGTCGTGGTAGTAACCGTTGAACTGCTTGGCCAGCTCGTACACATAGGCGCCGATGATCGAAGGCGCGAAGTTCTCGCCTGCGGCGGCAACGACCGACGGATATTCGGTCAGCGATTTCACGAGGGCGATCTCTTCGGGCAGGTAATCCGCCTGCGCAGCACCGGAGAAGTCGATGCCGGCTTCGGCGGCCTTGCGCAGCACCGAGCAGATACGCGCATGGGTATATTGGATGAACGGGCCGGTGTTGCCGTTGAAGTCGATCGACTCGCGCGGATCGAAAAGCATCGTCTTTTTCGGGTCCACCTTCAGGATGAAATACTTGAGCGCGCCCAATCCGACCATCGTGGAAACGGCGTCGGCCTCCTCTTCCGTACAGCCGTCGAGCTTGCCCAGCTCGTCCGACATCTCGCGGGCCGTGGATACCATGTCTGCGATCAGGTCGTCGGCATCGACCACCATGCCTTCGCGCGACTTCATCTTGCCTTCGGGAAGCTCCACCATGCCGTAGGAAAGATGCGTGATATGGTCGCTCCAGTCGGCATAGCCCAGTTTCTTGAGGATGAGCTTCAATACCTGAAAATGGTAGTTCTGCTCGTTGCCCACGACATAAATCATGTCGTCGAGCCTGTTCTCCTCGAAGCGGCGGTAAGCCGTGCCGAGGTCCTGCGTCATGTAGACCGAGGTGCCGTCGCCGCGCAGGAGCAGTTTCTCGTCCAGTCCGTCGGCCGTGAGGTCGATCCAGACCGAATTGTCGTCGCGGCGGTAGAACACGCCCTTGCGGAGTCCCTCCTCGACGAGACTCTTGCCCAGCAGGTAGGTCTGCGACTCGTAATAGATCTTGTCGAAATCGACGCCCAGCGCCTTGTAGGTCACGTCGAAACCTTCGTACACCCAGCCGTTCATCGTCTCCCAGAGCGAGTAGACTTCGGGGTCCTTGGCCTCCCATTTGCGCAGCATCTCCTGCGCTTCGAGCATCACAGGGGCGTTTTTCTTGGCCTCCTCCTCGGTTTGGCCCTGCGCCGTCAGCTCCTTGATCTGGGCCTTATAATGCTTGTCGAACTCGACGTAGTATTTGCCGACGAGGTGGTCGCCCTTCATGCCCGACGAAGCGGGTGTCTCGCCGTTGCCGTAAAGCTTCCAAGCCAGCATCGACTTGCAGATATGGATGCCGCGGTCGTTCACCAGATTGGCCTTGATGACGTTATGGCCGTTGGCCCTGAGTATCTGCGCCACGGAGTAACCCAGCAGGTTGTTGCGGATATGGCCCAGATGCAGGGGTTTGTTGGTGTTGGGCGACGAGTATTCGATCATCACCGTACGCCCCGTGTCGGGAGCCTGCCCGAAGTTCGCATCGGCGGCGATCTCCGCAAAACGGGCGGCCCAGAACGCGCAGTCGAGGGTCAGGTTCAGGAAACCCTTGATGACGTTGAACGACTTGACTTCCGGCACGTTGGCCGTCATATATTCGCCTATCTCGGTCGCGGTGGCTTCGGGCGACTTGCGGCTTCGTCGCAGCAACGGAAACGTCACGAGGGTGTAATCGCCCTCGAACTCCCTGCGGGTCTTCTGAATCTGCAGCTGTTCGCCGTCGAGCGGACCGTAAAGCGCCTCCACCGAACGGCGGACCGCATCCGAAATAAAGTTTTCAATATTCATAACACAAAAGATTTGCCTGCAAATTTAGCGTTTTTCGGCTAATAACCAATCCCGCAAAGCCATAATTCTCACAAATTGCGGCCGCGGCGCCCCCGAAATTCCAAACAATGCTTATCTTTGCCGCTACATTACACGCTTTTCATGGAAATCATCATCATTATCCTGCTGATCCTGCTCAACGGGCTTTTCGCAATGTCGGAAATCGCGCTGATCTCGGCGCGCCGCTCGAACCTGACGGCACGCGCCAAGCAGGGCAACAAGGCGGCCGCCAAAGCCCTCCAGCTGGCTCAGGACCCGGACAGATTCCTTTCCACGATTCAGATAGGCATCACCCTGATCGGCATCCTGACGGGTATCTATTCGGGCGAAGCGCTGGCCGGCCGCTTCGGCGCGATGCTCGCATCGCTGGGCATGCCGCTCCGCACGGCCGTTCCGGTCGCCCAGATACTTATCGTCATCGTCGTAACCTACCTCACGATCGTCTTCGGCGAGCTGGTGCCCAAACGCATCGGCATGAAAAGCGCCGAACGGGTCGCCATACTCGTCGCACGGCCGATGCAGGTGCTCGCCAAGGTGACGTCGCCCTTCGTATGGCTGCTTTCGCGCAGCATCGAGCTTATCACCCGCCTGCTCGGAATACGGGATACGGAGAGCAAGGTCACCGAGGAGGAGATCAAGTCGATCATTCAGGAGGGAACCGAAGACGGAGAGGTGCAGATCGTCGAACAGCAGATCGTCGGCCGCGTATTCTCGCTCGGCGACCGCAAGGTGGGTTCGATCATGACGCACCGCAGCGAAATCGCATGGATAGACCCCGCCATGACGCCCGCAGAGATCCGCGAGCTGGTCGGCAGGGAACCCCACACGCTCTACCCCGCCGCCCGCAGCAACCTCGACCGGCTGGCCGGCGTGATATACCTCAAGGACCTCTTCACGCACATCGGAGAGGAGGATTTCGACGTCGCATCCATACTGCGTCCGGCAAAATTCTTCCACGAGGAGACCCAAGTGTACACCGCGCTGGAACAACTCCGCAGCGAACAGGTCGGCTACGGCATCGTCTGCGACGAATTCGGCGTGACGCAGGGCATCGTCACCCTGCACGACATCTTCGAAGCGCTGGTAGGCTCGATTCCCGAAGAGCGGGAGGAGCCGGACATCGTTCACCGGGAGGACGGCAGCTGCCTGATCGACGGACAGTGCCCGTTTTACGATTTTCTGGTCTGCTACGGGCTGGAGGACGTCTACCCGAACAACCTCTACAACACCCTCAGCGGCCTGATACTCGACGAGCTGGGGCATATTCCGCAGACGGGCGAAAAACTGAGGTGGAGCACCTTCACGTTCGAGATCGTCGACATGGACGGCGCCCGCATAGACAAGATCCTCGCCTGCGAGACATCGGAAAAAACGAACCAGAACCCATGAAAATAGCTGATATAGAACTCGGCGAAAAGCCCCTGCTGCTGGCGCCGATGGAAGACGTGACCGACCCTTCGTTCCGCTACATGTGCAAGCGGTTCGGGGCCGACGTAGTCTATACGGAATTCATTTCGTCGGACGGGCTGATCCGCGACGCGGCCAAGTCGCTCAAAAAACTCGAAATCGACGCGGCGGAGCGTCCCGTGGGCATACAGCTTTACGGCCACCTGATCGAACCGATGGTCGAAGCGGCCCGCATGGCCGAAGCGGCCGGTCCCGACATCATAGACATCAACTTCGGCTGCCCGGTGAAGAAAATCGCCGGGCGCGGCGCCGGATCGGGCATGATGCGCGACGTGCCGCTGATGGTCGAGATGACGCGCCGGATCGTGCAGGCGGTGCGCAAGCCCGTGACCGTCAAAACGCGGCTGGGCTGGGACGAGGAGTCGAAGAACATCGAGGAGATCGCATTGCGCTTGCAGGACGTGGGCATCGCCGCGCTCACCGTTCACGGCCGCACACGCGCCCAGATGTACCGCGGCGAAGCGGACTGGACGCTGATCGGCAAAGTGAAGAACAACCCGCAGATACAGATCCCGATCATCGGCAACGGCGATGTGGATTCGGGACCGAAGGCCGCGGAGATGTTCGACCGCTACGGCGTGGACGGCGTGATGATCGGCCGGGCGACCTACGGCCGGCCGTGGATATTCCGCGAGGTGAAGCACTATCTGGCTACGGGCGAAGTGCTCCCGCAGCCGTCGGTGTGCGAACGGGTCGAAATCGCCAAGGAGCATCTGCGCAAGTCGCTCGAAGTAAAGGGCGAATTCGTGGGCATCCTCGAAATGCGCCGCCATCTGTCCAACTATTTCAAGGGACTGCCCGACTTCAAGCCGACGCGCCTGAAGCTCGTCACGTCGCTCGACATCCCCGAACTGTTCGACACGCTCGACTCGATCGCCCGGCGCTGGGGCGACTTCGACGTAAGCGGGACGGTGCCCGCCCCGCTGTCGCACGACCTGTAAAACGGCGCGCCACCCTATTTCAGCACGCGCTCGACATAGGCTTTGTAGTCCTTGACGACGGGTACGTACCCATCGTCCTCGAAAAGCGGCGAAGAGATCAGAAAATCGGCCGACGAACGGTTGATGGCCGTCGGCACGTTGTAGAGCGTGGCCAGACGCAGCAGGGCCTTGACATCCACGTCGTGCGGCTGGGCCGACATCGGGTCCCAGAAGAAAATCAGGGCGTCGATCTTGCCGTCGGCGATCAGCGAACCCAGCTGCTGGTCGCCGCCCAGCGGGCCGGATTTGAGCAGCGTGATCCTCAGATCGGGAAGCTCTTCGATCTCCTCCTCACCCTCGTACTCTTCCCGGTGGTCGCGCAGCGTCTTTTCGACCATCTTGCCGGTCGTACCCGTGCAGACCAGATGGTGACGGCCAAGTTTTTTGCTGTTCCAGTCCACCCATTCGGCCAGATCGTGCTTCATGTTGTCGTGGGCAACCAATGCCAGCACTTTCGTCCTTCGTTCCATAATGTCAGTTGCTTGAATGTTTGTTTCGCTATTGCACAAAGATAATATAAACCGCGAATTCGGCGGCATGAAAAAAGCCGGAATCACACCGGAGACAACGAAAAAGTCCCGCTCTCGGAGCGGGACTTTTTCTATTCGGCTTCGGACGGGAGTTTGAACTCCGTAAAACCGGCCCTGACCAGAATGTTGTACCACGCGAAGCACTTCTTCATGTCGGATACGTGCACCCGGTCGCGGTCGTATTCGGGAAGGACCTCGGCGAAAGCGGCTTTCAGCTTCTCAGGCGCCTCCTTGGGGCTGATGGCCTCCTTGCCGCCCGTATGCGCATAGATTTTGGTAAAGACGTCCGCCAGCGCAATGTCCTCGCCTTCGGTGAACATCGAAATCTCGGTCAGGGAGCTGACCTTCGACGACGCCGAGGCGTTCATCCGCCTGCCGTCGAGCAGCGACTCGACGATCACGCCGTTGGTGGACTGCGCCACGTATTTATAAAGTCCGGGCTGGCCCGAAATGGCCAGAATTTCTTTTAATTCCATAAACGATATCTCTGATAAAAATTAGTTTTCGTCCGGCAGGTCGGGATTCGGCTTTTCTTCGTCTTCGCCGCCCTCGACCTTGTAGGTATACGTCTGGGTCCACATGAAGACATAATCGGAACGGGTAAGCACCTGAAACGACACTTTCGCTCCGGCCTTCTGTCCCGGAATCCGCTCCTTGAACGTAACGGTGGTGGCGTCGTAATTGAAAGGCTTAGTCGTCACCACATTGGACTCGTCGCCGTCCACGAAGTAGGCAAGCCACACCTGTTTGACCTTGTACGGGCAGGATACCGTCGCATTCACCCAAACGACCTCGTCCACCTTCACCGGTTCGGTGATTTTGTCCGGCTGCGTCGCCGTGGTGAAAGTCACTTCGTCGAAAACGGGCGGCGTCTCGTATTCGGGACCAAGCTCCTTGTTGCAGGCGGCCAACAGCCAGACTGCGGCTGCGGCAAACAGTAATTTTTTCATATACTCCTCACTTAGTTTTGTTTCACATGTACGTCCATCTGCGGGAAAGGGAAGCTGATGCCCTTGAGCGGCAGCAGTTTGTAGATTTTTTCGTTGTTCTCGAAAAACACGTCCCAGTAATCGGCGTTTTTCACCCATGCGCGCACCGAAAGGTTCACCGAGCTGTCGGCGAGCGCCGCAACCCACACCACGGGAGCCGGGTCGGTCAACACACGGCTGTCGGCGGCCAGCAGGTCGAGAAGCGCCCTCCGCGCCGCATCGACGTCGTCGCCGTACGAAATGCCGATCGTCCAGTCCACGCGGCGCGTCTCGGAGGTCGAATAATTGTCGATGATCGCCGTGGCAATGGAATTGTTAGGAATATAAATCGTCTGGTTGTCGCCGGTGGTGATGACCGTCGAGAAGAGTTTGATCTCGCGCACCGTGCCCGACTGGCCCTGCGCCGAAATGAAATCGCCGACTCGGTAAGGTTTCATCAGCAGGATCATCACGCCGCCCGCGAAGTTCTGGGCCGTGCCGCTCAGGGCCATACCGATGGCCAGCGTGGCGGCCGAGAAGAGGGCGATGAGCGAAGTGACGTTGACGCCGAGGGTCTGCACGACGATCATCAGCAGGATGAGCGTGAAGACCACCTTGACGGTATTGCGCAGGAACGAGCGGAGCGAAGTGTCCACCTGACGGCGCTCGAATGCGGCGTCGAGCAGCCGCACGATGCGGCGCACGATCCAGCGGCCGATAAAATAGATGGCCAGCGCGATCAGGATCTTCACCAGTATCCAGACGGATTCGGAAAGCAGAGAGCGCAGCATGTCGCCCACGTCCAGATGGATGATTTTATTCACCGCTTCGGCGAGATTGGCTTTCTGCACGCTGTCGGGCAGGATCAAAGGCGCTTCGGGCGTTTCCGTAAAAAACGGCACGAGAAAAGACCACATAAAGTCCGATTTTTAAGTTTATCGTGCAAAAATAACCAAAAAAAAGAAAGTTTACTAACTTTGTCTACGAATTTACCAAAAGGAAACAGGAAACGATGCAGAACAACGTTGAAATTATCCAGATAAACATCTCAGGCGAAGACAAGCCGGGAATGACCTCTTCGCTCACCGAAATACTCGCGCGCTACGACGCCTTCATCCTCGACATCGGTCAGGCCAATATCCACCAGTCGCTGACGCTGGGCATCCTGTTCAAGACCACGTCCGACAAGTCGGGAAACATCATGAAAGAGCTGCTGTTCAAGGCTTCGGAGCTGGGCGTGATGATCCGCTTCACGCCGATTTCGGAGCGGAAATACGAGGACTGGGTGGGCCGTCAGGGCAAAAACCGATACATCATAACCCTGCTGGGGCGCACCGTCACGGCGCGGCATATCGCCGAGGTGACCAGCGTCGTGGCCGAACACGGACTCAACATCGACGCCATGAAGCGTCTGACGGGCCGCATCCCGCTCAGCGAGGATGACCGTGCGGCCAAATCCTGCATCGAGCTTTCGGTGCGCGGGTCGCTCACCGACGAGGAGCGCAGCACCATGCAGGAGGGATTCATGAATCTCTCGGAGATCGGTCTCGACGTCTCGTTCCAGAAGGACGACATCTACCGCCGCAGCCGCCGCCTGATCTGCTTCGACATGGATTCGACGCTGATCGAGACCGAGGTGATCGACGAACTGGCCGAACGCGCCGGAGTCGGCGACGAGGTGCGGGCGATCACGGCCAGCGCCATGCGCGGCGAAATCGACTTCCGCGAGAGTTTCTCGCGCCGCGTGGCCCTGCTCAAGGGTCTCGACGTCTCGGTCATGGAGGAGATCGCCCGCAGCCTGCCCATCACCGAAGGGCTGGAGCGCATGATGACCATCCTCAAGCGCGTGGGTTACAAGACGGCCATTCTGTCGGGCGGCTTCACCTACTTCGGTAACTACCTGCGCCAGAAATACGGATTCGACTACGTATATGCCAACGAGCTGGAAATCGAGGAGGGCAAACTCACGGGCCGCTACGTGGGCGAGGTGGTGGACGGCCGCCGCAAAGCCGAGCTGCTGCGCCTGCTCTGCCAGTTCGAGGAGATCAACATCGCCCAGTCGGTAGCTGTCGGCGACGGCGCCAACGACCTGCCGATGCTCAATCTCGCCGGTCTGGGCATCGCTTTCCATGCCAAACCCAAAGTGAAGGCCACCGCCCGGCAGTCGATCTCGACCATCGGACTGGACGGCATCCTCTACTTCCTCGGCCTGAAGGATTCACGCATCGAATAACGGAGCTTATGCGACGCCTGCCGCTGTTATGCGCCTTTCTGCTGCTGACCGGGTGTTACGACTCCCGGTTCGGGGAACGGAGCGGCGGCGAGGAGCCGGAACCGGCGACGGCGACCATCGCCCAATTGCGCCAACTGTACGCCGGGACGACGTTCGTGATTGCGACCGACGTGGTGGTGTCGGGTCGGGTGAACACCAGCGATGCGGAGGAAAACTTCTACCGCACGTTCTGCGTCGAGGAAGATGGAGCGGGACTTGAGGTAATGGCAGGTATCGACCAGCTGCACAACGACTTTCCACCGGGAAGCCGCGTCACGCTGCGGCTGAAGGGGCTGGCGCTGGGCGAAAGCCGCGGCATATTGCAGGTCGGGCGGAAACCCGCAGCGGGAAGCGGCTTCGCAACGGATTACCTCGGCTCGAAAGCCGCGCTGGACGCCGCCGCAAGTCGCACCGGCGAAGCCCCGCAGCCGATCGCACCCGCCCTGCTGACGATTGCGGAACTCACGCCGAAGCGGTGCGGGACGCTGGTGCGGATCGACGGCCTGAGTTACACGCCCGAAGACCTTACGCCCGGCACGTGGGCGGGGTACAAACGCTTCACCGACGCCGGAGGAGCCGAAATATACACCTATGTCCGTAATTACGCCGGGTTCGCCGGCGAAGAGGTCCCCGCCGGAAAGAGCTGTTCGCTCACGGGCATTCTGCAATACGACGACGCCGGCAAAGGCCGTTACCTGCTCAAACTCCGCGATGAAAACGACTGCATGTATTAAACTGCTGGCGCTCCTGCTGCTGGCGGCCTGCGACCGGACGTCGAAACTCTCGTTCGAGGGTGGCGCTCCCGGCGGCGTGCACACCATTGCGGACCTCAAGGCGCGCTGCACCGCAAACAGCGTCGCCGTGACGGAGGACATCACGCTCGAAGGCGTCGTCACGGGCAACGATTTCTACGGCGAATTTTACAAGACGCTCGTCGTCGAGGATGCCAGCGGCGGGATTTCGGTCCTGATCGACGGCACCCGACTCGCTTTCGACTACCCGGTCGGAGCGGCCGTCACCATCTTCTGCAACGGGCTTACGCTGGGCGATTACGGCGGCAAGATTCAGCTCGGAGTCGCGCCCGACGGCGATTACGGCGTAGGGCGGATTCCGCGTGAAGAGCTAGGACGCTATCTGCGCCGCAATCCGGACAAGGACCGCCGGCCGCGGCCGGCCGTATGTACGTTCGACGCCATCGGCCCCCGGCAGACAGACACCTACGTATGTTTCGAAGGAGTACGGTTCACCGAAGCGGGGCCGTGGTGCGACACCGATCCGGAGACCTCGGAACCGCAGACCTCCGAACGGACGCTGACCGACGCCCAAGGCCGGACATTCCGGGTCCGGACGCTGGGGACATGCGCATACGCAACGGAACCCGTACCGCAGGGCACGGGTTCCGTATATGGAATTATCGACTATTTCAACGGGAAATACACGCTCCGTGTCTCGGAGCGGCGCGTCGAATTCGCTAACGCTGCAGGGCTTCCCAGAGCATATCCTTCAACCGGGCGATATTCAGCCCCGAAACCGACGAAATAAAGACCGAGGGAATGCCTTCGGGCAGGTGGGGTTTCATCTGTTCGATCAGCTCCTCGTCCAGCATGTCGCACTTGGTGACGGCCAGCAGACGCTCCTTGTCGAGCAGTTCGGGATTGTACTGCGTCAGTTCGCCCAGCAGGACTTCGTAATCGCGCCGGACGTCGTCGCTGTCGGCGGGAATCATGAACAGCAGCACCGAATTGCGCTCGATATGGCGCAGGAAGCGGGTGCCGAGTCCGCGGCCCTCGTGCGCCCCCTCGATGATGCCGGGAATGTCGGCCATGACGAACGATTTATGGTCGCGGACCTCCACGATGCCCAAATTGGGTTCGAGCGTGGTGAAGGCATAGTTGGCGATCTTGGGTTTGGCGGCGGAAACAGCCGCGAGCAGCGTACTCTTACCCGCATTGGGGAAGCCCACCAGTCCCACGTCGGCCAGCACTTTCAATTCGAGAATGAAAGCCCCTTCGTCGCCCTCTTCACCCGGTTGGGCGTAGCGCGGCGTCTGGTTGGTGGCGCTTTTGAAATGCCAGTTGCCGAGACCTCCGCGGCCGCCATGCAGCAGCACCAGCCGCTGGCCGTCGGCGGTAACCTCCCCCACCGTCTCGACGGTTTCCGTGCCGTCCTCCTGCGTGACGATCCGTTTCGCAACCGTACCCAGCGGCACGGGAATCACGATGTCCTTGGCGTCCTTGCCCGACGAACGGGCGCCCGAACCGCACTGGCCGTCCTCGGCGAACTGGTGACGCTGGTATTTGAGGTGGATCAGGGTCCAGTACTGGCTGTCGCCCTGCAGGACGATACTGCCGCCCTTGCCGCCGTCGCCGCCGTCGGGGCCGCCGAAAGCCACGAATTTCTCGCGGCGGAAATGCGCCGAGCCGGCTCCGCCGTGACCCGAACGGGCGAATATCTTTACGTAATCTACAAAATTCGATCCTGCCATAATGTGCCGTATTGGGTGCGAAGACAGTGCAAGCCGGGCGCAAAGCCAAATTCATTGGGCGATGCCGGGGCGCATCCTGTCTAAGCCGGAGTTTGTTTGCGGCAAAGATAGTGCAAGCCGGGCGCAAAAACAAATCGGCCGGCCGCACAATCGCTATAAATGCGTCAGATAACCGTATCTGACAAGGTCTTCTTCGCCCTGCGCGAGGTAGGTCCGGCCGTCGGCCATGACGTAAAGGCGGTCGGCGAGGTCGGTGACATGGCGGTGCATATGGTCGGTCAGAAGGATGCCTTTGGACGCCCGCTCCTGCAGGATCAGTCGCTTAAGCGCAGAGACATGCAGGGGCGCGACCTGCGAAAAAGGCTCGTCGAGCAGTACGAACCGCGTGGGGCTGCGCAGGATCAGGTAACACTCCAGAATCCGCCGTTCGCCGCCCGACATCGCGTAAATCTTGGTTCCGAACAGTTTTTCGAAGAGCGGAAACCATTTCAGCAGGTCGCCGCGCGTCATGTCGTAATCACGCAGCACCCGGTCCAACGTCAGCCAGCCGGGAATGAAACCCTGCTGCGGCAGGTAACGCACTTCGTCGGCCCGGAAACGGTCGTGCCACACGCCGTCGATGCGCATAGACCGGAAACCAGCCCGCAGGGAGCCGCAGAGAATCTTCATCAGACAGCTCTTGCCGCAGCCGTTGCGGCCCAGAATGGCCGATACGCCGCCCGTCTCGACCGCCAGATATACGCCCGAAAGGATACGCCGGTCGCCGAACGACAATTCGACCGAGTCGATTTCGAGGGTATGTTTTTCAGAGGGGTTCATACAGGAACAGGGCCGTCAGTTTCAACAATACATAACACAGGACAAAGTCCGCGGCGCAGCTTACGCCCAGCAGTTCGCGCCGCCGGACGCCCAGATTGCGGTAATAGAAGAATTCGTCGCCGTAACGCTGTACGATCCAGACATAGAGATACAGCGGATAGACCGCCGCCTTGCAGAGCATGCACATCGGAATGATCTCCGGACCGTGCACTTTGACCAGCCACGCAAGCGCCACGCTCACCGCCGCGCAGAAGAAAAACATGGCCGAGTAGTAAAAACGGAGTATGAGCAGGAGTTGGCGGATCATCGTTCAAATATACGCATAAAAAACGGAGAAGCAGGGCTTCTCCGTATCCTTGAACGAATAAAACTGCACACGGCCGTCCGAATCGGCCCGCCGCACGAACGACGCTGCGCCGGATCGCCGGGCGGACCGGCGCCTTGCCGACGACATACGGGACGGACGGATGCGGCGCGACCGCTGTAGGGAGTGAGTGCACGGCGAAAATCCAGCGGCAGAAGTCTCGCGACGGAAATCGTACGACGGAAATCCAGCGGCAGAAGTCTCGCGGCGGAAATCACGCGGCGGAAATCACGCGGCGGAAATCACGCGGCGGAAATCACGCGGCGGAAATCACGCGGCGGAAATCACGCGGCGGAAATCACGCGGCGGAAATCACGCTGCAGAAATCGCACGGCGGAAACTACAGCGTCAGCGGCTCGTAGTCGAGTCCCCACGCATCGGCGACGGGCTTGTAGACCACCTTGCCCTGCACGATGTTGAGTCCCAGTTCGAGTTCGCGGTTTTCCCGGCAGGCCCGCCGCCAACCCTTGTCGGCCAGCTGGATGGCGTAGGGAAGCGTCGCATTGGTGAGCGCCAACGTCGAGGTATAGGGCACCGCACCCGGAATATTGGCCACACAGTAGTGCAGGATGCCGTCCACATAATAGACGGGGTCCTCGTGCGTCGTAGGCCGCGACGTCTCGAAGCAGCCGCCTTGGTCGATGGCCACGTCGACCATCACCGTGCCGGGTTCCATCTCCTTCAGCATATCGCGCGTGACGAGCTTCGGAGCCTTGGCGCCCGGAATCAGCACCGAGCCGACGACCAGATCGGCGCGCTTGAGCTCCTCGCGGATGTTGTATTCCGAAGACATCAGGGTTTTGACGTTCTTGGGCATCACGTCGGCAAGGTACGTGAGACGCTGCAGCGAAATATCGCAGATCGTGACGTCGGCTCCCGTTCCGGCGGCCGTACGCGCCGCGGCCGTGCCGACCACGCCTGCGCCGATGACGAAGACCTTGGCGGGTTTCACGCCCGGAACGCCGCCCAGCAGAATGCCCTTGCCGCCGCGGGGTTTCTCAAGGAAGTAGCGGCCCTCCTGCGTGGCCATGCGGCCCGCGACCTCGGACATCGGGATCAGCAGCGGCAGAGAGCGGTCGGCCCGTTCGACGGTCTCGTAGGCGCAGCACACCGCCCCGCTGTCGATCATGGCGCGGGTGAGAGGTTCGCTGCTGGCGAAGTGGAAGAAGGTGAAGACCAGCTGGTCCTTGCGGATCAGCTGGTACTCAGGGGCGATCGGCTCCTTGACCTTGATAATCATCTCGGCGCGGGCGTAGACGTCTTCGATCGTGGGAAGCATCTCCGCCCCTACCGCCGTATAGGCATCATCGGCAAAACCGCTGTTCACACCGGCCGAAGCCTGCACATAAACCTTGTGACCCCGTTTGGTCAGCTCCTGAGCGCCGGAGGGGGTGAGAGCAACGCGATTCTCGTTGTTCTTGATCTCTTTGGGAATACCGATAATCATGGAATTTTGAAGTTTTAATGGTTTTTCGACCTTTAAGTTACGAATTCCATGTCGAAATCCAAAAAAATCGGCCGTTTTTTTACTTACGTCCTAAAATCGGTAAGAGACTGTAAGATAGAACGAACGGGGATAGGCATAGGTAAGGCGCGTCGCATGGGGAGCATAGCAGAGCGTGTCGCCCGAACGGATGCGGCGCACGCGCTGCGACTCGTAAGCGCTGTAAACGGTGTCGCCGTCGCCCAGCAGATTGCGCAGGATCAGCGACGCCGTCAGCCGCGAACGGTCGAACCAGAAGGTTTTGAAAAGCGCCGCGTCGAGGGTAAAGGCGTCGCCGAGCCGCTGCTGACGGGTGAAGGCGTCGAACATCTCCCACGTCGTGCCGCCCTGACGGGCGATCCGCTCGGTGCGCCGCAGCAGCGACGGTTCGACGTAACGCGCGCCGGCGTATCCCGCCGAAGTTTTGAATCCCCATCCTTTCGGACCGAAGTAACCCAGTTCGGCGCAGGTCGTCAGCTGCGGCGCGCCGCCGGGCGTGCAACCGTTCAGGTGGCTCACGGCACGGGCGTCCACGACCGAATTATCGACGTCGGAGATCACGGTTATCCGCGGGTTGCGGATGAATTTGTAACGCCCCGCAGATGCGGCGAGCGACAGACTCCAGCGGTAAGAGAGCCGGATGTCGGCGGCGGCTTCGACGCCGCAGGCCATGCGTCCGATCCGCGTCGCAGCCATGTCGCAGAATACGCCCGCCATGTCATCGTAGTAACGACGGGTCTCGACGCCGTCGAACATTGCCAAGAGATAAGCCGAAAACCGCAGGGTCAGCGTTTCGCCCGTACGGCTGTAATTGATTTCGGCGGCATAGCGGCGTTCGGGACAGGGATCGTCGATGACGCGGTTGTTGTACTGCGGCTGGTAGAAAAGGTCCGCGGCGTCGGGCAGCACGGCTTCGGCGGCGGCCGACGCTTCGAGGTAACTGCGGGGCGAGAAGGCCCAGCCGGCGGTCGCTTTGAGGGTATAGGGCGTAAACCGCACCCGGCGCGAACGGCCGTACGACTGTGCGCCGGGGAAAAGCTCCTTCTCGTAATACCCGCGGCGGCAGACTGCGGCGGCGCCCAGCGAAAGGACGAGATCGGCGCGGAAGCGGTCGGAGCGGTATTCGGCATGCAGCCGCGCATCGGCCCGGCGCGTCGTCAGCGCATAATCGTAGCCGAACCTGCCGCCCTTGCGGATCGTACGGCCGGGGCGCCGCAGGTCGTTCTGCAGAAGGTTGCTGTAGGTATCGTCGTCCACCAGATACTGGTCGATGTCGGTGATATACTCCGCACCCAGCAGGTCGCGCATCTGCTTGTAATTGCGCGACCGCGCATGGCGGAGAACCAATCCGTAACGCAGTGTCAGCCGGGCGTCGAGCGCGGTTGTAAACAGGGCGCTGAAGTTCAGGTCGCCGAGCCGCTCGGTGCGGTCTTCGAGGGCATAGACGGCATGGCCCGCCGCCATGCGGTTCTGGGCGATCATTTCGTCCCAGTCGATCTGCGTATAGCGCGCGTCGCCGGCCCGCCACGCCTGCTCGGTCTCGCGGTCACCGGTATAACCGGGCAGGTAGCGGTAGTTGTCGGGCATCGGCGTACGGGCGTCGTACCATCCCAGCGCACTGTATTTGCGCATGCCGTATTCCGCAGCGAAATCGGCGGCAAGCGATGTCGATTGCGAAACCGGCACCCGGTAGGAGACGACCGCCAGCGGCACGAACTCCCGCCGCACACGCGAATTGCGAACCTTGCCGTGCTGGAATCCCCATGCGGGGTTATAGAGCCGGTCGCCCGTAAGCCGGAACGCCTCTTCGGCCGAGGAGAGACGCGTACCCCGGACCGAGGGCGGAACGATGAGCGTCAGGCTCAGGTTGTGATCGTCGCCGAACCGTTTGGCGGCGCGCAGGCTCGCAGTCAGCGCATTGGTAAAGACGCCTTCGACGTGCATGTCGCGCCCCGTACGGGCGTCGAGGGCCGCCGTACCGCTCCATCCGCGGCCGAGCGGTTCGGTGACGGACAGCCGCGCCCCGGCCAGATAATTGCGGTCCGTAAAACTGACGGCAGCATAGCGCGACGCCTGCGGGTAATCGTCGGCAAAACGGAACAAACGCAGGCCGCCGGCACCGCCCGTCGCACCGTCTGCCGCGGCAAGACCGCCATAGCGGACTTCATCGGCCCCCAACAGGCGCATCGCCCCGAAATAGCGCGACGAAAGCGGCACACCCCCGACCGAAGCGGATTCGTCGCGGTAATTCAGTCCCCGGCGTTTCACGGAGACGTAAGGCAGGTTGAAGGCGGTATGTTCGGCATAGAGGTCAGGAGTCGTCTGCACGGCGCGGTAAAACAGCGTCGAGTCGGTCAGCAGAAGCGGCGTACGCTCCTCCTGCCGGGCGGCGTAGGGATAATATTCGTCATCGGGATGCTGGGCCGCGGCACCGCAGACGGTGAGCAGACCGAGCAGCAGACAACCGTATTTCGGGATCATGCGCAGCGACTTTTCGGAATACAAATATAACTATTTTTGTCACTTCGCCAATAAAAAACAGCGGTGTTTGCAGCAGCGATGTTTAGACTGATGGTATTTGACGCCGGAAAGGCCGGTTCGAAAAAAATAATCAATTTATCATTAGTTTGTTTCAATTTATTTTATTACATTGTTCATAAAATCAACAAATAGCTTGTATAATATTCACCACCCACTTACACTTATTTCCTATGAAAAAACTTTCAGGATTCCGAAAAAGCTTCTTCGTAGCCTTTATGGTTCACCGTGGAAAGAGAATACACCAGATTTCGGCTCGGTGAAGGGCGCAATTTGACGGGATTCAAAGGTTCGGGAATACTCGATGCCAGCGAAGCCGCCGTGAAAGCGTTTGCGACATGCAGATAATACCACATGAGCTGCTCAATCAATTATGTTGGGCAGTTTTATACCGATTAAACCATTCCAACTATGAAAACCATATTAAAACCGCTGTCTATAATTATACTGATTATGGCACTGGCAGGCTGTGCGGCACAAAAGAGCGGGAATAACCCCGGTAAAAGCACAGCGGAAGAGGTACTTTATACGCAGGCTTTGAAAGCACTGGAAGAGCGGAATTTTATCATTAAAATCGACGAGTTCCATTTTCCGTCGGACAAGGCCCCGGTCAATTCCACGAACAGCTATGTATCCATGCAAGGCAGTCACGCCGTTATCCGGATGTCACAGGATTTTCCATCCCAGATTCCCTCGAACCGGAATACGGAAAGCGATAATGCCGAAATAACGAAAGGTACAACCAAAAAGAACGGTGACATGCAATTCAGCATGAAGATCAAGGGCGGGCTTCCGAGACAGAGCTGGGAATTTCTGATCGTGTTATATAAAAATACGAACGAATGTTTCGTACAGACCAATGGAGGATATGACGGCACTAACGTCATAAACTTCAAAGGGCATATATACCCCTTGGAAAAATAGAGTCCGGCTATAAAAACAATGCGTTCAACTAAAACTATCCCCAATGAAAAACCCTTCAAGAATACTCGTTCTAATAATGCTCATTATGGCAGGCTGCGCGGTACAAAAGAGCGGGAATAACACCGGTAAAAGTACAGCAGAAGAGGTGCTTTATACGCAGGCATTGAAAGCACTGGAAGAGCGGAATTTTATCATTAAAATCGACGAGTTCCATTTTCCGTCGGACAAGGCCCCGGTCAATTCCACGAACAGCTATGTATCCATGCAAGGCAGTCACGCCGTTATCCGGATGTCACAGGATTTTCCATCCCAGATTCCCTCGAACCGGAATACGGAAAGCGATAATGCCGAAATAACGAAAGGTTCAGCCAAAAAGAACGGCGACATACAATTTCATATGCTAATTAAAGGTGCTGAGAAATGGCAGGACAGAGAACTAATAATTATATTATATAAAAATACGAATCAATGCTTTGTTAATATCAATAGAGGACATTCCGGACAAAATATTGTTAATTTCAAAGGATACGTATACCCGCTGGCGACCGAATGACACAAAACCGGGAGACCTTTTCAAAGGGTCTCCCGGTTCGAATAACATAATCGTCGGAATCAGACGGTTTTAAGCACTTCGAGCAGCAGGTCCCAGAATTTGGGAACCGTGGCGATTTCGAGCCGTTCGTCGGGCGAGTGCACGCCGCGCAGGGTCGGGCCGAACGAGACCATTTCCAGTTCGGGGTATTTTTCGAGGAACAGGCCGCACTCCAGTCCGGCATGGATCGCACGGACCTTGGGATCGGCGCCGAACAGCCGTTTATAGGCATCGACCGTCTTTGCAAGCAGGGCCGACTGCGGGTCGGGCGTCCAGCCCGGATAGCCGTCGGAGTGGGCGACATCGGCTCCGGCCAGCGCAAATACCGATTCGACCATCTGCATTACATAGGTCTTGGCGCTCTCGACGGACGACCGCTGGGACGAGGTGACGACGATGCGGTCGTCCCCCACGAATTTGACCGAAGCGAGGTTGGTCGAGGTTTCGACCAGCCCCGGCACGGCGAACGACATGGCGATCACGCCGTTGGGCACGCCCACCAGCGAATAGACCAGTCCGAACTGCGTCCGGGCGTCGAGCACCCGATCGACCTGCGGCATTTCGTTGAGCGTGATCTTGAAGTTGGGTTCGCGCAGACGGAACTCGGCTTCGAGATCGGCGGCGAAAAGTTTGTAGCGCTTGATGAACTCATCCTTGAACCGGACCGGAACGCCGAAGATCGCATAGGCCTCGCGGGGAATCGCATTGCGCAGGTTGCCGCCGTCGAACCAGCTCAGCTTCAGCTCGTAGCTCTGCATGCCGTCCCACAACAGACGTGCGACGGTCTTGTTGGAATTGACGCGGCCCTTGTCGATGTCGTCGCCCGAATGTCCGCCCTGCAGGTCCGAGACATCGACCCGGAAGAAGGCGTAGTTTTTCGGAGCCTCCTCCATCGTATAGCGGAACGTGGCGACCGTGTCGATGCCGCCGGCGCAGCCGATGAAGATCTCGCCCTCGTCCTCCGAATCGAGGTTGACGAGGTATTTGCCCGTAAGCATATCTTCGCCCAGCTCGAAGGCCCCGGTCAGACCCGTCTCCTCGTCGACCGTAAAGAGCGCTTCGACGGGGCCGTGCTCCACGGAGGGGTCGATCAGGACAGCCAGCGCGGCGGCCATGCCGATACCGCAGTCGGCGCCGAGCGTCGTGCCTTCGGCCCTGACCCACCCGCCGTCGATGCGCGTGCGGATCGGGTCCCGGTCGAAATCGAACTCCACGTCGGAGTTCTTCTCGCAGACCATGTCCATATGCGACTGGAGAATAACCGTCGGACGGTTCTCGAAGCCCGGCGTGGCGGGCTTGCGCATCACCACGTTGCCGATGGCGTCCTTCTTGTATTCGAGATTGTGCTTCCGGGCGAAATCGACCAGAAATTCGATGATCCTGCCCTCCTTCTTCGAGGGGCGCGGAACCCGTGTGATGGCGTCGAACTGCTCCCAGACGATGCGGGGTTCCAGATTGGTAATTGCTGACATATCCTATGATAAATTAAAGTCCGTTCTTCATCCCCCGCCGGATTTCCGGAACGTTCTGCGAATCCGGCTCCGCAGAGCGAGGGTATTTTTTACAAAGATATTAAAAACAGCGCAATTTTCGGTATCTCAGGTCCTGTTTTTTGCAGCGGAAACGCGGCGGGCAAATAAATTTGCTTTTACATGCCGGTTCGATTATCTTTACGCAAAAAAACGGAGACCATATGACCGATTTCAGGATAGGACACGGATACGACGTGCATGCGCTGGCGGACGGCCTGCGGCTGATACTGGGCGGAATCGAGATTCCCCACACGAAAGGATGCGTCGCGCATTCGGACGGCGACGTGGCGATACACGCCGTATGCGACGCGCTGCTGGGCGCCGCGGCGCTGGGCGACATCGGGCTGCACTTCCCCGACACGTCGGACGACTTCGCGGGAATAGATTCGAAAATTCTGCTCCGCAGGGTTGCGGCGCTGCTGCGCGAACGGGGATACGAAATCGGGAATGTCGATTGTACGATCCGGATGCAGCGGCCCAAGCTCCGGCCCCATATCGACGCGATGCGCGCCGCAATGGCCGGTGCAATGGGCGTAGGCGATGACCGGGTGTCGGTCAAAGCTACGACCACAGAGCATCTCGGTTTCGAAGGGCGCGAGGAGGGAGTTTCCGTCTCGGCCGTGGCATTGATCTACAAAAGCTGAGCCAAAACGGCTTGGCGAATAAAAAAACGGAGCGGCTTTTCGGGGCCGCTCCGCCTGTTCCGGGATTTTCCGCCGGCGTCAGTCTATCCGCCGGAACTTCGGATCGCCCATCCGCTTGTTCCACAGCCAGCCGACGTAACGCATCGTAACGTCGGGCGTCAGCAGCGTCAGCACCGTCTCGCCGGTAGCCGTCGAAACGGCAAATTCGGCGTGATAGACCCTATTGCCGTCGGCGACATCGAACGAGATGCACCACCCCCACTGCAAGCGCGCGGCCTGATAACTGCGGATCGACATCGAGTCGAAATTGAGCATTTCGACGTATTGCGTAACGCCCCGTTCGGTAGGCAGGTGGATTTCGACGTGATCGACGAACATGCCGAAAAAGAAGTAGTCGGCATAGATGCTGCGGATAAGGCCGCCGGGAATCTCCTGCATGCTGTTCGGAAAGAACATGTAGTCGCGCGACTGCACCAGCGAGTCGATCTTCTGCGCATAGAGTCTAGCCCGGTAGGCCCGGCGTTCGGGGCGAGTCATGCCGCGGGCTGGGTCTTCATAGACCGTCGTGTGCTCGACGAGCTGCACGGGCTGCTGCTGGACGGGAACCACGGTCGTCTGCGGCACGCTGTCCACGGCCGAAGTGCCCAGCGAAAACTGCGGGGAGGACGGAACCTGCGGAGAGGATGAAGCTTGCGGAGATTGGGTGGCCGCTTGCGGAGACGGTGCAGCCGCTTGCGGAGACTGGGCGGCGACCGGCATCAGCCAGAAAAGAGCCGCCGCGCAGAGGAGCGCCCGGCCTGTTTTCAACCGCCGCAGGACAAAAGCCCCCGCCGAAGCGGGGGGTTCTGACTGCGGACTGCATTCCTGCGGTTCCGGCACAGCGTCCGGCGTGCGGTCTTCCGCAGGATGCCGCCGGAAACGTTCCGGACTTGCCGGCACGGCGGCGCGGCGCACTGCCCTGCCCTCCGGCGACGGGGTGCGGAACCCCGTCCGGCTTTGCAACCCGGATTTCATACTAATAGAGCTGAGAAATGCTTCCGGAGTACTCCACGGGGTTGTACCACGGATTGGTGATCGTCAGGTTGGCGCCGCCCGTACGGGTGAAGATCTCGAAGGTGAAGGTATAGGTCGAAGCCGAGAAGAGCGAAGTCGAGAAGGTCACCATCCAGCCTTCGTGGGTCTGCTCGGTCGTATATCCCTGCACGTTGGGAACCGTATAGTTGAGTATCATGACGTAGTAAGGCGGCACGTAGCCTTTGATGTAAGGCAGGCAGATGTCCACCGTACCGTCCCATACTCCGACGTTGAAGGCCGGATTCATGATCTGACGCATGGGGCCGGCCGGCTGGCGCTGCATGGTCTGGGGGTTGAACTGGAAATTGCGCGAAAGGATGACCGAATCCATCGTTTTCTCAAAACTGGCGATACGGTCCGCACGTCTTTTCTCACGCACCTCGCGGCGCTCTTCTTTGGGCGACAGATTCTTTTTCTGTCCGATCACGGTAGCGCCGACTACGCAGAGCAGCAGGCCCACGACGATAATAACTGTTTTTTTCATAGCACATAAAAGATTTGTACGGCTATGAAGTGCAAAATCGGTGCCTAACTGCTTAGCGTAGTGACTAAAGTCCCAGTTTTTTCAGGAATTCGCCCGTGTAGCTGCGTTTGCAGCGGGCTACCTCATGCGGCGTACCGGCGGCGACGATCTCGCCGCCCGCGGCTCCGCCTTCGGGTCCGATGTCGATGATATGGTCGGCGACCTTGATGACGTCGAGGTTGTGCTCGATGACGATGACGGTGTTGCCGCGCTCCACGAGTTTGTTCAGCACCTCCAGCAGCAGGCGGATATCTTCGAAATGGAGTCCCGTCGTAGGCTCGTCGAGGATATAGAGCGTGCGGCCCGTGTCGCGCTTCGAAAGTTCGCTCGCCAGCTTGATGCGCTGGCTCTCGCCGCCCGACAGCGTGGTGCAGGGCTGGCCGAGGGTCAGATAGCCCAGTCCCACTTCCTGAATGGCGCGGAGTTTCTGGTAGATGTTGGGAATGTTTTCGAAAAACTCCACGGCCATATTGACCGTCATGTTCAGCACGTCGTCGATATTCTTGCCCTTGTATTTGACTTCGAGCGTCTCGCGGTTGTAACGGTGTCCGCCGCACGTCTTGCAGCGCACGTAAACGTCGGGCAGGAAGTTCATCTCGATGGTCTGCACGCCCGCGCCGCGGCACTCCTCGCAGCGGCCGCCCTTGACGTTGAACGAGAAGCGGCCCGCCTTGAAGCCCCGGATCTGGGCGTCGGGCGTCATTTCGAAGAGTTTGCGGATGTCGGAAAAGACATTGGAATAGGTCGCCGGATTGCTGCGCGGCGTACGGCCGATGGGCGACTGATCGACGACGACCAGTTTGTCGACATGTTCGATGCCCTCGACGCTGTCATACTCCAGCGGCTGGGCGAAAGAGCGGTAAAGCTCCTTCGAGAGGATCGGCCGCAGGGTCTCGTTGACGAGCGTCGATTTGCCCGAACCGCTGACGCCCGTGACGCAGACGAACTTGCCCAGCGGGAATTCGGCGGTCACGTTTTTGAGGTTGTTGCCCTTGGCTCCGCGGATCACGATGCTCTGGCCCGTCCCCTTGCGGAGCGTTTCGGGAATTTCGATGCGGCGGCGGCCCGTCAGGTAATCGGCCGTGATGGAGTCGGACTTGAGAATGTCATCGAACGTTCCGGCCGCAATGATATTGCCGCCCTTGCGGCCCGCGCGGGGACCGACATCGACGATGAAATCGGCGGCGCGCATCATGTCTTCGTCGTGTTCGACGACGATCACCGAGTTGCCCGCGTCGCGCAACTCTTCGAGACTGCGGATCAGTTTGCGGTTGTCGCGCTGATGCAGGCCGATCGACGGTTCGTCGAGAATATAGAGCACATTGACCAGTTTGGAGCCGATCTGCGTAGCCAGCCGGATACGCTGACTCTCACCGCCCGACAGCGAGCGCGACGAACGCGAGAGCGACAGGTAGCCCAGCCCCACGTCCATCAGGAAGCGCAGGCGTTCGCGGATCTCCTTGACGACCTCCTGCGCGATCTTCCACTCCTTGTCGGTCATATGCTCCCCGATACGGGCGGCCCACTCCGAAAATTCGGAAATCGACATGGCCGAAACGTCGGCGATACTCAGGCCGCCGATACGGAACTGCAGGGCCTCCTTTTTCAGGCGCGTGCCGCCGCAGACCGAGCATTTGCGGTAGACGAGGAACTGCTCGCGCCACTTCTGGCCGTGTTTGGAGTCGTCGTCCTCGGTGCGGCCGATGTATTCGGCAACGCCCTCCCACGAAACGAGGTGGTTGCCGCCCGACGAACTGAACTCCGAGAGGTTGATCGTCAGCGGCTCGGAATCGCCGTAGAGAACAGCGTTCAGACCTGCTTCGGGCAGCGTGCCGACGGGGTCGTCGAGCGTGAAGTCATAACGGCGGCCCAGCATTTCGAGGATGGCGAAAAGCATGTTGTTGCGGAACTTGCCCAGCGGTTCGACGGCCCCTTCGCGCAGCGAAAGCTTCATGTCGGGAATGATCTTCCCGACGTCGAACACCGCCTCCTCGCCCAAACCGTTGCAATGGGGACAGGCGCCCTGCGGCGAGTTGAACGAAAAGGTATGCGGCGCGGGGTCCTCGAAAGCCACGCCCGTCGAGGGGCACATCAGATGGCGCGAATAGAAACGCTGCTGCTCGGTGCCGTAATCGTAAACGGCCATCGTGCCCTTGCCCTGCCGCATAGACTCCCTGAGCGAAGTCATCACGCGGTCGCGGGCGTCCTCGGCCACGACGAGCCGGTCCACGACCAGATCGATCGTATGGATTTTATAGCGGTCGAGACGCATACCGGCCGAAATCTCGCGGATCTCGCCGTCGATGCGCGCATAGATATATCCTTTCTTGGCCAGCGACTCGAACAGTTCGCGGTAGTGGCCCTTGCGGCCCTTCACGATGGGAGCCATCAGGGCGATTTTACGCCCGGCAAAGCCCGTCATGATCAGCTCGGCGATCTGCTCGTCGGTGTAATGCACCATCTCCTCGCCCGTGACGGGCGAATAGGCGCGCGACGCGCGCGCATAGAGCAGACGCAGGAAGTCGTTGATCTCGGTAACCGTGCCGACGGTCGAACGGGGATTCTTGTTGGTCGTCTTCTGTTCGATGGCCACCACGGGGCTGAGACCCGTGATCTTGTCCACGTCGGGACGCTCCATCGTCCCCACGAACTGACGCGCATAGGTCGAGAGCGTCTCCATGTAGCGACGCTGCCCCTCGGCGTAGATCGTGTCGAACGCGAGCGACGATTTGCCCGAACCCGAAAGGCCCGTTATGACAACCAGTTTGCGGCGCGGAATCTCCAGATCGACATTCTTGAGGTTGTGGACCCGTGCGCCCAGTATTTTGATCGTATCTTCTTTCATCATCGTAATTAAACGCACCGGAAGCTCCGTTTATTGAGCGGAGCGGATTTTTCCGGCGGGAATATCGTACAAAGATACGACATATGCGGCGCAAAACAAAACGAACAGAAGAAAATTCGGCCGGGACAAGATGCGGCGCAACTGCCGGAAAGACAGAGCCGGAATACGAAGAAAAGCAAAGCGGAATTCCGAAGAGACAGCAGCCCGGAACTCCGAGAAAAAGCAGGCCCGGACGCCGAGGAAGAACAGGCCCGGACGCCGAGGGAAAGCAGGCCCGGACGCCGAGGGAAAGCAGGCCCGGACGCCGAGGAACTGCGAGAATCCAAGCCGGGACTCCTTAAAGACAGCGACGTGCCTCTGAAGAAAAACCGGATCGGGCCTCTAAAGAAAAAACACAGGACCAAGCCTCCGACGGACAGCGGAGACGGGAAACGGGAAAAGCACAAGCCGGGGTTCCGAAAGACAGCGGAGCCGCGGACAGGCAGGACGGAGCTGGGACCGGAAAGCCGTCAGAGCCTCAGCACTTCAGTTCGAAGTCGTCGGCATCCATCCATGCGGGGAATTTCTCCTTGAAGGCCGCCTGAGCTTCGGAGTCGAATTCGGCGATCAGCGTCCGTTCGCGGTCGCCGGCGTCGGCCAGCGTACGGCCGGCGAAGTCGATCAGCGCCGAATCGCCCGCATAGCTTGCGTCGGGATCCGTACCTACACGGTTCACGCCCGCCAGATAGCACTGGTTCTCGATGGCACGGGCGCGGAGCAGCGTGCGCCACACCTCGCGCCGGTCGTCGGCCCACGAGGCACTGCACAGAATAGCGTCGTAATCGCCCCGGTTGCGGCTCCACACCGGAAAGCGCAGGTCGTAGCAGACCAGCAGCAGGAAGCGGAAGCCCATGTATTCGACGATCACGCGTCGGTCGCCGGGCGTATAGTCGCGCGCTTCGCCGCCGGGGCGGAACAGATGGCGTTTGTCGTACCACGCCGTCTCGCCCGAAGGTTTGACGAAGAACATCCGGTTGCGGAACCGCTCCTGCTCGGCGACGACGACACTGCCCACGACGGCTCTGCCGTACTGCGCGGCCCAGCGGCGCATGGTCGTGACGACCAGCCCGTCGGCCGGTTCGGCGACGCAGGCCGGACGCAGTTTGAATCCCGTGGCGAACATTTCGGGCAGCACGACGACATCGGCATCGGCGGCGGCCACGATCGGCTCCAGACGTTTCAGGTTCCGGGCGGTGTTTTCCCACTCCATATCGACCTGACAGATAGCTACGCGTATTTTCATAGGGAACTTCTCTTTTGCAACAAATATATGAAATTTTCTTACAGTTTGCACTTTTTGCAAGAAAAAAGCGAGACATCCTATAAGACATCCCGCAAATTTCATGCGATCCGCGCATACCGACGCGGCGCGGCGTAAGCCGGAACAGAGCGGCGAACCGGGTCAGCTTTCTCCGAGCCGCCACACGGTAACGGACGAAGCGTTGCTCCGCTGGTGCAGCACCGAGACTTTGCAGGGCACGAAATCCGAAGCGCCGCACGTCCAGACATCGACGAACTGCTGGGGGCTGCGCTCCGCAAGCGGGAACCATGTGCTCTGCACCTGAATCATCACCCGGTGTCCGGCGCGGAACGTATGCGCGATGTCGGTCATGCGGAACGGCACGCGGGCCGGAACGCCCGGCGTAAAGGCTTTGGGGCGCGAGAACCCGTCGCGGAAACGCCCCCGCATCACGTCGCCGCGCACGAGCATCCGGCAGCCGGACTGCGGATCGTCGTCGGGAAAAACGTCGATCAGCCTGACGACAAAATCGGCGTCGGTGGTCGAAAGGATCACCTCCAGCTCGACATCGACGGGTCCCGCGAGGGTCATATCCCCGTCGAGCGGCTCGGTGACGAAGGTCAGCACATCGGAACGGTCCGACACGAAGCGCTGGTCGGCGAGCATATACTCTTTGGGGCGGCGTTCGCCGAAGGATTCGATATAGGGCACAGGGTCGGCCGGATCGGACGTATAGGCGGAGGCGGAGCTTTTGGCCGTCGGGCGGCGGGTTTCGAGACGTCCGCCGTCGGAGAGGTAGAAGGTGAGCTTACGCGCTTCGCGCGGCGTCCAGCGGTCGAAAGCATGCCAGCGGTTGTCGCCCGACGAGAAAACCGCGGCGGCGGGAAGCGGGTCCGCGGCGCCCTCGCCCTTGAGGTAATGGTCGAAGAAAGGGAGTTCGAAATGCTCCATATAGTATTCCCACGCCGCTTCGCGCCCGAAATCGAACGCTCCGAGTTTTCCGCTGCCGTTGCGCCATGCTCCGTGCGCCCAAGGTCCCACGACCAGATGGCACGGCGTTGCGGGACTTTGCCGGACCATGGCCCGGTAGAGGTTCCACGCCCCGAAACAATCCTCGGCGTCGAACGTCCCTCCGACGACCAGCACGGCCGGCTGTACGTTGTAGCAGGCCCTGCGCAGGTCGCGCGCCTGCCACCATGCGTCGTAGGAGGGGTGTTCGGCAAGCTCTTCCCAGAAAGGATTGGGACGCTGAAGTTCCGTAAGTTCGGCCAGCGTCGCATGTTCCCGGAAGAACGACCACTCGTCGGGGCGGGTCCGCTTCGACATCGGGGGCATCTTTTCGGTCGGAGTATGGCCCGGAGGGGTGTTCATGCCGCTCAGGAAACGGTAGGAGTCGGTGAGCATCAGCACGCCGTTGTGGCGGACGTCGTCGCCCATGAACCAGTCGGTGACAGGAGCCTGCGGCGAAACGGCCTTCACCGCAGGATGGGTGCAGAGACCGCCCATCATGGCGTAGAAGCCCGGATAGGAACTGCCGGCGAAACCTACCCTGCCGTTGTTGTGCGGCACATGTTTCACGAGCCACTCGACCGTATCGTAGCTGTCCGTCGTCTCGTCCGTTTCGCCGTATCCCGCAGGGCGGACATGGACGAATTCGCCCTCGCTCATAAAGCGGCCCCGCACATCCTGCATGACGACGATATAGCCGCGGTCGATATAACTGCGCATATAGCCGCTCCCGAAGCTGCGGGGAAACTCGCCGGGACCGTAGGGGGCGCAGCCGTAGGGGGTGCGGAAAATAAGGATGGAGGCTTTGGCATCCGTTTTGGGCGTATAGACCGCGGTATAGAGTTTCACGCTGTCGCGCATCGCGATACGGTATTCGGCCTTGTCGTACAGTTCATCGACGGGCTGCCGGGCAAAGGCCGCGGCCGCCGTGAGCAATCCTGCGAGCAGGAGTGCGGAAAATAGGCGCAGCTTCATGGTCGGGAGTTTTCGGTTAGTGTCCGAAAGGTACGCTTTTTTCCGCAATAGCCAAAGCCTCGGCGGAAAATCGGATTCATTCGAAGCGGCGGGTCCGATCTATTCCCGCGCGGAAAGTTGCATAGCCGCGAAATTAAACGTACTTTTGCAGTCGGTCAATTCCGACAAACGACAATATGCTCAGAGCAGGACGCATCCAGAAACTCACCGTAAGCCGCATCTCGGATTACGGATTATACCTTGCGGACGAGGAGCAGAACGAGGTTCTGCTGCCCAACCGCTACATATCCCTGACAGACAAGCCGGGCGACGAAAAGGAGGTCTTCCTCTACCACGACTCCGAAGACCGGCTGGTGGCGACGACCGAAACGCCGCTGCTGCGCGTCGGCGAGGCGGGTTATCTCCGCGTCGTGGACAAGACGGCCCACGGGGCGTTCCTCGACTGGGGGCTGTACGGCAAGGATCTTTTCCTGCCTAACCGCAATCAGCAGGGCGGCATCATCGCCGGACGGAGCTACATCGTCTACCTCTACGAAGACAGCGTCACGGGCCGCTGCGTGGCGACCTGCAAGCTCAAGAGCTTCATCAACAACGACAGCATCACGGTGGCGCCCCGTCAGGAAGTCGATCTGCTCGTGGCTTCGGAGAGTCCGATCGGCTACCGCGTGATCATAAACAACCGGCACTGGGGCATGCTCTACCGCAACCAGCTGTTCCGCCCCATAGCGGTCGGAGACCGGACGAAAGGTTACGTCCGCAAACTCACCGAAGACAACCGCATCGACGTCAGCCTCCAGCAGGAGGGTTTCGCGCAGGTGAAGGACTCGGCGGAGGTTTTGCTGCAGCTGGTCCGCGACAACGGCGGCTTCCTGCCGCTGAACGACGACAGCGCCCCGGAAGAGGTGAACCGGCTGACGCAGACGAGCAAGAAGGTTTTCAAACGTTCGCTGGGCATGCTGCTCAAACGCGGCGCCGTCACGGTGGACGAACAGGGAATAAAGATCAACGAGTAATGGCCAAGATAACGACCGCGGAACGGGTTTCGCGCGAAGCTTCCGACAATTTCGTATTCCAGCGTTCGCTGCTGGCCTACCATGCCGCGGCGCAGCGCATCAGCGGCGACGTGCTGGAGATAGGCACGGGGGCCGGTTACGGCATCGAGGTCGTGGCGCCCCGCGCCCGGAGTTTCGTCACCATCGACAAACTGGCCCCCGCGCCCGAACCGACGCAGCTCCCGAACGTCGAATTCCGGCAGGCGACAGTTCCGCCGCTGCCCTTCGCAAACGACAGTTTCGACTTCGTGATCTCGTTTCAGGTGATCGAACACATAAAACGGGACCTCGAACTGGTGCGCGAAGTGAAGCGCGTACTGCGTCCGGGCGGAAAGTTCATCGTGACGACCCCGAACGCTCCGATGTCGCTCACGCGCAACCCGTGGCATATCCGGGAATACACCGCCGCGGAGCTGCGCAGCCTGCTCGGCAGCGAATTTTCGTCGGTCGAGGCGCTCGGTGTTTCGGGCAACGCGCGGGTCATGGAATATTACGAACAGAACCGCCGCAGCGTGAAGCGTATCACGCGCTTCGACATCCTCGACCTGCAGCACCGGCTCCCCCGCTGTCTGCTGCAATTCCCCTACGACGTTCTCAACCGCATAAACCGCCGCAGACTCCTGAAGTCCAACACCGATCTCACGACCTCGATCCGCATGGACGACTACCGGATCGGCCCCGTGACGGACGAGAGTTTCGATCTGTTCTTCGTGGCGGAAAAATAGGCGCAACCATCTGATAAAAACCAAGGGCTGCCCCACTGCGGGGCGGCCCTTGCCGTATCCTGTCATCCCGAACATACATTCGACATTGCAGACCGCGCCGCCGAAATCAGCGGCCGCAGCGGTCAACTGCGGGGCGACATTTGACAAATATTTGAAATCCAGCGAGGTGAATAATAAAAAAGCAGCCGTTTTTCCGCCCGGAACAACGCCCTTATTACACGAAACCTCCGTAACAGGATATTTTTCGTTTTGTAAACTAAAAAAAATACGAAATATTTTGCACAGTAAAAACTAATTCGTATTTTTGTTTTGAAACGAAAGGTATTATTTTCATATTGAAATTAACAAGTCGCTTCGGGAGCGGAAAATGAACGCTGATATGGACCGCCGCCTAAACAACTGACCATGAAATCGAAACTGCCGCCAAACCGGATTCCGGAACCTGCCGGAATAAGAACAACAGCAATGGCCGCCGCCGATGCGACGGCACCTGTACCCGCAGCAAAATGCCGGTTCCACGCCCCTGCGACAACCGCAGGCAACGCGGTTTCGGACCGCACCGGCAGCATTCCCTGCCGGAAAAAACCGAATCGAATCTCGAATCCGCTGATCGCTTCCGGCGCTTCCCGTACCGCGCAGGGAGATTATACCTATATATATTTATTCCGGAACATTCAAACAACTTAAACATCTAACCAAAAACAAATGCTTATGAATTTTAAATTCTACGTTAAGAGGTTTTTGTTATCCCTGTTTCTGGTGCTGGCATCGACGATGCTCTACGCCCAGAAGAAAGCGGATATCACAGGAACCGTCTACGATTCGGACGGCACTACCCCGGCGGTAGGCTGCGCCGTAACGATCGAGGGAACGCCGACAGGTGTTATCACGGACATCAACGGCAAGTACAAAATAAGGGGGGGGGAAACTCAGACCCTCGTTTTTTCTTCGCTGGGTTATAAGACCCAGAAGATACTAATAGGCCCTAAAACGCGGATAGACGTCACGCTGGAGGCCGACAGTCAGGAAATCGAAGGCGTCGTCGTAACCGCACTCGGTATCAAGCGAGACGAAAAAGCGCTCGGTTATGCCGTTACGAAGGTGGACAACGACGTACTCACCAGCACGGTATCGAGCAACTGGATGAACGCCCTGTCAGGCAAGGTCGCCGGTCTGAACTTCGATCAGGCGTCTACGGGTCCCGGAGGATCGATGCGCGTGACCCTCCGCGGCGAAACATCCATCAACATGAACGGCGGTACGGCCCTGTTCGTGGTCGACGGAGTGCCCATCACCAGCAGCACCACTTCCAGCACGTCGGAAAGCGCATACAACTCGACCGACGGCGCCGTAGACTTCGGTAACGCCGCGGGCGACATCAACCCCGAAGACATCGAGAACGTATCCGTACTGAAAGGTCCCGCCGCAACGGCATTGTACGGATCGCGCGCCGCAAACGGCGCCATCATCATCACGACCAAGTCGGGTCGCACCACCAAAGGCATAGGCGTTACGTTCAGCTCGTCGGTTTCGTTCGAGAAAGCCGGATTCTGGCCCGATTTCCAGTACGAATACGGCGCAGGACGCTTCGGCGGCAACCCCTATTCGTTCTACAGCGTAGACGGCGTGTCGCGCAACTGGTCGTCCTATGCCTTCGGCGACAAGTTCGACGGCCATCTGACCTACGAGTGGCCTTCGCTGAACGACGACGGCACCTATACGATGATGGAGTGGCGTCCGCGCAACTTCTTCGCGGGATTCTTCGACACCGGCGTAACGTGGAACAACAACATCTCGGTCAGCGGCAACAACGGCAAAGGCACCTCGGTCCGGGTTTCGGTAACCGACGTGCGCAACGACTGGATCGTTCCCAACACCGGTTACAAACAGCAGACCTTCTCGATATCGCTCTCGCAGCAGATCAACAAGTACATCAAGCTGGACGCCAAGGTGAACTATTACCGCAAGGACAGCGACAACCTGCCAATGACCGGTTACGGCGGCTCGTCGATCATGTATCCGCTGCTGTGGAATACGCCCAACGTGGACGCCCAGTGGTTCAAGGCGGACTACAAGAAATGGGTGCGCGAAGGCGGTGACCTGAGCAAGAGCACCCAGCACGTATCGGCCAACGGCAACAACCCCTACTACACGGCTTACGAACAGCTCAACAAACTGGACCGCGACCGCGTGTTCGGCAATCTGGCAGCGACGATCAACTTCACCGAAGAGCTTTCGCTGATCCTGCGATGCGGCATGGACCTCAACAACGATTTCCGCACCCAGCAGAAACCCAAGGGCGCCAAGACCTACATCAACGGTATGTACAAGGAGCAGACCGTGTTCGACTACGAGATGAACAACGACTTCCTGCTGCGCTATACCAAGAAACTGAACGACTTCGACCTGAGCGCATCGTTCGGCGGCAACAACATGATGCAGTCCTACCGTTCGAACACCTCGCTGGCCGAAAGTCTGGTCGTGGACCGCGACTACCGCCTGAGCAACTCGGTGGACCGTCCCAAAGTGACTTCCATACGCCGTCAGAAGTCGATCAACAGCTTCTACGGACTCATATCGGCCAGCTGGCGCAACATGATATTCCTCGACGTCACCGGCCGCAACGACTGGTCGAGTACGCTGGCTCCGGGCAACAACTCCTATTTCTATCCTTCGGTCAGCGGCAGCGTCATTCTCAGCGACCTGCTGCACATCGACACCCCGATGGTCAATTTCCTCAAGGTGCGGGCTTCGTGGGCCAACGTGGGTAACGACACGTCGCCCTATCAGCTGCTCAACTACTACAACAACTCCTCCTTCACCGGCGGCTTCAACATGCCGACCAACAAGGCGAACTACAACCTCAAACCCGAAAACGTCGAGAGCTGGGAGTTCGGCGTCGAGGGCCGCTTCTTCGACAGCCGTCTGACGTTCGACGTGGCGTTCTACAACGCGACCACCACGAACCAGATCATTTCGGTGCCCGTAGACATCACCACCGGCGTCTACAATACGATCGTGAACGCGGGTGAAATCAACAACCGCGGCTGGGAGGTATCGGCCCGCATACAGCCCGTGAGGAACAAGAACATCCGCTGGGACATGAACTTCACGTGGTCGCGCAACCGCAACAAGGTCGTGGAGCTGGCTCCGAATCTGGATTCTTGGACCATCGCAACCGGTCCCCGCGGCGAAATCCGCGCCGTTCCGGGCGGATCGCTGGGCGACCTGTACGGTTCGGGCTACGAGAAGGCCCCCAAGGGTTCCTACGTCACGGCCGACGACGGATCGACGATCGACGTATCGGGATGGGACATCGTCGATTCGGACGGTTATCCCGTACTGGCTTCGGAATTCGAGAACCTCGGCAACACGCAGGCCGACTGGAAGGCGGGCTGGATGAACTCGATCTCCTACAAGAATTTCCGCCTGAGCTTCTCGTTCTCGGCGCAATGGGGCGGGCAGGCCTACTCCTTCACCAACGCCATGCTGGGCTATCAGGGTAAGATAAAGGCGACGCTCCCCGGCCGTTACGACGGTCTGATCCACAAGGGCGTGAACCAGAACGCCGACGGCACCTACTCGATCAACAAGACCGTGACGGCCAGCATCGAGAGCTACTACAACCTGCGCGTGTTCAACCGCGACAACGTGGTGAACAACACCTTCAGCACGTCGTTCCTGAAGATGAAGGACATACGTCTCGAATATTCGCTTCCCAAGAAGATCGCGGCCAAGACCAAGGTGCTGCAGGGCGCTTCGATCGCCTTCTTCGCCACGAACCTCTTCTGCTGGACCAACTGGCCGCAGTTCGACCCGGAGATCGCGACGATGAACGGTTCGGAAATCACCAAGGGTTTCGAAACCGCGGCGTTCCCGATGACACGCACGTATGGCGTTAATCTTAAACTTCAATTCTAATAAGACGATGAAACGAATCAATTCATATATATTGACCGGGGGAGTGATAATCTTGGGATTGTGCGGCTGTACGAGCAATTTCGACGATTACAACAAGGACCCCAACCGGGCGGAGGTCGGCAAGGCCAACTCCTCCCAGATGCTCGAAGACCTGATTTTCGAGGGCGCCGGAAGCATGAAATACCGCACGTGGCGCCACAACAACGAGTTCATGCAGTATACGGTGGAGACCAGCACGCTGAATCAGCTGCACCGCTTCGTGCTCACCGACAGCGAATTCAAGGGCGCGTGGAATTTCTGCGGACGCTGGGCCGTCAATGCCATAGAGATGTATAAGCTCGCGGAGAAAGAGGAAAATACCAACGCGCAGGCCATAGCCCTGACCATGAAGGCGCTCTACCTTTCGAACATGACCGACCTGTTCGGCGACATGCCCTTCAAGGAGGCGTTCAAAGGCATCGACGAAAACATCATGCAGCCGAAATTCGACGATCAGAAAGTCATCTACGACTCGCTGCTGATGGACCTCGAACGGGCCAACACGCTTTACACGAAGACCTCGACCATAGACGCCAAGCGCGACCTGCTCTACAACGGCGACGTGACCAAATGGCGGAAGTTCACCAACTCGCTCTATCTGCGCCTGCTGATGCGCGTGAGCAACCGCAGGGACATGAATTCGGCGGAACGCATCAAGACCGTATTCGAGAACCCCTCGCAGTACCCCATATTCGAGAGCAACGACGACAACGCCACGCTGAAATACAGCGGCACGCGCCCGTTCGTCAATGATTTCGGCGACAACGCCACCGACGACAGCGCGATGGGCGAACGTTTCATCAACATCATGGTGGACTCAAGCGACCCCCGCATCTCGGTTTACTGCAACCGCGTAAGCTCCGGAGCCAACGCGGGCGGTTACGTGGGAATCACGAGCGGCGCCCCGGCTTCGGTCATCTCCAAACAGTCGGCCGACGGCGCATCCAACAGCAACAATACGACTTTCAGGCAGTACACCTCCCCGTACACGTTCATGACCTATTCGGAGGTGCTGTTCATCAAGGCCGAGGCCATTCAGCGCGGAATGATGGACGGCGAAGCGTCGGAGACCTACTATGCTGCGGTTACGGCGTCGCTCAAGCAGTGGATTCCCGACATCTCAGAATCGGCCGTCGAAACCTTCCTGCAGAACGGAGCCGTGGCTTACGACGCTACGACCGAAATCATCATAACCCAGAAATACGTTTCGCTGTTCACGGTGGGCTACGAGTCTTGGCACGAGTACCGCCGGACGGGTTATCCCCTGCTGGTGATGGGCGAAGCCATCCGCAACGACGGCGTGCATCCGACCCGTTTCCCCTACCCGCTGGTGCTGCGTTCGTCCAACAAGAACTATGCGACCCAGCTGGCCAAAATGGGCGAAGACAACATGAAAACGCCGGTGTGGTGGAGCCGCAAGGCCGTCAAACTGGAGAATCCGGAGGAGGACAACAACCTCGGTTACACCGGCCACAAATGGGATGCGGACATCAAATGGTAAGAGTGTCCGTAAAACGAATCGCAACCGGAAAGGCAACGCAGCATCCCGGTCGAGTTTTGAATTTAACCCGTAAATAACGAAAAAACAATTCATATGAAAATAAAACAATTCATCTCCGGAAGATGGCCCGGCCTGAAGGCGCTCGCTCTCTGCGCGATGGCGGCAACGGCATTCGTCGCCTGCAAGGACGACGAGACCGACGTTGTCCAGGATCCCCATATCACGCTGTCGGAAGACGCTTTCCTGTACAACGCAGCGGGAGAGACGCACAGTTTCACCGTGTATTCCAATATCGACTGGAAGGTCGAAATGGCGGACACCTCCCAGACGTGGGTCAATATCTGGCCCAAGGAGGGTTCCGACGACGGCGTTTTCGCCGTGAAGGTATCCAAACAGCCGGCCAAGGACCCCGTACTGCGGGAGGCCCGCTTCCGCGTCGTTGGCAAGCACGAGCACGACAACATCATTCAGGAAATCACGATTTCGCAGCGGGACGTCGATCCGGCGCTCAAACTCGGAGTGACCACGACGCCTCCCAAGGTGGTCATCAACAGCAACGGCGAGGAGAAATATTCGGTAGGCGTCACCTGCAACGTGGAGTGGACGGCCAAGGTCGGCGACTCCGGCGAGGGCTGGATCACGATCGACGAGATCAGCGACAACGAAATCAAGTTCTCCGTTCCCAAATATGCGGGAACGGTGCCCCGCACGGGACGTATCGAATTCAACGCCACCACCGAGCGTATGACGACGGTAGAGCTGATCGTCTACCAGAGCATTCCGCTGGATATCGGCGAAAACGCCGAACTCAAGACCATTGCCGAGGTGTACGAGAAGCTGGGCGGCCTGCAGGGAACCGTTCGTGAGAACGTCAAGATACAGGGCACCGTGATCAGCGACCGCGTATCCGGCAACTGCCCGAATCCCGCCGCGTTCTTCGTTCAGGACGCCAGCGGACGCGCCATTCAGTTCCGCGTTCAGGAAGGCTCGCACTCGCTCCAGCTCAATTCGCTGGTGACCATACCGCTCATGAATACGCAGTCGGTGATCGACGACGACGGACAGCCCTACATCACCATTTCGACCGAACGCATCCGCGACGTCATCACCACGGGCGGCGCTCCGATCGAACCGAAGGTGATGGAAAGCACGCAGGGCCTGACGGACGAAATGCTCGGTACGCTGGTAACGATCAGAAATCTCCAGTTCGTATTCCCGCACGGAACCTACTACAACGCCAACGAAGGCTCCATTTACGGCGGCGGACGTCCTACCGACCTCGCCCAGTTGCTTCTGGACCGCGACGGCAACACGATCAGCCACTACGTCTACGGCGGCACGAGCGTCGAGACGGGCGCCATGTTCAAACATTACGAACTGCTGACTGACGATCCGATGCTGGATATAACGGGTATTCTGATCAAGGTCGAAAACGAATGGGCGATCAGGATGCGCAACATCAACGACCGCGACAAGCTGACCGAAGCCCGGCGTTACGTGCCCGTCACCGAATTCTACTGGCCCGAAACGCTTCCCGACAAGGAGATACTCGTTCCCAAAGTCGGCACGGGACAGCTGTTCGTGAACTTCGCCCCCAAGGCCGTCATCGCGCAGAGCACCACCTTCCGCCTTTACAGCGGCGCCGCCTATGTCCGCGTCGATGCGTCGGTCAACGGCACCGAGAAGGGATACTATTCCGCCAACTGCGGCGGCTGGGGCGCCCAGTCGAACGACACCTATACGCCGACCCAGAAGGCATGGTACTTCGAGACTTCGACGGCAGGCATTTCGGACGACCTTTACGTATGCTTCTGCACCACCAGCTCGCAGTCGGGCCCCGGTCCCTTCTCGATCGAGTGGGCTGCGGCCGAGGCCGGTCCGTGGACCTTCGTAACCGACTACAAGGCCGGAAACTGGGAGGTAATACCCGGTCCCAAGAACTTCGCCTTCAAACTGCCCGACGGTTGCAAGAACCAGTCTTCGCTCTGGCTGCGGTTCCGCGTCAATTCCGACGAGCGCGTGGACGGCAAGGCCGCCAACAGCGCGACGGGTACGAACCGCATGATCTATACGAGCCTGAAGAAAAAAGTCAATTAATCCGGTGTAACGCAGGATAATCTTGCCGGACCGCTCCCCTCCCGGAGCAATTCGGCAGGATTAGACAAAAATCTAAACAATGAGAAAAATGAAACGATTGATAAAATTCAGATTACCGTATCTGTTCGCAGCCGCATTTCTGCTGTTGTGCATCGGAATCAGCTGTTCGGAAGATCCGACATGGACCAAACCGACGCCCGAACAGGAGGAAATTATCCCCGCCGTCTTCATCGAAGATCTCGTGATGCCCGATGCGGAGGAGATCTTCATCCCGGAGGACCCCATCAAGATCATGGGAACCGGATTCGACAAATACGACGTATTCCTGTTCCGCTCCACGTCGGAAGACCCTGCCGAGGAGACCAAATATTTTCAGGCCGAGATCAGCGAGGTGGCCGAGGATTACGTCATAATAACCGTTCCCAAGACGATCGACCTGCGCTCGTACGAGCTTATCCTGAAGCGTTACAACAAGCAGCAGGTGCTGGGGCCGATGACCATCTACAAGGCGCACTTCCCCGCGATTCCCGATCAGGCGGGCATGACCGTCAAGGGCCGCGTCTACTGCGGGAAAAAGGCGGTCGCAGACGTGGTGGTGTCCGACGGAGTCATCGTCACCAAGACCGACAAGGACGGCGTCTATTACCTGCCCTCGGAGAAGAAAATGGGGTACGTATTCGTTTCCATCCCCTCCGGATACAACATCGAGAGCGAAGCGGGTTATCCGGCCTTCCCGGCCATGAGCCAGCAGCTGCTCAACGAAGACAACGAGCAGCACGATTTCGCGCTTACGGAGATCCCCGGCGGAAACACGAACCATGTGATGATGGTATTCACCGACCTTCATCTGGCGAGCAAGACCCCGAACACGGCAGGCAAATATGCCGACATCGACCAGTACAAGAACAAGTTCATGCCCGACATCACGGCCGAAATGGCGCAGTATGCGAACGTGTATGCGCTCTGTCTGGGCGACATCACGTGGGATGCGTTCTGGTACAAAACCATGAATCAGGGTCCTGAGAACATGGTGGAGGTACGCTACCAGCTGCCGAACTACAAGGAGTTGATGAAGAACTTCCCCTGCCCGGTTTTCAACGTGATCGGCAACCACGACAACGATCCGAAAGTGGTCGGAGACTATTTCACCGAGCTGCCTTTCAAGCAGCACATAGCTCCCACCTACTATTCGTTCAACATCGGCGACGTACACTACATCGTTCTGGACAACGACCAGTACGACAATTACAACGGCGGCAGCCGCATCGAGCGGATCGGTCTGCTCGGCGACTCCGACCCGCAGAAATGGCAGATGGCATGGGTGGCCGAAGACCTGAAATACGTGGACAAGTCCAAGAAGATCGTGGTCGCCATGCATGCCCCGATGACCTCGGCCGGTCTGAACCCGATCGTAACGCTTTCGGGCGGAAACGACCTGCTCGGTCTGCTGCAGGGTTATCAGGTGGAATTCCTCACCGGACATACGCACACCAATCACCACGCGAAGATCGCCGAAGGCGTACGCGAACATAACGTCGCAGCCGTATGCGGCACGTGGTGGTTCAACGTGAAAAGCGCCAACGGAGGCGCCGACTACGACTTGTGCAAGGACGGCTCCCCGACGGGATACGGCGTATTCAAATTCAACGGAACGGCCGTGCAGTGGTACTATAAGGGGATCGAGGTGGCCCGCAACGAGCAGTTCGCCGTATACGACATGAATTTCGTGAAGAGCGACTACAAGAGCGCCGTGGGCGCCAAGGCCAACGAAGTGCTGGTCAATGTCTGGAACTGGGACGAAGACTGGACGGTATCCGTGACCGAAAACGGACAGCCGCTCACAGCGACCCGCGTATACCGCAAGGACCCGACGCACTACACATGGCAGAAAGACGTACTGGAACCGGCCCACGCCCCCGGATCGCCCAACAGCACCTACCTCACGGGCTACAATGCCCATATGTTCTCCGCCATAGCGCAGGTTCCCGGCTCGACGATCAAGGTCGTCGTAACGGATCCGTTCGGCGGCGTCTACGAGAAGACGATCGTACGGGAAATTCCTTCGAATCTGCCGGCGCAATGGGTATTTACAAAGGGCGTCAACGTCGATGAGTTCGTCGTGGACAACAAAATGCCGTCGGCAACCGGAAAGGGCTATATCAGCTATATCAGCAACTGCGATCCGGCACTCGACGTAAACAACAAGATAGCCCGTGCCAATACGGCCGGCGAGCCTTATATCACGGGCGGATGGCCGGGCGACTGGTGGCTGTTCACCATTCCGGAAATGACCATAAAGGCCGGAACGGTCATCAACGCCAAGTTCCACGCACGCGCATCCGGAACCGGTATGAAATACTGGATGCTGGAGTACTACGACGGCGGCGAATGGAAGCCCGGAGCGCCCTTGCAGACGACGACCGTCGGAGAGGGCGATCAGGCGCAGACATTCTCTTACAATTACGAAATGATGAATACGGACCATTGTCTGATCGACCGCAACATGACGTTCGAGCATGCCATCAATAACGGGGATATTCTGATCCGGCTCCGTTGCATGGCCAACTGGCAGGCCAGCGGAAAGGGAGCCTTAGCCGCTCCCAACGGCGGTACGCACCGCATATCCGTACAAAACAATATCAACCCCACGATCTCGATCGTTCAGTAAACGGGATCGGACAGCAAACAGAACGGCCGCTTCTTTCGGGAGCGGCCGTTTTATTCGTCTACAGCCGAGCAAATTCGCGTCATAGCAGACGATCCCCGACCGGGCGGACATTGGCCGTCGTTCTTACGTCTCAGAAATAAGTATTACTCCATAGCAACAAGAGTATGCTTAAAAATTAGAATGAAACGGGATGCAACTTCCCCTTTTGCGTTCGGCTTGGTGCGCACAATAAAGTTGCCAGAGGGACATTCTGATTTAAGTCTACCCATAATTTCCGATTTTTTACCATCACAAAGATGAATCCAAAAATTGTCAATTTTTTGTCAATTTTATTTAACCGGAAATGTCCCTTAAATACTAACGGCACGATTATGAATCGTGCCGTCGAGTAATTTAACTATATCATTTTGAGCTATTTCAGCCCAAAATTCTTTTCAGTACTCTTCCTCATTGAAGAAGAAATCGTCTTTCGAGGGGTAATCGGGCCAGATGTCTTCGATAGATTCGTATATCTCGCCTTCGTCTTCTATTTCTTGCAGATTTTCAAGCACTTCAAGAGGTGCACCCGAACGTACTGCATAGTCGATCAGTTCGTCTTTCGTGGCAGGCCAAGGGGCATCTTCGAGTTTCGATGCCAATTCAAGTGTCCAGTACATAATTTCAATGTTTTTAAGTTCCCAAATATCAGCGGATTAGCCAAACCGAAAACGGGACTGTTCCGCCATCACTGATTTGCAAAAGTATAAAAAAAACGAGAAAAACAAAGAAAAAACAACAAAACATCGCCGGTGCAGGATAAACACGCTTGCAATCAACGAATTACGGAATCCACAAGGTTTCATCGACCTCGTAATGCGCCGTAAGCATGCGTCCGAGCGCATAAAAGTAATCCGACAGCCGGTTCAGGAACATCAGCGCCTCGGCGTCCGTGCCGTATTTCTCGTCGGCGCGCAGTGCGGCGCGTTCGGCGCGGCGGCAAACCGTGCGGCAGACATGGCACATCGAAACGACGGCGTTGCCGCCGGGAATCGTAAACTTGTCGATCGGCGGTACGGCAGCCTGCAAGGCGTCGATCCGCCCTTCGAGCCACGTGACGGCTTCGGGCGCCAACGGAGCGACCTTCTCGCAGCCCGATTTCCCGCGGGCCAGCAGGGCTTCGACGATCATCAGCCGCGAAAGGATGCGGTTCAGGTCGTCCACATACGGCGTCAGTGCGGCATCGGAGCGCATATTGTCGCACAACAACGCCGTAAAAGCCGCCAATTCATCTACCGAGCCGTACGCTTCGATCCGTTCGTCGGTCTTGAAAACCCGCTCGCCGCCGACCAGAGACGTGGTCCCCTTGTCGCCCGTTTTGGTGTATATTTTCATATCCGGAAATGTTGTTTCGGCAAATTATTGTTGAAAATCAGCAGGTATCCCCTATTGTCCACCGTCGTCGAACGATGCGCCGCCACGATCTGACGGCACAACATCTGGCGATCCTGTCCCTCGCAGGGCGACATCAGGGCGACGGTATGCCCTGCTTCGCCCGCGGCGGCGACCAACGCCAGCGTCTCCGCACGGGGCAGGTCCCGCGTCAGGATACAGAATTCGGCATCCGCACGATTCAGGCCAAACGTACCGTAACCGCAATGAATCGCCACGTTTTGCAACTGTATCGCCCGGCGTTCGGGAACTCCGGCACCGCGCAGCGCCCGGTACAGCCGCCGGTCGCCCGGCAGCAGCTCGCCGCGCATGAAGACCTCCCGTACAATATTATATACGAACGGCGAATGGACTCCGTGCCCCCGAAAATAACGGGCGCGGACCAGCCGGTTGTGCAGTTCTGCGATCCGTCCGTAAAAACCCAGTCCGATAGTGCGGCCGCCGATCCTCATCTCCCCTATTTTTTCAGCATGCCCGCCAGACGGCCTGTCGAAAAGGCGATCTGCAGGTTGTATCCGCCCGTATTGGCGTCGAGGTCCAGCACCTCGCCCGCAAAGTAAAGTCCCCGGACCTTCAGCGACTCCATCGTATAGGGGTTCACCTCGTCGCAGCAGACGCCGCCGGCCGTCACGACGGCATATTCGAACGGCGCATAATCCGTAAGCGGGAAGGTGAATCCCTTGAGCGTCTTTATCAGGCGGCCGATCTGCTCTTCGGTGATTTTGCTGACGTAATTCTTGCCGTTGACGTCCATTTCATGCACAAGAGTCAAGACGAGCGGCTTCGGAACCAGCTTACGCAGCAGTTCGGTGAAAAACTCGGTCGGCTCCATATCGGCGATCTCGCGCGCGATCCGCTCGCGCAACACCTCTTCGGTAAGCGCGGGTTTGAGGTCCACGACCAGTTTCACGCGCCGCTGGTCGATCAGCGCATCCACCGCGTCGCGGCTCATCCGCAGCGCCACGGCGCCCTCGATGCCGCGCTGCGAGAATCCCAGTTCGCCGAACTCCTCGCGCACGGGCTGGTCGTCGATCCAAAGCGTCGCCCGGACGTTGCGCAGCAGAAGGCCGTCGAGGTATTTGATCTGCGGATGCGACGAGACGAGCGGCGTCAGCGAAGGGCGCACCGGCTCTACGGAGTGCCCCAAGTCGGATGCGAAGGCGTATCCGTCGCCCGTGGAACCCGTCGCGGGATAGGAAAGCCCTCCCGTAGCGACGATGACGTTCGGGCACTCCTCCTTGCGTTCGAAACCGCGCTTGTTGATATAGCGGACGCCGAAGACCTTGCTGCCCAAGGTCATAATCCCGGTGACGCGCGTATTGTATATGATTTTGACGCCGTTCTCGAAGCAATATTCCAGCAGGGCCGTAGCGATGTCCCATGCCTTGCCGCTTTTGGGAAAGACCCGTTCGCCGCGCTCGATTTCGAGCTTCACGCCCGCCCTCTCGAAGAAGCGGATGGCGGCGCGGTTGTTGAACTCGGCGAAAGCCGGCGCGAAAAACTCCGCATTGGTCCGCACCTGCGAGGCGAACTCCTCGGCAGGCCGGGCGTTGGTAACGTTGCAGCGGCCCTTGCCCGTGATGCGGACCTTACGGCCCGATTTCTCCATCTTCTCGATGAGCAGCACACGTTTTCCGTTGCGCGCGGCGGTTCCTGCGGCCATCATGCCCGCAGCCCCCGCACCGACGACGATGACGTCGTACGGTATGATCTCTTTTTCTTCCAATTGCTCCATACGACCGCAAAGATAGGCAATAATTCTTTCTTTACGGAAAAATTTTTCTATCTTTGCGGCCGTTAAAACCGTTCTAAAAGATATGTTGAGCAGAAGATTACTTCGTATTAAGGTCGTCAAAGCGCTGTTCGCGCACCTCAAATCGGGTGCAGACAACATGATTGCGTCCGAGAAAACGCTGATGACGTCCGTCGACAAGGCCTACGACCTCTACTTCCAGATACTGATCCTGCCCGTGGAAATCGCACGTTACGCCGAGCAGCGTCAGGAGCTGGCCAAGCAGAAAAAACTGCCGACACACGAAGACCTCAACCCCAACACCAAATTCGTCGACAACCAGATCATCCGCGTAATCGCCAACAGCGACGCGGTGAACGACTATGCGGCGGCCCGCAAGCTGAACTGGACGCGGTATCCGGAGTTGATACGCACGCTCTACACCCAGCTGACCGAAAGCGACTACTTCAAGGATTACATGGCGCGTCCGGAGCGTTCGTTCGCCGACGACCGCAAACTGCTCGAAGACTTCTTCAAGGAGCTTCAGAGCTGCGAACCGCTGGACAACGTGCTGGAGGAGATGTCGATCCTATGGAGCGACGACCTGCCCTATATCGTGATGATGATCCTGCGTTCGCTCTCGAACCTGCGCCCGACGCACACGGAGCTGAAGGTTCCCGCGAAATTCAAGAGCGACGAGGACCCGCAGTTCGTCCGGACGCTGTTCGAAAAATCGCTCGTCAATTACGACTCCTATCAGGATTATATCGAGAAATTCACCTCCAACTGGGACGTGGAGCGCATCGTCTTCATGGACAACCTCATCATCGGCACGGCGATGGCCGAGCTGACCTCGTTCCCGTCGATTCCGGTCAAGGTGACGCTCGACGAGTACATCGAGATTTCGAAATACTACTCGACGCCCGGCAGCAGCACTTTCATCAACGGCGTGCTGGACAAGATCGTCGATTCGCTCACCGCCGAAGGCCGCATCAAGAAAGCGGGCCGCGGCCTGATCTGAGGTCTGATGCCGCGTGTCTGTCTGTTGCTGCTTCTGGCCGCGTCGCTCGCGGCATGCGGCGCCCGGCAGGTGAAGACCGAACGCAAAGGCCGGATTATCACCCTCACGGACAAGATTCTCGACACGGGAGGTACGGACACCGTGCGTTTCGGACGCCTGCATTCGGGCGAAATCGCCCAGCTGCGTCTGTGGCTGGCCAACGAGACAAGCGGACCGGTCGTCATCGCCAAATACGGCCGCAGCTGCGGATGCACGACGCTCGAATATGACAATCAGCCGATTAACGCCGGCGATGCGCAGCAGGTGACGCTCACTTTCGACGCAAGGGGCGAATGGGGCTGGCAGCTCAAGACGCTCGACGTCTCGTTCGCCGGGGCACGCAGTCCCCTCCGGCTGTTTATCGAAGCCGAAGTGGAATAAATAGTTGCGTATTCGACAATATTTCGTATATTTGTCCCGTTACAGAAATTAAACACTAAAACATAACGACGTATGATCAATTTTCTTCAGGTGCCGCCCGTAGAACCCCAGCCGGGTTTCATGCAGCAGTACAGTTTCATCATTATGATCGGCCTCATGGTGCTGGTTTTATGGCTCTTCATGTGGCGTCCCGAAGCCAAGCGCCGCAAGCAGATGCAGGCTTTCCGCGACGGGCTGAAAAAGGGCGACAAGGTCATCACCGCCGGCGGTATCTACGGCACGGTAAAGGAGATCAAGGAGACCACCCTGCTGATCGAAGTGGACGGCAACGTAACGCTGCGCATCGACAAGAACATGGTGGTAGCCGACAACAGCGACCTCCAGCGTCAGTAAACAGAATACGCGAAAACAGGAAAAGCTGCAAATTTTGCAGCTTTTTTGTTTGTAGGTTAGGAATTTATCCCTATATTTGCACCAGCAACCGGAGCAATCCGGGCACGATCCCAACAACATTGTCGAGGGGGGGGGAATCTTTTAAGCGCCTCTTACGGATTACCCCCTTTTCGGCAATGTTTTTTTAGGCCCTTCACACAAAGAGACACGGCAAACTCCGGCCGGGGCATTCCCGCAACAGCCGCGGCCGCGAAAGCACCTCCCCTACATTCAGAAAAGATTTCCCGTTTCGCCGTTTATTGCTATATTTGCGGTCGAATTTTCATATCAGACACCATGACCCAGCACATATCCTATCCCACCGTCGGGACCTGTTCCCGGCAAATCGACATCGAACTGGAAGAGGGCGTTATCCGCAGCGTAACCTTCACGGGCGGCTGTTCCGGAAACACGCAGGGCATCGCCGCGCTCGTACGCGGCATGAAAGCCGCAGATGCCGTCGCGCGGCTCGAAGGCATCGACTGCCGCGGCAAGGGCACGTCGTGCCCCGACCAGTTGGCAAAAGCGCTGAAACAGGCGCTTTAGCGCCCCGGCGCAACATCGGGAACGAATTTTGCACGCGGCAGGTACATAAGATCAAAACTGGAAATCTATGTATTTTGTCTGGTACCTCCTGCTAGGTCTGGCGTCCGGATGGATCGCCAACCTCATCGTCAAGGGCGACGGCTCAGGGCTCATCATCAACCTTATCGTAGGACTCGTCGGCGGCGTGCTGGGAGGCTGGCTCTTCTCGCCCGTAGGACCTGCGCCGATAGGTTCGCTCGGCAGTCTGGCGACTTCGGTCATCGGCGCCGTCGCGCTGTTGTGGATCGCCGCCGTCATAACGCGCAAGAAAATCCGATAAACCTAAATCATTCGATCATGGACACACTGAAAACCGACAAGACCGACACCGCAGAGGCGGAAAATATCGAAACGATGGAACTGTTGACCGGCATGCTCGACAATGCGACGCAGTGCGGCGGAACGGACGACGAAAATCCGGAGCCGGAGAAATCCGGGAAATGACGCCGGAACCCTCCGGCAAAAGCCGTGCCGGACTGGTGTAGACAGCTGATGGACAGCGCGATAACACAAAAGGGAGACCTCGAAAGTCTCCCTTTGTGTGAGTTGAGCTGCCAGGACTCGAACCTGGAACGACAGAACCAAAATCTGCTGTGTTACCATTACACCACAGCTCAATCCGTTGCTCGAAAGCGGCACAAAGATAAGCAAATTTTCCCAAAATACAATTCCGGAAGCGAAAAATGCTGCAAATCAAGGTGCATAGTTGGTATAATTTTATTACTTTTGCAAGGATGAAACAGTGGTTGATGATATTGGCTTTGTGCTGGGCGGCGGCGACGGTAAACGCCGCCGGGGAGAGTCAGTCCCGTACGCTCCGGGCCGAAATCACCGCCGCCGTTCTCTCGCAGGCCGACAGCGAACGTTTCGAGACCGACAACGCACCCCTGCTGGCTACCGCCTGCACGGGCTGCACCCAGCTTTCGGGAGCGGAACAGGGCGCAGGACGAAGCGTCCGCCACGCGGAGAATTTCATCGTGGCGGGGACCCGCGGGTACGCCTGCGCAGGCAATCCGCACCCGGCCGCACCGGCTGTCGGAAAATGCGGCGTACGCCCGCCCAGCATACGCAGGGCCGATCGGTATATTTATTATTTGAGGAGGATTATCATTTAGCGGAGGATTCACGTTCGAACCGCACGCTCCGGCATGCGGACAATACTTTCACGAATCTTTCACCAAACGAAAACTCATCAATGAAAAATATGATCGATGATGCGATTTATTCCGCATCGCCCGAAATTACATGCCGCCGTTACAACCCGTCATTAGGCATCGTGCTGACGGCAGGCAGCATCGCCCTGCTGTGGGCCAACTCCCATGTCAGTCTCTTTACCGAGAACGACATGCTGTCACAGTGGAACCTTTTGATCAGCTCCTGCATCCTCTGCACGGGCATCGTGATGATCTGCTACCGGCTGTTCGGCGATTCGTCGGCCCCGGTCGAGAAGCGGAGCCGCGAGCGGCTCTACCGCTCGGAATACTCCTTCGAGGCGCACGATCTGCCCAAAGTGCAGTCGGCGATCGAATGCGGCAACTTTGCGGTACTGCAGAACCTGCCCCGCAGCTACCAGCCCGCGGCTCAGGTCATCTGCTACCGGACGGACAGCGGCTCGCTTATTGCGGCGCAGGTGCTGATGAACCGGCAGCCGACCGGGGAGATCAAGGTCTTCCGCGCCGGAGAATATGATTTTTAACACATAAAGCATGATTCTGACAATGATTCTGCTCTTCGTGGTGGGTTACACGTTCATCGCGCTGGAGCATAAGGTAAAAGTGGACAAATCGGCCATCGCACTGCTTATGTGCGGCGCGATATGGACGGTTTTCAGCCTGTGGGGACACGACAGCAACATCAGCCACGAGATGGTAGACCATCTGGGCGACACGTGCGAAATCTTGGTTTTCCTGATCGGAGCCATGACCATCGTCGATCTGATCGACACGCACGGCGGCTTCAACGTCATCACCGACCACATTACCACTCGCAACAAGCACAAGCTGATGTGGCTGCTGGCCATCATCACGTTTTTCATGTCGGCGGCGCTGGACAACATGACCACGACGATCATCATGGTAATGCTGCTGCGGCGAATCATTGCGGATCAGAAGGAGCGCTGGATTTTCGCCAGCCTGATCGTCATCGCGGCCAACAGCGGCGGCGCATGGTCGCCCATCGGCGACGTGACGACGATCATGCTCTGGATGCGCGGCAACGTCACTGCGGCGGCCCTGATGGGAACGCTTTTCGTGCCGTGCATCGTATCGGTAATCATCCCGACGGCGATCGCGATGCGCTACGTGGGCAACGAAGACGCGGCCCCCGTGGACGAAAGCGCGTTCGAAGCGGAGCTGCCCAAGGGCGTGGGTCCGCGGCTGAGCAAGTTCATCCTCGTCACGGGCGTCCTCAGCCTGCTGTTCGTACCCGTATTCAAGAGCATCACCCACCTGCCGCCCTACATGGGCATGATGGTTTCGCTGGGCGTGATGTGGGTGCTGACGGAGATCATCTACGACCGCAAACGCGGCATCGAGGAGTCGATCAAATGCCGCGTGTCGAAGGTGCTCAAGCATATCGACATGCCGACGATTCTCTTCTTCCTCGGCATCCTGATGTCGGTGGCCGCACTGCAGAGCGCGGGCGTGCTGACCGACGTGGCCAACTGGCTCGACAAGCAGGTGCACGAGGTCTTCACGATCGCGGGCGTCATCGGCGTGCTTTCGTCGGTCATCGACAACGTACCGCTGGTGGCCGCATGTATGGGCATGTATCCGGTCATGGACGCGGCGGCGGTTGCGGCCAGCGCCGATCCGGCCTACATGCAGTCGTTCGTGCAGGACGGACTGTTCTGGCACCTGCTGACCTACTGCGCAGGCGTGGGCGGCAGTCTGCTGATTATCGGTTCGGCGGCGGGCGTCGTGGCGATGGGGCTGGAAAAGATCAACTTCGCGTGGTACTTCAAGAAAATCACGCTGCTGGCGTTCGTCGGCTATCTGTCGGGCATTCTGGTCATCCTGCTCGAACACCTGCTGATCGGGCTATGACCGGAGAGGAGCGATGTGAAAAAGGGCGCGGAGGATTTTCCCCTGCGCCCTTTTCATTTACAGGCGGTTATTCATAGCCGGGCCGCTGATTGTCGGCCGGCCGTTTTCCGGGCTGAGCGTTCTCCGCAAGAAACGGCGAATACATCATCAGCGCGTCGTTGCGGGTGACGTACTGCACATCGACGCAGCGGCCTTCGGCGTCGTACACCTCGCGGTAGAGCTTGTTGTGGCGGCTGTATCCGCCCCAGTATTCGCTCTGCATGCAGTGATCCCGTTCGACCACGCGGTAAGAGTATTCCGGCCGCCGGTCGGCGCGCCACTCCCCTTCGAGGAACTCGCCGCCTACGGTGACATGCAGGCGGAAAGTCGTCTGCGTATCGTTGCGGATCATCAGGTCGCGGTAGGGATAAACGCAGGTCGCGCCGCTTCCGAAAGGCTGGGTGCGGCCGCAGTCGGGAAATACGTCGTACGAATGGCGGTAACGCTCGACAACGGTCAGCGGCGTATGGAGCGTCATCCAGAAGATCAGGTTGGACATCTGGCAGAGTCCGCCGCCGACTCCGGGGCGGAACGTGCCGCAGAAAAGAACGATGCCGTCGAGATAGCCCTTGCGGCGGGAGGGACGTCCGATCAGCCGCCAATAGCTGAACGTCTCGCCCGGACGCAGCACCACGCCGTCGAGACGCGCCGCGGCCAGCCGGAGATTGGTGATCTTGTTGTATTGGTACTGCATGTCGACGTCCTTCAGCCTGCGCAGCAAGGGCGTCCGGTGCCGGAAGTGCGAATAGTCGCAGCTCGGAGAGCCGGATTTACGGGCGAAACGCAGGCCGCCGAAGTACCACAACCCGTAACGCAGGCAGGTGTACCAGAGACGTCCGCACCACAGGCGGAAAGGGCTGCGGCGCCGAGGTTCGGCACTTGGTCGGTCCACGGTCAGCCCAGTTTGGCCATGAACTTCTCGCGGTCCACCACATAGCGGATATGCACGCCCTCGCCGATCATCCCCCCGGCGTCGCGCGCGCCGACGTTGAAAGTCAGCTTGCGTCCCTCGACTTCGGTCAGCACGGCCGTCGCGGTGATTTCGGCGCCCAGCCCCGAAGGTTTGATATGGGTGACGTTCATCTCCGCGCCCACGGTCGTCGAGCCGGCAGGCAATGCGGCCGCCGCGGCTGTCATGGCGGCGTTTTCCATCAGCGCCACCATCGAAGGCGTGGCGAATACGGGCAGGTCGCCCGATCCCATCGCGGCGGCCGTATTTTCGTTCGTTACCGTAGTGCGGCTCTGGGCCGACAATCCTTTTTCGAGCATAATATCGTTCTGGCGTATGACGTTTAACCGATAAATAATTACCTTCGCAAAGGTAACAATTTTTTACGGACATGAAAAAGTGGCTTCTGCTTCTGATAACGCTGGCCGCCGCACTCCCCGGAGCGCAGGCGCAGGGAGGCCGCGGCTTCTGGCATCAGGAGTGGTGCGTGGAAAAGGGCGACTCGGTGCCGCTGGTGCACATTCTTCCGGTTTACGTATTTAGCCGCCCGGTGGACCTGCGCCGCTACCGCAAGCTGGTCGATGCCGTGAAGAAGGTCTACCCCATCGCCCGGATCGCCAAAGCCAAGATGGCGGCCATGGAGGAGGAGTTGTGCCGCCTGCCGACGAAGAAGGCGCAGAAAGCCTATATCAGACAGGTTTACAACCAAATCAAGGAGGAGTATACGCCGGTGCTGAAGCACATGACCCGCACGCAGGGCAAAGTGTTGCTGAAACTGATCGACCGCGAAACGGAATACACCGCCTACGAGGTGCTGAAGGAGTTCCGGGGCGGCTTCGTGGCGGGATTCTGGCAGGGCGTGTCGCGCATCTTCGGACAGAACCTCAAGTCGGAATACGACAAGCAGAACGAAGACCGGATGATCGAACAGATCGTAATTTATTACGAAGCCGGACTGCTGCGGTAAGCGACCGGCTGGGGCAACCGGGCTGCGACGGCTGGGCAACCGGATTGCGACGGCTGGGCAACCGGATTGCGGCGACCCGGCAATCCGGTCAGAAGTTGAACGACAGGCCGACGCCGACGCCCATATAGGAGCGGGTCGGACGGAAGTCTCCGTATCGGAATCCGAAATTATCCGTAATATAACAATGGTAGGTGAAATCTCCGTAGAGATTGAACCGCCAGATGGGAATAATCAGCCGCGCGCCGACATCGAAAGTACAGCTGAAGCGGTGTCTGACGAGAAATCCCCCGTCATAGGGCGGAAGGCTCAGCGGCCCGAACATCATGCCCGGTGTGAAACCCGTATGCACTTCGAACGCCGAGGGGAGAATCGAGAACAGCGTGGTGAGGAACGCACTGCCCCAGTCGGGTTTGCTCTCCCCGTAATACCCGTAATAATCGTTGCCATAAGGGTCGTTGTTCGGATAGCCTTCGTCCCTGCTTCTGCGCCATGCCGACACCATACGTCCCGTCCGCCATGTAAACTGCATCGGGATGGAATAGTAGTCGAAGACGTCGGAGTCCAGAAAGACGTTCAGACCCGTGCGGAAGCCGATGTTGTAGTAGTTGTAGCGGGCATAGTCGATGCTGAACGCCTGCAGGTCGGGCGAAAGCCGGCCGCCGTTGCCGAGCTGGATCTGGGCGCCGTAGCGGATGCCGATTTCGTTGCCGTAGGGCAGGCCCTTCGGGGGCTGCCATTCGTCGGGAGTCTGGGCCGCCCCGCTGACGCAACACAGAAGCGCGAGGAGTACCGCAAAAGCTGTTTTTTTCATAATGCATAGTTTGCTTCGGTCACAAAGGTAGCACAATAGGCCGGACTGCCAAACATTTACGCCGAAAAGTGCGGTCGGCGGCGGCAGCGGCGCCGAAAATTGCCGCGGCCCTTGCTCTTTGTGAATTATTCGTTATCTTTGTGGGCAAAATTTCGCAGACCTATGTTTGAAAATTTAACGGATAAACTCGAACGGTCGTTCAAAATCCTCAAAGGCGAGGGCCGCATCACGGAGATCAACATCGCCGAAACCCTCAAGGAGATTCGCCGTGCGCTGATCGACGCCGACGTCAACTACAAGGTAGCCAAGTCGTTCACCGACGAAGTGAAGCAGAAGGCGCTGGGGCAGGACGTATTGAAGGCGGTGAAGCCCGGCCAGATGATGACCAAGATCGTACGCGACGAGCTGGCCCTGTTGATGGGCGGCACGGCGACGGACATCCGGCTGGAGGGCAATCCCGCCGTGATTCTGATCGCGGGTCTTCAGGGTTCGGGTAAAACCACTTTCTCAGGCAAGCTGGCTTCGTTCATCAAGAGCAAGAAAGGCCGGCAGGTACTGCTGGTCGCCGGCGACGTTTACCGTCCGGCAGCCATCGACCAGCTGAAGGTGCTCGGAGGGCAGATCGGCGTCGAGGTATATACCGAAGAGGGCAGCAAAGACCCGGTGCAGATCGCCGAAAACGCCATAAAATACGCACGCCAGCACGCGTTCAACGTCGTGATCGTCGATACCGCCGGACGTCTGGCCGTAGACGAGGCGATGATGCAGGAGATCACGGCCATCAAAACCGCCGTGAAACCCTCGGAAACGCTCTTCGTCGTGGACGCCATGACGGGTCAGGACGCCGTGAACACGGCACGGGAGTTCAACGACCGGCTCGACTTCGACGGCGTGGTGCTCACCAAACTCGACGGCGACACCCGCGGCGGCGCCGCGATCTCGATCCGTTCGGTCGTCAACAAACCGCTGAAATTCATTTCGAGCGGCGAGAAGATGGACGCCCTGCAGGTCTTCCACCCCGAACGTATGGCCGACCGTATTCTGGGCATGGGCGACGTGGTGTCGCTCGTGGAGCGCGCGCAGGAGCAGTTCGACGAGGAGGAGGCCCGCAAGCTGAAAAAGAAGCTGGTCAAGAACCAGTTCAATTTCAACGACTTCATCGGCCAGATCCAGCAGATCAAGAAGATGGGCAACCTGAAAGACCTTGCGTCGATGCTTCCCGGCATGGGCAAGATGCTCAAGAACGTGGACATTCCGGACGACGTCTTCAAGCAGACCGAGGCGATCATCTCGTCGATGACCCCCGCCGAGCGCGAACGCCCCGAAATCATCAATGCCCGCCGCCGCGAACGCATCGCTAAAGGCAGCGGCACGACGATGGCCGACGTGAACCGTCTGATGAAGCAGTTCGAGGACACCCGCAAGATGATGAAGGCCGTGGCCGGAGGCGGTATGAAGATGCCGAAGATGCCCGGCATGCGGCGGTAATTCAGACGACAAGCCGTCCCGCCGTCCCGGAAAATCCGAAGTTTCCGAAACAAAATCAGAAAATCCCTGCACGACCGATTCGGTGCAGGGATTTTTAAATTCGGACCGGGCTACTCCGTCCAGCCGTTATAACGGATGTTGTCCGGATTCCATTTCTGTTTAGGCTCCGGGGTCTCGGCCGGATACCCGATCGGAATCACGTTCAGCGGTACGACGGACCCCGGCAGTCCCAGAATACTGCGAACGGCCTTCACCCGCTCGCTGCGGGGATATACGCCCGTCCACACCGCCCCCAGCCCCACGGCATGCGCTGCGAGAAGCAGGTTCTCGGAAGCGGCCGAAGCGTCCATCACCCACCAGTCGCCGGAAGCGCCCGGATTGCGGGTGAGGTCCGCGCAGACGACGACCGCCAGCGGCGCCGATGCCGCCATCTTGGCGTATTGCAGGGAGTCGGCAAATTTTTGGAGCAGCGCCTTGTCGTCCACGACCACGAAGACCCACGGCTGGCGGTTCATGGCCGAAGGCGCGGCCATCGCCGCACGCAGCAGCAGTTCGACCGTATCGGCCCCTACCGGACAGTCCCGGTAGGCGCGAACGCTCGTGCGCGTCGCAATCACGTCGAGGGCGCTCCGCTCCCCCGCGGCCGGCAGTCCGGCGGCAGAGATTCCCGCAGCTGGCATTCCAACGGCGGAGGTGCCGGCGGCGGCCTGTTTGTCGCCGGCCAGCCACCACGTCAGCAGGGCCGCCAGCAGGGCGCCGAGCAGGAAAAAGAGAGTTTTCGAGGTTTTCATAGGCGGTTGCATCGGGATTTCACTTACGGCAAATATAAACGAAAAAATCGGGAAATGCGGCAGGACGGGTCCAATCGGGAAAAATGCCGGGTAAATTAATCGTTCCCGTGTTTGGAGGGGGTGCATTTTATCGTTACCTTTGTCCGGATCATATCCCAGAAAGAAAATGCACAAATCGGGCTTTGTAAATATCATCGGAAATCCCAATGTCGGAAAATCGACACTGATGAACGCTCTGGTCGGCGAAAAACTGTCGATCATCACCTCCAAGGCGCAGACCACGCGCCACCGCATCATGGGCATCGTCTCCGGCGAAGATTTCCAGATCGTCTACTCCGACACGCCGGGCATCCTCAAACCCAGTTACAAACTGCAGGAGTCGATGATGAAATTCGTGACCGGCGCCGTGACCGACGCCGACGTCATCCTCTACGTCACCGACACCGTGGAGCAGGGCGACCGTTCGGCCGAAATCATCGGCCGCATCCGGGAAAGCGGCATTCCGACCGTCGTGGTGATCAACAAGATCGACCTCTCGACGCCCGAAGCGCTCGACGCGCTGGTGGACAAGTGGCGACAGGAGCTGCCCGAAGCGCAGATCGTACCCGCATCGGCCAAGGAAAACTTCAATATCGAGGGGTTGTTCAAAACCATCCTCGCCCTGCTGCCCGAAGGTCCGGCGTTCTACCCGAAAGAGACGCTGACGGACAAGACGCTGCGTTTCTTCGCATCGGAAATCATCCGCGAAAAGATCCTCAAATTCTACGACAAGGAGATCCCCTACTGCTGCGAAATCGAGATCGACAGCTACAGGGAGGAACCGACGATCGACCGCATCGCCGCGACGATCTACGTCGCCCGCGACTCGCAGAAAGGCATACTGATCGGCCACAAGGGCGAAAAGCTCAAGCGTGTGGGACAGACCGCACGCGAGGACATGGAGGAGTTCCTCGGCAAGAAGGTCTTCCTGCAGCTTTTCGTCAAGGTAAGCGACGACTGGCGCAACAACGAGCGCCAGCTGCGCCGTTTCGGATATGAATTGGAATAAACCGGAATAATAAACAGCCCGAAAAGAACGTTAGAGGGACAAGTGAGTCGGAAAATGCGTAAATATATCTTGGGAATCGCCCTTGCCGCCGCGCTGATGTGCGGGACGAAATCGTATGCACAATACAACCGGGAATATTTTTTCTGGGTCGGACGTTCGTGCATGATGAACAACGATTACCAAGAGGCCATCCGCACGCTCAACACCCTGCTGCGTTTCGACGAAAACGCCTTCGAAGGCTATTTCCTGCGCGGCATCGCCAAATACAACCTCGACGACCTGCTGGGCGCCGAAGCCGATTTCTCGACCGCGATCCGCATGAATCCGGTCTACACGCAGGCCTACACCTACCGCGCCATCACCCGCTCGCGGCTGGGCAACTACGACGACGCGCTGCAGGACTTCCGAGAAGCCATCGAGCTGCGTCCCGACCTGCCGGGACCCTATTACAGCCGCGGCGTCACGCGTCTTTTGAACCAGCAGTTCACCGAGGCCATCGACGATTTCGACAAGTTCATCCGTCAGGAGAACAAGGTCGCCGACGCCTTTATCTGCCGCGGCCTGAGTTACCTGCATCTCAAGGACACGGTCCGCGCCTACGACAATTTCAACACCGCCATCCGCACCAACCGCGAGAACCCCAACGGTTACAACCGCCGGGGCGGTCTCTACATGGAGCAGAAGCGTTATCCCGAAGCCGAAGCCGACTTCAACAAGGCGATCGAGTGCGACTCGACCTACCTGCTGTCATACTTCAACCGGGCGCTGGTCTACTCGAACACCAACCGCCCGATGCTGGCCTTGTCGGACTTCGACAAGGTGATCCAGCTCGATTCGACCAACTCGCTGACCTACTTCAACCGCGCCATGCTGCGCACGCAGATCGGCGACTACAACCGCGCACTGGAGGATTACGACAAAGTGGCGCTCTATTCGCCCAACAACGTGCTGGTATACTACAACCGCGCGGGCGTATACGCCCAGCTGGGCGAGATCGAAAAAGCCGCAGAGGACTACACCTCGGCCATCAAGCTCTATCCCGACTTCGCCAACGCCTATATCTACCGCGGCCGCCTGCGCGAGCTGCTGCGCGACCCGCAGGGCGCCAAGAAGGACCGCGACACGGCGCAGAAGAAAATCGCGGAATACCGCTCGCGCCTGAGCGACAGCACCTATTCGATATTCGCCGATACGACGCAGCGCTTCGACCGCCTGCTGTCATTCGACAGCAAATTCTCAGGCGGCAGTTTCGACCGCGTGACGGGCCACAACGGCGGACGCGAAGAGATGCGCCTGCTGCCGCTGTTCAAATTCACGCTGATGCGCCCCGACACCGTGCCGGCCGTGAAGCGTTACCACGTGCAGCGCGTCGAAGACTTCAAGAAACGCGTGGACAACGAATTCCTGACGCTTTCGTGGCGCGAAACCAACATTGCGCCCGACACGCTCGTGATGCTCGACAAGCAGTATGTCGAGGAGCTGAAAGCGGCGGAAACCTCGTGGACGGTGCTCTTCGAGCGCGGCGTCTCGCAGGCGCTCATCAAGCAGTACACCAATGCCGTCAATACCTTCTCGTCGGCCATCGAACTGAATCCGAGCAACCCGTTCCTCTACCTGAACCGCTCGACCACGCGCGCCGAGATGATCGACTTCATCTCGTCGATCGACAACTCCTACCAGCGCATCACCATCGACTCGGACCCGGCGAACCGGCTGAACAACAACAGCAAACGCACGTACAGCTACGACGAGGCGGTAGCCGACCTGAACAAGGCCATCAAGCTCTTCCCCGATCTGGCCTACAGCTACTACAACCGTGCGAACCTGCGGGCCTTGTCGGGAAGCCTGCCCGAAGCGTTCGAAGACTACACGAAGGCCATCGAACTCAACCCCAATTTCGCCGAGGCGTATTACAACCGCGGCATCATACAGATATTCATGAAGGACACGCGCAAAGGGTGTCTCGACATTTCGAAGGCCGGCGAACTGGGTATCGTCGAGGCTTACGAGGTGCTGAAACGTTACGCGCCGACGGAGAAGTAAGCTAACTCAAATCAAATAACTATGACGGAAATTATCCAACGAAAACTCAACGATTCGGCATTCGTCCGCTGGACGGCGCTGATTCTGATCGCGCTGACGATGTTCTTCGGCTACATGTTCGTAGACATGATGTCGCCGCTGCAGAGCATGATCGAGGCCCAGCGCGGCTGGACGCCCGACGTCTTCGGCATGTACGGAAGCTCGGAGTTCATTTTCAACGTCTTCGGATTCCTGATTCTGGCGGGCATCATCCTCGACAAGATGGGCATACGCTTCACGGGAGTGCTCTCGGCGTCCCTGATGTTCATCGGCGCCAGCATCAAGTATTACGGAGTGAGCGACGCCTTCATCGGTTCGGGCATCGAAACGTGGCTCAACAGCTGGTGGGTATCGTTTCCGGGCAGCGCCAAACTCGCATCGCTGGGATTCATGATCTTCGGCTGCGGCATGGAGATGGCCGGCATCACCGTATCGAAGACCATCGCCAAATGGTTCGAAGGCAAGGAGATGGCACTGGCCATGGGACTCGAAATGGCCATCGCCCGCGTGGGCGTATTCGCCGTGTTCACCATCTCGCCGTGGCTGGCCAACATGGCGCCGGCAACGGTCGTACGTCCGGTGGCGTTCTGCACCCTGCTGCTGCTGATCGGCCTGCTGACCTACGTGGTCTTTACGTTCATGGACCGCAAGCTGGACAAACAGCTGGGACTCGACGCCAAAGGCAACAACAGCTCGGAAGAGGAGTTCCGCGTCAGCGACCTCGGCAAAATATTCGGCAGCAAGGTCTTCTGGATCGTCGCCATGCTCTGCGTGCTCTACTACTCGGCGATCTTCCCCTTCCAGCGTTTCGCCACGAACATGCTGGAGAGCAACCTCGGCGTCTCGGCCCAGACGGCCGCCGACATCTTCCGCTGGTTCCCGATGGGCGCCGCGGCCATCACGCCACTGCTCGGCAGCTACCTCGACCATAAGGGCAAGGGCGCTACGATGCTGATCTTCGGTGCAATTCTGATGACGGTCTGCCACCTGATCTTCGCCTTCGTACTTCCGGCCTATCCGAGCACGCTGATCGCCTACGGCGCGATCATCATTCTCGGCATCTCGTTCTCGCTGGTTCCCGCGGCCCTCTGGCCCTCGGTTCCCAAGATCATGGAGACCCGCTATCTGGGTTCGGCATACTCGCTGATCTTCTGGATTCAGAACATCGGGCTGTGCCTCTTCCCGGCCGTGATCGGCTATGCGCTCAAATTCAGCAACCCCGGCCATATCGACGGTACAGCCTACAACTATACGCTTCCGATGGTGATCTTCGCAAGCTGCGGCGTCGTCGCCATGCTGCTCGGCATATGGCTCAAAGCCGAGGACCGCAGGAAACATTACGGGCTTGAACTGCCCAATATCAAGAAGTAGCCAAACTACGATAAGTAAATGAAGAGGAAGGGCTGTCGTGCGATGCACGGCGGCCCTTTATAATTTACTGCTACATAGCCCGTTAATCGTACAGTGCCGAAGCGGCGGCACCGCATCGAGGGAGAGAAAAACAGCCGAAGGTTGCTGTTAGTAATATTTTTTACTATATTTACAACCAAGTTGTTAGGTTAAAACAGACAGGATAAAACGTAAAAATCAGCGTAACGAACTTACAGTTTGTTACTTCAGACTTCGCACCCGGCGGAAGCGGGGCGGATACGGTTTGTTCGATTAAAACGAAAAAACAATGTGTGATCCCATCAAATCAATCGCCAACCGCCTGCGCGGATTGCGCGAAGTGCTCGAACTCTCGGCGCAGGAGGTGGCGGAGAGCTGTCATCTCCGGGTCGAAGAGTATATGGCGCTGGAGAGCGGCGAAAGCGACATCTCGGTAAACGTCCTGCAGACCATAGCCCGCCGTTACGGAATCAGTCTGGACGTGCTCATGTTCGGCGAAGAGCCCAAGATGAACGCCTATTTCATCACCCGTGCGGGTGCGGGCGTGTCGGTCGAACGGCGCAAAGCCTACAAGTACGAAGCGCTGGCGTCGGGATTCCGCGACCGGAAAGCCGATCCTTTCATCGTGACGGTAGAACCCACTCCGGCCGACGCCCCGATGCACCTGAACAGTCACGAGGGGCAGGAGATGAACTACGTGCTCGAAGGGCGTCTGCTGCTGAGCCTGAACGGGAAAGAATTGATGTTGAACGTCGGTGACAGTCTCTATTTCGATTCCAGCCTGCCGCACGGAATGAAGGCGCTCGACGGGCGGCCGGTCCGCTTTCTGGCGATAATCATGTAAGCTATGGTAGAGAGATTCTTACAGCAAACGGCCTTCCGCTCGCAGGAGGATTACAGAAAGAACCTGCATATCCGCGTCCCGGAGAATTTCAACTTCGCGTATGACGTGGTGGACGCCTACGCGGAGGAACAGCCCGACCGGAAAGCGCTGCTCTGGACAAACGATCAGGGTGCGGAGATTCAGTTCACGTTCGCCGACATGAAGCGGGAGACCGACCGCACGGCCTCCTATTTCCAGCGTCTCGGCATCGGAAAGGGCGACGTGGTGATGCTGATTCTCAAACGGAGATACGAATTCTGGTTTTCGATCCTCGCCCTGCACAAGCTGGGGGCGGTCGTGATTCCGGCGACTCACCTGCTGACCAAGAAAGACGTCGTGTACCGGTGCAACACGGCCGGAATCAAGGCGATCGTCGCGGCGGGCGAACGGGTGATCACCGACCACGTGGCGGCGGCCATGCCGGAAAGCCCGACGACCGAACTGCTGATAAGCGTCGGGCCGGAAATTCCCGAAGGATTCCTCGATTTCCACGCGGGAATCGCAAACGCCGCCCCTTTCGTGCGTCCGCAGCGGGTGAACGCCAACGACGATATCATGATGATGTACTTCACATCGGGAACCACGGGCGAACCTAAAATGGTGGCGCACGACTTCACCTATCCGCTGGGGCATATCAGCACGGGGTGTTTCTGGCACAACCTGCACGACGGGAGCCTGCACCTGACGATCGCCGACACGGGATGGGCGAAGGCCGCTTGGGGCAAGCTGTACGGGCAATGGCTGGCCGGGGCCAATATTTTCGTCTACGACCACGAGAAATTTACGCCGGCGGACATCCTGCACAAGATCGAACAGTACCGCATCACCTCGCTGTGCGCCCCACCCACGATCTACCGCTTTCTGATCCGCGAAGACCTCTCGAAATACGACCTCTCGTCGCTCGAATACTGCACCACGGCCGGAGAAGCATTGAACGGAGCCGTCTACGACACCTTCAAGCAGCTGACGGGCGTCCGGCTGATGGAGGGTTTCGGGCAGACCGAAACGACGCTCACGCTCGCCACATTCCCGTGGATGGAGCCGAAGCCCGGCAGCATGGGCGTGCCCACCCCCCAGTACGAAATCGACCTGCTGACGCCCGACGGACGTTCGGCCGAGGACGGCGAACAGGGGCAGATCGTAATCCGCACCGACAAGGGAAAACCGCTGGGGCTGTTCAAGGAGTACTACCTGAACGACGAACTCACGCGCGAAGTCTGGCACGACGGAGTTTACTACACGGGCGACGTGGCATGGCGCGACGAGGACGGCTATTTCTGGTTCGTGGGACGTGCCGACGACGTGATCAAGAGTTCGGGCTACCGCATCGGCCCCTTCGAGGTGGAGAGCGCGCTGATGACCCACCCCGCCGTGGTGGAGTGCGCCATTACGGGCGTGCCCGACGAAATCCGCGGACAGGTGGTCAAAGCGACGATCATCCTCGGCGAAAAGTACAGGACGCAGGCCGGGGAAGCGCTGATCAAAGAGCTGCAGAACCACGTGAAGCGGATCACGGCGCCCTACAAGTATCCGCGCATCATCGAATTCGTGGAGGAGTTGCCCAAGACGATCAGCGGCAAAATCCGACGCAAGGAGATTCGCAACGGGGATGAAAAACGGTAATCCCCGCCGGGGCGGACCTATCCGCTGGCAGATTTCCGGAGCCAGCCGGATACCAGCACCTTGCTGAATTGCCCGGAATCTGCAGGGTTGCCCGGAGTTTTCGGGTTACCCGGAGTTTTCGGGCTGCAGTTCGGGAACTTGGCCGGGCGCTGTTCCTGCGACCGAGGTCCGGCTCCGCCGCGAGATACACCCCTCTTTCTATTCCGATCGCCTGAAACAAATGTTTCGGGCGATCGTGTTTTTTTGGGTTCGGAGGGCAGCTACGATTAAGGCACGCCCGCGCCAGCATCTCGATACGCTCCGCAACGACTCGATGCGGCCCGCATCCCAATGCCCCGCGGGATCAGCGGACTCGCAGGATCAGCGGACCTGCCGATCAGCGGACCCGTTCGTACAGCTCCGTGATGCGGCTGCACATCTCTTCCCACGAAAAACGCTTGCGCTCCTCGATGCAGTTCAGTCGGAAACGCTCGATCGCGTCACCCTCGTACATCTTCGCAACGGCTTCGGCGACGCCCCGCGCCGTCGGTTCGCACACATACCCTACCCGTCCGTCGGGCACGATCTCGGCCAGCCCCCCGACATCGGTGACGACCATCGGAACGCAAAACTGATAGGCGATCTGCGTCACGCCGCTCTGCGTGGCCGTTTTATAGGGCTGCACGACGAAATCGGCGGCCGAAAAATAGTATTTCACCTGCTCGTCGGGAATAAAACGGTCGTGAAGAATCACGTCGTCCTGCAAACCGTTGTCGGCGATCTGACGCAGGTAACGCTCCTTCGGGGTGTAGAACTCGCCGGCGACGATGAGTTTGCGCCCTTCGGCGCGCCCCGCGCGTTTCAATTCGGCCCACGCATCGAGCAGCAGATCGAGTCCCTTATAATCGCGGATCAGGCCGAAAAACAGCGCGTAACCCACCGCAGGATCGAGCCCCAGCCGGACGCACGCTTCGGAGCGCGCCACCCGCTCGCCGAAATTTTCGAACAGCGGATGCGGCGAGAAGAGTGCCGGAGCCTTGCTGTAGGCTTCCAGTTCGCGGTGCACCTGCTCGGACATATAGACGAAGCCGTCCACGGCCCGCAGGTAGTAACGGTTGAAGGGCTTATCGGTCAGGTGGCGTTCATGCGGCTCGACATTGTCGATCTGGCAGAGGACCTTCGTATGGCCGTTGCCGCGCGCGATGCGCGCGATGGTGCCGAAGCAGGGCGCCATGAAGGGCGTCCAGTACTTCATCAGCACGAAGTCGGGCCGCTCCCGGCGGATGCGGCGGCCCACGCGGAGCCAGTTGAAGGGATTGACCGTATTGACGCACCGGCAGATGTCGAGGTCGGCGGGAGGCGGCGTATCGACGGTCTGGCTCTTGCCGGGGAAGAGCAGCGACGGATATTGCAGCGTAAAGGTTTTGATATCGACCTCATTGCCCCGCAGCCGGAACGTGCGGGCCATGATCTCCATGATCGAAGCCAATCCCCCGCGGTAGGGGTGCGCAGGTCCTAAAATTGTAATTTTCATAGTACAAATATAGGAAAATATGCGACATGGCAACCGTTTTCCCGCTCTTTATCGCCGACGCAGAGGGCGCATCGGCGGATCGGCCGCCCGCAGGCACGGAAAATCCCCGCCGAAGCGGGGACTTCCCGTGCCGCAGAGGGCAGAAACGCATATACGATTAAAAAACGGGATCCGGCCCGGAAGGCATCCGCGGTGCCGGTCCGGCAGGACGGACTATTCTCCGTCGCCGGGGTGTCCGAAGCTCTTGGCGGCGTGCTTGCTTCCCGCGGCGGATTGCAGCGCGAGGTACTCCTCGCCGTAGTCGAGTACGTTTTGCAGTTCGGTGCGGAAGGTGTCGAGGTGCTGCTCCTCCTCGGCGATGATGTCCTGAAACATCTTGTGCGTAACGGCATCCTTGTGCTCGGAAGCGATGCGCGAAGCCTCGTTGTAGGAATCTATGGTGCTCTGCTCCAGCTGCAGCGCCAAACGGAGCATGTCCTTGACGTCGGTCACCTGCCGGGTGCGGAACGAAGCGTTCATATCGACGTCGCCCTGCAGGAAGAGGATGCGGTCGGAGAACTCTTCGATATGGCGCATCTCGGCGATCGAGATTTCGCGCATGATCTTCGAAAGGTACTGATAGCGGTCATCCTCGAAATGGGTGTGGAAATACATGTACTGGAGTGAAGTGGCGATTTCCTTGCCCACGGCATCGTTCAGCAGGTCGATGCTCACCTGATACTTGTTTTGTGTTTTAACTGCGTTTTCCATAATGAAAAAGGTTTTGCAGCCGTAACTGCAAAACCCGTTCCACGAAGCAGATGCGGGACACGCCCCGCAGGCTTATTTCCACTCGATAGAGGCGCGCACGGCCGGAGTGCCCTCGTCGCTGCGTATCTCGAAAAGCGCCGTGCGGCCACGCTGCTCGTAACCGACGCTAAGCGTCTGGCCGTAACGGCATTCGCGCAGGAAATGGATGTCGAAGCGCACCGGCGTCTCCTGCATGAGCAGTTCGACGGGCAGCATGTCGATCATCATTTCGATATAGCGCATCGTATTGACGTGGCGGTTGAAGTCGATGTCGCTGTAGACCACCTTGTGTTCGACCGTCTGCGCAGGATTCACCTCGCGGATCTTGCGGGGCTTGTCGGTCGGCGACGGAGCGTCGACGATGGCGTCGGCGTGGGCGTCGCCCACCCACGACAGATCGAGCGCCGAACGGCTCTTAAGGTCGATCATCGCCCACTGCGTCACGGCGCGGCCGAATTCGGTCCCTGCCGCATCGGTCAGCGTGAAGTTACGCGTGGAGAGCACCCGGCCGTATTCGTTGATCCACGTGGCGATCGTATAATCGGTATACTGCGTGGGCTGGCTGTCAAATTCGACAGCCATGCGCGAGAGGACCCACGAGTGGTTGTCGGCGTTCAGCGCGTCCACGCCGAAGCCCTTGCCGTGGGCGTCGACGCCCGCCGTATTGAGGATCGCCGAACCAAGCGAGGGAATCGTAGCCCTCAGCGTGAAATCCACGTCCTGCGGTTCGACACGGTAATTATAATGCGATTTTTCTGCCATATTGCTGATTTTTAACGTTGTGTCCCGGCAAAGATACGTTTTTTGCAGATATTTTCATATATTTGTTTGACTATTAACCCTTATTAAAAATCGTTAGTTATGGAAATGAAAAAACTCGACTTCGCGGAAACGCTGAAGGATTCGATCGCCATCGGCGTGAAAAACGCCCCGTCGGTGGTCGTGGCAGTGGCCTTGTGGCTCGTGACGATCTGGATACCCTATATCAATATAGGGACGACCATCGCCATCAGCCTGCTGCCGGTCGAACTGGCCAAAGGCAGCGTAATCAACCCGCTCGGAATTTTCGACAGCAAATACCGCCGCTACATGGGCGAGTACCTCATCACGGCCGGCCTGATGGTGATTCCGATCTACATCGCCTTCGTATTCATGATCGTGCCGGGCATCGTGCTGTCCCTGTCATGGGCGCTTTCGTTCTATTTCCTGCTCGGCAAGGGCAAAAAACCGATGCAGGCCATCAAGGCGTCGAACGACGCGACGTACGGCAGCAAGTGGACGATGTTTCTCGTGACGCTGGTATTCGGCATCATGGTGGGCATCGTGTTCGGCATCTTGTACGCCATTTGTCTGGCCATCAACGTCGGCTTCATCACCTTCCTCGTCATGTTCGTCCTGATCGTGCTCGCGGCTTCGGTCCGGATGGCGATCGACGCATCGTTCTGGAAACAGCTGAAAGACAACGTGGAATAAGTTTACGGCACTATTTCCCAAAGACGGCCTGCGGGTCGTCTTTTTTTGTCTAGGACCAAATATTTTATCGAAAAACGATAAATATTATTTGTTTTTCGAAAATAAATACTAAATTTGCACTATCGAAACTTAAAAACCGAAGCTATGCAGAACAAAAAGAGACTGCACAAACATTTGCTGATGATCTACATCATCTACTTCGCGGCGCTGATCGTCGGCTTCGCCGCGAGTTTCGTGCCCGACTTTTCGCGGGGATGGCGCAACGCGCAGAATACGCTGGAGATGGAAATTCCGCAGGGAGGCATACGCTCCTACTACGTTTCGGCTCCGGTCATCCGCTCCGCCGGCGAACCTATAGGCATCGACAACCTGCCGGAGAACATCACTCCGACGATCAGCCGTCTCGACCTGAAGGTGACCGTGGACGAAGCCTACACGCTGGGCAACGCATTCAAGGTGATGGGCAACAACAGCTTCTGCTACCTGCTGATGGTCATCACGGGCCTTTCGTACCTGACGATCCTCGTACTGATCGCACTGATCATCAACTCGCTCCGCAAGTCGATCCGCGACGAGCAGCCGCTACGCCACAGCAACATCCTGCGCACGCGCGCCATCGGCATCCTAATTCTCGTGGGCGAGTTGAGCGAAGCCTTCATGAAGTACCTCAACAACAACGAGGCCGTCCGCCTGCTCGAAGGAACCTCCTTCGAAGTCGTGCAGACATTTCCGCTGAGTTACTGGAACGTGATCGTCGGCATTCTGTTCCTCTTCATGGCCGAAGTGCTCTCACTCGGCACGCAGCTCAGCGAAGAGCAGAAACTGACTATCTAAAAACAACGTAATTACCATGATAACGACAGGAACGACAAATAACGGGGGGGGGACGACATTATGGCTATAATCATCAATATAGACGTCATGATGGCAAAGCGCAAGATGTCGCTCGGCGAACTCGCCGAACGCGTGGACATCACGCCCGCCAACCTCTCGATCCTCAAAAACGGGAAAGCGAAAGCCATCCGGTTCTCGACGCTCGAAGCGATCTGCCGCGAGCTGGACTGCCAGCCGGGAGACATCATCGAATACCGCCCGGACCAGCCGTCGGAAGAGTAACAAAAACCCCTTTATACGATCAATTATGAGAAAAATCACCATGCTCGTCATCGCGGCATTCGCAGTGACAAGCGCAGCGGCCCAGTTCAATCCGCAGCAGCCGATTCCGGCGGACAAGGACGTCCGCACGGGCAAGCTCGAAAACGGAATGACCTACTACATCCGCCACAACGAAAAGCCGAAAGGACAGGCCGACTTCTACATTCTGCACGACGTCGGCGCCATTCAGGAGAACGATTCCCAGCAGGGGCTCGCCCACTTCCTCGAACACATGGCCTTCAACGGCACCAAGAACCTCCCCGGCAAGATGCTGACGGAGTATCTCGAAAAAGTAGGCGTGAAATTCGGCGCCAACCTCAATGCCGGCACCGGCTGGGACCAGACGACCTACATGATGAAGGACGTCCCCACTTCGCGCGAAGGCATCATCGACAGCGCCCTGCTGATCCTGCACGACTGGTCGCACTTCATCGCGCTCGAACCTGAGGAGATCGACTCCGAGCGCGGCGTCATCATGGAGGAGCTGCGCACCCGCGACGGTGCGTCGTGGCGTTCGACCATGAAGATGCTTCAGGCGCTCGGTAAGGACACAAAATACGAGCACCGCAACCTGATCGGCTACCTCGACGGACTGAAGGGCTTCCACCACAAGGAGCTGGAGGACTTCTACAACCAGTGGTACCGCCCCGATTATCAGGCGGTCGTCGTGGTCGGCGACATCGACGTGGATGCCGTAGAAAACAAGATCAAGACGCTCATGAGCGACATTCCGGTTCCCGCGGCCGACGCCGCCCGGAAGGAGACGATCACCGTTCCCGACAATGAGGACCCGATCATCAGCATCTACACCGATCCCGAAATGCAGGGTTCCAAAATCCAACTCTTCGTGAAGCGTCCGGCGCTTCCCGAACAGATGAACAACCTGATATACGGCGAAATGTTCGACGTCATACAGGCCTACATGACCACCATGGAAAACGCCCGTCTGCAGGAGATTTCGATGAAACCCGACGCACCGTTCCTCGGCGCAGGCATGGGTTCGGGCGAAATCGGCGTGATTCCGACGCTCAACGCGACGACGTTCGTGGCCATGACGCAGGACGGCAAACTGGCCGAAGGTTTCGAAGCCATCTACACCGAAATGGAGAAAGTCCGCCGCTACGGCTTCACGCAGGGCGAATTCGAACGCGCCCAGAACGACCTGATGCGCCGCGCCGAACGCGCCTACGCCAACCGCAACGACCGCCGCAACGGCGAGTTCGTACAGACCTATCTGAACAACTACTCGAAGAACACCCCGATGCCCGACGCCGAGACCGAGTGGCAGCTGGACAGCATGCTGATCAAGATGATCAACGTCGAGGCGGTCAACGGATTCGCCCAGCAGGTCATATATCCCCGCAATCAGGTGATCGTCGTCACGGCGCCCGAAAAGGAAGGCATCGTGAATCCGACGGCCGAGGAGCTGCTCGCCATCCGCGAGAAAGTCGCCAACGCCGAAATCGAGGCGTATGAGGACAACACCGTCAAGGAGCCGCTGATCCCGGAAGGCACCGTACTGAAAGGTTCGCCCGTAAAGAAAACGGCACAGGACGTCACGCTCGGCACGACCGAGTGGACGCTCGCCAACGGCGTGAAGGTAGTCGTGAAGCCCACGACCTACAAGGCCGACGAGGTGCGCATGAGCGCCGTGGCCAAAGGCGGACTGTCGATCCTCTCGGACGAGGAGTTCTACATGGGCGAGATGATGCCTGCATTCAACTCGATGTCGGGCGTCGGCAAATTCTCGGCGACGGATCTCAAGAAACAGCTTTCGGGCAAGTCGGCTTCGGTTCAGCCCTCGGTGGAGAACTATGCCAGCGCCGTGAACGGCTACTGCTCGCCCAAAGACCTCGAAACGATGATGCAGTTGCTCTACCTGAATTTCACGCAGCCGCGCTTCGACCAGAACGACTACAACACGCTGATGAAGATGCTGCGCTCGCAGCTCGACAACGTGAAGTCGAATCCCGACTACCTGATGGAGGAGAAATTCATCGACGTGGCCTACGGCAACAACCCGCGCCGCCAGATGATTTCGACCGAGATCATCGACAAGTTCAGCTTCGAAGCCCTGCCGGCGATCTACAGGAAGCTCTATCCGGACGCCAACAGCTTTACGTTCACCATCGTGGGCAACGTGGACCTCGACGCGCTGAAACCGCTCGTGGAGAAGTACATCGGTTCGATTCCCGTGTCGAAGAAGGCCATGACGTTCGCTGACGACAAGTGCGCCCCCGTCAAGGGCGACGTGACGGAGGAGTTCACGGCGCCGATGCAACAGCCGAAAGTCTCGGTACACTACATGTTCTCCGGCAAGATGCCCTACACGCTCAAGGACAAAGCGGCCCTGACGTTCCTCACGCAGGCGCTCAACTCGCGCTACCTGATTTCGATCCGCGAGGAGAAGGGCGGCACGTACGGCGTGCAGGTTTCGGGTTCGACCGAGTATATCCCCGACGAGACCTACAAGCTGGATATCCGCTTCGACACAAACGAAGAGATGGCCGACGAGCTGCGCGAGATCGTGATGAAGGAGATCCGGGAGATCGCCGAGAACGGCCCCAAGACCGAGGACATCGAGAAGAACCGCGAATTCATGCTCAAGAGCTGGAAAAACAGTCTGGAGCAGAACGCCGGCTGGATGAACTACATTCAGGCCAAATACGGTCCGGGGCTTGAATACCTGAAAGATTACGAGCAGGTGATCAGGTCGCTCACCAACGCCGACGTACAGGCCATGGCCAAGAAGGTCCTCGGTGACAACAACCTCGTAAAGGTCGTCATGCGCCCCGCGAAGGAAAAGGCCGAATAACAGACCTGAATCCGCTGAAAAAGCCAGCCGCCGCAACGGCTGGCTTTTTATTTGTCAGCCCGGCGAAAAACATTAACTTTGCAGACAATTAAAACAATCAGTTATCACCTATGCGCCAAAGTCTTCGGCTGGTTTCCGGCCTGTATCTCAAACTTAGCCTGCTCACAATCGCTGTAGGCTTCCTGTTACGCATCGTACTGCTCTTCAACGAGCAGACCACCGACCTCGGTTTCTCATTCGGCGAATGGCTGCAGGTTTTCCTGCTGGGCGCCGTGAACGACCTCTGCGCCGCGACGATCGGATTCGCGTTCCTATGGCTCTTCTCGATGAGCGTCTCCGAAACCAAGTACGGCAAACCGTGGGGCTACATCATCCTCGGAATTCTCGTTGCGGCATTCTGCTACGTGACCTTCTGCAACACGATCTTCGACGAATACGGCAGCGTCGCGCCGCAAATCGCCTCCGCCGTTTTGGGCTATTGGGCCGGCACGTTCGCCCTGCGTCTCTTTTTCAAGGGTTTCCGCAGCTACTGGACCACGGTATGGTTCGCGCTCATCATCACGCTCTACGTGGGCGCCATCCTCTTCAACGGACTCAGCGAATATTTCTTCTGGAGCGAATTCGGCGTACGCTACAACTTCATTGCGGTAGACTACCTCGTCTACACCAACGAGGTGGTCGGCAACATCATGGAGTCCTACCCCATCGTGCCGATGACGCTGGGGCTGATCCTCGTGACGCTGGTCGTGACATGGTATCTCTTCCGCCGCGATCTGGCCCTCGCCGACCGGCTGAAAGGCTGGCGCTGGAAAGCGGTCGCAGGACCGGCGTACATCGCCGCCGTGCTCCTCGCCGTCTGGCTGCTGAACTTCAACACCCGGTTTCAGGACAGCCAGAACGTCTATGTAAACGAGCTGCAGGCCAACGGGCTCTACAAATTCTACGACGCATTCGTCAAGAACGAACTCAACTACAAGCAATTCTACATCACCGAACCCGAAGAGCAGGCCGAAGCCTTCGTCCACGGGATTTACGGCAGCACGGGCGACAACCTGCACGCCGTACGCTGCGAAGGACCCGAAATCCGCCGCAATATCGTGCTGATTACGATCGAGAGCATGAGTGCTTCGTTCATGGAGCGTTTCGGCAACACGAACCGTCTGACGCCCGTACTCGACTCGCTTTACAAGCAGGGACTCGCCTTCGACCGCGTATACGCGACAGGCAACCGCACGGTGCGCGGACTGGAAGCCGTAACCCTCTCGCTGCCGCCCTGCCCCGGCCAGAGCATCATCAAGCGGCCGAACAATGCCGGCATGCACTCCACGGGTGCGCTGCTGCGCGAAAAGGGCTATAACGTCAAGTATTTCTACGGCGGCAACAGCTACTTCGACAACATGGAGACCTTCTTTTCGGGCAACGGCTACGACATCGTGGACCAGCGGCAGTATGCGCCCGAAGAGATCACTTTCGCCAACATCTGGGGCGTATGCGACGAAGACGCCTACCGCAAGGTCATCCGCACGCTCAACGAAGACGCGCAGAGCGGCAAGCCCTTCTTCGCCCACGTCATGACGGTCAGCAACCACCGCCCCTTCACCTACCCGGCCGGAAAGATCAGCATTCCCCACGACTCGAAGTCCCGCAACGGCGGCGTGATGTATACCGACTACGCCCTCGGTGAGTTCTTCGCGGAGGCTTCGCGGCAGCCGTGGTTCGACAACACGATTTTCCTCGTCACGGCGGACCACTGCGCATCGAGCGCCGGCCGCACCGAGATTCCGCTGAACAAGTACCACATTCCGGCCCTGATCTACGCTCCGGGCTTCGTGGAGCCGCAGTGCGTCGACGGCATCGTCTCGCAGATCGACCTGATGCCAACGCTCCTCTCGCTGCTCAACATGAGCTACGATTCGCATTTCTTCGGCCGCAGCATATACGACAAGCAGTACGTCAACCGCGCATTCATCGCCACCTATCAGGATCTGGGCTATCTCGAAGGCGACGTGTTCACCATCCTCTCGCCCGTGCGGCGGTTCGAGCAATACCGCGTCGTTCCGACGGCGGAGAATCCGCACAACCTCGAACCGATGGAAGAGAAGAACCGGGAGCTGGTAACCCGCGCCGTCGGCTATTACCAGACTTCGGGCGAATGGAACAAACGCTGAGAAACGGACAAAAAGAGAGACCCGTCGTTGCAAATTGCAACGACGGGTCTCTCTTTTACGGTCGGATCCGCTACTTCTCGACGACGGTAACGTCCCTGTCCGTATTCAGCGTCAGCTGATAGGTCCCATAATTACCCGAACCGTTCGTGAACTTGGTGTAGATCGCCGTAAGGTTCACCACCCAGCCGTCTTCGGGAATCTTGTTGTCGCGGAACTGGCTGTAACCGCTCGTACGCACCACATAATTGCCCGGAGCCGCATTGGTGCCGGAGCCGGTCGCCGCTGCGTCGTAGGTAAACCATGCAGAGCCGTAGAAATAGGTCTCCGCGTTAGCGCCTTCCAGCCTGCGTTTCGTAGCCCAAGTCGCCCATTCGTTGATGTCCGACCAGCCGGGAGAGTTCACGTCGTACGACGTCGAATTCGCAAAATAGTTGGGGAAGGTATTCTTGTATCCCCACGGCGCCGTGCCGAACTTGCTTTCCAGCCCTTCGAAACGCACCAGACGGCCCAGATCGGCATCCGAAATCGCCGTCTTGTAGTTATCCTTGGTAACGACCAGCGTATCCGACTTCAGCATCTGCTGCTGTTCGCCGGAGAAAATGTGCTCGTCCTGCATGATCTTGCTCTCGATGTTGTCATTCGAATAGCTGGCGTTGGAGGAGGTCGTACCGATGCTGGTCATACCGCGGTAGTTGCCGAGCACCAGCCCCTGCAGTTTGACGAAAACGATCTGTCCCGCGGGGTGGAAAAGGTAGTTGCCCGTATTGAGCTTAAGCTCGATCGCCGATTCGGACTCCGCATCGTAGAGGTAGACCGATTTATAGACATTGCCGTAACGGTCGGTGGAGATGACCTTGCCGGAGGTGAAAATCGGCTCATCCACCGTCCACGAAGCGACCTCCCCGTCGTTCTTGCCGGGATTCTCGGCTTTGAACTGCGCCTTCAGGTCCTTGATCGATATATATTCCAGCCCCTCTTTCTCGAAATCGGCGCGGGTATATATCTTGGCCGCCTTCGGGTTCCTGTAATCGTTGTAACAGCCAACGAAGAACAGCCCTGCCGCGGCGATCAGAAACAGTTTAGATACTTTGTTCATAATATTCGTGTTTTATTCGTTAGCCGTCAGAAACGGAAGTAGAGATTGAGGTAATAGGTCGTACCGAACATGTAGAAATACTTCGAGTCGAAGGCCTGATAGGTAGTCACCGTCGTCTCGGTGTTCTTCGTCAGACGAGTCTGCTCGTAACCGCCGGTGCGGATGTCCTGATTGTTCAGGATATTCTTGACTTCGAGGCTGAAGCCCAGCGTATACTGGCGGTGGATATACCAGTTCTTGCCGATGCTGGCGTTGAGCGTATAAGCCGAGTCGAACTTCTCCTGACGGCGCAGGTGAGCGATGTCCTCGGCGGTCATGCCGGTGGTAATCACCGCATCGGTGCGATAGATCGGGCTCATCGACAGATACATGTTGTTGTAATAGTTGAAATCGGCCGACAGGAAGATGTTGTTGTTGCTGCGGTACGAAAGACCGACGTTGGCGGCCAGCTGCGGGGTGCTCTCGACACGGAAGTTCTTCCAGTAAACATAGCCGTCGGAGACGATATCGCCGCTGTTGTCCTGCGTCTGCAGGTAATAGGGATTCGAATCGTAGGTGTACTGGCCCCAGCTAACGGCTCCGTTCAGGGCAAGGCTGCGGTACAGGGGAATCGAAACGGCCGCTTCGAGACCGAAATGGAGCTTGTCGATGCCGCTCATGGCGAAGTTCGTGAAGGTCGCGGCCACGTCGTCGTAGTACGAAATCACTTTCGACTGATCGTAAATGCGGGTATAGTAACCGGAAATACGCGCCTTCAGATCGCCGACACGCAGGTTATACGACGCATCCACACCGAAGACACGTTCGGCGGAAAGCCCCGGAGTCGTGGTGTTGCGCGTACGGGGCGACACGAACGAAGCTTGGAATTCGGGAGCGTCCTGCAGGTAAACGACATTCGCTTCGACGGTATGAGCCGCGGAGAAGCGGTAGCTGAAGTTGCCTTTGGTCTTGTAGGTCAGGTAGTCGAGTTTCTTGGAATCGCCCTTCGAATTGTCGGGGAACAAGCCTTTGCGCCAAAGACCCTCGCGCCATTGCGAAGCATATCCCACTTCGCCGCCGACGGTTACGCCCAGACCGCCGACATTGAAATTATAGGCAGCCCATGCCTTCGTCCGGAGGACGTGCGCATAGTAGTCATAGCCGTATTTGTCGCCGACTTTGGCTGCGTGCGCATGACCGTGGCGATAGTAATAGTCGAGGTTGTTCTGATATGCGATGGCGTTCGAGCCGAAGTCGCGCTCGGCGAATTTGTCGATGTCGGCCCAATAGTCGCCGCCAAGCAGGTCTTTGACCTCCGAATAGTACTCCGTACGGTTCCGGCGCAGCGAAAGGCCTCCGTAGATTTTGGAGTTATTGCGGAAGATATGCGAGAAGTTGGCAACCAGATTCCAGTCCAGCTGATCGGTGTGACGCTCTTCGACCATATAGTTAGAACGACGGCCCGGACCGTACTGCGCCTCATCGACCGGATCGTTCTGGATATAGTTCGTCTGATACATCTTATCCCAGTCGAAATGGCGGATATTCTGGTAGTTGGCCTGCCAGTAAACCTGCTGCCAAGCCGCCCCCAGCATATTCTTGTCGAGCGCGAAGTAGCTCGGCAGATAACGGTAATAGTCCGGACGCGGGTCGGGACCGTTCTGCCACGTCAGCGCCGAGTAACCGTTCATGCCGAAGCGCAGCGAGGTGGCCAGATCGAGTTTCGAGCGGTCCGAAATGTCGAACGTATAGTTCAGCATCACGACGGGTTCGTGGTTGTTGCGTACACGGGCGTTACGTTTCTTGCCGTCCTGCCAGCCCCAGTTGGGGTTGTAATAGTTATTGCCGACCAGATCGTAAGCTTCCTGCGTCGCCGCCTGCTGCGCACCGCGTTCGGTAGGAGCGCCCAGCAGGGTCAGCGCCAGACGATGACGCTGGCCGAACTGCTTCTCGACAGCGGCGAAATAACCGAAAGCGTTGTAATAGACGCCATTGACATAGGAGTTGCCGCCCTGACGGGTCGAAACCGAAAAGGCATACGACCAGCCGTTGTCCTGATGCCCCGAAGCATAGGTGACCATCGCGCGGAAACGGTACATCGAGTTGCCGTTTACGAGGCTCGCACGTAGGCCTTGACGCATCTGCGAAGGACTCGTCACGATATTGGTCGTACCGCCGATGCCGCCCAGACCGGCGTCCGACGCCACGATGCCCGACGTAACTTCCTGATTGCGGGTAGCGTCGTTCAGACCGCTCCACAACGACCACGGCGTATAGCCCGTCATGGCGTCGTTGAGCTGAATGCCGTTCATATACACGTCCTGATACTGCGAATCGTAACCGCGGACGTTGAAACGCATTTCGCTGAACTTGTAGGACGCGATGTTATTGAAGAGGTCTTTCGAAGCCGAGAGCGACGTGGGCAAAGCCTGCGCGTCGTCGGTGGTTTCGGTGTCGAACTCCGCGAAGACCGCGTCGTCGATCATCTGACGCTGCGTATCGGGCACGAGGATCACCGCATTGATGTCGCGCATCTGCGAACCGACACGTACGGCGATATTCGAAGTCTCGAATTCGGGAGTTTCGAACTGCAGCGAATATTCGCCCGCAGGAATATTTTCGAAAACGAAGTTACCCTGCGCATCCGAAACCGTTGTCGTACCGCCCGGCGTCATCGTAATCTTCACGTCGCCGAGTGCAATGCGTCCCGCACGCGAAACGACCCTGCCCTTGATACCGCCGTCCTGTCCAAAGGCGGTCAGCGTCACAAGCGACAGCACTAAAATTAGTAGACTCTTGATTTTCATAGACTATGTAAGTAATTTATTTGGCAAAATAGATATACACCGGGAAGTGGTCGCTGTAACCGCCCTGAAAGTTATTTCCCACGTACGTACGCAGGGGATATCCCTTATACTGTCCCTCTTTCTGCAGCATGTAGTACCGCTTGAAGATATTGCCGTAGAACTTCGATCCGGGAGCCTTCTGCAAACGAAGCCTGCCTTCGGAACCCGTAGCCAGATTCTCCGTGACCACGATATTGTCAAAGAGATTCCATGCATCGCCGTAAGCCAGCGTTCCGAGTCCCGCCTTGAGCATATCGGCAAAGGGGTTGTAGAAATCGCCCGGCTTGAGATCCTTCATCTTGGCTTTGGCACCCAACCCCTCGGCAATGCTCTCGTCCGTAGGATCGTCGTTGAAGTCGCCCATGGCTACGACCTTGGTCGCCGGGTTGATCTTCAGCACGGAATCCGCAATGCGGCGCATCTGCTCCCCGACGGCAATGCGCTTGAATTCCGAAGCGTCCTTGCCGCCCAGCCGCGAAGGCCAGTGCGCAACCATAAAGAAGAAGGGTTCGTTCTCGATGGTTCCCCACATCGTCAGGATGTCACGGGTCTTGAAGTTGGGAAGCTGCGGCACGACGGTTTTCACCGGGAAACTGCCCTCCAGTTTGAACACATCGGGACGATACATGAAAGCCACATCGACGCCGCGGGCTTCGGGCGAATCGTAATGCACGATACGGTAGTTGCCGGGGGCCAATTTGGGCGTCGCCACAATGTCCTCCAGCACCGAGCGCGTCTCGACTTCCGAGACGCCGATAACAGCCGGATAATTCTTGTCTGCGGCAGCAATGTCGAAAAGCACCCGCTCGATATTGCCGAGCTTCTTGAAATACTTGGCGGAATTCCACTTCTTGGGACCTTCCGGCGTGAACTCGTCGTCATGCACCTCCGGATCGTTGATGGTGTCGAAAAAGTTCTCCAAGTTATAGAACATCACCTTGCAGGGCTTCTGCGCAAAGCACATTACGACGAACGCCGCCAAGAACAAAGTGAATATCAGTCGTTTTTTCATCGTTCTGAAATTTTAAGGTTTTACAATCCCCAAGAGGCGGCATCTGTCTTTTCCTTGACCTCGGCAGGCAGCGTGGGGAAGAATTCGAACTTGGTCAGCTCTTCGATCTCCTTGACGCTCTTCACCCAGCTTTTGGCCTCACCCTGACCGCCTTCGTTGGCCACCCAGAATCCGATGGACTTGAGCTGGCCGGCCGAATAATCACCTAGTTTATCACCAGCCTGACGGATGTTACCCTTTACCGTGCGGACAAATACTTTAAAATAGTAATTCGGCACAGGACATAACTTACCGTCGCGGTCTGCCGTCGTAAGCGTACTACCGGGATTCCAATATGCACCGGTTACGACATACAGCGTGTCGGAACACATCCAATGGTCACGGGCCATTTTCTCAAGGTCCGCCCACGGATGCTGGTTCAGGCTGGAGTTCTGGGGCGTCATATTCGAGAAATAGAAAGTCTGCGCCTGCATCGTGGCATTTCCGCTACGGTCGGCATTGGGAATCTGATGGCCGCGGTCGTAATTCGCCGCAGGATAACTACGGGTCAAATTAGCCTGATATTCAGCTGCGATCTTGGGATCATACGCCCATGTTTCCACGCGTCCCGACCCCGTATACGAACTATGCAGCGGATAAGCCACCCACCATGCGGCATACTTGGTTTTGTCGAGACACAACGTATAGTTACGGGCGTTATACCACTGATTCGTATTCTGATTCTTGAGCTGAGCGAAATGTGATACATAAATATAATTGCTATTCACCTTTTCGGCAGGAATCTCAGGCCAAACCAGATTGTGACCGGTCTCATATACATTGTCGTTCGACGAAGTACTGTACTGGACGAGTTCAAGCTCGACGGGCATCTCGCCTTCGAACTCGAACCTGATCAGGGCATGCCGCTCGTCCTTGGTGTTGTTCGGCCAATAATAGACATACTGATTCTTGTCGGACAAACTCGTTCCGACCTTTCCCGTCTTGACAGTCTGGCCTCCCGGCGCTGTCCGGTTAAACGAAATCCATTCGGCTCCCGAAATGATTTCAGCCGTCCACGGCGTCCCCGTATCTCCGGTCACGAGCAGCACGGCAGCGCCCTCCTGATCGGGATGCACGGTCTTGGCATGGTCCCACTCCACCGAGTTGGCGCCCCCGCCTCCCTTATTGTCGGAATCCTTACCGCACCCCGTAAAGGCGACAGCTATCAGCACCATCGCCGCAAGGGAAGCGGCAAACATCCGCGAACTATATTTATATATCAACGTCATTCAATTAAAAACTAAGTGCGAAAATACGCATTTTAAGACAACCTTCCCCCGGCAGGATGTTCCTGCCGGGAGAGGGAGTGTCGATATTCGGTTATTCTGCCGGGTTGATAGCAACAGACTTAATATAAAAAGCCTTACCGCTTCCTGCTACACTAGTTGCATTATCCCATGTTAAAACAATGTCACCTTCAACAGCTACTGCATTTTCAAATGTATATTCGGCAGCCAAAGACGTCAAATCAGCAGTGCTATTTCCATCACAAACAAATGTCGTAGATCCGACCTGCACCTTCAAAGTTACATTAGCACTAGCAGCTCCACTGCTATTAACAACAATCTTTTTCACCCCACCAGTATATGCCGTGGATTTCAATACAAATTGGCTGGCCGGTTGATTCTTAGATCCAACCTGAACACCTTTATTATTGTCGTTTCCAAAGTAGAACGATGATCCCGACCAAGTAGGACTCGTAATCCATTCCAACTCTGGCGTACCTTTAACGATGGTCACACCATCGGCTTTCGAACCTAAATCACCATTTACAAGGCTCCAAACATATGCAACACCGGGAGTTACTTCACCACCCGACGATTTTTTCAACTGCGTCAAAGCAACTGTAGCATCGTTTCCTCCGGTAGCCGTAATAGTCAGAGTCTCTTTAATGTCCGTATCGCCCGTATTGGCGGTTTTAGGCGAAATCTTCACGGTCGTTCCCTCGACCGACGCGTTGAAGGAAGTCAGCGAAGATAACGTAAATCCATTGAAATTCACACCTTCGATCGTCACAGTCTTTTCAGCCGTATCATCCGACGCCCACGATAACGAAGAAGGAGTTACATCGATAATCATAGGGGCCGTAGACTTAAAGTTCTTCACGTCGTCGAGATTACGGGGAAGAATTTGGTTCTGACCGGAATACACCGCACCGATACCCGTAATTTCGGCAGTCGTTGCGATATAAGGCTGATCTTTGAAAGTTGTCCAAGCATTTTTATTGAGGTATACGGCTAAGTTAGCTCCTCCGGCCGTCAGCGTACGGGTCGTATTCGCTCCGCTGTCCATCCACATGCCGGCAGCACTCGTCGTAGCTTCGATCGTGACGGGCATATTGAAATAATTCGAAATATCGGCGACCGAATTCACCTTGATAGGAGTTACTGCATTACCGCTCGACTGCACGATCACTTCACCGGTCCCGATTTCCGAAACCTGAGGAATCGAATTGCGGATCTGACCTTTTGCGACACCTGCCGTTAGCGTGACGAGCACTTTATCGCCCAGTTTATAGTCACCTTCACTCCAAAATACCGAGTTGTAAAGCGAAATACCGTTTCCACCGGTCGTAGCTCCGGGAGTCATCACGTAAAGCGTACCGAAAGAAGCATTGCCAGCTTTGGGATCACCGCAAATTACACCTTCGAAGGTATAAGTCACATTTTCGTCGATCACCTCGGCAGCAGAAGTCGCCGTGATCTTGGCCAAGAGTTCGGGAATCGTAATTGTTGTCGCACCGCCGCTTCCGCCGGTCGTTACGAACGTCTTATGATCGCCGTAAAGAATATCACCGGTGTTGGGAGTCGCGTAGGCGCGGAAAGCGTACTGCGTCTCCTTCGTCAGGCCGGTAACGTCTACGGTCCATGTCGCAGCCTTCGTTGCGGCCGGAACTTTCACGGAGCCTGTCCAATCGGGCGTATTTCCCGTGGCGAAGACCACATACTCCACGCCGACGGCCGAATAGTCGGCCAGATCGGCATTGGCGATCGAGCCGCCCAGCGTCACCGTCGTCTCGGCTACATTCGAAGCGTTGGCCGTCGTAACCGCAGGCGTAGCGGCACCGCCGCCCAAATCGATCTCTGTCCCACCCGTGCCAACGAAAATACGGACATCATCAACACGAGTTCCGGTCGCACCACTCGGATATTCAATTTTCAAAGAAAGACGTGAAACAGTATTTTTCAGCGTAATATCAGCCGATGCCCATTTCCAAGCCGGAGTTGCATCTACATTTTCCAGATTATACGCTATTTCAGTCCAATTTTCGGCATCTGACGAAAGATAGAGTTTAATGACATCCTTTTGGGGATCGAAAGCATCAGTATTACCATACAATCCAAAACGGATTGACAGATTCTTTTCAGTTGTAAGAACAAGATCCTGCACCGTAAAATATGCATTCTTACCTGCCTGCAACCACATCAAGCCTTTACCTGAAAAGCCCGCGCTTGTCGGAGAAGCCGTTGTTGCCGTCCAACGGTTCGAAGCGTAAGCTGTTTTATAGTCTGACGTACCGGAAACATAGCCGAATCCGCTGCGAATCACATACGGACTTTCATTGATATAAGGCCACTTGTCGAGTTTCTGTTCCAAATCACCGAACGATTCATAGAATATGTCGTTCGACACCCCCTTCTGTGATACCGCTATCGTCTTGGTGCCAAAGTCATTGCTGACGACTATCGAACCCAGATTTTTTATTTCCGAAGAAGCATTGGCCTCAGAAGCAGTTACGGTAATCGAAGTGTCGGAAGCCGTACCCGTAGTTTTGTCGATCGAGAAGCCTGAACCGGAAACAGTCGCTTTCCAGTCACCGGTAGACGTAACCGTAATTTTTGCCGTCGCTCCGGCTGCATCACCGAGAGAAATGGCCGTAGGATCGACAACAAGCGATCCGGTAGCTCCCCCATTGAACGAGACATCATCCAATCGATAGGTGTTGTTATGCCCTACATAACGGAAAGCTACATATACTTTATCAGAAGCGGCATAAGCCGAAAGATCGGCAGACTCGTCAAAGTACACGTTGATCTCATTTACCCCCTCTTTATACTCGATTGTCTTAACAACAGTCCATACACTGGGATCGGTAATCGTTTCGTTTGTTACCGTAGTAGAAGCTACGATCTCAATCTTGCTGTCGTCAGCTGCACTTGCCGTTGCATTGAAATACCATGCCAGTTTGAACGTCAACACTTTATTATCCGCAGCTTTCACATTAAACGGAGTCATTATAGCATAAGCCGTAACGGTCTTCTGCGTTGAGCTGTAAGGAGCACACTGAAGATAGAACGTGTCTCCAAATACACTGCCGAACCATCCCAATTTAGGATTGGCCGGATACCCAGCATCACTCGAAGTAAACGCCCAATTGGGAGAATCGTAAACAACACCACTAATAACATCGTTGAAACTGTCGCCAAACTGCGTCACAACAGTAGTCGGAAGCTCTACATCACCGACAGGAGGTGTCACGGAGCCATTATCCAAATCGACCTGCTGTCCACCGGCACTTGTCACCAAAGTAACATCGTCAATACGATAGTTGCCGTCAGGCTTCTTAGTGGATAAGAATTTAATATACAGATGCTCCGAGAATTCCTTCAACGTAAAGTTCAAGGTTGCAAGATTCCAGTTTTTCTCAGCCACAAAGTTTTCGAAAGTATAGGGAATGGCATTGGTCCATTTTTCGCCGTCTTTACTGAATTGAACGGTCAGCTGATCGTAGATCTCAATATTGGGAGCATTGAAATAACTTGCGCCGAAAGTCAAAGTATATCCGGTTTGGCCCTGAGGAAGCGTAATATCCTGAACCGTAAAATAAGTGTTTCCGGTGCCAAACATCAAATTAGAACCACCGGAACCTTCATAGGCACTTCCGTTGCCGACACTGGAAAGATTACTGCGAATATCAACCCCTTCACCGGCATAAGTTACGGTCGAAGAGCCTTCACCGGTCTTATCCCAGCCATCGTATGAAGCAACCGGAGTTTTATCTCCCGTCGTTCCGAAAGTTTCTTTATAAACAAGTTTTTCGGGAACGACTTCACCCTGGTTAATGGTAACCGTCTTGGTGAAATAGGCGCCGTAGGAGTTCTTGAGCTGGAAACTCAGCGTTGCCGTACGGCTCTCGTTGCTTGCGGGGATCGAGAATTCGACCTCGGTCGTACCGGCTTTTCCATCGGTCGCGGAAGGAGTCACCCAGTCTGCGCCCGATTCGAAAGCGAGCGTCCACGGACGATTGCTTTTCACCGTAACGGCAGACGCACCTTCGGCCACGCCCTCGGCGGAAAAGGTCAATGCTTCGGGAGCAACCTCAAGATAAGGCATCCCGTCGTCATCGTTATCATCCACACACGATGTAAACGCCGTCGCGGCGATCAGGAACATCGCACCGAACAATAACCTCAAAAGGTTTAACTTTTTCATAGAAGAGTTGTTTAAAATTGATTAAAAACTTTTATTTTATTTCTAAAAAAACTTACGATTCCTTACATAATGGTAATATTATGCCTCAAATCTAACATTATTTTCCGGACCGACAAAAGCCTAAACGCCTTTTTTATATTACGATTAGGTTAATTAGCGGACATCGGCGTCCAATGCGGACACCATCGGAGACAATAGCCCCGGAATACGCACGTTTCTGCATATTCCGGGGCTAATAGTCTTTCGGGATCAACGGATGCGGTCGGCCGCGCGCACCATCAGTTCGTCGCGGAAAACCGCACGTGCGGCGAGGTATGCGAAAAGCAGGCAAACCAGCGGCAGCACGACGGCAGGTTTCAGCACCTGCGTATGGAACGTCTGTTCCGCAAACACCCGGTAGCTGAGAAAGTAGTACACGCCTTCCATAACGGCGGAGCCGACGAGCAGCACCATTTCAACCACGCAGAGCCGGAGCTGGAGCAGGCGGCGCTTGAACAGGAAAATCGTAATAAACGGCAGCACGCAGGCCAGCGCCAGCACGACGCCCATATAAACCGTCGGCTGCACGGCTTCGCCGGCAGCGGTTTTCAAAGAAAAGGCATACAGCCCGAACTCTCCGGCCTCGCCGGCGAACCACGCAAGCGGAGCAAAAAGCGTAACGGCCATAAGCGCCGTGACAATCAGCATGTAAAGCGTTTGGATTCGTTGTATCATAGGGTCATAAAGTTTTATCTATCAAATATTTGTTCCTGTCGGAGGAGCCGCGGTTGATAAGCTCGCCCAAAAATCCCGCCAAAAACAGCTGGACTCCGAGGATAATCGCCAGAATCGCCAAATAGAAAAGCGGCTGATCGGTAACCGCCCTCAGCGGCAGTTCGTGGACCTGCTTCCAGATTTTGGCGGCGATGATCCAGACCGTCGTGCCGCCGCCGATAAGGAACATCAGCGTCCCCAGACTGCCGAAGAAATACATCGGCGAGCGGCCGAAGTGCGACATGAAGAGTACGGAAATCAGGTCGAGATAACCTTTCAGCATACGTTCGAGACCGAATTTCGAACGACCGTATTTGCGGGCGCGGTGCTCCACCGGCTTCTCGCCGATGCGGCGGAAACCGGCTTGCTTGGCCAGTATCGGAATGAAACGGTGCATCTCGCCGTAGACTTCGATCGCCTTGACGACCTTGCGGCGGTAGGCTTTCAAGCCGCAGTTGAAGTCGTGAAGCCCGATTCCCGACACGGTGCGGGCCGTCCAGTTGAAAAACTTGCTGGGCCAGCGTTTGCCGATCGGATCGTAGCGCTTCTTCTTCCAGCCCGAAACCAGATCGTATCCCTCTTCGAGGATCATCCTGCGCAATTCGGGAATCTCGTCGGGCGAATCCTGCAGATCGGCGTCCATCGTGACGACGACCTCCCCTTCCGCAGCCGCAAAACCGCAGTACAAGGCCGCGGATTTGCCGTAGTTACGGGCGAACCCGATGCCCCGCACCGCCGGATACTGCTTTTTGAGGGATTCGACGACGCTCCACGAATCGTCGGACGAACCGTCGTCCACCAAGATAACTTCGTAGGCGTAGCCGTGCTCCGCCGCCACACGGTCGATCCATGCGACCAGTTCGGGCAGCGATTCCGCCTCGTTGTAGAGCGGCACTACAACCGATATGTCGAGTTTATTCATCTTCTGCTTTACAGTTCTTACTCACCGGCCTGCGTATCGAACGGCCGCGGAGCGCGCGAAAGCACACCTGCAATGATAAGGCCGAAAACAGCGCCGAAGAGCAGGCTTACCCAGATACCGCCCCAGACGGTCGCAAGCACCGAGGGGGCAGGCGCGGTCTGAATCTGCTCCAGCGACTGGGCCATCACCGACTCCATCGACGCCGGTACGCCGCCGCCCAACGCCATCATGTCGGTCAGCGCTTCGACCAACCGGGAGGTGTAATTCGAATAACCCATGATCAGGTGCAGGTAGATATATTGCACACCTCCGACGATGACGCCCGCAAAGGCCGACACCGCCAGCACGAAGAGATATCCCTGTCCGAAGGAGAATCCCTCCTCGGCCGAATAGAGTTTCGAACGGTTTCGCGTGAAGCGGTGCAGCAGGTAATAGTGCAGGACGACGACTCCGATCCATTCGACCGTCATCAGGGCATAGTACTTCATGCTGCCCGAAAGCGTCATCATCGTCTCCAAGACCATCGAAACGGCCAGTATGGCCCCGATAATCGCCCCGCATTTCGCGGCATCGTTCCAGAAATTTTGCTTTTCCATTATATCATTCAGAATTATCAGTTCCCAATCATTGCAGCTCGCCTTTGCCCTCGCGCAGGATTTCGGGTTCGTCGCCCGTGAGGTCCACGACCGTCGTCGGCACATTGTCGCCGACGCCGCCGTCGATCACCAGCGCCACGTCGCGGCCGTACCGCTCGTGGATCAGTTCGGGATCCGTGGTGTATTCGACCACTTCGTCGTCGTCCTTCACCGAGGTGGTGATAAGCGGACATCCCAGCGCCGCGACGATAGCCCGCGGAACGGCGTTGCCGGGAATACGGATTCCGATCGTACGCCGTTTTTCGAGCGCCTTGTCGGGCATGCCCGACGATGCCGTCAATACGAACGTGAAAGGCCCCGGCAGGTTGCGCTTCAGGATGCGGAACGCCGCATTGTCCACCCGGCAGTACTCGGCCGCCTGAGCCAGATTTTCGAAAACCACCGTAAAGGCCTCGGCGTCCTTGCCCTTCATGCGGCGCAGCCGCTCGATGGCCTTGGGCGAACGCAGCGAGCAACCGAAAGCATAGACGCTGTCGGTCGGATAGATGATGATTCCGCCGTCCTCCAACGCATCGACCACCTTCCGCAACTCCCTTTCGGAGGGGTTCTGTTCGTATATTTTCGTCAGCATGAATACAAATGTACGAAAAATTATTTAATCTTGCGCCGGTTCAGCTCCCTGCTGTACGCCTGAGCATTGGCGTTGTGCTCGCGCAGGGTCTTCGCAAAATTGTGGTAGCCGTCGAACGTCTCCCGTGCGCAGAAGAAAATATAGTCGTGTTTTTCGTAATTCAGCACCGCGTCGATGGCATTGATGCCCGGCATGCAGATAGGCGACGGCGGCAGGCCCTTATTCAGATAGGTGTTATACGGAGATTCGTATTTCAGATGCTTGTACAGGATGCGGCGCAAGCCGAAATTCTGCATCGCGTATTTGATCGTCGGGTCGGCCTGCAGGGGCATTCCCTTTTTCAGCCGGTTGACGTATACGCCGGCGACGCGGGGCATCTCGTCGGTCTTGCGCGTCTCCTCATAGACGATCGACGCAAGAGTCATGACTTCGAACCGGCTCAGGCCGCTGCGTTTGCGCAGCGCGTCCCGCTCCGGCGTCCAGAAACGGTCGTATTCGCGTTTCATCCGCTCCACGAACTCTTCGGGCGTCACCGTCCAATAGAATTCATAGGTGTTGGGAATGAACATCGAAAAAAGGGTCAGGCTGTCGAAACCCGCTTTTCGGGCGACTTCGTCCGAAGTCAGCGCCCGCATGATCGAGGCGGAGTCGGCGTCGATCTGACCGGCGAGTTTCTGCGCCAGCTGGGCGGGAATCCGCACGTTGTTGATCGTCACCCGCACGGGGGTCTGCATGCCCAGTTTGAGCATCCGGGCCACCCGGATGACGCTCATGCCCCGTTCGAGGAGATAGTGTCCGGGCTTGAAGGTCTCGGCCAGATTGATGCGCCGGGCATAGACCCCGAACGCCCAATGGTGTTTCAACTCCGGCAGCAGGGAATCTACGAGCGCACGGTAATCGGCGCGGCTGCTGACAAAGAGTTCGCGTTCCGTCTTCACGGCATTGCCGTAGAACTGCTGACGAAGGACGAATCCCGCGATCAGCAGAACAGACAGGCCCGCAAAAAAAACATAGAGAAAAGTTTTTTTACGCATCTGGTCGAAAATTTTTGCAAAGATATAAAAAATTCCTACTTTTGTGCCGGGTGAGTCTTATACGACCAGCTCCTACAGAATCCCCCAGGCGAGGAATCGAGCAAGGGTATGTGGTTGTAGCGGTGCGATATAATCAGCTCACCCAACCATATATGGCGCTGTAAATTCCGGTTTGCAGCACCATATTTTTTTGTGGATTCATAATCGGAGCGAACAAAAAAACGGAACCCGGCCGGGGTTCCGCATAGCGTCGGACGGCACTCCGCCCTATTTGGTGTATTCGATCAGCAATTGGTTGACCACACTCACGAAGACATAGCAGATCACAAAAACGACGATGCTCTTCCATCCTTTCATATTGGCCGAAACGAGGTAGGCGAAACACCCCCAGACCATCGACCAGACCATCGAAACCGACAGGACGATCACGATCAGATTGTAGGCTGCCTGCTTCAAGACCTCGCAGGCGCTGCGGGGTTCGCAGACAATGCTCCCCAGCCACATGGAACAAAGACTCAGCACTCCCAGAATAACGATCGTCGGCAGCATCGCGAACAGGTTGGTGGCAAAGATATCCACGGCCCGGATGCGTGAGGGCGAGAGCACCAGCGCCATCACGTACAACAGCAGCGAGAGGGGCAGCCACAACAGCAAATTCGACGACAGAATCGTGATAATCTTGGAAACGTCGCCCTCGACGGGCCAACTCACCGCGGTCAGCAGGCAGATGGAAAAGAGCGTTCCCGCGAGGCCCCAACCGAGCGCTTTCCCTGTAGACAGGTATTCGAACGGGTTAAGAATCTTGTTCATCGCTTTCGAATTTATTTAGTTGAGAGATAATATCGTCCAGTCTGTTGCGCACGGTCGGATAACTCAATCCCAACTTATGGGCCATCTCCTTCAGCGAACCGCTGCTCTTCACGAAATCGAGTACGAACTGCTGGTCGGGCGCAGACAGCTGCATCATCACGGGAAGGCTGTAATTGCCTTCGATATATGTTTGGCATCCGTTGCAATGCATCGCGTGCACGCTCAAACGTTTACCGCAGGAGGGACATATTTTGGGGAGGTTCTTCAGTGTAGCCATAAATATTATTAAAGAAATATTGCGTTTAAATTAGCTTATTATTGACAAAATTAATATTATTTCCCCAAAACAACAAATTTACATCCATGAATACTCTTCACGGACAATTTATATGCGCCCAACCGGCATGGAGAGGAAATCTTTTTAAAAGTTCGCCTTCACGCCGACCGTAAAGTTAGCCCCGTATTCGGGGTAGAACGGATATTCGTACAGGCGGCGGTTGATCAGGTTGCGGCCCTCGGCGAAGAGCGTCACGCGGCCCGAAACTTTCCAGTCGAAATTGACGCGCAGATCGACGGCGAAGGGCGCTTCGAAAGTATCGTACTGCATCACAGGTTCACCGGGCGCAGTTTCCGTCCCCGTATTTTCGAAAACCGCACTCCACTTCCGGGCACTCTGCAAGTAGACTCCCGCGCCGAACGAAATCTTGCGGCCGTCGTAGTGCGCCGACAGACTGCCGTCGAAGGACGGCGCGCCGTTATGCAATTTGGTTTCGTCGTCGTTGTAGATATATCCGTGTACGCCCAATTCCGTCCGGAAACTGCTCACCGGACGCCACGTCACTTCGCCGTTGAAGGAAAGTACGGTCTGACGGGCCAGTGCCGGGCGCATGGCTCCGGCGACGGCCGTTTTTTCCCCGTCGATCGCATAATTGTCGGAAACATACCAATAGGGATGGTTGTCCCGGACCGAAAATCCGGCATACACCCTGTAGTCGAACTTTCCGCGCCAGATACTGCCGCCGATACCGAAACGGCCGTTGTAATCGACCGAACTCTTGGTCTGCCAGAACGCTGCGGCGACGTAAGGATTCTGCCGGGTCAGCGAGCGGAAGCCGTTGTCGTCCACACTGCCGTCCATCTCGAAAAAGGGACAAAGTCCGTCCGTTCCGAGGTTCAGGTTCAGCCGGACGAAAGGAATGATGTAATTCTCCGCGTCGACGGTCTTGACCTTGTCGTGGTAATAGTCGGCGCCCGCTTCGAGACGCACTACCCCGCCCTCGATACCGTAACGCAGGGCGGCATGGATCAGCTGCTGATTATAAAGGCCGATCGCTTTCTGTCCGGCCAGCCGCGTATAGCCGAACTCCGCCGCAAGCCGGTGGCGGCCGAATCCGCGGGCGATCTTCGCATGGGTCTCCAGCGTGGTCTGACGCGCCTTGTCGTTATAATCCGGCCACTCGGAGTGGTCGAAAAACAGCCCGCCGCGAATCGCGATTTCGAAATTCACACGGCTCAGGTCCTGAAAATCATCGCCGAAACGCACCGCGATATTCGCATCGCCGTAATCGGCCATTGCGCCGGGGGCCATGTCCGACGTGACGTCCGGCGCGACATACATCCCGTAACGGTGGTACATACGGTTTTCATACGAGAGGTCGCCCTCCAGAATGTGTTTGCCGAAATACTTGCCGGCCGCGGCGCCGATGCGGTTGAGCATCCGCGTCGAGTTGTTTCTGATGCCGAAGTCGTTTTTGATCTTCGCATAGCGGCCCTCGTGGTTCACGTACCCCACGACATAACCCGTACCGGGGTTCTGGCTCGAAGCGTAGAAATCCAGCACCGAATTGAGCGGATAGCCCGCCCCGGCCTTCAGGTAGAACGGCAGCGGACGGTTGAATTCCCAATAGGTCACCGTCGCCGGACGGATAGGCCGCGTGGCGAGTGTCGTCTGCAGCGACAGCGGCGTGATCGTATAGTCGATTTCGGGCCGCATCTTCACCGTGTCGGTCATATCGGGCACGACGGCCAGCTTCGCGGCGCTTTCGACGCTCGGAACATAGGCTTTGGTCACTTCGACCCGTTTTTCCACCTGCGCGCTCACGCTGCAGGGAAGCGCCGCCAGCAGCGCGGCGGCAAACAATATGCGTTTCATCATCAGTTCAGTTTTGCGATCCGTTCTTTCGCTTCGGCCACAATGCCGTCGTCGGCAGGCGAATAGCCGTCGGCAACGCTCTGGTAGGTCGCCCTAGCTTGGAAATTGTCGCCCTTGCGGACATAGACGTCGCCCAGCAGGATAAAGGCCTTGGCTAACCAGTACGCCTGCGGCTCACGCTCCGAATAGGCGAATATCGCCTTCTCGGCCTTGTCCATATCGCCGCCCGCGAAAACATCTTCGAGTACGTAATAGGCGGCCGCGGAGCCTTCCTTCGTGCGGACGTCGGACGCCAGTTTCTTATACAGTTTCACGGCATCGGCGCGGCGGTCCTGCCGACGCAGCAGCTCGGCCCATGCGAATTTCGACTCGCGCAGCGCGACGGCCCCGGCGTCGGGATGCGCCGCGACATCGGCGGCCATCGCTTCGATCTTCGCCGCATCGCCCCCGGCCAGCGTCGCACGCACATAGCCCTTCATGGCGTCCTCACGCCCGGCGACCGTCGTCGTAACGTCGTACAACTGGCGGTAAGCGGCGGCAGCTTCGTCGTAACGCTTGTCCTCGAAGGTCATATCCGAGAGTTTTTCGAGCACCGTGACCGTATATTGGTTCGTACCCTGCCCGGCCAGCGTCGTCAGGGTTTCGATAGCGTCGTCGCGCTGATCGGAGCGGAGGTAGCAGTCGCTCAGGAAATAGAGCGCATCGTTCACGTAATAGCCCTTGGGATAGCTCTTGACGTAACTGCGCAGCGATTTGGCGGCGGCATCGGTCTGGCCCGCAAGGTAAAGTTTCTGCGCGGAGGCGAACGACAGCGAATCGCGCGACACGGCGGTCAGATCGCTCTCCAGCCCCGCCTTCTGCGCATAGTCGAAGTAGTCGTCCACCCGGCCCTCCGAAACGTAAATCTCGCGGATGCCTTCCATCGCGCCCTTGGCTTCGGACGACTGCGGAGCCGTCTCGACGACCATGTCGTAATAGCGGAGCGATTTCTCCTTGTCGCCCAGATTGAGGTATGCAAGGCCCAGATCGGAGAGGGCCTGCGCCCGGCGCGGCGACGAAGGATAGTCGGCCACGAATTTCTCCAGCTGCGCGGCGCCTTCGGCGTACTGTTCCTGCGCTATGTGGGAGCGTCCCAGTTCATAGGAGGCCTCGTCGGCATAATCGCCCTCCCCCGCGGTGATGATCTGCCGCAGCGCCTGCTGCTTCTGCTCCGTGCGGCCCAGAATGCCGAGCGTCACGGCGCGCTTGTACTGCGCATAATACTTTTCGGGACCGCCCAAGGCCGCAGCCCGGTCGTACTCGGCTACCGCCGCTTCGAACTCCCGGTCGGAGTAGCGGATGTCGCCCAGACGGTTGCAGGCGTCGGCGCGGTAACGGTCACGTGCGGGATAGACGGCGAGGAATTTCTCGAACGAGCCGCGCGCCTGCGCCATGTCCATACGCGAGAAGGCGCAGTAGCCGAGGTTGTACAGCGCCATGGCATACTCCTTTTCGCTGCGGGGCGCACGCTTCAGGTAGGCGTTGTATTTGGCCGCCGCAACCGTATAGTCGCCCTGCGCAAAGGCGATTTCACCCTGCCAGAAGGAGTTGAGGGCCGAATATTTGGGGCTGACGTTGATCGCCGCAGACTCGGCAAGATAGCGCTGCGCCGCGCGCATGTCGCCGGCATTATAGGCTTCCAGTCCGCGGAAATAGGTGATTTTCTGCAACGCGGCGCGGATGTCGGCATCCTGCGTCGGGAAGGATTTGATGGCCCGGTAGGCCGCGTCGTAATCGTTGGAATTGTAGTAAGCGGCGATCAGCAGCGTGCGGGCTTCGCCCACGCGCGGCGACGAGGGATACTGCTCCACATAGCGCGTCAGCACGTTGATCGCGCCGTTGAAGGCTCCGCCGCCCAGCTCATACTGCAGTTTGCCGTAATTGAACAGCGCATCCTCGGCGATCGTCGCGTCGAAGCGGTCGTCCGCGGCCATGGCGAAAGCGTGCATGGCGGCCCGCTTGTCGCCCGCCCGAAGGTAACAGTCGGCCAGATGGTACGAGGCATTCTGCGTCAGCGCATCCTCGGCGCCGCACGCTCGGCGCAGGTATTCCGCCGCTTCGGGATAGTGGGCCGTGCGGTAGAGCGAGAAGCCCATCAGGTAACTGCCGTCACGGTCCAGCTCGCCGCCGGCCGCGGTGAAAGCGTCCAGATGTTCGATCGTCCTGTTGAAATCGCCCAGCCGGAACCACGACTCGGCGATGACGCGCTCCAACTCCTTGCGCCGTTCGGGAACGGCCCGCTGCACCAGTTTGCCGCCGTTCTCGACGACATAGCGGTAGTTGCCCTCGTGAAATTCGATCTGCAGCAGGTAGTACGGCACCACGTCGCGGTAAGCGTCGCTGCGCTGCAAAGCCGTGAAGCCCTGCTTGGCACGGCCGTAACGGCCTTCGGCATAGTCGATATAGGATTTGTAATAAAGCGCGTGGTCGGCATATTCGCTCTGCGGGCCGATGCGGTCGAAATAGCCGAACGCCTTGTCGTAATCGCCGTCGGTGAATTCGACATAGCCCATGCGAACGTCGTACTGCTCCTTGCGCGCCCGGCCGAGAGCTTTGTAATCGGTCTTTTCGAAAGCTTCGCGGGCGCGTTTCATATCGCCCTCGGCGCAATAGTAGGAGCCCAGCGAGAACCGCACGTCGTTGGCATAGACCGATCCTGGGTAACGCGCTTCGAATCGGCGGAGCGCGGCCTCGGCGTCGCGGCTGCCCAACTCGACGGCACAGGCCGCCAGATAGAAGTCGACCGTCTGCGCCGCCTCGCGGTCGGCGGGCGAAAGCGTCTCCCGCGCCTGCAGGAACTCATGCCGGGCGTCGGTCCAGCGACCGAAGTCGAACAGGGACCTGCCGCGGTCGATAAAGGCAGCAGATTCGGGGGTTCCGGCCTGCACTCCGGGCGCGCACAACGCACACACGGCAAAGGCCAGCAATAAATTCAGATTTTTCCGCATACGACACTTAAATTCTTACAAAGGGCAAATATACGAAAATTTACCTTTTTTCCATATAGGGAAACGAAATATATGCCGCGGCCGGATTCTCCGCAAACCGCCGCTTTTGCATCTGTCGAAAATTATCCCTACCTTGCGGCGTCACTGATTCGCTAAACCTCCATTCGATGAAATCGCGTCTTTTTCATCACAAGGACCCGCGCGCAGCTTCCCGCACCGGCGCCCAGTCCGATACCGACACGCTGAGCATGCTGTCCGTCGGCGCCGTCACGCTCACCCCGGAAGGGGAAATTACGGAAATCAACGCACGGGCATGCGACGAACTCCGCATCCGCGGGGGGGGGATTTTTCACATCCGCTGAACATCTCCGACATCCTTTCGGTCTGTCACGACCGGCAGGACCTTCTGCCCGGCATTTTCGCCCGGCTCAGGGAACGGCACCGCTACGGAGACCTGCCGCCATGGAGCTATATCCGGCTTCGGAACTCCAACCTGAAATTCTACATCGAAGGCCGTTTCGTCGGCCGTTACGACCGGCGGCGGCAACTGCGCCGGATCGTCTTTCTGTTCCGCAACACCGAGGAGGAGATCACCCGCAAATTCATCCTCGGCATGGCCCTGTCGCAGACGAAGATATTCCCGTGGTTTTTCGACCTCGGCCACAACAGGATGGTCATCGACGAGCGCTGGTTCGCCCACTTGGGTCTTCCGGCGGGCGACGGCACGATCGGCACCGAAGATTTCTTCAGGCTCGTGCATCCCGAAGACCGCGGCAGGCTGGCCGACGCCTTCGCAAAACAACTCGCAGGAGAGATGAATCCCGACACGTTCACGTACCGGCTCCGGCGCGGTGACGGTACGTGGGAGTGGTTCGAGGAGCAGTCCGTATACCTCGGACAGACCGGCGACGGATCGCCCTACCGCATCGTGGGGATATGCCAGAGCATCCACGCCCACAAGACCTCCGAAGACGGACTGCGCGCAGCCCGCGACAAGGCGAGGGAGAGCGACCGGCTGAAAAGCGCGTTTCTGGCCAACATGAGCCACGAGATACGCACGCCCCTCAACGCCATCATCGGCTTCGCCAACCTGCTCACCAGCGAAGACATCCCGTTCAGCGAGGCGGAGAAGCAGGAGTACAGCCGGCTCATAACGAGCAACGGAGACCAACTGCTGCGCCTGATTTCGGACATCCTCGACCTTTCGAAGATCGAATCGAACACCATGGAATTCCATTTCGGGGAGCACTCGCTGCACGCTCTGCTGACGGATATTTATCAGGCTCAGCGGCTCTGCATGCCGGAAGGCGTCCGTTTGCGGCTCGACATGCCGCAGGCGGACACACCGATAGTCACCGACGCGTCGCGGCTCAAGCAGGTCGTCAACAACCTCATCAACAACGCCGCGAAATTCACGGACAACGGCAGCATCACCTTCGGCTTCCGCTCCCCGCAGGGGTGCGAAAAGGTCGAACTGTTCGTCCACGACACCGGAAAGGGCATCGCGCAGGAGCATCTGGACCGGATTTTCGAACGGTTCTACAAGGCCGACTCGTTCGTCAAAGGCGTCGGGCTCGGACTGTCGATCTGCCGCACGATCACCGAGTATCTGGGCGGCGCCATTTCGGTCGAGTCCGAATCCGGCAAAGGCACCCGGTTCACGATTCAGCATCCGCTGAGCAGGCCCGAAGCGGCTCCGCGGCGGGAGCCTGCGGAGACGGCCGGAATGCGGCAGTAAGGTACGATTCTTGCCCGAAGAGCGTTGTTCAATAAAAATTCAGCCATATGATTGAAAAAGTAACGTTGCAGCTGACCGGGGATTCGAAACTCGTGCCCGAAAACGGTCCCGACTGCGGGGAGATGAATCCCAAGACCCTGCTGCTCTATGCCGCAGCCAAATGTTCGGGAATGACGGCCCTGATGATTATGGAGAAGGAGCGCCTGCGTCCCAAGCGCTTCGAGATAAGCGTATCGGGCGAACTTTCGACCGAAGAGGTCCGGTCCGAAAGCGTATTCAAGTCGTTCCACGTCGTCTACAACATCGAATGCGACACCGAGGACGATCAGGCCAAGGTGAGCCGGGCGGCGACGCTGACGCACGAAAAATACTGCGGCATCATGCGCATGTTCCGCATGATCGCCCCGGTATCTCACGAAATCGCGGTGGTCAGCACCGAACCGGCGAAAGCCTGACACCGCAAACCGGCGAAAAAATCGGAGGGTCCGACGGACCCTCCGATTTTTTATTTCCGGGCTACTGCTGCGCCGTAATCCGCCGGTAATCAGACACCGCCACGGCATAATTGTAATGCGCCTTGATGGCGTTGGTATAGAGCTGAATCCAGCTCAGCTGGGCCTGCAGCACGTCGAGAATCGTCGCCAGCCCCTCGCCGTAGGAATAGGTGCTGATGTCGAGGTTCTCGCCGGCGATGCGCAGGCTCTGCTCCATGGCTTCGACCTGCGCACGGCTGTTCTCCAGCGCCGTCCAGCCGTTCATCTCTTCGCGCACGATATCGTCATAGAGTTGCGCGGCGTCCCATTCGCTCTGCCGCTGTACGGCACGGGCGACGCCCGTCGCGCGGCGGCGTTCGCCCCAGTGGAATATCGGCAGCGAGAGTTTCACGAACGCCGAGCCGTCCACCGTCGTAGCGCCCGTGCGGTTGGGATAATAGGGCTGCCACGATCCCCCGATGCCGACGCTCAGCTGCGGATTGAAGGCCGCACGGGCCGCACGGATGCCGGCTTCGGCCCGGTCGCTGCGCAGCTGCGCGGCGGCATAGTCGGGTCTGAATGCCGCCGCTTCGGCGGCGGGCACCCGCACGGGCTGCGGAAGCGAATCGCGGATGCCCTGCGCCAGCGTTACGCCGAGCGCAGGATCGGCGCCCCGCAGGATGTTGAAATTATGCAGCGCCACGGTGTAATTCCGCTCGGCGGAGATCAGTTCGTACTGCGCTTCGCCCAGGCGCGTGTCGATCATCAGCACGTCGCCCTTGGCGATATACCCCTCGGCAAACCGGCGGTCCACCACCTCCTTGAGCGAACGGATGATGCTGACATACTGCCGCATCGAAGCGGCATAGAGCGCCATGGCCGAAAGGTTCCAGTAGGTATACTCGGCCGTATAGCGGACATCGAGCCGGGTGAACTCCTCGTCGCAGAGGGCGATGTCGTATCCCAATTCGGCCTGCCGGTAAGCCGCACGCACGGCTCCGCCGCCGTAGACGACCTGCACCAACTGGGGCAGCACGCTGAAGTTCCAACGTTCGACGCCGTCGTAATGATGGACGGTGGCCGTGAAGTTCCCGTCGAGCGACAGCCGCGGCAGGTAGCCCGTCCGCGCCTGCCCCACGGTTTCGGCGGCGGCATCGCTCCCGGCGGCGGCGACTTTCAGCCGGCGACTGTACTCGGTCACGTCGCAGCGGTAATCGTCGAGCGTGGTCTGAGCGTGCGTCGGCGGCAGGCAAAAAAACAGAATGACTGACAGCAGAAACGATTTCATGATTCACGGATATTATAGAAAATGGCGTAGACGACCGGCAGAACGCAGACGGTCAGCAGCGTGGCGACCAGCAGTCCGCCCATGATCGTCGCAGCCATTGCTCCGAACATCGAGTCGAACAGCAGGGGCAGCATGCCGAGGATCGTGGTTCCCGAAGCCATCGCCACGGGCACGATACGGCTGCGCGTGGCGGAGACCAGCGCATCGTAAGGCCCTCTGCCCCCGGCCCGCAGGACGCCGATCTGCTCGACAAGCACCACGGCGTTCTTGATATTCATTCCCACAAGCCCCAGCAGTCCCAGCAGCGAAAAGAAGTTGAACACCTTGCCCGTAACGGCCAGCCCCAGCACCACGCCGATAAAGATCAGGGGGATCATCAGCAGGATGATGACCGGTTCGCGGTAGTTGCGGAACAGCAGGAGCAGGACGATGACGATCAGGATCATCGTCAGGGGCATGTACTCGGCCAGCGCCGAATTGGACTCCTGCTGGCTCTCCTGCTCGCCGAAGACCTTCATCGAATAGCCTTCGGGCAGCGGCACGGCGCGGGTCACCGAATCGCGCAGGGCGGCGAACAGCTCCATCGTATTGACCCCGCGCGCCGGATCGCACTGCGCCTTCATCACCCGCTGGCGGTTGTAACGCTTCACCACCCCACCGCGGTATTCGAAGCGGAAACCGTCGGTCGCCTGCTCGATGGAGTAGACTTTGCCCGCAGGCGTGAAGATCGGCAGCGCCTGCAGGTTGGTCAGGTTGTAGGCGTCGATATTCTCGTCCTTGAGCAGGATCGGCATGAACTGGTCACCCTCGCGGTACTCGCCGAGCCGGTAGCCCTGCGTGGCGATGGTAATGCCCTGTGCCATCTGACTGCGGGTGACGCCGATGCGCTGGCCCTTCATCTGCGAGTAGAGCGGCAGCCACGTCGGAACGCGGTTGCCCCAGCTGTTGCGGATATTCGCCGTGCCGGGCGTACGCCACATGATATCCTCGGCCGCCTGCGTCAGCCGGCGGAGCGTGTCGATATCGTCGCCGATGAACCCGAATTCGATCGCGGCGTCGGGCACGGGCGAGAGCTTGAAAAGCGACGAGCGCAGCCACACGTCGGGACAGTTCGCCACGACGTAGGCATTGAAACGGTTTTCGACCTCCTCGGTCTGTTTCCGGTCGTGCAGTTCGATCAGGATATTGCCGAAATTGGGCCGCAGCGAAATGCTGCTGCTGGCCAGATAATAGCGCGGCGGCGTGGAGCCCATCGTCACCGACACGGTCTTCACTTCGGGCTGCTCATGGAGCCACTCCTCCATCAGGCGCAGGTTGCGCTCCGTATCGCGGATGTTATACCCTTCGGGCAACAGCACGTCGGCCCGGAAATAGGGCTTGTCCAGCGACGGGAAGAAATTCTGCGGCATGAGACCCATTACCGCCAGCGAAAGGGCGAAGAGCGCGACGACGCCCGCAACGACGCCCCACCGCCAGCGCAGCAGCCCGGCCAGCAGCTGGTCGAATTTCCGGTAGAACTTCGTATCGTAGGGATCGTGCGCCGCAGGTTTGACGCGGAGCATGAAATCGCCGAAAAGCGGCGTCTGCGTAAGGGCCAGCCCCCAGCTCAGCAGCAGCGAAAGCCCCAGCACGACGAACAGCGGCTTGACGATCTCGGCAACGGACGAAGGGGCCAGATAAAGCGGCAGGAACGAGAAAATGGCGATCAGCGTCGCTCCCAGCAGGCTCCAGCGCGGAGCATTGGCCCCGTCGATGACGGCCTGCCGCCGCGCGACGCCCCGCAGCATGGCCTGCTGCGCATTGTCGGTCACCACGATGGCGTTGTCCACCAGCATGCCCATCGCGATGATGAACCCCGCCAGCGAGGTGCGGTTGAGACCTTCGCCCAGAAACTGCATCAGCAGAAGCGTACCGCCTATGGAGAACAGCAGCGAACTGCCGATCAGCACCCCGGCGCGGAATCCCATGACGAGCATGATGATAAGGATGACGATCGCCACCGATTCGGCGAGGTTCAGGATAAAGGTGGAATTCGCCTCGCGGGCAATGCGGTCTTCGGGATAAAGCACCGTGAGGTCCATGCCCACGGGCATCTGGCGCGTAAGGCCGCCGAGCACCCGGCCGATCTTCTCCCCGGCCTTCACCACGTCCACGTCGGCCTCGGTCGAGATGCCGATGCCCACCGCCCTGCGGCCGTTCACGCGCATCAGCGTCTGCGGCGGATCGGCGTATCCCCGCTCCACGCGGGCGATGTCGCCCAGCCGGTACTGCTTGCCCGAAGAGGAGATGAGCAGCTGGTTGGAGATGTCGCCGAGGTCCTTATAGGCCCCGTCCTCCAAAATCTGTATTTCGAGCGCCCCGGCCTGCTTCTCGCCGCTGTTGACGATCGTGTTCTGCTGGCCGATGGTCCTCACGATCGATTCGGGGCGGATCGAGAAGTTGGCGAGCGCCGCAAGGCTGACATAGACGTTCACCACAGGCGTCTGCTCGCCGAAGAGCGTCACCTTCTGCACGCCGTCCACGGTCACCAGCGCCGTCTTGATCCGCTGCGCCCATTCGCGCAGTTCGGACCATGTGAATCCGCCGTCGACCGAAAGGCCGTAATAGATGCCGTACACGTCGCCGAAATCGTCGGCCACGGTGACGGGCGAAGCCCCGGCCGGCAGCCGGGGCTGGATGTTGAGCACCTTGCGCCGCAGCTCGTCCCACAACTGCGGAATCTCCGCGGCACCGGTCGCAGGATCGAGTTCGACCATGATCTTCGAAAGTCCGTAATAGGACTCGGAGGTGATTTTATGCACCAGCCGCATCGACTGCACCTCGCGTTCGATCGGCTCGGAAATGAGCTGTTCGACCTCCAGCGGCGTGGCTCCGGGATAGGTGCAGACCAGCGACGCACTTTTGATGACGAACGTCGAATCCTCCTTTTTACCCAGCGTGACGAAGCCGAGGGCGCCGCCAGCAAGCAGGACGAAAAGGAAAAACCAGACGACTTTTTTATTTTTCAGCGAATATTCGGGCAGACTCATGACCGTATCACTTTAGGATTCGCACCCGCTCGCCCTGCCGCAGCTGATAAACGCCCGCCGTGACGACGCGCTCGCCCGGCTCCACGCCGCTGTCCACCACGACGCGGTCGCGGCCGTACAGCTCGCCCAGCGTCACCTCGCGGCGCACGACATGGCCGTCGCCGGTCACGATCCAGACGTAGGTGCCGCCCTCGGCCGGAGCGAAGATCGCCGACACGGGCAGCGACACGGCGTCGGGAACCGGGTCGGCACTCTGCATGGTAATCGTACACGACATGCCCGGAGAGACGGGATAATGCCCCGGATCGGTATTGGTCAGGCGAAGCGATACGGGAAATCCCGACGCGTCGGACGAAGTCTTGGCGTAATCTTTCAGCACGGCCGGAAACTTCACGCCCCGGTAGTTGTCGAATTCCACCTCGAAGCGCGTGGATTGGGAGGCCAGCAGCGGCAGGGCGCTTTCGGGCAGGGTGAACTGCACCTGCGTCGTCACGGGATTCACGACGCGCACGATGGTCTGTCCGGCCTGCACCCGTTCGTAATTATCGACGTATTTGCGCTCGACGACGCTGGCGAAAGGCGCCCGGAGCTTGGTTTCCTTGAGCATGTCGAGGGAGTTGTCATAAGCAGAGCGGGCCTGCGCATAGCGGGTTCGGGAAGCTTCGAATTCCTGCTGCGAGACGGCTTCGTGCTCCAGCAGCCGCTGCATGCGCTGCAGCTGCGAGCGGGCCTCTTCGTATGCGGAGCGGTCGGCGGAAACCTGCAGCTGGATGTCGCGGGGGTCAAGCTCGGCCAGCAGCGCCCCCTTCTTCACGCTCTCGCCCTGCGACACCGGAACGTCCAGCACCTGTCCGGGAAGCTTGAACGCCAGATTCACGGCGTCGTCGGGCGTAGCCATGCCCGCGAAATCCTTGTCGATGACCCCGGCGCCCGACGCCGTGACGACCTTCACCGGGCGGACCGTCTCAGGCGCCGGCTGACGGCGGCCGCAGCCGCACAGCGCGAGAAGAATGAATAAAGTTTGGAAAGTTCGCATAATAAGAAAGTTGACTCCGTTTCCGGGGTCAACTTTCATACCACTCGCCGCAAAAAGTCCCTATGGACGAATATCGCGACAATTCTTTTTAGCGCGGATCACGCCCTCTTCGAGCAGCACCATGCCGTTGTTGGCGCGAAGCATGGTCTTCATGGTCGAAGCGTCTATGTTATAGCAGCGTACCTCGCCCGATCCGAAATCGTGATAGGCGACGCCGTACAACGGCTGGGGCGTGAGACAGACGACGCGCGCGCCTTCGCTCTGCGCACTCCGTATGAGAGCGGCGAACCGCTTGGCGCAGGCGCGCGGCAGGCGGTCGAACGAGGTGACGCAAAGCATATACACGCGTCCGGGGGCGGTCAGTATCTCCTCTGTGGCGTCCCCCTCGGCATCGCGCAGGGCGAATTCGCTCATAAGCGGGCGTATGGCGGGCATCTCCTCGGTGGTCCGGGTATCGACCCACTCCCACTTCCCGGCGTCCTGCCATGCGGTGTCTTCGAGCGAAAATTCGTGCAGTTTGCCCGTTTCGAGATTGCGGTAAACGAGCACGGTCTCCGTCTCGCCGGGTTCGACGGCCGGAGCGTGCATGCCCTCCCAGATATTGACCCCGACCTTGTAGGGCAGGAAGTCGATCAGCGGCAGATGGCGGTAACAGTAGTACCCCAGATACATCGAAAGGAAGAAGAAGGTGACCGTCAGCACGATTTCCAGCGCGTTGAAGGCGAAAATCTTGTCGGGACGGTAGCGCCACCAGACCACGAAGGCCATGGGCAGCAGGGCCAGATTCTTGAAGAAAGTCTGCCACGGCGTCAGTTTCAGCGCCTCGCCGAAACAGCCGCAGTCCTCGACGGGAATCAGCGTGGCGCTCAGCAATGTCAGCGCCGTGAAGAACAGCATCGACAGCACGGCGAAGATCGAAATCAGGCGGATGCGGACCTTGAACAGCAGCATGCACCCCATCATCAGCTCGGCGCCGCACAACCAGATCGAAAAAGCCATACTCGCAGGCTGCAGCGACTCGACGCCGTAGATCGAGAGGTACTCGTTGACCTTCATCGCCGTGCCCCACGGGTCGATAACCTTCGTGAAACCCGAAAGGATGAACGTGCAGGCGAGGATCAGCCGGCAGATATTGGCTATCAGTTTGAATACCCGTGTTTTACGCATCTGCTCCAAGTATTGGGATTAGTTCCGCACGGATTTTGGCGAAGATGCCTTCGGGCGACTCCATCGCGCCCGAAGCGTCGCTGCAGTCGACGACCCGCAGCGACGGGTCCTTGGACGCCGAAGCGAGGTAGACGCTGCGCACGTCCTGCTGCAGCTGCAACGACGCCTCGTGGATATCCTGTCCGCCCTGCAGGTAGTCGCGGTCGTCGCCTTCGCGCGCTTCGGAGAGCTTGCGCTCGGTGAAGGCGAACGGTACGTCGAGGAACAGCGAGAGGTCGGGACGGGGAAGCGCGTTATGACCGAATTCGAGGTTCACGATCCAGTCGGCCAGCCGGTCGCGTTCCTCGCCGGCGGGAAGTTTGGCGCACTGAAAACCCACGTTCGAGTAGACGTAACGGTCCAGCACCACCGCTTTTCCTTCGGCGAGCCACTGCCGTATCTGCGGCGCGGCGTCGGCGCGGTCGCCCGCGAAAATCAGCGCCACGAGGTAGGGATCGACCTCCTGCACGCCGCCGAATTCGCCGCGCAGGAACCGGGCGATCAGCTGGCCGTATACGGGCGAATCGAAGCGCGGGAAATGCACATACTCGCTCTCGACGCCCCTGTCGGCAAACAGCTGGCGCAGCATGCGTATCTGGGTCGATTTGCCCGCTCCGTCCAATCCTTCGAGTACAATGAACATAGGTTGCCTGTTTTATTTCCGTTTGTGGTAGTTATGGTAGTTTCCTCTTCTCAGCGCAGCATCCGCACGGCCCGTTCGACCCCGTCGGCCAGCGCGTCGGCTTCGGCCTGCGTGTTGTAAAGCGCGAACGAAGCGCGGCACATGCCTGTCGTCGCGTAATGGTCCATCACCGGCTCGGCGCAGTGCTGTCCGGTACGGACGGCGATGCCGAGCTTGTCGAGAATCATCCCCATATCGTAAGGATGCACGCCCTCGACGTTGAACGATACGATGGCGCATTTGCCGGGCGCCGTGCCGTAAATCCGCAGGCCGTCGATCGCCGCGAGACGTTCGGTCGCGCGGTGCAGCAGCGCCTGCTCGTGCCGCTCGACCTCTTCGGGATCGAAGCGCTGGACGAATTTCACCGCTTCGCCGAGCGCGATGGCGCCCGAAAAGTTGGCCGTTCCCGCCTCGAATTTGAGCGGAACAGGCGCATAGGTCGTCTTTGCGAACGTCACCGTATCGACCATGTCCCCGCCGCCCAGAAACGGCGGCATCTCCTCCAGCAGCGCGCGTTTGCCGTACAGCACGCCGATACCCGTCGGAGCGAAAAGCTTATGCCCCGAAAATGCGTAGAAATCGCAATCCAGCTCCTGCATGTCCGCGCCCCCGTGCACGACACCCTGACATCCGTCCACGACGGCGATCGCCCCCACGGCATGCGCCGCGTCGATAATCCCGCGCAGTTCGGGCCGCGTGCCGAGCGTATTCGACGCCTGCGTCACGGCGACGGCGCGCGTACGCCCGTCGAGCAGCGACGGCAGCAGTTCGGTGCGCAGACGCCCTTCGTCGTCGAAGGGCAGCACCCGGATTTCGGCCCCTTTGCGTTCGCACAGCATCTGCCACGGAACGATATTGGAGTGGTGTTCCATTTCGCTGACGACGATGTTGTCGCCCGCACGGACGAATTTCTCGCCCCACGCATAGGCCACCGTATTGAGCGAAGCCGTCGCGCCGGCCGTGAAAATCACCTCTTCCTTCTCCGCCGCCCCGATAAAGGCGCGGATGCGCTCGCGCGACGCTTCGTAGAGCGTCGTGGCCTCCTCCGAAAGGTAATGCACCCCGCGGTGGATATTGGCGTTGAGCTCCCGGTTGAGGTAATCGATCGTCTCGATCACCGCCAGCGGCTTCTGGGCCGTGGCCCCGTTGTCGAGGTAGACCAGCGGCTTGCCGTAAACCTCGCGTCCGAGAATCGGGAACTCCCCGCGTATTTTTTCAACGTCGAACATGGTCACAATTTTTCCATTTTGGCCCTAACGGCCTCCATCATCGTCTCACACAACGGCTCCACACCGCAGCGGCGTACGACGTCGCCCACGAACCCTTCGATCTGCAGCCGGCGGGCCTGCACCTCGCTCAGGCCGCGCTGGCGCATATACAGCACGGCTTCCGAGTCCATCTGCCCCACCGTCGCGCCGTGCGAGCACTTCACGTCGTCGGCATATATCTCCAGCTGGGGCTGGGTGGCGATATGCGCCGTCTCGCTCAGCAGGATGTTGCGGTTCTGCTGCTGCGCGTCGGTATGCTGCGCATCGGGCGCCACATAGACCAGTCCGCAGAACTCGCCGCGGGCCGAACCGCCGGCAACGCCTTTAATATAGGAATTGCTGCGGCAGTCGGGCACGTTGTGGTTCGTGCGCAGTTTGACGACGCAGTGTTCTTCACCGCCGGCAAGGAACACCCCGCCCAGCATGTTCTCGGCATCGCGGCCGTCGAGATCGATCGTATAGGAGGCGTTGGCGCTCGTAAGCTGCACGGCCGTCAGGCGGCACAGGCTGCGTGCGGACTGCTTCACCGCAACCTCCGCGAAAGCTTCGGCGAGGAACACCTCCGTTATTTCGAGACGGGCGTCCTCCGCCGCAACGATCTCCAGCGACGACATGTCGGGCGCGGTATGCACCACCACGATGCGTCCCGACGCGCCCGCGGCGGCCTCAATGCGCATGCGCCGGGGATCGACCGCCGCATAAGGCCCGTCCTGCGTCCCTTCGATCCGGAACACTTCGCCCTGCGCCGTGCGGAAATCACGGATTATATCGAGTATCGCCGTCATTCCCTGTAATCGTTAATCAGCCAGTCGTAGCCCTCCTTTTCGAGTTTGAGAGCCAGCGTCTTGTCGCCCGTATGGATAATGCGTCCCCGGTAGAGCACATGCACCACGTCGGGCACGATGTAATCCAGCAATCGCTGGTAATGCGTAATGACCACCGTCGCGTTTTCGGGCGTATGCAGTTTCGTAACGCCCGTGGCGACGATGCGCAAGGCGTCGATGTCGAGTCCCGAATCGGTCTCGTCCAGAATGGCCAGCTTCGGATCGAGCATCGCCATCTGGAAAATCTCGTTCTTCTTCTTCTCACCGCCCGAAAAGCCTTCGTTCACGGCGCGCGAGGTGAGTTTCGAATCCAGCTCCACGACGGCGCTCTTCTCGCGCATCAGTTTCAGGAATTCGGCGGCCGTCAGCGGCTCCTCGCCGCGGAACTTGCGCTGCTCGTTCACGGCCAGCTTCATGAAGTTGGCCATCGTGACGCCCGGAATCTCGACCGGATACTGAAAACCCAGAAACAGCCCCAGACGCGCCCGGTCCTCGATCGGCATCTCCAGCAGGTCCCGTCCGAGGAACGTGGCCGAGCCTTCGGTCACCGTGAATTTCTCATTGCCCGCGAGCACCGCCGCGAGCGTCGATTTGCCAGAGCCGTTAGGCCCCATGATGGCATGCACCTCGCCGGCTTTCACTTCGAGGTCGATGCCCCGCAGAATCTCTTTGCCGTCGACCGACGCATGCAGATTTTTTACGCTTAACATATCTTTCTTGCCAGTTTTTTACATTTTTCAATCTCTCTGTCCGTCAGCCTGCCGTTCTTGCGGCAGCCGCTTTTGGCCGCGGTACCGACGATGCGGTAACCGCTCCACCGGAGTATCTCGCGCAGGGCGCGGAACACCCCGCGGGTCTGGTTGAACAACACGCTGAACGGATATATCGTGTTGCACGTCGCCACCAGCACGGCCCGCTGTCCCTTGTGCAGCGCCACCGGCATTCCGCTCTCCTTCTCCCCCATCATCACATGGACCGACCGGTCGAACAGCACTTTCAAGGCCCCGTTCATATTGCCCCAATAGCAGGGCGAACCTATAACCAGCGCATCCGCCGTGCGGATCGCCTCCGCGACGCGGTGCGCATCGTCTTCGGGCAGCGCGCAGCGGAGTTTCGAGCGGCAGCTCATACACCCCGTGCAGGGTCTTACGGTCAGGTCGTGGACGAAAATACGCTCGACGTCGCACGTCTCCGGCAGATTGCCGGCAATATGTTCCAGCATCTGCGAAACCAGACCGTTGCGCCGCGGACTGCCGTTGAGCACCAGCACTTTCATCTTCCACGTCCGTTATCCGACCGAGCCTTCGAGGCTGATCGAAAGCAGTTTCTGCGCCTCGACAGCGAATTCCATCGGCAGTTTGGCCAGCACCTCGCGGGCATAGCCGTTCACGATCAGCCCCACGGCGTCCTCGGTCGAAAGGCCCCGCTGGTTGCAGTAGAAGAGCTGGTCGTCCGAAATCTTCGAGGTCGTGGCTTCGTGTTCGACCACAGCCGTGCGGTTGCGGCTGTCGATCACGGGGAAGGTATGCGCCCCGCATTTGTCGCCGATCAGCAGCGAATCGCACTGCGAATAGTTGCGGGCGTTCTCAGCCCCCTTCGCCATGCGGACCAGACCGCGGTAGGAGTTTTCGCTCCGCCCGGCCGAAATGCCTTTCGACACGATGCGGCTGCGGGTGTTGCGCCCTATGTGGATCATCTTCGTACCGGTATCGGCCTGCTGGAAATTGTTGGTCATGGCCACCGAGTAGAACTCGCCCACCGAATTGTCGCCGGCGAGAATGCAGCTCGGATATTTCCACGTGATCGCCGACCCGGTCTCGACCTGCGTCCATGACAGACGGGCGTTCTCGCGGCAGATACCGCGCTTGGTGACGAAATTATAGATGCCGCCCCGGCCCTCCCTGTCGCCCGGATACCAGTTCTGCACCGTCGAATATTTGACCTCGGCGTCTTTCTCGACGATGATCTCCACCACGGCGGCATGCAGCTGGTTTTCGTCGCGGCGAGGGGCTGTACACCCCTCCAGATAGCTCACGTAAGCACCTTCGTCGGCTACGATCAGCGTACGTTCGAACTGCCCCGTTCCCGCGGCATTGATGCGGAAATAGGTCGAAAGCTCCATCGGACAGCGGACGCCTTTCGGAATGTAGCAGAACGAACCGTCGGAAAAGACCGCGGCGTTGAGCGCGGCGTAGAAATTGTCGGTATAGGGCACGACGCTGCCGAGATACTTCTTCACGAGATCCGGGAAGTCGCGCAGCGCTTCGGAAATCGAACAGAAAATGATGCCCTTCTCGGCCAACACCTCCTTGAAGGTGGTCTTGACCGACACCGAGTCCATCACGGCATCGACCGCCACGCCCGCCAGCGCCATCTGCTCTTCGAGGGGAATGCCCAGTTTGTCGAAGGTCCGTTTGAGTTCGGGATCGACTTCGTCCATCGAATCGAGTTTTTTCTGCTGCTTGGGGGCGGCATAATAGATGATGTCCTGAAAATCTATTTCGGGAATCGTCAGGTGGGCCCACGTCGGCGGCTCCATCGTCAGCCAGTGGCGGTAGGCCGCCACGCGCCGCTCGGTCATCCATGCGGGTTCGCCCTTCTTGGCGGAGATCAGCCGCACGACATCCTCGCTCAGTCCCTTGCCGATGGTTTCGGTCTCGATATCCGAGGTGAAGCCGTACTTGTATTCCTGCTCTCCGATATTCTCCAGTATGTCTTTATCTTTCTCTGCCATTATGCGCGAAATATCGTACAAAGGTACAAAATCAATTCACATTTTCATAACGCAGCAGAGCAAATCTGGGTCCAGAGCGGGCAAAACGGCAAAAAAGCGGGATGAACGGGGAGCTAAAAAAATAAAGACGGCCCTCTGGTCGTCTTTATTTCAGGCTGCCGGTACGACACCCTTTCCTTGGCGGAGAGTGGGGGATTCGAACCCCCGGTACAGTAATCCCGTACGTCAGTTTAGCAAACCAGTGTACGGAAAAAATTTCTGCAAAAATATTTTTACACTATACAGCGTCCAGTAAATCGTTGTAAGTAACGCTACAAAAGTATGTTATAATTTTTGCAAATGCAAATTTATTGAATGTATATTCAACCTTAAAAATGAAAATTATAGAGAGGAAAATGATTTTTATAAAACTATTATAAAACTTTTGGAAAATAAAAAACCGCCGAAAAAATCGGCGGTTTCAATTTTGCGGAGAGGACGGGATTCGAACCCGTGAAGCAGTTTACCCGCTTGCCGGTTTAGCAAACCGGTCGTTTCAGCCACTCACGCACCTCTCCGGGCAGCTAAAACTAAATATTGCTATTGTTAAGCGGGACAAAAGTAAATGAAAAAAGGTGAATAACCAAATAAACGTGCAGAAAAAAATTATCTACAAAAAAAGGTGGGGATAATCCCCACCTGTAAAAAGGGCGCAGACGACGCTGATCTTTCGTAAGTTCCCGAAGGCTCCTAATCTATGCTTACGCGAGTCGGCATCCCGACACAATTTATTTTATGCTCACCTGCTGCCCTAATTTATAGTATTCGTGCTTTTTTATCCATGTCTTTCAGAAAATAGCAGATTGTATTTTCTGCTTTGGCGCTGACGGCCATTGCCCGTTTTTGAGCAATAGGGCCAAAAATGTAATGCCGCAAATTGGGTGGATGTTCTATGTATTTTGCGAAACAGAACCCAAGATTTACAGAGGCGTAAAATTCACTTGGTTTAGTCCGCGCCTTTGAAAGTACGGTACGATTCCGCTGGCCGCTAATCTTTATATACCCCCGATTAACTAATGTAGTTCTTTGCATCGTGTGAATTGGGAGTATTAAGTATTGATGCGGGGTTATGGTATCGCGCACCTGATAGATATAGATAAATCTTCTGACTATTGTTTCCAGATCGTGCGGAAATCTTATCCATTCTCCACTATATTTACTTATCAGGTCTGCTACTCGCACCGGGACAACATCATCGTAAGTCCACCGTGGAGCTTCATTAAACGTCGGGTTTGTAAATGTCGATATTCTGGGATAACGTTCGGCAAGGGTGTTGTTGATCGACGGGGCCCCTACAAAATGCCATTGAGTGCCCATTATAGAGCGGTTCGGTATTTTGTCTCGCTTCTGCCGGTGCCGTGACGTGCATCGAGCAAGTCCTATGAATAGTTTAGGCATAATCCGGTTGAAATATTCCGTGCTACACATGGGCCGAAAATAGATGTCCGCATTAAGCAGCCCTCCGGTTTCATTGGTGAAATGCGTACTTTTGTCTTGTTGTTTATAGATCACGCGGATAACCAACCCCGGTAATTTACCGTCGTCCTCAACACTCCCGCCGCCGCTGGCTGCGGGGACGTAAAGTTTATGGGATGCCGGGTCTTTTTTTACCTCAACGGTGTAGCCGGTTGTTATCTGCGCTGCGGCCACTCCACCAATAACGGTTTCTGTGGCTGCGGGTAGTTCATACGGAGCCGGGGTGTTATCCAAATCGTTGTAGTCGCCGCTTGTGGCGACGGCGGCCAGCTCCGGCATAGTCGGATATGCCGGGATATACAGTCGATGCGTTTTGGGGTCTATCTGCACCTCAACGGTGTAGTTCTTTCCTTTGTCTGCGGCAATAATACCACCTAATTGGGTAGCTGAAGCCGGGAATAATTCCTGTGTGCTGTATTCGAGGTCGTTCCATGCCGTAACGCCGTCGCCAAATTTGATGCGCCGCGTATCGAGCTCCAGCCCGATCTCGCCCTCTTGTAATATCGGATTGACCGCGGCCCAGCGTGCCGCAGTTCCGCGCCGCTGCTGAAACCGCGTATGAATAGTGATAATTTGATTCATTGTTTCTATGCGTTACCGCCGTCCATGATGAAAGTATTGTTCGCATCCTGTAAATAGCTGGTGAGGCGTGCAGGCGTAAAGTACAGACGGCTGCCCTCTGCTATGTCGTCAGTCGTAAGAGTTATAACGCCGACTTTTCCGTTTACGGATAATACGGCGTTGGCCGGGACGGGTATGCGCTTCCAGTTCGCCAGTTCTTTGGGATCGTTACCTGCGAGGATAAACGCCCCTGCCGGCGCATCGCTTCGCAAGCAGATGTCACCTTTCTGTACGGTTTTGGCTAACATTTCCGCGTCGCTGGCGGCTTCTACGACATCTACAATCGCAAGCTGCGGCAATACAGACGTGTTTAGTTTGCCGGAAGCATCCAATATCGGTACCTGTCCGGCGGTGGTGCCGACATTGCGCGATGCCGCCGTACCTGCATCCCGGATTTTATAGAGGGGCAGCGATGGTACGTCGTTTTCGGTAATTGATAAAGTCGTTGCGATTGAAATATTACCGCTTCCGTCGAATGAGGCACTACCACCTACGCCGCCTGTAAGGGCGATTGTCCGGGCTGTTTTCAGTTTGTCGGCCATCAATGCCTTATCGACATATCCGGTGTCGGGCCCCGCTCCTGCTGATTTCGCATATTTATCTTGCTGCATCACCCCGAGGGCGTCGAAACTTTCGACGGTAACAATTTGCTGTAATACCCTTTCCAAATCGTCACTCCATGTCACCATATACAGCGTAGGTGGCGTTGTCATAATGTGCATGAAGATTGTTCCCGGTTCCCATTTTTTCGCGTCTTCATCAGTTGGGGGATCATCAAAAAGAATGACTTTCCCAAGAGTATTTTTAGGCAGCATTGTGAATACCTTTGTGCCATCGCCTATTTTTAGATACTGCTTGTCCGTGCAATATCCCATTTCTCCTTTTATCAGTACCGGATTGGCCTTTATCCAATTCGATTCGGTATCGTTGCGAAGAACGAGCTTTGCTTTTAATGTTACGTTTGCCATAATGATAGGTTTTTATGCGTTTCCTCCGTCGATAATGTCTATTTCGTCATAGTGTTTTCCAATGACGCAGTAAGTTAAGTGTTCATCATCCCACCGATATAGTTTGCTGGCTTGCATATCCAGATACAACATGTTCGGATTTCCGATGTTTGGAAAGTTGTGGTATGTTTGAAAGCTGCGCAGTCCCTCGGCTGGGATGTTGGTATTTTGTGTTCCTATCCACCAATTCCCGTCTGGGCCGACATGAGGGGTTATGCCATCTTTTCCGTCGATTCCAATACGGGTTACAAAATCGAAATACAGCCGATGCGAAAGCGCCGAGCCGTCCGCAACCGTTAGATTGCCCTGCTGGATTGTGCAAATCAATTTCATGGTCGTATTTCGCGTGCTTTTATTAGGGGGATTGTCCGACGCTCGGCCTTGAGTACTGCATCGGTCAGCGTGTCGCGGAGTTCAATCGTCAGTACGATTTCACCCTCGTCCATATCGACCGTGGCTGAAGCTGGGACATTTATAAAGTAGTGGGCGCTGTCGCGTCGCTCGATCTTCAAATCCGCCGATGTGTCCGAACGTGCTACGATGCACACGCCGCGTCGTGATGTCGAAAGCTGGGCCGTAATTCGGTATCGGTCGAGATTGTCAAACCATGCTGACGGGATGATCTCGGGCAACACGTCTGGTATGTCTATCTCGTCCTTTATGGCCGTGAATAGCATCCCGAAACTTGTGCCTGCAATTATCGCTTTTGTGCGCCAGCAATTCATTGTTATAGTCTTTTGCGGATGATTATGCCGATGATCGCCCCGGTCAGCAGTCCCCAGCCGATTTTTCCCGAGGTGAGCCAGAACCGCTGCCACCATGTCAGCGGCATAGGTACAGGGATTTCGATGCGTTCGCGCTCTTGCCGGTCGATTGTCTGGGTTGTCGTCGTGTCTGTAACCTCAACAGGGATGTTTATCGGCTTCTCCTGCGGCTTGTTCCGTAGGTCGTGGTATAACTTACCATCGGGACGGATAAAAGCGTCAGAAACGGCGTAATCCGTTTCGAGGTGCGACGTGTCGGACGGCTCGATGATCGCGCTTGCCCGCTGGTCGGGGATATGCACGATGATCGGCACGTATTCGATGCGTGTGCGGATGTCTACTTTCCGATCTATACCCACACTATCGGTGCGGCTGCTCTGGATGAGTGTCCGGGGTGCCGAGCAACTTGCAAGTCCGACGATGGCAAACGAGAGTATGAATGTCGCGGTGCGCATGGGGTCAGATTTTTCCGTAATATTTTACAAAGCCAAACCATCGGCGCTTATGTTGGTATTCGGGCTCGTTCTCGTGGGCGTAGGCTTCCATTTCGAATGCCGAAGCGTGGTAGGCTTCGTCGTTCCATCGGTCGCGGGCATCGCCTCGTATCATGTGATATGCGTAGGATATTGCCCACTCTCCGCCGTAAAGCAGGTAGTAGGTGAAAGGCACCAGCAGGAGCCATCCTGCCGAAAGGTGCCCGCAGAACAGGTGCGCGGCTCCATGCCCGAGGCACCAGAGGACGGCTCCTAATACGCAGCACTCCCAAAACTGGCGGATGTGGATGCCCTCGTGTCGCTTGGTGCGGGCCGAGAGTTGTGCGAGTTTGGTGATGACAGTCCCGAAAAACATGCAGGTTTTGAAATTGCCGAAAAGGAGGCGCTTTGCCAGCTTGGAGTTGTAATAGACTTTCATAGTTGTAGGTTATTTGTTGTTGTGATATTCGATACAGCGGACGATGGCCGCAACGTGCATGTCGGCCACACGCTGACGGCCCGACCCCGAAAAGATCAGTTTGCAATCATCCTTCGTGTCCATGAAGAAATTTTCGGTTAAGACCGTCGGACAGGACGTGTGCTTGAGAATGTAGAAATTTTCCTCTTTGTCCGGGTCGCCGTCGGTCATGTCTTTGCGCATCCGCTTCTCGGGAAATGCGCGGGCGGCTTCCTCGTAAAAGATCGTCGCATAGTTGTCGGCTTCGGTCTGTCCGATGGATGTCCACGCTTCCCAGCCGGTACCGCCGCCCGCGTTCGCATGTATTGATACCAACAGACAGTTGCTTGGGCCGACAACTCGCGCGATCTTGTTCACTCGCCGCACCCGCTCGGCCAATGATATGTCGCAGATCTCCGACACGATTAATTCGCAGTCCACGCCTCGGGCCGTCAGTACTGCATATACCCGCCGGGCAATATCCCGGTTAAATTCGTATTCGTAAAGCTGTGAGCCGTCGGGCCATACCGGAGAACGCTTGCCGGGCGTTTCTTTCCCGTGGCCGTTGTCAATCAATATTTTCATTTTGCGTAAGGTTTAGTAACGTGTTGAGTTGATCGCGCCGCGCTTTGCCTTTGTCGGCGCTGTCTTTGACCTCGTTGTATTTCAACAATAAGCCGGTTATTTCTTTCGGGTCGTGGGCATTGGCGAGTAGTTCGACAAGGGTTGTCATTTTCACCGCTGCCGACCGTATTGCCGTGAGATTCTCCCGCACGGATTTGTATTCCGTGTAAACCACACCGACCCCGGCCAGCCCGGAAGCATACGGGAGCGAATAGATGCCGAACAGTATGGCCAGCAGGTCAAATAGCATTAACATTCCGGTAACTTTTCCGTAGTCGCCGAATTTCTCGAACGACCGCCGGAACCCGTGGCTGTCCCTCGGGATTTTGAGAACACGCGCCTTGCGGATGCCGGTGGAAAAGTCGATGATAACTGCTGCTATCATTACGAACCATACGACGACCTCCAGCAAGATCGCCCGGTGGAAAGCGTGTCCCTCTATGCCGGTCAGTTCGGCGAGGTACTGTAATATTTCGGATTGTTCCATATTGTTAGATTGTTCCTGCGTCGATGTTTATTTCATAATCTTTAGGTGGGGCCTCGCTCGGGTCGGGAGCTACCATGAACGACTGTTTTAGGGCCGGACGGTAGAATCGGAATAAAAGCGTTGATAATTCAGCAGCAGCGATGGCGAGTTTTTGTAAATAAGTTTTCCATAAATCGCTGGCCTGTACGGATAAATACCACTCGGAAACAATCAAATAACATAATACATTGGTTGCACTATGGTCTACTGCGTCGAGCTCGGATAGTCCGTATAGCTCCCGTCCGTCGTCCGCCAGACGTGCCGTGAACGTAAGGCCGCAGGTGTCGCCCTCAACCGCCATCGGCTGACTATCCGGAACGATACGCCGAAAGTGATGCGATAAGGTGGTGAGGGCTTCGGCAATGTGTTGATCGAAAAAGGCCCGTTCGTCAGCAGTTATGGCGTACCTGTCGAATAGAGGCAACCCCTTATCGTCGGCCAGCGTCCGGGCATTGTAGGCCGTTTCCGTGCATATTGTTTGGAACAGGTCAGCTTTGGCCCATGACAACCGAATAATCTTGTTCTCCCGTGTAATCATAGCATCCGGTATGGTCGTTCGGTGTGGGAACCGATAAGTTTGCTTCGCAAATCATCGAGCGCATTTCCAAAAAGGATTTGGTAATACTGGAATAAGGGGGCATCCTTACCACCATACCACCACATGAGCATCCCGAATTTCAGCGCGTCTTTTATGCGGATGGCTGTTGCTTCCGGGGCCATGTCGAGAATATCGCGCATACGGAATAACAGCAGGTCGGGAATGAATAACAGCCGTTCTACGTTTTTACTGATACGAGCCCGGAGAGCTTCGGCGACACTCTGTAAATTGAACATGAACGCATCGAGCAGGGAGAGTTCGAGTGTATGTGTCGCAGTCATACTCTGCCCGGCTTCCGTCGTGCGGTTGCGGTAGTCCAGTAATGTCTGATCGACACACTCGTTAAAAAGTGCCCGGCAATCTATTTTCACGTCGAAATTCATAGCAGCGATAATATTTCCGATGCGCGTTTATCTGCGGCCTGTGCTCCGGCTGGTTCGTTGGAAACACCCAGTACCAGCGCGGCGAGCGTCCATGCGGTTACGTCGATCAGTTTTTCGGGATAGATGTCGTTGATCCCCTTGTAAGGGATGTACTCGCCCTCGGCTATGTGGTGATCGGTGCCCGTAATACTGGAATAGCGCAGCTTGGTGCCGCCATGCGTAAGTAAGACGACAGGCTTTGCCATACCGCCTCGTGTAACGGGGTGATACTGATAGGTCGCTGCCGGGTGATCTTCCGGCAGAGCAACTAATACGGGCCGTTGCCAGCCGTCCATACGCAACCGGGCGAGGCGTAAGAAATCAGCGGGCAGATCAATTTCGCCGCTCCCGTCGGGATTGGGCCTCAACGGACATTCCGCAAGACTTTCTACCGATGAAATCGTATGCAACGGGGCCGCGAGCAAAACACGCCTGCCCGCCTCGTCAATGAAATCAGCAAGCGGGAAATTCGGGCTGTTAGCTGCGTTATCTTCGGGATAAATCTCGTCGATACACCGAAGCGCCTGTGCTATGATCTGCTCGCGCTTCATCACCAGTTAATAAAAAGAATGTTGCGTTTGGCCGCTTCGATCTTGATGTCGTCTTTCTTCATACCTGCGGGCACCACATAGTCGAGGTTGGCCTGTAACCATGCCCGCGCTGCCGCTACTGACGTTACCGTTTCCTCGCGAGTGGCCGTGGCCGGGTCGGACAGCAGCGTTTCCAGATCGGTCGCCGGGTTGCCGGGTGTTGTTTCCTCGATAGGGGCGGTTGTGATGGTGGCCTTTTCCCAGAATGTCACCTGATAGGCAGGATGCTCATGCAGCGCGTCGATGATGGCCGGGTCGGATGTGGTGTAGGTGCTTTCTCCGACCCCGCCGAAATATACCTCGGGCTCGAAGCGTACCGCTTCCAATCGCCCGTCAGCGCAACGGACGGACGTGCGGTATTTCTTGTGGTTGAGAACGAAAAATGTTGCCATGTGTCGTGGGTTTTATGACGGGAGCAGTTGCCCGCTCCCGTCGTTGTGAGTAGCTTATTTCACCGTAAGCAGTGCGTGTGCGTCGGGATTCGTCACGGCGAGAGTGTGGCTCTCGTCGATACGAACATCACTTGAGCGGGACAGACCCGTTTTGTCGCGGTCGAGCTCCGTGGCTTCCAGCGGTTTCTGTATGGCCCGATAGACGTTTGCCGGGTCAATCACGATGGCGGCCTTCGAATAGCCGTATTCGTTCAGCAGGTCGTGCGGTTTCATCAACAACTCGCCGTCCGGAGTGCTGATACGGTGGAACGTGATACCGAATACGACCTCGGTACTGCCCGCCTCTAACTGTTTCTGAACAGTCGAGGCCCCGGCCATCTGCCTCCCGAAATCTTTTCCGTAGAACATAATGCGCCGCTCGCTGCCGTTATTGCCGCAGAATACGTCGCTACACCAGCCATACAGCAGGTCGTTACTGATCTTGCTCTCGGCTCCCATGTCGAGATGCTTTTCGATCTTACGCACGAGGCCGTCGCTCATGTACTTTACTTTCCGGGTCACGGGGTCTACGAACCGCTCTTTCACACCGAAAAGCGCATCGGCCTCGTTGGTCATGCGGAAATCCAGCAGAGCTTGTTCGCGCATATCGAGGATGCCGAAATTCACCTCCTTTTCCGAAAGGCGTTGGTAGAGGCCCTCGCTTACGGTCGTCATGTGAATTTGGCAGTAGTTACTGTCCGAATAGGGCATTTGGCTGGGGTCTTCCGACATACCCGCGTTCTCGTGCTTTGCCACCCCGAGCCGGTAAATCGGAGTGTCAGCGGGCAGCGCGGGGAGTACTGCTGCGTTGATCGGGTAGATCGTGATTTTGTCCTGTGCAATAGAATCGGTAGCGACGATGTGGCAGATCAGCGGATTGAGCGAGAACCCACCCGAGGCTACCGGCGTGGCGACCTTTGTGGTGTCGTCCACGTTCATCGTGGGGAACAAGACATTGCCGTCCTGCGAAAAGATGTGCGCGTTGATTACGTTGATTTGCTTTGCCCCGCTCTCGCTTCCAGCGGTCACGGTGTAGGCTGTTTTTACTTTGCTTTGCACGCCTCGGCCCCGGACGCTGTAATACTGATATTCGAACGAACTGCACGGGACGTTTTCGAGTTCCCGCAACAGCGTGTCCATCGGGAACAGCGAGGGATTGATCTTTGTGATCTTCTTTGAAATTGTCGGGCGGTTGATGTCTTGATCGTCCACCGTTCCGTCAGCTTTCGCCGGCTTAGTCGTGGTGACGGTGCCGCGCATGGTTTCACCGGCGGTCGCTGCTGCGCCGCTCACGGCCATCAGCGTCGTGCCGAGGTCGTCGGGAGAGAAGAACGCGAGCAATTCACGAAACAGGTAAACGGAAACGACGCATCCGCAGATCGCCAGAACGCCGTACAGGAATTTGTTAATTTTCATAATAGTTTGAATTTTGGTTAGAACTTACGTTTGTTACGGCGCTCGATTACCTCGTCGAACATATCTTTGGGGGTTTCCGCTTGTTCGGGTGTTTCGACGCTTCCGCCGTCGGCAGGCAGGCCGTCCGTCTTGCGGGCCTGCTTGCGCTTGGCCTCGATCTGCTCGTTGCGCCCCTCCACCTTGCCTGTTTCGAGCGCGTCGGCTACGGCTGCGTCATATATCCAACCTTGATAGAGTTTGGTAAGGATTCCCTTATTCACCTTGCCGTCGAGCAGGTTTGCAAGAATCTCGTTATCTACCCATTCGACGAACTGTTTTTGTTCGGCCTCGTCGAGCCCATGTTCGGCGAAGAACGCATCTACGTCGGTTTTGCTTTGGGCGATGTTCTTGTCGCGGGCTTCGGTGCGGGCTTTCATGTCCGCGAGGCGCTGGCTGCGCTCGGTTGCTGCCTTTTTGTATGCGTCATAATCGGGCTCACCTTCTGGAACGGCCAATTCCGACGGATCGAACTGTCGGGCAATAGCAACCTGCACCGGCACACCGTTCGCCACGTCCTCGATGATCTGCGCGAACTCGGGGTATGCCTGTACTACCTCCATGATCGTTTTGTTGGCCGCCTCGTGTCCGGCGATTTTCTTGTCGCTCTCTGCGAGGTAGTCGTAAAGGGTGTTTTCGTAGTCGTCCTCGTCGGCGAACTGCCGGTCGGGGAATTTTGCAGTCATATACTCCCGAACACGCGATACGCGGGGAGCTTCCGCCTGCTGCTGATTTGTGTTTTCCTCTCGCATTTTTTCACATTGATTTTGTGTGTGATAGATTTCGATGTAAAAGTATCTTATTTGTTAATTTTCAAGATGTTATAATTATTATTAAACTTGCGATAGTTGCACAAAATGTATCACTATGAGCAGGAAAACGAGGGTACGGGACGAGGTGCCCGAGAAGATTTTGAAGAGGCACAATGAGATACGCCGCCGCTATGAAGAAATGCTTGCGCGGGAACGCGCCGAGAATCCCGAACGGCTGAAATACTTATCAAAGACATATTTTGTCGAAATGCTCTGCAAAGACCCTGTAATCGGATTGAGCCCGAACTATGTACGGCGTATCATCAATGGGCGAATTTGATATACCGTCGCTGCTTACCCAGAACGAGGAGCATAAGTCCCGTTTGTTTGCGCCCTACAATCCGCTTACAGGTGAGGGATCGCCCATCGAACGTGTCCGGCTTTATTTCTCGTCGGAATCCTATGTACTGATACCGACATACATGGCCCAGACCCCGACGGTTGCTGCAATCATCGACGCTGGGGGTGTCGAACAATACGCCGCACGCGAGGGCATTGCTGCTGAGGTCATGTGTGGCGTCGTGCATCGGCTCCGGGCTGTGTATGATTTTGAGTTTTGGTGTATCTCCTGCGTTAAAATCTTCGACAAGACCACGGGCCGCCTCGTCCCGTTCAAACTCCGCCGGGCCCAACTCAAGCTGGCGCATATTCTCCTTACTGATTTATTCGCGGGGAAGCCTGTCCGGGTCGTGCTGGTTAAGGCGCGACAATGGGGAGGTTCCACCGTTACGCAGATGCTTATGGCGTGGGTGCAGATATTCCACCGTTCGGGCTGGAATAGCGTAATCGTGTCTGATGTGGAAGAACAATCCCGAACGATTCGCTCTATGTACTCGCGCATGGCCCTGCGGCATCCGGTAGAAATATGCCCGGTACGGTTTTGCAATTTTGAGGGTTCGAGCAAGAATAAAATGCTGGTAGATCGGGATTGTGTCGTTTCGATAGGCTCCATGCAGAAACCCGATAGTTTGCGAGCAGGGGATATAAAAATGGCCCATCTTTCAGAGGTGGGCCTATGGAAGCGGACAAAAGAGAAGAGCCCCGAGGATGTGATACAGACTATCCTCGGGTCGGTGCCACGGGAACCGTTTACCGTCGTGGTTTTGGAATCGACGGCAAAGGGCATCGGTAATTTCTTTCACGATACATGGTGCGATGCGGTAGACGGGAAATCGGCCTATACTCCGCTATTCGTACCGTGGTTTGAAATTGACATTTACTATAAACCGTTCATCAACGAAAAGCAGAAGATCGAGTTTATACAGTCCATGACGCGCGACGAACTAACCCGATTCTATGCGGGGGCCACGTTGGAGGGCCTCAACTGGTACCGGGAGAAGCGACGCGAGTATTCGACCGATTGGCAGATGTGCAGCGAGTTTCCCTCAACCGCCGATGAAGCGTTCCAAACTACCGGACGCCCGGCGCATGACCCGCTGTATGTCCGCCAGCAGCGGCCCTTTGTCCGGGAACCGCTGTATGTCGGGGAACTGCTCGCCGATGCGACCTACGGGCCCGAAGCTCTGCAAAATTTACATTTTGTGCCAACGGCCACCGGAGATTTTCACCTTTGGAAGCTGCCTGATACCTCGCGGCGTATCGCCAACCGCTATGCGGTGGCGCTCGACATTGGCGGGCGCAGTCCCAATGCCGACTGGAGTGTTATTTCGGTACTCGACCGTATCGCCATGATGGACGGGGGTGTGGAAGAATGTATCGCTACCTACCGATTCCACCTCGACCAAGACCTAACCGTATGGCGGGCCGTGCAGGTCGCGGAATGGTACTGTCATGCGCTGCTGGCCGTCGAAGCGAATAGCCTCAACCCCAAAGGGCAAGAGGGCGACCATACGCTGACAATCCTCGACACGATCAAAGAGCATTACGACAACCTGTTCTCGCGGTCAGACCCTACGCGCATCCGAGAGGGCCAGCCGGTGAAATATGGTTTTCACACCAACGCGGCCAGCAAGACCGATCTTGTAACCCAAATGACGAAACGGCTACGCGAAATTCTCTACATTGAGCGGGATAAACGGGCGTTGGATGAAATTGGCTGGTACGAGCTCAAGCCCGACGGCAGCTATGGGGCTGTTGATGGAAAGCATGACGATATTTATATGAGCCGGGGCATTGTACTCAAAGTTTCACAACTTATGGATTTACCCGTGGAGATTCGGCAGAGTATCAAGCCACCGCCCGGTAACGTCATATTGTCGGAAGCATCCATGTAAAAACCCCGACAGACTGACTGCCGGGGTTTCCGTTGTGGGGCTATGGTTTTTTCTATTCTTGTTTCAGCCGGTCAATCTCAGCTTGTAATTTATTTATATATTCGGAATATTTTTTGAATGCAAATAACCGAATATTTCTGATTATTATGGCCTTGCTGCGGAGTTGTAGCCACATGTCGAGGATGGCGAGAAATTGACGGTAGAGTAAACCTGCATCGGCTGCTGTCCGCACTTTTTTATTTTGTTTGAACGCATGGGCAAAGACGTAAGCCCCCGCATATTTCTCGTCTGCATATTCGCTGGGCCGTTCTATAAAATCCATCGTGTCGAATAGAGTTGCGGCATCACTTGGCGCGTTATGCCACAATTCCAAATGTTCAAGTGGAAAGTTATCCGTGTTCATGGCAAAGACCGGGTAAGTTTCCGCCCACCATATATTACGGCCTATAACCTGTAAACTACTGCTATCCCACCGGGTGAAGCGATACATTTTCAGGCTGTTTTCAGGTGTGCCCGTTTGATCGGTAAGTACATATAACCAAAAATTATTTTTGCCGTCAAACATTATTTGGCCGTTGAAATAACGTTTTTGGTTAAAGAAAAAATAGATAATATGCGGGGTTACTGGTTTCGCGGCTTGGTAAGTGCCCCTTTGGCCGAATTTATACTCAACAATATCACGGGAGTTGAGTTTAAAATCCCAAACCCAGAATCCTGCCTTTTGGGTATAGTCTTTCTCTAACACCCAATTCTCATTTTCGGTTTCGCGGCTATACTCTTTTTCAACGCGCCAGTAACCGGACGGCAAGTTGTCACACGAAATCTCATCACTTTGTTTTTGTATGATATGTAGTTTCCCGTCAAGTAAACGATCAAGTTGCAGCTTGTATACTGATTCCCCATTTCCCCAAATAATTTCCAAGTGTTTGTCGGTTAGTTTGGCGACATAGTAGCGCCTTTCTCCGATCTGTAAATATCTTGTCTTGCGGTCGAATGAATAGGTTTGGATGCTGTTATTGTATTGTGTGGCTATTTCAACGGTGTTGTCCTTTGAAAATAGATATTCTTCATGGCCGCCCAGCCAAATGTTGGCATCTTCCCAGAATCCGTTTCTGTAAGAACTGAGAATATGATGTGTCCATGCTCCGGCGAGTGTGCCTGTCATAGGTGGCCGCTTTAGCCCCATAAGCCGGTAGGGGTCTGTGGTCGGCAAAGTATTGAGGATTTGCATGGCAAGAGGCCATGTTATTGTTGCTTGCTGATCTCTTATCTGAAATAGTTTTTGTCGTTCTTCTAAGCCGATTCTCGCCCCGAAAGCAAGTACTTGCTGTCTCGCTTTAGTATATTTTGTTTCACTTTTTTGGATGATTTCAAAGAGGTATTCCCATTGTTCGTTTGTAGTCTTGGTCATAGTTGTATCACTTATATGGTAGTAACCAGTTGCGTAATGTTCGGGGTATTTGCCCGTCTATGTTGTGTGTATATGCGGCACCGTTGGATATGCTGACCGATCATCCAACCGAGGCAAAACACACCTGCGGCTAACGACGGCATATAGGAGAGTGAAGAAAGGCGAGAGCCCCAATATAAGTGTATGGAAAGAATCCTTACATCGTCAAGCCAATGACAATTTTTTTGGGTGCTCCCGCTTTCTGGCATCTAAAAAACGGGGGATAGGTTGACAATGATCTGTTTGATAACGTAATGCCGCTATGGTGGATGATCTCCTATCCCCCGGTATGTTTGGGCCGGGAGTTTGCGAGTGGCACTCCCAATGTTCCCGGCCCGGTCTTGCTGTTATACTTGGTTTGGTCGTTAAGGAAAGTTCCGGTTCATGGTTAGCAGTACCAGATATAAAGCAAAACGTTTTTTTCAAAAAGGAACGGGCAGGCGCTTGTGTATGAAGATTTTTGAACTTTAGTGACGCCTCATTTGTTCTCAAAACTCGACGCCTGCCCGTGGGTCGCGCAAAAGGAGTGCGCGACGCATTATCTATTAATCCACATTTAAGTGGCTGGTTAAAAAAGCAACCCCGGACATTGCTTCGCCTCGTAGATGCCCTGTTACGCCTTAGTACAGGGCCGTTTTGCCGTGGGTTGCTTGTGGGTGTTGTGATAGTATAAGGGCAGTCCCGGTCTGTTGCGGTTGTGGGCCCGGAACTGCCCCGCCTCTGTCCTATAAGGGGTGAGCTTTCACGGAAGATGTCGTAATCCTTGCTTTTGCGTACTCTCGGTTTTGCGGCGTGTGGGGCTGCCCCGCCGTGCCCCTCAAACACGGCGAGTTTTGTGCGCAAAAAATAATCGGTCGATTTCCGGGCAGCCCTTATGTGTGTTGCTTGCAGGTGTGCGATGGTGTAGATTGAAATATTAAGAACTGGGCAGGGTGCAATGGGCTCTGCTGCCCCACAATTTTTCAGCCTGCTTATCGAAGCAAACATATAATATTTTTTGTTCGTTTGTAAGAAAGGAATAGCCGATTGCCTATTATGCGCCCTAACGCATAGGCCGACTACTCCGTGCGGCAAAATTGGGTAGTTAGAATTTACCTTGCCGCATGAAAAAACAGGGGCCCCCGCCTTTGTAAAATGACTATGAAATCTTGCTGGAAAAGAACAAATTGCCATGATCGACGGGATGCCCCTGTATGTGTTTTTGCTGGTAAAATAGGAGGCAACACTCCAGTTATTCGTAATGCCATCAGTTGTAATAATCCCCGCAAATGCTGTCCCCTTTGAAAGCCTTTTGTAGATGCTATACCGGAATACCTCAACCGCCCCCGGTTTACGTCGGGTGTGGCTATTAATGTTGGATGAAAATAATAAAGGGTGCGGGGCTGAGGTAGTGACGCAATTCACACAGATTTGGCCCCGCACCCGTGGCCCAAAGGGGATTGGGCCGGTGACTTGTCCTTTGCTAAATTTTGGGAGATTCCTTAATTGAGTATATGGAGTGAATGAATTTGCAGAAAGGGGGACGCGGCGCGGGTTCACATTAATTACCATACCAGATTTTAGAGCCTCACCGACCGTCCCCGTCACGATCTGCCAGATCAAACGCATACCGACACCCGGCGATGTCGAACCGCCGGAACGTAGTGAGTTTTGCTGGATGTTGGTAGACCGTGACATAAGTTTGGGTATGATTTGCGGCCCGGAAAAAGAAAGGGACGCTTGTAGCAATCCGACTACCGGGCCTCGCGAGCCCCCAAATCAAGATCGTACTTGCGCCCCGGAGTGCTGGATAGACAGACACGAACCGAGGTAACAAGTTGTCTTTGATTTGGTGAACACCATCCGAGGATGGGCGCGAGTTCGGTAATCAATACAATTTGTTTCCCTAATATGTCACGGCAAAGCCGTATTTTTGTGCGAATATAACATAACTTTTTCGGTTTTAGTTATGCAACCCGCATAAAAAGGGCGTGGGATTGTGCCAAGTACTCCACAGAAGGCCCGCTAAAGCCCGTTCGAAAATACAAGACACAAGAGCCCACGCCGGTAGCGTGTGGTGTCCACAAAGTTTGTTCCCCGCGCCGCCGGTCGTAGACCCGGCGATCCGTGGGAGCGTCTATGTGTCTTTGCTCCGAACAATGAAAATTTAGCGGTTTTCTGTGGAACAAAGCTACAATTCGCCCTTTCAGCGAATCGTTACCCAAAAGTAGTATAAAAATTCTATCCGGGCAACGATGCGCAGGTATTTTTTATCTATTGTGGCGTCCTTTTGTTATCATTCAATCCAAACAGCATACTGGATACCCTTGGTATGTCCCGTGATTTGCATAGGCATAAATCACCGAATATAGAGGGTACTTTGCAATATTCGCGCCGGGCCTAAAAGCCCATTGCCCGTATGTGTAGAGGGGATATGGACTTATTTGCCTGCGGTATGGCTGCCTTGTACGGCCAGCCTGCAACTATCTGCAAAAACAGTCATGCGGTTATAATTTCCCACACAAATATAAAAACAAAATTACAAAATAGATCGGTCGGAACCGTTGAAAGACAATACTTTATACGAATATATAATTTAGGTCTATCCGCAGACTTTAATAGTGATAAATAGAAAGTCTAAATTTCTGTCCTTTGTACCATGATTAAGCGACATCGTAACGAAAAACTGATAAGGGCTGCGGGGATGCGATTGCGGGAACTGCGGGAAGCACGCGGGCTGTCGCAGGAAAAAGTGCTGTTTGAAACAAACATACACCTTTCGAATATAGAAAACGGACGGCAGGATATTACCATCGCTACGCTGGTGGAATTGTGCAGTACTTACGACACCTCGTTAGAGGATTTTTTTAAGGGAATGAAATATGCTCGATCTGGAACGAAATAATGAAATTCTACAAAAGATCGCCGCAAAGTTACGGTTATTGCGGCGAAAGGCTGGCCTATTGCAGAAAACAGTATCGGCGGAAACCGGGCTGAATATGGGCCACCTTGAGGGAGCGCGGAAAAATGTTACCCTTACCACCCTTGAGCGGTTGTGCGAATACTATAATATAACGCTCGACGAATTTTTTAAAGATATAGACATTTAAAAAGGCTATCCGGTCGGATAGCCTTTTTCGTTATTTCAGCACCTTGTTTACCGGGCCTGTTTCTAAAATCTCCATTTGCCGCATGGCGATCTGGTTTAGCAGTAACAGCCGTTCCCGTTGGGGCCGGCTCTCGGAAATAAAGACCGAATTAAGATTTTCCATGTTTGATAGGCAGATCAATTCGTTGATCGAGGCGTAGTCGCGGATGTTCCCTTTCTTGCCGGGGTTCGCATCCCGCCATTCCCGCGCGGTCATGCCGAACATGGCCACATTGAGAACGTCGGCCTCGTCTGCATAGATTCGGCTGGCCTGTGCCGGCGTAAGCTCTTTTGGGATTAGGTTTTGTTGCACCGCGTCGGTGTGGATGCGGTAGTTTATCTTGGTAAGCTCCCGCTTGGCCGACCAACCCAGCCGAGCCTGCTCCTGCTCTTTCAACCGCTGAAAGTCGCGCACCAAATATACTTTAAATTCCGGGCTGATCCACATAGCAAACTCAAAAGCGATGTCTTTGTGAGCGTAGGTTCCGCCATAGCGCCCGGCTCGGGCTTTGAGGCCGATAGCATTGGTTTTCTCTACATATTCCTTAACGCTAATCCGGAATCTGTTCAACCCGGCTTGGTTTCTAATTAGGGCGAATTCGCCCCAATTAAAATCGGGATTATAGACTTTTTCCCAGATGCCGAGAAATTCCAGCGTGTTCCGGTTCCGCAGCCAATCTTTGACAACAAAATCACCGTCTTTGGCTTTGAGCATATCTGTAATGCAGATATAATCGGTATCGTCGATCTGCAAAATAGTTATTTCGGTGCCCTCAACCGAAATCGTCTTTGTGTGCTTTTCTGACATGGTAACGCAATCTTTATCACAAAGATAACAGAAAAATGAATAATTGTTCTGGTTCGGGGAATTAGTTTTCATATCTAATTCGTATTGACCGAAATAAAAAAGCCCGGCGACTGCCGGGCCGATGGTTATGCTATCCTAAATAACGACTTATATTCCTGCGTACAATATACGTGGTTTGACGTTCTGCACGGGACTTATCAAATTGTTGTTTATCATACACCCCGGACGCATTACATTCCGGACAGAAAAAACTGCCGGGTGTTGAATCTTCCCCGACTTGTATGGTCAGGTGTTTTGCATCCCAGCAATGTATACAATAGCGGATGTTGGGGTTTTCTCCTTTAAGCGTAAAATATCCGTCGGTCGTACGCTCGATCTTGTGTCTTAAATCTTGTTGTTCACGTAATTGGCGAATTTCTCGCTCTAATTCGTCATTGCGTTTTTGAAGATTAAGAGCGGTATTGCTAACCTCAATAAATTTCTGTTTTAATTCCGTGTGTGAAAAAATACGGCTTACATTTACGGCATCCTTGATCATGCCCCAGATTGATGATATATCCATAATAAATAATATAAAAATCATGTAGCAAAATAGGGGCGAAATTTACCGAAAACCTATTTTATTTATTTTCTTTTATGCACAAATTATCAACAAATTACGTGTATATTGGCTCTATTGCGCTGCATCCATGTATCGTTTCAGCATATCCATCGCTTTGGGGTCGGCGTTTTGCTGGGCTGCCTGTTGTAGCATTTGTAACCGGTCGGGGTCGATCTGCCCGGCGGCAGCCTGTTCGCTGAACGTTTTTAGCTCGGCTTGTATCTTCTCCGCTCCCGGAATAGAGCAGTTTTTTAGGAATATTTCGAGGGGAATGCGCCCGCTCTCCAATAGCTTCATAAGTAGATCGTCCGTCAGTTGCCGGAACACCGGCGTATCGGTTGATTTGGATGTCGTCAGGTTGAAATCCACGATCTTCCGGGCCATTTCAGGCTCGTAGTATTTCGCCAGTTCGCTGACCGATTTACCGTTAATATCTACATAGCGGCGTGTCGTGTAAAACTGCATCAGCACCTTGAGTAACTTTTCGTCGCGTTCTTCGCAGAACATATTGTAATTCTCAAAGAGCACCACGAAATTCTGCGCGGAGTACTGCGCCTGTTGTGCATAGAGGCTTGACGGAGTGTTAGCGTGTGGGGTTTGGCCCTGTATCGCTCCGTTTAGGCCGCTGATCTGCTGCATGATGGTCATTTCGGTATTGAACAGTTCCCACGCACCTATATTCGTGCTGTTCGTGGCAATCTGCTTCGGCAGCTTATCCCCGGCTCCCTTTTTCAGTAGGATAACTCCGTTTACCTTTACATATTCACGGGCAAAATCCTTGATGTCCATGTCGTCGGGAATACATTCCTGCGGTACCATAAGCAGGCCCTTTGCCGACGAGCCGATAATGAAATCCAACAGGGTCAGCAGACGGTTGATATATCGTTGAATATCGACAATATCCGACATGACGGCTTTAAACTGGCCGTCGATGATCGGCATGGCTGCGAGGACATAGGGATGTTCCTCATGCGTGTAGGGCGTTTCCATTTCTTTGATACAATGTCCATTCGGGGTAAGGTATTTCACGCGCCAGTAGTATTCGTATTGCTCCTGCGCATAGACCAGTTTCACCGCTTCGGGAGCGAGCCCTACCGCCGTGCCCTGTTCGAGCCGTTGGTTGTTGATCGCTTCGACCTCTTGCATAGTAAGGTCGGTGTAAACTTCCTCGGTGCCGTCTGCGTAGTCGTGGACGTAAAGCACCCAGCGTCCGACCCGTTCCCAGACCTCAATTACCCGATATTTCCCGAGATCGTTGCAGAAAAGGAAATTTAGGTTTTGGAGCCGTTCGGCGGTTTGCATGTAGATGCTTTCCAGCTTTGCGGGGTCGTGGCAAACGCCGTAAATCTCGCGTAATGCCTGCACGTCTTCGCGGTTTATTGTGAAATTGCGTACCAGATCGTCGAACGTATAGTCGTGGATCTCGCCGATGCGCCGGATGTCGTTTAGCCGGGGGTCTTCGATGTCTTTATTGAAGAATAGGCGGTTGATGTTCACGAGGTCGATTTTTCCGTCGGTGCGGTTCTTGGTACTCCAATAGTCAAAGCGCACTTTTGCGCAAGCCAACCCCGTCAGACATAATTCCTCAACAACATTAATGTCGAGTTTTCGTACTTTGTTTAGCTGGTGACACGACTGCAACGCATTCGTAAGCATTTCGCCCAGCGGTTGATCGTCTTTGCTTCGGGCATATACGACAGTCTGTGTCGGCGATGAAAGAAGCTGCCCGTGGATGTTTCGGATGTACTGCTGTAAATAGTTGTGTTTGAGCGGAATTTTGCCGCTTCGGGAAATAAGGGCATCTTCGCGTATCATCTTGCCGGGGTTCTCCGGGTCGGGCACCTTGTCGCACCATTGGTCGCCGTTCTTGTAGCGCAGGTTCCGGGCGTGCTCTTTGCGCAGGTAGAGCATAGCATCCCAATCTTGCGCACAACGCCACAACAGCGAAAGGTTTTCGTTCGAATACCGCAGTCCGCTGCGCTCCTGCTCGCAGCACGTCTGCGCGATGCCTTTGCTGGCTTGGGCCAATAGCTTCAGTTTTTTGGTGTCAATATTCTGTAACATTTTCGTCCTCGTTGAGAGTTTTTACCATCGTTTCGTTCAGTTCTTCCCGGAGCCGGTCATATTCCGGTGTGTTGGGGCGGGTGTCAGATAGGATTTTCCGTAGCTTGTTCACGGCGGTTTGGTGGGCTTTAAAAATCGTAATCCGTTGCAGGTTCCGCTGCACCTCGGGGTCTTGGCGGTCGAGCGCTGGGCCGAGCCGTTTGTACTTTGCCGCAATGTTGGTTAAACAGTCTTTGAGGTTGTAATAGCTGCCTGCTGGGTTCTCGGGCCGGGCGGTGCCGTAAAACCGGTTGAGTATCGGCAGATCACGGCTACTGATTTCCTCGCCGGGGGTCAGTATGGCCTGTGTCGTATGTACCATGTCTTTGGCAAACTTCCCCATACCGCCGCCGTAGTAGGTTAAGACGTGTTCAACGTGGCTGGGGTTCCATTCGAAGATACCCCGCAATAACGGGTCTATCTCGCCATTCTTGCGCTGGCCAGCCGGTGTATTCTCGTCGCCACCTCCTAATCGGTTGATGCCTCGGCAGAGATAGTATATGGCCTTATTCACGTTTTTAAGGCCCATTTCAGATAGTGGGTAGTTGTTGGTTGTGCCATAGGAGCGACGCCCCACCGGATAACCGAAAGCATCCTCACCGGCATACCAGATGTCATACCACGGAGTTAGGGCCGTAGGTATCAGCACGCGGGTTGCATCTCCTTTGGGGGACGGTGAAGCCACGGGGGAGAAATCCTCGTACAGCAGCGTCAGCATTGTCCGGGCAGCATCTTCGGCCCTAACTTTGCCCCGGTAGAGGTCATGCAGCAGCGAGCCTATACCATAAAATGCCCGGAACCCTTGCGGAAGTGGAATTTTTAAAAAACCGTTCTTTCCCATGTACGGGATTATAAGGTGGTTCCGCTTCTCGTATTCCGAAACGACCAGATCGCGGCCATCGTCGCCGGAACCCGCCAAAAAGAAATCGAGTAGCAGGCTGTCGAGGAACCCGGCAGCGGCCAATGAAGCAACGACTTTCGCAAATCGCTTACGGTTTTTGAACGCTACGCGGGCAATCTGGGCGGCTCCTTGTACTGATGCGTTGAAAAAGACGTAGAACATACCCAGCGGACGTGTTGCCGTTCCGCGCCGGTTAAAATTCACCGTTACGTTCTTCGCTTCGTCAATAGCTACCAGCAGCGATTTGCCCTGATCGAGTGACGCGAGGAATGTAGCGAAACGCGAGGTGTTCTCGGCGACTTTCGACGCATTTTCCAATCCCGTAGCTATCGCTTTCGCACCGCTTTTCTGCGCTGCATAGGAGAGCCAGATGCCGGGGCGCTCGCTGGGCTGCGCTGCTTTTGCGAGCTCCGCAACGCGGCCCGTGCGGAACGCTACATAACGCTTGATCTCCTTTTCAGCCTCGGCTACATCTTTACTATGCACAAAACCTGTTTCTCCACCATTATCCCGGAAATATTCGTAGAGTGCATCCATCACACGCTCGGGCCCGTATTGCTCGATCAACATTTTGCGGTCGGCGGTATTGAGTATGTCGAGCCGCCCGAGCTCTGCCACCTTCAGCGGTGCGGATTTACCGCGCACGTTCCGCGTGATCGTCGCCATGCTCGGGGGAATGTTGCGCATGAATCCGCGCAGGTCGCCGCCGGGGTCGATGCCATGTATCAGCGCGGCGTGTTGCACGTCACGCAGAAAGTTCGCTGCTACAAATGCCGGATTTCGGGATGTGAACGCTTGGGCCAGCCAGCGTGTCGCGTTGCCCACGGTGTCGTCCAGCCATTTTGGGATAGTCAGTCGGTTGTACTGATTGATGGCATTGGCCACGGCTGGATCGGCGAATGTTACCATGTACCGAATCCCGTTTACGAAACACTCTATATTGCGTTGTCGCTCGATGGATTGGCCCATGTGCCCCTCGTTCTCAAAACGGCTGTCGGCCTCTGCCGGTCGCACGATGTTTAGGCGTTCGGTTTCGTCGATGCGGTTTTCGAGGTAAACGGCCAATTCGTCGTCATGGGCATTTAACGCCGCATCCAGTTCCTTTTTCAGCCGTGCGATTTCTTTGCGTGCAGCCTGCGATATTTCTATATCCTCAACGGACGGGTTAATAGTCGTTGTTACCCAGCGGTTCCCAAGCCCCTTTGCCAACCAGACCTTATCTACGCGAAACAGATCATCCGAGCCCCGGCTATTGTTCTGTGCCAAACGCAGAGCCGCCTGCCGTGCCCGGTTGGTCTTGGCCGCGATGATAGCCCCAATGCCGATGTTTACCATTTGGGCCACGGGGTTTCGGGGCTTATTCGTGCGGCCCTCGGCTTCATGTAGTACTTGCCGTAGCGGTCGCGGGCCACGGATTTCGTCCATAAAGTCGTATATTTCGGTTGCGTCGAACGCTTGCGGGTTCCCCTCGCTGTCCTCAAAGTTGTAGTCGTAATCGCATAAGGGTACATAATATGCCCAGCCGTGGCCCTTTATCAACTTTCGGTGTTCAGGAGCGAGCATCCCATCCTCAACGAGAATGTCGAGTACCCGATCATTGGCCGCATTGATCGCCTGCCATAGCTGTTGTGTCTGTTCGTCTCCGGCCCGACGGCGAAAGTCGGCAACCAGCTTGCGGGCATACTTATCATTCCACGGATCGCGCTGATCTTCGGAGAGCGCCGCGATGCCCGAGGCATGGCGTTCGAGTGACGATTCGGCTGTGATATAGTCAATGATATTATCCTCGGTCATTCCGGTCTGCTTGGAGATACCCACAATACAATCCAATATGGGGTCTAAATACTCTTTCGTGTACTTGTCTATCGCGGTCTTTGTGACGCTTGATAAGTGGTTTAAGTGCTTGTGTAGGTCTGTCAGATCGTCGATCTGGCCGCCGCGCTGCTTTATCACCTCTTGTAGTTGCTGCACGGGCAGCGTGCTGTCTATGAGCCGGGTGTATTGACGGTTTTTCCAACTTTGTTTGTCGTAAATCACCGTAGGTTCGATATTGCCGCTGGGGGCCATTTCGGGTTGTTTGCGCTTCTGTTTGAGTAGTTCCTCAACAAATTCTCCGGCATACTTGAAATTCTCCGGCAGCGGGCGTTCGCTGGCCATCGTCCGCCGCCGTAAGGGGCTGCGGTACTTATCCGACATGACAAATTGCAGGTGTCGGCTCATGGTGCGCATAATCTCCTGCTTGGTCGCTGACGGGAGTGTAGCTACCAGTTCGTCGATCACCCGCCGGTAACTGTCTTTGTCGGTCAATTTTTGCAGATCAAATAGTGCGAGGTATTTGCGCATGGATTTGAGCCGGTCGGGGCCCATGTGGTCGATGATCGTTCGGCCCATGTCGTCGATTAGGGCATAGGCTCGTAATGCGAAATCGTTCGCAACGTGTTCGTTCTCGAATAATGTTCCGATAATGTGTCGTTCCTTAACATATTGCTCAACGGCATATCGTTCGATATTCTCCGGGATGGCATCGTCGAAGATCACGCGGTAACGGGTGTCGCCGGGAACGCTGTAAAGCTGCTGCCGGATGCGGTGTGCGGTGGCAGCTTCGGTTACGGCTGCGCCTGCGGTCTTGGCCGTCATACGACGGTGCTTCGACAACCATAGCATATAGGCGATGTCCCGGTCGCTGATGCGCAGCGGCAACCTCAACGCCTCGCGGAGCATGGAGCGTATGCGCCCAATGATGCGGGCAAAGCGGCTCGGGGTGATGTTCCCTTCGGCCAGCCGCGCAAGATATTCTTCTGTGGCGAGCCGCCGGGCCTCAACAGCCGTCAGTTTGCCGGAACGTTGTTTTTGCTCTTGGGCCATCATGTCGGCCACGGCCCGAACGCCGGTTTCATCCAGCGACTTATGAACGTTATCGAGGAATAGCCCGAACCGTTCACCCAGCAGGGAACGCAGCCCCATGTGGCCGACGATCTCGTGTAATACGGTCGCCTCGGCATCCGCTCGGGTCGTAATATTCGGCATGACAATAACCACCCGGCCTGTGGTCGGGTCGTAGTAGCCTTTGGCCCGACGTTTCCTCCGCAGGGCCAGCGGGTCGTTGTCCGTGATGTGTGTAAGGTCGGCGACGATCTCAACCGGTGTGTTGAGCTTTTTTGCAAGACGGGTTGCCGCGTGCGCTATGGTGTTGTCACTCGCGGGACGTTCGGGGTCAAACCAACTACTGCCATCCCGGAACCGGATGCTGTCGCCTGCGGCATCGTCGAGCAGTTCATCCGGGTCAATGTCTATCGCTTCTTCGTCCGTATCGGCCTTTTGTTGGGCTTCGATCTCAGCCAGTTCTGCGGCCATCTGTGCCTCTAATTCCGCTATCCGGGCCTCTGTTGCTTCCAGTTCTGCCTGTTTCGGAAAAGCCCCGCTAACCTGCGCTTGCAGCCGTTCATAGTCCTGCTTTGCTGTTTCCAATCCAAGTTGGCGGGATTCTATTTCCTGTATGTACCACTTGCCAGAAATAGTATAGGCAACCTGCTCTAAAACATTCGATATTTTGGCTCCGGCATCGCCTTTTATTTCAGGTGCTTCCTCGCATACATAGGATATGCCGCGGAATATCCGAACATCTTTTTCATTTGATAAAGCCCACGTTTTTTTAAGTCCTATCTTTATATCAAATGTCTTTCCGTTGATACGGATTGTAGTTTTTAGCTCTGCGTGATCGCGTTCGGGCGTTTTCCGTAGTGCATCGGCTTCGGCCTCGATGCGCTTGTTTAGTGGGGCAAAGAGTTTTTCATAATCGCCATTTTCGGCTTTCTGTGAGCCATATTCTACTGATACGATTGTATTGTCCGGAAATATCTTCCGAAATTCGTTCCCTTGCTTTTCAAGTGTTGCTATAACGCCCGGTGTCGTGTCAAGTATATTTTGCAGCCATTTGAGGTTGCGGGTAACGTATGCCTGATGCTGGTAGTGGTAGTCGCGGGCATTTCTCAACTTGCGCAGGTTGTTCTGTGCAAGCGACAACGCAAGTGCCGCTTGGCTGCCGGATAATGACGCCATCATCTGTCCGAAATTCGTGCTGTCGCTACTCTCGGCGTCGGGTTCCTCCAGCGTGCGGGATGATATATCGCCTTTCATCACCTGTCGGATAAACGCCTCTTTGATCTTCAAGCGTTGATAGCCGGTTACATCAAGCGTTTGTTTTACGCCCAGCCGCAGAATACGCACCGGTAAATCCATTTTCAGATGGGAATTACCCTGCCGGATGATACGACCAACCCGCTGCATATAGTCCATTGGACGGATAGGCACGTCGAGATTTACGAGAAGGTGCAAACGCTCCTGCATATTAACTCCGATACCGAGTTTTTCAGTAGTACCCATTACTATTCGAACGTCGCCATTGTTCACGCGCCGGAAAAGTCGCGCTTTCTGTTCGTCTGTGTTGTAGTCGTGGATAATAGCGATCTGTTCGGCAGTAATACCTGCAGCAATGAATTTCCGCTTTATGTCCTCAAAGACATTGAACCGCCGGTCGCGGCTTTGGTAAGAATCGCAGAAGATAGCTGCGGTACCCTTATAGTGGTCGGTGGATTTCAGATCGGCGAGAATCTCCCGCACGGCATTATTAACCTTGCTGCCCGGTTCATCCGGAAGATCGGGATTTATCAGCCGAACGTCAATAGCTGCACGCTTTGCCAGCCCGAACATCACCAACGGGATATGGCTGTTTTCCCGCTTCTGTTTCGCGGGCATAGCGTCGAAACGTTCAAGCGTATCCCGGATGCTGCGCATGACTTTCCGCAGGGCCGGGGTTTGATCGAGCATTATATCTGTCGGCTTACCCCCGTCGAGGCGCGGTGTGCCAACCCCCTCGCGTAAGCTGGATACATCCTCCGTCAATACGACATGCGCGATCTGCTGCCAGATCGCCAGTAATTCCGGCATATTCGAATAGCTGGCGAAACGCTGAGCGACCTTAAATTTCCCGTTTGTTCCAAATTCCGCAGATTCTTCGATACTCCCGAAATTGCTTGCAAAGGCATCAAAAGTGTCTATGTTGTATTCCTGTAATACGTTTTGCGGCAGCAGGTAGCGCATGAAAGTCCACATTTCCGCCATCGTGTTGGAAATCGGCGTTCCGGTGGCGAGGACAACATTTTTCCCGCTATTATTTTCAAGAATATAGGTTGATTTCAGCCGTAGACTTTGTGCCCGCTGGGACGCTGCCGGGTCGATTCCTTTAATGTTTTGCAGGTCGGTTGTAAAACCGAGTTTCTTATAGGCATGTGCTTCGTCTACCAATAACGCATCAATGCCTAACTGCTCAAAGGTCATGGTTTCATCCGTGCGACGGTCGAGTAGCCGTTGAGCTTGGGCCCGAGCGTTAGATTTTACCTTTTCCTCCTCTTTTATTGATTTTTCGCTACCTACTTTTTTCTTCTCCAGCCCCTCAATTTCTTTCTTAATGCCGTAGGCCAGTCGTTTCGCATTGTCGGGATTGCTTGCCTCAACCTCTTTCAACTGCTCTACCTTTTCCTCGATCAATCCGTCGATATACTGATTGACCCTAATAGGATCATCGGGTATAGCATCCAGATAACCGTGATACAAAACGACAATATCCCAATCGTTGTAGGCGATTTTGGCGAAAAGCTGTTGCCGCTGGGATGCCGTAAGGTCTTTGGCGGAGGGTACCAGCACGCGGGCCGCGGGATATAATGATTTGATTTCGTTTACAAACTGCTCATAGGTCGAACGTTGAACGACGATACAGGGCTTATGAGCTATTCCGAGCCGCCGCATTTCCATTGCCGTCGAAATGAGCGTGATCGTTTTTCCGGTGCCGACCTCATGCGCAAGTAAGGTCGGGCCTTGCAACCCACGCATAACCCCGATTTTTTGATGTTCACGGGGTTTCTTCGTGTGCGCGGCATTGGGGAAATAGTCGAATGTCGAAACGTCGATCTGACGTTCGACGATACTGTTAAATGCCGTATTGTATATTTCAGTCAGTTTGTCGGTGGTCGCCTCGTCTTGTTGCTTGCACCATTGCTCGAAAGCCTCATCCAGTTCCGTCTGCTTTATGGCTGCCTGCGCCATAGCTTCGGGGTCTTTAACTTTCTTTTCCTTGTTCGTAAGGCTGTCCCACTCCTTTTTTGATAGGTAGGTTTGGGTCTTGTTCATTCGGTCAAGCGCGAGCCTGCTGCCGGGGGCATCCGCTACACCCATGCTCGCATCGACCGTGTTCCCTTTGTTGGTTATTCGTGCAATATATTTGTTAGCCGCAGTTTTGGTGATCTTCGCCTCAACGTTGAACTTCTCGTGAAAAAAACGTTCGTATAGCTCGGTTGGAACCCATGTGCTACCCAGCGAAATTTTTATCTGCGGTAACGGAACGTCCAGCGGGATGATCTTCGACAATGCGCGGATGTTGGCGTTGAACAGGCCGTTTTCATTGGCCTGTTCTGCCTGTAATAATTTGTCGCGGACATTGCCGGATAGGTATTCGCTGCGTTCCTCAACAAGACCTGTAACGGGGTTGATATATGCAAGTTCCTGCGTAAGCATTGCATCTTGTACGTCCTCTTGCGACTTATGGAGTAATTCGGCGATGTAGGGCAGGTCGAGGCGGCCACGGTGATAAAGCGAAAGTGCGATTGCATCTTTCTCGTTTTCGGCTTTTGGCTGACGTACTGGCTCAATGACCCTGCGAGAGAAAATATCAGACTTGGTTATGGTAAATCTTTTCTTTTCACCCGGATTATTCGATTCTTCGACATTTTCAATAGCTGCGATTGCGGGATAGTCTACGTCGTCCCGCAGAAATGTAAGGCTTGTATTCTTTGAAAGTGTACCGTACCGGTGGGTGAATTTGGTGTAAAGATTATTAAGTTCTGCCCGTAACCGTTCGATATTCGGCAGGTCTTTGTTTTCTGCATCGAGTAGGTCGTATATGGTCTTTTTAAGCTCCAAATACTCTTTCAATACTACGGTTTTACTACGGCCCTTTACGTTCTGGCGGTTCCAATCCACAGGGATTGCAGACCCGAATTGGACTATATGCGGTTTGCCGTCGATCAGCGTAAGGGCACCCTCTTTGGTGCCATCTGGGGCTATCATAGTCCGAGTTTGTTCCGGAACCGAGGGGGTTACGGAATACAGATCAGTCGGGAGTGACGCGATGAATTGTTTTATAACTTGGTTTTGGTCGATAGCCACAACCGGAATGCAGCGCTGCTCGGTGGGACGGATTTCTACACCACTTTCGAAGCCGAACCGCATCTGCCCGGCCATGAACTCGGGATGATCGAAATAATATTTGTTGTAAACCATCCGTGCCGTGGCATCTTCGCTTGTAAATCGACCTTTATCATTTTTGACGTACTTAATATATGGAGCCTCGCGCTCCAAAACCGTGGTCTGCATATTCGCCGCGTATGACGACTGCCCGGCCTCGTCCCGTTTACGGATGATGATGATGTCTGCGGATGTTTCAGTACCCGCAGCTTGTTTGAATGTCGCTGTATTCAGACGTACAGCCCCGATAAAATCGGCGTTGCCGTCGGCAACGACCCAGTTACGCAGAGCTGTGCTGCGGTCGAGCGTGCTGGTGGCGGTGATGAACACCCCCAGCCCGCCCGGTTTGAGCTTGCGTACACTTTTGGCGATGAAATAGTCGTGAATGTCGAACTTGGCCGACAGGTCTTTGTCGAACGTGTCGTGTACTTTGATCGCCCCGAACGGCACGTTCGTAACGATCAGGTCGTACCGATTATTGGGGATGCGCTGCTGTTCGAAACCCTCAACCCTTACGGTTGCATCCGGATAGAGTGCCCGCAGGATGCGTCCGGAAATCTCGTCGATTTCTACACCCGCAAGGTTGGATTTTGCACTCAACGCAGCAGGCATAAGCCCGAAAAAGTGTCCGATACCTGCCGACGGTTCCAGCACGGAGCCACCGGCGAATCCAAGCCGCTCGATCATGTCCCAGACGGACGAAACGATCTCGGGCGGTGTGTAGAATGATGTAGTCGTGGATGCTCGGGCCGCCTCGTATTCCTCGGGGGTTAATAACTCTTGTAGTTCGTTGAAATAGGAATTACCCCCTTTAAATACGGATGATAAGCCGCCCCAGCCCGTGAATTGCTCCAATACGGCCTTTTCGTCGGCAGTTGCTTCGCGTTCCTCGGCTTCAAGCTGTTTTACCAATCGGATAGCCGACAGGTTCGCTTTGATCTTGCTGACCTCGCCGTGGGGCGCGATGTCGCGCCCGCGCTCTATTACATGGTTTCGGCTATTTTTTCCAGATCGGCGACGATCTCGGCCATCTGTTCCTCGCTGATCGTGATTGGCTCGGGTTCCTCCGGACAGTAGTCCGGTTTCAGACGTTCCCGGAACAGTTCTTCGACTAACTGCGGGTCGCTCCCGTTCGCCAGCGCCGCTTTCTTCCAATCCAACGCTTTGTCTACGGTTTCCTCTATCCACGTTACCAACTCCCTCGGTTCCTCGCGGTACATACGCAGAAGCATCCCCGGCAGGTATTCGGCCATTTCCCAAAGGGCTGTCCGGGCCCATTCGGTCTGTATTGTTCGCAGGGTTTTCATGGTTGTTTGGTTTTGTGCCGTCCGAGGCATCGGGAGTAGTGGGTTCCGGTGCGTTCTTACGGCGAATATATGAATTTAATTCGTTTTTAGCAAGTTCGGCCATTTCACCGACGGTAATATCTGCCGGGGCATAGCGGTTTGGAGCATCGAGCAGGTATGATTTTGTGGTCGTGCAGACACGGTATAGGATGGGGCTACCGGCTCCTAATATATCTTCAATTACCAAATCATCAGTATAGTCGCTACTGGCTATATATCCAGAGGGATGAACGGGAATATTTATGTATATTCCGTATTCGGAATCCGCCGGCAAGAGCGTGATGGAGCCGTCGCCGCCTGCCGGTGCGATATTAGTTTCGGCATATAACGTCTTACCTTTTTTGTCTGTTTTATGTTCCCAGCCCAGCGCCTTTACGAGTTCTTTACTGAACTGCGTAAGGTCTTTGCGGAATTTTTTCTCGGGCCGCAGATTGCCGGTTTCGTGTATGTCTTTCTCCGTGGTTCCAGTAGTGTCATAGCGGCCTGCCAGACGGCGCTGTGTGTCGGCTTCGGGGACTATGGCCGGGCTCGGTGCTGCTCCCTGTCCTGCCGCAGATTGCGGCTTGTCGAGGCTGTCCAGATCAAAGTGCATCACGTCGCTGTATGTGTCCATTTGCGCGGTATATTCTTCCATGCCCGGCATGTGGAGTGCGCCTACATAGGTCGGCTTGAGGTAAGGCCGGATAGCCTCCCCCAAATCGGCGAGCATCCGCCGGGCATAATCCGCGAATCTTCGGGCCCCGGCCTCAACATGGAACGCAGCCATTTGTGTACCGATAGCGAGTATTTCGGGGTCGAATCCGGTGTTAAGCTGGCCGAGCTTGGCCCGCATCTGCCGTTTCAATTCTTCGTATCGCTCCGACGTTACCAGCTTGTTCTGGGCTCCGTACTCGGTCGGCTTTTCTGCGGCATTGTATTCTGTATCGCTTTTTTTCTCTGCACTTACCGCCGGGACGAGGTGTCCTGCGTTGTTGCCGGTGTATGTTTCGGGGGCTGCTGGCATGTCATTTAGAGGGGCCGGTGTTGCCTGCATGTCGGGGCGCTTCTGCTCGGCTCGGAATGCTTCTGCATCCTCAGAGGTGTTGAATAGAAAACTACGGGTGTAACTGCTATAATAGCCGTCATGTGCTTTGGCCCTTTTTTTCAGATCGTCGAATATAGCCCGCTCTACCCGGTCGGCCAGTTTTACGGAGTAGAGTTCGGCCCCGGTTTTGGAGTGTCGTGTATGTTCTGTTGGCTTGAAGATCGAACTTTGCTCCGTCGATGGGCTCGTAGCTTTCATGCTGGCGCTGGCTTGGGCGGCCTGCATTTTCTCTAATTCCGCAAATATGCTGTGGCGGGATGTGAGTACTTGTTTCCCGGCATATTTCTCGGCAGCGGCATTGACCTCGGCAACCAGCTTGATAGCAGCGGTAGCGTCTTTCTTTGCCAGTCGCCGAACATCCCGCACGAATCCGGCTTTTATCAGATCATTATGTAAGATGCTGAAAACCTTATCCGGAAAGGTCTTGATTGCATGGGTAAGGTATTGGTTATATTCTGTTCTGACAGCCGGGGTAAACTCTGCATCGGTGGACTTTGGCCCGACAGGGGCTTGCGGGGCTGCTTGGGGCGTGTCATTGAATGATAGGCGTTGTTGCGCACGGTGGGCCGCAATCGCATCGGCAATGATCTTTCCTTTCGACGCTTCTACTTTGAATATGGTTTCTTGCAGGTTGTCTATTTCAGCCTGTAAAGGTTTTAGGATAGTTTCAACGACCTGCTGGGAGAAATCGCGCGGAACGTCAAACAAGTTGCCCTCTGCCGTGTTTTGCGGCTGTTCGAAAAGGATAGTTTGGTTATCCTCGTTGTATGCGCTCCCGATAGATTGCTTTTCTCTTGTGTATTGGGCCTGTTTGCGTTTGAGTGCCGCCCGGAGTTGCTCTACGGTGGCATCGGTGGATGCGGCGGCGTCCTCGGCTACCTTTCGTTCTTCGTCGGTAAGGTCGCCGGATATTGCGTCCAGTCCGCGTCCATGTCGAACTGCTCGCGGTTCGCTTTCCGGTTGTCCGAAATCCGCATCATCACCTGTTCGGGGGTCACTCCGTTCGCCTCGGCCAACGTCGCTACTACTTTCGCCATCCGCCGCAGGCGCAGGTTGCTCGGTTCTTTGCGAATTGTTGTCATTGGATGTAGTCTTTGGTGTTTGTTCTGTTGTCGGGGCTGGTTTGGCGGCCAACGCTTCAAAGTTAGCATTTTCCGCAAAATTATCCGTTCCCTCGGTAAATAAATTGTCAATCTCGGCCCATTGTTCGGGTGTAGTCTGTCCGGCCCATTCGACAAATGCGCTGTCGTATAGTAGTTCATCCTGCATTTGCGCCACCCGTGCCTCATGCTCCTGCATCTGCTCGTATTCTTCGCCCGTCATGTCATCGTATGGGTGCGGCTCGATCTGGTGTAGCTGTGCTGCGGCCATGTAAGCCTGCCGGGGTGAGTGTATGCGCGAAAGGACATCCAGAACGGCATCTTTGATCGTCATGTCGTCCATATCCCAGCGGTAGCCGTTCCCCTCGTTGTTTCCGGCCCCATACTGAAAATAAAGCCTCTCCGCATATTGGTCGGGTGTCATACCGTCGGGGGATAGGATGCCGACGCGGGAGCGACGCTCGCTCTCGCTACCGGAGAACCCCAACTCGCGGGCAAGTCCGCGCCGTTGACCGTTATCTTTCCATGCGAATTTAAGGCCGCTGGCTACGTCGCGCAGTATCACGTCCTCAATGGATAGGTAGTCGCCCAACTCCGCAGCGGGTTTCGCATACGGGGTCGGGGTTTCACGCTTGAATTTCGGAATATCGGGCCGGGGATTCCGGGCGGGAACCGCAGCGGCAGGCCCCTCGGCAACGGGCGATTGCGTGGATCTCGGCATGCCCTTACTTTTGTTTTGCAGCCGTTCCAACGCAGCGGAATAAATCTGCACTTGGTTCGCGTCTGTTGTGCCGTCGATCATACGCTGAATAGCACGCGGGGCCTCGTCTTTGCCCACGGCGGCCTGCATGGTTTCTGCGAGCCGTGCAGCTACATCTTCTTGGGGTGTAACGTCCGTAGGCATGATGTCGGCTTGTCCGCTATTCGTGTCATTGTTGCCGAGGGGTATAGCTGCCTCGGTGGGGTCTGTTTCTTGAATCTGGCTTGCGGGCCCTTTGATTGTGTGGAGCGGTGCCGAAACAAATTGTCCGTCGTCCAGTTGGAGCACATAGCTACTGCCATGTTTGCCGGTAATGCGGCCACGCACACCGTCTGTCGTTACAACCTCGTCGCCATTCGTGTACTGCGGAGCTTCGGGTGCCACAACGCGCACTACCTCGTCGGGGTCTATGCCCGCTTCGGTGCCGATCTCCATGTCCTGTCGCTGTTGACGCTTCTGGTGTTCCGCTGCGGCCTGCTGTTCGGAGATTTGTAACTGTTCTGCCGAGAACTCCGCAACGGGCGTGCTTGCGAAGCTCTCGAACTCCGCCCGGTCGATCTGTGTCGGCGTGCCCGTTTCGGTATCGAGGACGAATAATGTTCCGTCGGGGCCCTCGGTATCGAGGTTGCCGGAAAGAACGACGTAGGCTTTCCCGTCGGCGCGTTGTCCAGTGATGATGTCCTCGGTGGGACTTTTACCATCAACACCACGGTAGGCCCATGCGTTCGCAGTTTGCGCTGTCTGCTGGATTTGTTTGCCTTGTGTATCCCCGAGCTCCATGCCGTCGAGGATTTGCCGCTCGATGTGAAACCGGGTATAGTCAGCAGCGTGCGCCGCGTCAATCTGGTTGATGTTTGCCGCCTGCCAATCAATCGCGGCGAGCGCTTGCGACTGCTCGGCCATCGTCGGTTTTTGCATCGCTTCGAATACTTGCGCCCGTAAGGTTTCATTCTCAATGCTTGAAAGCGCCTTTTTCTCTTGCGTTTTCAAAACATGGTTCTTGTGGGCGTAGGATGCGACGTTCGGCAGTTCGAGGGCCGAGAACCCCGCACCCATCAGCGAGGTTGTGAGAAATGTTGTCCAGAGGTTCTCGCCGGAAAGATTTTCTTTCCAGCGTTCATGCTCCCCGGTCAGCAGCGGGGACATGACACCCCCGGCGACTTCCTCTAACCACTCGTCTACGGGGCCGTTCCAAAGTGTACGGTTTCGGAAATCGGTAAGGTACTTGCTGCGGGTATATCCCGGCAGGAAGCGGTCGAGCGAGAGTTTTATACCCAAGCGTCGCCCGATCTGCTCCACGGGCCAGCCCAGCACCTTTTTCACTCCGGCTCCGAGCTCCCCGCCGATATGCTCTGTAAATACGTCCGTGAATGAATCTGCGGCGGCCTTATACATCAGGTTGTACTGCGGTTCGAGGTGTTCGACAACCTCGCCGTTGTCCTTAACCTCGTACTGTCCCTGCGCCCGTTCATGGTAGTTTGAGTAGGTACCCGCCTGTAAGGGTGTCATTACAGCCGCGCTCGCCGTGTATTCGCCCAGCTTGCGAAGCCCTTTCCCCAAGAGCGTTTTCGCTTCCTTTTTGAGCAGCATTTTGCCGAGGGTGTTGGCTCCGCTGCTGCCGATCTTGCTGGTGGCCCCGAAGCCCGCCATATAAGGTAATGAGGCGGCAATGCCGCTGCCGACCTTTGCGCCGGTCGTTGGCCCGCCCCGTTGGGCCGTGTATTGGTTTATCAGTTCCCCATACCGGAGAAGGTCTATCATGTCCCGCTCCGTAGGTGTGAGATGTTCGCCTTTTGCGGCTTTCTTGAGCGCCCGTGTGATGGCGATATTCTCGCCTAACTCCCCAAACCCCATTGTAGCGAGGTCGCCGAGGGTGCCCCAATCGAACACCTCACGGGCAATGCCGGATGATTTGTCCCCGGCCTGCTTGTCCTTTACGGTTTTCTGGTTTAGGAGCTTCAATGCCCGCTCTGTCGCTTGCATTAGGTAGGTATCATCTCCGCCCAGTCCGGACGGACTACGGAGCGTGCTTGATTTGGCTTGAGCGATAAATGCCTTTTTCCATGCCGGTATATCAGCTTCGATTGCCTCGTCAAAGGGTGCCAGCATCTTTGTCCTGTTGGCATCAGCCCGCTGTCGGGCTCGGTCATAGATCGCCCCTAACTGCTGTTGTAAACTCTCTTTAATAAGCCCCTCGTATACCTCGTTATCCATATCCGGGGTGCGCTCCGGGAGTGAAAACGGCTCAAATCCGGCGTTATCGTCCTGCTGTAAGGCTGTCTGCATAAGGTCTGCCGGTGCAACGTCCGGCAGGTTGTCTCCAGACGGAGCATCTTTGCGTTTGCGGGTCTTTCCCAGACCGGAGATCGCATTAAGCTGTTCGAGTTGTTCAGGTGTGAGTTCGGGGAGTGGCATAGCTATTCGTAATCCAGATAGTAGTTGATAATTTGTTGGTCGCTGTAACCAGCCTCACGCATCCGTTCAGCCTGCGGAGTTTCCAGCACTTTGCGCACATCATTCGAAACCGGGCCCGCGATATAGCGTTTCTCGGGGCGGAACAGGAGCCCCAGATCGGCAGGGGCTTGCGGCTTCTGCTTTACGCCGTTCAGCTTGAGGTAGACGGCACGTAATATCTGGGCTTTCTGTGCCGGTTTGAGCTTCCCAAAGACGAACTGCGGTACCTTTTCACCCGTGTATGTCGGTTCTTTTGTCGGGGTGCCATCTTCGGGAATTATACCCATTTCGCGGCCTTTCTCGTATAGCAGGCTTTCTTGTGCCGGATTGAGCCTTACGACGGTCTGTTCGTCCCGATCGAGGAATTGAACGGCGGATTTATCCGCTGCCGCAGCAGATCGGGCGCTGGCTGCCGCTGCCGAAGCTGCGGCCCGCACTTGGGCTGCTTTGATGTTGTTTTCGCCTCGTAATTTTTCGACTTTCATTTTATCGTCCAAAGTATCGGCTCGTTTCTCTTTTTCCTGCTGGGCTTTCCAGAGGTTGCCGATCAATGTGTCGTATTGCTTTTGGGCCAACGTGTAATCCTGCCCGGCGGCGGTAGCGTCCATGTTGGCGGCTTGCTGCTCGCCTTGTTGCTGGCCCATAAGTGCCCGCAGGCGTAACTGTTGGTATTCTCGGTTCTGGCTGTTGTAGAGTTTATCCCACTCGTCGATCTTTCCAAGCATCTTCATCGGAGCATCAGTGCCGGTCTTGGGAATGTAGCCCTCGGTGGCCATGCCGACAATACCCGTACCCAGCGCTGATAAGAAATTCGACCACGCCGTGATCTTTGCCGCCTTTTCCGCGCGTTTTATCCGGTCGGTGTCCTGCTGGGGCTTCATCGTGTCGATGAAGGCCAAAATCGGGTTCTGGCCGTCCCGGTACAGGTCGGTAGCTCGCTGGCGTTTCTGCTCCCATGTGGCGCGGCGTTCGTCGGCTTCTTTTTGTCGCCGCTGTATCTCGTCAGCAATCGAGAATACCGGTGTGGTTGGCTTCTCCTGTTCCATACTATTTCCCACCTGCAAAATTTGCTAAACCGCCGCCGGAACCGCTGCCCATACCGTAGAGCATGGCTAACTGGCCGAGGGAGCTCCCGATGCCGCTAATCATATTCTGCGTGCCTGCGGCCTTGCCAAGTTGCGCTTGATAGCGCGTCCCTGTAAGGTTGTCCATGCGGGCTTGATAGTCGCGGCGCACTTGATCTTTGTGCTGTTCTCCAAGCCCCGCGATCTGGGCGAGGGTCTGCGAATAGTTTTTGTTGAGCTTGTTGGCGGCGGCAACTTTTGCCTCGTCCGTAGCGCCGCTTTTCACGGCGTTGGTGTTCATGGCCTTTAGTTCGTCCTCGTTGTAGTCCCGGATGCGTTTCAGCATGGCCCGTGAATCAGCTCGGTCGAGGTAAGGCATATTCATTTCGGAGTTGTACCACTCCTTGAGGTTCCGCTCGCGGTCGCTGAGTATCTGATCGGCCTTACGTTGCTTTTTATTGGCAGAAATGCCGCCTGCAATCGACGAAGCGACGGAAATGGCGGCCAATGCGATTAATGGAAACATAGTGTCTAAATTTTATCACTCTGTAAAATTAGCGACCGCGTGTATAAGAATTATCCTTATTTTTGATCGGAATATATCAATAAATCAGCTACTTATGTCGCGCAAAACACTCGACGACGATGAAAAGAACGCAGTCTGTGTGAGATACGTGCAGACGGGGAGTTTACGCGCCGTTGCTGCCGAGTTCGGAATAAGTGCGATGCGAGTAAAGCGGTTATGGGATAGCATAGGCAGCGACCAGCAGCAGGTAATACGGGCATCGGTCGAAGAGGTTCGGCAAGAGGTTGAAACGGTGATCGTGCAAAGCGAGCTCACCGGGGACTATCTGGAACGGGTGATACAGGCCCGAAATGCGGCAATCAACGAGCTCTACAATCGGCTGACCAATATTGTGCATCGCAACAAAATGACGGATAAGAACCTGATAGCAGCCTGTAAAACCCTGCACGACATCAGCATTGGGGCCGAGCAGCCTCAGACGGAGCCCGGCAGCCTATTTATGGTGCTGAATCAACGTATTCATAAGGAAATCAATAACAACTACTACTTACAAGATGGAACGAATGAAACAACCAGTCCCGGTGCTGGGAATCAATCGGGCGGAAACCGATCTGACGGTTAAGGACGGAAGCTGCGAAACGCTACACAACCTGCGTTATGACGCGGGCGCTTGGCGCAATGTCGAAGCGTTTCGGCGTATCGGGGCTGTGACAGATTTTCACGGTTTCGAACTACTCTATAAGCATCCCATGACGGCTGACGATCTGTATATCGCTATTGACACTACCGGAGCCGTTCACGAGGTACGCTATGCGGATGGAGCTTTCTCCTCGACGCAGACGATCATGCCCGCAGTTTCGGGCCTTTCTACCGTCTTTTCGTTCGGACATGTACTTGTTATTGTCACGGATAATAAAGAGCTTTATTTTGTATTGTATGGGGGCGAATATGTCCGCTTTGAGATGCCCGATCCACCGGATATAAGCGAATCAAAGGCGGATAAAGTTCGTTTTGGAGTTGATTTTTATTATCGTAGGTATTGGGAAAACCATGATATAAAAGAAGAATTTGCAGACGGGGACAACCTCGCGCGGCATCCGAATATAGCCCCGGACGGTGGATATTATTATACGAGAATAACCGACCGTGTGAATCAAACGCTACACCTGCCCATGTACAACGGAGAATACTGGCAGGGGGCTATTGCTCTAATGGTGGCTTATAGGATGATGGACGGAACGGTCGTTGCTAACTCTGAGTTGATGATATTTGCCTCTGACGCCGGAGACGACGGTTGGCAAGAGGATTATGGCGATGTTGTGGCCGACGGGATGCCTAACTACGTGCCGGAAAAATACAGAACGGGCATTTTCTTTGGCTGTAAGGCAAAAATTTCGCCGGGAAGCAATACGTTCTACATTGAACCGCAGGTAACAATCAAAATTCCCGCAGGAATAGATACCCGAATCGTTCAAAGTGTCGTAATATGCTCTACTCGTATCGTCCCAATTTACGATTTTGAAAAAACGTGGAAAGATAACTGGAGCCTGTCAGATCGCGGCGGTGGCGGTTATTATCAGACTTATGATTTTAGAAAATTGTTCACGGAAGATGTTGATTTAATGCAAGAACCGTTATATAGGATCAAAGAAATAGAAATCCGGGACTTTGTAGACAATCGACATTCGGAATCATTGTCTTATAATGACATGAAAAATGTCGAAAGTATGCCTGTCTACGAGCCTACACAATCACACCATACGCAAGTGGGGAAATGTTACTATGAGTACAACGGCAGGCTGCATAAGGCGAATTTACGCACGCAGCTATTCCCCGGATATTCGCGTTTTTGTTTGGGAAATGACGGCGAGGATGCTGCGAATTTTGTAACGAAAATGATTTGTACAGTGGATATTGATAACACCCGAAAGCAGGTGTGCCAGTCAATTCGAAATTTCAAACCTACAAGAATCCGGCGTGTAGTGTCATACCCCGATTACAGAGCCATTAAATTTGCGGTTTGTACCAACGATCCCGGCTCTATGGCGCAGCTTTGGTGGTTGGATGTGAACCTTGAATCCTGTAAGGGGAATAACTATGCCTATGCTATTCCATCGCCGACCTCACGGTCTAAATATCCGTCGTTCTGGATGCCCGAAACCCCGATAGAGCATGAAATCTTTGAAAAAGAGGACGATGTATATACAGAGCCTAATCGGGTACAGGTGTCGGCGTTGAACAATTTGTTTTCGCAGCCCTTTGCAAACTCGTATCGTGTTGGACTGAACGAAGAAACCATATTTGCCATTGCGACCGTCGTGGATGAACTGTCAGCCACCCGGTTTGGTGCGTTCCCGCTGTATGTCTTTACCGACCGGGGCGTGTGGTCGCTGGAAAGCGGCACCGGCGAGGTGCTCTATTCGAACATTCTGCCGGTGAATCACGATCAGATCGTAAACCCGAATACTTGTGCGGCCCTTGAAACAGTATATTATATCACCTCACGGGGCGTTCATGCCCTGCGGGGACGTTCTTCCGAGGTGATCTCCCGCGAACTGGAGCAATACCCCGGCGAACTGGCCGAGTATCTTACAGAAGCCCGTATCTATTTTCAATTCAAATACGGCGATCTGATCGTCTTTAACCGTGCCTATTCTTATGCTTATGTATATTCCATAGCAGCAGGCGTCTGGGCGACACGCGACATGGCCGGGCGAGTGCTCAACAATGACGAGGTTGTGACGGCCCATGCTCTCGCTACACTTACCGACGAGCAGATGATCGAGCCGGTCGAATGTTGGGCCGTAACACGACCTCTGAAACTCGGTACAACGGAGTTTAAACGTCTTGAAACCGTCGTAGCACGCATTATGTCGCAGGATTGCTTCGCCCATATTATCGTCGAGGGGTCGAACGACTGTAACACATGGAGCGTTCTCCGTGACGCATGGTGTAACGTTCAGGGCATGGATGCGAGGTTGCGCAGGACACCTCTATCATACAAGTTTTTCCGGCTGCGACTGCATCTGACAGCTAATTGTCGGATTTCGACCACCAGTGTCGATGTCGAGTTCTACCCGCGTTTTGTGGGACGGCTCCGGTAGAGTGTTACATTATGTTATATTATGTTCTATTTCGTCTTATTACTACTACATATATGTAAGATGCTATTAAAGTCTTGTTATATATGTTTGGTTAAAATAATAATATTTATATTGTATATAGCATATAAAAACAGTTTTTAGGAAAGGAGGTTGTGATAAACTGTTGGTTGCCCTTAAAAAATAATAACACTATCCCATCATGAAAAAATTATTATTTCTCCTAATGATTATTGGTTTTTATGCATGTTCAGAGGATTTGACTGATAATGTGCTTCCTAATCAGGATAAAGCCGCCAATAAACAGGAAATTATGACACGCTCTGCGATGTTAGCCAATGAATCTGTTGAGCCTACTGTAAAACTTGGGAATAAACTGGAAAATCCTTATTCTGTAAGGAATATGAAAGCTGCTGTAAGGGCTCTTAAAGCAACAGGTAATATAGAAATTGAGGTGCCAGAATCATCTATTCATCCCACTCATTTATACATTGAATTTTCGCCAGAATCAAAGGAACAACTTGATATTTTAAAAGCAGATACGACTATTGAATTTTATAGTTATCCTCTTGATTATGAACTGATAGGCACGGGCGTATTTGACACTGCGGGGGCCCTTGAAGATACCCAAGTCGAATCGTTATATGCCTCGTGGCCATATGGAAAAACACTGCCGTCTAATGTTCCATATTCTATACTTGAAGAATTGTATATCCCAGACGAAAATCTTGATGACGAACCTATTACACGTCCCGGTATGGTTTCTTCTAATTTTATTGAGGCTCTTGTAGATAAATCACTTGAATTAACTGGAAATATTGATACGGAACCAGAAACTCGTGCAAGTAGATATTATCCACAAGGATATATTAAAGCGTGGGATGATATAGCGCAGGATTATGTTCCTATTGGTGGTGTAAAAGTTCGAGCCCGTCGTTGGTTTACCACTCGTGTAGGATATACGGATAGAAATGGACATTATCTGTGTCGCGGCGATGGTTTTGAACGGCCTGCTAATTATTCTATTTGTTGGGAAAGTAATTATTGGGATATTAGAGATGGAAGCATTGTGCAAGCATTTTACAATGGGCCCAAACAGCGTGGATATTGGAATTTAAATATCGGAGGGGGTAAATCTTTGCGTTATGCAACGCTAACAAGGGCACTTTATCATCATTTCTTTGGGCCCTATCTATTCGATAAGATTTTGACTTTACGGAAAATTAAAATCTGTTATCGACATAAAAAAGGAGATGAAAGAGGACATTTTAAAACCCAAGCATTGAGAGGTATTCAACCGGATATAGTTATCTATGGAGAAGATGCAGGTGGTTGGCGTCCCACATACGGTATTCTTGAAACTGCATTTCATGAATTGGGCCATTGTGCTTTTTTCTATCGTGTCAATGGAAGAAATGCTTATAAAGGCTATGTAGATACGATACGAGAAAGTTGGTCTAATTTGATCGGGTGGGCAGTAACGGAAAATGAATATACCTTACGTGGATATGCCCATGAAGTGCATAAATACGAAACATTTTTCCAGCCGCCAATGTATCACATGCTTTTTGAAGTGCCTGATGAGTATAATTTCCAAAGTTGGTCGAAATACAGTATAAATACGGATTATGGCAGAGAATATACACCAATTTTTATTGATATTTATGACGGCTCAAATCAAAGGGTGTATTATCAAAAGTATAGACCAAATACCGATGCAATGATATATGTCAATGATAATATTTACTTGAACGATATTGATAAGTTGCAGCAGGTATTATATAAATCTAAGACCATCCCCCAACTCAAAGAAGCATTGAAAGAATACAAAGGACAATATGGAATAACAGATAAATCATTGGACGATTTATTTGAATTTTATTTATAACTTTGAAACATTAAAAGCCGTCTATATGCCAGTGAGTAAATTATGTCTATTTTATTTTTTAGTAATATTCTGTTTGGGCTGTTCTGACAATAGCAGCCGAAACGAACCACCTGTATTTGAGTATGAGTTTAAAAATCAAAGCGGACATAAATTAACAATCCAGTTAATAGATGAATATGGTAATTTTCCGAATCCGCTGATATTGGAGAATGAAGAAAGCTTTTCATGGGGAAATTCAAAACACAGACCCGGATTTTTCCCGTTTCAGGCAAAGGAACTTTGTATATTAGAATTTGATGATATTATCCGAATCTATGCAAATCAACTACCGGATAATAGAAGCATTTTTATTGAATATGGATATCAATGTTCTGAGGTTTCCGATGGCTTATCATTGGCAGTCTTTGTGTTCACAAAAGAGGATTACGAATACGCTCTCGAACATGCAATAGATTAATGTAAGACAACGGCTGGCGTTTTGCCAGCCGTTGTCTTTTTGTTGTAGTTGATTATCCCGATTTTTGTCCGTTCGATCCGGAAGCTAACCCATGTTTTCATTTTCCACGGGAACCGCCCCGGGCGAGGGTGTCGGCAGTAGGACGTTGTACGGCATTGCATTTGGCCCGCTGACTGTCCCAGAGGCGGAACAGCAGACAGACCATAGCCGAAATAAGGGCGGCGATCACGCCCGAAACCAGAAAAACAAGTGTTTCATTCATAGCTTTGATTTTTTTGTGGTTAGAATAATTTTTGTGTTACGACAGGGGGCGTATAATTACACCAAACGCACTCCTGTACGAGCGTCCCGCTGCCGTTTACAACGGTAGAACGTAGGTTGTTTCGTTTTCTGGGGAACCGCACCATGTACCAATCGCCGTATAACTCCTGCATCAGCGGGCAATCATAACTGCTCACCATTGCGTAACCTTTAATCGAGTGGAGCCGCGCCGCCAGCGCCCGGTGATCGTCGTCCGTGAAATCGAAATGGTAGTCGTTCTGGGAGTTTCGGGATGCCAACGGATAGGGCGGGTCGCAATAGAAGAACGCGCCCGGAAAGTCGAGCCGGTCGATACAGTCGTCGTAGCTGGTATTGGTGATCTGGAAATTTTTGCGGATCTCGGCGGCTACTGTATGCAACTTTCCAATTCCGTTATTCCACCGGCTAATCGTTTCTCCGCCTTGAGCGTTTACGTGCTGCTTGGTCATATGCCAGCCTTTCGATTGTGCTTGGGCCCCTAATCCGTAGAACGATTGCCGGGCCCGGACATAGAAGCGTCGCGCCTGCTCGATCTTACCCGAATTTGTATTGCCCCAGCTATTCAAATATTCCAGTTCCGAGTGGGGCGTGAGTGATAATCGTCGGATAAGTTCTTCTTCATGGTCGCGCAGTATCTCGAAAAAGTTGGTTATTTCCCCGTTGATCTCATTGGCTGTCCGTATAACCCGGCCCCGATAGTTCAGCGATACACAAAGGGAGCCGGCGAAAAGGTCGATCAGGTGCGTAAAGTGGGGCGGAAAATTGTCGTAGAGGTATTCTAACCAGACGAATTTTCCTCCGAAATAATTAAATGCGATCAGTTTATCTTTGTTACCGCTCATATTTTTTCGTTTTCACGGGGTGCGTTAATCTCCGAAATCTCGTTTACAGTTGCAATAGGTTATTCTTGGATTGGCCCATTGCCCTTGAAACCATTTCCACGCAGGGTCGAACTGACCGCTATTATCTCTATATAGCATGGCAAAGGGCATAAACCCTGCCCGCCATGCTTCGCCCATCCGTTTATGGGCTTTCTCCATTGTGTCACCTTTGTAGCCGATCAGTATGTAGCAGCGCAGCGCGTGATTGGATTTCGAAAATCCTGCATCGGTCAGCATCTTACCTGCTTCTTGCAACGGTTCCAGATCGTTCGGTGTGTCGTAGGCGAAAAATAGCCTTTGGGGGTGTAGTTGGTATAGCTGCGCGGCCATTTGAGAGGTCATAAGGGCGGCTTCTAATCCGCCCGTGAATATAGGCCGATGTGGTTGTCTGGCCAACATGGAGAATACCTCGTCAATGTGTCGGGGAGAGCAGGCCAGTAAATTATCATCCGAGACAATCCAGCCGTCCGTAACAGGTAGTTCCCGAAGCTGGCCGCCCTCACGTTTGGGAACAGCGCAGAACCAGCAACGGTTTGGGCAGCCGCGCGAGGTGATAACGTAGCCTTTCTTTAGGTACATGCCCGGTATAAAGTCCCCGCCCGGCTCGTTGAGGGCTGGGCCGCCGACTTTCACCGGCGCAACGCAAGCCCATTGTTTCGCTGCCCATTCCGCCCATTTGAGGTGCCATGTAAAGGCGACCGAGATGTGCACCTCGTCGGCCTCGTCAAAGAGAGACGGTATTGCGTTGATGCGCACCAGATCGTCGTCTGGTGTAGCATGGGTTCGGGCTGGGAACACGCGGATAATACGTTTCATATATCGTTAAAGTCTATTGTTCTCTGAAACCTCAACATTCCGAAAAACTCCTTTGCGGACGTGTTCGATACCCACCAATTAAAAATCTCATCTGCTGTTGCTTGATAATTATTCATATAGCCATTATTGTCGATTAGATGTTGGATACTGCGTTTAATTGCTTTTTCAACTCCGGGATAACGCATGCGATCTTTGGCTTTAATTTTTGTTGATGCCATTGGACAGAATATGCAGCCTATACGATGATAGCCCTCGTCATAAAGTCGGCAGTATGGTAAGCCTTGTCCACGAATTAAATTCCAGACATCAGCATCCGACCAGCGGAAAATCGGCGAAAGCATAATTTTGTCTTTGCCGTTCACACACGCGAAGCTGCGATCAGATCGTCGGTTGAATTGGTCGAGGCTCCCGCTGAATTTATGACCAGATACCTCTAACTCGTTGCGTGCTGCCCGGCGGGTACTTTCTGCTGCTCGGATGCCCAAAAGTGTGACGGTTCCTGCTCCTGCCTGTTCTTTTAGATAAGCACAACAGTACCGAACATGCTGTAAAGGGAGCATCTGTTTCTTTACGATCAGATCGTAAAAGTTGATCGTCGGGCGGTGTAACACCACGTCGGGATAGTTGGCCCGAACAAACTGCATGAGCTCCGGCGGGTCAATAGTTGTTACCTGCATGTGGGCTTTGAATTTGACCCCGGCCATCTTTGCGAGGTGGTATAATACCATACTATCTTTCCCGCCGGAGAATGCTAAATGATAGCCGTCTGGGGACATGCGTAAGGCCAACGCCTCACCACGTCGGAGAAGTGCGATGGAATATGCGATCTTATGTTCGAGTGCACTCATTTCGTTTCTTAAAGGAGCCCTGCCACGAGGACAGGGCTGGAGTTTTTACTTACCCTTTTCCACGACTTTTTTAAAGTGGGGGTAAGGGCGGAATTGGGGTACACGTTTCGGAGGAATAGAGAGTTGTTCCCCTCGTGTGATGTTTCGGCCTACTTTGGCTTTTCGCTCTTTCGGCTGAAAAACACCGAAGCCACGCAGAAAAATGCGCTGGCCATCGGCCACGCTACTTTGAATGATTTTCATAAAATCTTCTACGACCGTAAGCACCATCTGGGCGCTCAAATCTCGCTTGTCCGCGATTAGGTCTACTAACTCTTTTTTTGTCATTGGCTTGGGTTGTTTTTTAGTTAATGATTTATGTAAGGGCGTGACGCCTTTATTTGTTTCGATATAGCGCACCGGGGAGTGGCATAGTCCGGGCCTGCGGTTCTGCCGACATAAACTATCCCGGCTCGCTCCAACTCGCGCATTTCCCACTCTATGATGAACACGGGCCATCCTGTACGCTGGGATATTTCCAACGACAGGGCTATTGTCGGATGGCGGCGTGCCGCTCGTTTTTCTTCAACAATTCGGCATATTGTGTCGTACAGTTCTGTCATATCTTCTGCTTTCGTTGCAATACAACATCCATCCGGGCAAAACTGTTGAATGTGGCTATTGCGCTGGTGTGGGCGGTTAATACGTTCCGGCGATTCGCTATGCTCTCCATAAGCCGCTCGACATCGTGCCAGTCGGTTATTCTGTCCGTGATGCTGCGGCAGTTGTCGAGGGTCAAAGGCCGTTCAAATTCCAACATGATCGGATAGTGGCGACGAACCCAGATATACATTCGTTCGTGCTTGGCGAGTTCGTTCCAACTGCGGTTGAACATGGCAAGGGCCGCCCGGTCGTTTTCGATTTGGTTTTCCCCTTTAACCCCTTTCCATTTTTCACTATGTGTATGTAGGTTTGTTTCTGAATTATCATCTGCTTTATTATCTTCTCTTTCTCTATTGTCGGAGTTAATAGCCGTTTCTTCGGAATTTTCCGGTACAGCTTCCGCATTGTTCGGTGGAAATTGGGTTTGCTGTGCATTTCTTCGGATAGTTTCGTCAGTTTTCGCCCGTCTTTCCGAATTTTCGGGTATTCTTTCCGCATCTTCGGTTATTTCTTCCGAAGAAATGAGGGATAATGCTGCATCTATACCGCCTTTACGCCGCAAAACGGTCATAATGTCGAGGTAGCGGGCCTGTATGCCTTTGGATGTCAGTAAGCCTTGTTGCTTGAGTATTTCGCGGTCAAATAGGCCGAGGTCTATGCAGTCGTTGTATATAAGTGTCGTGCGCTCATCGTCGAGCAGGCAGGTGTCGGCGATGTCGGCGATCAGATCGTCGTCCGCAGTAACATAGTACCCTTTGTCCCGGTAGATTTCACATAGCAGGGCGAGGTAGACAGCCAGCCCGTCGTTTTGCCATCGACGCATCAGCCGTTTTAATTTCCGGTCTTGGAAGATGTCGCAGTCCATCCGGAAATACACTAAACCCCGTTTTACGTTTCTGCCTGCCATGTTATTAGCGCAATTTTCCTTTGTTGTAAAGTTGCTTTACGGTGTCGAGTTCGATTCGGGAATAGGTTACTTTCGTATTCCCGGCACCCGGTTTTATACGGGTTATCCAGCCGCGATTTAACCACGTTCGCACGAGGCTCTCTCCGTAGACACGGAACGCTTCACGCTGTGAAATTTCGTCCTTAATCAGCCCCAAACGGTTGAGGGCGATAGAGGCACCCAGCGCGGCGCTTTCCATTATCAGGTTCTTCTGTTCGAATAGATCATCCATAGTTTTGTGTGTTCACCTGTTCGGCATCTTCAGCTATTCGGAGTAGCCATTGATAGTGTCGCAGGATGTCGGGCCCAAATTGGCAAGTGTCGATGGCTTGTCCGTCTTTCGCTATTGTTCGAATTGCGTGTGACAGATCGACAATCACCCGAACGCGCGGGGTGATTTCGTGTGTGATTGTCTGCCAGTCACAGTCAATCTTGATATGCCATTGAGTTTGCATAAGGGCATGGGGGTTATTCTCCGAGTTCGAGGCTCCGGAACAGTTGTTGAATTTCTTTGCGAGAAAGACGAGCTCCATCCTGCTGGTGGGCGGTGCAAAGGATGTAGAAATGATCGCCTTTTGAACGTGTGCGGAATTTCAACCCCTTACGGCCCATGCGCGGTATAGCGTGCCGGGCATTGGTTAATGCTTGTCCCTCTAAAGGGAATCTTTTAATCTCCCCGCAGCCAAATCCCCCTAAAATATCACTCCATGTTCGAGGTAATTCGCCCTGTTTGATGTGCTCGTAGTCCATTTTGTATATTTGTTTTAGGTTGTGTGAAATATGTAAAAATCACATTTTTGCGGTGACTATAAGGTACAAAATGAAAAGATAGCATACAAGCAATTTAAAAAGGTCTCGACATATCTAAAAGACTGACAATCAAATAAAATGCGCCTGCTGCTTTTTAGGGCAACAGGCGAAAAAATGAATTTTAACAAAGAGGTTTATCGGGACGCTATAAGTCGTTGCCCCAATGTGCTGGATGGATTGTTCGGGGCAATTAGGGTAATCTGCTGGGTCTGAATTGTGTTTTTAATGATTGTATTCACTCGATTGCTGAAAATGCAGTCGATTACAAGCCTGTTGGCTTGATCGACGACATCCCAATCCTCGGTAATGTATATGTGAGCCAGTTTTGATGCGCTGCGCGGAGAGTGCCCGAGCGCGAAATCTATAATATCATCCCGGATACCGCAGTAGTTCCATGCAAAGGATGCCCATGTTCGACGGAAAGTGTAGGTTTCTAAATCCTTAAATCCGATGATCTTTCCGATCCGTTTAAGCCCTATGTTCGCTGATCGGTTAAAGTTATTTACACTCTTGTATAGCCTATGAAAGTTGAAAAGGCGAACCCCGGTCGGATCACGGTATTTTTCGATCAGCGGCATTACCTCTGGCTCAATACGGATATTGACCCGTGCGTTGTCTGTTCGGCGATTTTTGGTCTTTTTCCTATTGTATATAAGGCGTCCGTTTTGTATTCCCTTTGCTTCGTATAAGTCTACGGTATTTATTCCGATGAGCAGGAACGTTAGGATGCCTACATCCCGGCCTAAATCCTGTAAATTGCAATCTCCTTTGCGTACAAATGACGTATCATCTGGGATGGTAAGTAGTTTTCTGAATTGTGCTAAACTCAAAGGCTGTTTGTCTGTTGTCGGGATGGGTGGCTTTTTCACCTTTGAGAACGGCGAGAGTTGAATGCGGATAATCCCCAAATCTTCATCGTTATATTCCCTTTTAGCTGCATTATGCAGGGCTTGTAACGTCGAAAAATATAGAGAGGGTGCCCGACGGCCTTTCTTATGGCCGGGGCGCGGTGGTTCTTGAATAAGAAAATCTATAAATCTGCCGACGAATTTAGACGTGATTTCCCGAATGTCTAAATTATCCCGGCCAATGAAGCGCCGGAGCGCACTTAACGCCGTTCCGTACATAGTGGCGTTTTGTATGCGCCCCGTTGCCTTGAGCCGCTCTATGTGTAATTGGCCATAAGCAAAGAAATCCAATTTGAAATTTTCCTCGTCTTTGAAATTCTGGATTAATTCGACGATTTGCCCGACATCCATCGTGTCGATCTTATCGGCGTATTTGTTGCAGACCTTTCTATACTTATCAATTATAGGACGGGTATCATCAACATACGAGGTTCCCCGTTTGAAATCGAATTTGTCGTTTACTTCTGCTGCGCTGGCGTAGTAGGGGGTCGGCAGATACCGCGATTGTTTATTGTGAGTGATTCGAATTTTCACTCTGAACGTCCCGTCTGCTCTTTTGTACGGGGGATGAATAACGGTTTTAAAAGTCGGCATAAGGCAAGAAATTTTTATAAAACTATTAGAAAACTTCTTACAGCAAATGTACCTTTCAACTGCTGATTATGCAACAAAAAAACAGCGTCCGAACATAATTCGAACGCTGTTAATTAGTTAAAAATCAGTGCAAATGAATGATTTGCGTATTTTTTGCCGTTTGGCCTCTTTTTGCGATTAGCAAACTGGTGGTTTCAGCCACTCACCCAACTCTCCGGTCGCCGTTCCGGGCCTTTATCCTGAAACGGGTGTGCAAATATAGAATCTTTTTGACGAAATACAAAGAAATGCAGTCAAAATTTCATTTTTCCATCGCATCGCATTCGCCTTGGCGTTGATAATCTGCAAAACGAGAAGCAAATCCAGCATACAAAACAGGAAGTGCCATAGGGGGGGGGTCCGCACAAGCCCTCCCCCGCATCCTGTCCATTTCCCCGGACAAAACACACCTGCTGCAAAAACAACATGCCCTCCGTATCAAGATGCGGAGGGCATGTCTACCGTTGCTGGAGTTTAGAAAACAAACTTCTCCAGTTTCATTTCGCCCAACTGATGCAGACGCGGCACCAGCGTCGTGAAATGCGACGCCTGTTCGTGTGCGGCCAGCGCCTTGGCGTCGCTCCACGTCTCGCAGATCATCAGCACGTCCGGACGCGTCGCACTCTCGAAAATATCGTACGCTATGCAGCCTTCGTCCTTGAGCGAAGCGGTCACCAGTTCTTTTGCCACGGAGAGTATTTCCGCACGATTGGATTCGGTCGTGCGGATAAAAACATTCAGTCTTATCATGATCGTATCTATTTAGGTCGGTTAGTTAGCTTTCACGGCTTCGACGGCCTTGTCGTAGTCAGGCTCCTCGGTAATCTCCGGCACCAGCTCGGTGTACACCACCCTGCCCGCCTTGTCGATCACCACAACGGCACGCGCCAGCAGGCCGGCCAGCGGTCCGTCGGCCATCAGCACGCCGTAAGCCCCGTCGAATCCCGATGCCCGGAAATCCGATGCGGGCACGACATTCTCGATGCCCTCGGTCGTGCAGAAACGGGCATGCGCAAAAGGCAGGTCCTTCGACACGGCCACAACGACGGTATCGGGCAGCGAAGCGGCCAGCTTGTTGAATTTGCGCACCGAAGTCGCGCATACGCTCGTATCGAGACTTGGGAAGATGTTCAGCACGACGCGCTTGCCTTTGAGGTCGCTCAGACGCAGGGGCGAAAGATCGCTCTTAACCAGTTCGAAAGCGGGAGCTTCGGCGCCCGCCGTTATGAATTCGCCGGCGACACGCACGGGCGAACCTTTGAATTTTGTCTCTGACATGACAGTTTACTTTAACGGTTATATTATTAAACGTCCCCGGCCGGGGTTTATTGTTTTTCGGCCGGGCGGCCGGGAGTCCTCCGAATCAGTCCGATCCTCCCGTCCGCTCCAGCAAATTTAATTCCTTTCCGGCAGGATTCCAAAGTCTGTTTCATATTCTTTTCAGGTTTACTTTCCAACTTTGCAGCAAATTAACCGGGACGCGCATATTTTTTGTATTTTTGCGGGGAACCGGACGAACGGAAAAAACAGACAAGACCGAAATGAAAAAAACACTCCTCCTGCTCCTGCTGACCAGTTGCTGCTCGATCGCCGCGGCACAGGAGCGCTCGCCGCTCAGGCGCACCGAAGTCATTACCGCCGATTCGCTCGACAACGACGCCGAACTGCGGGAACGCCTGCGCAACATGCCCAACCTCGAAGTGGGCAAGGGCATCACGTTCCGCCCCAAAAGCAACTGGTTCTCGCTGACCATGCGCTTCCGCATGCAGAACATGGTGGGACTGTCGTTCGACAAGGATTTTACGCTCACCAAAACCGACGCGCAAGTAAAACGCCTGCGGCTGCGTTTCGACGGACACATCTACTCCCCGAAACTGGTTTACTCCATACAACTGGGCTTCACCTCGTACGATACCGAACCGCTGCCCAACGGCAACATGAACATCGTCCGCGACGCCATCGTCTACTATGTGCCCAGCCCCAAATGGAACATCGGATTCGGCCAGACCAAGATCAAGGCCAACCGGGCGCGCACCAACTCGTCGAGCGCCCTGCAGTTCATCGACCGGAGCATCGTCAACAGCGAATTCAATCTCGACCGCGGCTTCGGATTCTTCGGCGAATACAACATGCGTCAGGGCGAGGGGTTCAACCTCTCGGCCAAAGGCTCCGTAACGCTGGGCGAAGGCCGCAACTGGGGCAGTTCGGCGATCGGAGGAGTGGCCTACACGGGACGTCTGGAACTCTATCCGCTGGGACGGTTCAAATCGAAAGGCGACGTGCTCGAAGGCGACTTCGAAGGCGAAGAACGGGTCAAGATACTGCTGGCGGGAGCCTATTCCTACAACCACAAGGCGTCGCGCCTGAAGGGCCAGCGCGGCGCCGTCATGCCCGACGACGCGACCCGCAATCTGGGTTCCTACTTCGCCGACTTCATCCTCAAATACCGGGGATTCGCATTCTATACCGACTTCATGGGCCGCAGCTGCGACGAACCGCTGTTCGATCCCCGGAGCAACGCCTTCGTGTACAACGGTCAGGGTCTCAACGTGCAGACCAGCTACCTCTTCGACAAGAAATGGGAGATCGCCCTGCGCAACTCGACGCTCTTCCCCGAAAGCGAGGTGCAGCCTTTCGCCGGTTACAAACGCTGGAACCAGACGACTTTCGGCGTCACCCGCTACATCATCGGACACAGCCTGAAAGTGCAGGCCGACATGTCCTACAACCACCGCAGCGAGTCGATCGACCCCAATTACAACCGCTGGGAGATCCGGTTCCAGCTGGAACTGGGACTCTGATACGAAATACCCACTTTCAAATGGAATGCACCCCAAAGCGAGATAACTTTGGGGTGCATTTCAATAGAACCGTATGCTTTTACAGGATTTTGAGCGCGATCCGGGCGCAGGCTTCGGCATCGGCCAGAGCGTGGTGATGGTTCGCCAAGTCGAAACCGCAGGCGGCCGAGACGGTATGCAGCTGATGATTGGGCAGCCGCGTGCCGAACGTCCGCCGCGAAGCCCGGCAGGTACAGTAGAACCGATAACCGGGATAAGGCATGCCGTAAAGTTCGAAGACGGCGCGCAGGCACCCTTCGTCGAAGGGCGAATTGTGGGCCACGAGCGGCAGGCCCTCGATGCGCGGGGCGATCTGTTTCCACACCGTTTCGAAATCGGGCGCTTCGGCCGTATCGTCATAGGTCAGGCCGTGGATGGCCGTGGTGAAGCGGCTGTAAAAATTGGGCCGCGGGCGGATCAGGCTGTAAAACGAATCGGTCACCTCGCCGCCGCGTACGACCACCACGCCCACCGAGCAGACGCTCGTGCGCTTGCCGTTGGCCGTTTCGAAATCTATCGCTGCAAAATCTTTCATATCGCTTTCCGGGACTTGTCGCCGCCGCAAATATAGACATTTTCCGCGGCGGCCGCACCCTGCAAACGCAAAAAAATCCCGTTCATTGCGAACGGGAGGGGTGAAGTTTTCAGGATCGGTCAATAGATTCACCGTCGGCGGGAATCCAGAGTGCGGTTTTCTTTCGACACCGCAAAACTACGCTCCCCCTGTTTCGCCGTTGCGACGCCCCGATGACAATACGAAGATAGGAACGTTTCAAATCCGTTGCAACGCTCCGGCGGCCGGCGCCGGGAACCGCCGGCATATCGCCCGCCTGACAATCAGAACGCCCGCAACCATACCGTCGCGGCGGGCTTGGTCCAGAAAAATTTTAGCCGGCCGAATATCGTCCGATTATAATTATACTATCTTTGTATTCCTGAATACCAAAACAACACTACCTATTATGAAACACCTACCCCTGCTTCTGCTGCTCGGCGGCCTGCTTTCCGCATCGGCAGCCCGCTCCGCAGACCCCGTCCGCTACGTGGATGCCGCGACGCTGACCGTCATCGGCAAGGCGCTTTCCACCGAACAGCCCTACAACCGCATCGACACCACCCGCTTCCGGGTGCCCGCAAAGACACCCGGCTACTGCTACCACCCGACGGGACTGGCCGTCGTGTTCCGCACGGACAGCCGCACGATCCGCGCCCGCTGGGAGACGTCGGGCAAAAATCCGAGCGACAACATGGCCGCCGTCGCACAAAAAGGGCTGGACCTCTACATCCGCAGCAACGGAGAGTGGGTCTTCGCCGGAGTCGGCAGACCGAAGATCAACGGCAAGAACGACCGCCACGACGCCGCAATAATCAGCAATATGGCGGAGGGCGAAAAGGAGTGCCTGCTCTATCTGCCGCTTTACGACCAGCTGAAGAAGCTCGAAATCGGCGTCGATGAAAAGAGCGTCATCGCCCCGATGGAAAATCCCTTCCGCCACAAGATCGTCGTCCACGGTTCGAGCATTACGCACGGAATCGCGGCCGGACGCGCAGGCATGGCCTATTCGTCGCGGCTCGGACGCGACACGGGACTTTACTGCATCAATCTGGGTTTCAGCGGACAGTGCACCATGCAGCCCGAATTCGCATCGTATCTGTCCCGCGTCGAAGCCGACGCCTTCGTCTTCGACTGTTTCTCGAATCCCAGCGCCGAGGTCATCAACGAACGTTTCGACGCTTTCGTCGATACCATTCGCCGCACGCATCCCACCACGCCGCTGATTTTCCTGCAAACCATCCGGCGCGAAACCCGCAACTTCAGCACCCGGATCGAGAAATTCGAACGCGAAAAGCAGGCCGCCGCCGAAGCGCAGGTCCGCGACCGCATGAAGACCGACAAAAACATCTATTTCGTCGATCCGGGCGATCTGCTGGGCAGCGACCATATCGCCACGGCCGACGGAACGCATCCGACCGATCTCGGATTCACCTATATGCTCGACCGTATCGAGCCGCAGATCCGCAAGATACTCGGCAAATACGGCATACGCTAACCGCCCCGCCGCAGGGCGAAAGCAGCGCCGCCGGAGTTAGGACTCCGGCGGCGCTGCCGTTTTATAACGAAAAATCCGCTCTCCCGTTACGTATCGGGCACGTCTGAAGTGTTCTATCAATAGTGCGGCGCTGCCGCATGCACCCGCTTAAACAGATAAACCAAAACTACCGACTTCAGCCAATGAATTTCCTTACCCGTTTTTACCGCATCTCTTCACCGGTTCCCCGCCGACAACTCGATCCCGCACAAGAGCAGAAACTATACAAACGGCTCCGGCTGCAGGCATTCATCGCCGCAACGCTCGGATACAGTCTCTATTACGTGTGCAGGACGTCGCTCAACGTCATGAAGAAACCCATCCTCGACAGCGGCACGCTCGACGCCACGCAGATCGGGGTGATCAGCTCGGCCCTCCTGTTCGCATACGCCGTCGGGAAGTTCGTGAACGGATTCATCGCCGACTACTGCAACATCAAGCGCTTCATGGCCACCGGACTGATCGTATCGGCCGTGGCGAACATGCTCATGGGAGCGCTCGGCGTCGCGCACTCGGTGATTCCGACAGCCGTCATCTTCATTTCATTCGCCGTGATGTGGGGTCTGAACGGGTGGGCGCAGTCCATGGGTGCGCCGCCCGCAATCATCTCCCTCTCGCGCTGGTATCCGCTCAAGGAGCGGGGAACCTATTACGGATTTTTCTCGGCAAGCCACAACCTCGGCGAGTTCTTCTCCTTCATCTTCGTGGGGAGCATCGTTTCGATAGCCGGCTGGCAGGCCGGATTCTTCGGGTCTGCGATTGCAGGCGCCATCGGAGTCGTCATCGTGCTGCTGATGCTCCACGACACGCCCGAATCGAAGGGACTGCCGCCCGTGGAGACGCTGGCGCACGAAGAGCCGGCAACCGGGCAGGAGTTATCCGTAAAAGAGATTCAGAAGCAGGTATTGCGGACGCCTGCGGTGTGGATTCTCGCGGCCGCGAGCGCATTCATGTACATATCCCGCTATGCCATCAACGGATGGGGCGTGTTGTTCCTGCAGGAGGCGAAAGGCTTCTCCGATGCGCAGGCCATATCCATCGTATCGATAAACGCCCTGCTGGGAATCATCGGGACCGTATTGTCCGGATGGTTTTCCGACAAGCTGTTCAAGGGGAACCGGCATATGCCCGCCCTGATATTCGGCGTACTGAATTCCGTGGCGCTGATTCTGTTCATATACGGCGGCGACGCATTATGGGTGAACGTCCTCAGCATGGTGCTGTTCGGCATTGCGATCGGCGTGCTGATCTGTTTCCTCGGCGGGCTGATGGCCGTAGACATCGTGCCGCGGAAGGCGACGGGTGCCGCGCTGGGAGTGGTAGGCGTGGCCAGCTACATCGCGGCGGGACTGCAGGACGTGGCGAGCGGATGGCTCATCGACGCGAACATTACGGTGGCGGAGAACGGCGAGAAGATATACGACTTCTCGCAGGCGGCGATCTTCTGGATCGCGGCATCCGTGATTTCGTTCCTCCTCCCGCTCCTCAACAGAAAGAAAAAGCAGGCCGCATAGCAATTCCGAATAACCGGAACCTATAGACAGGCCGAAACACAGCCCAAACACGGCCCAACAGACAAGCCGCCCGGTTCTCGAATGAACCGGGCGGCTTTATCGTCAGGGCATTTCACCTCCGATCAGGGTATTCACCCTTCACAGGTCCCTACTCCCACTCGATCGTTGCGGGCGGTTTCGAGGAGATGTCGTAGACTACGCGGTTCACCCCCTTGACCTTGTTAATGATGTCGTTCGACACATTGGCGAGAAACTCGTAGGGCAGGTGCACCCAATCGGCGGTCATGCCGTCCGTCGAAGTCACGGCGCGCAGCGCGACGCAGCTTTCGTAGGTACGCTCGTCACCCATGACTCCCACGCTCTTCACGGGCAGCAGAATCGCGCCCGCCTGCCACACCTTGTCGTAAAGACCCGCATCGCGCATGGCGTCGATGTAAATCTTGTCCACATTCTGCAGGATTTCGACCTTTTCGGGTGTAATGTCGCCCAGAATCCGGATCGCAAGGCCGGGTCCGGGGAAGGGATGACGGCCGATCAGCTGCTCGGAAATACCGAGCGAACGTCCCACGCGGCGCACTTCGTCCTTGAAGAGCAGGCGCAGCGGTTCGACGATCCGCAGGTTCATCTTCTCAGGCAGGCCGCCGACGTTGTGGTGCGACTTGATCGTAGCCGAGGGACCATTCACCGACACCGATTCAATCACGTCGGGATAGATCGTCCCCTGCGCCAGCCAGCGCACGTCCTTGATCTGGACAGCCTCTTCGTTGAACACTTCGACGAAGTCGCGGCCGATGATCTTGCGTTTGGTTTCGGGATCGCAGACGCCCGCCAGATCGCCGAGGAACTTCGCGCCGGCTTTGACACCCTTGACGTTCAGTCCCATGTTCTTGTAGGATTCGAGCACGTCCTCGAACTCGTTCTTGCGCAGCAGGCCCGAATCCACGAAAATACAATAGAGGTTCTTGCCGATGGCCTTGTGCAGCAGCACGGCCGCCACCGAGGAATCGACGCCGCCCGAAAGTCCGAGCACGACCTTGTCGTCGCCCAGCTTTTCGCGCAGTTCGCGCACGGTGGCTTCCACGAAACTCTCCGATGTCCACTCCTGCTTGCAGCCGCAGATGCCTGCGACGAAGTTTTTCAGCAGCTGCGTGCCGTCGGTCGAATGGTACACTTCGGGGTGGAACTGGATGCCCCACGTCTGCTCGCCCTCGACGTGGAACGCCGCGACGCGCACGTCTTCCGTGCTGGCGACGATCTTATAGTTCGCCGGAACCGACGTGATCGTATCGCCGTGCGACATCCATACTTGCGTGGTTTTGGGCAGGCCGCGCATCAGCGCGTCGTCAGCATCGCCCACCGTGAGCATGGCGCGGCCGTATTCACGGCTGGGGGCGGGCTGCACCTCGCCGCCGAAGGCCGATGCGAGGAACTGCGCGCCGTAGCAGACGCCCAGCAGGGGCAGTTTGCCCTTAATGGCCGAAAGATCGGGTGTCGGAGCGTTCTCGTCCCGTACGGAGAAGGGACTGCCCGACAGAATCACACCCCGCACCGAAGCGTCGAGCGCCGGAATCTTGTTGAAGGGGTGGATTTCGCAATAGACGCTCAACTCGCGCACACGCCGCGCGATGAGCTGCGTGTACTGCGAACCGAAGTCGAGAATCAGGATTTTTTCCATAATATAACGTAAGTCCGACGAATCTGGGTTCATCAATTTCGGAAGGTTTACAAGCCATGAAACTCGTCGGACTCACGTTACGGCGTCTCAGACGCCGGTTTCATGCTTAAAATCCCTCTTGATCTCCCTTTGTCAAGGAAGACTTCGAATCCTTTAATTACTATTTCTTTACCGGACGGTTGTAGCTTCCCGAAAGACGCATTTCCGCGGCGAAAGCCTCCGGTCCCACTTCGCGGATACGTTCGACGCATCCCCGGCGGTCGGAACGGAAAACGACCTGAAAGACCTTGGCGATAAAGTTGTCGAACTTTTTGCAGGTCTGAGGCGGCATCAGCGTACATTCGGCGCAGCTCTGCCAGCCGTGTTCGATGCAGCATGCCCGCACCTTGCACCACGACGCCTTTTCGTTCGGGCGGCACCCCGGACAGCTTCCTTTGCCGAATTTGCGGCAGTTTCCGCAAAAAAGCCCGCAGGCCGCGATTTCGGGATTCATAACTAACGTTCGCTGCTGTAGTTGGGCGCTTCGCTGGTAATGGCCACATCGTGCGGATGGCTCTCGTGCATACCCGAAGAGGTGATGCGGACGAAGCGCGCGCGCTGCAGGGTCTCGATGTCCTTCGCGCCGCAGTAGAACATGCCGGCGCGAACGCCGCCGACCAACTGATAGACCGTCTCGCTCAGCGTTCCCTTGAACGGCACACGGGCCGCAATGCCTTCGGGAACGAGTTTGCTGAAGTTGTTTTCGCACCCTTTCTGGAAATAACGGTCGGCCGATCCGGCCTTCATGGCGTCGATCGACCCCATGCCGCGGTAGGATTTGAATTTACGGCCGTTGTAGATGATCGTTTCGCCCGGAGCCTCCTCCGTGCCGGCGAACATCGAGCCGATCATCACGCAGTCGCCGCCTGCAGCCAGTGCCTTCACCAGATCGCCCGAATAGCGCAGACCGCCGTCGGCGATGACGGGCACGCCGGTTCCGGCCGCCGCCGAAGCCGCGTCGAAGATCGCGGAAAGCTGGGGAACGCCCACGCCCGCGATGATGCGCGTCGTGCAGATCGAACCCGGACCGATACCGACCTTCACGCCGTCGGCCCCGTTTTCGATCAGGAACCGGGCCGCTTCGGCCGTAGCCACGTTGCCTGCGATCACCTCCAGCGAAGGATAAACCTCCTTGATCTCCCGCAGCTTGCGCACCATGGCGATCGAATGCCCGTGCGCGGAATCGAGCACCACGGCATCGACGTCTTCGGCGACCAGCGCCTTGACACGCTCCAGCGCATCGGGCGTAATGCCCACGCCGGCGGCCACGCGCAGGCGGCCCTTGGCGTCCTTGCAGGCATTGGGATGGTCCTGCACCTTGGTAATGTCCTTATAAGTAATAAGCCCCACCAGATGGCCCTTGTCGTCCACCACGGGGAGCTTTTCGATCTTGCTGTTGAGCAGCACCTCCGACGCGTGCGACAATTCGGTGCTATGGGTCGTAATCAGCCGGTCGCCCGGAGTCATCACCTCTTCGATGCGGCGCATCATGTCGCGCTGGAACCGCAGGTCGCGGTTGGTGACGATGCCGATCAGGATGTTGTCGTCGTCCACGACCGGAATGCCGCCGATCTTGTTCTCACGCATCAAGTTCAGGGCGTCGCCGACAGTATTCTCCTTGGAGATGGTCACCGGATCGTAGATCATGCCGTTCTCGGCGCGTTTCACCCGGCGGACCTGCGCGGCCTGCTCGGCGATCGACATATTCTTGTGAATCACGCCGATTCCGCCTTCACGGGCCAGCGCGATAGCCAGCGGCGCTTCCGTAACGGTGTCCATGGCAGCGGACACAATGGGGATGTTGAGTTTGATATTTCGCGAAAAACGGGTCTGAATATTGACCTCTCGCGGCAACACTTCCGAATAGGCGGGTACGAGCAGCACATCGTCGAAGGTAAGTCCTTCGGGCTGAACCCTTTCATTGATAAAAGACATAATGAACGTGGATTTTTGTTGCATGCAAAAGTAATCATTTTTTTTTGAAACGGCCTAAATTCCGGGCCTTCCCTTCGATTTTTTTATCAACAATTTATGATAAACGCAACAGCCTGCCGTATCTCAACGCGATACGGACCGCAGGCATCGCCACCGCCTTTGCGGTCGGACTGCGGGCAACAGCCCGGCGATCCGCCGCTGCAAAAAAACGGGGCGCCGTTCCGCGCCCCGCAATTCACTTTAAAATATCTCCTAATACTGCTCCTTCTCGCTGGGGAAGTCGCACTCCTTCACATCCTTGATATATTGCTGTACAGCCCCCGTCATCAACTCGTGCAGGTCGGCGTAGCGGCGCAGGAAACGGGGCGAAAATCCCTTGTTGATGCCCAGCATGTCGTGAATTACCAGCACCTGACCGTCGCAGGCACCGCCGGCGCCGATGCCGATCGTCGGGGTGGGAATTTCACCCGTCACACGGGCGGCCAGCGCGGCGGGAATCTTTTCGAGCACGATGCCGAAACAGCCCGCTTCGCTCAGCAGATGGGCGTCGCGCACCAGCTTCTCGGCCTCGGCCTCCTCCTTCGCACGTACATTGTAGGTGCCGAACTTGTGGATCGACTGCGGCGTAAGTCCGAGGTGTCCCATCACCGGAATACCGGCCGAGAGGATGCGGTTGACCGATTCGAGAATCTCCTCGCCGCCCTCGATCTTCACGGCGTCGGCTTCGGTCTCCTTCATGATGCGGATGGCCGAATCGAGCGCCACCTTCGAATTGCCCTGATAGGTGCCGAACGGCAGATCGACGACCACCAGCGCGCGATTGACGGCGCGCACGACCGAGCAGGCGTGATAGATCATCATATCGAGGGTGATGGGAAGCGTCGTTTCATAACCGGCCATCACATTGGCCGCCGAATCGCCGACAAGAATCACGTCGATACCCGCGGCATCGACGATCTTCGCCATCGAATAGTCGTACGAGGTCAGCATGGCGATCTTTTCGCCGCGCTGTTTCATCTCCGTCAGCCGGTAGGTCGTAACGGCCCTGACAGTACTTTCTACAGACATAGTTTACTGCGAATCCGATGGAGCATTCTACATTTCACTCGTTCGCAAGGTTCCGACATGGAATCCATCGGATTCGTATTACGGCGCAAAACGCCTATTCCATATCGACAATCCCTCCCGAACCTCCCTTTGCAAAGGAAGACTTACTGTTATCTCCTGTAAATCGGGGCAAATATAGCGCAAGCCGGGCGCAATGCCAAATTTATTTGAACCCGGCCGTCCGCCGGCCATTCTCCCGGCCCGGTCAGCGTCCCGGCCCGATCAGCGTCCCGGCCCGATCCGGCAGAAAAAACTCCACAAAACGACGCCGCCCGAAACTGCGACGTTGATCGAATGTTTGGTCCCGGCCTGCGGGATTTCGATCGCGCCGTCGCACCGGTCCACGGCCGACTGCCCCACGCCCATCACTTCGTTGCCGAAGACCAGCGCATACTTCACGCCGGGCGCGGCGCGGAAGGCATCGAGCATCACGGCGCCCTCGACCTGCTCGACGGCCAGCACCTCGTAGCCCTCGGCGTGCAGGCGGTCGATACACGCTTCGGTGGTCTCGTAATAGCTCCACGGCACGGTCAGCTCGGCCCCCAGCGCCGTTTTATGAATGTCGCGGTTGGGCGGCACGGCCGTAATCCCGCACAGGGCGATATGCTCCACGGCGAAAGCGTCCCCCGTGCGGAAGAACGCCCCCACGTTCTGCAGCGAACGGACGTTGTCGAGCACGACCGTAACGGGCATTTTCGCCATCGCGGCGAACTCTCCGGCCGTGGGACGCCCCAGCTCCTCGTTGGTGATTTTTCGCATAACGTGTTCAAATAAATGATTTCGGGGTCAAAAGTAGTCAAATAAAAAATATTTTACCTATTTTTGGGGTCCTAATCAACACAACACTATGTCTCTGAAAAAAGTCTTGACATTCGCGCTCGCCCTCTTCATTACGGGGGGGGGTCTCCAAGCGCAGAAGCTGATCGTCGGCGCCGACTTCACGACCCGCTTCGACAACCGGGAGTACGCCAACAACGATTTCAACGAATCGCAGACGCTCTTCAGCGCCCGGCTCACACCCCGGATCGGCGTGGAATGGATGGACAAAAACCGGCTGATCGTCGGCGTGGACCTCTTGCAGAACTTCGGCGACGACACCAAATTCCTGAGCAAGGCGCGCCCCTTGGCCTACTACCAGTTCAACAGCAGGAACGTGCAGGCCAACGCCGGAATCTTCGACCGCAAAGAGCTGCTGGGCGACTACTCGCTGGCTTTCTTCGGGGATTCGACGGCGTTCTACCACAACCGCCTTTCGGGTTTTCTGGGACACTACAAATCCACGGAACGCAGGAACACCTATGTGGAAATGGCCATCGACTGGGAGGGCATGTACTCCGAGGAGTCGCGCGAAATGTTCCGCATCATCTCGGCGGGCCGCTACACGCTCGACAAGGGGTTCTACTTCGGCTACGCCTTCTCGATGTTCCATTTCGCCGGAAAGATCGGCAACGAGAACGTGACGGACAACCTGCTGGTCAATCCCTATGCGGGCTGGGAGTTCAACGCCTACTTCGACTTCGACATCAAGGCGGGCTTTCTGTTCGCACCCCAGCGGGCGCGCAGCATCGAGTCGGGATGGAAAAAGCAGAAGGGCGCCCAGATCGACTTCGTCATGACCAAATGGGGCGTGAAACTCGAAAACAACCTCTATCTGGGTGAAAACCTCCAGCCGTTCCGGTACGCCTATGTCGGCGAACCGCTCTATGCCGGCGAACAGTTCTACTCGACCACCGACCATATCTACAACCGCACGTGGATCGGTTATGACCGCCGGTTCTTCAAGGGAACGATGGGCGTCGAGGCGGGCATGGTCTTCCATTACGACGGCTCAGGCATGGGCACGCAGCAGATGGTCAAGCTCTCGGTAGACATCCAGAAGCTGTTCAACATCGGCCCCAAGGCTAAAAAATAAAAATACAACAAGCGAAACATATGGCAAGCGAAACAAACGAAACACGGGAGAAGTCGCTGAACTTCCTCGAAGAGATCATCGAAGAGTCGATCGCCAAGGGCGAAACGCGCGTACAGACCCGTTTCCCACCCGAACCGAACGGCTACCTGCATATCGGACACGCCAAGAGCATCTGCATCAACTTCGGACTGGCGAAGAAATACGGCGGCAAGTGTAACCTGCGCTTCGACGACACGAACCCCGTCAAGGAGGACGTCGAATACGTCGATTCGATCAAGCGCGACATCCACTGGCTCGGCTTCGACTGGGCCGTAGAGCGCTATGCGTCGGACTATTTCGACCAGCTCTACGATTGGGCCGTGGTCCTCATCAAGAAGGGGCTGGCCTACGTGGACGACCAGACGCAGGAGCAGATCCGCGAAAACCGCGGCACGGTATCCGTTCCGGGTACGCCGTCACCGTGGCGCGACCGCTCCGTCGAGGAGAACCTCGACCTGTTCGAGCGCATGAAGAAAGGCGAATTCGCCGACGGCGAAAAGGTCCTGCGCGCCAAGATCGACATGGCCCACCCCAACATGCTGTTCCGCGACCCGATCATGTACCGCATCATCCACGCCGAGCATCACCGCACGGGCGACAAGTGGTGCATCTACCCGATGTACGACTACGCCCACGGCCAGAGCGACTCGATCGAGCAGATCACCCACTCGATCTGCACGCTCGAATTCGACGTACACCGTCCGCTCTACGACTGGTTCATCCAAGCGCTGGAGATCTTCCCCTCGCATCAGTACGAATTCGCACGTCTGAACCTCACCTATACGATGATGTCGAAGCGCAAACTGCTCAAATTAGTGCAGGAAGGCGCCGTGATGGGCTGGGACGACCCCCGCATGCCGACCATCTGCGCCCTGCGCCGCAAGGGTTACACCCCGGCTTCGGTGCGCAACTTCGCTGAAATGGTAGGCGTTGCCAAACGCGACAACGTCATCGACCTCGGCAAGCTGGAATACTGCGTCCGCGAAGACCTGAACAAGGTCGCCCAGCGTCGCATGGCCGTACTCAACCCGCTGAAAGTGGTCATCACCAACTACGACGAGAACAAGACGGAACTCTTCACGGCGATCAACAATCCTGAGGACGAAACGGCCGGAACGCGTCAGGTTCCCTTCTCGAAGGTGATCTACATCGAACGCGACGATTTCATGGAGGAGCCTCCCAAGAAGTTCTTCCGTCTCTCGCCGGGCGGCGAAGTGCGTCTGCGCTACTCGTACCTCATCAAATGCGAGGAGGTGGTTAAGGATGCCGAAGGCAACGTCACCGAACTGCGCTGCACCTACGACCCGATGTCGGGCCAAGGCTCGTCGAGCGACGGCCGCCGCGTAAAAGGCGTCATCCACTGGGTGTCGGCCAAAGACGCTGTCGAAGCCGAAATCCGCCTGTTCAACCCGCTCTTCACCAAGGAGAACCCCGACGACGTCGAGGAGGGGCAGACTTGGGAGGACAATCTCAACCCCGAATCGATGGTCCGAATCAAAGGCTATCTCGAACCGTCGCTGCGCGACGTTCCGGTCGGTCAGGCCGTTCAGTTCGAGCGCGTGGGCTACTTCTGCCCCGACACCGACTCGACGCCCGAACACCTCGTGTTCAACCGCACGGTGACGCTCAAGGATTCATGGGCGAAGATCAATAAGTAAAGGCGATCGGCTGAAAATCGAGTTGCGATACCGAACGGGGACACGCTCCCCGCGAAAAGCGGCCCGCTGAGCGGGCCGCTTTTTCGTACGACGGACCAACCACGCCTGCCGGGCGGTTGGTTCATTGCATCCGGACCGGTTTTCAGTCCGGACCGGCTTCTATTTCAGCGGAATATAAATCTCCGTTTTCAGCTTTTCCGCCGGCACCCGGTCGGGATTATTGCGGTAGCGTTCGAAACCGGGGCTGTCACGCAGTTCGCAGCCGCTTCGGGGCAGCCACTCCCGAAAGATTTTGTGATAGGCGCCGCCCAATCCGGCATAAGGACCCGTATGGACGAACATCGCATAGCGGCCTCCGGCGATCGTCTTGACGCCCACGGGGCCGACGGCCACCGGGCCTTTGGGAATCGTCAGGCATACGTCGCACCGCAGGTCGCCGGATTTCGAAATGTCGGGATCGTTGTGGTAAACGACGATGGACTCGATCCCCGCCGAGAAGAGTTTCTGCTCTTTGACGTATTGCCAGAGCCGGGCGAAACAGTCGCCGTAATCGACTTCGCCGTAATCCCCCTGAGCGCGGAGATAGGCCACGGTCTTTTCGGGAATTTCCAGCATTTTGGGTTTCGACAACCGGATTCCGGCGTCGGAGTGCATGCGTGTTGTCATGGACGGAAGGTTTTTAACGGTTCGGTACTCTTTTGGCGAGATGCCGAAAAACCGTCCGAAAGCCTTGGTCAGCGACGACGGAGCGTCGTACCCCACGCGGTAGGCGATCTCTGCGACCGTAAGATCGGAGTAAAGTAGCAGGCGTGCCGCCGTCTCGATGCGGGTGCGGGCGATGAACTCCCCCGGCGGCTCGCCCAGAAAGGCCGAAACGATGCGGTGGAAATGGCAGGGCGAAAACGACGACACCTCAGCCAGCGTACGCAGGTCGAGCGTTTCGTCCAGATGGGTCCGGATGTATTCGACGACGGTGTTGATCCGCCGCTGATAATCGGCTGTCGTGACTGGTTTGTTCTTCATCTCGGCGACAAAGGTATTCTCCGCCGGGGAAACGGACTTTTCCGATTTTGCGAATTTGCCTTACATCATCCGCCCGAAAGTCCTCCGGCCTAAAAGGTAACGCAGCACCACCGAGCCCCGGTAAATCTTCTCTTCCGCGGACCCTTTGCGGTTCTGCCGGATGGTCTTCCGCTTGCGGGACAGATCGCGGTGCCACCGCAGGAAGTCGCGGTAGGCGCGGAACACCGCCCGGAAATTGTCGCTCCGCCCCTGCACCAGATAGGACAAGGCCGCCAGCAAGTCGAGCGCAGGACGCACGACGGCAACCGTGACCCGCTGCACGGACGAAGAGCACTTGTAGAGCATCGCCAGATTATTGCGGTGGTTGTAGAAGACTTTGGTCGGCGAATCGGTCGTGAGCGTACCGCCGCCGAGGTGGTAGACCCTGCTTTGCGGCACGACCCGCACCCGGTAACCGGCCAGCTGCATGCGCCAGCAGAGGTCGATCTCCTCCATGTGGGCGAAAAAGTCGGCGTCGAAGCCGCCCAGCGCATGGAACACATCGGCCCGGCAGCAGAATGCGGCGCCGCTGACCCAGAAAACGTCGCGGGCGTCGTCGTACTGGCCCTCGTCGGTCTCGACCTGTCTGAGGATGCGCCCCCGGCAGAACGGATAGCCGAGAAAGTCGATAAATCCGCCCGAAGCGCCTGCATATTCGAATTCCGTGCGGTCGGTCCATGAGATCAGTTTCGGAGAGACGACGGCTACGTCGGGTTCGCGTTCCAGCACGTCGAGGATCGGAGCGAGCCACCCTTCGGGCGTCTCTATGTCGGAATTGAGCAGCAGATAATAGTCCGCCTCGACCTGCTTCAAAGCCCGGTTATACCCTCCGGCAAAACCGTAATTGGCATCGAGACGCAACACCCCGACGGAAGGAAATTCCGTCGCCAGCACCCTCAGCGAATCGTCCGTCGAGCCGTTGTCGGCGACCACGACCTCCACGCCGGCAGGGGCCGCAGCGACGACACTGGGCAGGAAACGGCGCAGGTGTTCCGCGCCGTTCCAGTTGAGTATGACTATCTTAGCGACCGGCATTTGTACGTTTGTGTTTCCAGCGGCGGTGCGACCACATCCAGAGTTCCGGGTGTTCGCGGATCATCGCTTCCAGCTTCCTAACGTAACGCTCCGTAATTTCGTATTCGGCAACCTGCTCTTCACCGTCGTAAATCGGCTCGAACGACATCTGGTAGCGGCCCCGCCGCAGACGGTCCATCCTGACGAAATAGACCGGCAGTTTGCAGCGCAGCGCCAGCTTCTCCCCGCCGTCGAAAAAAATCGTATCCTGATTGAGGAAGCGGAACCAGTGGCTGTCGGGACGGCGCGGCGGATTCTGGTCGGCGATAAGCCCCATGACGAGGTTTTTGCCGTCCACGCCGCATTCCCGGTTGCGCAGGTAGAAGCGCAGCGAATCCTTCATGGCCACGGTCATCGAATTTTCGTAGTTGCGCAAACGCTGGTAAAGCCGCTCCATGACCTTGCTGCGCAGGGGATGATACACCGCCACCAACATCTGCGAGCGTTCGTAAAGCCCCCAGTAGGAACAATACTCCCAACAGCCGAAATGGGCCGTCATAGCGATCCAGTCGCGGCCGTGCACGGCCTTGTAATGTTCGTCGAATCCCTTCACCGTCAGCACCGTGCGGGCCTTTTCTTCGCCCATATGGGCCATATTGACCGTATCGACGAATATCTCGGCCAGCGTCCGGTAGAAATTGCGGCGGATGACGGCCAGCTCCCCGACGCTCTTTTCCGGGAACGAATTGCGCAGGTTTTCGTTCACGACCTTCATGCGGTAACGCAGGCAGTAGTAGAGTATGAAAAAGAGCAGGTTCTCGACGACGTAATATTTGAACCAGTACGGCAGCACGGCAAAGAAACGGGCGCCGAGCCACAGGGACTCCAGCCATACCTTCTGCGCAAAATTCAGCTCAGCTCGTTTCATCCGGCAAGGCGTTAGGGTTCGACAAAAAGTTTCACGTTATCCACCTTGGTGCGTATCCTCAGCCAGCTGGCCAGCGTCGTCCGGTCGATCGAATCGGCGGGCGCCTTGGGCGTAACGACGCAAACGAGGGTCGTATCGAGCGGCGTGCCCGCGACATCGAACGTAATGCCCTTCATCAGCGATATGGCCTTGATATTCTCCATCATGACGCCCACTTCGCGCGAAATGTCGTCCACTTCGACGTTCGTAACCCGGTAGCGTTTCAGCTGAGCCGTCATTTCGCCGATGCGCCGGTTCTTCTCCTCCAGCAGTTCGAGGTAGCTCTGCTGCAGCGACGCCACGTTTATCTCGTCGGTCTTGTTGGCCTGACGCACCACCAGTTCGGCCTTCTCCAGTCCGAAGTTGCGCATCTGCGCACGGGCATTCTCGATAATTTCGTCGCCGATGGGTTCTCCCACGAGCAGCAGTTCGATCTGCGACGGGTCTTTGCCGTGCGCATAATGCTTGTTGCACTCGATCACGCGCGTATGCGGAAACCTGAAGACCTGCGCGACGTATTTGTCGGCCACGGCTTCGAACAGCGAGACGCGGACCATATGGAAACCGATGACGACGCTCGGAATGAAAGTCACGAGCGTAATAACCATCATCAGCCGCTTGACGTTGCGTTCGCGCACCTTGTCGATGAAGGCGTTCTTCTCGTACTTCAGGAAACGGACCATGAGGTAAGTCGCCAGCGCGATGAAGACCGAGTTGATGAAAAAGAGGTAGAACGCCCCGACGAAGAATTTTATCTGCCCCGTCGCCAGACCGAAGCCCGCCGTGCAGAGGGGCGGTATCAGCGCCGTGGCGATCGCCACACCGGGGATAACGGTCGAGGTGCGGTCCTGCCGCGTCTGCGCCACGATACCGGCCAGACCGCCGAACAGGGCGATCAGCACGTCGTAGGTCGTCGGCACCGTGCGGGCCAGCAACTCGCTGCTGTTCGACGAGAGGGGCGACACGAGGAAATAGACCGTCGAGGTGATAATCGCCACGACGAACATCAGCGCATAGTTGCGCAGCGCCTTTTTGAGCAGCTCGAAATCGTTGATGCCCAGCGAAAGGCCGATGCCCATAATGGGGCCCATGATCGGCGAAATGAGCATGGCGCCGATAATTACGGCCGCCGAATTGACGTTCAGGCCGAGCGACGCGATCATCGTCGCAAAAATCAGCACCCAAAGGTTCACCCCGCGGAACACCACGCCCTTGCTGATGGCCGCCACGACCTCGTCGCGCTGCGCCTTGTCTTCGTCGAGGCTGAAGTGCCCCCGCAGGAATTCACGCATCTCCCCCACCCAGAGCGAGAAAGAGCGTTTTACATTATGCGTATCGTTCGTATTTTCCATTTCAACATGCACTATCTTTCATTTATTCCTCTTCGTCCGCCGCCGTCTCCCGCTTCGGTTTGGGTTTTCCGGCCAGCACGATCACGAACTCCCCCTTGGGGTCCGTCGTGCGGAAGTGTTCCAGCACCTCGGCGACCGTACCGCGAACGGTCTGTTCGAATTTCTTGGTCAGCTCGCGCGACACCGAAACCCTGCGTTCCGGCCCGAACACCTCGGCAAATTGTTCGAGACACTTCACCACGCGGTAGGGAGACTCGTAGAATATCATCGTGCGCTCCTCCGCGGCAAGCGACTGCAACTGTTTGGCCCGGCCCTTCTTCTGGGGCAGGAAACCCTCGAAACAGAACCGGTCGCACGGAAATCCGCTCTGCACCAGCGCCGGAATCAGCGCCGTGGCGCCGGGCAGGGTCTCGACCTCGATCCCCGCTTCGACGCAGGTCCGCACCAGCAGAAAACCGGGATCGGAGATGCCGGGCGTGCCCGCATCCGACACCAGCGCCGCATTGCGTCCGGCCGCGATCGACTCGGCGACCATCTTCACCGTGGCGTGTTCGTTGAATTTATGATGGGAATAGAGTTTCTTCTCGATGCCGAGATGTTTCAGCAGGAACGAAGTCGTCCGCGTATCCTCGGCGAGTATGAAATCCACGTCGCGCAGGACATTGACCGCACGCAGCGTAATGTCGTCGAGATTGCCGATCGGGGTGGGAACGATATAAAGCTTTGCCATGCAGCTATGCGAATTTACGTTCCAGCAGTTCCATCAGGAATTTGGCCCCGTCGGAATTGGCGTTCCACGCATAATTCTCGGCGATATAAATCATGCACTCGTCGAAATCGTCGAAACCGTTGAGCGTTCCGATCGCCGCCTCGTAAGCCGCTGCATCGCCGCCGAACAAGTCGCGGATCATCAGGAACTTGTCGTTGATGCCGATGGCGCGGCGCAGGTCGGTAACGTGTTCGCTGCGACGCAGTTCGGACGCCACGTCGCGCGGCGGCGCGATCGTGTCGGCCAGTGTCTGCACATTGTGGTTGATCACCTCGCCCAATACGGCGCCGGAGGTGTTTTTCGCTTCGAGCGTGATCTCTTCGAAATCAGGCTCGTCGTCATCCCCGGCATTGTCGGGCGCAGTCGTTTCGGCCGCTTTCGGCTGCGGAGCGGCAACCGGAGCGGCAACCGGAGTCCGCGATGCCAAAGCGTCCGGTCTGGGTGCAAAGGTTGTCGCGGAGCCGAGAGAGGTTGTCGCAGAGCCGACGGAAGTTGTCGCGGATGCTGCGGGTTCCGTCACGGGCGCCGTAAATGGAGTTGCAGAAAGGGCGGACCCGGCAGTTGCGTCGGCAGAAACGGAGACTCCGGCGGCAGCAGTTCCGGCCGATACAGAATCGGACGCTGCGGAACCGGATGACGCGGAACCGGCCACCGCCGGTTGTGCGAACGACGCTTCGGCCGCAGGGTTCCCTCCCGCAACAGGTTTTGCGGTAGGCTCAGGGGCCGGAACGGATGCAGGCTTCGGGGCAGGCGCAGGCTTCGGGGCAGGCGCCGCAGGCTCCGTATTATATAGCGACATGATGACGCGCTGTTTATGGCGGTGACGGACAGTCTCCTCTTCCAGTTCGAACAGTGTCGGAGCTATGGGTTGAGTTCCCGGCGCGGAATGCGCTTCGGCTTTGGCAGGAGCTTCCTGCGCCGGAGTCTGTTCCCCATCGACGGACGGCGCAGGTGAGACGGCTGATGCGGCGGCAGGCTCTGCAACCGACTCGGAATGTGCCCCGACGACGGAATCGGCAGCGGATTCTGAGACGGACTCCGCAACGGATTCGGAAAGCGACTCTGCGAAAGATTCGGTCGCGGATTCGACGACGGGTTCAGCAATGAATTCGGGCTTTTCGGACGCTTCCTCCGATTCTCGGACAGTTTCCGCCAGCGGCACTGACTGCTCGGCGGCAGGTTCCGCGGCATTTCCGGCAACGGCTTCGGACGGAGTCGTCTCCTCAATGGAAAACTCGGATTCAGGCTCAGAAGCGACCGGTCCGGATTCGGTCACGGGTTCAGCGGCAGAGATTTCCGGTTCTGAAATCGGGTTCGTCCCGCCGTCGGAATCGGACTGCGCAACAAATGCTTCGGCAGAATCGGCAACAACTTCAGGTTCGCCCGCCGGCTCTTCGGCAGGTTCGGAATGTCGTGCGAAATTTACGCCCGGTTCGACGGTTTGTTCGGACCCGAACTTAGGCTTCGATTCCGGCACCGTCTCCGGTTCCGGCTCGGAAACGGATTCCGACTCGGAGACCGCGCCAGCTTCGGCGACTGGCTCCGACTCAAAGGCCGTCCCCACCTCGGCAAAAGATTCGGACTCAAAATCCGCACCCGCTTCGCCAACAGCGTCCCGTTTGGCGGCAGCATCCGGTTCGAAGGCTGAAGCCGGTTCGACCTGCGCCTCAACCGCGAGCGGGTCGAGCGGAAGTATCTCACCGAGGTCGATGCTGACCGGAATTTCGGTCGGAGCAGGCTCCGCCGCGGCCTCTTCCGCCGCATCTTCGCGGACAGCAGCAAAGTCCGCATCCGCGCCGAAACGCACGGCATCGTATAACTTCCGCAGTTTTTCGAGCACCAGATCCCGTTCGAGGGCCGCGGTCTCCTGCCGGGTGTTCCAACTGTCTATGATTTCAGAGAGCTTCTGCAATTCGCTCCGCACGTATTTCAAATCCATGATCCGTACACTTTTTGCCCTCAAAGATAGGAAAAATTTACGAACTGCCCAGCGGAATCGCCCATATAATATCGCAGCCCCTCCCCACTGCCGCCGGGAAACGGAAAAGGGGACGGCATACGCATCGTCCCCCCTATTCCGTCTGCGGAAAACATGTCACTTCCCGAAGATATGTTTCGCATAATTATATCCGCAGGCGTCGTAAATCTTCGCCAGCCTGCGTACGCGGCGCAGGTAGTCGCCGTAATCCTTCCGGTCGAGACTCCACCCCACTTCGGCCAGCGCGCTCAGGCGCGGCAGGAGCATGTATTCGGCATGGGGCCACGTAGCGATGTACTCGGTCCAAAGGTTGGCCTGCACGCCCAGTATACAGCGCTGTTCGTCAGCCGTCAGCATCTCGTAAGGATCGAGCGAATAGACCTTCTCCACAGGCAGATAACCGCCGATGGCGAGCGGTTCTCCGGCCGTATCGCGCGTCTGGTAATAGTCCAGATAGCAGTGCGTCGTCGGAGCCATGATGGCGTGGTTACCCATCTTCGCAGCCTTGATGCCGCCTTCGGCGCCCCGCCACGACATGATCGTAGCCGTCGGCGTCACGTCGCCCTCAAGAATCTCGTCCCAGCCGATCAGCCTGCGTCCGTGGGCGTTGAGGAATTTCTCGACGCGGGCCGTGGCATAGTTCTGCAACCGGCGCGGCCGCTTCAGCCGCTCGGCCTTCATGCGCGCTTTGCAATGCGGGCATTTCTTCCACATCACCGTCGGGCACTCGTCGCCGCCGATATGGATATACTCCGAAGGAAACAGCTCCAACACCTCTTCGAGCACCCCCTCGATGAATTCGAACGTCGTCTCCTTGCCGATGCAGAAAACCCGGTCGTCGATGTCCCACGTCTGGCGCACTTCGTACTGCTCGCCCGTACAGCCCAGCCACGGATAGGAGGCCAGCGCCCCGACGGCATGCCCCGGAAATTCGATTTCGGGAATCACCGTGATGAAACGCTCCGCAGCGTAATTCACCACGTCGCGGATCTCATCCTGCGTATAGTAACCGCCGTAAGGCGTTTCGTCGAATTTGCAGTTCTCGTCGTACGTGCCGCCCGGATCGCGGCCGATCAGCGTACGGCTGCGTACGGAACCTATTTCGGTGAGTTTCGGATATTTCCTGATTTCGATGCGCCACCCCTGATCGTCGGTCAGATGCCAGTGGAAGACGTTGAGTTTGTGCAGGGCCATGATGTCGAGCGCCTCCTTCACCTCATCGACCGTGAAGAAGTGACGGCCGACATCGAGCATCATGCCCCGGTAACCCAGACACGGTTTGTCCTCGATCGTGACGACGGGCAGTTCGACGGCCCGCACGTCGTCGGCTTCGTACGCTGCCGCCGGAAGCAGCTGGCGCAGCGTCTGCACGGCATAGAACGCCCCCTGCGCTCCTCCGGCGACGATGTCGATCCGGCAGGGAGTTACGAAAAGGCGGTAGGCCTCCGCAGGCATCGTCTCGTCGCGGGTGACGTTCACCGCATGGTCCGCGGCCTTGTCGGCATGCCTTACCCGCGGGCCGCGGCCGAACAGCGGCATCAGCACCTTGTTCAGCGCGGCAGTCACGCCGGACAGACGCTCGTCGTCGAACAGCAGGACCACCTCGGCGTCGGAGGTCAGGCGGAAGGTGCCCTGCCCCTCCACGATATGCTCCGGGAGCGGCACGACAGCCACTTCGCCGTCGGTCGGAATCACCCTGCCGCAACTGCAACAGCCGCACAATACGGCGAACAATGCCAAAACAGGTAAAAGTCTCTTCATATCGGATCGTTTTCGTGGGTTTCGGTGCAACTTACCCGGTAAATATAACAAAAAAACGGATTTCGCCAAAGCACCGCGTCATTTATTCGCAGGCCGAAGCTCCCAGCAGTCCTACGTGGTCGATATTCGAACAGCAGATATGCAGTCCCTCGACGGTCTTGGCATAGGGGAACCGTTTCAGCTGTTCGTACATCGCTTCACGGAAAAAGCCGAATGCATGGGCGATGCTGCCGCCGAAGACGATCGCTTCGGGGTCGTACGTATAGAGCACCAGCATCACCAGCTGGCCGACATGCCCCCCGAACTCGCGCCAAAGCGCCAACGCTTCGGGATCGCCCGCCGCGGCGCGCTCGTAAGCCTCCTTGCCCGTCGTGCCGCGGCCCACGAAGAAGCGGCTGCTGCAATAGTATTCGTAATCCCGGTCCAGATACGGGATGCTTCCGATCTCCCCCGCCCCGGTGTCCCGGCCGCAGTAGAGTTTCCCGCCGATCACGACTCCCGCGCCGACGCCCGTGCCGAGCGCCACGCACACCACGTCGCTGAACGCGCTCGCCTCGCCGAAGCGGCAGACGCCCAGCGCAAAACAGTTGCAGTCGTTGTTGACATGCACCGGCACGCTGAAACGCTTTTCGAGCAGGTCTTTGAGGTAAACCTCGCGCCACGAAGGGATGCCCACCACATTATATACGATTCCCCGCGCAGCGTCCACCACCGACGGCACGCCGATACCGATCCGCGACACCTCAGGTCGCATAAGCTCCCCGATAAGCGATGCGATATGATCCACCACCTCCCCTTCGGGACGGTCGGCTTTGCAGGGTTCGGAAAGCAGCCGCACGATATGTCCGTCTTTCACAAGGCCGGCGCGCACGTTCGTGCCGCCCAAATCCACGCCTATTCTCATCTCTTGTCTGTTAATTGCTGTTCTTGACTTTGCTGATCCTGCCGTCGCGGAACTCCACGTGATCGACGATCCGTCCGTCGCGCTCGTGAATCCACGTCTCGAAGCCCCGTTCGCCTTCGGTCAGCACCAGCAGACGCACGCCGGGGCGCAAGTTGTTGTAGGTCGTATCGTCGCCCGAAAAACGTCCGTATCCGAGCGCTATACCCTTCTCGGCAACGACGTAGTCGATGTCGTGGTCATGCCCCACGAACACCCCCGTCACGTCGCCGCTCTCGACCATTGCCGCGAACATGCCGGGATTCAGCTCGCCCGGACACTCGTCCTCGGCGGCGCGGCCGATATGCGTATTGTCGGGATTGCGCCACGCCGCGACGTATTCGGGCAGGGCGATATGGAAAAAGGCCAGCGCCGGCAACGGTTTCCCGCCGTTGGCCCCGGTATAGGCGGCGCTCCGGTCGCGGTACCAGCGTATCTGATCCTGCGTGAACCAGCCGTAACCGTCGATACCCTCGACAGTCGAATAGTCGTGCGAATCGAGGCAGTAAAGCAACGCCGCAGGCGATTTCTTCCCGGCGATCTCCAGCACCACGTCGGCCAGTTCGCCGTCGGCGTTCAGCGTGTTGAGCGTCCCGGCATACGAAGTGACGATGCGGCCGATTCCGGCGCGCGGAATATCCTGTTCGGCGTCGTGGTTGCCCAGCACCACGCAGAACGGCAGGTTACGCTCCGCAACGGGCGCCAGCACGCGCTTCCACCCTTCGGCGGCAGGTTTTCCCGTCACCACGTCGCCCGTGAAGACGACCAGATCGGGCCGCTCCGCATCGAGGATATAACGCATCTGAGCGATCGTCTTCTCCGCCTGCGCCTGCCGGTAGGGATTCCCCAGATCGAGGTGCACGTCGGTGAACTGCGCGATCTTGAATTTCCCCTCCCCGTTGAATTCCAGAGCGGGCCTCTGCGCCTGCGCCGAGCACCACAAGGCAACGGCGCACATAAGTGTCGTTATCTTTTTCATAAGCAGGTTGGGTTGCTCAGTTCAGTTTCACGCTGCCGCTCTTCTCCACGCGGACCGTACGGCTCCGGCCGTCGCCCCACGTCACCGTCAGGTCGAAGGGCACGTTGGTCTCAACGCTCACGGAGGGCGTCTCGCCGGCCGAAGCGCGTCGTTTGACCTTCAGCCCCACGACGCCGTCCGGCCCGTAGGGATAGCGTTCGATGCCGTGGACCTCGGTATGCTCGATGTCCCACACGATGCGGCCTTCGGAGTAATCCGACTTCACGCCGAGGATATACTCGATGAAGACGGCGATGGGCGGAAGTCCGGTCCAGCCCACGAAGTCCTTGCGTGCCATGAATCCGGGTTCGATCTTCTCCGGGGCGTAGTACTCCCAGAAGGTGCCGGTATTCTTCCACACCTCGAAGACTGCGGCGTAATGGTTCGCGGCGATCTCCCGCGCAAGGTCGTGATAGCCCTTACGGTAAAGGCCGTCGATGGTCATGTAATTCGTACCGGGCCATACGCCGCCCTGCCAGTAGCGGCCCAGCGGATTGTATTTCGGATGGTCGGCCGAGAGCGACGGCACGCGGTGCGGACGGTCGAACTCGGTCGTATCGCTCAGATGCGCCACCATGCGGTCGAGCCGCTCCCGATCCAGCGCATCGGCCTGCAAAGCCCAGAATGCGCCGATTCCCTTGGTCGTGCAGAGCGTTCCGTCGCCATAGCGGTCGTACAGGAAAGCCGTCCGCTCGTCCCAGAGATGTTCGTTCACATAGGCGCGCAGCCGCTTCATCTCGTCCTCCATATCCTCGATCTCCTGCCAGCGTTCGATATAAAAACCGATGTTCAGCAGCGATTCGTCTACCAGCATCTGCTGCAGGTTGGTGTCGAGCCAGACCATATGTCCGTGCGAAAAGATCGGGTTGTATTCGGGCTTCACGCGGGGCATGTTGTCCATGCCCGTTCCCCAGCCGCTCGACCAGTAGGTGCCGTCAGGCCACGTGCGGTTGAGCCGCCACCATTTGGCGTAGGCGCACAGCGCGGGGAAGACCTTGTGCAGGCGGTCGATATCGCCGAACTGGCGGTAGTACGTCAGCTCGACCCACGGCAGCAGGTTCGGGCCGGTCGAAGTCGGATCGTAACGCTCGAAACAGTCGGAGCCGTCGGCCCGGATTTCGCGGCAGATGAAGCCGTCGGGGTGCTGCTTCGCATAGAAGTTGTCCAGCGAACGCTGGAACGGGAAGAAGCGGTAGCCGTAGCGGGCGAACATCATCATGAACGAGGCGTCCCACATGAAAATATTGCCGTTGTAGGCGATATCCAGATACGGCGAGACGAATTCCGATCCCTCCTGCGGCTGGCGGATGTTGCCCACGGCGATCCGCCAAGCATGCCAGTACATCTCGATCTCTTTGTCGTGCCCCTCCCACACGGGTGCGGGCAGGATCTTGCGGGCCTCGGCGAACGAACGGGGCTTGATGGTTTCGGGCTTGGCGGTCCGGAATTCGTTTTCGGCCACGAAGACCTCCTTTACATAGGTATTCTTGTAAGGCAGCTCGTAAGGACCCGATTTAAGGCCCTGCGCTCCGGCCGCTCCCGCTGCGAAGACCAGCGGCAGAAGCGCCGCGATTTGTTTGCGTAGCGTCATAATATGCGGTTTATTTTATCAGCGATTTGATCCTGCGGGCGATCTCCGTATTCATATACGTACCGCAGAACTTGTCGGCTCCGGGACCGTATGCGAATACGGGAAGCATCGCGGGGGTATGGTCGTCGGAGACATAGACGCCCATCACGCGGCCCGTCCGCTCGTCGCCGTCCACCAGCACCAGCCCGCCCGTCTCGTGGTCGGCCGTGACCACGACGAGCGTCTCGCCGTTTCGGTCGGCGAATTTCAGCGCTTCGGCCACGGCGAGGTCGAAGCTCAGCATTTCGATAATTGAGCCGGGCAGGCAGCGCGAATGGCCGGCATAGTCGATCTTGGCGCCCTCGACCATCAGGAAGAAGCCTTTGCCGCCCTGCTCCTGCAGTTTGGCGATCGAAGCCCTCGTGGCGTCGGCCAGCAAGGTGAGGTTGGCCTGCTCGGCGGCATCGTCCATCGTCTCGTCGATGCAGATCACCTTGCCTTTCCGGGCCTTGATCTCGTCGACCGAACGCACGAAGTCATACTGTTTTTCCAGCTCGCCGATCAGGTCCACGCCGTCGCTGCGGCGGGTGAATTCGCGGATACCGCTGCCGCAGAGCAGGTCCACGCGGCCGTCCATCAGGCAGCGGGTCAGCTCGTCGGCGTTGTCGCGTTCGACCGAATGTCCGTAGAAGGCCGTCGGCGTGGCATCGGCGACATTGCCGAGCGTCAGCACGCCCACCGGCATCCCCTTGTCATGGAAAAAGTCGCTCAGCGAAGGATACGGCTCGCCTTCGGAACTCATCGAAATATGGCGGTTATCGTGACGTTCGCCCGTCGCCAGCGCACTGCCGCCCGCGGCCGAGTCGGTCGTGAAGGCATCCAGCGCATTATTCTGCTGCAGGCCCATATACTTCATCTGCAGCGTCGTAAGGCCCTTGTTGGCATAAAACGCTGCCACGATCTGCGAAAGGCCCATGCCGTCGCCGATCAGGTAGATCACGTTTCTGACTTTTCCCTTGCCGCCGTCGTTTCGATAGGTCGGCGTGTAAACGTCGATACCCTCGGTGAGCTGCAGTTTATCGTTCTGAAATCCCCTGAAATCGCGCGTGGTCTTGTCCAGACGCTTCGTACCGGTCACGCCACCGACGGACGTACGGCGCTGGCCGATCTGGAAATTCTTGTTGCCGAAATCGTCGAAGAATCCGGCGCAGACCTCCGGACGGTCGGTGTTGATGTAGTCGATCCCCATGTCGTAGAACGTATAATAGACCGTCGTTCCTTCGGGAGCGCCCCAGAAACGCACGGGCTTGCCCCAGCCGTGGGCGCGGTCGATGATCTTTTCCAACTTCACACGTTCGGCGGGAATGATCGAACATTTGCCGTTCCACTGCGAATAGTTCCTGAAGTTTACGCTTACGAGGGCGATGCGCTCCAGCTGGTCCGGGGTATAATCGGTCTCCCAATTACCGTCGAAACGGACATAGGCGGGATATTTGCCGAAATCCTCAGGCGCGGGAACCCGTCCCGTGACGGCGATACGCACGGCTTCGGGATTCACGGCCGGATCGAAGACTTCGGGATAACGGCCCAGCAGCGCCGTAACGGCCTGCAGCGTCGGTTCGGTCGCCGATTTGAGTTCGACCATCAGTTGCAGACGTTCGTCCGAATCTTTCCATGCGCGGCCGCCGTTGCGCCCAAAAAGCGTCACGATCGGCTCGACGTAGAGCGACTCGAAAGTCATGTCGGGCGAAAGGTCCTCGACATCGTGCCCCACGAGCAGCCGGCCGTCGTGCAGGAACACGTCGGCTTCGATCGAGTAGACCCCCTGCGCATAAGCCTGCCAGAAGGGAGCGCGGCGGCAATAGTCGTTGTGCGAATGGATCAGCATGGGGCGTTCGGCCGCAGCCGTTACGCAGAAGCACAATGCCGCAGCCAGCAGCCAGCTTTTCAGTATCCTTTTCATTGTCGGAGTCATTTAGCGATTTTGACAACGGCCATCACCGGAGCGTGGTCGGAAACATAGCCGCCGTCGAAGATGTCGGGCAGCACTTCATAGCGGACGGCTTCGATGTCGCCGCTCACGAAGATATAATCCAGCAGGGGACGCTCGGCTTCGGGAATCTGTCCGAAATCGGAGAAGCTCCAGTCAGTTCCCGACCGCTGCGCCGCGATCGCCTTCGCGTCGCGCAGCACGCCGTCCTTCTGCACATGGGCCACCACCGACGATCCGGGTTCCGAGTTGAAGTCGCCCGTCAGGATCACGGGACGTCCTCCGCTCAGGGTTTCGATGCGTTTCATCAGCAGGCTCACGCCCTCGTCGCGCGCCACCTGCCCGACATGGTCGAGATGGGTGTCGATGAAGAAGAGTTCCCGGCCGTCCCTGTCGCGCAGCACGACCCATGTGGCGATTCGCTCGCAGGCGCCGTCCCATCCCAGCGAACCCACCACTTCGGGGGTCTCGCTCAGCCAGAACGTCCCCGAATCAAGCAGCGTGAAGCGGTCCTTCCTGAAGAACACGGCGCAGTATTCGCCCGACTCGGCGCCGTCCAGCCGTCCGACGCCCACTCCTTGATACCCGGTCAGCAGACCGCTCAGATCATTGAACTGGTTGGAAAGCAGCTCCTGCGTGCCCAGCACGTCGACCTCCTGCGCCTTAATCACCCCGGCGATCCGTTCGCGGCGGAAACGCCAGTTGTTCTGCCCGTCTTCGGGATTGTCGTAACGCATGTTGAAGGTCATCACGCTGAGCGAGGTCGCCGAGCCGCAGGCGGTGAACGCAACCGCCGCAAGAAGATAGATCAATCGTTTCATAGCTCCATATTTTTAATCAAAACTAATTCCCCTGAAATCCGTCATGCGCAGGTTCGCTTCGGGTATCGCTTCGAAGCCCTCCGCTCCGGGCGCTTTCCAGCCCCACAAGAGATCCTGCCCCTCGTAATCCTCGAAATAGAGCAGCGTATAGGGATGCAGTCCCGCTTCGAGCGCCACGCGCCCGGTCGCCATGACCGAAGCGTGGGACCCGTCGTTGTCCACCACTTTGCGGTCGCCGATCGTCAGCACGCTGCCGTCGTCACTCTTGGTCATGAACTCCCAGACGCCCCGTTCCGGAATGAGGATCAATCCCGTAAAGACATATGCGAAGTGGTCCTCCTGCGGAGCTTGGGCGATCGAAGGCGCAGGCATCGTGCCGGACGACACGTATTTTCCCTTGCGGATATCGTTCACACACGAGAAAACGCCTTCGTAATAGCTGTAGGCGACGCCGGGATGCGTGGCGGTCTCCCCTGCGAGTGCGCCTTTGCGGAACACCGCTTTCTCGGCTTCGAGGGTCAGCGTACGACTGGGCGCGGCGCCGAGTTTGAATCCTTTGGCCTTGAGCGTCAGCGAACGGTCCACCGGCACCGGAGCGGCATAGAGCGCCGACGTTTCGGTGGGTTCCGAGCCGTCGAGCGTATAGCGGATTTCCGCTCCGGAGGTCGTCGTCGCCAGAGCGACGGCGAGCGGCTCGGTGAACAGGCTCACGTTCTGCGTGGTATAGGGAATCGAAACCACCTCGCCGCGGGTCAGCGAATGGGGCGCGGCCGCATCGTCCGTCCCGCGTTCGTAATCGGGGCGCGGCCGGAGCGCAAAATGCAGCTCGCCGCCCTGCATCAGTTCGTCGTAGGTGATGTAATTCCGGTCGATCGGCTTCCCGTCGAGCGTCACCGAAGCGATATAGACGCTGCGGCGCGGATTGTCGGCCGTAACGGTCAGCGTGCGGCCGTTGGCCAGCCGCACGACGGCTTTCGGGAACTGGGGCGCGGTCAGCGCGAATTCGTTCGAGCCGGGACATACGGGATAGAAACCCAGACTGGAGAAGACGTACCACGCTGACATCTGGCCGCAGTCCTCGTTGCCGATGATGCCTTCGGGCGTCGGGGCGTACATCTCGTGCAGCAAGCGGCGCGTCAGCTCCTGCGTCTTCCACGGCTGTCCCACATAATTATAGAGGTAGGCCATATGGTGGCTCGGCTCGTTGCCGTGGGCGTACTGCCCCATCAGGCCCGTCACGTCGCTCACGTCGAGCTGCATTTCATCCGATTCGAGCGTGAAGAGCCGGTCCATTTCGCGGATGAACGCTTCGCGGCTGCCGAAGAGCTGGATCAGGCCGTTCACGTCGTGCGGCACGAAGAAGCGGTAGTGCCACGGCGTGGCCTCGGTATAGTCGCGGCCCGTAGCGAACTCTTCGAAGGGCGCGGACCAGTTGCCGTCGGACTGACGACCGCGGAAAAAGCAGGTCGAGCCGTCGAAAACATTCACATAGTTGAGCGCCCGCCGCGCATATTCCCCGAATACGTCGTCGCGGCCCATGGCCTGCGCCATGCGAGCGATCGCCCAGTCGTCGTAGGCGTATTCCAGCGTACAGGAGACCGATTCGCGCTTGATATTGGAGGGAATATACCCCTGCGCCGTATAATAATCCGAACCTTTCTTATTGATGTTCGACGAACGGATCATCGCCTCCAGCGCCTTGTCGGCGTCATAGCCGCGAATTCCCTTCAGATAGGCGTCAGCAATGACCGACACGGCGTGGTAGCCGATCATCGTGCCCGTCTCGCCCGAAGCCAGCGGCCAGATCGGGAGTTCGCCCGTTGAATCGTACATGTCGAGCATGCTGCGGATCATGTCGTTTACCAGCGCGGTATCGACCATCGTCTGGAGCGGGTTCCACGCCCGGAAAGTATCCCACAGCGAGAACGTCGAGTAGTAAGACTCCCCTTCGGGCATCCGCGCGACGGTCTGGTCGTGGCGGCGGTACTCGCCGTTCACGTCGCTCATCAGGTTGGGCGTCAGCTTAGTATGGTACTGCGCCGTATAGAAGTTGATCATCTCGTCGCGCGAGCCGCCTTCGACGACGATGTCGCCCAGCGCTTTGCGCCACTGCCCGACGGCGCGGGCATGCACGGCGTCGAAATCCAGTTCGGGAACCTCCGCAAGCGAATTCATACGGGCGTTTTCGACGCTGACGGACGACAGTCCCACGGCGATCGTGAGCGTCCGCACGTCGGGCACGAAGGTCAGCACGGCCTGCTTGTCTCCCAACAGCTGCACGTCGGCGAACGGCTCCGAGAAGCGGGCCGCGAAGAATACATACTGATCGGGCACCCACCCCTGCGTGCGGCGCATGCCGGCCAGCTCGCCGGGAGCCGTCCGGCGGAGTTCGCACAGGTCGATCTTCTCCTCGGTGATCGTATGCAGCAGATCGACAATCACCTGCCGGGGACCTTTGCCCGTAAAGGTATAGCGGTGTACGCCCGTACGGGGCGCGGCGGTCAGTTCGACCCCGATATTCTCGTCGGGCAGCGTCACGGCGTAGTAGCCGCACGAAGCCCGCTCGTCGTCATGCGAAAAGAAATAGGGCTGCAAGACGCACTCGCCGTCGTGGATCACGATTTCGCGCGTGGTCGGATGGAACAGGATATCCGCAAGGTCGGCGCATCCCGTACCGCTCAGGTGCGTATGCGAAAAGCCGTCGATCGTCGTGTCGCTGTAATGGTAGCCGGCGCAGGCGTCCCAGTTGCCGGCGCGGGTGTCGGGACTCAGCTGCACCATGCCGAAAGGCGTGGTGGCGCCCGGATAGGTATGACCGTGGAATCCGGTGCCGATGAACGGGTTCACATAATCGACGGGATCGGCGGACCGCGGCGAACAGCCAAGGGCCGCGAGGGCCAGCAGCAGAAGGGTAAGTTTTTTGGTCATAACAGTAGTCGGTAGTGCGAACCGTCCGGAAAATACAAATCAAAGGTACGGATTCCGGAGCGATATTGCAACTCCGCGCCCTTCTCTCTTCGTCTGTCCGAAGCCGGTCGCAGTTTAGGTCATACAAATATAGAGAAGCGATTGCACCCTGCCGTGGCTATTTGCGCTTTTACTTCCTCAAATCGCGCAGAACCGTCATTTCCCGCCCGGCGCCCCCGAAACGCCCCGATCCGCCGCCGAAAAATCGCAGAAACCGCCCGGATTTCCGAAAAAAAAGCTACCTTTACCGTCGAACGGACACTACCCGAACGATGGCACGCGTAATTTTCCTGACCGACTTTTCCGAAGCGTACGCACGAGAACTGCTCCTCGGCATGGCGCGCTATGCGCACGACACGGCGCAGGCATGGAGCCTGTGCCGCCTGCCGCTGTCGATACGCGACAAATTCGGCATCGAAGCCGTCGTGGAGTGGGCGCTGCGCATGAAGGCCGACGCCGTGATCGGCCAGTTCTACAACACCGACAACGTCGAACTGTTCCGCAAAAACGGGATCATAGCCATCGCGCAGGACTTCAAGAAACGCTTCACCACCATCCCCAACATCACCGGACCGCACTATTCGGCGGGCAGGATGGCCGCCGAGTACTTTCTGCAAAAGGGCTTCCGCAACTTCGCCTTCTACGGCACGCGGGGCATCGACTTCTCGGACGAACGCTGTCAGGGCTTCCGCGAAACGATCGAGGCGGCGAATCCCGAATTCACCTTCTCGTCGCTGCGCAGCAGCGCCCAGAACGATTTGTGGTACTACGACTCGACGCAACTCATCACGTGGCTGCAGTCGCTGCCCAAGCCGGTGGCGATCATGGCGTGCGACGACAACCAAGCATATCATATCACCGAGGCGTGCCTGCAGATCGAGGGGGGGGGGAAATTCCCGCATCCCGAACGACATCGCCATTCTGGGCGTGGACAACGACGAGACGATCTGCAAGCTCTCCACCCCCAACCTTTCGTCGCTCAATCAGGGCGTCGAGCAGGGCGGCTACGACGTGGCGCGCCTGATCGACCGGCTGATCCGCAACCCCGAAGCGGAGTGGGAGGACGTCATGGTGATGCCGACCCACATCGTCACGCGGCAATCGACCGACATCTACGCCAACAACGATCCGCACATCGCCGAAGTGCTGCGCTACATCCATGAGAACATCAGCCAGAAAATCACGGTCAACGAACTCGTGAAGCTGGTCCCCCTGTCGCGCCGCCTGCTCGAAACCCGTTTCAAGAAGAGCATGGGCACCTCCATCTACGACTATATCATACAGGTCCGCATCGAAAAGATGATGCAGCTGCTCTGCGAAGGCCAGAGCGTCTCCGAAGCGGCCGCCGAGCTGGGGTTCTCCGACATCAAGAACGTCTCGCGCACCTTCCGCCAGCTCAAGGGCATCACCCCCTCGGAATACCGCGAACAGTTCGCGCCCAAAAGACGGTAATCCGCCCGGCGGGCCGTTCCCAATATCCGGACGCCCGAATTCCCAATACCTCCCCTCCTGTCTTTTCCGCCGGTTTCATTAATTATACGGCCAACTGTCATACCCGCCCGATCCGCAAATCCATGCACAAAAAAAGCAGCGGCTCCGCAAAGCCGCTGCTTAGTTCTGTTCGACCGTCCTGCGGTCAGAGCGTCACACCGCCCCGCAGGCGGATATCCTCGCACGACGATCCCACGAAGATGTTGAAGTCGCCCGGCTCGGTCACGAACCCGTGCGAGAAGATGTCGTAGAAGCGGAAGGCTTCGTCGGTCAGCGTCACTTCGACGCGCTTTTGTTCGCCTTTCTTCAGGAAGATTTTCTCATAACCTTTCAACTCCTTGGCAGGACGCGGCACGCTGGCTTCGACGTCGCCCACATAGACCTGCGCCACCTCGGCGGCGTCCATACCGCCCGTGTTCTTCACGGCGAACGACACGACTACCCCGCCGTCGCGCTTCTCGACCTTCAGGTCCGAATACTCGAACGTCGAATAGCTCAGTCCGTAACCGAAGGGATAGAGCGGCTTCACCCCGCTGCGCTCGTAACCGCGGTAGCCGACAAACACGCCTTCATTATAAGTAACGCGCTTCTGCAGGGTGTTCTTGCGGTGGGTGCGCGCCACATTCTCGTAATAGCTGCCCAGCGTCGGATTGTCCTCGGCGCGGCGCTCGACGGAGATCGGCAGGCGGCCGCTGGGCGAGATCCGCCCCGTTACGATCTCGGCGATCGCCTGACCGCCCTGCTGTCCGGGATACCACGCCATCAGAATCGCTTTAGCCTTATCGCCGAACGTCGAGAAATCGACACCGCCGCCGCTGTTGACGACCACGATCAGATTCTCGTTGAGCGCCGCGAGCCGGGCGATCTCTTCGGACTGCCCTTCGGGCAGCGCAAAGGTCCGGTCGGAATTCTCTTTTTCGTTGGTGTTGTCGAATCCGGCGCAGTAGATCACGGCGTCGGCCCGAACGATCCGGGCATCCTCGGCGCGGGGATCGGCGGTCATATAGCCGAACGACACCTCGGCCGACGAGGCGTTGTCGAAATATTCCAACCGCAGCGCGTATTTCCGGCCGGCCTTCATTTCGACACTCCCCTTGCGGGTCGTCGCGCTGTGGTTGCCCCAGTCGGCGAGCACCTCTTCGCCGTCCACGAAGAGCCGATAACCGTCGTCGCCGCGCATGACCAGCGAAGCCGTGCAGTCGGATTCGGGAACGAACACGCCGGTCCAGCGGATCGAGAAGCCGTCGGCGGGAAGCCCTTCGGCCGGCGCCTTATCCTTCCAGTTGAAGCCGATTTTCGTATCGACGCGCGTCAGCGCGGGAGTTCCCTCGAAATGCTTGTTGGCGAAGTACTCGCCCCTGAGTCCCGGCGTTTTGCAGTCGGCCGAGGTGTAGACCATGCCCTGAGCGGCCATATCGCTCGCCGAAGGGAGATTGCCCAAAACCGTCACCTTGTATTTCTTGCCCATCATCTGCATGCCCTCGCCGACCGAAACCGTCGAGAAGGGATGCACGAAACCGCTGCCGCCGCCCGTCGGGATATTGCCCGAATTGGGTCCCAGCACCACGATATCGCGCTGTTTGGTCAGCGGCAGGAAAGCCCCGTCGTTCTTGAGCAGCACCACGCCCCCGCGCGCCACGTCGAGCGCCGCAGCGTCCGAGAAGGGATTGCATTCGGGAATAGCGGGGTCGAGCTGCTGGCGGTCCAAAAATCCGAACGCGATGAGCGTCTGGAGGATATGCTGACATTTCAGGTCGATCGTACGTTCCGACACCACGCCCGATTCGATGAGCGGACGCAGGTTGCGGGCGTTCATAAACCGGGCGCCCGGCATCTCCAGATCGAGTCCCCGGTTGGCGGCGCCCTCGGCCGAATAGGTGGCGTTCCAGTCGGACATGAAGATTCCTTCGAAGCCCCACATCCCGCGCAGAATATCGACCGCAAGCTGCTCGTTCTCGGTCGCATGCTGGCCGTTGACAAGGTTGTAACTCGACATCACGGCGCCCACGCCGGCCTGCTCGACCGCCTTGCGGAAGGCCGGGAGATAAATTTCATGGAGCGTACGCTCGTCGATATCGGAACTCACCTGATGACGGTCCCACTCCTGATTGTTGCCCGCAAAGTGTTTGATCGTCGCCATAACTCCTTCGGACTGCATGCCCTCGATATACTGCACGGCGGTCTCCGACGCCAGATAGGGGTCCTCGCCGAAGTACTCGAAGTTACGGCCGCACAGGGGCGAACGGTAGATATTGACGCCGGGTCCCAGCATGATATGCACGCCGCGGGCGCGGGCGTCCTGCCCCAGACCGCGTCCCATATCGCGCACCAACGCCCGGTCCCAAGTCGCCGCGGCGGCCACGCCGCAGGGGAACATCGTACTGCGGGTATTGTTGCGCACGCCCTGCGGACCGTCGGCCATCCGGATTTCGGGAATGCCCAGACGCGGAACGGCCCTGATATAGAATTCGTTGTAACCGCCGATATAATCGATTTTTTCATCGAGAGTCATCTGTCCGACCAGTTCGGCGGCGCGCTCTTTGGCCTGCGGCGGGATAGGCTGCGCGGCGGCGGACGACACGAATGCGACCGCCAGCACGGCAACAAGAGTTTTTTTCATCGGGTTGAAGTTTTAATGGTTTATGCAAAGAAAGTAAAAATATTCCGAAAAGCATCGGATCGGAAACAAAAACTTCCGAACCGAAACCTCCGTCCGGCCGCACGACTCACCATAATTACACGCCCGCGCCACCGGAAACCCCGAACCGGAGCAATATTTTTCATCATCGGAGAGCGAGCCAATACATATATGAAAAGAAATTAGTATCTTTGCGCTTCGGCCCGCAGGAGAGTTCCCGCCGGATGCTGCCGGGCAGCATCGCCGACGTCCGCGCAGGACGCGCAGCGGATGCTGAACGCACGCAAACCTCCGTCCGCACACGCGAAATGCGCCTGATACGCAGCAGCCGCGCCCGCACCGCCTGCGGTACAGGATGCGCGGAAGATGCCGGAGATGCGGCAACCGCTGTCCGTACGGAAGGAATGCTCCGGGCCACAGACAACCGATTCAAAACAAACAAGATAATTCAATGGCTTTACAGTGTGGCATCGTGGGTCTTCCGAACGTCGGCAAATCGACCCTTTTCAACTGCCTGTCCAACGCGAAGGCGCAGGCGGCTAACTTTCCCTTTTGCACCATCGAACCCAACGTGGGCGTAATCACCGTCCCCGACCGGCGGCTCGTCCGGCTGGCCGAGATCGACAAACCCAAGCGGGTGATTCCGACCACCATCGAAATCGTCGATATCGCCGGACTGGTCAAAGGCGCGTCGAAAGGCGAAGGACTGGGCAACAAGTTCCTCGCCAACATCCGCAACACGCACGCCATCATCCACGTACTGCGCTGCTTCGACAACGGCAACATCACCCATGTGGACGGCTCGATCGACCCCGTGCGCGACAAGGGTATCATCGACACCGAGCTGCAGCTCAAGGACCTCGAAACGATCGAAAACCGGCTGGGCAAGACCCAGAAGCAGGCGGCCGTGGGCGGCGACAAGAACGCCAAACGTCAGGTCGAACTGCTGCTGCAATACAAATCGGTGCTGGAGCAGGGCCGCAGCGCCCGCACGGTCGAACTGGAGAAGGAGGACCGCAAACTGGTCGCCGACCTCAACCTGCTGACCGACAAACCGGTGCTGTACGTCTGCAACGTCGATGAGAAGAGCGCCGCCACGGGCAACGCCTACACCGAGGCGGTCCGTGCGGCCATCGCCGACGAAAAAGCCGAAATGCTCATCGTCGCCGCCGCCACCGAAGCCGACATCGCCGAGCTGGAGAGCTACGAGGAGCGGCAGATGTTCCTCGAAGATCTCGGTCTCGAAGAGTCGGGCGTCGAGCGCCTGATCAAATCGGCCTACAAACTGCTCAACCTCGAAACGTTCTTCACCACCGGCGCCGACGAGTCGCGCGCATGGACCTACGTCCGCGGCATGAAGGCCCCGCAGACAGCCGGCGTCATCCACACCGATTTCGAGAAGGGATTCATCCGCGCCGAAGTGATCAAATACGACGACTACGTGACGCTGGGGTCGGAAAAAGCCTGCCGCGACGCGGGCAAGATCGGCGTCGAAGGCAAGGAGTACGTCGTGCAGGACGGCGACATCATGCACTTCCTGTTCAACGTCTGACCCGAAGAGAGACCAAACACGGAACAATATATAAACAGCATATCATTATGTCCAGACCCGTAAGAGTGCGCTTTGCACCCAGCCCCACGGGGCCGCTCCACATCGGCGGCGTCCGCACGGCCCTCTACAACTACCTTTTCGCCCGTCAGCACGGCGGTGTGATGATCCTCCGCATCGAGGACACCGACTCGCAGCGTTTCGTGCCGGGCGCCGAAGAGTATATCCTCGAATCGCTCAAATGGTGCGGCATCGAGATCGACGAAGGCGTCGGCGCGGGAGGTCCCCACGCCCCCTACCGCCAGAGCGAACGCCGCGAAATCTACCTCAAATACGCCCTCCAGCTCGTCGATGCAGGCTGGGCCTACTACGCTTTCGACACCGCCGAAGAGCTGGACGCCCTGCGCCGCGAAGCCGAGGAGCGCGGCGAAGCGTTCGCCTACAATTATGCCGTGCGCGAAAAGCTGGCCACGTCGCTGGCGCTGCCGGCCGACGAGGTGAAGGCACGCATCGAACGCGGCGACCAGTGGGTGATCCGCTTCCGGATGCCCGAAAACCAGACCGTCGAAATGGACGACCTGATCCGCGGCCATGTGGAGGTGAACACCTCGACGCTCGACGACAAGGTGCTTTACAAATCGGCCGACGCACTGCCCACCTACCACCTCGCCAACATCGTGGACGACTACCTAATGGAGGTCTCGCACGTCATCCGCGGCGAGGAGTGGCTGCCTTCGCTGCCGCTGCACTACCTGCTCTACCGGGCCTTCGGCTGGCAGGAGCGTCAGCCCCGCTTCGCCCACCTGCCCCTGCTCCTCAAACCCACGGGCGGCGGCAAACTCTCGAAGCGCGACGGCGACAAGATGGGATTCCCGGTATTCCCGCTCTTCTGGACCTCCCCGACGGGCGAAACGGCCCGCGGCTACCGCGAGGACGGCTATTTCCCCGAAGCATTCATCAACATGCTGGCGCTGCTGGGCTGGAACCCCGGCACCGAACAGGAGATCTTCTCGATGCAAGAGCTGATCGACAGCTTCTCGCTGGAGCGCGTCTCGAAATCGGGCGCACGCTTCCAGCCCGACAAAGCCAAATGGTTCAACGCCCAGTACATGCACCACAAGAGCGACGCCGAGCTGGCTGCGCTATTCCAGCCCATCCTGCGCGACCACGGTATCGAAGTCGCGGACGAGGTCGCAGGCCGGGCCGCAGGCATCATGAAGGAGCGCGCCACGTTCATCACCGACCTCTGGGACCTCACGTCGTTCTTCTTCACGGCGCCGGCCGAATACGAGGAGAAGCAGACCCGGAAGTACTGGAAAGGCCAAAACCCCGAAATCCTGCGCGAGCTGCGCGGCGTACTGGCCTCGATCGACGACTTCTCGAAAGAGAACACCGAACAAATCGTCCACGGCTGGATCGAAGAGAAGGGATACGGCATGGGACAGGTGATGAACACGCTGCGGCTGGCGCTCGTAGGCGCGGGCAAAGGTCCCGGCATGTACGACGTCACGGCGTTCATCGGCCGCGAAGAGACCCTGCGCCGCATCGACCATATCCTCGCAACCTTAAAACCCGCAGAATAATGGTACAGATCGAACAACACGTATGGGGCATGACGCCGGAGGGCGAAGCCATCATCCTCTACACGATGCGCAACGATAAGGGCGCCGAAGTGAAAATCTCGAATTTCGGGGCCGCCATCGTCTCCGTCACGATGCCCGACCGCGAGGGCCGCATGGCCGACGTGGTGCTGGGTTACAAGCATCCCGAAGGCTACTTCTTCGACGGAGCCGCGTCGGGCAAGAGCGTGGGCCGCTGCGCCAACCGCATCGCTTTCGGCCGCATGACCGTCGAGGGAAAGGAGTACGCGCTCGAAGTGAACAACGGCCCCAACCACCTGCACGGCGGCACGAAGAACTTCGCCAACCGCATCTGGGAGAGCCGTGTGGAGACCAACCGCGTGGTCATGTCGCTCCTTTCGGAGGACGGCGACCAGAATTACCCCGGCGAACTGAACGTCGAGGCCGCGTTCGATTTCGATGACGAAAACTCGCTCGAAATAACCTATCTGGCCCGGACGGACAAAACGACGGTGGTGAACCTCACCAACCATGTCTATTTCAACCTTGCGGGCGAAGGCAGCGGGTCGGTCCTCGACCACCAGCTGCGCCTGAACAGCTCGCAGGTGCTCGAAATGAACGACAAGCAGATTCCCACAGGCCGGCTGCTCGACGCAGCGGGCACGCCGCAGGACTTCCGCGAATTCCGTCCGTTCCGCCCCGGCATCGACTCGGAGTTCAACCACATCCGCGATTTCAAGGGATACGACCACCCGTTCGTCATCGACGGCTGGAAGCCCAACATTCTGGGCGAGGTCGGCTGTCTGCGCGAACAGACTTCGGGCCGCTGCGTGACGGTGCTTTCGTCGCAGCCCAGCGTGATGATCTACACCGGCAACTGGCTCGCGGGCGGATGCCCCGAAACCAAGTCGGGCGGCCGTTACAACGACTACGACGGCGTGGCGATCGAATGTCAAAACCACCCCGACGCCGTCAACCACCCCGAATTCCCGTCGCCGCTGCTCAGACCCGGCGAAACCTACTGCCAGAAGATCGTATTCCGGTTCGGGACTTTCGCATAGGCGGCGGAGAACCGCGGCGCAACCAAAACAAACTCCCGGCACCGGCCGAACACGGGCAGATACGCTGCTCGGCAATAACGCATTAACGCGGGCATACGCCCGCGTTAATGCGTTATCCGCGTTATTTATGATCCGCCGTGCAGCCGGAAATGACTTAGCGTAAAAAAGCGACTATTGTCCGACGCCCGTAATCGGACGCTCACCGGGCCGAGGGGCGCATACGCGCCGAACAATTAGCGTAAAAACGGCCGTAAGTTTGTTTTTCATCCGCCGAATGGATAATTTTACGTCTGCAACCTAAAACCAGCCCCATGTCCATCCAGATGAACCAATCGCTGTCGGTAGACTGCGCCGTGTTCGGTTTCAACGGCAAGTCGCTCAAAGTGCTGCTGATCGAGCGGCGCTACTATGCCCCCGACACCCGTCTCGACAAGCTCAAACTGCCGGGCGCCATGATTCTCGACAACGAGACGCTGCCGCAGGCCGCCTACCGTGTGCTCGAAGAGGCCACCGGACTGCGGGACGTATACCTCAAACAGATGGATATATTCTCCGATCCCAACCGGGTGAGCGGTGAGGAGCTGGAGTGGATCAACCGCTATCACGGCATACGGACCGAACGCGTGGTGACGGTGGGATATTACGCGCTGGTGAAGCTCGACACCCGTACCGTCGCCTACACCACGGCCAAGGGCGCACAATGGGTCGATGTCGATTCGATCCAGCGGCTGGCGATGGACCACAAGCAGATACTTTCGGCGGCGCTGGCGGTTCTCTGCCGCGAGATGCTGCAATCGCCCGTGGCTTTCGAACTGCTGCCACGCAAATTCACCATCCGCGCGCTCCAGAACCTCTACAGCGCAGTGCTGGGCATCGAAATCGACAACCGCAACTTCCGCAAGAAGATACTCGCGTCGGGGTTTCTGACCCCGACCGCAGAACGGGAACAGGGCGTAGCCCACAAGCCGGCGCAATATTATACCTTTAATAAAAACGCCTACAAAAAGGCGCTCAAGGCGAAGCTGAAGCTGGGATTCATCAACAACTGGAGGTATTGATCCATAACAACAGATAACATATGAAAAGTTTAGGCATAGACATAGGCTCCTCGTCGGTCAAGGTATCGCTGCTGGACATCGCGTCGGGCGAGTGCGCGGCCTCGTCCGCCAACCCCGCGACCGAAATGCCCATCGGATCGCCGCAGAGCGGCTGGGCCGAGCAGGACCCCGAAATGTGGTGGCATTACGTCTGCGAAGGCATTCGAACCATTGCGGCGCAGGGCTTCGCGATGAGCGACGTGGTGTCGGTGGGCATCACCTACCAGATGCACGGACTGGTCTGTCTCGACAAGCAGGGCCGTCCGCTGCGCCCCTCGATCATCTGGTGCGACTCGCGCGCCGTGGAGATCGGAGCCGAAGCGCTGGAAGGCATCGGGCGGGAGTTCTGTCTCGCGCATACGCTCAACTCACCGGGCAACTTCACTGCGTCGAAACTGGCGTGGGTCAGGCGCAACGAACCCGGCGTATTCGCGCAGATATACAAATTCATGCTCCCCGGCGACTACATCGCCTACCGCCTTTCGGGACGCATGTCCACCTCCGTCAGCGGCCTTTCGGAGCAGATACTCTGGGACTTCGAAGAGGAGCGGCGGGCCGACTTCGTGGCCGGATGGTACGGCATTCCGCAGGAGATGATCCCCGAAGCCGGCGTCTCGATCGGCACGGAGGCCCGCACGGACGAAGCGGCCGAACGGCTGCTGGGCATCCCCGCAGGTACCCCGATCTCCTACCGCGCCGGGGACCAGCCCAACAACGCCTTTTCACTCAACGTCATGGAGGCGGGCGAAGTCGCCGCAACAGGCGGCACGAGCGGCGTGGTATACGGCGTCACGGACAAACGCCAAGCCGACCCGCAGTCGCGCGTGAACACCTTCGTCCACGTCAATCACACGGCCAGCAATCCCCGTTACGGCATTCTGCTCTGCATCAACGGCACGGGCATCATGAACTCGTGGATACGCCGCAACGTCACGCAGGAGACGCTCGACTATGCGGAGATGAACCGGCAGGCCGCAAGCGTCCCGGCAGGTTCCGAAGGGCTGTCGGTCGTACCCTTCGGCAACGGAGCCGAACGGATGCTCTGCAACCGCTGCCCCAGAGCCGGAATCATCGGACTCGATCTCAACCGCCACACCACGGCCCACATCCTGCGTGCGACGCAGGAGGGCATCGCCTACTCCTTCCGCTACGGCATCGACATCATGCGCGGGCTGGGAGTGCGCCCCGACGTCATCCGCGCAGGCGCAGCAAACTTGTTCCTCTCGCCGCTTTTCCGGCAGACGCTCTCGACGCTCACGGGCGCCCGCATCGAACTGTTCAATACCGACGGCGCGCTGGGCGCAGCCCGCGGCGCGGCGCTGGGCGCCGGCTACTACAAGACGCGCGGCGAAGCGTTCGCCGCGTTGCGCAGGCTGGAGGTCGTGGAACCCGCCGAAGCTGACAGAGAGACGCTGGAAGAAGGTTACCGGGCATGGGTCCGGGAAGTAGAGAAAAGAATGGAATAACAACCTGAAAATCATTCAATATCATGGCATCAAAACAGTATTTCCCCACCGTGGGACAGATCGAATTCGAAGGCCCGGAGTCGAAGAACCCGATGGCTTTCCGTTACTACGACCCCGAAAAAGTCGTGAAAGGCCGCAAGATGAAGGATTGGTTCCGTTTCTCGATGGCGTGGTGGCACACCCTCTGCGCCGAAGGCGGCGACCAGTTCGGCGGCGGCACCAAAACCTTCCCGTGGAACGAGTCCGCATGTCCGATCGAGCGCGCGAAAGCCAAGATGGACGCGGGTTTCGAATTCATGCGGAAGATCGGCATCGAGTACTATTGTTTCCACGACGTAGACCTCGTGGACGAAGCCGCGACGCCCGAAAAGTACGAAAAGAACCTCCGGGAGATCGTAGCCTACGCCAAGCAGAAACAGGCCGAAACCGGCATCAAACTGTTGTGGGGCACGGCCAACGTCTTCGGCCACGCCCGCTACATGAACGGCGCATCGACCAACCCCGACTTCGACGCCGCGGCCCGCGCCATGCTGCAGATCAAGAACGCCATCGACGCCACGGTCGAACTGGGCGGCGAGAACTACGTCTTCTGGGGCGGCCGCGAAGGCTACATGTCGCTGCTCAACACCGACATGAAGCGCGAAAAGGAGCACATGGCCACCATGCTGCGCATGGCCCGCGACTACGCCCGCTCGAAGGGGTTCAAGGGCAACTTCCTGATCGAACCCAAACCGATGGAGCCGATGAAGCACCAGTACGACGCCGACACGGAGACCGTGATCGGATTCCTGCGGGCGCACGGGCTGGACAAGGATTTCAAGGTCAATATCGAGGTCAATCACGCCACGCTGGCCGGCCATACATTCGAGCATGAACTGCAGTGCGCCGTCGATGCCGGAATGCTCGGTTCGATCGACGCCAACCGCGGCGACTACCAGAACGGCTGGGACACCGACCAGTTCCCGATCGACCTCTACGAAATGGTGCAGGCCATGATGGTCATCGTCCGCGGCGGCGGCCTGCAGGGCGGCGGCACGAACTTCGACGCCAAGACCCGCCGCAACTCGACCGACCCCGAAGACATCTTCATCGCCCACATCGCCGCGATGGACGTCATGGCCCGCGCGCTGCTCATCGCCGCCGACATTCTCGACAACTCGCCCTACGAAAAGATGCTCGCCGAACGTTACGCCTCCTACGACTCAGGCGAAGGCCGGCTCTTCGAAGAGGGCAAGCTCACGCTGGAGCAGGTCGCCGACTACGCCCGCCGGCACGAACCCGTCCAGCGCAGCGGCAAACAGGAGCTGTTCGAAGCGATCGTGAACATGTATATCTGACCTTATGACTAAAACCCAAGAAACCGGGAGCCGCGCCTATCTGCTTTCGATCGTGCTGGTGGCCATCATCGGCGGCCTGCTGTTCGGTTACGACACGGCCGTGGTGTCGGGAGCCGAGCAGGCCCTAGACCAGTTCTTCCGCAGTGCGGCGGACTTCACCTACACGCCGTGGATGCACGGCTTCACCGCATCGAGCGCGCTGGTGGGCTGCGTCATCGGCGGTGCACTGTCGGGCCTGCTAGCCTCGCGTCTGGGACGCAAACGCTCGCTCGTCGCGGCGGCCGTGCTCTTCTTCGTCTCGGCCGTCGGCTCGTGGCGGCCCGAAAGCGGCATCCTGCCTTACGGCGAAGCGTCGCTGCCGCTGCTGGCGTCGTTCAACATCTACCGCATTCTGGGCGGTATCGGCGTGGGACTTGCCTCGGCCGTGTGTCCGATGTACATTGCCGAAATCTCGCCCGCGAAGATCCGCGGCACGCTCGTCTCGTGCAACCAGTTCGCCATCATCTTCGGCATGCTGGTCGTCTACTTCGTGAACTATCTGATCCGCAACCAGCTGGGCGACACGGGCGAAGCCATTCAGGCCGCCATGGTCTCCGTCGGCTGGCGCAGGATGTTCCTCAGCGAAGCGTTCCCCGCGGCGACCTTCCTGCTGCTGATCCTCTTTGTGCCCGAAACCCCGCGTTACCTGACCCTCACCGGACGCGATCAGAAGGCATTGCAGGTGCTCACGCGCATCAACGGCGCGGCCGAGGCCCGCACGATTCACACCGAAATCCGCCGGACGGTACACGCCAAGACCGAGCGGCTCTTCGCCTACGGCGCAGCGGTGATCCTGATCGGCATCCTGCTCTCGTTTTTCCAGCAGGCCATCGGCATCAACGTCGTGCTCTACTACGCCCCGCGCATCTTCGCCGGAATGGGCGCGTCGGGCGACGCTTCGATGCTCCAGACCGTGGTGATGGGCGTGGTCAATATCCTCTTTACGGTCGTGGCGATCTTCACCGTGGACCGCGTGGGCCGCAAACCGCTGCTCATCGTCGGTTCGGCGGGTATGATGATCGGCATGGCCGCTCTTGCGGCGCTTTCGTTCACCGGGTCGATCGGCATTGCGGCACTGGTCTTCATCATCATCTACACCGCATCGTTCATGATGTCGTGGGGCCCGATCTGCTGGGTGCTGATCTCCGAAATCTTCCCCAACACGATCCGCTCGCAGGCCGTGGCCGTAGCCGTGGCGGCGCAGTGGATCTCGAATTTCCTCGTCTCGGCGACCTTCCCCTCGCTGAGCGCATGGAGCGTCGGCGGCACCTACTGCATCTATGCTCTGATGTCGCTCGCCTCGGCTCTCTTCGTCTGGAAATGGGTACCCGAAACCAAGGGCAAAACCCTCGAAGAGATGTCGAAACTCTGGCGGAAAAACGGCGACTGAGCCGCGGCAAAAACAGACATTGCCGGCGAACCGGAAGACCGGGCCGGGCGGATTCGTAAATAAAAATTGTCAGCAGTAACGCAGCAACACGGGTATATGTCCCGCGTTACTGCGTTACCCGCTTTACGGAACCGCCGAACCGCCGCCGGGTCGGGTCGGATCGCTATTTTTACAAATTCTTCGCATACCGCTCCCGATTTCCCGAATCTTTTTATTACCTTTGCCGTCGATATTTCGAAGGGGTGCCTTACTATCAGGCTGAGATTATACCCATTGAACCGGATACGGGTAATGCCGAAACCGGGATGCATAATCTTTCAACGCATACCCCTTTTCAGTTCATTAACTTTTAAAAGTTCAGACATGAAAAGGTTTCTACTTCCCATCGCGGCCGTCGCGCTCTGCGTCGCCGCAAACACGGCGAGCGCCGAAACTCCGGCTACCGTCTCCCTCACCGCAGGCGTAACGAACGCCGCGACCGCCGCAGACGCGACACGATCCGCGGCGTTTGTCACGGCAGCTGCCGTTCCCCCTGCAAAGACAAGCGAAGCGATCACGGCAGCCGCCGGGCCGGGCCGGCCCGAAGACTCCGTGCGCATGTACCGCCTGCAGGAGATCGAGGTGACCGCCACGCGCGCATCGGGCAGCACGCCGGTCGCCTATACCGACCTTTCGCACGAAGTGATCGCCCGCAACAGCTACGGATTCGACATTCCGTCGGTGCTGGCGCTGACTCCCTCGATGATCGCCACCAACGAAACCGGCATCGGCATCGGCGGCACGTCGATGCGCCTGCGCGGAACCGACGCCACACGGCTCAACGTCACCATCAACGGCGTCTCGATGAACAACCCCGACTCGCACTCGATGTACTGGTACGACACGCCCGACCTCATCTCGTCGGTCGGCACGATGCAGATCCAGCGCGGCGCGGGCATCTCGACCAACGGCACGGGCGCCTTCGGCGGCGCGGTCAATATGTCCACGGCCCCGCTCGAAACCGAGTTCGGCGGCGACGTCTCGCTCTCGTACGGATCGTACAACACCAACAAACAGGCCGTGCACGTCTCGTCGGGGCTGATGGGCGGCCATTGGACGGTGGACGCACGCCTGACGCGCCTCTCCTCGGACGGCTACATCCGCCGCGGAGGGACCTCCCTCACCTCCTACATGTTCCAAGGCGGCTATTACAACGGCAACACGATGCTCAAGCTGGTTTCGTTCGGCGGCAAGGCCAAGACCAACCTCAGCTACAACGGCGCCACGCGCGACGAGATGCGTCTCAACGGCCGCCGTTACAACAGCAGCGGCATGTACTCCACCTCGGACGCCTACTCCCACCGCATCTGGAACAGCGAGGACGGCGAGTGGCAGCAGGTGAACTTCTACGACGACGAGACCGACAACTACCTGCAGATCAACAACCAGCTGATCCTCAGCCAGCGCTTGGGCGACCGATGGACGCTGAGCGCCACGGCCTTCTACACCTACGGTTACGGCTACTACAAGCAGTATAAGGACAACGCCAAACTCTTCGAATACCTCTTCCCCGACCATTTGGCCTACCAGACCGACGACCAAGGCAATTTCGTGACGGACGGCGACGGCGAACGAATCGCCGTACGCAGGGACCTGATCCGCGAAAAACTCATGCGCAACCATCTGGGCGGCGTGAACGCCGCGGCGGCCTACGCTGCGGAGAACCTCGATCTCGCCTTCGGCGGCTCGTGGAGCTACTACAGCTGTCCCCATTGGGGCGAGCTGGACTGGATGCAGGAGACCGATCCCGCCGACTACCGCAGCAAACGCTGGTACGACAACGACGTGGACAAGCAGGACGCCAACCTCTTCGCACGCGCCAACTGGACCGTAGCCCGCGGACTTAACCTCTTCGCCGACATGCAGTACCGCTACGTTCACTACAAGGCATGGGGCGTGAACGACAACTACGACGAAGCGAGCGGGGGCATGCAGCCCATCGACGTGGACGAGACATACCACTTCTTCAATCCCCGCGCCGGCGTCAGCTACTCGCCCGGCAAACGCCACAACTTCTATTTCTCGTTCGCCGTGGCGCAGAAGGAGCCGACGCGCAGCGACTTCACGGACCGCTACATGTTCTCCGGCGACGACTCGTACCCCTCCTCCGAGAAGCTCTACGACTACGAACTGGGCTACACCTACACCTCACCCCGTTTCAGTGCGGGCGTGAACCTCTACTACATGAAGTACAAGGACCAGCTGGTGCATACGGGCATGGTCAACGACAGTTCCGACGCGCTGAACGTCAACGTGCCCGACAGCTACCGCCGCGGCATCGAGCTGACGGCTTCGTGGCGCGTGACCGGGTGGTTCACCGCCGGCGCCAACGCCACCTTCAGCCAGAACAGGATCGAGAACTATGTGGACGCACTCTCGAACAGCCCCACCTACGGGCAGAATCTGGGCGAGCGGACCATCTCCTACTCGCCGTCGGCCATGGGGTCGCTGTTTCTGGACTTCCATTACCGGGGCTTCGAAGCCGTGCTGTACACGCAGGCCGTAGGCAAACAGTATTTTACCAACGACGAGAACGAGACGCTCTCGCTCGGCCGTTACTGCGTCACCAACCTCAATCTGGGCTACACGTTCCGCACCCGCGCCGCCCGGAGCGTGCGGCTGGGCCTGCAGATCAACAACCTCTTCAACGCCGAGTACGAAAGCAACGGCTACGGCTATTCGTACATGGACACGTGGAGCGAGCCCACGCCCCGGCGCATCGACATGGCCTACTACTTCGCGCAGGCGCCCCTGAACGTGCTGGCCAACGTCACGGTGAAGTTCTGACGGGCAAATTCCGTCCTCCCGGAACCCGATCCGGATGGACGCAACGCAGATAAAACGATGGATTGGAAACTTATCCTGCAGATCGCCGGCGTGATGCTGGGGCTGCTCTATCTTTGGCTCGAATACCGCGCCGACATCCGGCTGTGGATCGTGGGACTCGTCATGCCGCTGGTCCACGGCGCGCTCTACTACAAGGCGGGGCTGTACGCCGACTGCTCGATGCAGGTCTACTACGTGCTGGCAGGACTCTACGGATGGCTCGTGTGGCGAAACGCCCCGCACAAAAAAGCCAAGACGGCCCGGAACGCGGCAGCAGGACAACCAGCCCAAACAGCCGGAAGCGAAGCACTCGCGGGGGGACACAACAGCCAACCGGACCGGAACACAACGGCGGGACATAGCGACCAAACGGCCTGCAATGCAGGACCCGAAGCGGCCCAAACAGCCCGGAGCGCAGAACCCGCCGCCGTCCGGATCGGGCATACGCCCCTGTGCTATGCAGCAGGACTGACCGCAGTCTACGCCGCGGCGCACACCGGAATCTATTTCCTGCTCTCCCGATTCACCAACAGTACCGTGCCCTTCTGGGACGCGATGACCACGGCGGCAAGCATCGTGGCGATGTGGATGCTCTCGCGCAAATACATCGAACAGTGGCTCGTCTGGCTGGCCGTCGATCTGATAACGATCGGGCTGTATCTCTACAAGGGAATCCCCCTCACCGCGGGACTCTACGCCCTCTACTCGGCGCTGGCCGTGGCCGGATACCTGCGCTGGCGCAAGCTCGCGGCACAAGAAACGACCGGCGCCGCAAAGTAACGCAGGCGAAGAATCACTACGGCACAAGGCGCCGCCGACGCTGAGCAACACAACGCGAGTGAGACACAGCAGAGCCGCACAACGCGGAACGGCGCCGGCACTGGGCCGCCGAAACTCGGCGACCATTACGAATAACGCAGTAACGCAGGGTAAGTCCCACGTTACTGCGTTATTGCATCCGGTTCTTGTTCGCTGAGAAAGACGACGCTCCGGCGCATCGGAGTCCCTGCCCGGCAAAGAGCGAAGCCTGCCCCGAAAACCTTCTCCGCGTCCCTATTCCGGCAACCCATGCTCCCCGACATAGGCGAGGATCTCCTCGCGCAGCGCCTTGGGCGTCACGCTGCACCGCAGCACCAGCAGGTAGGAGTTGCGAATCTGCTCGCGGATAAAGCCGTCGGGCAGGTCGCCCGTGGTGCGGACGGCGTTCCAGTGGCGTTTGTTGAAGTGCCACGCCGCACTCACCTCGTCGTACTGCTCGCGCAGCAGCACGGCTTCGGCCGGATCGCATTTCACGGCGACCCATTCGAATTCGGCCATGTCGGCGCAGGCGAACATCTTGCCCCCGACCTTGTAGACAAGGGTCGTTTCGTCGAAGGGCGTAGTCTCTTCGGCCATCGGCAGCGACAGACAGTAGTCGCGGAAAGTCAGTACATCCATAATCGATCGTTTTTTCGTTCCGGTCCGGCACAATTCCGTCGCAGCGGTGCATTCCCACGGCCGGCCGGAATTACTCGCAGCCCAAAGATATATAATTTTTGGCACACGTATTGCGTCCTGCTCCCAAGTAAAATCAAAATCAAGGAAACGATGAAAAAAATTCTCCTCTGTATCTGCCTGCTGTCGACATTCGCAGCGGGTCTGGTCGGCTGCTCGCAGCAGCGGCAATGGAATCACGAACAGCGCAAAGCGATGCGCGAAGCCCTGCGCAGCTACCGTCAGATGGTCTATCTCGACGACCTTTCGGACGATGAATTCGTGCTCTTTACCGACGAGGTGGCCGGTGATCTGGAAGGGGCCTACCCCGTCTATACGACCTTCGTCGAAATGCCGGGCGTGACCGACACGGTCGACATGATCGTCGTCACGACCATCGTGGACGAACTGAACGCCGACGCACACAACATGCGCCATATTTATCCGTACAACTATCTGGTGGCGCAGGGCGTGCTCCCCGCCGGGCTGGACCACCAGCAGCAGAAGGCTTTCTACAACTGCTTCGCTGGCAAGGTGAACGCTGCCTACAGCACCATGTCGCAGTTCTTCAACGCCATACTGGCCGACACGACCGACATGTCGCAGATACGTCAGATGGAAGCCGGATGCGCCAACGACCTCTTCGACTGGGTGATTACCGAAGTGGAGGTGACCGAGACCGCCGACTGACAGAACCGGGACCGCATAACCGGGACAACCGGAATCGCACGGCAAACGACGCGCAGCCGCACGGTCCGCGCACAAAAAAGGCAGGCTTTTGCAAAAGCCTGCCTTTTTTGTTTCAGATTCTCATCGGTTCACATACCCGATCGACGAACAATCCGATAACGGAACGTCAAAAAACAGCCGCGACGAATTCACAGCATTATTCAACAGGAAGATTGTACTGTTTCAAAAACGAGAGTTTATCCCAATACCCTCTCTGAAAGACGATTTTATCGTTTTTCACATGAAAAAATCCACATCCGCGAAGTCCGAGCTGATCTTTCCATTCCATTATCGCCCATTCTCCATCTTCAAAAATATTCTCTACGATACAAACCATTTCAGCCGTTGCAAATTCATTTGCAAACATTTCACGGATCGCCGTTTTTCCTACCACCGGTTTATTCGCGACCTGATGGTTTACCGCATCTTCGGCATACAGCTCCGTAAGACGGACCGCATCGGCGGCATTAAAGCGGTCTATCCACTTTTCCAAAACTTCTTTAGGCGTCATAATCATGCTTGATTTATAGTTCGGATTTACCTTCCAAGCGGCTTCCGAGTGTTATACATCGTTTTTTAAGAGACTAACGTATTATTTTCCGCTTCTTCCCGGAAACGCCGCCCGACACAACCGCTTGCCGCACGCCGTTTTCCGGCGCAGATTCCGGCCGAGGCCGCTACTTTCCCTCGCACGGACACTCGCCGCGCTCCTGCCGGTCGTAGAACTCCCGGCCCACGACGATACGGACCGCCTTGTGGAGAATCGAGAATTCGAGCGGCGTCTCGCCCAGCAGCTCACCGTCCACCTCGACCGAAATTTCGGGCGACGACTCGATGCGGATACAGCTCCCCCTCTCCTGCAGGATATGCCGGATGCGGTAGATGCCGCCGTTGAACAGGTAGTGGAAGCGGAACAGCAGATGCCAGAAATGCACGGGACGCACCAGCGACACGTCGAGCATACCGTCGTCGGCCACAGCGTCGGGCAGCTGCTGCATGCCGCCGACGTTGTACTTACAGATGCCGATGGCGATGCTGAACAGCAGGTTGTTGTAGACCAGCCGGTCGTCGACCCACACCTTCACGCCCGTCGATTTGTAGCGGAAGAAGTTCTTGACCAGACACCACGTGGAGCGCCAGCGGCTTTTGCGGCCCTTTTTCTTGAGGTGCGAAAGCTTGCGCACCATCCGCGCGTCGAAACCCGCGCCCGCCACGTTGGCCATATAGCGGCTCTGGCGGTAGTGCGACTCCTCGTACGACACCACGCCCACGTCCTGCAGGAACGAGTAGCCCTCGCCGATGGCCTTCACGGCATCCTGATAGCGGTTCGAAATACCGAACGTGCGGACCCAGTCGTTGCCCGTTCCCACGGCGATCACCGCCAGCAGCACCTCGTCGGGACAGACCTCCTGCTGGATGAAAAGTCCGTTCACCACCTCGTGTAGCGTGCCGTCGCCGCCCACGACGATGATATTGCGGTAACCCTCCTTGACGGCCGACACGGTAAGTTCCGTGGCGTGGAACTTATGCTCCGTGAAGACCGGTTCGCAGACGATATGAGCGTCGCGCAGGAGCTTCGATATCTGCGGAAAATGGTCAAGCCCGCGGCCGCCTCCGGCCACGGGATTGACAATGACGAACCATTTGACCTTGTCGGCTTCCAAAGCGCACTACTTTTTGGGAATATTGCGCAGCGTATCGACCATGAAGTCGTAGAACTTGCCCACCGACGCGATCTCCACCTTCTCGTCGGGCGAGTGGGGATAGCAGATCGTAGGTCCGAACGAAATCATGTCCATCTTGGGATATTTGCTGCCGATGATGCCGCATTCGAGTCCGGCGTGAATCGCCGTCACGGCGGGTTCCTTGCCGTAGAGGGCCTTGTAGGAAGCAGTCATGGCCTTGAGGATCGGCGACTCCATGTTCGGATTCCAGCCGTCGTAGCTGCCCGTGAGCTGTACCTTGGCCCCGGCCAGAGAGAATACCGCGGCGATCGCTTCGCCCAGCGCGGCCTTCTCCGAGTTCACCGAGCTGCGCAGCAGGCACTGCAGTTTGACGCTCTTGCCGTCGGAGACCACGCGCGCGAGGTTGCTCGAAGTCTGCACCAGTCCGGGCATCGACACCGACATGCGCTGCACGCCGTCGGGACATCCCACAACGGCTTTGGTCAGCTGGGCGGCCACGTCGGCGGCGATCCGCTCCTTCGGGGCTTCGCACTCCTTCAGTTTGATCGACACGGCGTCCTCAATACCGGCATATTCGGCCTTAATGACCTTTTCATAGGCTTTCAGCTCCTTGGCGAAAGCTTCGTACTCCTTGGTTTTGACCATCACGACCGCCTCGGCTTCGCGGGGAATGGCGTTGCGCAGGCCGCCGCCGTCCACCGAACAGAGCACCAGATCGCGCGACGCCGACGCGGCGTTCAGGAAACGGAACAGCACCTTGTTGGCGTTGGCGCGCTGGCAGACGATCTGAATGCCCGAATGGCCGCCCTTGAGTCCCTTGACTGTGATCCGGGCCGCGGTGTAGTTGCGCGCGGGCGTCGGCTCGGCGGCATATTTGAAGACGATGTTCGCGTCCAACCCTCCGGCGCAGCCCACGTACAGCTCGCCCTCGGTCTCCGAGTCGAGATTCAGCAGGATGTCACCGTGCAGCAGCCCCTTTTTCAGCCCGAACGCGCCGTCCATCCCCGTCTCCTCGGTGGCCGTGAAGAGCGCTTCCAGCGGACCGTGTACCAGCGAATCGTCCTCCAGCACGGCCAGAATGGCCGCCGCGCCGATGCCGTTGTCCGCACCGAGCGTCGTGCCGTCGGCCGTCACCCACTCGCCGTCGACATAGGCGTCGATCGCATCTTTCGTGAAGTCGAACTTCTTGTCGTTGTTCTTCTGGGGCACCATGTCGAGGTGGGCCTGCAGGACCACGCCCTTGCGGTCCTCCATGCCTTTCGAGGCGGGTTTGCGGACATAGACGTTATGTGCGGCGTCCTCCTTGCATTCGAGTCCTTTCTCCCGTGCGAAATCCATGACGTATTTGCGGATCTTCTCCTCGTGCGACGAGGGGCGCGGAATGCGTACGATCTGAGCGAAATGCTTCCAGACCAGCGCCGGCTTCAGGGCCGCGAGATTGCGTGTGTCGTTCATAAAAGTAGGTTTTAATGATATGTTATCGTTTTGCGTATTCTTTCATTCTCGTTCAGCCCTGCCGTCGTTGCCGCCGCCTTTGGCGTCGTTTACAGGTCTGCTTCTCCCCTAGCCTGCCGCTTCGGCGACGCGCCGTAATCCTCTCCCCGGCGGGAACCTCCCGCATGCGGCCGGAAGGCCCGTCCCGGAGCGGTTCCGTCCTTACTTTTCAACTTTGGACAGGTCCGTCCCGCACTTGTCGAACGCCTCGACGATATGCTTCACCAATGGGTGGCGCACGATGTCGCGCACGTCGAATTCGACGATGCCGATGCCCTCCACCTCGCGCAGAATCTCCATCGTGCGCACCAGCCCGCTGTCGCTTTTGCGCGGCAGGTCGATCTGCGTCACGTCGCCCGTGACGATGAACTTGGCGTTGCGGCCCATGCGCGTCAGGAACATCTTGATCTGCGAGAGCGTCGTGTTCTGCGCCTCGTCCAGAATGACGAAGGCGTTGTCGAGCGTGCGGCCGCGCATGTAGGCCAGCGGCGCGATCTGCACCGTGCCCTCCTCCAGATACTTCGCCAACTTGGCAGGCGGAATCATGTCGTTCAGCGCATCGTACAGCGGCTGCAGGTAGGGGTCCAGCTTCTCCTTCATGTCACCGGGCAGGAAACCCAGCTTCTCGCCCGCTTCAACTGCCGGGCGCGTGAGGATGATGCGCCGCACCTGCTTCTCCTTCAGGGCGCGCACAGCCAGCGCAATGGCCGTATAGGTCTTGCCCGATCCGGCGGGTCCCACGGCGAAGAGCAGGTCGTTCCTGTCATAAAGTTTCACCAGCCTGAGCTGGTTGACCGTGCGGGCGCGGACGATGTTGCCGTTGTTGCCGTAGACGATCACGTCCTTGTCGACCGGGGCCTCCTGCGCAGCGATGCCGCCCGCAAAGCACTGGTCGATGACCTGCGACGAGATGTGTCCGTATTTGAGATAATAGGCCACCAGCCCCTCCATGCGTTCCTCGAAACGCCGCGTCTCGGCTTCGGAACCGAGGACTTTGAGCGAAGAGCCCCGCGCGACGATCCTGAGCTGGGGGTGAAGCGATTTCATCTGATCGAGGTAGACATTCCGGGGCCCGTACAGCTCGCGGGGGTCTGCGCCCTCGATGAGTATCTCTTTTCCGACTGCGTCTGTCATAGGCTAAAAAAGGTATCCGAAGTTAAGCGCCACGTTATACGTGCGGAGTTTGTCGAGCTTGCCGCCGTCGGGAAGCACCACGTCCTTCTTGCTTTTGAACTGGCCGTTGTAGCGCAGGTCCACCAGCAGATGGCCCAGCAGCTTGACGCCCGCACCCACCGTGTAGGACATCGTGGGACGCACGCGGCCGAAATCGAGCAGGTCGCCGCCCGACTTCTGCTTGCAGTCGTTCATCACCGTAAAGACGGGACCGGCATAGATCCGCACGGGACGCAGCAGGCGGAACGACAACAGCACCGGCACGTCGATCGAATTGGACTTGAGGTTGATCTCCTTCTGCCCTTCGGGGCGGATGCGGAGTCCCTGACGCACATAGAGTATCTGCGGTTCGACGGCGAAAGCCCCCAGATTGACCGCCGTGGTGATACCGGCCTGCCAGCCCAGTTTGTTCTTGACGTCGGTGCCCGACATGTTGGTCGTATAGTCGGGGATGTTGATGCCGCCCAATACGCCCCATTCGATCCGGGCGCGGGGCCGCTGCGCCGCGGCAGAGAGCGCGCAAACGACCAGCAAAGAGGTTACTACGATCTTACGAATCATCGTTTTCAGTTTTTATTGCTTTATTTTCAGTTTGAAGCTCGCCCAGAGCATGTAGCCCACGCACAGGGCGACGAACAGCATGCCCCAGTGCGCATCGCCGCTCCAGCGGACAATGGCCCCGCAGACGGGTCCCGAAACGGCTCCCGCCGAGATGGCCAGAATCATCAGTCCCGCCACTTCGTTGGCCTTTTCGGGCACGGCCTTGGTCGCCACGGCGTAGAACGTCGCGAAAACGCAGGCCATGGCGAATCCCGTCAGCCCCACGGCGGCGTAGACCGCCGTTTCGCCGCGCACCAGCAGCAGCACGGCGCAGAGCGCCAAAGCCCCCGCCATGTTCCAGCGCAGGTATTTCACGTCCGACACCCGCACCAGCACCCACGCCCCGACGAGCGTGCCGACGATGCGGCAGGCGTAGAAGCCCGTGGTGGTGAGTATCGAATCGGGGTTGTCGATCAGCCGCACCGAGAGGAATCCGATCCCCACGTCGCCCGCGATGAAACACGCCACGCCCAGCGTGCAGAGCAGCACCGTCGGGTTTCCCAGCAGCCGGAAGCAGTCGGCCATGCCCGCGGCGCGGTCGCTGCGCGGCGGTTCGGCTACCGAAGTCGCCTGCAGCCAGATGCCGCCCAGCACCGTAAGGCCCGCATAGATCGGCAGCAGCAGACGCCACGATCCGGTGAGCGCCACGAGTGCGGTGACGATCGGCGCCAGCAGCAGGAGCGAGGTGTTGCGGAAGATCTGGCCCACGGTGAGGTAGCTGGTCATCCGCTCGCCCGGTACGATGGTGGCCAGCAGGGGGTTGATCGCCACCTGAATCGCCGTATTGCCCACGCCCAGCAGTCCGAAGCCGGCGAAATACCACCCCAGCGCGCACCCTTCGCCCGCAACGTAGGGGACCATCAGACCGACGACCGTAAAGGCGTAGCCGATCAGCGCGGTTGCCTTGCGGCCTATGCGGTTCATCAGCGCGGCCAGCGGCGTGGAGAGCACCAGAAACCACAGGAAAACCATCGTGGGCAGGAAACTCACGGCCGCCTGCCGCGACGCGGGAAACTCCAGTGCGATACGTCCCGTGATCGGGGCCACCATATCGCAGAAACCCATTATGAAGAAGCCCATCAGCACGGGGCCGAGCACTCGTTTATCTACTTTACCGACACGCATGAGCGGCGAAATTTCAGGTATACAATTTTTCAAAGTTACATTTTTTTCCATAAAAACCGATTTCCGGACCGCGATTATTTCACAATTTTTTCTCTTTGCGGCGCCGACGCCGAATCCCGACCGACAAAAAACGTGCGAGAAACGCCGTTCCACTCTCCACGCCTTATGTCCCGCCTTTCCCCGCAAACTCTGCCCCTCGCCATTCACTCACGCAAAAAACAGCCCGCAGGATCGGCCGTTCGGACTCCGCCGCAGCAAAATGCGGCAGGGGCTTGTTTTTAACCGCAGATTTTTATATATTTGTAGGAAAGCCAAATGATCGCATGATGTTTCAATTCGCCCATATAGCACCGATAACACTGCCGCTCGAAGACCCGATCCTGAAGTTTCTGCTGATTCTGATCATCATTCTGGCGGCGCCGCTGCTCCTGAACAAGCTGAAGATCCCCTATCTTTTGGGGCTGATAATCGCCGGCGCGGTTATCGGCCCTCACGGACTCAACCTCGTGCTGCGCGACAGCAGCATCATTCTTTCGGGGACCGCCGGCCTGCTCTACATCATGTTTCTTTCGGGACTGGACATGGATACGTCCGACTTCAAAAAAAGCGGCTGGCGCAGTCTCGTCTTCGGACTCTACACCTTCTGCGTACCGCTCGCGCTCGGCATTCTGGCAGGTTATTACATTATGGGATTCTCCATCTACTCCTCGATCCTGCTTGCCGGACTCTTCGCCTCCCAGACCCTTATAGCCTATCCCATCGTCAGCAAGCTCGGCATCTCGCGCGACAAGGCCGTCACGATCGCCGTCGGCGGCACGGTCATCACCGACACGCTGGCCCTGCTGCTGCTCACGGTGATCGTCGGCATGGCCACGGGCAACGTGGACGAAAGCTTCTGGTGGCGGCTCAGCGCCTCGGTGCTGTTGTGCATAGGCATCATTCTGTTCCTCTTTCCGCTGCTGGCGCACTGGTTCTTCAAACAGTGCAGCGACAACGTATCCCAGTATATCTTCGTGCTGGCGATGGTCTTCCTCGGCGCCTACCTCGCACAGCTCGCGGGGCTGGAACCGATCATCGGCGCCTTCCTCTCCGGTCTGGCCCTCAACCGGCTCATACCCCGCACCTCGCCGCTGATGAACCGCATCGAGTTCGTGGGCAACGCCATCTTCATCCCCTTCTTCCTCATAGGCGTGGGCATGCTCATCGACTACCGGGCCTTCTTCCGCGACTGGGAGAGCATCGAAGTGGCGCTGATCATGATCGTCCTGATCACCGCCGCCAAATACATCGCCGCCTATCTCACGCAGAAGACATTCCGTCTCTCACCGGACCAGCGCACCGTGATCTTCGGACTGAGCAGCGCCCATGTCGCGGCGACGCTCGCGGCGGTGATGGTCGGCTACAACGTCATACTGGGCCACACGCCCGACGGCGAGCCGATCCGCCTGTTGAGCGAAAGCGTGCTCAACGGCACGATCCTGATGATTCTGGCCACCTGCACGGTCTCGACCTTCGCCACGCAGCGGGGCGCGCACAACATCGCCATGCGCAATGCGCAGGACGACGACGAACAGCCCCAGCAGGAGGACCACATCCTCATTCCGGTCGCCAACGAGCAGACCGTGAGCGAGCTGGTAAGCCTGAGCACGACCCTCAAGAAAGCCAAATCCCGCAACGGACTCTACGCCCTGAACGCCATCGACAACAAGGTCGAGGACCCCACGGTCGAAAAGCGGGGCCGCAAAATCCTCGACACGGCCGCCAAAGCCGCCGCCGCGTCGGACAACTACCTGCAGGCGCTGCTCCGCTACGACGTAAACATCGCCAACGCCATCGTCAGCGTGGTCAAGGAGCGCAGCATCACCGACATCGTGATGGGCATGCACCACGACCGCACGCCGGGCGGTTCGGGCATCGGCCGCATGGCCGCCGACGTGCTGGGCCAGAGCAATGTCACCACCTATCTCTACCACCCCGCGCAACCCCTGCCGACCATCAAGCGGCATCTGGTGGTCGTGCCGGAGAAGGCCGAAAAGGAGGCCGGATTCCAGATGTGGATTCAGAAACTGCGCAACATCGCCGACAATTCGGGCGCCCGGATCGTGTTCTACGCCCCGGAAAACACCATGCAGTACCTGCGCCCCACCCGCGGCAAACGCTCGGCCAAGGCCGAATACGTGGTCTCCAACCCGTGGGACGACCTCACGGCGCTCACTTACGAGACCAAACGCGACGACTGCCTGTGGGTCGTGATGAGCCGCCGCGAGCGGGTCTCCTACCACCCCGCCATGAGCAAGGTCCCCGCCTGCATGGAGCAATTCTTCGCCGACAACAGCTTCGTACTGGTCTACCCCGTACAGGCCGGCGACACGGAGAGCTGGTATATATAATAAGTATCCGGACGAGTATTCTCTGTCCTGCAGTTTTTACAGAGTGTGTTCCGCAAGAGTCCCGCGCATTTGGTTTTGCGCCCGACCTGCACTATCCGTGCAGCATACAGGCGGCGTACGGACAATGCTCAAATAAATTTGGCATTGCGCCCGACTTGCACTATCTTTGCCCTAAGAAAAAAGAAAAGAATATGAGCCTTGTAGCAATCGTGGGCCGTCCTAACGTCGGCAAAAGCACCCTCTTCAACCGTCTGGTGGGCCAGCGGAAGGCCATCGTCGATGCGACGGCCGGCACCACCCGCGACCGCCACTACGGCAAAACGGACTGGAACGGAAAGGAATTTTCGGTGATCGACACCGGCGGCTACACCGTCAATTCGGAGGATATTTTCGAAGACGAAATCCGCCGTCAGGTACTGCTGGCCATCGACGAGGCCGACGTGATCCTCTTTCTGGTGGAGGTTGCGACCGGCATCACCGACCTCGACCAGCTGATGGCCGATATCCTGCGCCGCACCTCGAAAAAGGTGATCCTCGTCTGCAACAAAGTGGACAACAACGACCAGATCTACTCCTCGCACGAGTTCTACGCCCTCGGTTTGGGCGATCCGTTCTGCATCAGTTCGATGAGCGGCAGCGGCACGGGCGACCTGATGGACGCCATCCTCGCGGCGCTGCCCGCGGAGACCGTCCCCGAAGAGGACGAGGACCTGCCCCATATCACCATCGTCGGCCGTCCCAACGTCGGCAAGTCGTCGATGACCAACGCGTTGCTGGGCGAGGAACGCAACATCGTGACCTCGATCGCCGGCACCACCCGCGACTCGATCCACACCCGCTACAACAAGTTCGGCATGGATTTCTACCTCGTGGACACGGCAGGCATGCGCAAGAAGGGCAAGGCGATGGAGGACCTCGAATTCTACTCGGTGATGCGCTCGATCCGCGCCATCGAGAATTCCGACGTCTGCATCCTGATGCTCGACGCCCAGCAGGGACTCGAATCGCAGGACCTCAACATCCACAACCTGATCGTCCGCAACCGCAAGGGTTGCGTGATCGTAGTCAACAAGTGGGACCTCATAGAGAAAGACAACAACACGATGAAGGAGTGGACGGAGTTCCTGAAAAAGAAACTCGCGCCGTTCAACGACATTCCGATCATCTTCACCTCGGTACTCAGCAAACAGCGCATATTCGACGTGCTCCAGACCGCGATCCGGGTCTACCAGTCGCGCAAACGCCGCATCTCGACCTCGGAGCTGAACGATTTCCTGCTGCCGCTGATCGAGAACTATCCGCCCCCCGCGACCAAGGGCAAATACATCAAGATCAAGTACGTGACCCAGCTCCCGACGCCCACGCCGCAGTTCGCGTTTTTCGTAAACCTGCCGCAGTACATCAAGGAGCCTTACCGCCGGTTCCTCGAAAACAACATCCGCGACCACTGGGATTTCGCCGGGGTGCCGATGCAGATTTATTTCCGGCAGAAGTAAGACGGCCGCAATACAAGGCTACCGGACCTCTTTCGCACGACGAAATCCGGAAGCGATATTCCCGCCAAGTCCCCCTTTGACAAAGGGGGACTTTTTTATATTCCGGAGCACCTATGCAGGTCTATTTCCGGCAGAAATAAAAACGGCTGCAAACGGGAAGCAAACAAAGAGACCGGACTCAGAGTTGAGTCCGGTCTCTTTTATCTGAAGTGTCCGCCGGTCTAATTCGCCGGCGGCGTAGCCCCGCCCTCCTGCGGATTTCCGCCGCGGTTGCGATTGCGGTTGCGGCCGCCGCGATGGCGTTTGCGGTCGCGCGTTCCGCGGTTGCCTTCGCCGCGGCCCGATGCGTGGTCATTATCCGCCGGCGCAGCCTGCGGAGTCCCGGCGCCGTTTTCGGCCGGCGCCGCAGCCGCACGCTCTCTGTCGCCGCGACGATCGCGATTACGATCGCCATCGCCCCTGCTTGAGCGTCCTCCGTCGCCTTTATCGCCGCGTCCACGGCCGCGGCCGGAACCTCCGCGTCCCGATCCCCCGTGGCCGCCCCTGCCGCCGCGGCCGAAACGTCCGCGGTTTTCGTCGGGTGCGTATTTCGGGCCTTCGCCCACGCTTGCGGGCAGTTCGGCTTTGCGGATATCCCGCTCGATAAACTTCTCGATGGCGTGGAATTTCCCCTGTTCCTCCTCGCTGACGAAGGTCACGGCAGCGCCGGTCGCCGCGGCACGCGCCGTACGGCCGATGCGGTGGATATAATCTTCGGGGTCGTGCGGCACGTCGTAATTGATGACCAGTCCGATGTCCTCGATGTCAATGCCGCGCGCCACGATGTCGGTGGCCACGAGGATCGAGACCTTGTTGTTCTTGAAGTCGAGCATCACCTCCTCGCGCTGGGCCTGCTCCAGATCGGAGTGCATGGCCGCCACGTTGAGTTTCATGCGTTTGAGCGTATGGGCCAGCTCCTTGACCTTCATCTTCGACGACGAGAAGATGATCGTCTTCGACTCGGTCGGCTCGGCGAACATCTCGCGGATGATGTCCAGCTTCTGGTTCTCATAGCAGACATAGGCCGACTGGTCGATAGCCTCGTTGGGTTTCGAAATGGCGATATTCACCTCGGCGGGATTGCGCAGAATGGTCTTGGCCAGTTCGCGGATCTTCGGGGGCAGCGTCGCCGAGAACATGATCGTCTGCCGCTCCTTTGGCATGTACGAGACGATCTTCATGATGTCCTCGCTGAAACCCATGTCGAGCATGCGGTCGGCTTCGTCGAGAATCAGGCATTCGACATGCGAGAGGTCGATGCCGCTGTTCTGGATATGCGAAATCATGCGGCCGGGAGTGGCGATGACCACGTCCGACCCCATCAGCATACCCCGCTTCTGCACGTCCCAGCCCTTGCCGTCGCCGCCGCCGTAAACGACCGTGGTCGAGATGGGCAGGTAATAGGAAAAGCCCTGAAACTGCTGGTCTATCTGCTGCGCCAGTTCGCGCGTGGGCACGATGATCACCGATTTTATCACATTGTCTTCGTTGCCTTCGAGCAGCAGCCGGTTCAGCAACGGCAGCGTGTAGGCCGCCGTCTTGCCCGTTCCCGTCTGCGCGCATCCGATGATGTCGCGGCCTTCGAGAATCACCGGGATCGTGTGTTCCTGCACCGGAGTCATCTCCTGAAAATTCATATCGTAGAGTCCGTCGAGGAGCTCATCCTCCAACTCAAGTTCGTCAAATCGCATTTTACGTATCTTAATTTTATCCTTCTGAAATTTCTTCTCCGAAAAGCGTCGCGGGAGTGCAGCCCGTGATGCGGACCCGCACATAGTCGCCGACGCCGTGGCCGCCGCGGTCGAAGACCACGACCTTGTTCTGCGAGGTACGGCCCGAAAGCTGGTTCTCGTCGCGCTTGGACGTTCCCTCGACCAGCACTTCGAATTCGCGCCCCACGTCGCGCAGGTTGCTCGCGCGGCTCAGTTCGTTCTGCAGGGCGATGATTTCGGCCAGCCGCGCCGACTTCACCTCTTCGGGCACGTCGTCGGGCAGGTGCTTGTGCGCGTAAGTGCCGGGGCGCTCCGAATATTTGAACATATAGGCGAACTCGTAGCCGACCTCGCGCATCAGCGAGAGCGTCGCGGCGTGCTCCTCCTCCGTCTCGCCCGAAAATCCGGCGATCAGGTCGGTCGTAACGGCGCAGTCGGGCAGGTAGCGGCGGATGGCCGCGACCCGGTCGAGGTACCATTCGCGGGTATATTTGCGGTTCATGCGCGCGAGCATCGACGAGGCACCCGACTGGGCGGGCAGATGGATCGCACGGCAGATATTGGGCATTTCGGCCATGACCTCCAGCAGGCGGTCGCTGATATCCTTGGGGTGCGACGTGGCGAAACGCACGCGCAGCAGGGGCGAAATGGAGGCCACGCGGCGCATCAGGCCGGGAAAGTCCACCTCGCCGAAGCGGTAGGAGTTGACGTTCTGCCCCAGCAGCGTCACCTCGCGGTAGCCGTTCCCGAACAGCGTCCGGACCTCCGCGAGAATGGTTTCGGGATCGCGGCTGCGTTCGCGGCCGCGGGTATAGGGCACCACGCAGTATGAGCAGAAGTTGTTGCAGCCACGCATGATGGCGACGAAGGCGCTTACGCCGTTGCGGTCGAGCCGCACGGGAGCGATCTCGGCATAGGTCTCCTCGGTCGAGAGCAGGACATTGACGCCCTTGCCGCCCGCTTCGGCTTCGCGCACAAGCCGGGGCAGGTCGCGGTAGGCGTCAGGCCCGGCCACGACATCGACGCCGTGCGGTCCTTCGACCAGCTTCTCCTTCAGGCGCTCGGCCATACAGCCGATGACACCCACGACCAGTCCGGGGTTGGCCCGGCGGTAGCGTTTCATCTCGGCCAGACGGCCCCAGATGCGCTGTTCGGCATTGTCGCGGATCGAACAGGTGTTGATCAGGATAACGTCCGCCTCGTCGATCCGCTCGGTATATACGTACCCTTCGCGCTGCATCACGGAGACCACGATCTCGGTGTCGCCGACATTCATCTGGCAGCCGTAGGTTTCGACAAAAAGTTTGCGTCCGGCGCCCGACAGGGGGCGCAATGTATTCGTATCGAGTCTTAATTCCACGTTTTCGTTTCTGTTATTCGGCATGAATCTCGTTCTTGTCGGGGAACTGCTTGAAGCCCTCGCCGAAAGTCTCGTAGGCGTCGGTCACCACCACGAACGCCGAAGGGTCGATCTCCTTGATCTTGTGCTGCACGAGCCGCACCTCCTTGCGGCTGACCACCAGAAAGATCATGTCGCGCAGCGCGTCGGTGTACATGCCTTTCGACTTGATATAAGTGGCGCTGCGGTCAAGGTCTTCGATGATGAAGCGCTTGAGCTGCTCGTGATGGTCGCTGATGATGAACAGCAGTTTGTCGTACGACGCACCGTTCAGCAGATAGGCGATCACGCGCGAGGTGATGTAGATCGTGATGAGCGAATAGAGCGTCAACATCCAGCCGTTGGAAGCAGCGTCGCCCGTACCCAGTCCGAAACCGATAACGGCCAGACCCGACAGCACGACGAAACCGTCGGCGAGCAGGATGCCGGTCGAGAACTTGATGCCGGCAAACTTCTGCAGCAGCATCGCCACGATGTCCGTGCCGCCCGTAGTCGCCTGCTGGCGCACGACGACACCCTGCCCGATACCGATGACCACGGCGCCGATGATACACGTCAGCAGCAGGTCGTTCGACAGGTCGAGCCGCCCGCCCAGCAGCAACGCCGGATCGAGACTCTCGACGGCCGCGGCGTCGGGATAGACCAGCCGCGTCAGCACGTTCATGAAACCGGGCGTATAGAGCGCCGCCAGCACCGTGCGCGTACCGAACTGCCCGCCGAAAACCAGCATCGCGGTAAGCATCAGCGGCACGTCGAACATATAGCCGAACGTACCGACCTGAATCGACGGGAAAATGTTGTGGAGTACGATACCCATACCGTAGACGCCTCCCGGCACGAAATTGTAGGGATTGACGAACAGCACGAAACCCGCGCCCATGATCGAACAGCCGAGAAAAATCAGGAACCACGAGCGCCACCACGCCCACGACCCCATCGGCTCCAGCAAAGCCTTTGTATTCATAAAGGTATATTTTTAGGCAAAGATAACGCAATTCTCCGAAAACCCGACGTCCCTGCGCCGGATTTTTCATCCGGAAGCTGCAAATACGATTTTTTTATTATATTTGCATTATACAAACCCCGGAAAAGTCACTATGATTCTGACATATTACACCGCCACGACCCTGATTATCATCGCCTATCTGCTGGGTTCGATTCCGAGTGCCGTGTGGATCGGCAAAAAATATTACGGCATCGACATCCGCGAACACGGCAGCAAAAACGCCGGCACGACCAACATGCTGCGCGTGCTGGGCAAGCGCGCGGCCCTGCCCGTTTTCGGACTGGACGTGCTGAAGGGATTCGTCGCCGTGACGATCATCGACCTGATGAAATACGACAGCGTTTTCGCCGACGGCGCAAACGAAACGTGGTTCTACATCCTGCGCTTCATCGCCGTATTCGCCGCCGTTCTGGGGCATATCTTCCCGATCTTCGCCGGATTCCGCGGCGGCAAGGGCGTGGCGACGCTCGTCGGCGCCATCATGGGCGTAAACGCCCCGCTGGTGCTGCTCTGCTTCGGCGTCTGGTTCCTCGTGTTGATGATTACGCACTACGTATCGCTGGCCTCGATGGTCGCAGGGTGCAGCTTCCCCATTTTCACGCTCATTTCGCCGAAAGTGAACCATCTGGTTCCGTTCGTCGTGTTCTCGTTCATCATCGCCGTGCTGCTGATCTACACGCACCGCAAAAATATCGAAAGGCTCAAGGCCGGCACGGAATCGAAAATCTACATCTGGAAACCCCGCCACGTGAAACAGCAGCCCCCCAAGCCGGAAAAGAAAGAGGAATAAAAACGGCTCAAAAAGCTCTGCGGCAGGGCTTACGGTTCAAAACATAGGCAATATAGGATAAAAAATACCGCGATTTGGCGGTAAAATCGTTTTTTTCGCCTATCTTTGCTCAGCAATTAGGACGCGACCATGTTACAGGAGAATCTGATCAAAATATACGAAACCAGTTTCCGCGACAATCGTGAAATGCCCGCCCTGACCGATTATTTCAAGGGCGAAACTTTTTCGTATTACGAGATGGCCAAGGAGGTCGCCAAGCTGCACCTCCTCTTCAAAAAGGCCGGCATCAGGCAGGGCGACAAAATCGCCCTCATAGGCCGCAACAATCCCCGCTGGTGCATCACCTACATAGCCACGATCACATACGGAGCGGTCATCGTCCCGATCCTGCAGGATTTCACCCCCGCCGACATCATCCACATCATCAACCACTCGGAGAGCCGCATGCTCTTCTTGGGCGACAACTTCTGGGACAATATCGAAGAGGAGCAGATCCGGCAGATCGAAGCCGTCTTTTCGCTGACCGACTTCCATACCATTTACGAACGCGACGGCAAGGCGCTCACCAAGTTCCAGCGCGACATCCTGAAGAATTACCGCTCGAAATATCCGCGCGGATTCAGCATAAACGACATCAAATACCCCGAAATTCCCAACGATCAGGTGATCCTGCTCAATTACACGTCGGGAACCACGGGATACTCGAAGGGCGTCATGCTCACGGTGAACAACCTGACGGGCAACGTGATTTTCGCCCAGCGGATGATCAACACCCAGACCGGCACCTTCTATTTCCGCAAAGGCGGGCGCACGCTGTCGTTCCTGCCGCTGGCGCACGCCTACGGCTGCGCGTTCGACTTCCTTTCGCCGCTGGCCGTGGGCGGACACATCACCCTGCTGGGCAAGATTCCGTCGCCCAAGATTCTGCTCGAAGCCATGGGCGTCGTAAGACCGACGGTCATCTGCTGCGTGCCGATGATTCTCGAAAAGGTCTACCGCAAGCAGGTGATGCCGATGCTCGAAAAAGGCCCCATGTCGATCGCCGTGAAGATTCCGCTGCTCAACACGGCCATCTACTCGGTGATCCGCAAAAAACTGCTGGAGGCCTTCGGCAACAACGTAGACATATTCATCGTCGGCGGCGCACCGATGAATCAGGAGACCGAAGCGTTCCTGATGAAGATCAAGTTCCCGATCACCATCGGCTACGGCATGACCGAGTGCGCGCCGCTCATCAGCTTCACGCCCGACAACGAGTTCAAGGCCGGATCGTGCGGGCGCTACCTGCACGAACAGCTCGAAGTGAAGATCGACTCGCCCGACCCGCAGCACGAAGCGGGCGAAATCATCGTCCGCGGCGAACATGTGATGAAGGGATATTACAAGAACGAAAAGGACACCGAAAAGGTCCTCGAACCCGACGGGTGGCTGCATACGGGCGACATGGCCACGATGGACCCCGACGGCACGCTCTACATCCGGGGCCGTTCGAAGACGATGATCCTCTCCGGCAGCGGACAGAACATCTACCCGGAGGAGATCGAGGACAAGCTCAACAACATGTATCTCGTGCTGGAGTCGCTCATACTGGAAACCGAAAACGGAAAGCTCAAGGCGCTGGTCGTCCCCGATTACGAGCAGGCCGAGCTGGAAGGCGTGGACAAGAACGACCTGCCGCAGATCATGCAGAACAACCTCACGGAGCTGAATACGCTGCTGGCGGCGTACGAACGCGTCTCGGAGCTGGCAATTTATCCGACCGAGTTCGAAAAAACACCAAAACGCAGTATCAAACGTTATCTATACAGTCCGTCGCTATTGACCAAATAAAACAAGTCTCAGCAGGTAACCGCATACTTTGGATTCTCTATCCCAAATTCTTCATAGTCACTGAATCCAATTCCAACAATGAGGCGTCACTAATAGTTCGGTTACCTGCTTTTTAAAATAAAACCTTCGGGGTAAATCCCGAAGGTTTTATTTTTTGCAGACATCTATCTTTGTTAACTATTTTTCAACACCTTTCGCTTCTCGACTTGGAATTCCTCTTCTGTTATTACTTTTAATTCTTTCAATTGCACTAATTTTAATATTTGATCTACAGTCGATGATCTGAACTCTGGACTTAACTCCTTTTGTTGGTAAATTTGGTGTCGAGCAACTATAATCTTCAAACGGTCCAATATGCAATTTGCATCATCAAGTACTTGATTAAATGTAATGGCAGTAATTCCGCTACTAGAAATTGTATACCCAGAATAACACACCACTAATAGACGAGGCATAGTAATATTATTCACAAGTATATTAACTCCTAGAGCATCTATTTTTGCCTTATCTTTGATTGCACCTATTCCATATTCCACTCCAAAACTTCCTATTGCACTCCCAATACCAACAGACGACAATTTAGATACAACCTTCCCTTCAACTAATAACTCGGCATCAATTATATCTTCATATCTTAAAAAAACAGGTTCTGTATTTACCCTATGATATAATAACATCTTAGCATGCTCATCAATTGCAAAAATATACTCACTATCTAACCCATATTTTATATAAGTTGGATTAAAATTTTCATATGACTTTATCGACTCACTAAAATATTGCTTATTCGCATCTTCCTTACTCTTCGTATTATTAATATTAATGATAAAAATTACGATTACAGCAAAAACGATAAATACTACATAAATCATATACCACTTTTTTTTTAGTAGATGACAAAAGTTAAAATTCTATTGTTAAACATCTAATTATTAATAGATTATATTTGCAAAAGTCCCTGAAAATTAGTAGTTTTAAAGAAAAGTTCGCTGCTTTTTCCATGAAGGCTACTGATTCCAAGGACTTGGTCAAAATTAACCAAATCCTCCCGATTATGCAAGAGTATTTTGGAAAATCGATGAATCTGGCCCGCATAAAGCTTATGGCTTACATGCTCCATGCACTTTGTGTGGTGCAGACTGTGAGCCTTCACAAACTGGCTTCGGCAATGCCTACGTCGGTTGAGCGTGATTCCAATCTGCGCCGCATTCAGCGATTCATTGCCAACTATGCCTTGAACCTCGACCTGGTAGCAAGGATGATCTTCTCGTTGCGTCCTGTTAAGGACGGTTTGGTTCTGAGTATGGACCGCACCAACTGGAAGTTCGGAGAGTTCTACATCAATATACTCACCCTCGGCATCACCTACAAGGGTATTGCCTTTCCATTGCTGTTCAGCCTTTTGGACAAGCGCGGAAATTCCAATTGGGAAGAACGCAAGGATATCATGGAGCGGTTCTTCCGACTTTTTGGACATGACTGTACCGACTGCCTTGTGGCCGACCGCGAGTTTATCGGCAAGGAGTGGATAGGCTGGCTTAACGACAACAGAATTCGATACTATATCCGTATCCGGCAGGACGTTTGGGTTGTCAAGCCTTCCACAGGAGAAAGAATTAGAGCATGGTCGCTCTTCAATTCCCTCAAAGTCGGACAGGAGAAATTCTACAACAAGCTCTTTTTGCACAAAGGGCAGTATGTCTATCTCGCCGGAAGTCGAATCAAGAACTCTGATGGGATACCCGAACTTCAGATTCTGCTCTGTTTCAACCGACCTGAAGATGGAGTTGCGACCTATAAAAAACGCTGGGAGATTGAAACGGCATTCCGTGCCATGAAATCTTCGGGCTTCAATATCGAGGACACCCACCTGCGCGACAGAGGGCGCATCGCGCGTCTGTTTGCGATAGTCTGCATTGCTTTTGTATGGGCGTATCTAGTTGGTGAACATAAAGATATATACGTTAAACCGATAAAAATTCTGAAGCATGGACGAAGGGCTAAGTCTTTGGTCAAGTATGGTCTTGAGGAAATCTCAAACGTGCTTTTCCGACCGACATACACACCTAAATTCGATGTATTCAAAATTTTGTCATGTACTTAACACTTTTTTACAAAAATATGAAAATAATTTCTTCATCAATATTTTCATCTAAAAAATATTCTTGAAATATACCCACATATTTCTTTTTAGATTGAATTTTCATATTATCATTCAAAACTCTATCTTTACGGCATGAAAATCACCAAGAAACAGACGATCGGCGAAAACCTGCTCTATGTGATGGTCTGGTCGGCCATCATTCTGGTGCCGGTGCTCAACTCGCTGATGATGTCAGAGCTTCACGTCAGCTGGGAAAACGTATTGATCGCATGGCGCAAGATCGCGCCCTACCTCATCATATTCATCGTCCACAACAGCGTCATCGCGCCGCGGTTCATGCTCAAGCACAAGTATTGGAAGTATCTGATAACCAATCTGACGCTGATCATCGGCACGTTCTGGTTCGTGGACTTCTACGAACAGCACATCACCGACAGCCTGCTCTTCTCGGACCTCTCCGAAGACCAGTTCATCGAGCACCGCAAGGCGTCGTTCACCGATCTGGAAATGTACTGGAACGTGATTTTGGGATTTTTCATGTCGGGGGCCAATACGGGCATCAAGCTCATGTACCAGTCGATACGCGACGAACAGCAGATGGAGGAGCTCAAACAGCAGAACATGCAGGCCGAAATGGATTATCTGAAGTACCAGATCAATCCCCACTTCTTCATGAACACGCTCAACAACATCCATGCGCTGATCGACATCGACACGGAATATGCAAAAAACGCCGTGATCGAGCTTTCGAAGATGATGCGCTACGTGCTCTACGATTCGGGACGCGAAATCATCTCGCTCAACAAGGACATTCAGTTCATCCAGAATTACATCGGGCTGATGCGCATCCGCTACACCAACGACGTGGACATCCGGGTGGAGTATCCGCACAACCTGCCGACGCAGGTCTCCATTCCGCCGCTGCTGCTGATCGTCTTCGTGGAGAACGCATTCAAGCACGGCGTGAGCTACAACAACCCGTCGTTCATCCACATGCACGTCGATTACGCCGACGGCAAGGTCACCGGCACGATCAGCAACAGCCGCCACACGCAGAAAGGCGAAAGACACAGCGCCGGAATCGGACTGGACAATGTCCGCAAGCGTCTGGAACTGATCTACGGCCCCCGGAACTACACGCTCGACATAGAAGAAAACCCTACGACATACACCGTAAAACTCGTAATACCGACCCTCAATGCTTAAGTGTATCGCCATTGACGACGAGCCGCTGGCTCTGCGTCAGATCGAAAGTTACATACGGAAGATTCCTTATCTGGAGCTTACCGCTTCGTGCAACAACGCACTCGAAGCCCAGCAGTTTCTCGCCGGACAGCATGCCGACCTGATCTTCGTAGATATCAACATGCCCGACCTGAGCGGCGTGGAGTTCGTCCGTTCGCTGGTCGAAAGGCCGATGGTGATCTTCACCACCGCCTACTCGGAATACGCCGTCGAAGGGTTCAAGCTCGACGCGGTGGATTACCTGCTCAAGCCGTTCAGCTTCGCCGACTTCAGTCGTTCGGCGGGCAAGGCAAACTCGCTCTACGAACTGCGCCACAACCAGCGACCGGCCGACGCATCGGAACCCGTTCCGGAGGCGCTGCCCAAAGACAAGGAGTATATCTCGGTGAAGGCGGACTACAAGGTATCGCTGGTGAAAATCAGCGACATCGTCTATCTCGAAAGCGAAGGCGAATACGTGCGCATGCATCTGGCCGACGGCTCGACGATCACCACCCTGTTCCGTCTCAAGAACATGGAGACGGCGCTCCCGTCGGAGATGTTCATGCGCGTACACCGCTCCTACATCGTGAATCTGCGCTGCATCAAAGGCTACGTCCGCAGCCGCGTGTTTTTGAGCGACACGGAGTACGTGCCCATCGGGGAGAATTACAAGGAGAGCTTTCAGCGTTATATCGACGCCAATTTCAAGAATCTATAAAGTCGCGAAGTCCGGGAATCCCGCCAGTTGGACATACCGGCCGTCGCGGTACTCGCAGCAATAGTGTCTCCGGCCGTTGGTCAGAATGACGAACTGCGCCCCCAGCACCGAATTGTAACGCACGGCCTGCGAAAGGGTCCGTTCGTCGATCCGTATCTCCGGGGCCTTGCATTCGGCCAGCACCAGCGGTTCGGCGCCGTCGCCGACCACAACGACGTCGGCGCGCTGCGGCTGTCCGTTGACCGGCACGGCATACTCCTGCACGATGCGTTTGGGCAGCACCCCGCAGTGCGACACGAGGTAGGCGATCAGATGACGCCGCACCCACTCTTCAGGCGTCAGCACGAGGTAAATTCCCCGCAGGTCGTCCCACACTTCGACCTGCTCACCGCGACGGCGGGCACGCAGCCGGATGGCAGGAAAATTGAGTTTGGGAAGTTCTGACATCTTTAGTTCCGGAAAATTTACTATCTTTACCTGCACAAATATACGAACATTTTCGTTAAGCGGGAGCCGAGCGGGGAAACTCGTTTCGCCGGACGGCGAAAATGAAGGTTAAAAAAGCGAATATATGAGGAGTATTCTTTCGATCATAGCACTCTTCTCGTGCTGCACGCTGGCGGCGCAGGAGTATATTCCGACCTACGGCCGCGAGTTGCCGCGCGGCGAAGTGATCGCCTACCCCACGGCGCAGGAAGCGGCCGCAGCCTCTGCGGGCGACACCCGTTACTTCACCCGTCTGGCGGACTGGACGCAAAAAGACAACGTTTTCTCGACCGAGTTCACCGTACCGTTCGCATGGGCCAACCGGCAGGTATTCTTCCATTTGGGATGGGCTTCGGCCGATTACGAAGTGCGCGTGAACGGCAAAACCGTGGCCTATGACAGCGACTGCAGCGCTCCGGCGGAATTCAACCTCACGCGCCATGCGCAGGAGGGCCGCAACACGCTGGAAATCGTCGTCAGCGCTCCGTCGCAGGTGGCGCGTCTCGAAAGCTGGAAAAGCGATCCGGCCCCGGCAATAGGTCCTGCATGGGTCATGAGCCAGCCCACGCTGCGCGTACGCGACGTACTGACCAAATCGTGGCGCAGCAGCGAGGAGAACGACAAGGTCATGGCTGAAATCGCCCTCGTCGTTAAGACCGAGTCCCTCAATCCGCGCACTTCGCGCATCCACTATGAACTGCTCACTCCGGCAGGCTCCAATGCCGCCATCGGATACAAGGACGTCACGCTCGACATGCGCCGCGAGGACACCGTGCGCTTTCTGGCCCGCATTCCAGACAGCATGTTGTGGAACCCCGGACGGCCGACGCAATACACGCTGCGCGTAAAAACCCAGCACGAAGGCCGCTACATGGAGTACATCGAACTGCCGCTCGGATTCCGCACCGTCGAACTGCGCAACGGGCAGCTGGCGGTAAACGGCAATCCCGTCGCACTCCGCACGCGCGAGGTTCCGCCCCAGTTCCCGGCGGAGGAGATAGCCAAGCTCCGCGAGCAGGGATTCAACACCCTCAGGCTCCTGCCGGGTCCCGTGTCGCCGACGCTGTATGCTGTTTGCGACACAATGGGGATGTACGTGATTCCGCAGGCTCCGATCGACACCCGCAGCAGCGGCGAATCGCGTCGCATCGGGGGCAATCCGTCGAACGATCCCGCTTGGCAGAACGCCTACGTCGAACGGACCGAAGACAGCTATCATACCTCGAAGCGCCACCCGTCGGTAATCGCCTTCTCGCTGGCGACGAAATCGGCCAACGGCATCAATCTCTATGAGAGTTATCTGAATATGAAGAAGTTCGGCGAGACCCGGCCCTTCATTTATCCCGACGCTGCAGGCGAGTGGAACAGCGACGGTTTGAAACTGGAATAATCCGAAACGACCTGAAAACGCATCTGCAACAGGTCCATCGGCGGATATGCGAAAAAAATCCTGAAAAATTTTCAGGATTTTTTTGCAATAATAAAAATTATCACTAATTTTGCACTCGCAATCGGATAACGATTGATGCCTCTTTAGCTCAGTTGGTAGAGCACGACACTCTTAATGTTGGGGTCCAGGGTTCGAGCCCCTGAGGGGGTACAGAAAATGCTAAAAGCCGGCACAAATAAGTGCCAAACAACGGCCAAAGCAACGTAAAAGCCTTATAGTTGTCTACTATAAGGCTTTTTTCTTTTGCGGTTACGACAGCAGAATGCCAAACTGCGACAAAAAATCGTTACTAATTCGTAACCAAAACCCAAAAATATTTTTGGTTACGAATTTTCCCCGATTTTGGTTACGAATTCCTTGAAAAGTCCGTCAGTTGTCCGCTGATTGTCAGAGTTTTAAGGCACAATTAGACTAATTTTGTAACCAAAAAAAGTAACCATGAAAAACACATTTAGCGTGCTTTTTTATGTAAAAAAGCAACAGAAAAAGAGCGGATTATTGCCCATTATGGGGCGTATTACTGTCAATAAGCAGACGACACAATTCTTCACGCAGTTGGAAATTGACCCGCAAACTACGGAATGGGACAGCAAAACAAAGAAAATCAATGGAAAGGGAGCAAGTTCCCTAAATAGCCAACTGCGCAATATCGAAGCAAGAATCAGAACTACCTATCAGGAAATGTTTCTGCGCGGTCCTGTGCTGTCTGCCGAGCAAGTTAAAAATGCTTTTTTAGGGATTGATGATTCCAGCACTACCCTATTAAGCGTTTTCCAAGAGTACAAGCAACATCAAAAGGATATGATCGGCAAATGCCGTTCTCTTTCGACCTACAAACGTATTACCCTTGTATATAACCGGGTGGCGGATTTCATCAAGGTAAAACATCACCGTTCGGATATGTACGCCGCGGAGATCGACGGTTCTTTCGTCGATGATTTTTCAGACTATCTATTCACTACGTATAAGGTTTCAAACAATCAAGTTCAAAAAATCATGCAGGTATTCAAACATGTTACAAAAATCTGCATCAAGAAAGGTCTTTTGAAAAAGGACCCGTTCAGCGATTACAAAATTAAGTTTGACCCTGTGGACCCGAATTTCCTGACGGTCGATGAACTTAAATTAATCATCCAAAAGAAATTTTCATTGCGGAGTTTGGAAACGACAAAAGACCTATTCGTATTCAGCTGTTTTACGGGCTTAGCTTTTGTCGATGCCATGAACCTAAAACGTGAAAACATTACGCTTGCTGAAAACGGGGATATGTGGATTAAAATTACCCGTCAGAAAACAAATATTCCGTCGATCATCCCGGTTATGGATATTGCGAAATCCATAATTAAGAAATACGAGAATCAGAATGACAGCTACGTACTACCTCGTTCCCCGCATCAGCACGTAAACGCCTACTTGAAGCAAATTGCAAGTAGTTGCGGCATCAAAAAGAATATGACTTTCCACATGGCCCGGCATACCTATGCCACTACCGCCATGTCTTTCGGCGTTCCTATTGCCACCATCGCCAAGACAATGGGACATGCGAATATGAAAATGACGCAGCACTACGCCCGCGTTCTTCCCGAAAAGATCATCAAAGACATTAACGTTTTGAACACGGCAACGCAAACATTACAAACTCTTTACCAATAAACTACTATATTATGGATGCAGTTCAGACAGCAATCAAAGACAAAATCATCGTTGTTCAGGGTCGTCAGGTGATTCTCGACAGCGACGTAGCAGCCCTTTACGGCGTCGAAACGAAGCGCGTAAACGAAGCGATCAAGAACAACCCCGACAAATTCCCGGACGGGTACATTCTCCAGCTTACCCCGTCAGAATGGGAAGATTTGCGGTCGAAAATTTCGACCACAAAATCCGCAAAGGTCCGCTATGCCCCCAAAGCCTTTACCGAAAAGGGACTTTATATGCTGGCGACAATCCTGAAATCGCCTGTTGCCACACAGACGACAATCGGAATTATCGAAACCTTTGCAAAGGTGAAAGAACTGTCTCGCACGATGTCGGCGTTGCAAGAACCTAACGACCCGCATCTGCAAGAGCGGCTTGCCGAGAAAGGCAGCCGTATCATCAGCGATTTGCTGGACGATGCTTTTGAAACCACGCAGTCCGAAACGACAATCGAGTGCAACCTTGTCGTGCTGAAAGTAAAGCATACAATCACCCGCAAACCGAAATAGCAAACACTCAAACGAATAGCCGTCCTGCAATTTCAGGGCGGCTTTTTTCGTTATATTCTGGCTTGTTTAGAATATAAAATCTATATACATTTGCTTCGACTATGAATGAAAACATAAGATTGGAATGGTTTAAACCGGACCTTACTGCACCGTTGGAGGTTCCTCTGATGGATAGCGGCGTACACGCAGGGTTCCCCTCCCCTGCGGACGACAGCATCGAACAACCGCTTGATCTGAATAAATTGGTAGCCCCGAATCCGAACGCTACATTTTTCGCACGTGTTGTCGGGGACAGCATGAAAGACGCGCATATCGAGGAGGGCGATTTGCTGGCGGTCGATAAGTCCGCCGATCCGCTCGATGGGGATGTCGTGGTGTCCTTTATCGACGGGGAATTTACGCTGAAAACGATCCGGTTTAAAGGGGCGCAGGTTTGGCTTGTCCCTGCCAATGAAAAGTACAAGCCTATCGAGGTCACTACGGACTGCGACTTCCGTGTGTGGGGCGTTGTCCGGTATGTAATAAAGAAAGTCAAAAAATAATGTACGGCCTTGCGGACTGCAATAATTTCTACGCATCCTGCGAACGAATGTTCGCCCCCGATCTAAACGGGCGGCCTGTTGTCGTATTGTCGAATAATGACGGGTGCATCATTGCCCGCAGCGATGAAGCAAAAGCGCTCGGTTTGAAGATGGGCGATGCCTATTTTCAGCAGGCTGCATTTCTCCGGCAAAATAATGTCGCTGTCTTTTCTTCCAATCTGGAACTCTACGGGGATATGAGTACGCGGGTTATGAATACCCTTAAATCGTACTCCCCCGCTACCGAGGTCTATTCCATTGACGAAAGTTTCATGGATTTCACGGGCATCGACCCGGCCACGCTGCGGGACTTCGGGCTGGAGATCGTGCAACGAGTGAAAAAGAATACGGGCATCCCGATCAGCTTGGGTATCGCTCCGACCAAAACGCTGGCGAAGATCGCCAGTAAGTTGTGCAAGCAATATCCGAAGCTGGCGGGCTGCTGCTACATGCACCGCCCGGAAGATATAGAGAAAGTACTGCGGCGGTTCCCTATCGGCGACGTATGGGGCATCGGGAGACGCTTCGAAAAGAAGCTGCTGGCCGCGAACGTCGCCACGGCATACGACTTCACGCAGTTATCCCCGGAGTGGGTGCGCCTGAACATGGGCGGCATTACGGCTCTGCGCATGTGGAAAGAGCTGCGGGGCGAAGCTTGTATAGGGTTTGATGATATGCCGCAGCCCAAGCAGCAGATACGCACCTCCCGAACATTTCACAACGACGTTTCCGATTACGGCGAACTGCACCGTAATATCGCGCTTTTCACCGCCACCAGCGCCGAAAAGCTGCGCAAGCAGCAATCCGTCTGCGGGGAAATCCGGGTGTTCATCCTGACGAACCGCCACCGCCCCGACAAGCCGCAAAGCTATGAAAATGCGCTGCTGAAACTGCCCAACCCGACAGACAGCACCATCGAATTGGTAAAATATGCGGGCAAGATACTGCGGGACTTGTACTCCAAAGGCTACGGCTACAAACGTGCGGGCGTGGTTCTTTCGGATATTCGGTCGAACGAAGGAGTACAAATCAATATGTTCGACCCGATTGACCGGGACAAACATACGCGGATCATGGCGGTCATGGACGCCTTGAACAAGACCTACGGCCGAAACAAGATAAGCCTCGCCACGCAGGGCGCGACACCGCCCTACCGCATGAACCGCGAACACCTTTCCCAACGATATACGACCAGTTGGGACGACATTATTCAGGTAAAGGCCATGTAATTTATACAATTAAAGGTTCCGAAATATAGGTGCAGAAATCGTAACTTTCTCCCCATCATTTTTTATCAGAACATCATAGACCCCAAGAAAATGCAATTTCGTATCTACTGATTGCGGTTTAAGCGCAACACTAATACAATCCTTCAGTCGATCGTCTACACGTCCTTGTGAACTCTCGTAAAATATTCCGTCAATAATGGGTTGCACTAACACATCAAACGTAAATTTTGCGGGAATCCAGTACTCTCTGTCTGCATTAACGTTATCTGTAAATTTATGGTGCATATATCGTTGAAAATTTATTATTTCGTCATCAGAATAGAAATCCGCTCCAGCCCTACGCAATTCTTCAATTTCTGCCAAGAAATTCGAAAGTCCATTCGCTACCTGACGATTAATCCCGGACCTGTTTTCACGTAAATCTGGATTTATAATCGTCAATCCGTCAAGTGGTTTATATGATTCCCAACATCCGACAACAGCACGATATTCTTCATCTATCATCGGTCCTCGAAAAAAGGGACAGGCTTCAAATAGCGACAGTATAATACTATTTGTTAGACGCGGGATTTCTTCTTCGTTATCTCGATTTACAAGAACACCATAGAATAAGGGATTATCCGGCATATTCGCCCGTCCGAATTTTTCACAAAGTTGCTGCGGCAAATAGCTGATTTGTTCTTCACTCTGAACTTCATTAAATGATTTTACCTGACGAGCGCGTAATACCAATATCCCGGCAGGCATGGTTATAATTGGCGCAACAATCGGCTGCCCTATCATATCATTAAACGCATCTTCAATATCTTCGAATTGAGCTGCAGGATCATTTTCAATTCGCCGGAGACGACCGATAAGGTTATTCAAGTCAAACATATCGTTCAAATTTTCCATTAAGGTAGTGAAAATATCTTAATGGTAAATGGCATTTTTTTGTATCTTTATCAACGATTTAAAGCGCAAGAATCTACTATGACCAATAAAGACCAACATCCTGCTATTCTATATAAGTACATTGATACCACTGGTGGTTTATCCATGCTGCAAAAAGAAGAATTATGGTTCAGGCGAACAGGCTTTCTGAATGACCCTTACGATTGTTACCTTTCGCACGAATGTCAGGGAAAATACCCGGAATTTAGTGTGTCCTTTGACTTAAATGAACTCACCAAATATTTCGGAATTTGTAGTTTAAGTGAAACTGCTACCACCTTTTTGATGTGGAGTTATTACAACGAGCACAAAGGCATGTGTATAGGTGTCAATATGAAAGACATTTATACCTCTTTAATTAACCATTTTCACGATAAAATCAATAGTTACCTCTCATTCAGAAAGGTTGTATACAAAAATAAACTTCCAGATTTAAATCTTATCAATATAGTACCATTTGACTATCAGACACCCCGGATTGATAACACCCCATCCAAAAAAGCCCAGAACGAAATCAACGGTTTTCTATCGACAAAAGCGAAGTGGTGGGAACATGAAAAGGAGTATCGTCTGATACTGCGGCAAACTCCTAATCCCTATCTGAATTTAGACGAACCGGTAAAATTACAAATGCGTAACTTGATTAATAGAGTGTATTTAGGATGCAAATTTGACGGTAACATAGATACTATAATCAATATAGCAAAAGAAAAGAAATTTGATGTATATAAATTCAGACAACAATCACATACCTATGGATTATATGCAGAGAAATTATACTCTCACAACAATCAATAAAACTTTTTAGCTTAAAAAATAATTATTCATACATTTGTGAAACACTAACCCATTCCTATTATGTATCTCTTCAACAATACTCCCATTCAAACCCGATTCGATGAAAGCGATAAGAAAATCGCATCCGAACTTAACAAAATAACAGATAATGAGCTATTAAATTGCGACTTGCAAAAGATCGCGGACAGAATAGAACAACAATATAGCATTATCTGCGACACGGAGTTTACAACAGAAGATGTTGAGCCAATTAGTTATCTTATGCCCATTTCGCGAGAAGCGTTACGACCAGAATTACGAATTGGTGCAATCCATGAGTTTTATGATTTTGTCGCAGTCGATTATAAATTCAAAATCCAAGGTGATTATACTTTCTTTTTCAATACTCCTACCGATACACACTATGCTCCTATAAAGGGAAGTGCAAATGCAAATGGATTAACCTTAACCATTATAACAGAATATACACGCATCCCACTAAGCGATGAATGGAAAGAACGAGTAAAAGAGGATATTAAATTTCTTGTTTCAGAAGTCAAAACAAGAATTAACCTCTTAAAAGAGGAATGCAAAAAACGCAATGCCAACATCAAGCCAAATGTGTTATCAATTCTCGAAAAAGAAAGGCAGAATTTGATCGAAAAAAAAGCACACGATGCAAAACTTAATCCGTTCAAATAACAAATGTCCAGCCCTGAAAGGCTGGACATTTGTTTTAGTCATCAGGCTGATTGTCCCAGCCGGGGATTATCACCGTGTCTATTCCCACTCCGGGGCACGGTATTTCGTCGATTGTTTCGACCTCTGCCAGCTTGCAGCGGGTCAGGCTGAACAGGGCCAGCAGCACGATTAAAATGCTTACGAATGATTTCCTTTTCATAGCGTTATTCTTTGTAGTTTTTGTAGTTCACGGTGTGAAACGTCGGTTTATGGTTGCACCAGCGGGCCAGTCGCCGCTGTTCGGGTGTCGGGCGTATCTTATTCTCAAAATCGCGGTACGGCTGTGCAAAGGGCTGACATCCCAGCGCGTCCAGTTCTTCGATGCGGGCCAGCGCGTCGTCCACCTCCCGGACCAGCACATAGAAAAACATCTTTGCGGGCTTCATACCGCATTTTTTCAGCCGTTCTATGGCCTTGCGCACATCGTCGCGGACGGCGGTGCTGTCGTAAGCCATGCGGATATAACGCATCCATTTCACCCGCGAGAGCAGTTCGGCGATTGGGGGATTCCGGGCGATCTGCCGGGCATCAAGTCCCTGATTGAAGTCTACGCGCACCCCTAACCGGATAATCTTCTCGATCTGCTCCAGTCCCCACCCGGACGCAAGTACGTTGTTGTCGAGCAGTACGGCATTGCGGCGTCCGTCCAGAAATTCTTCTATGTCAGCGTTTCCCCGCAATGCGCCCTCTTTTCGGGGAACCACGCACCACGGGCAGCGATTCACGCATCCGCGGGTCAGAAAACCTATTGCCGCAGGATAGTTATACAGCCCGTAATCAGGGCAGGTGTGTTCGACCTCCGGGGGCAGCACGGTCGCATAGTCCCGATACCCAGTTCCGCCCTTTATTACCTCGCAGGGGAATCCGTACGGATAATCGGGTGTGAATGTAAATACTTTGGACATATACACCCGGTCGTATTGCCCGAACATGGGGTCGGCAAACTCCACGCTGTCGCCGTGCGCTTTGTGTCATGCCGAAAGTTTCATCAGGGCGAGGTTCGGGAAGTGGTGGCCGTCTACGTCTACCAGTCCTATCTTCATGGCTTATTACTTTAAAAGTTCGGTTATTTCGGGGTCGAGGTTCCCGCGGTACTGCATCCGCTCGTCCATGCCGCAGGCCGTCAGGAAATGTTCGCGGCCCTCTACCTTGCGACCGAGCCGGGAGCACGCCACGGCTTTGAGGTATTCGGTCGTCGCGGACTGCTCCAGCCCGTCGAGGATTTCCAATGCCTGCGCGTCATGGCCGAGCGAAAGGAGCGTTACGACGGTGTTGCGGTCGCGGTATTCAAGTAAGTTGTAAAGGGCTTTCGCATACCTGCGCTTTTGCAGCAGGTCCACACCCCGCATATAAGCCGTATCGACCTCGCGGGTGTGAATGGTGTCCTTTATCATTCCCTGCCTGCGCAGGTCGTAACGCAATGTCACGGCCCGCAGCCACGGATAGACGCTTTCTTTAAGATAGCGATAATCCGCCGGGTATCGTTCGCGGATCAGCCGCTCCCGTCGGTCGGGGTCTTTCTCGGCGGCGATCAACTCCAGCATTTCGGCGCGGTGCGGCAGGCTTTCGTCACCACGGATGCGGGCCGCCAGTTCGGGCCAGTCCTCGGCCACCCACCGCACCCGGACGAGCGTATCGACTTCGGGGCCGATGCGCTCCTGCAGGTAGCGTTTGAGGGCATGGGCGCGGCCTTGTGCCAAAGCACGGTTACGGGTAAAACTGCCCTCCGGGGATGCCGTGGCCGTCAGGACGACGCTATCGACGAAAAATTCCTGCTGGGCGATCAGTCCGGCCATGCGTGCCTGAATCTTACCGAGCTGTGCGGTGTTTCTGCCGAGGGTGTCGAGTACACGGGTGTCGTTCACCAAAAACTGAATGTAGTTGCGGTCCTGCACGGTGGCGTACTTGTTTATGACCTTTATTTTGTAGCGCGTCGTGGTATCGACGAACGAGAGCATCGACGAAACGTGATAGGTCAGCGTATCGGACGGGGGCAGCGTGTAGCTGCTGTCGTCGAGGGCCACGACACGGCCCTGTAAGGTTACAAGCATCGTTTTCGACGTTTCGTCTGTCGGGACCTCCTGCGAATAGTAGTACGAGATATGGCCGGGATGGGCCGCCACGCTGTCGAGCCGCACGCCCTCCGGATAGGGATATTTCACGAAGCGGGCGAAAGCGCGGGCTTCGGCGCTGCTGTCGGGTGCGAAAGCCCGGACATACTTGCCGAACTGCCAGTAGTCGCGCTGCTGCACCCGTGAAAACAGCCCGCCCCGAATGGTGATGTCCTGCAAAGCATGCGCTTCGCCGTACTTGTGCAGATAGGGGGTTACGATGACGCTCCGGCATGCGCCCTGCAACTGCCGGGGCATGTCGATCACGAAGTCGATTATGACCTTTCCCAGCCGTTCGGGAAGCGTTCGGGCTTTGGCGCGTATGGTTACCTGCTGAATCTGCATTGCCATTATACGTTCGCCGTTCTCCTGTACTTCGGTCGGCACGAGGTAGAAACGGTTGCTGTCCCATTCGATCTTCAAGGCGGGCGGCTGGTAGGTCTGCTGCTCGCGTTCGCGCTGTTCGCGGCTGACGTGCAACACGTCGGCGCAGTATTGGCGACGCTCCAGATGCCCGGTTATCGAACAGCCGCAAAGCAACGCGGCCAAGCATACGGCAATAGTTTTCATTATCCTTTTCATTTTCTACTGCAATTTATATTCGACCAATCCGTTATCCGATGTGCGCTTAAATTCCGCGGAATAAGACGTTACTGTGAACGTGGCGTAACTCCCTAACCCGCTCAATGATACAGACCCTTTTCCTGTCGTATGGTCGGCTTCAATCTTCACCGTTACGATATACTGCTTTTTTGTCACGGCCCCACCGAAAGAATATATGTCGGCATTGGCCGTCACTTTCACGGTCAGGTCGTCCACTACGGGCTGCGAAGATTCCACGGTAACATAGAGCAAGCCCCCCGATGTGCTGAATGTCGGTTGGAGGTCGGCGGTGGTCTTAATACCCATTACCGATGTGATGATCTCCGCGCTGTGGCCGTCGGTGTCGGTTACGGTTATTTTCAGCGGGTTCGGCCCAAGCATATTTGGCTTTACCCGTAATGTATTTGTGCCGTTCCCGTATTGGGTGAATGTCGTCAGGGGAACGTCGGAACCATAGCGACCATAGTACACGGACGGAACACCTTCCACTTTTACGGTGTAGTTCCCGGAGTAACCGGGTTGTGACACGGTATAGTCGATATATGCCCGGTCCTAAACCGTCAGTTCATTTCCCTGCTGGGCATAGGTTATCGTCAGTTCCGGTTTTTTGAATACCGTTGTCAGCACACGCTCCATGCTGAATCCGTATTTGTCCGTAACCGTCAGACGGAGCCGCACGTCGCCTGGCTCTGCTTGCTTATAGCTGATGTCGGCCGTTACGGTTCCGTTGCCCGATAAGAGCGGATAAGGCATGCCGGGGTTCCGTTCTACGCCGTCGATGGCGACTATCCCCGTCCCGGCGTCGATATGACAGGACATGTAATAGACATTTTCGGGGTCGTTCGTGGATGTAAGCCGCAGTTCGGTTGTCGCAGGTTCCCCCGGTGCATGGTTTTCGGCAAATGGCGTGACGGTGAGTTCTGCCGTCGATACCCGCCAGTCCACGGTGTTCAGACCGAGGATGCGGGCGTCGATGTTGTAAACCCGGTTGCGGCCGACATTGAAATCCGTCGTGTTGTTTTCTCCGAGATAGATGCGGTACACAACCTGCGTTCCGTCGGCTTCGCCCGCTATGGCTATGTAGGTGGCATGTTCCGGGGCGCGGGTTTGATCTTTCTGCCGCTGGGAGCCGATGCCTGCAACCTCTCCCTGCCTGTTCTCCAATAAATAGCAGGTCGCGGCATAGGCCGTTGCCGACGCTTCGACGGGCGGCATGTCGGCAACGGCTTCGCTGCTCTCGGCGCGGCTGAAGTCAAAGAGAGCCGCCGAACGGGGTGCGCTGCGAAACTGCACGGACTTCACATGAAAAGACTTTGCGAAATCAGCAGCCACGGTGTAGCTGAAATTGACCTTTGCCACGGCGCGAACCAAAGATACGGCGATCTGCGTGTCGCCGCGCACGGTGACGGCCTGCTGCGCGGACATGGGAAAGGGAGCATCCGCGAGGGCCGCAGGCTCCCGTTCGACGCGCAGCGAGCGAACGAAATCCTGCGTCCGCTCGCCCGCGTCGTGTCCGAGGTTGGCAATGGCGTAAAGCGTATAGTCGCCTTTGGGCAGTTCCAGCACGACGGGGCGCACCGGAGCAATATAGACGTGCCGGGCCTGACCGCCGTTTACGGGGAACAAGTACAGATTGATGTCGTCGATGCGGGTGTCGTTCGTCGCGGCGCGTGTCGGGGACATGGCCCCGCAGCGGAATGTCATTGCAAGCTGCTGTTTGGCCTGCGTCGCCGGATTAAGCTCTATGTCCGCATCCGAGCAGGCGCAGCAAAAAAGCATCATGCAGACGACGGTATAAATAAGTTTTTTCATGCTGCTTTTAGAATAAGTAGTTAAAACTGATCTCTGCCCGCGAGGGGCCTACAACCCACCGCTTGTAGTGGTGTATGAAGATGGATTCGTATTCGGGCGGGATGCGGTCGCGGCGGGTGTCTTTCATGTAAAAGACCCCGATGCCGATTTCGGCCGTGACGTTCCAACGCTTCGAGAGCAGCCAAGCATAACCATAGCTGAATCCCAGCCCGGCCATTCCGCCTTTGTAGTAGCGTCGGGAACCGCCGTACAGGTAATTTCCATAGGTTAGCTGGCTGCCGATGAAATGGCCCACGAACGCTTCGTAAAGCCAGCGTTTCGTGCCGATCTGCGCGGCATACAGCCGACAACTGAACGAATCGGAGTTTACGGGATTCCAGTAGGCGGAAAGGTCTAACGTCCACTTGTCCGCGACGGCGGCATCCACTCCTACGTTCACCGTTGCGGTGAGTGCGGCCAACGCGTTTACTTTGGCGCTGAAAAACTGCGCTGCGACCCGATGGGGCTTGCCCCACAAAGCCAGTAGGCAGAGCATTAAGGTGATGATGTGTCTTTTTTTCATGGTTGTAATTCTTTGGAAGCCTACTCCCGAATACAGCGGATAGGATTTGCGGCATAGCGGTAATAATCTGTTGTGCCGATAAATGATGGTACGGAACCCGTCGAGAAAAAAATCGAGGTGCAGGAAATATCGCCATATCGACAAGCCCACGTTCCCCAGTGCATATTGTAGGGCGCATTGGTATAAAGCCGTCCGAGCTGTCCGTTATTCATAAAGCGTGTTTCAACGAAAGTCCCTCCAGTCGGGATATTCGTGGTGCGATTACCGTTGTAATGAATCGTTACATAATAGGGCGACGACTGACTTACCCGCTCGATTCCGGCAAAATCTTCGGGGCTGGGGACTTTCCAACCAACGGGGCACGGGTCATAAATTGATTTGAGGCTTACCTTGCTAATATTGTTGTTGCTTGTCGTGACGTTCCCCCAAAGATTCGGATGATGATTATAAAGCCAATCGGCTACTGATGTCCACTCTTCCCAATCTTCGTACATGGCATCGCTCATAAAGGTTGTCGGGTGAGCAATCGACCACTCCACGGTCATATTGTCATAAGGGCTTTCAGTCCCGGCGTTTCGGGGATAGCTGACAGCGTATTCGAATCCCTCGGCATATACGGCGTCGGCGCGTTTGTTTATATCCTGACAAGTCGCCGGATGCGGAAAGGGGTCTTTGCGGCCCCACTGGTAGTAAAGCCCGCGCGATGAGGGCTGCGTGCAGTCGGTGGTGAGTGCTCCGATATTGCGGTCCATAAAGACAGCCCCGGACGAATAGGTCTGCGCCATTGTTGCCGGGTCGTAATCGACCGACCAGATATGCCACGACCAGATGCAGTTTCCCGCAGCGTCGAACAACCCGATCACGGCGTTGCCCCGCACGGCTCCCGTCGAAAAGGATATACGGCCGTTTGAGTACGCCGCATCTTTGACAACCGTTTCGCTCAATGTCCCCGATTCCCAAAGCACGCGGGCGGAAACTCCGTGAAGCTGCTGCGGCCAGATATTCGTCGTATTCTTGCCGTTGCCCTGCACCGTCGCATCGAACGAATAGCGGGTGTCGAGGGCCGGGGCTATGTAGCAGTTCGCCGTTCCCTTACTGTCGAGGGGTGTTTCCATGACCCGAAAACGGGCATATATGTCGGCATGCGAATCGCGGGGGACATAATTGTAGCTCTCCGACGATGAAAGGAGCCGGGAATATGCGGCGTCGGCGTACCAGCCCACGAAAGCATAGGACCCCGTCGCTGCGGCGGTCAGTCGGCATCCGTCCTCGTGGCATAACGCTGCGGTGCGCTTGCCGCCGCCCTCGTTCGCAGTTTGGGTATATAGGCATCTGTCTGCCGTGACGCTCCCGCCTGCGGAAGTATGGGCGTAAACTATATTTGCCATCGTATGTTTGAAATCGTAAGACTGTGCGAATCCGTATTCGTCGGTCAGCGTTACGCGGTAGGCCAGCGTTGAATTGTCTTTGGTGAAAACGGACGGGCCGTAATCGAGGTAAAAGTAATTACCTCCTTTGGGGTTATAGATTTCAAAGTCGAAGCTGTTATTGCAGTCGGTACGGTCAAATTCGAAATAGTCGCTGTCGCCTTGTGTCACCTCCAGCCGCCCGCTGATAGCGAGCGAGCTGTTTTCGTTCACCATATCGACATGCAGGCTGTAATCCGGGTCGTACACGCAGTAGCCGCCGATATTGCCGTCGTCGAAATCGTCGTACACGGCAGCCGTATATGCCGCGATTCGGGTGTCTGCGGTGTTGTCGTTCAGCAGGGTTATATTGAGCCTGTAATGGCAGTTGGCCCGGACGTTGAAATCGGACGTATTGTTTTCGCCCAGATAGACCGAGTAGGCCAGCACCTTACTGCCCCGCGTGGCGCGGATAAGCAGCCACGATGCACAAGGGGGCGCATTGTCGGCATTCTTCTGCTTCTGGTCGGTGATCGAGGTCCTCACGCCTTGAAGATTGGGCAGCATGTAATAGCTGCCTGCGGCCTGCCGTCCCGTCAGGAGCATTTCCGGGCCGTGGGTGTAGTCGTCGGGATTGCCGGATGCCGGGCCGTTCCCTGCAAAGAGCGCCGCGGTGCTGGGAACGGTGAGCAGTTGCACGGATTTGAATTCCATGTCGGCAGGTTTTGCGGTGAGGTTGTAGGAGATTTTCGACACGAAGCGTTTAACGTTTATCGGCGGTAACTGCACTACGCTGCCGGACGAACATGAGATCGTCGTTTCCTGTTCGTAAAACATCGGTAGTGTGTCATAATCCTGCTGGTATGTTACCATGTATCGGGAAAGGTCGGCACTTTCACCCAGACTGCGGCCGACGTTGGCGGCAATGCGCATCAGGTAGACGCCCGGAGGGCATTCGAAGCGCAGCGTCGTCGTGGTGAGATAGCGGAATACCACTACGCGGCCCGCTTTGTCCATAAGGTAGAAATTCAGGTCGCGGATCGTCGTTTCGTCGGTCGCGCGGGTCGTCGTTGTCATGGGGGCGGACCTGACGGTCAGTTCTACGGCCACTTTCGACCGTGCGGTCGGCTCGCGGTCGGTAATGCAGCCCCAGCAAAGAGCGAGGGCGAGCAAAATGAATATGGTTTGTTTCATCGGGATTTATGATAACCGCCCGCGCCCCGAAAGGTGCGGGCGGCGGTTAATGAATAGGTTGTTTATGCGCCCAGATCGACCGACTGCGTTACGGGTGTTTCCCACTCGGCGACCGACACGCTGACTTGGCAATCCTGCCCCACGAGACCCGTGATGTTGGCGGCCACACGGTAGTAGCCGTTGCGGGCGATTTCACCCCCGGCCTTGCCCGTGAGGGGAACGGTGTAGACGACTTCCATGCGGTCGGCCGTTGTCGAAGCGTTCCCGTCGGCGTCATAGGTCGCGGTGATCTCCAGCGCGACGCGGCTTGCTTCTGCCAAAGCTCCGTTTTCGAAGATGTAGAAAAGGTTGTTATACTTGCCGGATGCCGCTGCCGGGGCCTGCGTATGGGTGTAGGTCATGGCTCCGGGCGTCGGTGTGGCCGGGGCGATGATCGGCGTCTGGCTGGCGGCACGCACCACCTTCGTTCCCGTTACGGTCAGCGTTCCGGAATACTTGCTATTGAACGACGCATCGACGGAGGTCTGCACGGCGACTTTGGCGACGGTGCGTTTGAGTGTCAGGGCTACGGATGTCGTGCCGCCCTCGGCGATGGCCTTGCTCACTCCGGCCGTCATTACGAAGCCGCCGCTGCGCTTGGCTTTGGTCGAAACCTCGGCGAATGTCCCGTTATAGTCGGCGGCGGATGTTTCCAGCTTTGCCAGCAGCGCGGATTTCGTGGTGACGCCCGTCAGGGACATGTTGGCTACGGCATAGAAGTCGCAGGTCGTTCCGGCTGTGGCGTGCGGCAGGGCGAAGGTCGCGGTGCGGGCCGTGAGTTCCGATGCGGTGAAGTCGCGCAGGGTGATAAGGTCACCTTTGGCGTTGAACACGTACACGGAGAGCGAGGAGAGGGATTTTTCCCACGCTTCGGCGGCCGCGGCTTCGGCGAAGAACGCACGGGTCGGGGTTTCGTCGGTGAACCTCATGGCGACGATTGCGCCGTTGAGGGTGTTGTCGATGTCGGGAATGACAGTCGTTGCATCGTCTTTGTTGCAGGCGATCATCGAAAGTGCGGCAAAGGCCGCGAAAAGAATCTTTTTCATGTTAAATCGTTGTGTTTTGAGTGTAATTTGCTGTGAATTAAAGTTTTGATGTTGTGTTTGTTGTCTGCGGCAGGGCCGCTCCGTCCTGTCCCGGTCCGCACCCTCGGTGCTCTCCGGGCGAAAATCGTCACTTTCGCATATTTTAGGATTTAGGAGGTTATTCTTCCCAGCCGTAACCGAGGACTTCGAAACGCACGTTTTTGTCGCAGTCCTCGGTCAGTCGAAGCGTGCCGTCCAGTTTTATAGTCACGTCCGCGAGGGTTAGCGTCAAGGGAATTACGGGTGTCGTGCCGCCCTCCAGCAGCAATTCCAGAAAACCGTATTCTTTGAGCATCCGGCGACTTATGCCGCGCTTGGCGGCGGCTACCCAGTCAATAGCCGATTCATCGAATCTTTCCATAGCGCTAAACGTGTTGACCTGTTTTCCGTTGTGCTTTGGGGGTGGGCGTCGCTACCTCCGGACGCGGTGATTTCTGCCCGGCTCGCGGCTGTTTCTGACCTTGCGGGGATGTCTGGCCCTGCACCGGGGTTTTGCCTTGCGTGGTTTGGCCTGCGCCGAAAAGGTCAGGTGCGGGAGTTTGTCCCTGCCCGGCCGTTTCGGCGGCCTGCCCCTGCTGGTTCTGCTCCGGCACGGCTGCGGGTGCTTGTCCCTGTCCGGCGGTCTCGGCGGTCTGTTCTGCCGACTGCTTGGGGGCCTGCGGGTATTGGGTCCACCCGTCGGCGGTTTCGGGCATCGAGGAAATGATACGCTCCATGTCGCGCTGCTCGCGCAGTTTGGTTGCCAGCGCATTCCGCTGCTCAATGGTCAATACCTCCATAGGTTTGCGGAAAACCGCGTTGTACTGGTAGGGCACGATGTTCACGCTGCCGTCCCTGTTTACAATCGCTATTTCGCGCACTTCACCGCGACGGAAGCTGTTGATGTCCTCCTGTGTGAGTTCCGTGCCGCGGATGTATCGGGGAACAAAAGCATTTTCAGTATTCGTGTAATCCAACTGCCGCGTATCGAAGTCCCGCGACACGAGCAGAGGACCCTCGGACGTTTCCAGCACGCGGCCGAGGTTGCCGTACATTTCGAGGTTCTTCATATCCGTTTCGGTGAATTTCTGATCGAAAAGTCCCTCGTCGAGAATCCGGGCATAGCTTTTCACATCGACTTTGTAGCCGTTGCCGCTCTTTTTGAGCCGGATTTTACCCTCGCCGATATAGTTGATTATATCGTCATGGTATTTGAGCTTGTGCATCCCCGTTTGTTCGTAATTCTGCAACTTTTGGAGATAGTTCATCTTTTCCAGCCCGCCGAAGCTGTACCCCATGCGGTTGAGCGTGTCCCACGGCATTTCGGCAACGGGGATGCCGCGGGTTTTCATCTTGCACTCGAATTTTCCGTCCGGGTGTATCTTGTAGTTGTAATAGAGTTTCACGTCGTCGCGGGTGGTATTTTTCCAATACCGTTTCAGCGCATCTTTCATGCGTCCGAGCGCACGCCGCGGGAGAACGTAAATGTTGATGGTGGGGTTGTTGTGATACTTCTGCAAATTCTTGTAGAAGTTCAGCGGAATGTTCTTGTCCATGACAAAAAACAGGCTTTCATTTTCCGGGGTCGGGTCCACCGTGCCGATACTCCCGTCGGGGTTCTGGGAAAAGACCTTTGCCTGGTCTTTCTCCTTGTCGTACATCATGCCGATACTCGGCTCGTTGAGTGAATTGTCGTTGGGCTGCTGCGCAGCACCGGGCGACTGTTGTTGTTCTTCTGCCATAATTTGAATTTTAAGTTATTATGTGAAACTGTTTGCTCTGCGAATGTATAGCCGCCATCATCAAAAAGATACTCTTTACGCCCTCGTTCGCCCTCGTTCGCCCTAATTGGCTACGGTTTCGTTGCCTTTAAACAGGTGTTTTAGCTTCGGGTCGTCGGCTATGCGTCGCAGTTCGTCCTCTACGATCTGGGCCGCTTCCTGCTTTATGCGGTAGTAGTTGGCTTCGATAACCTCGGCCATTCGGTCCTTGCCGTTTTCGTCGGTGAAGTCGGAGAGCACGGGAATCGGACGATACTGTTTTTCTTCGGCTTTGACCTTTTCGACATCGACGACAATCTGGGCGTGAAACATTTTCTGCGGAATATTGTCCCCGAAGTTGTCGGCCACGGCTCCGACGAACACGCCCTGCGAAAGATTGCTGATTTTCGACGCGGGGATCACGCTGTCAAGCTGGGTGTTTATCCCCGTGGATTTATCTTCACGGCTGATATTGAGCGACTGCCGCTGCTGCACGATTTTTCCGAAGCGTTCGGAGAGGATGCGGGCCGTGTCGCCTACGACCTGCCCGGCAATAACGTTTCCTACGATATTCTGTATGACTTTGCTTTCGTGTTCGCCGTAATCGCGTGTAAGTTGGGAAAAGTCCTGCATCCCCAGACATACGGCTACGCGGTTGCTTCGGGCCGTGGCTATGAGGTTGTCCAGACCTTTGAAGAAAATGGTCGGCAGCTCGTCGATCACGACGCCGCATTTGAGTTTTCCCTTGCGGTTTATGGTTTTCACGATGCGCGAGTTGTAAAGGCTCAATGCCGCCGAATAGATATTCTGGCGGTCGGGGTTGCTGCCCACGCAAAGGATTTTCGGGGCTTGGGGATTGTTCAGGTCGAGGGAAAAGTCGTCGCCCGACATGACCCAGTAGAGCGCGGGCGAGATAATCCGTGACAGCGGGATCTTCGCGGACGCGATTTGTCCCTGTAACTGCTCCTGTGCGCCGCCCTGCCAAGCATCGACGAACGCACTCAAATAGTTTTCCAGTTCGGGCCGGGCCATGAGGATGGTGAAAACCTCCTCGTATTTCTTGTTCAGCAGTTCGATTGCGTGGGGGAAGGTGCAGTATTTCCCGTTCTGATAGATACGCAGAAACCAGATAATCGCCGTGAGCAGCACGACGGGTGATTCGACGAAAAAATCGCCCTGCTTCTGTGCCCACGAACGGTTCAGACCGATCATTATGACGTAAGCAGCTTCATAGGCATCCGCAATGTCGGTCAGAAAATCGGCATTGATGGGATTGCAGCGGTGCGAGTGGCGGGGATCGTCGAAGTTTATCACGCAGAACTGCGGCTTTACTTCGTACTTGTGCGTGAAACGCAGCAGGTGGTTGTAAGCCAGCATACTCAAATCCGGATATTTGAAATCATAGAGATACAGACTATATCCTTTCTCGATGAGTTGTTTGATGTAATTATTGATTACGGTGAATGATTTTCCGCTGCCCGGTGAGCCGACCACCATGCAGCTACGAAAAACCGCGATATTCACCCAGCCGCGAAAATTTTGTCCCCGATAACGGAACAGCGTCGGCAGGTTCACCGAATATTCGTCCGAAAGCAGGCGTGTTTCCTGCATAAAGGATTCGTTTTCGTCGTTGAAAACGTCGTCCAAGAGGTCGTGCCGCAGAAGCCGCCATATCCATATTCCGGCCGTAAGCATGAGCAGATAACCCGCGAACAGAGTTCCGGTGTACCATGCCACGCGCACGCCGGGCATTGCGTGTATATGCAAAAGCCAATCGTTGAAAAAGTAGAGGAAGAAGCCAGCGAAGCCCGCCGTGATGATATGCGGCCAGCCGATTTTCTGCGATTTAACGCCCCGTGAACCCAGACAGGCGATCAGGAGCAGCAGAAAGGCGAACAGTTTTGAGTAGAGGGGTGAGGAATAGAATCCCGTCGTCTGCTGGAATCCATGCAGAATACGGTCGATAATCCCGAATGTTCAGCCGTTGTCGGCCAGTCATTCGTAACAGAACCAATAAATGTTGGTAACATTGCAGATAATGCCTACGGCCAAAATGAACGCGACAATCTTTGCCAGCGCCCTCAAATCATCTTCTTGTTGCATAAATATAGTTTTTGGTTTCGGCGGCAAAAGTAAGTCGGACGCGACAATTCCCGACGTTGTAGGCTGCCGTTCGCCCTCGTTCGCCCTAATTGGCTACGGGATATGTCTGGAATCGGAAAAAATCTATACCTTTGTAGGCGAATATTCGAAAGGTGCATGCCTGAATATTCATCATAGCCTGTTCCCGGCAGTCAAACGTGGAAATTTGAATGGGAAGCAGGCGGGACGGCTGAACTTCGTACATCGTTTGTGCGGGGTTCGGTCTGACTGTTTCCGGGTTTTCCACGACCTGACTGCCGCAGATTGTTCCCCGTACATTTTTAAGATATTTTGCTACCTTTGTCATTGCAACAAGGGTACGCCCACATACTCGCGGCCTGTTCAGTAAGGAATCGAAACGGCAAAAATTTGATTGAGAAACAGGCGGGACAGGTCGAACTTCGTGCTTTTACGGCGCGGGGTTCGGCTGTCTGTTTCGTGGCTCTTTGCCGTGCCTGATTCCTTTCGCCGTTCCCCGCGTTTTTCTTTTCTTGCCCTAATACGAAGAATGACCGTTAAATTATTATGAATTATATCGTTATCGGTGCAAATTAAACGTTATTCGCATGGGTGATCCGGGTGTTGCTTCCGATAAATAATAATTATGGCTAATTGTTTGATTTATAGAACTGAAAAGCTATATTTGCAATGATTCAAGTTATATAAAGGTTTGTTCAATTCGTTAGAAGAATAACGCAAGTGCAAAAGCAAAGATGTAGGCATCATATCTTTGTGAGGTGATTGTTTTTGGAGTTTTTTCTTTGAAGATTTTAAGTGTAAGAGAGAGTGAAAAGGGCCTGCGCGCAATGCGCAGACCCTTTTGAATTGTATGATCCTCCCGAATTAGTCCTCATAGCAAATGTAACGAATTATGTCATGTCAGCTTTACCAAATGCAGGTTGAATCGCTATTTTTTCGTATATTGGGTAATATTATTGTGGGCTGATTATGAAAATATTTATTTATGTTTGTGTCTTTCTATGCTTGTATTCGTGTTCCGAAAGCAAACACATATCCGAAGAACTGAATCGAACGGAGGAAATAATTAACGATTATCCGGACAGCGTGTTACGCTCCTTGCAAGCTATTGCTCCCGGCAGTATTTGCAAAAAATCGACAAAAGCGCATTACGGGCTTCTTTATTCGCTGGCGTTGGATAAAACAGGGCAAACCATAGATTCCGATTCGATGCTTCGTCCTGCCGTAAACTATTTTCTGCGGAAAGGCACGAATCGGCAAAAGTTCCTTTCTTGGTATTGTCTGGGACGCATGGAATACAGCGCAAATAATTATCAGAAAGCAACCGAATCGTATCTTAAAGCGCTGGAGTATCAGGACCTAATAGATGATCCTTACCTGATCGGAGTGTGTAACTTCGTGTTAGGAGAACTGAATTTGAAGCAGAATAATTATCAAAGGGCTTTGTTTTATTACCAAGAAGCCTACGAAAACTATCAGGCCGCAAATAAGACCAAACACCAAGTCAGCGCTAAAACTGCCATTGCCGCTGTTTACTACATGGAGAACGATAACGATAACGCGCTCCGGGATTATCGGGAAGCATTGAATCTATCCGAACAATTCGGGTATGAGGATTTTCAGGTGTACTGCCTGCGTTGCCTAATCGGGATTCTTTCGAACAAAGGCGTAACCAACGAAACCTACAATTATGTAGGTCGTTTTCTCCAGTTGTCGGATGATTTATCGCCGAATGATTACTGTGTTTTGGGAGAATATTATTTGCGTATCAATAAACCGGACAGCGCCGAATATTATTTGAACGCAGCGATTTCAGCCAATATTGGTGGGCCGCGCGAAAACGATGCGGCAGCTAAAATTCTCCTTGCCGAAACCTATACGATGAATGCAGATTACCGAGCGGCCTACTCGATGCAAAAGGAGTGTCTTGCTTTATGTGATTCGATACATTTAAGCTATATGAATAATTCTGCGGCAGAAACCGAACTGCGATATAAAAACGAGCGTTTGGAATTTGAACGCTACCGCTCCAGCGTAAGACAAAATGTAATTTATATTATCGCTTTGGTATCAGTCATAGCGATCTGCGGCATTATTTATATCTTCCGCCGCAGAAATAAGATGCAGAAACAAAGAATTGAGGAATATCTGACGCTGATTGAAGAACTGAATAAGACCAAATTGCAAATACCCGATGCCGCAAAAATTAGTGAACTGCTTAATACGCGCTTTCAAGTCCTGAAAGAACTTGCAAAGACCTATTATGAGTTTGAAAATTCCCCGGCTCTTACCAAGAAAGTCAAAGGCATTTTATCCGAAAAGATTTTGGATAAAACGATAATGTCGGATTTAGAGAATACCCTGAATCAACAATACGATAATGTGATTTCTAATTTCAAGTCCGAATATCCGAAAATCAAGCCATGTTTCGTGGAATTGCTTTGCCTGCTCTATGCCGGATTTTCACCGCAACAAATAAGCGTCATTACCAATGAAACGCTAAAAACAATATACATGCGGAAGTTCCATTTGAAAAAGAAAATAATGGCTTCGAGTATCACAACAAAAAATGCGATTCTCAATATTATTTCGTAAATACCAGAGAACTAATACTTTAGCAATCAGACTTGTTTAAATCAAAGATTTACCGCTAATGTGCTGATTTAAAATGCGTTAAAGCAAAGCCCGAAAACTGAAAAATTTTCGGCTTTTTTGTGTGCGTAACTGTTTGTTTTTCAGTCGAAATCACTTTGCGGTTGAAAAATTTTAGAGGCTCTGATTTCTTGGTTTTCGGAAACAATCGCTCTACTTTTGAAATGTACGAATATCTCATACTCACTTTCAAATTTAAGCCTATGAAAAAGTTCTCTCCCGCAATGTCTGTAATTGTCGGTTTGTTTATGCTATTCGCAGGTATTTATTCGGTCTATGGCGGCGGCAAGACGGCAGTTATTGTCAAACAGGTAAAAGTCGGCGGCGGCCCCGTCTGCCTATCGGAAAATATCCCGCTCGTATTCTATGATAGTTCTATGAGTATAGTAGAGGTCATTGCATCGGGCGCAGAGAGCAAGACGGGGCAGTTGATAATTTCCGGCAACTTTGGCACGGTTGCATGTGAACGTTTCGACCTTTTCAATGGAAAAAGTATCATTCCAATCCCCGAACTGGAACCGGGATTTTACACGATTGAACTGTCAATAGACAAAAATGTTTTCGCAGGCGATTTTTTTATCGAATGACATAGAATGTAGGACAAAGAAAGGGGAAACGAATAGATGACAGAAGCAGCAACTAACTTTTTGTCTGACAGCTAATCCACTAAACCAAAACTCTCTGTGAGTAACGTCTTTGTTTGCTCACACAAAAATCACTACCAACTTAAATTTCAAGGCCATGAAAAAAGTATTAGCATTAATCGTATTGTGTTTCATCGCATTTAATAGCCATGCGCAATTAAAGTATCAGAACGGCTATTTGGTTTATAACGCTATGGAGCGTTACAACGGATATATGACCAACTGGGAGGGCTGGGCGCATTGCTGGAAATTCGGGAATCGAATGATTAAATTCGACCTCGGCCCCGCAGATTCGCGCGTTTCCAGCAACTCCGACAAACTCGTACTCTACGATACGGAGAACGGCGGTTTCATCGACCTGTACGCCCGCAACGTCTATACGAACTCCGACGCTGCGTCGAAAACAAATATCCAGTCGTTAGGCAGCGCAACGGCAACCCTCACGCAACTGCGTCCCGTGTCGTTCGAATGGGCCGATAAGGCGCATTATTTCAAGACCAGCCGACGTTCGACGGGCGTTTCCAATCCCAAAGAAATGGGATTCATTGCCCAGGAGATCGAGCAGGTACTTCCCGACATCGTGGCCGTGGATTGCGAGGGCCACCGTGTCGTAAATTACAGCGCATTGATTCCGCTGCTTACGAAGTCTATTCAGGAGCTTAACGGCCAGATCGAAACCCTGAAAGCAGAAATCGAAGCGCTCAAATCTGGAAAATAATTAAACGATTATTATTATGAAAAGAATACTGAATATAATCGGTATTTTCTTTCTGTCGATAATAGTTTTCACTGGATGCCAGAATTTTACGGAGGACGAAATGGAAATGTCCCCGCAAACAAGGGCACAATTAAGTTCCGGTACGCACTATTATTGGTATAAGGGGAACAAAATCCCGATTACAATTAATACGACAAAATCGTACATTCTTTTTGAATCCTCCGATGAAGCGAATTTGCAGTTACCTCTCCTGAACTCCAAATCGGGATTGAGTGCGGCAAAAGTAACTTTATCTTCCCGGCTCCAGTTGCAAGATGCAACACGATCAGCGGCCAACGATAACCTGTATTGGGCCGAAGTTGCAACTGCGGACGTAAACGCACAAGATAAGGCATTGGTTTACAGCGCACCTTATTTCAAGACTTCCGACGGCGCTGATTTGGGTTTGAGCCATTTGTTTTATGTCAAAGTGAAGTCCATACGCGACGTAAGAATCCTGACAACACTTGCAACGGAGAATAAGGTAACTTTACTCGGAAACAATGAATACCTGCCGCTTTGGTACACGCTTTCCTGTACGAACGAATCGCTGGGAAACGCGCTGGAAATGGCGAATAAGTTTTATGAAGATGGCCCGTTTGCCGCCTGCCAGCCTTGTTTCATCAGCGAGGACGAAACTACGGCAGCCCCGAATGACCCGTTGTTTTCCGCTCAATGGGCGTTGAAGAATACGGGGCAGAATCAAGGAACTGCAGGAATCGACATCAACTATCTCCCGGCCAGAGAGGTAACGCAGGGAAGCAGCGATATTATCGTCGCGGTATTGGACCACGGCACACAGTTGGATCACCCCGATTTGAATGTTTCGTCGAAAAGCTATGACACCGAAACAGGGAGGTCGCCAAGTCAGATTTGGGGCAACCACGGTACAGCATGTTCCGGAATCATATCTGCCAAAACCAACAATAATCTGGGGGTTGCGGGCATCGCCCCGAACTGTCCCGTTATGTCGATCAGCAATCAATTAATGGGAACATCGGATGCTCCCCAGAAAAGGGCTGACGGATTTAATTGGGCTTGGAGAAACGGTGCGTCTGTTATTTCAAATTCTTGGAGATCATCGACGTTCTCGGAGTTGTTAGAAGATGCGATACAGTCGGCCATGACAAATGGACGTAACGGTCTGGGGTGTGTCGTAACTTTTTCTGCAGGTAATTATGATTCGAATACCGTGGGCTATCCTGCGAGATCGTTGCCCGATATTATCGTCGTCGGAGCGTTAAGTCTTTCGGGTAAACGTAAATCCTCAACGACTATTGATAACGAAGGCTGGTGGGGAAGTGATTACGGAACGCAGTTAGATATAATGGCTCCCGGCGTTCTTATTTATACTACGGACCGAACCGGAAGTGTCGGGTATGTTTCGGGCGATTATATGCCAAATTTTAACGGCACATCATCGGCTTGCCCGCATGTTGCCGGAGTAGCGGCTTTGATACTGTCGGTAAATCCGAACCTGACCCAAAAGGAGGTAGCCACGATCATCGAGAAAACAGCCCGCAAGGTCGGCGGATATAGCTATTCGACGGTTAGCGGCAGACCGAACGGCACATGGCATACAGAAGTTGGTTACGGCCTGATCGACGCCTATGCTGCCGTAATGGAAGCTCAAAATGCAAGTACGACGGTCTATTTCAATGACAAGACAGTTACCACGAATACGGTAGTTTCGGGCAGCGAAATATCTGCGACGAACGTAACCGTTAAGAACAATGCCAAGCTGACGTTTACCAACGCCAAGAGTATTATTATCACTCAACCTTTTACCGTCGAACTCACTTCGTCATTAGAACTTTCTTTACAGTAATTTTTACCGATAAGGCGGAGAATCGGATTCTCCGCCTTTGGTTTTTATAGGATTTTCACCATGCAGACACGCCATCAAGACCGCTCCGCCTATTTTGAAGAAACAGCCACCTCCTGCCGCAATTATTATCTGCCTTATATTGAACAGCATACGTCTTTGAAATTCGGTCGTAAGTGCCGGGTAATGGAGGTCGGTTGCGGCATTGGCGGCATCCTTTCTATTTTTGCGGCAATGGGGGCCACGGTAACGGGAATAGATATTCACAAACCGTCAATCGAAACCGCAAAGACACTTTTCGCCGAAAGGGGGTTGAAAGGAACGTTTATCTGTTCGGATATTTTCGATTACAGCGACACACAACCTTACGACCTGATTATCCTACACGATGCGTTGGAGCATATTCCCGAAAAGGAGCGGTTGATGTTGCATTTAAAATCCTTTCTGAAAGCTGACGGCCTTTTGTATCTGGGATTCCCCGCATGGCAAATGCCGTTCGGGGGACATCAGCAAATGGCGAAGAACCGGATTATCGCCAACTGTCCTTACATCCACCTGCTGCCCCGACCTCTTTTCCGTTTCGTGTTCAGGGCATGCGGCGAAAAGGAAAGCACGGTGAAATGTTTTTTCGAAATCCGGGATACGCGCATCACTATCGAGGGTTTCCATAAATTAGTAACGGCAACGGGACTACGCATAGTGAATCAGCGGCTATATTTCATAAACCCGAATTATCAGGTGAAATTCGGATTGAAACCGCGCATACTATCTCCCGTTATCGGGAAAATACCTTATGTGAGAAATTTTTTCACGACGACCTGCTACTGTCTGCTGGCAATGCAGGAGGGGGCTAATTAACCTCCAGATCGAGCGATATTTTCGCTTCGTTCGGAACAGACGGAACCAACTGCGCTACACGCCATTTCGGGGCTTCGGTGGTGTCGTTCAGCAGAAAGGTTACGGAATATATATATTGAGCATCCGCCTTTACAAAGTTCTTTTTGACGCTTTCGATTCCGTTTGTGGCCTGTCCTGCAACCAAAAGGAGCGTGTTCTTTTCGAAGTCTATATCTTCGGGCAATTTGTCGTTGGGAAATATAAAATCCGCCAGTTCCGCCTGGCTGCGAATCACGATCAGTTGATTGGCGGGCGTTTCAGCCCAGTTCCAAAGAGGATTCAGCGTATAATCGGCGCAGGACAAAGTAGTAGCCTTTCCCTGTGTATTATCATCTGGGGTATCAGTCTTTGTTTGATTCATCTCCACGGACGTACAACCCGTCGCGGTAAACAGAGCCATTGCGATAAGACAAACGATCTTTTTCATAGCTTTGGTTTTTCAGTTTGACGATCAAATAGCGTTCCCGATTTTTATTTCGGCACGGCATCCTTGCGCATATCGTCCGAAATATAAGGTATTCATTTACAAAGATAAGAATTTTGGATAAGAAACAAACTATTTGAACAAAAAACAGGAACCCTGCGGTCCCGGTTTGACATTATTGCAGCTATTTCCAATTTGGAAACAACTGCGTCGGTCAATCTTTGTCTTTTTCGCCCTCGATCTGCTCGGTTTTTTTGGCGGCCAATACCTGTGCGGCGTTGATGGGGGAAACGACCGAGTGGCCTAACTGCTTTTCAAGCTGTGTCCGCGCGGCCTTTGCCACGCTGCCACCGCTTCGGGCGACTTTAACATTCTGCTGGAATCCTTTGGGACGGCGTTGTTTGGAAATCTCCGTAACGGACGCTTCGGCCAGCGTATTCAACGCCAATTCGATATTGGTCATGTTGTCGCGCAGGTTTTCCTTTTTCAACCCTTTGAACTGCTTGTAGGATTTTGTCGTGCGGTCCGCCCACGCTTGGGTGATAATGTCCGTCAGAGTTGCGAATTGCTGGCCCTCTACGCCCCGGCGCTGCCATTCGTCGGTGAGTTCCTTGCGGACCTCCATGCTTTTCAGGCGTTGGTTTATCCAATTCTCGGAATATCCCAGCCGTTTGTAATCGGCCATTGCCTGCTCGATGGACATTTCGGGGTCCTGCATCTGGTCCAAACGGTCGCTGGCGACCTGCGCCATCCATTGTTTGAAAGGTTCGGCCTTCGGCGAGGGGATCGACTGAATCAGGCGGAAAAGCTGTGTCGTGTCCGCCACGTCGGTAAGACGCATCTTTCCGTCGGCAGCCAGCATTTTCAAACCGTGACAATTTGTCACGGTTTCATTTCCCTCCGCTTTAAGTCGCTGTTTGAGTTTACGCCAATAGGCGGCGGCATCTGCACTTTCGGTCAGAATTGCGACAACATCGACAATCGCAAAATACCATTTCTCGGTTTCGTCGTCCCAGACGGTCCGCACCTTGCGTTCCTCGAAAAGTTGTATAGCTTGTTTTTGGGTCATCTGTTTGTAACTTACCGATTAATGCTTTATGACATGAACAATAACATTTTCCGTTTCCTCGAACGACTGCTTAAATGTATCAACATCACGTATGACCCCTAAATCATATATTATGAAAAGCAGATTGTTAAACTTTGTTTTGTAGGCCAAAATATCGTCGTTAATTTGTTGAATAAATGTCTTTTCTTCTGTCTTACATAATTTGATCTCTACTGCTAAATCTATGCTATTAAAACTGAAATCAGGAATATACGCTTTTGACGAATAATCTATGTGCGGTCCCTCTCTCTCAAACTCAATATCCGCTCCGATTAAAAGATTTTCAAATTGATCTTGTATTTCTTTTTCACGTTCAGGCTTGGTGCGAATAACTTTTCTCAATTTATGTTCTGACAATGAAAGAACTTTCATCAAATCTCCGGTAGCTTGTTTTTCGACTGATGCGCAGTAAACAGTATCAATATCATTTGCATCAAGGTAATCTTTTGCGGCTAACAAGAATCCATTAGCTTGTTCAAGTTGCTCTACATAGGCTTCCTGATTGTATGCTTCCATTGCCCCGTCAATATCCCAACCTCTATATATGCGTTGCCCATGAAATTGCCACGTAAGATTCTTAATATTACAATAATAATAGGAATCAGAACCGAATATTTCTTCCAAAAAGACTAATGTGTTAGTCAGCCATCTTACATGTTCCGAAGAACCGCGCCGACCTAATTTTAGCGTATGTATAACCTCTATTTGTTTATCTAAATAGCCTAATGCCTCATGTTTTGTCCACTTCTTCATGCTCAAATTTGGATAGGATTGAATCTAAAAGAGAATTAAATTTTTACCCTCTTTCTTTCGGGAGTTGTTTCTTGCTTTGCTGTTTGTAGTAGTCGAATTGTTTACGGCAAACATCCTCTACAATATTAAACAATAAATCCACTTTGGGGACAAGCGCGTCTACAACCTCCTTTGGTACAACGAATTTGTCGTTATAGCGTGCTTCGATATAGGAGCGTTCGAGCAATTCGAAATGGTGTTTTTCTTCTTCGGTGTCTAATGGAAACACCTTTACTAATTCCAATGTATAAGCCTTACATTTTTCTATCAATGTATCCAGCTCATGTTCTTTATGTCCGTATAGAATAAATACCAACGGAATTGCTTTTATTAAATGCTCAACAGTTTGGTGCAGATCAAAAGTGCAATATGTATATTCTTTGTCCAAATAATCTGTTTTATAGTGGGCATAATGTCTTTTCGCTTTATGCAATTTCGCACGATAATATTCTTTCGCTATTTGCAGAATTTCGGAATAATTCAACTCGCACGGTGTAGCTAACTGACATTCTCCCGAATCGTAAAGCACAATTCCCTCGGTCAGAATATCGACATAGAAATAACGGCCCTCGGAAAGAGCATTATTGAATTTGGTTATACTTTCGTTGATAATCGACGGACGGGTTTGAGTATTAGCATTTTTATTTTTTAAGAAACTGGATTTAACCCGGCTCGATACCGTAACCGTGCGCGAACCCAGCCTTTTTTTCGACACGACCAGAATATCGTAGTCGCTCATATATTGGATTTTACCGCCGCCGTAATCCCGCCGTATATCCAGTTCAACATAGGTGTTGCGGGCATAACTGCCATATAGGATAATCATTACGACATCCTCTACTTCGTTACGGATCAGGCCGACCAGTTCATGTAAATCCCGCTGTTTACGTTCGGGCAGAAAATCAATAGATTGCTTCATACCCACAAATTTAGCAAGATTTTTCCAAAAACACACGGCCGGACTGCGTTAGATTCGATTTTCTTTGTATATTTGCCTTACGATTCCTTAAAGGCAGTTTCGTTGAACCGGGGCAACATAGGTTGTCCGAGAACAAACTGAAAAGGCAATTACCATGCAAACTTTAAGGAATTATCATAACTCGGCATAGCCGACGGACATAACTATAAAGGGTAAACAACTCTTTATACCGCACCACAAACATAGGAACCTCTTTCGGGAGGGTTTGAAGCTGGTATAATGGTTGTCAGTCCTTGTTATGTCCCGCATTTTTTTGCGGGACACGACAGGGGCGCAGGACAGCTTCCAGTTTCGGGTTTCCTATGACCTGTGGTGTGGGGCTGACACCGCGCCCCCTTTTTATGCCTATCCGGGGCGCATTTCCAACAATCCACACGAATCTATGGAAACCCGTTGCGTCCTGCCGTCCATGCGTAATATCGCCGTCCCTGCGGATTGCACCCGTCCCCAACTTGGGGCCGGGCGGAATCGGTATGTTTCGGCGGCTCCGGCATGGAACCGGACGCCGGGTCTTGCCGTGCAAAATAACAAATCCCGCCTTTCGGTCGCAGCTAATAAATCCTGCCTGCAAGGTTGGCCCTTTAAAATCTGGTCTTGCTGTCCTGCTCCGTATGGAAATGGCACGCATGTTTGCGCGGCACTTACGGGCGGCCGGATCATTGCCGCCCCTTTCTTCGCCAAGAACCCTATATCCCTATATTCCCGGTCCGATGGCCGGGAAACGTTAAACCGTCGGTCAGCGCATCATAAGCACAAGATTGCAAAAGGGAGTAATCCGACTGGCGGCGGAACAGCCGTAACAAACCCGACAAGTAGGACGGGTGGCACGGAATTGCGGCTGTTCCATTTTTGGGACCTTTCCCTCGCCCCACCAACCAATCGAAATACGTACCGTTCCAAAGAACCGCCCCGGCGCATGAGGTAACGCGGCCGGGTTCAGGGTGCAGCGTCGAATTAGATTTTTTCATAATGGTTAGACCCCGCAGCGACCTGCACCCTGTTTAAAAAACGAATAAGCACGGGGCGGGACTTTCTTTTCCATAATACAAAGGCTTGATACGTCGAAAATTTGTTCCGCCCCGTTTTTTACAGATTATGATAGAACAGCACACCGAAGAAGAACAAACCCTGCGGGCCATTAGCCACTTTTACACGACGCAGGTTAGTATCTGCATCGCGGCATTGGGCCGAATGCGGTCCGCGGAGCTTGCCGACAAAAACATCATCCTGCGGGCCATTATGTGCGACATGCCCGACTGCGGCATCTGCGCCGACCCCACGGCCGAAGATTACGGCGTCGATTTTTGGGTTGACCGGGCGGAATATGTCGATGATCTGTCATTCAACCTTTATGTCACGCAGGCCGAAGAGAACGTGCTGTGGAACATCGAGAAAAAAGGCCAAAAACCGGGGCGTCTGGCGGCTCCGCAGCAGCGGATCACGGTTCGGACCGACGGGATAAGCAGGCCCCCGTATATCCCGCTTATCTACCTGACGGTATTAAGTTCCAAACTGATGGCGATGGCCATGTCGGACGTGCTGCCGGAAACGGATTTGTCCACCTATTACGACGAGCGGATGATGGCTGCCATGAGTGAGCACATGACAGAAGCATTGGACCGGATCGTCGCAATGCAAAACGGGGAGGAAGATGCCCAAATGCCGGTAAGCTGAAACACCGCGGCTGGGGCTATGAAAATGAAATAACGACAACAAACTGTAAAACATGGGATAATAGAATCTACATAACGGAATAAACTGCTGATCTCCAACAAAACGCCCACTTTGTAAGACCAGATTGTCATGCAGATTTAATTTCGTGCTGCGGCACGGGGTTTAGGTCTGTATATCTGGTGGGTATGGGCGTACCTGTTTGGAGTAAACAGCACTTTCCCCGTGCTTTCTGTTTCCCGAACGTTCGATTATGAGAAAAGGTTTGATACTCGGATTCGTCGGCAATAATCCCAAACATGCGCGTCGTCTGCCTGACGATGCCGTCGGGCAGTTGATCCGCGGCAATGTTCCGCTGGGTTACAGAACGGTTTTGACTGGCATCGAGGGAAATTTTGAAATGGGCTGTGCGGCTGCGGCCCTGCGGCTGCGCGGCGAGGGATTGAAAATAAAGCTGCACATAGCCGTAACACGGGGCAAGTACAAAACGTACCTGCGTTATAAACGCGACAATCTCCGGCCTTCGGAAGCGCACCGCATCATCGAACAGGCCGACAATGTGGAAATTATCGAGGGGAAAACTCCGCTGGAAGCCGAAAGGCTCCGCGACCGCCATGTCGTCGATAAGAGCGATTTGCTGTTCTATTATTCTACGCAGTTGCGCGACGATTTCCGAAACAAATTCATATCCTATTATCTGGAACAGCAGCACCCGCGGAAAAATGTCTGCGACTTGTCGGACAAGAGCGGCCGGGCGTTCGTGGCAAAGGAAGCCAGCTTACGCTATATGCGGGAACGGGATTTGGTTGTCATGGCGAATAGTATTGATAAAATCTACCTGCAGGACTGGCTTGCGCCTGACACGGACGAATTGAGGAAGTATTTCAGAGCACCCAAAGAAACCGCCGTCGTGCTGCTGCGCGATACGGGAGTCTGCGACCCGAAGCTGTTGCCCCTGCGGGTATTTTTCTATGCGCTTTCGAATTCGGTGATAACGAATCTTGCCCTGCCGGAAAAGTGTTGGAGGGAGAGCCGCGAATACTTCGATACGTTCCAAAATATCCTGCGTATTATCCGGCTTACGCGGGCGCACAACATCGAAATCCCGGACTTCAATATCTTCGACTTTCCGCGCTACGGGGAGATTATGCGCCGGATTTTCCAATATCAGGAGTTGAAATAACAAGAACGCTGCATGCTGCGAAAATTACTGAACAGACTTTTCGGCCCCTTTTCTTCGGGCGGCGTAATCCCTTTGGGGGAGTTCCTGATACTGCTTCAAAAGAGTTACGCCTATCTGCGTAAGCATCGTTACCGGGTTCTGTCTACCGAACTGCCGGACGACCTGCTTCAAAAGTGGCTGATGCCGATGCCGGACGAGAAGCAGGCGGAGGAATACAAACGCAGTTTTGCCCGCCAAAACGATACGTTGTCCCAAACTCAACTGCCTGTGTTCGTGTTCGACCACGTTCTACAAAAACGCTTCAACCGGGATATATCGACATTCGACGACGCCGAAATGGAAATCGCGGGCGGGGATTTAAGAATATATATCCTGCTGCTGAATTACATTTTCGGAATGAGGGAAGCGGGACGGCCCCTGATCGAGTTCGATATTTTCGACGTGGAGAATTACGACGCAATCATCGAACGAATCGAAGCGCAGGAAACAGAACGGGAATAAAAATCCCGGTCCGCAGTATAGCGAATAAGGTTGCATGTTCTCTGTTTTTTTGCTATATTTCAGATCAATTCCGGCAATTGTATGAAATATCTGTTATCTCTTTCAATGGTTTTGCTCCTATGCGGCTGTGGCAGCAACAGGCAAATCGAGCAAGAATTGTCTACTGCGACAAGATTGTTACGCATCGAACCGGACAGCTCGTTGCGCATCATCGAGAACATTGCCCCCGACCGGATTCTGCGGCGCAGCACGCGGGCAAAATACGCTCTCTTGTATTCCGCGGCACTCGATAAAAATTATGTGGATGCCGATGATGATTCGCTGATACGCATTGCATACCGGTATTACGACAACCGGATTTGCTCGGATTCGGTGAAGTTTCTGATTAACTATCACTATGGGCGAATCTATCAAAACGGCGACGATTATCAGGAAGCCATGCGCTATTATCTGACTGCGGAAAAATACGCTTTCGCGGCGCATAAGAATTATTATCTGGGTTTGGTATACTCCCGCATCGGGGAGGTCTATTCCGAGCAGATGAATTTTAACGGAGCGCTGGAATATTATCGGAATGCTTATGGCGCTTGGGAAAAACTACGCAAGCCTGCGTTTATGAATAATGCGACACTTAATATCGCTAATGCCTATTCCAGTTTGGGCGATAACGACAATGCCGTGAAATACTATTCACAAGCTCTGCAAGCAGCCGTACAGCAGGAAGATAACGATATGGTTATTGCTTGTTTAAGCAATTTGGGGGATATTTATGTAAATGAGGGCGATTATCCCAAAGCCTTGAAAGCCGTAAAGGAAATTGAGCGGACCGCTCCAGATGGTCTTTCAATTTATCAATATAGAGTATTAGCCAAAGTATATTATCTGCAACACAAGATAGACAGCGCACGATATTATTTCAATATCGCTTCGGAGTTGGCGGAGGATATTCGGGACGATGCACAACTGGCATATCTATCTATTCAAATTGAATTGGCATCCGGAAATTCAGAGGAAGCAGCCAATTCGATCAACGAATATATCTGGTTGAGCGATTCCATATCCCGCATGGTGGTATCTCAATCAGCAACCGCCGCCGAGGGGAAATATTATAAAGAGCAAACTGCTTTTGCGAGTTACCGCCTGAAAGTACGAACTTACTTTGAATATATTGTCGGACTGCTGATCTGCACCGTCGCAATTTTCCTGATCTACTACTATCGGGAACGCATGAAACGAAAGCAGCAGCAGGTTGAACGCTACATGTTGGCCGTTGACACCATCCGGGCATCAAAAAACCGCATCCTCGAACATCTTGCCGTCAAGGAGGGACAGGAGGTGCAACTTAAAGAATTGGTGTTGTCCCGCTTCGAGTTCCTCGACCAACTCGGCCGGGCGTTCTATGAACGAAACAATACAAAAGCGCAGCAGGAGGTCATTTACAAACAAGTGAGAAACTTCTTTACGAACCTTGCATCCAATCCCGCGACCAAAAAAGAATTGGAGGAGATCGTAAACACGGTAAATGACAATATCATCGTGAAACTGCGGAAGCAGTTCCCGAAATTCAAACCTGCGGATATAGATTTGCTATGTTACATCTACGCCGGATTCTCGGCGCAAATCATCAGCGTTATAATCGGCGATTCGGTATCGAATGTCTACAACCGCAAATCGAGATTGAAAGCCCGAATTGCGGCGTCGGATTCGGCCGAAAAGGACTTTTTTATTCAGAAAATGTAGTAACACACTGATTGTCAAATAAATTACCCCCCCCCGTTGAAAAACTCCAAAAAAATTAACATGTAATATTTTGTTTTTCAGGCAATTATCGCATACATTATAAAAACTGCGAGATTTATGCAATTCTTGCAGTTTTTATTTATTTGTATATCAATTATTTAGTGACTTTGTGTAATAGATTTTATCGGCGCTGATTTTGCTATCGGAAGAAACCGAAAGCCTAACTTTACTATTGTCTAACCCACATATCTTATCACATGAAAAAATTACTTTTATTACTTGTGCTGTGCTGCATCGGAGCCGGAATTTGCTTTGAAGCGTATGCAAATCGGAAACGACCGAAAACCACGTCCGTTTATCTGGAAAAGAAAATGACGGTTAAGGGTCCGCGCAGCGTCATGCCGCCGATTAATGCGGTGCTTTCTCCGGATGGCAACACTATTACGCTTTACTCTCCGGAGAATTGCGACCGGGCATTCGTTACGATCTCCGGCAATGGAACCTATCTTACGGAAATGGTGATTTTCACCGATCAGACTGCGACGCTCGACGTGTCGGACCTCGACTGCGGGGTTTACCTGATTACCGTCGAATATGAAAACGGTACGATTTACACAGGACAGATCGAATTTACAGAATAGATCCGACCAATTTGAGTGAGACTTCCTGCCGCAGATAAATCGTTGGGTAACGATTAATTTATTTATATAGTACGGGTTTCTCCAATTGCAATGGACTCTATTCATTGTATAGTTTCCGTGAAGTAACTTTAATTGAAATAAATTTCAACCAATTTTAACGTATCAATTATGAAGAAAATTTTATTATTGTTTGTGATGGCATTGTATGTGTCATCATGTACACAGGATCTCACACAAAATGAGAACATGCAGCCTCAATCAGATGAAACGACAGCACCGGTTAAGTCAGGAGTCTTACATTTTAACTCTGTTGATGATCTATCCTCCACGATTTCTCAGATGAAAGAGAGACAGGCTTTCGACATCAAACATCTTCCAGCGACCCGCGCTGCAGCTCAAGCGTTGAACGGAGAGTTCGTTTCGCTCCGCCAGCACTTGCTCGATCAAGGTCTTCGAGAGTTTACGGATGTAGAATTGGCTGAAATCGCCGCAGATTCTTTGGAATACGAACCTGAAGACAGCCTCATCGTAGATCCGTACATGACAGCAATTCTCAATGGCGAGCGTGAGGTGCAGGTCGGCGATAAGATTTGTCGCTTCGTTGAGGATGGTATGATGATGTACGATGCTAACGAAAAGGTGCTTTTCGACCCTAATTTGGTGGAACAGAAATTAGCCGTCGAGTCAATGTTCTCATGGTCAAGTTGTTGAAATAGCAGACACAAAGGGAGTTAAGGCGCAATTTGTTAAAGTCGATTATATCAAAGAAGATCTAATCCTTCAAGATCGCGTTATCATTGATGGGGGTAATTCAGGTGGAGGCGGCTTCTCGTCAGTCGGCTCTGGTAATTCAGGAAATAATAGCTCGGTAACGTATAATTATGATGGAAGTATTACGCTGACGAACGGTATGAAGATTCCGAAGGACAGGATTCGCCGCGCAACCTACACGAAAGGTGGCGGCAACGGAAGTTGGCTGGCGCAAGGTCTCTCCGGATGGTTTGGGCTGAATGTAACTATAACGAACAACTACAATAAGCGTCATCGCATGAAATTGCGTATGTACGAACAGGATTATATTATCTACCGAGCTGTAGGTATGACGGTTCGTATGCAAAAACGCACATTAGGCATCTGGTGGCGAAAAAAAGCTCAAGAATTTCGTTATGGATGGTCGGCCATCGAATGTGAATATAAATTCCCGTCTCCGACCTTCATCGACCCTCCTAAAATGCCGAATGGTTTGCCGCAATACAATAAATATCCGACCGGAATGACAAAGAAATTCCCGTTTGCAAACTCCAAAATTGTCCTTTTTCATATTCCGCTTGCAAATTATGATGTTACAACAGGTGATGTGAACGGAGCAATGGCTGCCGGAATGAAGAAATTGGCAAGTAGCATAAATAGTTGGTTCAATGATTCTCAGAACAAGGGACTCTTGAATAATCCTCGCGGATTGTTTACTACTCGTGACGGAGATCGCAAAATCAGAGTAATATTCCCACAAAGCGAAGAGGTGGATTATCACACTGGACGAGAGGTTGTAAGATGGGACAAGCAGTGGTTCTCCGGTAATTTCATGATTGGCTTCAAGTCCAATATGTCCGGAGGTGGATTCCATTATAAGAATTCGAGTTTCTCACCGGCAAAAGATGTATCTATCATTCGAGGGCGCATATACGGAGCCGTCAAATACGACAATCAGTGGCGCGCTTGCGTAATTGAAACAAAATAAGTATATTTCCAGCGTTTATTATTTATCAAGTATGAAAAAGTTAATCTTTGCATTTGCCCTGCTATGTTTCATGCAGGGTAATGCTCAAACCAGCCAATCCACAGTTGCAGATCGTAAGGTTGGCTGTATCGAGGGTGAAATCGGCGGAGGCTTTGCTTTCGGTGCCGACAAACTGAATTTCGACAAGAACAAACTCGGCGCAACATTTTATGCTGAAGTGCGATATAATATACAGCGCGTTCCGTTGGATGTCGGTGTACAGGTAGGAGGGACAATTTTCCACCGAGAGTCCGTCAATGCTGGACAGCTGAAATTCAAGACATGGAACGTGATGGCTGTGACGGATTACAATTTTCGGCGTTATAAGAAAATTTCATTCTTCGCGGGTATCGGTTTGGGTTATGCCTCTTTGGATAATTCGGCTCCGATTACCTTTGATGACTCGCAGCCCAACTGGGGCGGATTCTCGACGGGAACCAAGACGGGGTCTTTCTGTTTCATGCCGCGTATTGGCGTGGAGTTGTTTCACCACCTTCGCGTAACCTTCAATTATAAATTGGAAGAAAAGGCCAACCGGCATTTCAATATTTCCGTAGGAGTTGTATTTGGCGGCGGACGTAAATAGCTTTCTAATAAAAGAGGAAGCCGAAAAACTTTACGAATAGTTAAAAATACAACCCATACGATTATGAAGATTACCAAAATTTGTATTTTTACTATAGTTGCATTTGCAGCTTATGCTTGTGCGAAAAGTGACAGTGTGGATACATCATCCGTCACCCCGGAAACGCTGGTGCCTGTGGAGAATGACGAGATTCAGTGCATCAATGGCACACTGCATTTTTCATCAGGTGAAGTTTGCCTGAACACTTTGGAATCGCTGACTTCGGAAGAATCTCTGCACGCTTTCGAGAAAGCGCATAATTTCACCTCGTGGCGTTCGTTCACGGATAGTATGTTGGATGATATTATCGCCTGTGAAACTCCGGAGGAGTACCAAGCGGTTCTTGAAACCTGCGCAGGCTATCTTAAAATGGATAATGACCGCCTGATGCCTGTTATCACTTCTGTCGGTTATGCCAGCATTGCCGACATTAATGGAGTTTTTTATGTCGGTGATGTCAAACATACCGTGAACGCGGAATCCGTAACTATCGAGAGGACCGATGCAAAAACAAGGGCTGTTGAAGTTGAAGAAATAGGTTATGTTGCGCCTGTATTCGATGAAACCCAGACCAGAGGAGAGATTTCGCAGAAGTATACGGACCGCCGTCGTGAAACAAAAAAGTACAAAGTTTTCTCTCGCACCAACGTATTGCGTCACTCTGTTGTACAAGAGGTAAATGGACAGAAATACTATAACACCTCCTTTGCTATTCAGGTGCATGTTTCGGGACAAAAGAAGAAGACCCTGATAGGATGGAATACCTACAATGACCGCTTTTATATTGAGAATCTGCATTGGGATTTAACCATCGTCGGGAAACGTATTTCTTTCGAAACATACAGAAATAACTATTCGAAAACGGAATCCACAAAGAACCTGTATGCGACCATCGGTTTCGGAAACGGTCAATTCAACATGACCCCTACGGAAGTACCTATGCCGAGCGGATTCAACTGCATTGTACATAGGGCACGAAGCCGTGAGATGGGTAATTGCGGAGTTGTTACGGATATTAATTGCTGCCAAGGAATTTACCTGCCGGTTCCCGAATGTATCTAACTATTCCATATCAAGGAAACAGGGACATAATTCTCTGTTTCCTTGATTATTCCACACTCTAAAATTTATTATGAAAAAGATTCTTTTCTTGCTTGCGTTTGCCATCGGATTCATTTCTTGCAACGATGAAAAACATGTTTGGAGCTTCGAGGACATGTTTTATTTCCTGCATAACGATCCATCGCAGGAGGGCTGGGTTGAACCTGTTACGAAAATAACTGTCGGACCCGGTGCGCAGGTGGATTTATTGGTTACACGCAATGCTTTTGCAGCCAAAGCTCATCCCAAACAGACGGTAAAGGTCGTTGTCGAGGAGAATCTTTCCACGGCAAATCCCGGCGGTGATTTCATTCTCAGCGAGCAGGCTTTCAATTTCAAGAATAAGGATGCCCTGCAACTTCCTTTACGAGTAAATATCAGCGGCGGCACGTCCGGTAAAAAAATCGTGCTACGTCTTGATTACGGCTATTATGACGAATGCAGTCCGGAAAGCCGTAAGGGAGATAAGTTGATAATAAAGATTAAATAAACATGCTGCGCTGCATTTCGGTATTCTTTGTAGTTTTTATCTGCTGGGCCTGCGAGGTCGATTATTCGTTCGGAGAAAAGGATTTTAAGCCCCGCGTGGTTGTCAATGCGTTGATCTCGCCGCAGGAACCCTTTGCGGTACGCCTGCATTGGAGCCGCAGCTACTCGGCTCAAAGCGGGTTCACTCCCGTTGGGGAAGCCGAAATCCGCCTGTACGAAGATAATACCGAGGTTGTGCGCTGTCCGGCCGATCCGGAGGGCACGACCCGAACGACGTTCCGGGCTGCTGCGGGGCGCTTTTACCGTCTTGTCGTGTCGGTCCCCGGCTACGGCGAGTTATCCGCTCGGACGACGATTCCCGAAGCACCCGCAGCCCGCATATCGTTCGCGCACCAAAAGGGATGGTATCGGCATTTCGACATGACGGACCTTACTGCAGGCGTGGATGCCAAAGCTATCTGGCTCCGGGGTACGGAACGGGACAATAACGGAGAAAAAGATATATATGCGTTCTATACGACTTCTGTATTTGTCGATCAGGTGAACGGCGCGAACGACGCCTACGAATCCGACGAAAAAGGAAGCACCATAGATTTCGAATATTTTCTGCGTGTCGCCCGCGAAAATCTCAGCGCAGCATTCCCGCTCCGCTTCTCGGTTTTCGGAGCCGTTGAAAACAGGCACACATTTCAGATTATTGCGGCGTCCGATACCTACGACCGCTATATGCGCTCCCGATATAAACATGAGCTGAATACGGGGGAAAGTGCGCAGGAAAATCCCTTTATCGAGCAGATCACGGTCTACTCGAACATCGACAACGGTATCGGCATCTTCGCCGGATATAACTATTACACGACGCCCGAATTATGAGGAAACTGCTCGCAGGCTGTCTGGCGCTTTGCATTCCCGCCTTACTTACGGCGCAAACTCCCGCCGACAGCATTTCACGCACCGAAGCGATAGATTCGGTAGTCGTCACCGCCCGCAGGCCGTTGATGGTCTACAAGCAGACGGGCAATATCGCCGTGGACATCGAGCAGCTTAAATACGCCCCGCTGTTCGCGGGCGAAAAAGACATATTCAAATTCCTGCAACTACTTCCGGGCGTCTCGGCCGGAAAGGACGGCATGTCGGGGCTGCTGGTACGCGGCGGCAGCAACGACCAAACATTAATTCTTTACGACGACGTACCGATTTACAATCAGGCGCATGCCTACGGCATCCTCTCGATATTCAGCGGCGAAACGGTCCAATCGGCCGAGGTGTCGAAAGGCTTCATATCACCCGCCTACGGCTCCCGGCTCTCGGCCCTGACGCAGATTCGCACACGCGAGGGCGACCGACAAAATCACCGCCAGTCGCTCACGGTGGGAACCTTGTCGTTGGCCGGGACCCTCGACGGGCCTATCAAACGCGATAAGGGTTCCTACCTCATTTCAGCACGTTACTTCTTTCCCGAAGCGGTGCTTGCAATCGTCGATAACGCTGTCCGCTACGGCTTCTACGACGTGACGGGGAAACTGACTTACGACATTCACCGAAATCATACGCTTTCGCTCGGAATCTATTCCGGCGACGACCACATGAAGAACAAGGAAGATCACGCAGAAAACGGGTTCGGCTGGGGCAATACTACGGCATCCCTGCGGCTGGAATCGCGTTGGAATGATAATCTGCGCTCCTCGGTGGTGGCCTACTATACCTACCTGCAAAACCGTCAGGAAACAGAATTTAAAGACGACGGTTTCAGTAATTGGGGCAAAACGACTTTCAAAACCCACGAGTTCGGAGCACGCATGACGTTCGACCAACGGCTTTCGCGTGTCTGGTCGCTGGAATACGGGGCTACGTTTTCGCACCAGCGGTTCGAACCGATGCACACAAAAAGCATCATCAACGGACAGCACAAGGACCGCGGCTATTCTTCCGAGCAGCTTGTTTCGGGGGCGCTGTTCCTGAACAACCGCTTTCAATGGGGAGGCTGGCGGGCCGACGTGGGTGTGCGGGGCGCGGTCTATGACAATTCGGAGCAGACAAAATATGCAGTAGAGCCGCGTGCGCAGCTATCCTATGATTTTGGCCGCGACAATGCGGTCTGGCTTTCGGGGACGATAAATTCACAGGCACTTGTTCAATTCAACCGCTATTACTACTCGATGCCGATCGACTTCTGGACCCCGTTTCGGGACGGCAGGTTACAACACGCATGGCAGGTGTCGCTCGGCGGCCGTGCGAAGCTGCACGAAAACCTGACCCTTTCGGTGGAGGGCTATTACAAACGGATGCGCAACCTGCCGCTGATTTACGACAGCGACGATTACCTGCTCGGCAACGGCGGCTTCATTTACGGCACGGGACGAGCGTTCGGCATTGAAGCAATGCTCCAGTACCAGACCGAACGCCTGAGCCTGACGGCTTCCTATACCTATACCGATTCCCGCCGCCGCTCGGACGGCGTAACCTATCCGTTTGAATATGACGTACCGCACGATTTCAATGCGTTCGTCAGCTACGACGTGGTGAAGCGACCGGGCCGAAAACATACCTTTTCACTCAATGTTGCATGGCGTTCCGGGCTTCCGTATCGCCTGACGAACGAAAGCTATCCGGATACGGACGGTAATCCGATCATCGGCATCACGGCCTATCCCACGATGCGGATGCACAACTATTTCCGCGCCGATGTCAGCTACAACATGGAGCGCTGCAAGCGCAACGGCGTGCGCAACTGGCAGTTCTCGATCATCAACGCCACATGGCACAAAAACCCCGTAAGCATTTATCCTTACCGGGGCAGCTATAAGGCAACGGTGCTAATACCTATCATGCCGTCGGTTTCATATACCCGCACGTTCGGAAAATGATCGTGTCCACAATATTCAAAACGCCAATTTCCAAACCTCAAAATAACTTTTAACCCTTAAAATTTTGTCTTATGAAAAAAAAACGATCTTCACCATTCTGTTTGTTCTTTCAGTTACGATTAACTGCTTGGCCCAAATGACCTATAAGGACGGCAAACTCACCGTAGGACGAGGTATGTATAAAACCTATACGACGAGTTGGGCGGGATGGGCGCACTATTGGGGGTCCACGGACCAAAACGGTATCAAAATGCACATTCATGCAGCCGATCCCCGTATGTCTACTACAACCAATAAACTTGTGTTTTTGGATAGCGACAGGTCCTTGTATATCGACCTTTATTGCCGCACGATGTATCAGACTTCGGATGAAAAACTGAAAACCAATATTCGCTCATTGAAAACGACACCCGTTTCCCGGTCTGCTTTTTCCATTAACATAGCGACTGCACAATCTAACCCGTCAACGAATATGGTGCTGAAATTGAATCCCGTGAAATATCATTGGAGGGATGAAAGCGAATACGAAAGATTCAATATTCGTCCAGTGCAAAGCGGTGTGGAGGAATACGGTTTTTTGGCGCAGGAATTAGAAGCTATCATTCCCGGAGCAGTCGCCATGACAGAAGAGGGTGACCGTCTTGTCAATTATTCCGCCCTTATCCCGATTCTGACGGGCGCCATTCAGGAATTAACCGCGCGCGTCGCTGCATTGGAAAGTCAATTAAAAGCCGCCGGGAAATAGGAAATCATTGAATTTTGACGGAATTACATAAAACTGTTTTATGAAGAAAATATATTCGGTGATATTATTATTGGCTGTGATGCTGTCCTCTTGTACCAAAGACGAAACAGACATTATGACCGATGATAATTCCAACGCGCCGGCACTCGCAAAAACCCGTTCGGATGGAAGTGATATGGTAGAATATGAACTTTTACCGAATCCGTACACGGTTGATGTCATACAGGGTGTTTACGATTCGTATAATGTTTCTAAAACTATTGAACCGACGGATTTGTACGTCAGATTCTTACCGCAGGACAGTTTACAACTTATTGCCCTGAAAAACGATTATGACCTCGAACTGTTCGACTATCCGCTCAATATCGAACTTCCGGAAGATGCGGTTTATCAAGACCCGACTATTCCGGAGGGTAGTTTTACTTGGTTGTATACAACCGTAAAGCCAGACTTCGCATTTCCCAAAGAAATACCTTATGAGGTGATTGAAGAATGCTATATTCCGGCAGAAGATGAAACAATCTCACCCACTCGCGGGGGTATTATAAATGTGGAGGAAGCTGCTTTTTTAAGTCTTGGATACCCCCTTGAAGAACAGGAACCGGAAACTCGCGGAAAACGCAGACCGGAGGGAACTATCAGAGTTTACGATGATTATGCAGGTGCTTTTGTTCCGGTAAAAGGAGTTAAAATCAGATGCCGTGTCCCGTCCTGAAAAAGGTTTACAGTGATTGATAATTAAAGATAAACATTTTGGTTCAAAAAATATTGTCCTGATATAAGTTTACATATGCCTTCCGAACAACCGTCTTTCGGCCCCAATGATGTTTGAGTTTCCCGGTTCTAAGTTCCGCTTCCAAGGGCGTAAGCCAATCGCAGCTGGCATGAGGTCTGAATGAATTATAAAGGATAACGATCTCATCGATGCGTTCTTTTGCTGCCTGAAAACTTTCAAAACATTCCTCGTCGATCCATTCGCTCTTCAGAATACCGTTCACCCGTTCGGCAACGGCATTCTCATACGGATCGCCCTTTTCAGTCATGCTGA